>ENA-OPSJ01000004-OPSJ01000004.1-human-gut-metagenome-genome-assembly--contig:-NODE-4-length-225694-cov-6.952123_pt1 | contig 225694 bp, 207 predicted proteins | sample MGYA00241801_ERZ501893 | MGnify/ENA primary metagenome ERZ501893 (study PRJEB25962, sample SAMEA2042219) | human gut metagenome | biome: human gut; feature: human-associated habitat; material: faeces...
CTGAAACTGACATGACCGTCGCCGCCCTTACCTGATTTAATAAATATAGTCGCTCTGTCTGCGAACATAAAAAACACCTCTTCCTCTGCTATCTGTCCTGCACAAAAGCATTTGTCCGGCTTTACATGGCAATAACTTTTGGCAAAATAAAACATCTGTCTTTGAAGAAAAAAGGCTTCAAACCACAATGATTTGAAGCCTAAAGTTACTAGTTGTTTGACTCAACCGGGTATACAGAAACCTGCTTTTTGTCTCTGCCCTTTCTCTCAAACTTAACAACACCGTCAACAAGAGCGAATAATGTGTCATCACCGCCGATGCCTACGTTGTTGCCCGGATGAATTTTGGTACCACGCTGTCTGTAGAGAATGTTACCTGCTAATACGAACTGTCCGTCAGCTCTCTTAGCACCTAATCTCTTAGACTCGGAATCTCTTCCGTTCTTTGTAGAACCAACACCCTTTTTATGAGCGAAAAACTGAAGGTTCATTCTTAACATGCTTACACCTCCTCGAATGTAATCGATAAATACTTCTTATTTTCTTTCATAATGTTGGAAATTCCTAACACGAAGGAATTTAGCAAAAGCTGTGAATCCCTGCCGTATCCCGGTTCCAACGAAAATGTAATCACGGCATTCTTCTCATCCTGCGTCCCCGAAAAATCATCCTCGGTGAACTTCTCGATGGAATTGATGGTGTTCAACACCAGTGCCGAAACCGCCGCACAGACTATATCTCTTCCGGCTCGCGCAAATCCCGCATGGTCTTCACAGCGAAAGCCTGTAATATCGCCTGTATTATTCTTATAGACTGTTACCTTAGTCATTGGATAATCCTAATTAAGCGTTGATCTTCTCAATCTTAACCTTAGTGAATAACTGTCTGTGACCGTTCTTCTTGTGGTATCCGGTCTTTCTCTTGTACTTGTAAACGATAACCTTCTTGTCCTTGCCCTCAGCGACAACGCTTGCTGTAACTGTAGCACCGGCAACTGTCGGATTACCAACCTTAACATCAGCATCATTTACTAAGAGTACCTGATCGAATGTAACTGTCTCGCCGACTGCATTGCCGAGCTTCTCAACCTTGATTACATCGCCTTCAGATACCTTGTACTGCTTTCCACCTGTTGCAATAATTGCGTACATTAGTGTTCCTCCTATATCATTACTCGCCAGTTATGGTGCGTTCGGACAAAATCCGGACAGACTTATAACCTCACTGTGCGGCACACTTGATTATCATAATATCAGGATGACATTTTGTCAATAGTTATTTTGAATATTTTTAAATATTTTTGTGATGGCTTCATCTGCATTACTGCAGCTCCATGAGCATGAGTGAGAATCTGTCCTGAAGTACGGCTGCCGTCTGTTCCGGTGTCTGAACACCATCTAACATTCCGGATATCTCCTCCCAGAATATCTCCTCCATAGGCGTTGTCGAGCCTATGATTATTTCGATATTGTCGAGAATATCCAATACGGTGTCAACCTCCTCGTCGGTGAGTGCGCGGTATGCAAGCTGAATAGGATTGTTTCCCTGCTCAGCCATGTAAACTACATCCTCCACGGGATTGCCGTCTGAATCGGTCACATAATTATAACTGCTGTCTCTTTTATACTGTTTTTCCTGAGAGTCTGCAAGCATTTTTTGGATATTCGGTATGTATACGGGATATCCGGCCGTTGATTCATTCGTGTAGCGCAGAGCGAATTGAATGAATTCCCAGGCTCCCTCTTTATTTTTGCTGTTGACACTGATTCCGTAGCTCTCCGAGGAAAGTGCCGCGTATGCAGGCTCTGTCACTGCTTTATTCACCGGGAATCCCAAGAATGTGATTTCCTGACCGCACATGGCTTGTTCCTGAAGCATCAGGTCCTTGCAGCCTGTAATGTAGTTTAATGACAGATAAACACGGTCATTTTTCCAGTAATTTGACTCCGCGTCGTCATTGATGAATTTATCCGGATCATATTCGTTGACGGCTTTTAAAAGACGGATAAATTCGGGCGAATCAAAATGTGCCTCTCCGTTTGCAAAATCTATGATTTTGTCCCTCTGACCGCACCAGTATATCTCAATCATATCGCCCTTTACACCGATTGAATTTAAGACATTATGACATATAAGGCGGTCATTGTTCTCTATAAGTGTTATGTAATCGTCCACGGTCCATTCGGTGTAATCGGAAAAATAATCACCGCCGATGAGCGCGAGCGGGAAGAAACGGACAGGCATTGACACAAGCTTTCCGTTGCAGGTGCTCGCGTCCAGCATGCTTGATAAAAGGTCGTCCTTCTTTATCCGGCTGTCAGGAGAACCAAGAAAAACATTCAAATCTTCAAGATAGTCCTTATCTGCATACACGGAGACATCCGCCCTGCCTGTATCTATAATGTCAGGTCCGCTCTTTGAGGCGAGCTGTGTCATGAAGGTTGAGGAATCATCATATACATCGAGTTCCACCTCATACATGCCATTGGCCTTGTTAAAGGTTCTGACCATATCCTCAAGCGAGGTGGAATTGTGGGTTACGGCAAGCCTGAGCTTAATCTTCTCCTCCGACATCAGGGTGTCCGACTCATGAAAACAATACAATGATAGAGAATTGTTTCCGAACTTTACGGCAACAATATCCTTGTCTCCGGTCATACGGACTCTGTCAAAAAGACCGTTGCCTATTCCTACGCGCTCATACTCAAGCTTCGGTGTCATTGCCCTGTCTGCAATGCTGTAGGTGTATATTCCGTCCTGAGTCCACAGTGAGGTGCTGTCTGTATAGCCATCAATATAGGTATTTTTGTCAAAGGTACACACCTCACTTACGTTATCGCTCTCGTCACCGTCTGCCGTAAAATCAAAGCATACGAGCTTTTTCTCACCCGGATTCATCCAGTAGGCTCTGCCCTGCCCGTCACTTATTATATTTTTAATCTGATAATCGACTGACAGACATTTTACGTCAGAATTGTTTTCATTAAAAAAATATATTGTGCTGTCACTGCCCTTTAATGAGAATGCCTGACAATAGTAAGGATTTCCATCGACATCAAATACATATCGGCTGTTGGCACTTGTGCTGAAGCCGCGCTCCTCCAAAACGGCATAAGCATGTTCGGCTGCTTCTGTTATATCGTGAACCGCAGCGTTAAGATTACCGTCTAAAAACACTGCACTTCGATTGATAATCTTTCCGTCGGCATCCTTTTTATAAGTAAATACAACAACGCCGTCGCCATACGCCGCAATCGTCGAAATTTCGGAATCCTGTATGTTTGAAAGGTCAATATCCTGAGCTATATCATTCAGCTTTTCGGGCATCTCCTCAGTCATTCCTATATAAAGCTTTCCAGCATCATCAAGGGCAAAGAGCTGCTCGTAGGAGATGTAGTGCAATCGTGAATCACCGATTATAAACGGGACATTATCAGATATTTTATCCGGATTCTCAGCCGATATATCACGCCACGTTACATAGAACAAACCGCTGCCTGACAGACACCAATCCCAGTTGTAGAGAATATTTTCCTTCTCATCGAACTGCCCGCTTCTGACGGAGGCATAATATAGATACTGCTCCCCCGAATCGTCGAATATATTCTGCGCGCCGTCTGAATCACCGATAGTGACATTGCTATTTACACCACCGCCACCCGTATTCGCGTCATTATTGCCGTTGTCTGCATTTTCTCCCCTGCTGCACGCTGAGCACAGAGCCGCAACCATACAGAGCAGGCACAAAAAGCCTTTTATTTTTCTGTTCATAAGTGGTATCCCCCTTTAATTGGAATTCAGATGTCCGTCCCCGATAGTGATTATCCTGTCCGCACAGTCAGCCATCTGCATATCATGAGTCACCATTATTATGCAGGTTCCGAAAAGCTTTGACGTGCGGCGCAGGAGCTTGGCTGCCTCGGCGGCGGAAGCTGCATCGAGATTTCCCGTTGGCTCATCGGCAAATATTATCTTGGGCTTTGCGACGAATGCCCTCGCGATTGCGACCTTCTGCTGTTCTCCGCCCGAGAGCTCGCTTGGAAGCTTGTCCTTGGCTCCGAGAATGTGAAGCTGCTCCATCAGGGCATCAATCTCCTCCGCATCGGGAGTGACATTGTCTAAAACCAACGGCAGAACGATATTTTCGCAGGCGGTGAGATCCTCAAAGAGATTGTAGTTCTGATATATGAAGCCTATCCTGCGCCGCCTTAGAAGTGCCGTCTCATTTCTTTTGAGCTTATGAATGTTGACACCGTCTAATATGACCTCGCCCGTGTCGGGCTTTTCTATGCCGGACAGACATTTCAGAAGGGTTGATTTTCCCGAGCCGCTCCTTCCCGTCACGGCGACGAACTCGCCCTCGGCTGCCTTAAAATTAACCCCCGTGAGTGCAGGCGTCTTTACAAGCGTGCCGTAGGACTTTGATATATTATTTGCGGTTATTATCTCTTTCATTGTATACCCCCATTCCCGAAATAATTATATATACGATAATGACTGCTGACGTGATGCCGAGCACGGCAAATACCTCACTCGGTGTGAACGGACGCGCGCCGACTATGTCCTCGGCGTGTTTTTTGGAGCCGTCCGACACGGAGACGAAATAGGCGTAGGCGGCTGATATTAATAAGCCCGGAAGCACGCATAGGGATTCATTTATCGAAGCCTTGAGATTCCTTTTGGCAAAGAAGCTTTTGTCGGCTCCAAGGAGAATATAGCGTTCAGTTTTACTCTTGTCCGCCATTTTAAGCAACAGAATCATGTTCTGCTTTATCACAATGTACATGACACAGAAAATGATGAGCAGAACGCTGTACATAAAATTGCTTTGGCGGTATCTGCTGTATGCAGTCTCCGCTTTGTCGCTGTCGTTATCCATGGAGGACAATCCTCCCACATAGGTCTCGCCGTTTAAATATATGAACTGTGCCGGATTGTTTTTCTTGTAGTTTTCGTAAAAATTGACCGCCTCATCGAGCTGCGCCATGTAATTGACCGAATGGTCATATTCTATCCCTATGGTATTGTACTGCATTTTATACGAGCTCCGATTTCCGTCCGTGGCTGCCAGCCTTTCTGCAAAGGCTTTTGAGGCGATAACGTGGTATGCGGTGCCGTCGTGAGGCATAAAACCGCCGTTTTCCGCCACGTCGTCAAGGGAATATATGCCTGCAAGCTGTGAAAAGCTGATCGGGAGGCGGAGCACATCGGCGTATGAAAGCTTTGCACCAACAGTGGCAGTCAGGCTCCCTGCATAGCAGTCAAAGTACAGTGTATCTCCGCTCTTTATGGTCACCTCCTCGGGAATATTCAATAGAAAGACCTCATCCGAATCCGTCTCGGAAGGGATGGAATAGTTGTTGAGGCAGTAATTTGCGTAAGTGTATCCGTCGCAGAATACGACGCAGTCGCCGTTTTTAAAGGCTTCGGCATCAATTTTTATTCCGAGCCTGCCTAGAAGCTCAATCAGGTAATCATCATCGTCGACAATGATAATCTGTTCATTGTCATAATAGTTTTCATCAACAATATCATCGGGTATGTACATATCAATGCTGTAGGTGATGCCGCTTATGCCCAGTCTGTAGTTGTACCACATGTAGGTGTAAAGCCTTGCCAGCCTGTTAAACGTGGCATTATCCATGTTATCCCATGAATATGTGTGCATCTGGTCTATCGACAGTTTATTCACCTTTTTTATTGCCGACTGCGAGGATACCAGCTCATCAATAAATTCATCGCCGATGCCCGAATAAATTGAACTGTTATCCGTGTAAACAATATAATTTTTTGTGTCCTGTGAGTCAGCTCTCGGAACAAGGGCTCTGTACATTGAAAACACGAGGTCATTGCGCTGTGTGTTTTTATACTCAATATATACCTCATATATATTTACGGCGCAGAGCATGATAATCGCACTCATGATGCCCGTAAATACATAATTTATGACTGCCCTTCCGTTTCTTATACGCTTGAAATGCTTTCTTGCGCTGCCTGTCCGTGCCGAGGTTACGGCCACGGGAAAAACGGCGGCAGATGATGACAAAACGCATACAATGAGCATTTTTAAGATGGTGCCCGGCTTAAAAATATAGAAAAATTCGATTCCGATGACCAAGGATGCCACGTAGAGAATTATTCCCGTGGAAGCAACGGCGATAAGGATTCCGGCAAGCTGTCCGATTATACATACGAGAAAATTTTCGACAAAAATACACAGCCTCACCTGATGCTTTGTCGCCCCAATACCGTACAGACGGGCGTAATCGGGCTTTCTCCCGTTCGTGTAGGTGTATGTAACCTGCAGCATGATAATTATACCCGCAATAAGAACCACGGCTTCAACGGCGCAAGCAATACCCTTGGTGTACCACAGCGTATATTTGTACGCGTTGGTGTTGTAGATAAAATAATGCTCTATATACAGGGCATTTATTCCGGTTTTCACAAGCCTTGACTTTATGCGGAAATAAAGCTCCTCGGCATCAACATCCGAATATTCGTCCTTAATCGGATAAAACGCAGCCTCGGCGTAGGAATAATCGTCCGTGTCGAACGGATTGCAGGAAAATATGACCGAAGGATATGCAACGGTGCTTTTCCAGCTTGCGGAATAGTCGTCGACGATTCCGACAAGTGTAATCGTTATCCTCTTGGTCTCCTTTATCACCTTGTAAGTGAAATCAAGCTGCATTCCGGGTGTAAAAGAGATTCCAAGCTTCTTTGCCGTGCCCTGTGTAATCACAGCCTCGCCCTCTTTTTCGGGCAGACGTCCTTTCAGAACATTGAGACGGGCGATTTCAAATGCACTTTCATCGCAGATACCGCTGACAAATTCCTTGTCGCCACTCTTTAGCGTGTACAGGTCAGTGATATAGCCCGGTGTGTCAAAATACGAGTGTGTGTCAAGAATCTCAACCGCATCCGAGAAATCCACGTTCTTCGGGCTTTTTACCGCGATGAACCAATTTCCGCTGTTGTTAAAATTATTCTGCATGATATACCGCTCAATGTTGTCCGAGTACAGAAGTATCAGGGATATAAATACGGCGGACAGCATCGCAGCAATAAACACATTCTTCGCTGTTTTCTTCTTACGAAATAACCCTCTTACAATTATTTTTAAATACATACTTATTCCCTTCGTTTCAGCAAATTGTATTTTGGCATTGTGATAACAAAATACTGCGTGTCATCAATCTGCTTTAATCGTATGTCACCGCCGGACTGCGTTATTATAAGCTTCGAGAGGTTAAGTCCTATTCCCGTGCTCTCGTAGCTTGCGGCTCCGCCTGTGAAAAATCTGTCAAAGATGCGCTCTGCATACTGCTCGGGAATAGCCACTGCCGAGTCGGATATGGTTATTTTAACCTCGTCGGAGTCGGCTGAGAGACAGATATTAATTTTCTTTGTCGTGTCGGCATCCGTGTGCTTGAAGCTGTTCTCAATGACGTTTAACAGTGCCTCGCTCGTCCACTCATAGTCACACCATGCGCGGTAGTCATTTGCAATATCGTCAAGCTCATCGGGCGTGACTGTACTCTCCTTTACCTCATCGTACCAGTTTCCGTCCTGCTGCACATATTTAAACCGGTCGCCCCTGTTCCCATCGGAGCCGGAAATGCAGATGTGATATACGTTCTCGGGCATTGTGTTGTGGTAGTGCTCGGCAAGCTTAGAACAGATGTTGCAGAGGAGATTTAACATATTCTCATCGTTTCTCTCAAAATTGACCTTGCCCGCCTCAAGCCTTGCAATCTTGAGGAGCATGTCAAGAAGCTGTCTTATCTTTCCTGTCTGGACAAGCTGCTTTTCCTTGCCCAAATCCATCTCAATCTCCGTGATAAGCACGGCGAGCGGCGTCTTAATCTGGTGCGCAATGTTTTCGATGAACTGTCTTAGCTCGGCTTCCCTTTTTTCATGGTTGTAATCGTTCATTTCATATTTTAATTTGAGTGCTTCGAGCTCCCTGACTGCCTGTGAAGTGCTGCTCTCGTATTTCTTTTTTGCAGCCGTGAAGTAATATATAATCACTCCGCAGATAATAATCATAATTATGACGTAGCCGATTATGTACGGCATGAGCTTTTTGACATATTTCTGCCTTATATATGAAGGCAGATCGTCTGTATAGCCACTGGAGAGCGCTGCTTCACTCACCTTGTCATATTCTTCGTTCAGCTTGTACCTGTCAAGACAGTTATCGTCTAACATTGCCCTTATCAGTGTTGAGGTCGCCTGGGCTCTGCTATTGTATACGCACTTGATAAGATACTCGGAATAAGTCCGGTGAAGGTTGACAATGCCGATAAAAAGAACCGTTGTCAGTAAAAAAGCAGCAGCTATGGTTGCGATAAGAATATATAATGCGATGTTTTTCTTCTGCTTCATTTTGTGCCGTTCCTTTATTGTAAATAGTCCTTGACCGAGAGGCGGTAGCCGATGCCCCTGACGGTCTCGATGTTGACATTGGTGTTAAAAAAGCGCAGGCGCTCCCTGAGTCTGCTTATCGCAACCGTGAGCGTTCTGTCGTCGACGTACTCCTCACTGCTGTCCCAGAGAGCGTTAAGAATCTGTGTGCGCCTTAAAAGAAGTCCCTGATTCTTGACAAAATAGCACAAAAGCTTATATTCCGTGCGTCGGAGCTCAAGCCTTGCGTTGTCGACCTTCACCTCACAGGTTGACTGCCGTATCGTGATATTGCTGCATTTGAGAACAAGGCCGTCGTCTGCATCCGCCGTATTATCCGCCGTGTCGGTGCTGTGTGAAATCCGGTTTAGGGCGATGTATTTTCTCCGGTGTGCCTTGATTCTCGCAAACAATTCGGTCAGCATAAAGGGCTTTCTGATATAGTCGTCTGCCCCTGCATCAAATCCCCTTATGAGGCTTTCCTCGTCGTCGCAGCCCGTGATAAATATGATTATTACATCACTTCCGTAGCTTTCCCTTATGTGCCTGCAAAGCTCATACCCGGAGCCGTCGGGAAGTATAACGTCTAGCAGAAACATGCTGCAGGCTGGCTTTTCGTTTTTTAGAGCCATGTATGCCGATTTGTATGTCAGATACCCTCTCACGCTCCAGCCGTTGTCGCGGAATATCGTTATGAGATTGCGGTTGAGCTCCGTCTCGTCCTCAACCAGAAATATATTTAACTGTTCGTTTTTTTCGTCCTGATTCATAAGTGAATGACCACCTTTTATGGAATACGATATCATATACCTTTTGATCTCAACATCATTATATAACAGTAACATTACAGAAACATTACAAAATTTATATTAAAGTAAATTCCCGTAAACAAAGTTTTCTGTTACGATTCAGGTGTCAAAACATGCTAATCCAATTTATGAGTGTATAACGTATTATATTTATGCATATCAGCTCCATTGTCCGAAGCAAGATGTTCTAAGAACTCTGATAAAGGTATTCTTTACATTCGCCACCGAAGCAAAGCATACATCCCTGTATGCATTGCTTCTAAAGCAGCATCCGTGCTGCTTTTGGCTGGATATTTAGCAGAGTTCCAAGAACATCTAAGTTTCTCCCAAAAGTCGTGATATGCATAAATATAATACGTTATACACAGCTAGGTATATAGAGCATGTTTTGACATCTGAATCCTGTTACATTAAAAAACCGGTCATAAAACGTCTGTACGAATTATGACCGGTTTAAAATGCGTATTAAACTTCAACAACAGGATTGATTCTGAAATATTCCATGAGAAGCTCGACCATCTCGATGTTGATTTCCTTTGCTATGGTACATTCCTTGTACATCGGGTACTCGCCCGCCCCGCTTGCGCGGTAGTTGTTGAGACATAGTGTGAGCATCTGCTTATCCGTCACGGGCTTGCCCTGATATTCAAGCTTAACTATTCTGCTGCCGATTGGTTTTGACGGGTCGATTTTATAATCTACACCCGCAAAATAATCGTAGTTGTAATGTTCAACCTTAGGACTTAAAAACTTGTCCGATATTGTGAGCTTTCCGTCCGTGTCATACGCAAAATACTCCGCGCTTCTCTCCATCGCAAGCTTTAGGTTCTTTCCTGTGATGTTGAATACGACGAGCGTGTTCGGGAAAGGATATGTCGCGATAATATCCCTTGTGCTTACCTTCTCCTTAAAGCCCGCAATGTCGTTGGCAAGCCCCACAGCGGACACCTGTGCTCCCGAGAAATAGAGCTGTACTCTGTTGATGAAATCCGCTATCGGAGTTCCGTTATAAGCCATGTCAAGCTTATCTGTCGGAAGAAGTGCACGGCTGAGAGTTCCTATAGGCTGGTTTAACCAGTCCTGAACCTTGTTCTCGTAGAACATGTACTTGTCGTAGAGAGGCTCGTCGTTAACATTTTCATTTGAGACTGATACTGCTTTTGCCGTCTTTGCAAGGTTGTAATCAGCCTTAATCTTCTCAGAGGTTACCATAATATTGTTATGGTCATCCGCTTTTATCTCAAGCTTGTGATATTCCTTGGCGGCGTCAAGCGGCTGTACAACATAAGTTTTATGACCGGTCCCGGAGGTTATAAATCGTCCGTCGACCGACATGTGCTGATGACCTGTGAGCAGTATGTCAAATTCAAGCTCCTCACATATCTTATACCCCACATTCTCGGTAGACTCGGTAAGTCTTCTGCCTGTGTCAAGGTCAGCCTCAAAACCACCGTGATATATGCATATATTAATGTCGGTCTTTCCCTTAAGCTCTGAGAGTGCCTTTTGTGCTTCGATGAACGGGTCAACAACCTGTACACCCACAAGATTCTCTTTCTTTTCCCACACGTTCACATAATCGGTCACAATACCGACAATACCTACGCGGAGCCCGTTCGGCATGACCTTAATCTCGTAAGGATACAGATGGTTTCCTGCGTCATCAAGCACGTTCTGGCATACACAGTGCCCCTTGTGATTGTCGCGGTACTCCTTCTGATACTCAAGACCATAGTTGAAGTCGTGATTTCCGAGCGTGTAATAGTCGTATCCGCAGTCGTTCATGATGTCTGCGAGAATCTTAGAGCTCTTCGGCACATGGTTCGTAAAATATGAAAAGGCATTGCCCTGAAGCACGTCTCCTCCATCGATTACGAGTGTGTTCTCGTCCTTTTCCCAGTTTGGAACACATGAGAACAGGCCGACATTCTTCGGAATCGCATCGCCGTAGGTTGTCGGGTAAAAATAACCATGTGTGTCTGATGTAAAGTATATTTTAAGCTTTTTGTTATCCATTATAAATCTCCATTTTCTAATATTACTTTATGATATGGCTCTTTATCTTTCCAATCGAGATATATCTGTCGAGTACATAGCGGATGTCGGTATTCTCAGGTGCATCCGTCACGGGAAGTCCGGCAGCAGTCAGCGAAAACGAGCCGTCCTCGTAATCCTCCCTTATATAGTGGTCGGAATAGTACTCCATCTGCGCAGGCTTCGCATCCCAGATAATTCCCTTAACCTCGTCAAGCGTACAGCCAGGAAAATTGACGTTCCATATCTCGCTCGTCGCAGGCATATTGTCTAAAAGCTCCTTTGTTATCGGAAGTATGTACTCGTCAACGACATCGTATATGTCATTCATTTCCTTTGAGAAGGCGATGGCGGGGATGCCGGCAGAGAGAGCTTCCATAGCCGCACCGACCGTTCCCGAGTAAAGTATGTCATAGCCACAGTTGTAACCGTAGTTGATTCCCGAAAATACGATATCAGGTCGTTCAGGCATAAGGTGATACAGTGCAACCTTTACACAGTCCGCAGGGGTTCCGCTTACGCTGTAAGCCTGCACTGCAGGTACGGGAAAATCGACGCGATTAACTTTCATATCGCCTCGAACCGTGATTTTCTGTGACATGGCACTGCACTGGTCATCGGGTGCGACAACCCACACCTCACCGAACCTGGCGGCGAGCTGTGCGAGCCTCTTTATTCCTTCGGATGTTATTCCGTCATCATTTACAACTAAAATTCTCATATTAATCCCCATTCCGCAGGCAATGCTTTCTTGCCGGAGGAATCGTGGGCAAAATCTCAAATTTTGACCACGATAAATGCTACTTTGTGACGCCTGCGGCACAAATAGCATGTGTGCAAAAATAAGCTATCAAGCTTATTTTTCACACTATCCTCATTTCTGATTTTTATTTTTACATGTTGCCGTTAATTGTACAATATTTTGAGAACAAATTCAACTAATCCAATCAATAACTTCACGTTCCGTCCGCTCAAAATACTCCATATAAAAAATGCTGAAGCAGTTGTCCAAAATTTTGAGACAACTACAAAAGGTTTATCGGAAAGTGAGCCTCATCTGATGCCACACGGCATTTCCGTGGGTGGACTTGTCGGACAAGCCCTCATCCACAAAACCGAATTTTGCATAGTATGTAATGAGCTTTTGCTTGCAGGTCAATACAAGTCCGGCTCTGCCCTGATTTTTCGCGTCATTGATGGCACAGCGGATTAAATCACCTGCGTACCCGTTTCTTCGGTATTCAGGGAGCGTATTTACGCCGAATATCATTTGCCATGCCCCGTTTTCATTGTGCATGTATGCCTTTTCGTACATCTCATCCGTCAAATCGGGCTCATCCGTGACAAATCCGTCGACGAACGCAATCAGCTTATTTTCATCAAACATAAGCCAGAAATGATTGCCATAATATTTTATTCTTTCCTCAAATGACTCTCTTGCTGCGGCTTCGGCAGCAGGGAAACATTCGGCTTCCACCGCCGAGACGGCATCAAGGTCTTTTATTGCTGCATATCTTATTTCCATGACATTGCTCCTTTGTCAATGATATTTGCAATCCGCTTCGCTGCCTGCTCACATAACCTCGTATACGATATATTCATGGTCAAATTCATAACCCAGCTTTTTAGCAAGCTGGACGGAATTTATGTTTTGTGCGTCCCAACTGGGGTAAAGTCCCTCGTCCAGACAATTTAATATCAGTGCCGAGCAGGCTATGGTCGCAAGGTGCTTTCTTCTTTCGGCTTCGATGGTATCGACCTCAATTTCTATGCCCTCGTTGTAGCGCGTATACGATGACGCGCCGGACACGATTTTTCCGTTTTTTAGGATAACCATTCCTCTGCCTAAACGCAGGTATTTTTCCCTGCTCCCGAAAGCCGAAACAAAATCCTCCGTAGCAGGGCTTTCCAGACATTGCTCGTAAATATCCGCATCTATTTTTCTCAATTCATAGCCGGCAGGCAGCTTCAGTATTTCATTTTTTAACATTGTCCTGTCAAATGCGGTTCCTTTTTTTATTGCATATCGCGTGGCTTTTTTAGCCGAAGGATAACATTCCTCTATCAACGCCGCCCACTCATTATTCTGTGGTGTCATAATCACAAAGCCTTCTGGCTTATTCAAAACCAGCTCACGGTCAGGTACTCCCGCATAGAATCCGAAGCAGCCCACGAATGCCAATGCGGATTTCGGGTGTTCGGGATTCGTGACATAAATCTTTCCCATCACATTTTGGAGACATGAAAAAATCAATGTCTCATTCCATCCGTCAAACAATTTTTTTACTTTCGATGTGTCTTTAAGTTCGTATAACATTAGTGCCGCCTTTCTGCTGTTTCACATGTATTACATGCTTTGCTCTTGGTTATTCCATCAGTTCTAAGAGCAGAAAATACACAACTCCCGATTTATCTAACTCACTTTATCAAAAAAGGTAAGAGATAAAACGGTTTCAACAATAAATTTTCTTCTTTTCCTGTATCTTTCTGTGATATTAAATACGCCTTGCTAATATTCTGAGAAAATTTTCTGCAAAATTCCCCTATGGATTCATGTTTTCCGGATCCGGAAGACTTAATTTCAAATGCATTTATTTTGCTTCCTTCCGAAATCAAAAAATCTACTTCATAATAATGTGTACTTCCCTTTTTTTCCCAGGTATGATAGTACAGTTCTCTTCCGGACGCTGTAATCATTTGAGCGACCAGATTCTCATAAAGATATCCCAGATTTGCCGGTAATTTATCGGAAAGTAACTTCGAATAAATATCATTTTCCGTCACCGGACGGTCAATAAACATCAGTGTAACAAATAATCCTGTATCCGAAAGATATAATTTGTAACTGTTAAAATCTTTCGTATCCGCCAGACTGACCCTTGGATTGGTAGAATTATAACATGGCAGAACCGTTTTCGAATCTATCAACTCGTATAATAATTCTTCAGCCTTGGTGTTATTTCTTTTCCCAATTGCTGTGGTAATACGATATTTTCTTGCATCTTTTGCCAAATGTGCCGGAATCGCGTGATATAATGCCGATATTCTTCCGGAAGCATCAATTTTCTTAAAGTCTTCCTCATACAGGGATATGATCTGCCTTTTTACCATATCTATTTCTGAAAAGTTTTTCCCATTAACATAGGCTTCTACTGCCTGTGGCATCCCTCCTACTGCCATGTAAATTCTCAAATCTCTCATTAATTTACGGTTAGTTGCCTGTCCAATAGCCGCTCCGCTATCATAAATCTGCTGTAATAACCCATAATTATTACCCGTGGCATCACAGAATTCTTCATAATCCATAGGGTATACTTCCAGCTTCATTTCCTCTGATGGAATCAGAATGTCCTTTACATTTTTCTTTATCGAAATCAAAGAGCCTGTTTCCAGATAGCTGTACCTGCCGTCATGTACAAGATGCTTTATTGCCTGTCTGGCTTTTGGAAACAACTGTACTTCGTCAAAAATAATGAGGGACTCGTGTTCATACAATGTGATTCCGGTTTCTGCCTGCAGCCTCAGAAAAAAAATATTCAAATTCCCTATATCGTCAAAACATTCCAGAATGTTATTTGTTGTTTTGGAAAAATCAATTAGAAGATAAGACCTATATTCATTTTTTGCAAAGGTCTCCGCAATAGTGGACTTGCCGACTCGCCTTGCGCCTTCCAGCAATACCGCATATTTTTCTGAATATAGCTTTTTCCATTCCACTAATTTAGCGTATGCTTTTCTTTTAAAATACATAATTACCTCCACCAATATAGATATGATGTTGATATCGAATTGCTCCGCACTGCGTGCTCCCACAATTCTCATAAATATGTTATATCACAGAATATGCTTTTCTTCAACTTATATATTTTATATTATGTGCGTTTCTTCAAAGTTTTATGCATTGCATTTGTACGTATATTCAAAAAAATAACGTTTTACACTACTATTTATAAAACGTTATCCCGATTTACTACAGCCACCATTCAGGGGTGAGTTCTCCGAGGGTTACCACCTTGTTATTTTCATAATCTAACATAATTTCAATGTCACGATAATTCTCAGGCATAAGTTGTGTCATAAATTCTCTGCACGCACCGCATGGTGACATTGCTTTTCCGTTTCGTCCGATAGCAATAACACGCTTTATGGAATCTTCACCGTTGGTAATCATGTTAAAGATGGCATTGCGTTCAGCGCAAATACCCAAGGTACAAGCTGTGTCGACGCATACTCCGACATAAATTTTTCCCGACGCGGACTCCACTGCCGCGGCAACTCCGCCAGCCTCGATAATTTTTGATATATCGCGTGGTTTCAATACCTGTTTTGCTGCATCGTATAATTCGTCCCATTTATTGTTCATTGGTTTAGGCACTGTATCAATCCAATATCTTTTCATAATACTTCCATCTGCTTCAACGGTTTTTTCAAAAACTCCACCATTGGCAAGTATGGTTTTTTCGCTTGCAGTATTTGTTTCCTCACATGTCACAAGGAGCTTTTCTATGCCCATTTCTCTGGCATTTTGAATATTCAACCGAAGCATTTCCTTTGCGTAACCATTTCCGCGTTCAGACGGTCTTACAGAGTATCCGCAATGACCGCCCCATGTTCCAAGGACGGGGTGATTGATATGATGACGTAAATCAATAACTCCCACAAGCCTGTCATCGTCTTTTCTGATTGCAAAATAGGTTGTTGACGGCACATTTGTTCCTGCCTGTTCACATGTCTCTGCATTTTTTCTGAGATTGCATATTTCAATCCATTCTTTTGCGCTCTTGCAATTTTCCAAGCCCATGCAGCCCGCAAATTGATTATCGTTATCTTTGTCGTAAATCAGTACCTCATTTTTAAATTGCTCTAATTCATCAATATATTTTTCGCTTGCTTCTATCAAAAACAGCATAAGCTCCTCCTTATTCCATCGGTTCTAAGAGCAGAAAATAAGTACAAAAAGACCGCCCCAGTCTGGTAAACGCGGCGGTCTTTTTGATGTCATAAAAATATCAGGCTAACCGTCTATCGGCAGCACTCTTTTAAATAAAAATGTCATGTAACCGCTGTTGTGTCAAACCCTATTAACAAAAGAACTATCAGAATAAACAGAGATAAAATTAACCCCAGTGAACAGGCTATAATTCCGCTTACCCATAATGTCTCATTTGTTATTCGGCTTTTTCGGTTTACAATTGAAAATATCACTCCCGCGAGCGAGCAAATCGGTCTGACGATTATTATATGGGTATAGCTGTATGGTGCGTGGTTGGCACTGTACATATAGATAATAAATGATATGACGGATAGCAGCCCTAATAATAAAGGCATTGCCAAAATTAATTTCTTTTTCATATTATAATCTTAACCCCATTTTAATTAAAATATTATTTTCAATAAAATTATTAATATGATAATCCATATTATTATAATCGGGATGGCATAATACCACTTCTTGGGTTTTCCGTCCTTCCATAAATCTTCTGATTCTTTTCGTGCTCTTTCAAGTACACTTTTCGGAATAAATTTAATTGTCAAAGCCACCAGCATCGGCAATAGTATCACATCATCCAAATACCCCGGGATTGGAATGAAATCCGGTATTAAATCAATGGGTGAAAGTGCATACGCGACGGTAATGCCTGCAAGATTGTAAATTTTGCCATGCTTGTACCGAGTGCCCTGGTGCAGTCGATGGCTGCCTTCGTGTCGCAGAACGTCGGTGCAGGAAAGACAAAGCGTGCGAAGCAGTCCATGTTTACAGGAATCGGCATCGGTCTTCTTACAATTAGTTAAAATCTATATATATTATTTCCAGCGTCTATAATAACATATAATCGTACTCAGCACAATCACACTTTCAAACTTAGAAAATCAGAAAAGAGCCGTCACCATGTAAGGCGGCAGCTCTTTTCTGATTTTCTGTCCTGTATCCTCTATCTTATAATTTCTGTCTTTAATTCAACTGTATTTTTAAGCATTATTTATAAAACCGTATTTATAATATATAGTTTTATTAAATTTATCCTAGCCTCACCACTACTCCGTCCTTAAGCTCATACGCATCCCCGTACTCAGGAAGAATGCGGGTTCCAGCTTTTGCGGTATTGACCTGCTCCGGGCGGAAGCTGTGAAGAGGAATGAGTGTCTTAGGCTCTATCGTGTCGAGCATTGTTCTTAAATAATATGGCTTAGCGTGTCCGCCAAGTCCCTTGAAATCATAAGCTATGCCGCACACCTCAAGGAATTCCTTCATTTTGGCAAATGACGGATCGTAAGCTCCGAGAGGTGCACCGTCCATGTGGATGTATCTTGATACCACATCCTTAAGGTCGGTCAACTCATACATATCTGCATAGTCAAGCTGGAGAGCGTACCAGGAAGGATTCTTTATAAGCTCCTCGCGGCTTACTGTCTTCCAGCCGGCAGGGATACCCTCGCGGCAGATTCTAGGCTTGTTCTCCGTTACAACGGAGCTGTCGCTGCATGCCTCGTTGTAGGTCTGCTCATATACGGCAATCTCATCCTCAGGATAGAATGCAGCCACATAGTCTGCCTGTACAGGGTCAAGGACAAGAGTTCTTCCGCTGTTCTTAAATGTATTAATCATGCGGTGTACGCGTTCAACATTTCTGTTGTACGGATTTACAACTATAAGACCATTATCCTCTTGGGATGCAGCATGAAGCTCTTCCTGTAAGCCCTCCTCTGTTCTGTCAGGCTCGGCAGGCTTCTCAAGGGAGAGCATATCGATGTCATCGAAGCTTGCAGTAACGCCTTCGGTGATGACCACATCTGCTCCGTGGCAGGTCTTTCCGAATTCCTCGGAATATGACGGATGGAAGCCGTGGAAGCGGTAATCTCCTGTGTAGCATATATTTCCGTCAGGTGTTGTGATTAAGAAGCCGCATGCGCCCACAACATCATGGTCGACAGGAACGCACTTTACCTTGATGTCGCCGACAGTGAACTCGGCACCGTAATCTACGCCGATACAGTTAGGATGCTCTCTATGCTCCACGTCGCCGTTCTTGGCGAGCTGACGGTACAGCTTAAGTGAATCAGTGCTCATGTATACGGGAATGTCAGGATGAAGGCATCCAAGACCTCCCATGTGGTCAATGTGCATATGGGAAATCACAAAAAAACACTCTTTTCCGAGTTCTCCAAAAGGAATCAGTCCCGTCTTTTTTGCTGTATAGTCGTCATAGATTCCATCGGCAGGCGTGAGCATTCCGAGACGGATGTAGTCTACGGCAAAATCATCCTTTCTCTTGCGGATTTTTGCGTCCATGCGTCCGGCAACAGCGAATCCAAAGTCGAACATGCATTTAGTACTCTCTGTCTCTACGGCAACAAAGGTACCGCCAATCTCTTTCAAACCATTAAAAAATGATATTTTTGTCATTTTCCGTAACCTCCATGATAATTTTAAAATAATAGATTACTATAACATAGGCAGCATATTTTGTAAATGCATATTTTGAACGCTTTACAAAATAAGAGGGTATCCATATGGACACCCTCTTCCGGTTTCAGAATAAATCTTAAATTACTTCTGAAGAATATCGTTAACTGCCTTTACTAAAGCATCAAGTGTAGTCTGAGCATCAGCCTCATTGAGAATCTGTTCCTCTAATGTGTTGTTGACAGCGGTCATTACATCATAGCTTCCCTCAAATGCAGGCTGGCTTATGAAGTAATCGGCCTGTGAGTAAGCTGCTACTGATGTAGGGTCAGTTGCCATGAACTGCTGATATGTCTCGGACTCATAAGCGGATGTTCTTACAGGAAGGTAGCCTGTTGTCATAGCCCACTCTGTTGTATTCTCAGCACTTGTTAAGAACTTGAGGTACTCCCAAGCTGCCTTCTGCTTGTTGGTATCCTTTGAGAACATAACGATGTTAGTACCTGCTGCGTTAGCTGCCATCTCTGTATTGCTTACAAGTGGAGCAACACCAAGCTCCCAGCCATCGGCTGTGATGTAGGAAGCACCTGTTGATGAACCAACGTAGGAAGCGATTAACTGGTTGCTGATTACGTTGGAGAAGTACTTATCCTCACCAACAAGACGTGCATAACCGTTGTTGTAAAGGTTCATGATGAACTCTACAGTCTCAAGACCCTTCTCATTGTCGAATAAGGCACCGTTCTCATCAATGTAACCGCATCCGTTCTGGGCAAGCATAGCCTGGAACATTCCGGCAAGGTCATCCCAGCCGATAGTCTCTATGCCCTTCTCCTCCTTGATTATCTTAGCCTGCTCAAGAAGCTCATTCCAGGTAAGAGGAGCTGTTAAGTCAAGCTCATCGAACATAGTCTTGTTATAGAAAAGAACATAAGTACTCTTGTTGAATGGAACACCGCTGATAAATCCGAACTGGCTGTTCTCATCTCTGTAACCGGCTACGATGTCATCCCAGTTGTCAAAATCATTAGCTACGAAATCGTCAAGGTGAACAAGCTTATCTGAGTAAGCTGATAACCAGTTATTGTATGCCTGTGCAAGATCAGGAAGTGTGTCAGCAGCAGCGTTAGCTGTAAGCTTGGAGCTTAAATCACTGTACTTACCCTGATTTGTAAGGTTAACTGTGATACCATACTCATTTGTCTCATTGAACTTGTTAGTGAGAGCTGTGAGTTCTTCCTCCTGCTTGTTGTTCATTGCATGCCAAAACTCGATTGTACAAGCCTCAATGCCTGTATTAGCCGGTGTCTCACCATTTGATGCAGCTTCTGTGGTTGTTGTCTCATTCTGTGATGCAGCAGTTGTAGTTGTTGTGTCATTGCCGCTCTTGTTACATCCGGTAAGTGTTCCGAATGCCATTGTCGCTGTAAGTGCTACAGCAAGTGCTTTCTTGAGTTTCATTTCTTTTTCTCTCCTTTTTGTGTCTGAGCAGAAAATGCTCTGCCCAATCTATTGCTTTCACAGGTAGTTATGGTACTACCCGGAGCAATCATTTGTCAATACAATATGAGTAAAATTAAATTATGATTTGCGTAAAATAAGCTCGATAGTTGTTTTTTAACTTTTGAGTCCACTCTGTGTTACACCCTCAATGATATACTTTCTTAAGAAGAGGTATACTATGATGATAGGCATAACCATGATTGTCGATGCTGCCATGATAAGCTCATAGCTTGAACCTGCTTCTGTCTGGAAACGCACAAGACCGTTGGAGATTACTCTCATGTTGGTATTGTTTGTTACAAGCAATGGCCAGAGGAAGGAATTCCAGCATCCGATAATGTTAAGTATTGCTATGGTTGTTATGGCACTCTTGTTCATAGGCACCATAATCTTCATCATATACTTAAAGTCGCTGCACTTGTCAACCTTCGCCGCAAGATATAACGACTCAGGCACCTGCGAGAAGAACTGTGTCAGCAGGTAGATGTAGAATACATTTGACATGTACGGAACAATCATAGCCTGATATGTGTCAATCCACTTTAACTTTGTTATTGTGATAAAGTTGGTGATGATTAACATCTCGCCCGGTATCATGAGCGTTGCAAGGAAAAGAGAGAACACAAGCTTTTTTCCCGGAAAGTTAAGTCTTGAAAAAGCAAATGCCGAAAGTATCGCCGTTGCAAGTACACCGATTGTCGAGAAAATCGTGACAATAATCGTGTTCAGGAAGTATCTCGGGAACGGTGCAGCCTTCCATGCCTCAGCGTAGTTAGACCACTGCGGCGATGACGGAAGTATGGTCGGCGGAATTGATATGATCTCGGCAGGTGTCTTAAGTGATGAGAATATCATCCATAGGAATGGCATAAGTGTAAACAATGCTCCGAGAATGAGGATGGCATACTTTAACACCGTCGATATGATATTAAATATTTTTCTCTTCTTACTCATATTCTGCCTCCTACTTTCTTCTTCCGACTATTCTCTGAACTACCGTGAGCACGAGAATAATGAGGAATAATATAACCGCTGCTGCGGATGCAAGTCCGTAGTTGTAGCTGTTATAGAACTTATCGTAAATATAGTATACAACGGTAACTGCACTGTTGGCAGGACCGGCCTTGCCGCCAAAGAGTGAGAATACTTCATTATATACCTTGAATGCACTGATGAAGCCCATGATAAATGCATAAGAAATCATAGGTGCTATTCTCGGTACGGTAATTTTCCAGAATACCCTCCACTTCGGAGTTGAGTCAACTCTTGCAGCATTGTAGAGATCCTTTGAGATAGTCTGAAGACCCGCAAGGAATATCAGAATATCGAAGGCCATACTCTTCCATACACTGAATATGATAAGTGACGGAAGTGCGTACTTAGGCTTGTTAAGCCACTGAACCTTCTCAATGCCGAACCAGCTTAAGATATAATTGAGCAGACCGTAATTACTGTTGAATATCCAGCTCCATACAAGACCGATAGCGATAACGCTGGTAACATACGGAAGAAAATATATGGTCTGGAATAAGCCCTGAAACTTAATGTTGCTGTTTAAGAGTACCGCAATAAGAAGTGATAAGGCGATAGAACAAGGAACAACGAAAATTACATAGATGCTTGTATTCCTGAGTGCCTTAATAAATACCTTATCACCGAAAAGATCCCTGTAATTTCCAAGACCGATTCTGCTGTACTCGCCGCTTATCATGTTGTAATCCTCATAAAAGCTCATGAGGAAGGCTCTAACAAGAGGATAAGCCGTAAATAAAAGAATGATTATCAATGCGGGCATCAGATAAAGATAGCCCTTCATGCTCTTTTTTTCCATAGTCAGCCTCTCCCGAATTAAAATTTGCCTACGCTCTTCTCATCACTGCCGAATATCATAATCTGATTCTTACGTGCACGGATGTTGAACTCATCGCCTTCTTTAATTGAAAGGTCTGAATGAACAAGTATTCTGAGCTCAGTGTCACCGATTGAGAAATGGATGAGAAGGTCACGTCCCGTCATGCGGACATGTGTAGCCTTAACCGTAATTCCATCCTCTGCAATCTCGAAGGATTCAGGACGAATACCTGCCGTGTAGCTGCCGTCAGCGAGTTCACAGCCAGAACGAAGAAGTGCTCCGTTGCAGTAGATGCTGCCGCCATTAACCTCAACAGAGAATGTGTTGACCTGCGGCATTCCGAGAAACTGTGCCACAAAAAGGTTGTCAGGATTAAGATACATAGCCTGCGGAACCTCATACTGCTGCACAATACCACTCTTCATTACTGCGATTCTGTCAGAGATGCTCATTGCCTCCTCCTGATCATGTGTAACGAAGATCGTTGTAATCTTAACTTCCTGCTGAATCCTTCTGATTTCCTCTCTTGTCTCGATACGAAGCTTGGCATCAAGATTAGAAAGAGGCTCATCAAGCAGGAGAACCTCAGGCTTCTTTACAAGGGCTCTTGCGATGGCAACACGCTGCTGCTGTCCGCCTGATAAAGCCTTAGGCTTACGCTTCATAAGTCCGTCGAGCTGTACAAGCTTAGCCATCTCGTTAGCGCGCTCCCTTGCCTCTGCCTTCTTAACCTTACGGTTGATGAGCGGAAACATAATGTTCTCCTCAACAGTCATATGCGGATATAACGCATAGTTCTGGAACACAAGACCAATCTCTCTGTCCTCCGGAGCAACCTTAGTCACGTCCTTATCTCCAAAATAAATGCTTCCGGATGTAGGGTCTGAGAGACCCGCAAGCATAAAAAGTGTTGTGGACTTTCCACATCCTGACGGTCCTAACAGACCAACCAGCTCGCCATCGGCTATATGAAGATTCATGTTATCAACAGCCTTAAAATCGCCATAAGCCTTTGTCAGATTTTCAATTCTGATATCCATTTGGTGGCACCTCAATTTCCATGTGTAATACATTTTTATTTTTTTGTCATATAGAATTAATTATATATAATAATCATGAAAAAAACAATCAGTTCCTTGCAATTTTTTTAAAAATTATGTGAAAATGATTCGTGAAGCGGTTTTTTTATTTTTTTTCTTGTTATTTCAACCAGCCCTAATTTTGTCATTTCAATAAAAAATGACGGTACCGAATCCTTTGAAAGCTCGGCTTTTAAGAAACTGATAAGCTCTGTATTGTTTTCGGGATTTTCCATATTTATAAAATCCACTATGATTATTCCGGATATATTTCTGAGCTTAAGCTGACGGCATATCTGTCCGGCAGCCTCAAGATTAATCTTAAGAAAAGTTTCTTCCCTGTTTTTTTTGTTTCCATCAAATTTTCCGGTGTTAACATCAATTACGGTCAATGCCTCCGTAGGCTCAATTATGAGATATGCTCCGGATTTGAGCCATACTCTCGGATTTAAGGCATCATTTATTATTTTTTCAAGATTATAGCATTTGTACAATGGCAGCAGTTTATCATCATACAGTGAAACTATTTTTCCTGCCGACGGGATATGTTCAACAATCGTATTAAGCAGTTCTTTATCGTCAGATATTATTCTGTCATCAGATGTGAGCTTGCCTTCCCTTATATCGCATATATACTGTTCTTCCTTTTTATAAAGACATGTAAAAGCCGGACGGCAGGTTGATTTAATGTGAATTGCTTCCTCCACACCGCTCATATATTCAGCCTCGGCAAGGACTTCACTCTCTGAGGCAGCGTAGGCAGCAGTCCTCACTACCAGGCTCATTCTGCCCTCCGCTTTTTCTATAAGAGGTCTAAGCTTGGACTGTATGTCTTTTCTGAAAGCATTATCTTTAATTTTGGCTGAGACAGCCACCTCGCCTTTACCGTCTAACGCCATTACAATATAATTGCCGGTCACGCTGATATCCGAGGTCAGCGATGGAACCTTTGTCTTTACCGCTTCCTTTGACACCTGAACAAGCATCAAATCTCCCTGACATACCTTGTCAGTATTTTTGCGGTTTAAAAAATGATGCTGTGTGTTATCCGTAAGCGAATAATAACATACAACATCCTTTGCAACTTCAATAAATGCTGAATTGATATTTTTTACTACATTTTGTACACGACCTATATATACGTTTCCGAGGAGGACAGCCCCCTTATCAGCCTCACCGCCTCTGTTGCAGTCAGCGGTATCATACACATTGATAAGAGAAGGCTTGTCCTCCTCGAAGGTAACGGCCGCGATTTTGTCATTAAGTGTTGTTATAACATACTTTTTCATCAATTACTCCGCGTCCTGATTTTTAATTATAAATTACACTGCCATGCTTAAAGCTAATATGTTACCGCTTTGAAAGCTCTGCCGTGATTTCCTCCCATGTAACACCTTTGAGTGACATGAGAACCATCACATGATATAAGAAATCCGAAATCTCATATATAATCTCTTCCGGGTCAGGGTTCTTTGCTGCGATGATAATCTCCGCTGCCTCCTCACCGCACTTTTTAAGAATCTTGTCAATGCCCTTGTCAAAAAGATAATTGGTGTATGACCCCTCCTTAGGGTGCACCTTTCTGTCCTCAATAACGGACATGACATCCTTAAATACCTTGAGAGGATTGGTCTTTGCATAATCCTTAGCCGCAAGATTCCTGTAAAAGCAGCTGTAATTTCCCGTGTGACATGCCGCTCCAAGCTGTTTTACCTTCGCTAAGAGTGTATCATTATCACAGTCAATGTCAAGTGATTTTACATATTGATAATGACCTGACGTCTCGCCCTTAACCCACTGCTCCCTGCGGCTTCTGCTGTAGTAAGTCATAAGCCCTGTCTTAAGAGTATTATCAAATGCCTCCTCATTCATGTAGGCAAGCATTAACACCTCGTCAGTCTTATAATCCTGTACTATGACAGGTATAAGCCCGTCACCGTTGAGCTTGAATTCGGAAAACGGTATTGATGCTGTGAAGCTGACTGTCTCATAACCTTTCTCTCTCAATGAAGCCTTTATTGCATTATAATCGATATTCATGTCAGCTTTTGTCAAATAAAAGTCAGAATTTGCATAAAATCCGTCAAAATTCGAGCCAAACAGAGCTGATATGCCATTCTCCGCACATAAATCTGCAGTTTCAGTGTCAAAGTTCTCATCAGTTACAAGAACACCTAGCTTTTCGCTTCCGAAGCGGTTGGCAACCTCTGTCATCATTGCCATATCGGCCTCGACAGCCGCATCAAGGACAGCTCTTCTTGCACCGGCATACAGATATTTTTTGACATCCTCAACTCTCTTAATGCTGCCTCCGACATTAAGCGGAAGGTCTGTCTCCCTGCCTATGTCTCTTATAACTGAGATTGCCGCATCGTGTGAAGCATCGTCGTATGATAAATCCATTATGAGAAATTCGTCTGCACCTGCAGCCTCTAGTCTTAAGCATATCTCAACAGGTGATAAGTCATCCTGCACCTTGGTACAGCATTTTTTATCACTGTATACCTCTTTATCCTTTAAAAAGAGAACCGGAACAATTTTTTTCATAAAATCCAACCTTTCCGCACTAATTATAATGCGCCTTTCGTCGAGAGTACATCCACAATTCGCGGATCAATTGACACTGCCTCATCAAGTGCCTTTGCAAACGCCTTGAACATGGCCTCAATTATATGATGGTTATTGTCACCGTCTATCTGCTTGATGTGAAGATTCATTCCGGCGCTGTATGACACGGCATAGAAAAATTCCCTCACCATCTCGGTATCAAAATACCCTACCCTGTCGGTTGTGAAGCTCCCATTGAAGTTGAGATACGGTCTGCCCGAAAGGTCAATCGCACACATCACGAGGGTTTCATCCATTGGAAGAAGCATGCTTCCGTAACGACGTATTGACTTCTTATCACCCAAAGCCTGCTTGACTGCCTCACCTAAGACAATTCCTGTATCTTCTATAGTGTGATGACAGTCAACTATCAGATCGCCCTTTACATTTACGTTCAAATCAAAAAATCCGTGCTTTGCAAAGCTCTTAAGCATATGGTCGAAGAAGCCTATTCCCGTGTTCACACTTGACATTCCGCTTCCGTCAAGGTTGAGTGTCATTGTAATGTCTGTCTCTGAAGTTTTTCTTGTAATTGATGCAGTTCTCAATTCATCCACCGCCTTTGTTATTTTTCGAATCGAACCTTGATTGAATTGGCATGAGCCGTAAGCCTCTCAGCATTGGCAAACTTGATTATGTCCTCATGAATAGGAGCAAGTGCTTCTCTTGAGTAGGATATGATGCTCGACTTCTTTATAAAGTCATCGACACCCAGAGGTGAGAAGAACTTTGCTGTTCCGTTAGTAGGAAGCACATGGTTAGGTCCAGCAAAATAATCGCCGAGAGGTTCTGAACTGTACTCTCCGAGGAAAATCGCACCTGCATTTCTTATCTTTGTCATGACGGTGAACGGGTCTTTTGTGACTATCTCAAGATGCTCCGATGCTATCTCGTTCGCCGTCTCAACAGCCTCTTCAATGTCCTTGGCGATAAGAATATAGCCATAATTTTCAAGTGATTTGCTTATTATTTCACTTCTTGACAGTTCGGCAACGAAGCCTTCTATTTCTTCTGAAACCTTGCCGGCAAGCTCACTGCTCGTTGTGATAAGGATTGCTGATGCCATCTCATCATGCTCAGCTTGTGAAAGCAAATCCGCTGCCACATATCTTGGGTTGGCTGTCTCATCGGCAATGACAAGAATCTCACTCGGACCTGCTATGGAATCTATGCTTACATGTCCGTATACGGCTTTTTTTGCAAGAGCCACATAGATATTGCCAGGACCGACAATCTTGTCTACTTTCTTTATGCTCTGTGTTCCGTAAGCCATGGCACCTATTGCCTGTGCACCGCCGACCTTATATATGACATCGACGCCTGCCTCTTTGGCCGCGACAAGAGTTCCCGGATTAATTTTGCCGTCTTTTCCCGGAGGGGTTGTCATTATTATCTCACTTACGCCTGCAACCTTGGCAGGTATTATATTCATGAGTACGGATGAAGGATAAGCAGCCTTTCCGCCCGGAACGTATACGCCGACGCGGGCTAAAGGAGTAACCTTCTGACCGAGAATCGTACCGTCAGGAGTTGAGTCAAACCAACTGTACTGTTTCTGCTTAGAATGATAATCGCGGATATTTACAAGTGCCTTTCTTATTACCTCAACAAGTCCGGCATCAACTAAAGAATATGCTTCCTCTATCTCTTCCTTTGTGACAACGATATTTGAGGCGTCAATATCGGCACCGTCGAACTTCCTGGTGTACTCAAACAATGCCTCGTCCTTTTTTTCCTTCACATCTGCAAGAATTGCAGCAACGCTCGCCTCGTACTTTCCGTAGCTGTTAGGGCTTCTCTTTAAAAGATTCTCAAGTATGTCATTCTTTGCAGCTTCGTTTAATACAATAGTCCTCATATCTTACTTCGCCTCCACATAATTTCGTAAGTCATTTATAATCTTCAGGATACGTTCGTTCTCCATCTTCATGCTCACCTGATTTACAACCATTCTTGCCGATAGGTCACACACCTCATCAAGCACACACAGCCCGTTCTCCTTAAGTGTCGTGCCTGTCTCCACAATATCAACGATGACCTCGGACAGACCTACGATAGGTGCAAGTTCTATCGAACCGTTAAGCTTAATAATCTCAACCGTCTGATGCTTGCGGTTGTAGAAGTAATCCTTGGCGATATTCGGATATTTGGTGGCAACGCGGATGAGTTCATGACCGTTCAGGTACTTTTTGGCACTCTCAGGTCCGCACACGCACATACGACATTTCCCGATTCCAAGATCGTATACCTCATAAAGATTACGTCCTTCCTCAAGTATGGTGTCCTTTCCGACAATACCTATATCTGCCGCGCCATACTCAACATAAGTGGGAACATCATTTGCTTTTGCAAGGAAAAATCTTAAGCCCAGCTCCTCATTGGTAAATATAAGTTTTCTGGAGCTTTCATCCTTCATCTCCTCACAGGTTATTCCAATCTGTTCAAATATCTCAAGGGTCTTCTTTGCAAGTCTGCCCTTTGCAAGTGCAAAAGTAATATATCTCATTATACTATCCCCGCTTTCTCCAGTGTTGCTTTGTCAGACCTTATGACTGCCTCATAGCCTCCGTGCAGTGCAAGTTCCTCATAATCCTGCTTGGTCTTTCCCTCACTGAATGGGAACATTCCGACACTGATACCTGACTTTCTGTAATATGCCGCAAGCTTTACCGCGTCGGCAGCTTCGTCCTCGCGGTACAACAGCATGAGCGGAAGTCTGTTGGCAGGAAGTGTAATCTTCTGTCTGTTAAGTGCAAGAAGCACAAAGTCCACATTGATTGAAAATCCTATGGATGCAGCCGGCTTGCCATACTGGCATATAAGCTCATCATAACGGCCTCCATTGGCAACAGGCTCCCCGACTTCATAGGTAACGGCTCTGAAAATAATTCCCGTATAATAAGTAAGCTCAGAAAGCATTCCAAGGTCAAAGGATACATAATCTTCATAGCCATATACCTTAAGAAGCTCATAAACCTGTTTAAGATGCTCGATAGCCTGAAGCGAGGTGTCATTATGAACATATCCCTTGGCTTCATCAAGCTTATCCGCCGAACCGAAGAGCTGTGGAAGCATGAAAAGAGCTTCCCTTATCTCATCTGAAAGACCACATTCTCTTGCAAGCTCCTCAACTCCGAAGAAGTTCTTCTTCTGAATCAGAAGTCTTAACTCCTCCTCAGTGTCCGAATCAATTCCTGCTTCCTTTACAAGTCCTTTAAAATAAGCTACCTGACCTACCTCAACCTGAAACTCCTTAAGTCCTGCCGTGAGAAGTGATTCAATCATCATGGCAAGCATCTCAGCGTCGGCCGTAACAGAACTGTCTCCTATAAGCTCACAGCCAAGCTGAGTCGTCTCCTTGAGCCGTCCCTGATACGAACTCTTGTTTACGAACGTATTGCCAAGGTAGCAAAGCTTGATAGGCAGTTCGTCGTTCTCAAAATACTTGGCAGCACATCTTGCAACCTGTGGTGTCATATCAGGTCTTAACACAAGCGTGTTGCCCTCCCTGTCAAAGAACTTGAACATATTCTTAGAAGCCACGCTTCCGCGTTCCTTGTTGAACATATCAAAGTATTCAAATGACGGCATCTGTATATCGCGATATCCGTAAAGCTTAAGAACCTGATGCATTCTATTCTGTAAAAGCAGCTTATTCTCACATTCTGTTCCGTATAAATCCCTCACACCCTCCGGTGTATGTAACAATTTACGTTCCATGGCGCCTCCGATAGTTTTACTTTAACATGGTAAATTGGTAGTATGCTACTATGTGATAGTACTATAACAAAGTGTCAGAAAAATGTCAATGTTTTTATTAAGTTATATATATCTACTCATCCCGCTCGGACAGGTCTTTTTGAAGCTGCTCAAGATAATGGACCATCACTCCGCCGTATGTGCGGATTCGGTAGGAATCGTCAAGCTCCTCATAGCGGAAGCTTTTTCTTCCCCCCTCCTTCATCCGGTTCCAGAACCTGAGCACATGCCTGTATGGGACATAGAATTTTTCGTCTTTCCTGGAAAAAAAGATAATAAGAAAAGAAATACCGCCCTGCTGTTCAAATTCACCCATGAATTCCATCTGGTGCTCATGAATGTTGTGAAGCGGGAAGGTGTCGGCAGTACACTCCTTAGCATCAAAGCATACAGGAACTCCCTGGACAACACCTATATAGTCGACGGTACTTTTTTTGTCGAAATAAGCCAATGTGATATGATTGTGTTCCTTGTCCATATTGATAGGGGTTATGGGCGTCGGAATCTTCTGTATAAGCGCAAGCTTCTTTTCACGATACCGGTCATTACTCTGATTTATCAACTCTTCAAGCGTTGAACCTCGAAGTCCTCTTGAATTCCATGTAGGCATGTGTGTACCTCTTTTATCGGTCATTATTGGAAGTCATAAATATTATAAAATACCGCGCGTGAACAATTCAAGCTTGGGTGGAACTACAGCACGGTATTCCCTGCCACCCGGAAGAACTATACGATATGCGTGCAGAAGCTGATCCTTAAGCTTGTATTTCTCATTGATGCGTCTGTCACCGTACTTGTAATCGCCGAGCACCGGATGATTAAGCATCGCAAGATGCGCCCTTATCTGATGAGGGCGGCCTGTTATCAGATGCACCTCAAGCACGGTGTAATCTTCACCGTGACCGAGAACGCGATAATCCGTCCTTATGAACCTCTCATCGCTTTCCACAACGGTATCTGTATCCAGCGGTCTTACGCTCACCTTATTTGAGGCTTCGTCCTTAATCAGCAGTCCGCATACGCTGCTGTCATGTTCTATCTTTCCTTTAGCAACGGTTATATAATACTTCTCAAGTGTCCTGTCCTTAATCATCTGTGAAAGTTCACGGCTTCCCTGCATTGATTTTCCGGCAAGCACAAGCCCGCTTGTGTTGCGGTCAAGACGGTTGCAGACGGACGGTTTAAACGTTCTAAGCTGTGCCTCGTCGATTTTTCCCTCATGTAAAAGATACCCTATGATATATTCATTAAGAGAGACATCGGCCGGAGCTGCCTTCTGCGTCAGCATCCCCGAAGGCTTGTTGACAAATATTACATCATCATCTTCATACACTATGTCAAGCTTCTTGTACGGATATGCTTTGACAGCATTGCTGACATTCTTTGAACCGCTGAATTTTTCGATAGTCTCGTCCGATAGAAAAAGCTTCACGCTGTCACCGACTGAAAGCTGTTCTTTTCCTGTACACTTGGCACCGTTTAGAACAATATTCTTTTTTCTCATCATTTTGTAAAAAAATGACACCGGAGCTTCCTTCAAAATTCTTCCAAGATATTTATCAAGTCTCTGCCCCGCCTCGTTCTTACCTATGGTGAATTCCTGCATATTTGTATTCCAATCTTATATACATAATATTTTAAAATTATATACGATATCCTCTATGCGCTTCTTTTCCTCATCAGTGTATTCCGCAGAAGCCGCACTGTTGACTGCGGCAAGTCTCTTCTTATACTTGCCTAAATCAGTATAAAAGCTCACGTCAGCCGTTATATCAGAGCGTTTTAAAAAATCCTTTATATACTTGCCGTGATAGGCTGTGTCAAGCTTCTTGTCCGTACAGTATATCATGATATGTGCTTTATCAACTGCAGTATATGTAAACTCAATGCTTTTCTTCTCCGGCGTGATAAGAATGTCCGCAAGAATCGTAAGCTTGTCATAATCCCCGCACATTTTATCATACTCCGCACTATCAGCCTTTCCCTTTCTCGGATACATAAGAAAGTTGACAGTCATCTTTCCTGTCGGAAGCATCATAAGGATTGCGGCAACAGTAAGAAGATTTCCTCTGTCGGCAAATATAAATATTCCGCTGAAAAACAACAGTATCACCAGCAGATAGCCGCTGACCATGGCTATTCCTGTCTTTATTTTTCTGCTTTTGAAATATCCGGGTACTCCCTTTGGAATATTTTTAATTATATTTCCCATAACAATCCTCCATATCACTGTCACTTATAGGTAAAAAGAATTTAGAAAAACTTCATCAAAAGTCTGTGCGGAAGAAATCTTCCGGCAACATGTGCAAGCTTCATGGTGCGTCCGTAAATGCTCAGCTCATTTCCGAGTGCAGCGTCCTTTATTGCCTGTTCAACCACGTTCTCAGGCTTTGCCATAACCATACGCTTTAACAGCTTGACATTTTTTCCGGCTATGTCGAAAAATTCCGTGTCCACAGGACCGGGGCAGACTGCCGTCACTGTAATTTTTTTAGGCTTCAATTCCTTGTTGATTGCCTTAGAAAAGCTCAGCACATATGACTTGGTTGCGGCATAGACTGCAAAATCCGGCTGTGGCATGAATGCGGCAGCAGACGCAAGCTCAATTATTCTTGAATTTGATGATATGTAAGGCAGGCACAGCTTAGTCACGGCAGTCAGTGCACGGCAGTTAATGTCAATCATGCCAAGCTGTTCATCATAGCCAAGCTCGTCGAAGCTTCCGCTCTTTCCATAGCCTGCACAGTTGACAAGAAGCTTGATATCAGGTGCATTCTCCTCAAGCAGCTCTTTAAGAGCCATGAGCTCGTCTTTGCTTGATAAATCAAGTGAAATCACTCTGGAAGTCAGCTTAATTTCATCGGCAACCTCCTCAAGCCTCTCAGTCCTTCTTGCTATGAGCCATATCTCATCGAATTTAGAATATCTTGCTGATATCTGTCTTGCGAACTCTCTTCCGAGTCCTGATGATGCCCCTGTAACCACTGCAATCTTCATAAGCCTGCCTCCTGATATTATGACTTCGATCTGTATGTGCTAATGCTTTTGTTTTTCTTTTCTGCCGGTATTTTTATTGTTCCTTGTGCCTTGGCTTTTAATATTTTTGCTATGGGTATTTTTTACGGCATTCTTTCCGTTATCTGCCGTTTTATGCTTTGTTGTATTTACATCCTGTTTCATACGGCGAGGTGGAATAAGACAGTGCTTGTCAAAGCCGATTAAATCCTGTCTGTGTTCCCTTAAAAGTGCTTCTTTTACAAGCTCATAGTTAGCCGGATTTTTAAACTGAATAAGTGCACGCTGCATTGCCTTCTCATGAGGGTTGGTCGTGACGTATACAGGCTTCATGTCTCTCGGATCAAGTCCGGTGTAATACATACAGGTCGATATCGTCGACGGTGTCGGATAGAAATCCTGAACCTGTTCAGGCATATAACCTAAATCCCTTATATATTCCGCAAGTGCTATGGCATCCTTGAGTGTTGAACCCGGATGCGAAGACATGAGGTATGGAATGGCATACTGCTCCTTGCCAAGCTTCTTATTAATTGCCGTATATTTTTTTAGAAATGCCTCATATACCGAATTTTCAGGCTTCCCCATAAGCCTCAGAACATTGTCTGTAATATGCTCGGGTGCCACACGCAGTTGACCGCTTATGTGGTACCTGCACAGTTCTTCCATAAATGTATCATCCTTATCGGCAAGTACATAATCGAAGCGGATACCTGAACGCACAAATACCTTTTTGACCTTTGGAAGATTTCGAAGTTTTCTTAAAAGCTCCACATAATCACTGTGGTCAGCCTTCAGGTTCACACATGGTTTTGGAAAAAGGCACTGCTTGTTGGTGCATACGCCCTTTGCAAGCTGCTTATCACATGAAGGACGTCTGAAATTGGCGGTCGGACCGCCGACGTCATAAATATATCCCTTAAAATCGGGCTGCTCCGTCATCTGTTTGGCTTCCTCGACTAAGGATTCATGGCTTCTTGCCTGAACAATTCTTCCCTGATGAAATGTGAGTGCGCAGAACGAACATCCGCCAAAGCAACCTCTGTTGCTTGTGAGGCTGAACTTAATCTCGGCAAATGCCGGCACGCCGCCGAGTGCATCGTATGACGGATGCCATGCGTTCATATAAGGCATGGCATACACATCGTCAAATTCCTGCTGTGTGAGCGGATATGACGGCGGATTTTGAATAACATACTCTTTTTCCTTATACTGTTCAACGAGATGCTTTGCAACAAAAGGATCCGTGTTGCAGTACTGCTTATAGAAGCTCTCAGCATAGGTCTTTTTGTCGCGGCATATTTCATCGTAGGATGGAAGCATTATATACTCGTCATAGAGATGTTCAAGGCTCTTAGTTTTATAGACGGTTCCCCGTATAAAGGTTATATCCTTTACATCTATTCCCGAGTTAAGTGCATCGGCAATCTCAACGATGGAATGTTCACCCATTCCGTAGGATATGATGTCGGCACCGCTGTCGAGAAGGATTGAACGCTTAACCTTGTCAGACCAATAATCGTAATGTGCAAGTCTTCTAAGACTTGCCTCTATGCCTCCGATGATTATCGGTGTCTTTTTGTAAGTCTGCCTTATGAGATTACAGTACACAATCGTGGCATAGTCAGGTCTTTTCCCTATAACGCCCCCCGGAGTGTAAGCATCCGAGCTTCTTCTCTTCTTAGACACGGTGTAGTGATTGACCATTGAGTCCATGTTGCCTGCCGAGACAAGAAATCCGAGACGCGGCTCACCAAGTATCGTGACACTCTCCCTGTTCTTCCAGTCAGGCTGTGGGATAATGCCGACCTTGTAGCCGTTAAGTTCAAGTATTCTGCTTATTATAGCCTGTCCGAAAGAAGAATGGTCAACATATGCATCTCCGCATACATATACGAAATCACACTGTGTCCACCCTCTTTTCTCCATGTCTTTTCTGCTTACAGGTAAAAAATCTTTCATACTAACCTCATTTTGTTTTATACAATCTCAGTGTAGTCCTCAATAAAGTACTTTGCGAGTCTTTCCTTCTCCTTGCGCATACCGTGTGAGTAATCATCCTCAACCGCAACCGTTGTCATCCCCGCTGAATTGCCCGCCATAATTCCCATGGGAATATCCTCAAACACAAGACACTCCGAAGGTGCAATACCAACCTTTTTTGCTGCGAGAAGATATATGTCGGGTGCCGGCTTTCCGGCTCCTGCCTCACATCCCGTGGTGATAGCGTCAAAGTACTCAAGCACTCCCTCAGCCTTTAGTGCTCCCTCGATAAGTGTGACGGAATTGCTTGATGCGATGCCGATTCTTATATTGTCGGACTTAAGCCGTTCAAGAAACTCCTTTGCACCTTTCTTAAGCCTTACTTCAGATGTGTACTTATCGTAAGCCATCTGATTCCATTTTTTCTTTATGTCTTCAACATCATCATCAATGCTGAAACGCTTTTTAAAATATTCGGCTGTCTCCGTAAAGCTCATTCCCTCAATGCATTTTTGCAAATCAGCGGGCAATTTCTGACCTATGGCACTCAAAAAATCGATATCAATATTTCTCCACACCCACATGGAGTCCACAAGTGTTCCGTCAAGGTCAAACAAAACTGCTTTTTTGTCTTTTAATAATTCGTTATAACTGTATTTCATATATATATGAACGGTCTATGCCGTTGCCTCCTTAAGCATATTAATTTCTTCGTCGGTCAGTCTTCTGTATTCACCCGGAGCGAGTGCAGCATCAAGCCCCAACGGTCCCATTGAGAGTCTTTTAAGATATGTCACGCTGCATCCGACAGCCTCAAACATTCTCTTAACCTGATGAAACTTTCCCTCATGTATTGTAAGCTGTATTTTGGATGTGTTTTTAGCCATGTCAGTCTCAAGCACCGTGAGTTCACCCGGCATCACCGGCGTTCCGTCAAGCAGTGTAAGCCCCTCGGCAAAACGGCGGATATGCTCATCCGTCACTATTCCGTCTATATCTGCATAGTAGACCTTATCCACATGCTTCTTAGGTGCAAGAAGTCTATGCGCCAAATCACCGTCATTGGTGATTAAAAGCAGACCTTCCGTGTCCTTGTCGAGTCTGCCGACAGGAAAAAGATCATTTCTCGTGCGCTCATCTATCAGGTCGAGAACCGTCTTTGCCTTCTTGTCGAGTGTCGCGGTTATAACTCCAGCCGGCTTATTGAGCATAAAATATTCCATGTCGGAAAATGCGATAACCTGACCGTCGACAGACACGACATCGATGTTCTCGTCAATCTTTACATCTGAAGCTTTCACAACTTCGCCGTTCACGGTTATTCTGCCTTTTTTTGCCATATCCTTTATTGTGCTGCGGCTTGCAACACTCATTTCCACAAGGAATTTGTCAAGTCGTTTCATATATACACCCCTGCATATTGCAAGCATTGCTTGCAGTACTGCCACCAATAAGCAGTTTGAAAATTTTATTTTTAAACTTTTTGCACCTTATTACATCCATCTCCAGCCGGGAAGATACTTATTCTTCACCTGACCGTTATTATACTTTCCCCAGCCTAACGGGTATCCGTCAACCATGATAAGCTTCATTGAACTATTTCCGGTCACGCATGACTCGTCAACCTCAATCGTCTCACCCTTCAGATATCTGATGACGGCATCATCCGAGAGCTTTAAATTGACCTGACTGCTGTACTGTCCATCTTTAAGAGTCATTGCAAATGCCTGACTCGGCTCAAAGCGGTTCTTCTTAAGCTCGCCGAGAAGTGTTCCTGTTCTCATTGCCCTGAGTCCCTTAAGGCTTCCCGCAAGCGGAGGCAGGTAGTACACGTTATCTCTCTGGATTATTATATCAGATGACGGAATCTCCAAAGTCAGTTCATCCAAGAACGCTGTAAGTTCATCCGGAAGCTTGTTTGGTCTGCCGTGCACAGGTATGTCCTGAACCGCCTCGCCATCCTTCCTTAACAGCGCAACAAAATGACCTTCTCCCTGCATCTTATGAGGGAATATTCGCACGCACTGAGGCAGTCCGATTCCCTTTGAAAAGCCTTCATACGGATGTATTGAAGATATTCCCGAATTGAATATATCAACCAGCGAAAAATCAGGATGATTTTCCAAAAACAGGCTTATATTATCCTCATCCTCAAGCTTTGAAAATGTACATGTCGAATAGAGCATATATCCGCCGGGCTTCAACATCTGTGATGCCTGGTTTAATATGCTCTTTTGTATTGCCGCAAAGTATTCCGGTCCATTCATCTGCCAGCTTTTGATGAGCTTATTGTCTTTTCTGAACATTCCCTCGCCTGAACAAGGTGCATCTATCAGAATCTTATCAAAAAAACCTTCAAATGAAGATATGAGCTTACCCGGCTCCTCGCATGTAATCACCACATTGCCGATTCCGCTGACCTCTATATTCTTAAGAAGTGCCTTGGCTCTCGATGCAGATATATCGTTGGAAACCAAAAGTCCTGTACCTCCGAGCTTAGCACCGAGCTCAGTACTCTTCCCCCCCGGTGCAGCACATACATCAAGTACTTTATCTCCGTGTTCAATCGGCAGAATATTTGCAGGTGTCATTGCACTCGGCTCCTGAAGGTAGTAGAGTCCCGCAAAATAATACGGATGCTTTGCAGGCTTTTCGTCCTCCTCATAATAGAAGCCATTCTCTATCCAAGGTATTCTCTTTAACTTGAAGGGGCTGATTTTTAAGAAGTCCTCTGTCGAAATCTTAAGGTTGTTGACTCTTAACCCGTACAGACGCTTCTCACCGAAGCTGTCAAGGTAAGCCTGAAAATCATCACCTAATAACTCCTTCATTGCATCTAAATATTTCTGTGGTAATTCCATGTGTATCCTCTCTGTCCCTAATCAACGCTCTGTGCTCGGTATCCTTCCGCTATCTTGTCAAGCTGTCTGCTGAACTCTAAGAGATGTTCAAGGTCATTTTCCTGATATATTCTGAAAAATTCATCCTGAATTTTAATTACATCCCTTTTGTTGGCTACCTTGTACAGATTCTGTATATTGATAAGTATATCATTTACTATATTAGCCTTGTATGTGAATGAGTTCTGGGCATCCATAATCTCTTCATGGATTGATGACATCTCCTCATCAAGCTTTAATATTGCCTCGGCAGCAGAGCTTAAGCGCACCCTGATATGCTCAGGAATGCTCTCACGGTACTTATACTGAAGTGAATGCTCAATCGTAGCCCAGAAATTCATCGCCATTGTTCTTATCTGAATCTCAACAGGTATGTCTTTCTTGCCCTTACTTGTCTCGACACTGTAATTAATTATGATGTGGTAGCTTCTGTAGCCGCTCTCCTTACGGTTGGTTATGTAATCCTTCTCTCTTATAACCGTCATATCACTACGGCTCTTGATTATATCAACAACCTCATAGATATCCTCAACGAACTGACAAATGATACGCAGTCCCGCCACATCCTCAATCATCTCCATTATATGGTCTATCGGAAAGCCCTTCTTCTGGGCTTTCTCGATTATGCTGGAAATCTTCTTAACTCGTCCTGTCACCTGCTCAATCGGTGAGTAGGCAGCTTCCTGACGATATTCGTTGATTATGTGATTGAACTTGACCAAAAGCTCATCCACAGCCAGCTCGTATGGAGCCAAAAGCTCTCTCCATAACTGTATTTCCATTCGTAACCTCCAAAATCCCGTTCAATCCACGATTGAACAAGCCCCTTATTTATTTCATTGACCCGAGCAGTGCCGTGAGATACTTCCATACCTTCTCTACAGACTTAATGTTAAGCTTCTCGGACGGTGTATGGATATCCTTCATATCAGGTCCTATCGAAATCATGTCAAGCTCCGGAAGCTTCTCTGCAAATAATCCGCACTCAAGTCCCGCATGAATTACACATACATTGGCTTTCTCATTAAACATATCCTCATAAAGCTTTACAGCTTTGTCACGAAAAGCGGACTCCGGGCGGTATGCCCACTCAGGATAGCATCCTGTCTCAACGTACTCACCGCCAAAGAACTCTATCAGATAGCGGAGCTTATCGGCGAGAGCCTGCTTTGCAGAGCCCACAGAGCTTCTCACTGAAAAGCTGATTGTTATGCAGTCCCTGTCCATGGAAAGAATGCCAAGATTAAGTGATGTCTCAACAAGACCCTCGATGTGTCCGCTGAACTACTGAACTCCGTTAGGAACATTCATAAGAAGGAAAATAAAAGCCTGCTTATTCTTCTCCCCGATAACCTCAGCTCCATCGCCGGCTAAATCTTCAACAATAATTCTTATTCCGTCATCAGTCCCTGAGTATTCGTTCTTTAGCTGTGCAGTCAGTATGTCGCAGAGCTCCCTTACTCTTGTCTCATCATCCGGATTGATACAAAGGTCAACAGAGCATTCTCTTGATATTGCATTGTCCATTCTTCCACCGGCAAGACCGCTTATACCATAGAAAAGCTCCTCGTCGAGGTTGAATAAAAGTCGTCCGAGTATAATATGTGCATTGGCTCTTCCCTTGTTGATCTCCATTCCGGAATGTCCGCCCGCAAGACCTGTAATGGTGATTCTTACATTCTTTCCATCCATTCCTGTATAGCTTACGGGAAGTCTTAATCCCGAACGCATTCCGCCGGCGCAGCCTACAATAAATGCCCCCTCCTCTTCATTATCAATATTGATAAGATATTTTGATGAAAGAACGGAGCCGTCAAGCATCTTAGCACCGTCAAGTCCGACCTCCTCATCAACCGTGAACACCGCCTCAATTGCCGGTGCCTTGATGCTCTCATCGTCAAGTACCGCAAGGGCATAAGCTATTGCAATACCGTCATCGCCGCCCAGAGTGGTTCCCCTTGCGGTCACATAACCGTCCTCAACATACACATCAAGAGCATCCTTAAGGAAATCATGCGTGCAGCCGCTCTCCTTCTCGCATACCATGTCGAGATGTCCCTGTATGATAACCCCCGGAGCATTCTCATATCCGGCACTTGCCGGTCTGTAAATAACCACATTATTATATTCGTCCTGATATACCTTTAGACCTCTTTTTTTTGCAAAATCAACGCAGTAATCGCTAATCTGCTTAGTATTGTGAGAACCGTGAGGTATCTGTGTCAACTCTTCAAAAAACATAAAAACCTTTTCAGGCTGTAATCCTTTTAATGCATTATTCATAATGTCATTCCTCCGTCTGTGGCTGTATAAAGCCACATTTTATTGTGCCACATTTTTCAGAAAAAAGCAACAAAAATGATACGGGACTAAATTAAGGTGTAATCGAATATTATATATCGAATTACTTATTGAAGGTTAACCATGAAACAATCCATTATACGAATCACCGCTGTGATTATATTTATGTTTCTGCTTCTTACATCACCCGTGGCGGCACTTGAAGGTGCCTCCTATGGACTTACGCTCTGGTACAGAACACTGTTCCCGACACTTATGCCTTTTATGGTTCTGTCAAGCTTCATAGTATATACGGGCTGTGCCAAGCCAATTGGCACTGTCTTTCTTCCTCTCACAAAGCTTCTAAAGCTTCCTCAAAGTGCAGGCTACTGCATTCTTACCGGGTTTCTGTGCGGTTATCCTATGGGGGCGTATGTATGCGGACAGCTTGATGAGACAGATGAGCTTGACGAGCAAACCTCCGCTTTTCTTGCTCCTGTCTGCAACAATGTAAGCCCGATGTTCATGATAAGTTATATCTGCATAAGCTGTATCGGTGATATTAAGTATTCTCTGCCTGTTATGGCAGTATTAATCGGGAGTGCTTTTGGCTGCATGATATTTTTCAGGCTGCCTTCAAGCATTCACAATAAAGAAAATATGGCAGATTCAACACATACAGGAGAAATGACTGATAAAAACATAAATATGTCAACAAGCCAAGCCTTAACCCATTCCGTGGAAAGTGCCCTGAGCGCAAGTCTGAAGCTGTGCATATATGTCATGTTGTTCTCAATAGCAGGTTCAATAATCGGTCAAATATCATTTATCCCGGACACAACAAAGGCCGCGCTGATGTCTCTCATGGAGATTACAGCCGGCCTTGATAAAATATCAGGGTTAGATATTGCCCTCAAATATAAAATTCTGATGATGCTGTCATTCACCGCTTTCGGCGGAATGTCAAGTGTATTACAGACCATGTCTCTGTGGTCGGGAAAAAATTTTCACTTAAAAAGCTACATACTGTATAAGCTTGGCATCGCGGCTTTCACCACCCTTACAGCCTTACTCCTCATAGTCATCGGAATCCTGTAGACCTGCAGCCGCGTCATCCTGCTGTGGCTGTTCCTCCTCGGTTCCTATTCCTGCAAGCTCGTTGCGGTTAGAAATAACCACATTCAAATCCTTATCAAGAGCATTTAAAAGTCCCTCATACTTGGAACGGTTGCTCTCAATCGAATGTTCAATAATTCTCTGAAGATTCGCAAGCATATCATCTGTGTACTGAACGGCACCGTAACGCATCTGATTGGCTTCCTCAGTAGCCTGGTCAAGTATTGCTTGTGCCTGTGCATAAGCCTGTTCCTTGATATCCTCTGCCTCAGCATATGCACGCTGCATAATCTCATGCTCATTTACAAGCTCCTGAGTATGAGCCTTGGCAGCGTTAAGCATTGAATCAGCCTGATCCTTCGCATCGGCAAGAATTGCCTCCTTATTGCTGATAAGCTTCTGATATCTCTTAATCTCATCCGGTGTTCTAAGCCTGAGCTCACGAAGCAGTTCCTCAATCTGCTCCTTCTCAACAATAATCTTATTGCTTGAAAACGGAGCCGGCTTACAATTCTCGATGTATTCTTCAATATCTGCTATCATCTCTTCAATTCTATTCATGGTAATCCTCCCGATTTTATTTAATGTTATATTTTTCTAAAACAAGGCTGCGAACCTCAGGTGCAACGAACTTGGATATATCGCCGCCGTATCTTGCCACTTCCTTAACCACGCTTGAGCTAAGATAAGCATAATTGAGATTCGTTGTCAAAAATATCGTGTCAATATCAGGTGCAATAATATGATTAGTCTGTGACATCTGAAGCTCATACTCAAAGTCCGTCACAGCTCTGAGTCCTCTAACAACCGCGGTTGCATCGCACATTCTGGCAAATTCAACCAGCAGTCCGTCAAAAGCCCTCACTTCAACATTAGGGTATTCTGAAACTACACCTTTAATCATATTAACACGTTCCTCGGCAGAAAACAATGGAATTTTTGAGCTGTTCACCAAAACGCCAACTATAAGCTTGTCAAAAAGACGCGATGAACGGCTTATAACATCCATATGTCCGAGTGTAACCGGATCAAAACTGCCCGGATATACTGCAATTCTCATAATTTTATCAAGTGTTAAGACACTTACTCCTTTATTTTTTGTATAAATACATGCTTATTGTTCTTATATTCCTTAATCTTGTAGATTGCAAATCCAAGACCTTCAAGATAATCAAAGCTTGTCTCGTTCGAAGCCTCGACAACAATAATTGAATATTCATCAATCAGCTCAGAACCCGAAAGATATGTGATGATTTCTTTCTCATATTCATGATTATATGGCGGATCCATGAAAACTATGTCAAAAACAGTCTTTCCCTCAAGACGCCGTAATGCGGTCATGGCATCTGTCTCCATCAGCACAGCATCATCAGCAAGCTTGGTAAATGCCAGATTTTCTCTGATACATGCTGATGCTTCGCGGCTGTTTTCAACAAGATACGCTTTCTTTGCACCTCTGCTGAGTGCTTCTATCGCAATAGCTCCGCTTCCGGAAAACAAGTCCAGGAATGTGCTTCCCGGCACATCATTTTGTAAAACATTAAAAAGTGTTTCCTTTGTTCTGTCCTGCGTAGGACGTGTTGCCAATCCATCTATAGTCTTAAGCGGCATGCTTCTTCTTGTTCCCGCAATCACTCTCATAACCAACCTCCGTTGTTACCATCAATAATATATCTTTGCTTCCTGAATCATCTTAAAATCAAATCCGTCGATATCAAATATATTGACACAGCAATTCTTCTGAAATACACCGTCCCACATATTCTTTATCTGAAGATGATTAAGGTAAATCATCATAGATTTGTTGAGTGCTCCATGTGCCGTCACAAGAGCAACTGCATCAGGCTCCTTTACAGACAACGGAACTATCACATTATCGATAAAGTCCCGCGAGCGTGCACATAACTGCTCATAAGTCTCTCCGCCTTCTGCCGGCTTGTATTTTTCAGGTGCATCAAAAAAGTAATGAAAATCCGCTGTTATCAGCTCTGAACTGACACCTTCATTGATGCCGAAGCCGATTTCCTTAAGGCGGTCATCGGTAACAATAGGAACAGTTCTGCCGCCTCGTATAATTTCCGCAGTTCTGTATGCTCTTTTTAACGGACTTGAAAATATATGGTCAAATCTTATATCCTTAAGGGCTTCGCCGGTAATTTGGGCAAGCCTTATTCCGTATTCGTTTAATTCGGTGTCACTCTGCCCCTGAAGCCTCCTCTGCTTATTCCAGTCAGTTTCACCATGTCTGATTATATATAATTTCATAGCTGTATCCTCTGTGTAATACATATATTATCGCTCTTACACCCGCTCATTATAGCATTATATCATCCTGTGTAAAAGACTTTTTGAGTGAATTTTGCAAATTGTTTGAAATAACATAATCAGCACAATCCTTTGCTTTTTTCAGCATATCGGCATCCGTGTATATATCGGCGAGCTTGAAATTGACATCCCCGCTCTGTCGAATCCCAAAGAAATCTCCCGGACCCCTGAGCTTTAAATCCTGCTCGGCAATATAAAAGCCATCGTTTGATTTACCGATTATTTCAAGTCTCTCCTTCGATTCCGTTTTCTTTGACGTGCTGATAAAAATACAGTAGGACTGTGCGCTGCCGCGTCCAACCCTGCCTCTTAGCTGATGCAGCTGTGCCAGTCCGAACTTCTCCGCATTCTCTATAAGCATTACGGTTGCATTCGGAACATTTATGCCGACCTCAATAACCGTTGTCGATACAAGTACCTGCGTCTTACCCTCCGCAAATCTTTCCATAATTTCATTTTTGAGTTCAGCCGGCATCTGTCCATGTAGTCCCTCAATGCTTAAGCCGGGAAGATTATTCCTAAGCTCCACCGTATAATCCGTGACATTTTCGCTCTCGCTCACTTCACTCTCCTCGACCATCGGACATATAACATAGGCCTGATGCCCTTTAGCGGCTTCATTCATTATGAACCTGTAGGCATTCGGTCTGTAATCATCACCGACAACCGCATTCTTTATCGGAAGCCTTCCGACAGGCATCGCATCAATTATCGAAATATCGAGGTCGCCGTACAGTATGATGGCAAGTGTGCGCGGTATAGGCGTTGCGCTCATTACGCATATATGCGGATGCACGCCTTTTCCCGCTAACATTCCTCGCTGATTCACGCCGAAGCGGTGCTGCTCATCCGTTATTACAAGCCCAAGCTTGTTATATTCAACCTTTTCCTGGATAAGTGCATTGGTTCCTATAATTATATCTGCCTCGCCTGTCCTTATCATCTCATGTGTCCGTTTTTTTTGCGCCGCACTCATAGAGCCGACCAACAGAACCGGATGAAACGGTATAGCATGCTGTTCCAAAAGAGAACATATTGTATCATAATGCTGCTTAGCCAGCACTTCGGTCGGTGCCATAAGTGCCCCCTGACAGCCTGACTCAACCGCATTCAAAAGCACAAGAATTGCAATAATCGTCTTGCCCGAGCCTACGTCTCCCTGAATGAGTCTGTTCATTGTCCTGCTTCCGCACATGTCGGCTGTCATCTCGTTATATGCTTTCTTCTGTGGTGCAGTAAGCTCGTATGGGAGTTCTTTTATAAGCTTTAGCGCATATTGCCCCTCTGTTATCGGACATTCATTTGCCATATACTCTCTACGGACTTTGAGATTATCAAGCTTCATCATAAATGCAAAAAATTCGTCGAATGCCAGCCTTTTTCTCGATGACTGCATTTCGTCCATTGTCCGTGGAAAATGTATATGCCTGACAGCCTCATACAGAGGTGTCAGTTCATACTTTTCCACAAGCTCCTTTGGAAGATACTCAAGCTCCTCAATATTATTCTGAGAGGCAAAATATTGTGCCACGGCTTTTATAACCATGTTATTGGTAAGTCCCTTGACCAGAGGATATATAGGCTGTATATAGTGAAGTTTCTGCTCATATTCGGCGGCAGTGTACAGCTTAGGCTGTTCCATTGCCGCAAGACTCCCTTTAAAAACCACTCTTCCCCTGACCATGTATCTGTATCCGCGCTTTAGAGAGCCCTTCATAAACGGCATATTAAACCATGTAAGCTTAATTCTCTCTCCTTGCTCATCCACTGCAAATACCGTTGTAATCGTGAGCTTTCTTATGGTTTTAATCTCAACATCAGAAAAGATTGAGACATATATGGTGTACACACCGTCCTCATCAATATCCTTTATCAGTACAGGATCTTTATATATGTCGTAGCTTCGCGGGTAATAGAACGGAAGCTTCTCCGTATCTGTTATTCCCGCTTTGGCAAACAGCTTTTCCGTCTTTTCTCCTATTCCTTTGAGACTGCTCAGCTTCATACTACCCCTCATTTCCCTGATTATCAAAAGACTGCCGTGCCAAGAAATAATCCTTATATTATTCTCAGCACGGCAGCCATATAATTCATAACTTACAATTATTTATTATTCTACGGAAACAATGTAATAATAGATAGGCTGACCACCACTGTGTACCTCAAGATCGAGGTCAGGATAAGCCTCCTCAAGCTTAGCTGTGAGGGAATTAACCTGCTCTTCTGTCACATCTTCACCGTAATATACACTGATAAGCTCGGAATCATCATCGATAAGCTGTGAAAGCATGTCTATGGTAGTGCTCTCAATATCCTTTCCGACAGAAAGGATTGTCTTATCTCCGATACCCATTATATCATTCTGCTTAATCTCCTTGCCGTCCATCGATGTATCTCGAACGGCATAAGTTACCTGTCCCGTCTTAACATTCTTCATCTCGGATGACATATTCTCAAAATTAGACTCAGCATCAGCGGTCTCATCAAAATTGATGAGTGCAGTGATGCCCTGAGGGATTGTCTTAGACGGAACGACATATACATTCTTATCCGTAACAATCGACTGAGCCTGATTAGCTGCGAGAATAATGTTGGAATTGTTAGGTAATATGAATACATTCTCGGCATTAACCTTGTCTATGGCGTTGAGCATGTCTTCCGTGCTCGGATTCATTGTCTGGCCGCCCTCAATTACAACATCAACTCCGAGCCCCTCGAATATTTCGCTCAGACCGGCACCTGCAGATACTGATATGAAGCCATACCTCTTCTTAGGCTCAGCAGGCTTCTTGGCAGCTTCCTCAGCAGCCTTTTTCTCTGCCTCCGCCTTCTCAGCTTCCTTTATGAGCTTCTCCTTATGCTCCTCACGCATATTATCAATCTTCATCTTGCTGAGAGAACCATAAGTGAGTGCCTTCTGGATTGCAAGACCCGGATCATTGGTATGTACATGTACCTTAACAATCTCATCGTCAGCAACCACCACTATGGAATCACCAATTGATTCAAGATAAGCCTTGAAGTTAAGCTCATCACCGTTGTCGAACTTCTTCTCTATATTGATAATAAACTCTGTGCAGTAACCGAATTTAATATCAGCTTCAACTGCATCAGCCTCAACCTTGGCTGTTGTTCCGCTTCCAAGTGCTGCCGTGAGGTCTATCTCCTTACCGAGCAGGCAGTCATAGGCACCTGATATAACTTCGATAAGTCCTTGTCCGCCTGAATCTACAACACCTGCTTCCTTGAGAACAGGAAGCATTTCAGGTGTCTGTGAGAGCACATAGCGTCCGTGTTCAATAACCTGACCTAATATCTCTTCAAGGTCACCGTTCTCACCTGCAAGTTCATTCATCTTATCAGCAAGTCCCTTAGCAACCGTGAGAATCGTTCCCTCCTTAGGCTTCATTACAGCCTTGTACGCCGTCTCAGTTGCCTTCTGGAATGCTCTGGCTAAAACCTCAGCATCTATAACCGTTACAGTCTTGATTTCCTTTGTAAAGCCTCTGAAAAGCTGTGAAAGAATAACACCTGAGTTACCTCTCGCACCTCTTAAAGAACCACCGGATATAGCCTTGGACAGATTCTCAAACGTCGGTGAGGATATAGAGCTTACTTCCTTCGCCGCTGACAGAATCGTCATGGTCATATTCGTTCCGGTGTCTCCGTCAGGTACCGGGAATACATTCAGTTCGTTAATTATTTCCTTTTTTGCTTCCAGATTGGCAGCTCCCGCCAAAAAACACTTCTTGAGCATGGCTGCATCTATGGTATTAATAGCCACTGTTAAAATCCTCCTTAATAACGGTTAGTCAATTACTCTTACGCCATCAACAAATATATTGATCTGCTTAATCTTCATTCCTGCGAACTCTTCAACCTTATACTTAACACTGTTCACAAGGTTGTCTGCCACTGCGGAGATAGACACTCCGTACGATACAATAACATGAAAATCCAAAGTAATCAAGTTATCTTCATCAATCTTTACATTAATTCCATGTGTGAGACTCTCCCTCTTGAGGAGCTTAACAAGACCGTCTTTCATGCTTACGGCTGCCATTCCGACTATACCGAAGCTCTCAATAGCCGTGGTACCTGCAAACATTGCAATAACTTCAGGGTCTATCATAACTGTTCCTAATTTATTTTCAATTCGACCTTTCATGGTTCCTCCAATCTCCGTGTGAATCACGGTTTACAAAGTCATGATGCAACTATTATACATTATTATTGTAAAAAATGGAACTTAAAAGTGAAAATCTTTAAAAAAATATTTTTTTTGCTTGCAAAATGTTCTAATATCTGTTATCATAATTTTTGTTGTCAGCCGAGTAGGCATTATTAAGCTTTGAGGAGGTGCAATCATGGCAAAGTGTGCTGTTTGTGATAAGGGTGCTCATTTTGGACTCAAGGTAAGTCACTCTAACAGAAAATCAAACAAGATGTGGAAGTCAAACGTTAAGTCAGTTAAGGTTTTGACAACAGCAGGTCCAAGAAAGATGTATGTATGTACTTCTTGCTTAAGATCAGGCGCTGTTACAAGAGCGTAGTCAAGAGTTTGATGTTAATTAAGCCCCGGAATTATTCCGAGGCTTTTTTTACGTCCGCCGATTTCCCGGTTTCTTATTACCTTCCTACTTACAACAGCAAAACAGGTTGTACCCGCATATCATCAACAATATAATTATCACTATTCCCCAGAATATATTTTGAATCAACATTCCAATTATCATTCCCACAGCAATCCAGAACATCATAAAACCTATTATTCTTATCAAATCAACTCTCCCGAATGAATCATGCTGCTCTGTTTTATTATATGCCGATAAATATACTTAATTCACAAAAAAACTTATTTCTAATCGTTAGTCACATCTCCGCTTCCGTCAAGTGATATTGAATCTCCCAAAACCGACGGTACGGGCTTTGCTATCGCAAGAATAAAATCCTTATTTCTGGCTAAAATTTCCCTTAGCTCACGCTTATACTGCCCCGAATAGCTTCTAAGGTCGGCGGATACGCCGTAAGCCTCAATTCCCAGTGCCTTTGCAATATATAGTGCACGGTAAAGATGGTACTCCTGAGACACAATGATTATTCTGTCTGCTCCGAATATTTCCTTTGCCCTATAGAGACTCTCATAGGTTGAAAATCCCGCATGATCCATGAAGATATCTTCCGACGGCACCCCCTCATTGACTGCATATTCCTTCATCGTACCGACTTCATTGTAATCCGAGCGCCCATGGTCACCGCTCATTATAATCCTCGCAGATACTCCCGCTTTGTACAGGCTTACTCCCGTCATAATTCTGTCATAGAGCATATTGCTCGGCGTCTTATCAGGTTTTACCGATGCTCCAAGCACCAGTATACAATCAATACCACCAAGCTGTGATGCCTCATCAATATCTAAAACTTCCGCTCTTGTTTTGTGTATGACATAACCATTTATCGCAAACGCATATACGGCTGCCACAACGACAGCCGCACAGCATACGGTAACAATTCTTTTAATAAAATTCTTAAATGACATTCTATATTTCTCCGATTTTCTCAGTTTTTGTATAATTATCATCTACATCTCTGCAAAAGTCAGCTATTTTTATCGGCTTGGAATAATAATATCCCTGATAATATGCAGCATTACGACGCCTCTTATCCTGAGTGCAAGGATACTTATTATTCCGTCATATCCTTGATAGCTTCGTCAACTGCATCATCATTCTTATTCTTCCTGCCGCCTGCGATTCCCGAAATCTTGTCTACCATATCAGGAACCATATCAAGAATCTTGGTTATTGTATCCTGATTCTTGACATTTACAAGTCTTGTCTGTCCATTCTGTATTACAAGTACTGCACTCGGAGAAAGCTTAGCTCCGAGACCTCCACCCGCATTATTCTTAGTATCACCTGCAAAGGCACCTGCGCCTACGCCGAACGCAACGTCAACAAGCGGAACAATGATAGTGTCATTCACCGTAACCGCATCTCCGACAACGGTCTTAGCGCTCACAAAATTGTCCATTCCCGAAAAAAGTGATTCAACTGTTGAATTAAATCTGCTGTTATCTGCCATAATCGCCCTCCTGATATGCTGTATTATTTTCTTATAGCACTTATTAATTTCTTAACGCCTTTATTGAAATATACTCTCGCAGCTATGAATAATACTCTGCCGAGTATAATCCTTCCCTTCAAATCGGCATCTGCCTCAAATACTGCTTCATCCCATACCGGACTAATATTGATTACAAGTCCTGTTGATGCCCTGACTACCGCCGCCGCTCCTAATATCTCTCCAAGCATGGCAGGATCATCAAGCCCCAGTCTTATGTCAATCACATGACTTCCAGGAAGAACATGCCTGAACAAAAGCTTAATCTGCCTGAATATGAATGTCAAAACACTCTTGTTCTCCTTAAGCAGCTCCGTCACCGTCTTGACGTTATCTATTATACCACCTGTTTTTGTATTTGTATTCTTATTTTTTTCTTTTTTATTGTTTTTATTTTTTGCCGTATCTGCTACGGATGCTTTAGCAGCCGTTTTGTTCACAGCCTGTACAGACTTATCCGTGGATTGAACCGTTTCGACAGTTTTTTCTTCAACTCGTACTGCTTTTGGCTCTCTTTTGACTGCCTTTTTTTGCTGTACGGATTCAGTTTCGGCTTTTGTCGTTGTTGTTTTTGCTTTCGCCGTAACAGGCTTCGGTCTTTCCTCCTTAATCGGCTTTTCCTTCTTTTCCGAAATACTGCGTCCCAAAAGACGTATCTGCATATTCTTCCCGGTTTCGTCAAGATTAAAGCTGATATGAAGCAGCCTGAGAAGATACGTCACATGTGCCGTCACCTTAAACCTGCCATGAAATTGGGCATGAACCTTATATCTTATCGGAACAAACAAAAGAAGGCAAAGGAGCAGTATCACAATGCCTAAAAGTACCAGAATAACAATACCAATAATCTTAAGGATATTTAATAAAATACTTAGAAAAAGCAACTGCTATACCTCCTTATCGGAGAATACTTTGTCATCATCCGGTGTCTCGTTAAACTCCAGATATGCCCTTAAATCAAAACCACCGCTTGCGCCATACATTTCGCCAACTATGTCGGCTGCAAGCTCAACTGCAGCCTGCTTTGAACGTGCGATGCCGACAATATATTTTTTTCTGCCTTTATAATGCGGCTGCATAAGTTCAAGAGAATTAAATATATCAAGGATATTGCGGTCTCTTGAATCAGGAAGAGCAAGAACATATACATTCGGCTCCGGCTTTCCCTTCTCAAGACGGCGGAGCAGACGTGCCTTTTTTTTGGCATTCTCTTCATCAAAATACAGATTATCATACCATATATACTGCACTGCCATCTCCTGCCTCCCGCACCTGATTTATATTATCACCGATTTTATTCGCTCATCATGTCAAGCATAATCTTCATGCATGATTTTTGCTCAGCCTCATCGCTGCACTGTCCGAGTGCAACGTGAATATACTTCTTAATTTCCTCAAGATTATTAAAGAACACCGGAAGATTTCCGAGTATGCCCGACATAACCGCACGATTAAAAGGTCTCTCATGCTCCGAAAAGAAATCAGTAAGCTCCTGTGTAAGTTCATCACACTTGCTGTTAATATATGCCTCATCAGCTATTATATTCGAAATTTTATCCTCAACAAGCTTCATAAAACTGCTTCCCGAGCTGAGTCTTTCAAGCTTAAAAAGCTTCTCGTAAGTCTCTTTAAGTCCAAGCTCCTCCGCCTTCTCCATATAAGAGCTCTTAACATCATCGAGCGCATAGCTGTCAGCTGACAACTGAGTCGAAAGCCTCTCCTGAACACCTTCTATGGCAACGAAGCTGTCAAATGAATCTTCTGTAGGAAGAACTCTGTCATATATTGCATCAAGTGCCATATCTATAATCTTCAGACAATGCTGCTTAGCCGTGCTGTCCACAATCGCATCATCGGCAGTGAGAAGTACCATATATGCATCATTTACCGCATCCATAAGAAGTACGAATATATCAGTCACTCCGACAACATACTCTGTGGCATCGGCGAGTATTGCTGCTGCATCATTGTAATCCTCCTCAGACATATCATCATAGGAAAAAGAATCCAATTCCCTGAGGCGCTCTGACAGCACCTCAAAAGCCGTATCAAACTGTTCAGGTGTATGAAGCATTGCAACAGATCGGAGCATATATACAAAATCTTCAACCGAAGCTGTCTCCGAGCCCTTGTAAAGCGTGAATGCATCATGCAGCAGTTCAAAGAACTTATTCTTTGACAGGCGCATCGGAATCTGGCTTACCACCTGGCCGATTTTCATATTGACAACCGAATTATCCTTGTCCGATATAATGTAGTTGAGAATGTCCTTTTCAAATTTGTCATCATAGTAGTCAGCGTTTATGTCGCATTCCTTATAATTATACTCAATACGGTTAAGCACATATTCATATATCTGGAATCTGTCAGTGAATGCAGTGAGAACTTCCATTCTTGTAATCAGCTCCTCACGAAGCTCATCAATCTGTGATAATGCCGCGGCAATACTCTCTGCATCAACAGCCTCCCCATCAATTCCATTGGCCACTGCATTTGCCAGTCTTGATGCATAATCTGAGACAAGCTCCGTATATTTTGTATCTTCACCATACACTTCAGCAAATGTATACAGATTGAGCGCAAGCTTGACATACCCCATTCTTCCGTATAGGGAATTCATTCCCGCTGCATATCCCGATAAATTAGTCTCGACGTTCTTCCCCTTGGAAAGTTCAGCCGCAATATTACTTAATTCAGCCATAAACAAATCCTCTTCCGATTAATTTTCTTCTAATACTTTGTCAAATATGTGGAAACAATCAAATGTCGCAAAATAATCACGCGGTGTCTCTGCTCTTCTTATAAGCTTAACCGAACCGTCCTCACAGAGCAGAAGTTCTGCCGAACGTAGCTTGCCGTTGTAATTATAGCCCATTGAAAAGCCATGTGCACCCGTGTCATGTATTACAAGGAAATCGCCCATATCAATCTTAGGCAGCATACGGTCAATTGCAAACTTATCATTATTCTCACAGAGCGAACCTGTAACATCATACTTGTGGTCACATGGCTCATTCTCCTTGCCCATAACAGTAATATGATGATATGCTCCGTACATCGCCGGGCGCATAAGATTAGCCGCACACGCATCACAGCCGATGTATTCCTTGTATGTGTGCTTCTCATGAATAGCCTTGGTTACAAGATGTCCGTAAGGTGCCATCATAAAGCGTCCAAGCTCCGTGTATATTGCCACATCGCCCATTCCCGCAGGAACCAGTACTTCCTCATATACCTTTCTTACACCCTCGCCGATTGCATATATATCGTTAGGCTCCTGATCAGGTCTGTACGGAACTCCTATACCACCTGAAAGATTGATGAATCTGATATCGCAGCCCGTCTTTTCGGAAATCTCAACCGCAAGCTCAAAGAGAATCTTTGCAAGTGTAGGATAATATTCATTCGTTACAGTGTTGCTTGCAAGGAACGCATGGATTCCGAAGTGCTTAGCCCCCTTCTGCTTGAGAAGCTTAAAGCCCTCTATAAGCTGTTCCTTGGTAAAGCCGTACTTTGCGTCACCCGGGTTGTCCATAATTGAATTGGCAATCTGAAAATATCCTCCCGGATTGAATCTGCATGATATAGTCTCAGGTATTCCGCAGATGTCATCTAAAAACTGTATATGTGTAAAATCATCAAGATTTATTGTTGCATTAATCTTATGTGCATATTCAAACTCCTCTGCAGGAGTAGCGTTCGAAGAGAACATAATATGCTGTCCGTCAAAATCAAGAGCCTTCGCGAACATAAGCTCTGTGAGAGATGAACAGTCAACTCCGCAGTCATATTCCTTGAGTATGTTTACAAGAAAAGGATTAGGAGTCGCCTTTACCGCAAAATACTCTCTAAAACCCTTATTCCAGGAAAAAGCCTCCTTAAGCCTCCTGACATTCTCGCGTATACCCTTCTCATCATAGATATGGTACGGCGTAGGATATGTCTTGTCTATTTCCTTTAACTGTTCAAGTGTTACGAATGGTTTCTTTTCCATGGTCATTCTCCTCTTCCTGTCTTTTTTTCGTCATCCTGTTCAATTTTCTGACAATCTTCACAGATTCCGTACAGTACGGTCTTGGAATTGTCTACAAGAAAATGATGATGTTCATACACATGCTCCTCAATCTGCTGCAGGAAATCACAGCTCACATGAAAAAGCCGTCCGCATTTCACACATTTGAGATGAAAATGGCTGCGGCATGCCGACTCACTATTCCCCTGATATTGATAGCATGCACCGACACCTTCCTCGATATAATACTTGCGTAAGAATCCTTCATCGGCAAGCTTCTCCATATAGCGGTATATCGTGGTGCGTCCTACCCTATTGCCCTCGTTCTTTAAATGGTCGGTCACCTCATCAATCGTGACATGACCATCCTGGCACTTTTTAAGATAGTCCAATATAATTTCTCTCTGCTTGGTGCGGTATGCACCCTTCTCATTGCTCTCCATATTCATGTACTCCAAAACAATACTTAACAAATATTATAAGCTTTCTTTCCTATGCTTGCAAGCAAATTATTATTGTGATACAATTTCTTTTAATTGAAAATATTATCATAGGTAATTGCGAAACACAATTTTGACGATATACAGTTGTGCAAATTTAACAAATTCGCAAGCAGGTACTATGAAGCCGCCGGTACTTAGGCAGTGTATTTTACTGCGTTATGTACCGTTGCGTGATTCATGTAGCGAAAGCGTGCCTGTGGTGAATTGTTAAATTTGTACAACGTCCGCTTTCAATTATATAGTTTCGCAATTACCTAAAATCTTATCAAAAGAAAAGGAGAAACACTATGCCCGGTATTCTTGCTTTACTGCTTGTGATAGTTGTGGTGTTCCTTATATTTTTCTCAGAAAATCTCCAGAAAAAGAAGATGGACGAACAGCTTCACACAATCATAGGAAATCAGAAGGTTTTATACGGAAGCATGGCTAACCTGACCGTAGGTACAGGCTTCGTGAGAGGCTACTTCGCACTCACGGAGAGATACCTCTACTTCATTGAGAGCAAAAAGGACGGTACAATCAAGCTCACGATACAGCTCAAATACGAAGAAATTTTAAGCCACAAACTTCATTTTGTCCTCTTCATCGAGGCTCCCGACCACAGCGTGTACGAGATCAAGGCAGCCAACAACACAGCCGCTTACAACATCTTAGTCAACCGAATTAAAAAAGTGTCCGACGTTTAGTCTGACACTTTTTTCTTTTTGTATACTGATATATATGCCCCAACGATTCCAAGCAGGCTCACAAAGGATATAACCTCTGCCACTCTCCAACTCACAGGTGCCTTAAATCTGACATTTATCCTGCCGGAGTAACCCTCAGGTATTATAACCGTTATTGTTTTTCGTGGTGCATCCATAACACAAAAATTCTTACCGTTTACACTGTCATAAGCAATATATCCCTTATAGTAGTATATCGGAAGCGTTATACTGCTTTCAGCAAAAGTATTTACAACATTAAATCCCGTCACGCCAAACACGAGTGGAAGAACATCGGCAAACTCAAGCTTCTCCTGATACTTCTCATAAATCCTGTAAAGCCCGTACAGCACAAACGGAAGAAATGTCATCGCGGTGTACTCTCCCACAGCCGCTCTCACATATATGTTGATCAGTCTGTACATGGACATGCAGTATATGAGACAGGCGATAAATGTGATACGCCTTTTTTTGCAATTCTTCCGAACGAATACCACGCAATAAGGCATGTCGCCGTGTTCATGACAAAAATATAGATAAAGTATGACACATACAACGGCACATACATGCTGTAAAGCAGTGCCGGAATATACATGAACAGCTGAGGGTAAAAAATCGGTGTCGCATAGCCATAGCCGTTCATCATGTGCGGCTGAATATATATTCTCCAGTCGCCCTCCCTTATACCCTGTGCAATCGCCACAATCCTGTTGAGGTGAAAGGCTTCTTCAATCTGTTCATCGTATAACCTCCTACTCGCCCACGAGTGTCTTTATCGCAAGTTCGATAGCTGCTTCTGCAGCCTGCTGCCTTATCTCCTGCCGTTGTCCTTCAAAAACATGACGTTCAACAACCGTCTCTCCATCATAATAACATCCTATATAACACAAGCCCACAGGAAAATCAGGCATTCCTCCGTCAGGTCCTGCTATACCGGTGACGGAAACAGCTACATCCGCTCCGGCTGCTTTTGCCGCCCCCTCAGCCATCTCCCTTGCGACCTGCTCACTGTAGACCGTATACTGCTCAAGTGTAGTCCTCTTAACACCCAATATACGCATCTTGGCATCTTCGGAGTATGTTATATATCCCGATTCAAACACATCTGAAACTCCCGCAACATTCACAAGCTTCGCTGCAATAAGACCGCCCGTACATGACTCGGCAGTCGTAATTCGCAGCTCACGCTCAAATAATATTCTAACCAGCTTCTCTTCCATCATTTTAGTTGTCCTTCAATACATCCTTATTCTGTACCAAATATACAATAAGGGAATATACGGTAAGTACAAGTGCCGCATAGATAAACACCTGCTCAACATATCTCATAAAGTTAAACGGAAGTCTGGCAATAAGAAGGCAGCACATAATCATCTGCACCGTCGTCTTAATCTTGCCCGACATTCCGGCAGCAATAACCACATTCTTCTCAGCCGCAATAAGTCTGAAGCCACTTATGATGAATTCTCTCGCTATTATGATTATGACAATCCATGCAGGCATAATTCCCATACCCGTAAAGGCAATCATAGCGGAACACACTAAAAGCTTGTCCGCAAGCGGATCCATAAATTTACCGAAATTAGTAACAAGATTATATTTTCTGGCTATTTTACCATCGAGCATATCCGTAAGGCTGGCTATTATAAATATTGCAAGTGCAACATATCTGGCTGCCTCAAAAAAATCCGTCATAAGAAATACTAAAAAGAACGGTATCATAATAACTCTTGCGATTGTAAGTTTATTAGGTAAATTCATTATACAAGCTCTCCTATCAAGTCATATTCTAATGCTCCGGTAACCTTTACCCGGCAGAAATCTCCCGACATAAGTTCCTCATCGGTGTTGACAAATATATATCCGTCAACATTAGGTGCATCCATATATGTCCTTCCGACATACGCATTCTCATCTGCAACCTTGCCCTCAATCATGACGGTAAGCACTTTTCCAATCTGTTCCTGTGAAAGATCGGAGGAGATTTCCTGCTGAAGCTCCATAAGCCGGTCACGTCTCTCCTCCTTGACCTCGTCGGGAATCTGATCATCCATCTCAGCCGCTTTGGTTCCGTTCTCAGGTGAATATGTGAATACACCAAGTCTTGTGAACTCAACCTCATCTATGAATTCCATAAGTTCTTCATGATCCTCCTCAGTCTCACCCGGAAATCCGGCTATGAGAGAGGTTCTTAGTGCAATATCAGGGATTTCCTGTCTGAGCTTTGCAATACGTTCCGTGAGTTCTGCCCGATTCGTCTTTCTGTTCATCCTCTTTAATATATTGTCGGATGCGTGCTGGATAGGAATGTCGAGATAGTGGCATATCTTCGGTTCTTCCTTCATCACCTGAATGAGCTCATCGTATATCTCCTCAGGATAGCAATACATAATTCTGATCCAGCGAAGTCCGTCAATTCTGCACAACCTTCTCAAAAGCTCATGCAGCATTTTCTTCCCATATAAATCAACTCCGTAAAGAGTCGTCTCCTGCGCCACAAGTATAAGCTCCTTTACACCTCCTGCAGCAAGAGTCTCTGCCTCCTTTACGAGGTTCTCCATAGGATAACTTCTGTAATGCCCTCTGAGCATAGGAATGATGCAGTATGTACAATACTTATCACAGCCTTCTGCAATCTTAAGATGAGCGTAATGTCCGCCTGTGGTTACAATACGTTTAGCCTTTATCATCTCCGGCTTGTAGTCTGACATGCCGAATACAAGATCAACCTCAGGAAGCTCTTTTTTTATCTCCTCCTTGAAGCGCTGGGCAAGACAGCCTGTCACGATAAGCTTTTTACATTTACCGGTCTCCTTAAGCTTTCCCATCTCGATAATCGTGTTGATGCTCTCCTCCTGTGCATCACCGATAAAAGCGCATGTGTTCACAATTACGATATCCGCATCATACTCATCATCAGTCAGCTCATAGTGAGCCTCATGAAGCATGCCAAGCATCTTCTCAGAATCAACAAGATTCTTATCACAACCAAGTGATACATAAAAAACCTTCATATATTTCCTCATTTCATTTTAATAATGTAATCTGCTCACATAAGCGGCGCAAAAAGACGCAATACAGCCTTAAATGTACCTAATATCAACGATCTCTTCCTAGGTCTGTTCTTCTTTAAAACCTCTTCACATATCTCGAAGGTGTTCTCAAAATCATTTTTAATACCCGTTATTGCTCTTGAATTATATATAAATGTCCCGCATTCGAAATGCAGATACAGGCTTCGGTAATCCATATTGATTGTTCCGACTACTCCAACCTCATCATCGCACACATAGCACTTCGCATGAATAAAGCCCGGCGTATAATGATATATTCTGACACCCGCATCAATAAGCTGCGGATAATATGATTTAGTCAACATATATATTATCTTCTTGTCAGGTATTCCCGGTGTTATGATTCTCACATCCACACCCGATTTTGAAGCGAGGCATAGTGCCTCCATCATCTCATTATCTATTATCAGATACGGGGTTGAAATATACACATATCTCTTGGCATGTCTGATTATATTGAGATAGACATTCTCTCCCACACATTCATGGTCAAGCGGCGAATCGGAAAACGGAATAACCACCGCACCATTATCAGCGGCATCATACTTTGGAATGTCAAAATATTTATCATAGTCCGAATCCGTGTCCTCAATTGAATTCCACATCTGTAAAAACATTATAACATGATTTCTGACGGCATCGCCCTCTAATCTTACAGCCGTATCCTTCCAATGTCCATACGGATTGATGATATTAAAGTACTCATCGCACATATTAAATCCGCCGTTAAAGCTCACCCTGCCGTCGATAACCATAATTTTTCTGTGGTCACGGTTATTCATAAAAATATAGAATATCGGAACCAGCGGATTGAAGGCTCTGACTTTAATTCCCTTTGAGAGAAGTCTCTTCACGAACTTGTTGGTGAAATATCCAAGGCTTCCGAAGTCATCATATATCATTCTGACCTCAACCCCCTCCTTTACCTTCTTTTCAAGAACAGCCTCTATCTTAGCGAACGCCTCGGCGTCCTCAAAAGCAAAGTATTCCATGAATATGTATTTTTCAGCCTTTGAAAGTGCCTCAAGCATAGAATCAAACGCGCCGTCGGTCTGAGGGAAATATGTCACATCGGTATTTTCAAATGCGCCATAACCACTGTAAGTCGACAGATAATAGCACTGTGAACGCACACTCTCATTGTCCTGCAGCTCGTCAAGTATGCCTTCATCGTCAGCCTTGTATTGTTCGAAACGAGCATTAATCTCGGAAAATTTGCGGTGCATCTTCTTCGGAACCTTAGACTGTCCTACGAATGCATACAAAAACACTCCGAATACAGGAAGTGCAAGAATAACCACTGCCCACACAAGCTTATAAGCCGGATTGTCACGATTGATGACAATTCCAAGCACCATAAGTATTCCGATGATGTTAGCTATCATGGAAAGCTGTACATAGTAGTTGCTCAGGCGGTGCAGAATCGAAAACAGCCATAAAAACTGAAATATAATACTGATTGCCACCACCACGGCTCTTCCAAATAGAATATTAAGAAACCTCTTCATTCAATACACCTCTGTCTGTCACGGAAGCAGACCGCTTCCGAAAATAATTCCCATTATTGCCCTGTACGAAAATGCTTTATTTTTTCTAAAGTTCTTATAAAGTACTTCAAGATTTTCCTCCGAATGTTCCGTCTCCTTAGAATATATACGCATAGCAGTTATCTGTCTTTCAAATGTAAGCCTTCCATCTTCACTGCAGAACACACAGCCTAGCATCTCCTGCATTATAAGTGCCGCACATGCAAGCTGTACCTTCTCCGTGAGTCTGCCATCGAACACTGCCCTAAGAAAATATCTGTATACATAATACACAAGCAGATGTTCATACTCATATTCTCTCACATTGACCTTCTCTGCCAATCTGCCTGCTCCTATAATTCCGGCAGAAACAAACTCATTAAGTCCTGCAAGCATATCTGTCCATTCAGGCTTGATATGCTCGAGTCCGTCGTATACCTTAAGCCACTCGCCAAGCAGCCGTTCTGTCTTCTTACAGCCCGAATACTTCTTCTCAAGCACTGAAAGCCTCTTTTTGAGGAACTCTCTGTCACTGTATTGCCCGGTAACATCCCCACATTTTCTTTTTCTTATTTTCTTTTGAAGTTCAAATGAAAAATCAAGAAGCAGTGCCGCTCTCCTCTTAATCGTCATGCTTCTGTCCTGACATATTGCATAGGCTGTGTCGCGCGCCTGACAAAGTTCAAAATAGAGCGAAGCGTCAATGTCATTATAGCCTGTTATCTTCTCATCTGTCTCAGATACGGTAAAGCTTATCGGCTCCGTGCGCTTCATTATAAGTTCCACCGCAACCGGACAAGAGAGAGAAATTCCAATCTCCCTTGTACCTCCGAACTCGGTTATATGTCTCGGAAAATTAGTGCATGTCTCACACAACTTATCCTCACCGAGCTCAGTATATATATCACAAAGATTGGATTCATTTAAGAACGGACATCTTCCATGCTCCTGCAGAATAAATCTGTCCTCTATCGGGTAATCAACAAGCATGCTTCGCAGCTTATCGCCGAATGTTCCCTCGTCGCTCTTATAATATGCACTCGATTTTTTATCAACATCAACTTCCCAGCCCGCACAGCAGGTGTCGATGCACTCTCCGCCTATACATGAAAAATCCTTATAATATTCAGGCACCCTGATTTTCATTGTAAAAAAATCCTCTCTATCGCAAAAAAGAACACCAAAATGTATAGCATTCTGGTGCCCTTATTGATTCTTATAAATTATTACAGATACCAATTATATGCACTGTTATAATAGTTATTGTACATACCGCTTGAACCGTAGAGCCCCGAAGCATTGCCGGCATTCTCAGCCGCACTGCTTATTGCCGATGCTCTCACGAACGTCTGGTATGCCATTGAGCTTGAGCCGTTAAAAAGCTTCTTGACACCTGCAACATCTGCACTTGCAAGCTTCTTGTCATCGACTGTGAGTGTCTTATCATCATTGATTGTGATTCCGACCTTCTCAAGCGAACTCTTATATGCATTCGTCTGGTTCGTCATGAATGAAACCTTGCCGGTAACCTTCGTGTTCGACGTATCGGCAGCCTCCTCAACCAGTGAGTTGTAATTGCTGACAAACTTCTTCACGGCAGATGCAATCTCGCCGGTAACAGAATCGGCATTCTTAAAAAGGCTCTTAGATGAGCTTGTATCAGTGAGCTTCGATGCCGCACTGTAGAGATTGTCCGCAGCATCCTTAACCTCGGTAAGCTGCTTCTTCTCGACTGTGGAATTATTCTTAACCTGATACTTCGTTCCGGACTGTGAAGTCTTGTTCGACGAATCGGTCTTGGCATAATATGAATTCAGAAGCTTCTTGTATGCTCCCGCCCTGATTGTCGAATATTCCGATAATGAGGAATACAGACCACTCGTAAACGAACCGTTAGCTGAAGAACTTCCGAAACTATTAAATAAAGTATTAATCGATAACGACATAATATGCACTCCTTCCTAAAAGACATTATATTTCAATTACAGAATATACTCAATAATCATTTTTGTCAATACGGCAGATTATTTTACAAACATCATTGCAAGCACAATCACACCAAGTACTATTCTGTACCATCCGAATACGGTGAAATCATGCTTCTTTATGTAGCTCATAAGGAACTTGATTGCAACAACCGAGACAGCAAATGCCACAACCATTCCAAGAATCAATGCGGCCGCCTCCGCTGCCGTAAATGCGAAGCCGAACTTAAGAATCTTAAGAAAGCTTGCTCCGAACATTACAGGAACAGCAAGATAGAAAGTGAACTCAGCCGCAGCTGTTCTTCCGACTCCGATAATCATTGCTCCCACAATAGTTGCTCCCGAGCGCGATGTACCCGGAATAAGTGCGAGCACCTGAAATATACCGATAAGTGCCGCTGTCTTAAATGTAATCTCACTTATGTCATTAATCTTAAATGCCTTTCCCTTATGAAGCTTCTCCACAACAATAAATGCAATACCGTACACAATCAACATAACCGCTACTGTCGGAGCGTTATAGAACAGTTCATCAAGCTTATCGTCAAAAGGAACTCCGATGATAGCCGCAGGCATGCAGGCGACAAGAATCTTCCCCCACATGATAAGCTTATCCTTATTCCATGCGAGCTTACTCTTATTATCATCCTTTTTAACCGAATCAATAGGAATCAGCTTCTTAAAATATATCACGACGACAGCCATAATCGCGCCGAGCTGTATCACAACATCAAACATTTCCTTGAACGCATCACTCATATTGAGCTTCATGAACTCATCGACAAGTATCAGATGGCCTGTACTGCTTATAGGAAGCCATTCCGTTATGCCTTCCACTATTCCAAGTATAATTACCTTTAAATATTCAATCCATTCCATGATTTTATATACCCCTTTTAACTTTTTACAGAACGTAATAGGAACGAAATTTTCTAATTACATAAAATATGGACTGTCACACCTGAAATTATAAAGTATAACAGTCCATTACATCTAATCCGAAATAAAGCTTCGGATACTATTCATCACTGCCATCATCCTCGCTGACAATCTTAATCTTTGACTCGTAGAGTTCCTCAATAGCGATTGATAAAGGCTTATTAGCGTTCTTAGCCTTAACAAGAGGCTCGTCACCGGCGATAATCTGTCTTGCTCTCTTGGCTGTGGCAAGCACGATTGAATAACGGCTCTGTACGATAGGCTGCTCGCCCGGCTCGACATCGCTGTTAACAACTTCCATTAAATCTGTATAAGATGGATGTAACATTATTATTCTCCTTCCGCAAAGAACATATATTTTCTACTGATAAAATATTGCCGTACCTGTTATTATGTCCTCTTTTTTTTGTTTTGTCAATAGTTATTCGATGTTCTGTATCTGTTCCCTGACTTTTTCAATCTCAGTCTTGAGTGTGATTGCGCAGTCCGTAACCTCAAGATCATTCGCCTTAGACAGAATCGTGTTGGCTTCCCTGTTCATCTCCTGAGCGATGAAATCAAGCTTTCTTCCGACGCTTCCACCCTCAATCAATGTTGCCTTTGTGCTCTCAATATGGCTTCTTAAGCGCACCGTCTCCTCATCCACACATATCTTGTCAGCAAATATCGTAACCTCAGTGGCAATCCTGCCTTCATCCACGGTTGAGTCGGCAAGGAGCTCCGTAACCTTATCCTCAAGTCTCTTTCTGTACTCATCCACAACCTGCGGGCTTCTGACCTCAATAAAATCCACAAGCTTTAACATGTTATCGAGCTTTTCAAGCAAGTCCTCTTTAAGTCTCTCGCCCTCCCTGACTCTCGTCTCAACGAATGCCTGACAAGCCTTGTCGACAGCCTGCTCGAGAAGCTGCCATACGGTCTCATCGTCGCCGTCCTGATCTTCCATGGTGATTACCTCAGGCATCTTCGCGAGCATGGAAACCTTCACATCATTATCTATTCCAAACTGCTCGGACATATACTTAAATATGCTCATATATTCGCCGGCCAGGTCTTCATTGTAATGCAGACACACCTTGTCCTCTGAAAAATCTTCAAACGTGATGAACACGTCAACCTTGCCTCTTGCTATATATTTCTTAAGGATATTTCTTATTCCCGCTTCATAAAAATTCAATTTCTTAGGCATCTTTATTCCTGTCTCAAGGTAGCGGTGATTGACCGACTTCATCTCAACGGTAATCTTGCGATCATCATCAGCAGCCTCATACCTGCCAAATCCTGTCATACTCTTAATCATCAGATATCCTCCGTATCTCATAGTTGAAAAAATTATACCATATTTTGTGTAAATATGCTACAATTATAAATATATTTTATACAAAATTATTTTGAAAGTTGAGGAAACAAAAATGGCATTTGATGGTTTTGTGGTCGCTGCGCTTGTCAGGGAAATGAATGACAAGCTTCTCGGCGGACGTTTATATAAAATAGCACAGCCCGAGGAGGACGAACTTTTTATCACAATCAAAAACAGCAAGGAACAGTACAGACTTCTTCTCTCTGCAAGTGCCAGCCTTCCGCTGGTATACATCCTGCAGGACAATAAGCCCAGCCCTCTCACCGCTCCTAATTTCTGCATGCTTTTAAGAAAGCATATAAGCAACGGGCGGATTGTGTCCGTAACACAGCCTGGGCTTGAACGTATAATACGCTTTGAGATTGAGCACCTTGATGAGATGGGCGACCTGTGTAAAAAATTTCTCATCGTTGAACTTATGGGAAAGCACAGCAATATTATATTCTGCGATGAAAATGATGTAATCATAGACAGCATCAAGCACATTCCGGCTTATGTGAGCTCCGTCCGAGAGGTACTTCCGGGACGTCCCTACTTCATACCGAACACCACCGGCAAGCACAATCCGCTCGAAATTAACGGCGATGCTTTCCGTGCCATAATGTCCGATAAGCCGATGCCCGTCTCTAAGGGACTCTACTCCTCTTTCACCGGCATAAGTCCGGTCAGTGCTGAGGAGATATGTCATCTTGCATCAATAGACGGTGATTCGCCATCCAACTGCATGACTGAACCTGAGCTTACACATCTCTACGGCACATTTCACAATGTTATGGAGGACATTTCATCAGACAGCTTTTCACCATGTATTGTATATAAAGACGAGGAGCCTGTAGAATTTTCCGCCATTCCGCTTACAATGTACGCCGATGCAGACGATAAAAGTCTCAGAATTGAAAAAAATTCTTCTATAAGCGATGTTCTTATAAGCTTCTATGAAAAAAAGAACAATATAACCCGTATCCGCCAGCGTTCGGCGGATTTGCGCCAGATTGTCAACACGGCTCTTGAACGCAACAACAAGAAATATGACCTTCAGCTAAAGCAGCTTGCAGATACCGACAAGCGCGAGAAATACCGCATATACGGCGAGCTCATCAACACCTACGGCTATGATATTCCCGATGGTGCCAAGAGCTTTGAAGCACTCAACTATTACACCAACGAGATGATAACAATTCCTCTTCAGGAGGATTTGACCGCAAGGGAGAACAGCATAAAATACTTCGAGCGCTACAACAAGTTAAAGCGCACCTACGAGGCTCTGAGTAAGCTCACCGTCGAGACAAAGGAGGAGATTGAGCATCTCGAGTCAATAAGCAACGCCCTCGACATCGCCGTATCCTATGATGACCTCGTGCAGCTAAAGGAGGAGATGATTGAGTACGGCTATATTCATCGCAAGGGGTCAAAAAATAAGAGGGAAAAGATTACAAGCAGGCCTTTCCACTATATTTCAAGCGACGGCTTCCATATGTATGTCGGTAAGAACAACTACCAGAACGAGGAGCTGACCTTCAAGCTTGCCACGGGCAACGACTGGTGGTTCCACGCAAAGAATATTCCGGGTTCACACGTCATAGTAAAAACCGAGAACAAGGAACTTCCTGATAATACCTTCGAGGAAGCTGCAAGACTTGCCGCACACTACTCCAAGGCAAGTAAGCAGGAAAAGGTTGATGTCGACTATATTCAGAAGAAGCACATAAAAAAGCCTGCAGCCGCAAAGCCCGGCTTTGTAATCTACCACACCAACTATTCTATGACAATTGACAATGATTCTCATAAAATGGGGACACTGGTGGAGGAATAAGGGGTCCTATGCAGACACATATATGATACAGACGTAAAATACCACCCGATATTTATCTGGTGGTATTTTACGTCTGCATTGTACGCTGCAGTGTGCATCTCCGCGGAGCGTTTTTTGTAATAGGAACGAAGTTTCCTATTACGATTCAGGTGTCAAAACATGCTTTCACACTTTCAATATGTATGAATATAACATGATATACATATAAAAATCAAATCAGGATGTTTTGACACCTGAATCCTATCACACAATAAAAGGTCGATTTAACTTTACATTAAACCGACCTTTAAATGCAATATATTTTGCAAATATTTTAAAAATTATACAGGATAAGCTCCGTCCTTGGCAACTGTAGCGTCAACCTTGGTCTGCTGTGCCTCTCTGTACTTGAAGAAGTCAGTAGCAACCTGTGGGAAGAGTGCGTAAGATAATACATCCTCGTCCTGCTGCTTGTACTGCTTCATCTCATCCTCGAGCTTAGCAAGCTCAGGCTTGAGAGTATCAGCGAAACGACAGGTGATTGGCTGCTCGCCTGTAAGCTCGATAGCCTTCTTCTGAACCTCAGGATTGAAAGGCTTAACAGTCTTTCCGTACTTGCCGAGAAGTAAGTCTCTTGACTCCTTAGTCATGTTCTTGTATCTCTCGCCGAGAACTACGTTGAGAACAGCCTGTGTACCAACGATCTGGCTTGAAGGTGTAACAAGAGGCGGTTCACCGAAGTCCTTACGAACTCTTGGAACTTCCTCGAGAACCTCTGTGAACTTATCCTCTGCCTTCATTTCCTTTAACTGGGAAACGAGGTTGGAGAGCATACCGCCAGGTACCTGGTAAAGAAGAGTCTTAATGTTAACGCCCATAACCTTTGTGCTCATGAGACCGCTCTTAATCCACTCCTCACGAAGAGGTGTAAAGTAAGCTGCAATCTCAGCAAGAAGGTTCTGGTCAAATCCCGGATCATAAGGAGTTCCCTCGAAGGTCTTAGCGAGAACCTCTGTTGCAGGCTGGCTTGTACCCATAGCCATAGGTGACATAGCTGTATCAATTCTGTCACAGCCTGCCTCAACTGCCTTTAAGTAAGTCATTGAAGCGACACCTGATGTGTAATGTGTATGAAGGTCGATAGGAAGGGATGTACCCTCCTTGAGTGCCTGTACAAGCTCTGTTGCCTTGTAAGGAACCAAAAGGCCTGCCATATCCTTGATACAGATGGAATCAGCACCCATATCCTCAATCTTCTTAGCCATTTCCTTCCAGTAATCAAGTGTGTAAGCATCACCTAATGTGTAGGAAAGAGCAACCTGTGCCTCAACTCCCTCAGAGTTGGCAGCCTTAACTGCTGTCTCGAGGTTACGGATATCATTAAGACAGTCGAAGATACGAATTACGTCGATACCGTTGGCAGCGGACTTCTTTACGAAGTACTCTACAACGTCATCAGCGTAAGGACGATATCCGAGGATGTTCTGTCCACGGAATAACATCTGAAGCTTTGTATTTTTGAAGCCATCCTTGAGCTTACGAAGTCTCATCCATGGATCTTCCTTTAAGAATCTTAAACATGCATCAAAAGTAGCACCGCCCCAGCACTCTACAGCATAGTAGCCGACCTTATCCATCTTGTCGATGATAGGAAGCATCTGCTCTGTAGACATTCTGGTGGCAATAAGTGACTGATGAGCATCACGCAAAACAGTTTCAACAATCTGAACCGGTTTCTTTTCTGCCATTTTATTTTCCTCCTGAAAATTATATATAACTTGTCGTATGGTATAAGCTGCAAATTGCATGCAATTTTACAGTTCTCATATATTTGCGTATAAGCTGCAAATTGCTGCGCAATTTACAACATCAATTCGAAATAAGGCTTGGCCGCCTTATTTCTCATCGCTGTTGCCATTTCTAAAGCATAGCTGAAAGTGACTGCAAGCAGTCATTTCAGTTATGCTTTGAAATGAGCTTATACACCGAATATCGCCATGAATGTTCCTGCAACTACGGCTGTACCGATAACACCTGCAACGTTAGGTCCCATAGCATGCATGAGTAAGAAGTTAGTCGGGTCAGCTTCTGCTCCGACCTTCTGTGATACTCTGGCAGCCATAGGAACGGCGGACACACCTGCTGAACCGATGAGTGGGTTAACCTTGCCCTTGGTTGCAAGGCACATAAGCTTACCGAACAAAACTCCTCCTGCAGTACCTACGGCAAAAGCAACAAGACCAAGTACGACGATCTTGAGTGTATCAGCCTTTAAGAATGCCTCAGCACTTGTAGTTGCACCTACGGATGTACCGAGGATGATAACTACGATGTACATAAGAGCGTTGGAAGCTGTCTCAGCGAGCTGCTTAACAACACCGCTCTCCTTGAAGAGGTTACCAAGCATAAGCATACCGATAAGTGGTGCTGTCGAAGGAAGGATAAGTACAACTACGATTGTAACAATGATTGGGAAGAGAATCTTCTCAAGCTTTGATACAGGACGAAGCTGCTCCATCTTAATCTTACGCTCCTTCTCAGTTGTAAGAAGCTTCATGATAGGCGGCTGAATAATAGGCACGAGAGACATATAGGAGTATGCTGCTACGGCGATAGGTCCCATAAGCTCTGTCTGTCCAAGCTTACCTGCAAGGAAGATGGATGTAGGACCGTCAGCACCACCGATGATGGAGATAGCTGCGGCAGCCATACCATTGAATCCAAGGATAATAGCAAGGAAATATGCGCTGAAAATACCCAACTGTGCTGCTGCACCTAGGAGGAAGCTCTTAGGGTTGGCAATGAGTGGTCCGAAATCGGTCATGGCACCTACTCCCATGAAAATAAGGGATGGCAGGATGCTCCACTCGTCAAGTAAATAAAAATAATGTAAAAGACCTGCTGCCTGACTTCCCGAAGCCTTTGCCTCTTCCACCGTCATCATGATGTCAGGGAAAAGGTTAACAAGAAGCATACCAAATGAAATCGGGACAAGGAGAAGCGGCTCATAACCCTTCTTAATTGCCAGATAAAGGAAGAACAATGCCACAGCAACCATTATGAAGTTCTTGTAGGACAATGTCATGAACCCTGTCTGGTTAAGCAGGTTGACTAATGTTTCTGTAATGATTTCCATTTTTATTCCTCTCCGTGGTTTTGTTTATTAGTTCATTGTAGCTAATACGGAACCAGCCTCTACGGAAGCACCTGTTGCAACATCAACGCTTGCAAGAGTTCCGTCCTGAGGAGCAACTACGTCGTTCTCCATCTTCATTGCCTCAAGAACAAGGATAACCTGTCCCTTCTTAACTGCTGCACCGGCGTTAGCCTTAACAGCAACAATCTTGCCAGGCATCGGAGCCGTAATCTTTACTGCGCCCGCACCGGCCGGAGCTGTTGCTTTAGGTGCTGCCTTTGGAGCTGCCTTAGGTGCTGCCTTTGGAGCTGCGACAGGAGTGCTGCCTGCTGCTCCCTCTTCTACTGTAACATCATACACATTACCATTTACCGTGATTGTATAATTCTTCATGTTAATCCTCCTAAATCAGGCCTTTGCCCATTTACTGTTATTTGATCTTCTGATTGAGCGGACTACAAATCCGTCTGTCGAAGTTCCGGCTGAAGCTGCGATAGCTGCCGTGATTACAGCTACAAGCTCAAGGTCATCGGAGAGTTCCTCTTCCTCTTCCTTAACCTCAATCTGTGATACGGTGTTGACAACCGCATTCTCTGCAAGCTCTGTCTTCTTATCCTTCTTAGATAAAGCAGCCTCAAGCTTAGGAATGTACTTGAAAAGGCTGATTAAGAAGGAGATGAAAATAAGTACCGTGAATACAACGGCGAGACAAATTACTGTATTGATACCCGCATCTGAAATTGCGTTGCAAATTATCATACATGTCACCTCGTATTAAACCGTGCCATGCTTCTTGCTTGGACGGTCTTCCTTCTTGCTGTATAACATCTCAAATGCACCAATGACATACTTTCTTGTATCGGCAGGAGCGATGATTGAATCAACGTAGCCTCTCTTAGCTGCTGCTACTGCGCTTGTCTGAAGTGCTGCATACTCAGAAGCCTTCTCGGAAATAACCTCAGGCTTATCAGCATACATGATCTTGGCTGCCATATTGGCATCCATCATTCCGATGCTTGCGCTGTCCCATGCAAATGTCATGTCGGCACCGATGGACTTGGAGTTCATTGCGACATAAGCACTTCCGAAAGCCTCACCTATAACAACATTTACCTTAGGAACCGTTGCATTAGCGAATGCGTATGTAAGCTTGGCTGCTGCCTTTGCGATGTGCTTCTCTGCACATACTGTTGCCTTGTAGCCCTTAACATTTGTAAGTGTAAGAACCGGAATGTTGAAGGAGTCGCAGAAGTTAACGAACTCTGCTGCCTTCTCACAGCCCTCAGGAGATAATACAGCGTCGAACTTAGCTGTCTCCTTCATATCCTCATCATATACAACTGTTCTGTTAGCCACTGCACCTACCGTAAGTCCATTGAGCTTAATGAAGCCTGTTACCATGTCCTTAGCGTAATTTCTCTTAACCTCAAAGAACACATTGTTATCTGCAATATCAGCAAGTGCGATTGATGTGTCGCCTGCTGCATTTGCGATTGTGTCGCTTACTCTGTTAAGGTCATCTGTGCACTCATCCTCAGCAACATCCTCGTTGTTGGCAGGAAGAACGGATACTAACTGTCTGATCTGCTCAATAACCGATGCCTCATCACCTGTGACATCAACAATGCCTGCCTCCTCGCTCTGGAACTTGGCAGAAGCCGTGTCAAGCTTGGATGTGTAGTTGCCGTCAAGTGCATTCGGGCTGTTGACGAAAAGCTTAGCTGACTTCTCTTCCATGAATGTGAAGTCTGTAAGAGTAGGAACTACTGCCATACCGCCGCCGCATGTACCGAAGATAGCTGTAATCTGTGGAACAACGCCTGAAGCCTCAACCTGCTTTGCATAGATCTGTCCAAAGCCGTTAAGTGCATCTGTTGCCTCCTGTAATCTTAATCCGGCACAATCTACAAGACCGATAACCGGTGCTCCCATCTTAAGTGCTAAATCATAAAGATTAGCAATCTTCTTGGCATGCATCTCACCTATTGAACCACCGAGTACGGCAGCATCCTGGCTGTATACATACACAAGACTTCCGTTGATAACGCCGTAACCTGTGATGACGCCATCTGCAGGTGTTGCATTGTCGCTTAAGTTAAAATCAGTATTTCTTGCTGTTACAAGACCACCGATTTCAACAAAACTGTTATCATCAAGCAGTGCTTCAATTCTCTTGCTTGCTGATACCTGTGCTGTGTTGCTCATTTTTCAGCCCTCCATAAACGTATTTTGGAAAATTTATTCAATTTACACCGCATATATTGTAGTACGAAAGGCACAAATTATCAAGCATAATTTTAATTAAAGCGCATATATAATAATTTATTTACTATTTCTTTTCCTTACAATTATGTAAATGTTTACATTTTCATCCTATCCGACGGGTGTTCTATAAGCAGAATGCTTTCATAAGCTCCTTTAAAAACCAGTTAAAACCGACCTGCCTTACATCTTCCGATGCAGTTATAGGAAATATAGCAACCCGTTCTCCGTTAACGTACACTATTGCCTTTCCGAGCTTATCATCCTCATATACGGGAGCTTTAACACTGTCCTCCAGCTCATACACCACCTTTACTTCATCGGATGAGCTTATCAGCATGGAAAGCTCACCTTCAATCCTCGTACCAACAGAATCTCCGATACCGTCCGTCACCTCAACACTCTTATATTCCTCAACAGTTGTAAATATCTTCTGTTCAAAAAAATTATTGATGCCGTACTCCATCAGTTTTCGTGTATCCTTCCACTTATACGTCCTGGCAGACGGCCATCCGCTTCCAAGAACAACCGAAATAAATGTCCTTCCATCACTTTTCAATGCCCCGACAAAGCAGTAGCCGGCATTTCCGGTAAATCCCGTCTTTATCCCGAACGCCCCTGACATCTGATTTAAGAATGCGTCCTTATTATACACATTGCAGTTTCGTTTCCCGTTTATCTCACAAAAGGAATACTGCTTTGTTCCCGTTATCACATTGAAATCATCTTTTTTTACCGCATAAGCGGCTATAAGCGCCAGCTCACGGGCTGTTGTAGAATGTTTTCCATTCTCATCCTCCGCATCAAGCCCGTTAGGAGTAATAAAATATGTATTTTCGCATCCAAGCTCCCTTGCCTTGTCATTCATAAGCCCTGCAAATGCCGATACACATTTTCTGCTGTCATCAATGCTTCTTTTTTCAGTATCATTAATGTCTATATCCGCATACGCCATCCCTATGTGCTCCGCAATCGCCGCCGCAATGTCATTATATGACTCAAGCATCATTGCATAGCACAAATCTCCAAGCCTGTACTGTTCTCCTGCCCTGACATTAAGCTGCACATCAGGCATTGATGCGGCATAAGGAGAAATAGTAACCGTATCCTCCGCATTTCCATACTCAAGTGCGATTATAAGCGTCATAATCTTTGTTGTACTTGCCATGGCACGCACCTCATCAACATTTTTGCCATAGAGCACTCTTCCGCTGTCAGCATCCATAAGGCACGCTGATAAAGCATACAGGTCATTGTCCTTAAGCGGCAAAACGGCACTCCCGGTTCCTGCATGCACCGTTTCAAGAGGTGACATGGCAAAAACAAGAAATGCCGTTATGATGCTGAATAGTCTCATCTTTTTAATTTTCAATTAAGCTCCATTCCGCGGCATATACTACTGCGCGATGCACTGACTTAATATGAAATATATGCAGATTATTCGTTAATATTAACTTTTAATTTTCTAATAATATGATGTTGAGGTCACAATGTCAAAAATCCTCACGTAAGCAAGCTTGCATCGGACTTCTGACCTTTTGACCCTGATATCATAATATATCAGCTGTTCAGCTTCTTCATTATATTCTGTCCGAGCGGTATAAGATTTCCTCCGACAGCGTTGCCGAGAGTCATGACAATGAGTGCCGGGAATGCCTTAGGGAAAGCACCCGCAAGAGTGAAATAGAACATATCGGCAATGCAGTGCTCAAAGCCTGCAAGGATAAATACAACAACTCCAAGAATCGCAACAACGGTAACCATCGTATCCTTCTTCTCATAGTGATGCTTATATGTATCGACCGCAATGAACATGAGCATTCCACAGAATATGGCGAGCACAAAAAGACTTAGGAGGCTGTCATTCAGCTTCGTCTCGACCATGCCCTGACATGCCTGCGTGAGCTTATCCGCATTTCTTGTAAGCCTGCAAAGTCCTGCCATAACAGCCGTTCCCGCAAAATTACCAAGCCATACAATCGCAACCTGTCCAATATAAGCAGGCTTATTCTGGCATATATATCCGACCTTGCCCGTGTACAGGTTAAACCCAAATAAAAGTATCGTGAGAAGTCCTATACAGAACATGAAAGCTCCTACAACCTTATTCTCACAATTAAGATAAACCATTCCACCGATTCCGATACAGAGTCCCGAGTACACGGCAGGGACAAAAATCTTAAAAAACTTCTTCAGCATTTTACTTTTCCTCACTTAATATATCGTAATTTTCACCTTTTGCCGACTAATCACGGCAAACCCACATGGCATTATAATGTAAGGAATTTGAAAATGCAAGCCTTAATATGAATTGTATTAAATTTTAAAATAAGCTATCCAAGCTCCGGCTCATCTTTAAGTGAAATATACTCCGCCCTCTCACCCTCAGTCTCAAATACAACTATTTCGTTTTTGCCCTTTATAAGAAGCGGTGCCGGAATATATAATCTCTTCTGCGGTCCGATTTTCCAGAAACGCCCGATGTTAAAGCCATTCACGAACGCACAGCCCTTTCCCCAGCCCTCGAGGTCAAGAAATGTGTCGGCACATTCATCCGCATCAAACTCAAACTTAAAGAATGCCGGTGTTCCGTCCTTATACTCTTTGCCAAAATCAAGCTTTTCGATATTGTCAAGCGGAAGCGTATACTGCATCCAATTATTGTGCATATGTCCGTTAATCTGCACGCAATGGTCAATGCCTTTTCTCTGAAGCTCAAGATATGGTCCGAAGTTGACACGCCCCATGTTCTCAACGAGAATATCTATATTCTTACCATTTACGTCCGGAACAGTATTCTTGCATTCCTCAAGCAGTTCTCTGTCATAGAGCGTCGCATAATGCTTTTCGTCAATGAAAATATTGGCCCTGTCATTTGCTTTCCACAGCTTAATCCTCTCAATATTTTCCTCTGTGTCAAGGCTTGAATGGTAGAGAATGTATCCGTAGCTCTGTCCGAGCTTCTCCATCGACTGCGTGTACACGGAAAAAACAGGCTTGCTTATATCATCAATAACAGAAAACAGACTTACCTTGTCCTTGATTTCCAATCTTCCGTATGCTCTTCGCTCTATGTTCATTGAAAGCTTCACCTCAGGAATTTCTCTGTACTTTGAGATAACCTCTTTAAAACGAAGATATTTCTCGGTAATGCGTCCGTCCTCCGTCAGCACCGCATCATAGTCATAAGATGTGACATCTGGTGTCAGCTCATCATAATAGTTTGAACCGTTCATAAATCCGAAATTGGTTCCGCCTTCAAACATATATATGTTCGCATTGCCAAGCTCAAGCATTTTATCAAAATCGCGCACATTCTCCTCAAGGTCAGACTTCATATGTCCGCCGTTTCCCCAATGGTCAAACCAGCCAACCCAGAATTCCGCGCACATAAGCGGTCCACCGTTGGTATAGTCTTTAAGTATTTCGAATCGCTCCTCCGTCTTAGAGCCGAAATTTCCTGTCGGAAGCACGCCATCTATGCAGCCCGCGTTCATGCTCTCGCGGTACGGACCGTCCGATGTGATGAACGGTACCGTAATTCCATGTTCTACCATGATATCCTTCATGGCTTTAAGGTATGATGTGTCCGTGGCGAAATATCCATACTCATTCTCAATCTGCATCATGATTACAGGCCCGCCATTGTCTACCAGAAGCGGAACAAGCTTAGGCAGAAGAACATTATAGTATTCTCTTATATGCTTCATGTATGGCGGATAATTGACTCTGAGTCTCATTCCGTCCTCGGCGAGCAGCCATGCCGGAAGTCCCCCAAACTCCCACTCGGCACATATATACGGAGAAGGACGAAGAATCACATACAGTCCAAGCTTCTGCGCCAACCTGACAAAGCCTGTTATATCCTTCATTCCGTCAAATTCAAAGCGGCCCTTTTGGGGTTCATGCACATTCCATGGTATATATGTCTCGACAGTATTACAGCCCATTGCAAGAAGCTTCTCAAGTCTGTCCTGCCAGTACTCGGGCACCGTCCTGAAATAATGAAAAGATCCCGAAATCACTTTAAAATGGTTCCCATCAAGATAAAATGTATCCTTAATCTCAAATCTGCTCATATTTTCCTCCGAACTCAGTTTTTATGTTATATTAACACGTTTTTTTATCATTCTCAATTAAAAACTTGCCTTGGCGTACATTATACACAAAAGCTTTTACATATTCTGACTTATTTTATATTTTTTGTACGAAAGCGTTTACATTCTTTAATAAAATTAGTATAATTGTATTGTTTTGGCAAAAAGGAATTTTATATGGATTTTAACATAATTTTTGTAATAAAGGAGACTGACCATGAAGAGCTATATCTGTTTTCCGGGCGGAAAATTCAAGGTACTCACAATGAGCTATGACGACGGCAAGTTAGAGGATCGCCGCCTTATAGAAATTTTCAATAAACACGGCATCAAAGGGACATTTCATATCAATTCAGGTATGTTTGCGCAGAAAATCCGAATTAATCCGGAGGAGTTTTCCACTTTATATAAGGGACACGAAATAGCATGCCACACCCTCACTCATCCGACCATCGCGAGATGCCCTCTCAGTGAGGTTATAAAAGAAATCGGCGAGGACAGGATCAATCTTGAGAGGATAATGCATCATCCTGTTCAAGGTCTCTCATATCCTAATGGTTCATACTCAAAAGAGATTGAAGCACTTCTTCCCGGAATGGGAATAAAATATTCAAGAATTGTCGGAGATTCTTATGGTTTTGAGCTTCCTGACAATCTGTACGAATGGAAGGCAACCTGTCATCACAACCATAGATTGCTCGAGCTCGGCGAGCAGTTCTCTTCCCTCACCAAAAAGCAGTATCTTTACATGATGTATGTGTGGGGACACAGCTATGAGTTCGACCGTGACAATAACTGGGATGTCATGGAACGCTTCTGTGAGATGGTCGGAAACCGTGACGACATCTGGTACGCCACCAACATAGATTATGTCAATTATATGGAAGCTGCCAAGCGACTCGTATATGCCTATGATTCAAGCTTCGTATATAACCCAAGTGCCATGTCTGTATGGATTTGTGTAAATAACGACAACTACATCGAGGTTCCGGGCGGAACACAGGTGGAGCTTACCACTTATGCATAAGACCAAAATAAAAGAGCTGTTGCCTCAACGATTTTCAATCGTTAAAGCGGCAGCCTCTTTATTTATGCTAAGCACTGTTATTATTTTTATAATTTAATTCCACATATCAACATTTTCATACAGCATCTCAAAATCATGTATTTCCATCTTTTCTCCATGCATCCCGCCAGGGACAGCTGAAATTATTTTTCAAAACTGTACACCGTAAATTTTTCGTTGTGAAAAACTTCCATATATTTGTTTGAATTTATAAAATTTTTAATTGTCCTGTTCTTTTCCGTATCAACAGAATAACCACTGTCGGATGTGATTATGACAGGCATATAATTATATAAATCCGTTTCTATATCAGTTGCCGTAACATAGTCAGTTTCTATCCAACCCCCGCATGAATCTATGCCCGGCTTTATTCCGGAAAGATAATTAATTATCGGAAAATTTCCTGCCACAACAGCTCTATCATACTCTTTTTCAGATAAAAATGCCAAAAGTTCTTCTAACAATTCATATTCGGATTGGTCGCTTTTTATATATCTCAATTGCGGAATGTTTTCGTCCGCAGCAATTTTGATTCCATTCTCCTGATAATAGCAGCTCCTGTAGAAGGATTGTTTGAGTGATACTGCCGCCATATATATCATAAATGAAAGAACTATATATTTTTTTATATCTGTAGTTGCTTTTACTTTCCCACTAAATACAGTATTCCTTATGGCAACAGCAATAAAAGGAATAACAAAAAAACTCTCGTTGCATATATGACGTATTCCGACATTCGAGCCAATCGGCATACTGCACGTGATAAGTGCAGCCGACAGCACAAGTATTTTATACTCATGTGAATATTCTTTGTTTTTCATTATCAGAAATACACATATATACATCAGTGCCGTAACAATTGCAATCACCTCAAAAAACTTCCAGGTTGACTGATATAATGTCAATACATTCTCAGATATGCCGGCAGCAAAAAATCCGACAACGGTATACACAGAGACAATGATTATGAGTCCGATTCCTGCCGGTTTTGTCAATTTTGCCAATGGCTTAATGTGAGAAAGACATACAAGGCAGAATGCAATTCCAAGCCATATAACACCATGCATAACACCTTTGATATTGATTAAAAGCATATTTTTCACAGTATGACCGTCGCCCGAGTTACCGGCATATATAAACATATCTCTAATCATACCGAAATATTCACTCATACCACACGAAGCAGAAATAATAATTCCACATATTACAATGCCGGCCGCTCCTCCTGCAAGACATGATAGAATCTGTCTGCTAAAATGCTTTCTGTCTTTTTTAATATAGAAATCATAAAATAGTGCCAGATACATAATAATTTGAATTGCTGCCGATAACTTTGACAGCACGCTCAAACATAAGAAAAACACAGAAATCACAAGATATATATTTTTCCTATCGTTTACCGCAATCACAAAAAAATAGAGAGCCGTAAGCGAAAATACGGCAACTGTCGTATTGTACATGAAAAAATTGAGATTTGTCTTGGCAAATATTACCGCAATTACAAGGGCCGGCAGTATCAATTCATTTTCATAATATTTCTTATAAACCTTATAACTCAAAAAACAGAGGTAATATATACATAACGCCCACAGCACTTCAAAGCACAGATATTCCGGCATTGAGAAGCATTTAAAAATATTAAAAAAAACACTTCCAATAACATCCGTAAGAAGCAGCGGCAGATATATCGTATTATAGTCTGCATTGATAAACTTGTACTGGTTCAAAATAAAACCTATATCGCTTGAATCATAGCCAACAAGCAATTCCGATAAAGGAATCAGTATTATCAAGCACCAGCATGTCATTTTAATTATTTGATGTTTTTTCATTTAATTTCTCCATATTTTTTCAGATATTTAAACAATTATAGTCTTTATAATAATTATAGTCAAGTTTAATAAAAATCTTATTTTTTTCCGCACATGTAGCAGAAACGGAGCTTTCTGTTACGATTCAGGTGCCAAAACATGCTTTCACAACTTCAGTATGTATAAATATAACATGATATACACTTTTAAAATAAATCAGGATGTTTTGACACCTGAATCTGTTACATAAAAAAAGAACTACAGCTTATTAAAAAGTGTAGTTCTTGATTTTAACATAAATCCGTCGAATTAATTTTAGTACAAATTCAATCGCGTATTGTTAAATGTTACACATTCATATCAAAATGCTGTCCGACCTTCTTCTCGTCATCAGTCATGACATTATCACTGAGTGCTTCATAATAAACATTATTAATCTTCTTTAAAAGCTCCTCAACCGATGATGCCGTGACCGTCACGGTATCACTCTTTTTACTGTCCTCAGCCTTGTTATCCTTCAGCTTATCGGCCTTTTCTTCCTTCTCTTTCTTAGCTGCAGCCTTCTTCTCCTCTGCTTTCTTCTCGGCATTCTTCTCAATGCGCTCCTTCTGTGCCGCGAGTGACTTATCTATCACGGCAAAATACGATGCCGTTCCATTGTCATTAATCTTAATTCCATACGATGTCACCCCGTTGCCCTGAGACAGCCCGGTCTTAATCTGATTGAGGTTAGCGGCAGCACTTGAAATAAGGCTCTCATACTGTGAACGGTATTTCTCGTCCTCCGCCATTCTCTCAATCTTCTCCTCATCAATAAGCACTACCGTCTTGGATGAGTTTGCATAAGATGCTGCATTCGCCTCAGCCTGTTCTTTCATATCCTTGCTTACAAGCACGAATTCCATATTACCGAATTTAGCCTTAAGCTGCTCATAATACTTAGCAGCCTTCTCGGAGAGTTCAGGCTTGCCTACGGTTCTTCCTGTAATTTTTCCGGTCTTTTCAGTCTTCGCCGCCTTATCAGTCTTAGCTGTCTGCTCAGCCGCAACGGTCGAGCCATAATTAACTGCACCTGTGTTCATGATGTACCTCCACCCTTTCACATGTAAGGAGTTGCGGAATAAGTAAAATAAAAATCTTGACGTTGAGTAAGTTTGATATATTACCGTCTGGCACGCTTTCGCTACATTTTGCTACGCAACGGTGCATAATCGGCTAAAAAACAGCCGATAAACACCGGCGAGCAAAAAGTACCAAACTTGCAATATATCAAACTTACTCAACTGTTTATTTCATTAAATAATGTTCTGCAATTATCCCCTTTTTATCTTTATATATTTTATATCGGCAGGAATGTGAAAAAATATAGAGATTGTGCAAACATATTCAATGACTTGGCGTGTATAGGTTATTATATTCATGTACGGCGTGACTTTTGGGAGATGCTTAGAGGTTCTTAGAACTCTGTTCAATACACAGCCGGAGCTGACAGGGATGTCAGCTAAGATGCCATAGCACAGGGATGTGCGTTTGGCATCGTCGGCGTAAGCATAGAAAATGTATTCAGAGTTATTAGAACCTCTTAGCATCGTACAACGGAATCGCTGTGCATGAATATAATAACCTATACATTCACAGCTAATATATCCCTGCATATATCGGCATCTCAGACATAGAAAAAGCCGGAGCACCCCGCCCCGGCTTTAAAATTCATATTATACTGTCGCAAGCACCCTATTACTGTGGCTGCTTTCCGATGTATGCAAGGATACCGCCATCAACATAGAGGATGTGTCCGTTAACTGCATCAGATGCATCAGATGCAAGGAATACAGCAGGACCTGCAAGCTCCTCAGGCTTAAGCCATCTCTCAGCAGGAGTCTTTGCAATGATGAAGGAATCAAATGGATGTCTTGAACCATCAGCCTGTCTCTCACGAAGAGGAGCTGTCTGAGGTGTCTCGATGTAACCAGGTCCGATACCGTTACACTGAATGTTATACCTGCCGTACTCGGAACAGATGTTCTTTGTGAGCATCTTGAGACCACCCTTAGCTGCTGCATAAGCGGATACAGTCTCACGACCGAGCTCTGACATCATTGAGCAGATGTTTATAATCTTACCGTGTCCCTTCTTAATCATAGAAGGAATAACTGCCTTAGATACGATGAACGGGGCATTGAGATCAACATCGATAACCTGTCTGAACTCTGCTGCTGTCATATCGCACATAGGGATTCTCTTAATGATACCTGCATTGTTAACAAGAATATCGATTACGCCGACTTCCTTCTCAATCTGAGCAACGAGTGCATTGACCTGCTCCTCGTTAGTAACGTCACATACATAGCCGTGAGCCTCGATACCAAGCTCCTTGTATGCTGCAAGTCCCTTATCTACTAACTCCTGCTTAATATCGTTGAAGCAGATTGTTGCGCCTGCCTTAGCGTATGCGGAAGCGATTGCAAAACCGATACCGTAAGAAGCACCTGTAACTAAAGCTACTTTGCCTTCAAGTGAAAAATTAACTGACATCTTTCATTCTCCTTTTTATGTAATATATATTCGGCACTAAGTGCCATGAAAATCCTTATTATCTAAGGTCTTTCATATCTACATCATCCATATCGTCAAAATCCTGGTTCTCGCCGACCATGCCCCAGATAAAGGTGTATGCATGTGTTGCTGATGCCGAGTGTATTGACCAGCTTGGGGAGATAACTGCCTCCTCATTTCTCATAACGATATGTCTTGTCTCTGTCGGCTCTCCCATATAATGGAATACGACATCATTCTCAGGAACCTCAAAATAGAGATAAACCTCCATTCTTCTGTCATGTGTGTGGCATGGCATTGTGTTCCATACACTGCCCGGCTCAAGTGCAGTCATACCCATCTCAAGCTGACAGCTCTCAACCTGTCCCGGAAGAATATACTTGCGGATTGTTCTGTGGTTGGCATTCTCAAGACAGCCAAGCTCCTTCTTGTTCTCAGGAAGGATATCCTTCTCAGGATTGATAAATCTGGTAGGATATGTCTTATGTGCAGGTGCACTGTTGAAGTAGAACTTAGCCGGATTGGAAGCATCAACGCTCTCAAATACTATGTCCTTAGTACCCATTCCGATATAGATTCCATCCTTGTAATCAAAATCGTACTTAACACCGTCTAAAGTGATTGAACCCTTACCGCCGATGTTGATGACACCCATCTCTCTTCTCTCAAGGAAATAAGCTGCTCTGAGCTCGTCCCCTGCCGCAAGCTTAAGTGCCTTATCCGTAGGTGTTGCCGAACCCACAATAATTCTGTCAATCTGGCTGTAGATTGTCTTAATCTCACCAGGTACGAATACATCCTGAATCAAGAAATCATGTCTTAATCTGTCTGTATCGTAATTCTTTACATCATTAGGATTAGCTCCCGGTCTGACTTCCATGATAATCTCTCCTTTTCATTTAGAAAATTCACTGATAATTATTGTAGCACATTTAAAGAATACAATCAATTAATGATAATTTATTCACAAAGATATATATTTATCCGATAACTGCGCCAAGAGTCTCACCTATCGGATCCCTGATAATGAGGTCTGCCATTCCGTCGCTGGCTGTCTGCGATTTGTTGATAAGAACAATATGCTTTCCCGCAAAATATCTTATGAGCCCTGCTGCCGGATATACGGTAAGCGAAGTACCTCCGATGATGAGAAGGTCCGCTTTTCTGATATGTGATATTGCCCCGCTCACCACGTCATCGTCGAGTCCTTCCTCATAAAAGACAACCTTAGGCTTGATTATACCGTTACATGCCCCACCGGATGCATCCTTCACCGAACATCTTGGTATCCCGGTGCTCTGCGTAATTGCTTCAAGCGGATATTCCCTTCCGCATCTGGTGCAGTAATTCTGCATAATGGTTCCGTGGAGCTCATACACAGCCCTGCTTCCCGCAGCCTGATGAAGCCCGTCAATATTCTGTGTTATTACTGCTTTTAACTTGCCGCATTTTTCAAGTGCTGCAAGCGCATAGTGAGCTTTGTTTGGTCTGGCATCCTTATATATCATCTTATCGCGGTAAAACTCATAGAATGCTTCAGGCTTCTGCATAAAAAAGCTGTGGCTTAATATTGTCTCGGGCGGATACTTATATTTCTGATTATACAGACCGTCCGTACTCCTGAAATCTGGAATACTGCTCTCCGTCGACACACCCGCGCCTCCGAAAAAAACAATATAACTGCTCTCGTCAACCCATTTTTTCAAAGTCTGCTGTGCATCCGTCATCGCAATCCGCCTCCTATTTTACATTGAAATCCACTTTCGTCACCTTGCCAAGCGACTTGATTGTAAGCTTTCCTGCTCCCGTATTTCCGGTAGTCTTGACATAAGTTCCTGTTGAACCACCTATTAATGAAACCACTTTTGGACCGATAATTTCAATCTCTCCTTCTGTTTCAAACTCCACCGGAGCATTGCAGTAGTATAATCTGTTGCCGTTTTCATCGACAGCCTCTATCCTGACTGTGGCAACATCATAAGTCTCACCTTCAACAAGGCTTGTCCTGTCAACTCTCACAACGAAATTCGACTTGGTCATAGGCTGTTTTCTCACGGAAGCTATGACTACTCCATCCTTCACCGCGTCAAAACGGTATGTCGTGGCCAAATCGCCCCAGTTTCCGACATAAGTATTGTACATGCGGTTAATATCCTCAATGCCAAGTCCCGTTGTTTTCATGATAAATGTTCTCTTAAGCTTAAGTGTCGCAGGAAGGTTGTCTGTTCCGCCATGCTCAGCCATGGAGAACATCAGCTCTTTAAGTGCATCTCCTGCTTCATGCGAGAGTCCTTCGTTAGTCTCTAACAGATTTCCTACTCTGTCATTTATTAGTATTGGCGGATACGCCATATTTACAAAAGGTGAATCCTCATGAGTGTACTCTCTTATCATCTGCTCATTCTTGTAGAGACGCACGCTGTCGGCGTTGGTGAACACATAAAAATCACCAACGGTGCACTCAGGATGGTCTCCGATTTCAACAGATGATGTCACATACAGAACGTTCTTTTTATTTCCCTGACTCGCATATACATAGGCGGCAGCCTTAGGGTTGCGGAACATATCCATAATACCGTGATAGCATATTCTGTCACCGCTTCCGAAGTCTCTGTGTGTATTGTAATCATTCATGCACCAGCCAAAACAGCCTGCAATATCGTCCTCGCCGAGCATGTCATTGATAACCCTCGCATGTCTTACGGCGTGTGAAAGTCTGTGCTCCTCATCGTCAAACGACTTGGTCGGGTACATGTGTCCGCCGTATTCGGAAATGAGATAAGGCTTCTCAGGATTAGAGGTCACATCTGACTTCGGCACAACACCCGGATTGTTTCCCACATGTGAGAAGTCATTGTATGTATACACATCCTCAAGAAGATGACTCTTCTTAATGCAGCGCACACCTCCCGTTGCTCTTGAACGGTCAAGTGAATGTGCAATCTTATTGGTTCTCTCATAAAATTCATCATCATCACCGGATTCGTTGATTCTGACACCCCAGATAATGATTGAAGGGTGATTACGGTACTGACGAACCATCTCAGCCACGCTCTCACAAGCAATGCTCTTCCATGTCTCATCACCTACATACTGCCAGCCCGGCATCTCGGTAAAAACGAGAAGTCCGAGTTCATCGCACTTGTCTATAAAATGCTGTGACTGCGTATAATGTGAGGTTCTCACTGCATTTACACAAAGTTCATTCTTTAATATAAGCGCATCATTCTCCTGAACCGACTTAGGCATCGCATAACCCACATACGGGTAGCTCTGATGTCTGTTAAGTCCTACAAGACGAAGCTTTTTACCGTTAAGATAAAAGCCATCCTTCTTAAAGACTGCCGTTCTGAAGCCGAATCTTGTACTCTTCCCGTCAATTACCTTTCCATCCTTTAAAAGCCTGATTGTAAGCGTGTAGAGAACAGGCGTGTCAACAGACCAGAGCTTAATATTCTCAAGCTTTCTGTTTAGGTGCATAACGGCTTTTTTTACAGGTGCCTCAAGCGAAAACACTTCATTGCCATCTGCGTCATAAAGATAAGCCTGTGCGCTGTACCGTGCCTCGTTTATCTCATTTTTAAAATTAAATGTAATCTCCGACTTTAAAACTGCAGGTTCAACCTCAGTCACCACATATACATCCTCGACATAGTCCACCGGCTTAATGTCAAGGTACACCTCGCGGTATATTCCACCGTAAGTCATGTAATCAATAACCTTGCCAAACGGAGGAATATTCAGGTTCTCTCTGCTGTCACATACTACAGCCAGCACATTGTCCCTGTCCTTTACGATATAAGGCGTAATATCGACAGTGAATGCCGTATAGCCGCCGTAATGTGTCTCACAGAGCACACCGTTGACATAGACCTCCGCCTTATGTCCGACCGCCTCAAATGTCAAAAGAGCTTTCTTGCCCGTCATATCCTCATCGATGACGAAACGCTTGCGGTAAATCGCAATCTTCTGATATATCCCCTCGTCAAAATAATTATAAGGTGTCTCGACTACGGTGTGCGGAAGGCGTACATCCTCAAACCCGCCATCGTTAAAGCCCGGCTGTTCCATCTCCTCCTTATAATCAACACAGAATTTCCAATCATTGTTAAAATTAATGCGTGACATGTCAACCTCCTATTATGGTCTTTATAAGCTCAGGTCTTTCCACAGGTGTCTGCGAATAGCTGTATGACTGCTCCAATTCGCTTAACGCCGCTTCAAGCTTCGCATTGTCATTTGCATAGAGCGTTGCAATCTTTTCACCCTTCTTTACACTGTCTCCGACCTTCTTGTTGATAAGAATTCCGACCGATAAATCTATTTCGCTTTCCTTGGTTTCCCTGCCTCCGCCAAGCTTCATGGCACTTATACCTACTCTGTCGGACTCAATATGTGAAACATAACCGTCCACAGGTGATGTCACCTCTCTGACGATTGATGCCTGAGGGAGCAGATCGGTGTTGAATACAGGGGCACTGTCGCCGCCCTGAGCTTCCACAAACTCGGCAAATTTCTTAAGTGCCGAGCCGTCGTCAAGCTTCTCAATCAGAAGCCTTCTTGCCTCTTCAGTGCTGCCCGCCTTTCCCGTTCCTATCGCCATGAGTGAGCCTATTGTAAGACACAGCTCAAGCAGATCGGCTGGACCGTGTCCATTAAGAGTATCAATGGCTTCCTTAACCTCGATTGCATTGCCGACAGCATAGCCTAAAGGCTCGTCCATATCCGATATGACTGCCAGCGTCTTTCTGCCTACATTATTGCCAATCTTAACCATCTCCTCCGCAAGCTTTATTGAATCCTCCTCGGTCTTCATAAACGCTCCGCTGCCCGTCTTAACATCAAGCACGATAACATCCGCACCGGCCGCAAGCTTCTTGCTCATTATACTGCTGGCAATAAGCGGAATGCTGTCAACCGTTCCGGTCACGTCACGAAGCGCATAGAGCTTTTTGTCGGCAGGTGCCATATTCTTAGTCTGGCCGGCAATCGCTATTCCTATCGTGTTGACATTGTTTATAAACTGCTCCTCGGATATACCTGTGGTAAATCCCGGAAAGCTCTCAAGCTTATCAATCGTTCCTCCCGTATGTCCAAGACCTCTTCCGGACATCTTTGCAACCGGAATACCGATTGATGCCGCAAGCGGTGTGAGTACAAGCGATGTCTTGTCTCCGACACCTCCCGTGCTGTGCTTATCAGCCTTCATGCCCTTAATTGCAGACAAATCAAGCATATCACCGCTGTGTGCCATCTCCATCGTAAGTACTGCCGTCTCATGCTCTGTCATTCCCTGAAAATATATTGCCATCAGCAGTGCCGATGCCTGATAATCCGGAATTGTCCCATCGGTATAGCCTTTTATGAAATAAGCAATCTCTTCATCACTCAGTGCTTCACCGTTTCTCTTTTTTATAATAATGTCATACATTCTCATACATTAATCCTCCACATCGCTGCCTCACAGTGAGCTAAACAGTAATATCCTGCAAAAAGCTGTCACCGATGACAATAGGCTCCGCTCCTAAGTACTCTGCTATCGTCTGACCTATATCGGCAAACGACTTTCTGATGTGCAGACTTGCCGGCTTAACATTCCTGCCATACACAAGCACCGGGATATACTCTCTTGTATGGTCGGTTCCCGGTGTGGTCGGGTCGCAGCCATGGTCCGAATTGATGATGAGAATGTCATCATCCTTCATCGCAGCCATAATCTCCGGAAGCCTTGCATCAAAATCTTCCAGACCCTTTCCGTACCCTGCAGGGTCATTTCTGTGTCCCCACTTAGAGTCGAACTCTACAAGATTGGTAAATATAAGTCCGTGAGTATTTTCCTTCATGTAACCTATAGTTCTGTCAACGCCGTCCATATTGTCTTTAGTATGAACAGCTTCAGTTATGCCGACACCGGCAAATATATCTTCAATCTTGCCGACTCCTATCACATCCTGTCCGGCATCCTTGATATGGACAAGAAGGTTGTTCTCCGGTGGCAGTATCGCATAATCTCTTCTGTCAGGGGTTCTCTCGTAATTGCCATCAGTCCCCTTAAAAGGTCTTGCTATAACCCGCGACACATTATGCTCGCCATGAAGCATCTCCCTCGCAATGCGGCAGAGTTCATAAAGTCTCTCAAGCGGAATGACATCAATATTCGCTGCAATCTGAAACACGCTGTCTGCCGAGGTGTATACGATAGGCTTGCCCGTTGCGGCATGCTCTGCGCCTAACCGCTTGATGATTTCGGTTCCCGATGCCGTGCAGTTGCCCAGCACTCCAGGAACTCCCGTGCGTCTTACGAACTCATCAATAACCTCCTTAGGAAATCCGTCAGGATATGTCGGGAATGCAACCTTAGTCTCAATTCCGACCATCTCCCAATGCCCCACCGTTGTATCCTTTCCATCCGAGAGCTCGGCACACTTGCCGTATGCTGCCGTAGGCGCATCAGTTGTGTCAAGTGCCTTCATGCCCTCTATATTTCCGAGTCCCATCTTAATCAAATTAGGAATCTTAAGTCCGTTATTATACTCCCACACATGTGCAAGCGTATGTGTTCCAACATCACCGAATCTTGCTGCGTCAGGCTGTTCGCCCATTCCAACACTGTCTAATATTATCCATATAACTCTTTTCATCAAATCAAATCCTTTCCTTCTGGAATGTCGCAATGCCATATCCGATATATTTTTGTCATACTGCACTGCATATTATTATGTTTATTATACCTTAAATTTTTATTTTATTCAATCTTATAATACGAGAATTGTGGGAGCACGCAGTGCGGAGCAATTCGATATCATAGAGGTCAAAAGCTGATTTTGCTTATTTGTACAAGCACAAACGAAATTTATACTTTTACCGCTTACATTATAACATTTGCATTTTATAATATTAAGTGTTATCATAGTCTGAAATACAGTGTGCCGATAAAATTCGTTCATCGGCGGAAATGAGGAAAAATGGGTTTTGAATACATAAAAGAACTTCCTTCACCACAGGTTGTAAAGGAACTTCTCCCCGTAAGTGAAGAATTAGCAGGCATAAAGCTTATGCGCGATGCCGAGATAGCAGACATAATAACCGGAAAATCATCAAAATTTCTTGCGATTGTCGGACCATGCTCTGCAGACCACGAGGATCCTGTATGTGATTACACATGCCGTCTTGCCGGGGTTCAGGAGAAGATTAAGGACAAGGTCTTAATTATACCGAGAGTATATACGAATAAGCCGAGAACAACCGGAGAAGGCTATAAAGGTATGTTACACCAGCCTGACCCTGAGAAAAAGCCCGACATGCTCGCAGGCATCATGGCAATCAGAAAAATGCACATCCGTGTCATGAACGAGACACATCTTACACCTGCCGATGAGATGCTCTACCCTGAAAATTATGAATTTTTATCCGATATATTATCCTATGTAGCTGTCGGTGCCCGTTCCGTCGAGGATCAGCAGCACAGACTCACAGTCAGTGGAATGGATGTTCCTGCCGGAATGAAGAACCCTACAAGCGGAGACTATACCGTAATGCTCAATTCTGTCGTCGCCGCACAGCACTCCCACTCATTCATCTACAGAGGCTGGGAGGTCAGGACTGACGGCAACCCGCTCACCCACACCATACTTCGAGGTGCAACCAACAAGCACGGACAGAACATACCTAACTATCACTATGAAGACCTTGTGCGTCTCTACGATATGTACAGTGCGAAGAACCTCAAGAACATGGCGACGATTGTGGATTCTAACCACAGCAACTCCAACAAGCAGTATGCTGAACAGATTAGAATTGTAAAGGAAGTCCTTGAGAGTAGAAAGCATTCAGCCGATGTCCGCAACCTTGTCAAGGGCGTTATGATAGAGAGCTACATAGAGTCCGGCAATCAGAAGATAGACGAACATATCTACGGAAAATCAATAACAGACCCATGCCTTGGCTGGGATGAGACAGAAAAGCTTCTCTACTATATTGCGGAAAACTGCTAGAAATTACATTTATGACTTCAAAAAGCTCACCCTCGCGGCTTGAGCCAAAAAGCTCACCCTCGCGGCTTGAGCCAAAAAGCTCACCCTCGCGGGTGAGCTTTTGTATACACATCTCTTAATCTTGAATTGGAAAATACGGCGTAGACCTGCGTTGCCGATATGTCCGTGTGTCCCAGCATCTCAGATACCGCATATATGTCGGCACCGTTGCTTATCATATGTGCTGCGAAGGAATGTCTTAACGTATAAGGAGTTATATCCTCCTCTATCCCCGCTTTTTTTGCATATGCTTTAATCAGTTTCCAAAAGCCCTGCCGGCTCATCTGCCCGCCGTTCACATTGGTAAACAGATATTCGCTGTAATTATCCTTTACCAGCTTGTCTCTTCCATCCTTAAGATAACGTATGAGAGCCTGCTTTGCCTCTTTGCCGAACGGAATTATCCTGTCATGAGCCATTGTCTCACAATTAATATAGCCCATCTGAAGATTGACATCCTCCATCCTGATTGACACAAGCTCAGACACCTTAATACCTGTGGCATAAAGAAGTTCAAGCATTGCCTTGTCCCTGAGGAGCTTAGGCGTATCCCCGTCAGGTGCAGTCAGAAGTCTGACAACATCCTCAACGGATATTACTCCCGGAATCTTTTTATCAAGCCGAGGTGCCTTAAGATTAACCGCCGCCTCATCGCTTATGATTTCGTTTTTATACAGATACTCAAAAAAAGCCTTTATTGAGACTATATACCTTGATATGGTTGTCTGTGCGCAGCCTTCTCTCTGAATCTGCATAATGTATGCCGTCAGATCGGTCTCTGTAACCTGATTCCATTCGGTAAGCCCCTTATCGGTCAGGAAAATGACAAGCTTTTTTAAATCCCGCCTGTACGACAGCAATGTGTTCTCTGATTTGCGGCTGTGATTCTCAATATATGTTATGTATTCTTCAACTTCTCGTTCCATTGCAACCCTTCACCCGTTACCCGATACATTCGTGAGCTTTTAAACTCATGAGCTTTTAAACTTATGAGCATAAATGCTCATGAGCTCATAGCCCGTGTAGTGAATATTATATATGACTTATTTAACAAAATCAATCTGTTAAATATTTATTTTCCAATAATTTTGCTTAAAATTCCCTCAATATTGTCGGAAACACTTCGGAATTGACATATGCCTCAGCCATAATGCCTGCCGTTATCATTAACACAGAGAATATTATAACGACTATCACGGTATAATCAGGCTTCCTTTTCATTGAATTTCTCATCGAAATCAGCTTATATGCCGTCATTCCGATACCCATACCATAGAAAATAAAATGCGGGAATATGAGAAAAAAGCATATTCTTATTCCGTTTAGTCCATGCTCCATAAGAATAATCGAGCTGACCACTCCCCAGGCCAGTCCGATATATGCCGGAAGAATGTATATAAGCTTTCTGATAAACGGTGTCAGCATGAGTATAAAAATACCTGCCATTATCTGTCCCCTCATTCTCATCAGATAGCGTATCATTGTTTTATACTTAACACTTTTTGCCATAAATGAGCGCAGATAGTCGGCTCCCCATACATTCATAGCCAGCACCCATGAAAAAGGAATAACATTTACAACAATCGAACCCGCAATTATTCCGCCAAAGAATGCCATAATAATCTTATCCGTGCCTTTGATATTAAGCTTTAAATTCTGCATAAAAAAGACCCCACATCCCTTCTGCCCTGTCCGGACAAAATAAGATATGAGGTCAACCATCACAATATGCATACTAAGTGCGTCTGAATCAGACCAATCTACACCTGATATTTGAGCTTATACGCCATTATCGCTGCCATCGTCTTGCCATCCTGAAGCTTTCCCGCATATATCATATCAAGAAGTGTATCAACATCAAAAGCCTCAACATCAACACACTCATCCTCATCGAGATGCTGATGTGTCTTTCTTAAGTTTTTGGCGACGAATACATCTATCTTCTCGTTGCAGAAGGCAACTGTGGTCTGAATCGATATGAGAAACTCAAGGTCATCGGAAGCATAGCCTGTCTCCTCCTCAAGTTCTCTTGAAGCACATGTTATATAAGGTTCATCTGTCGTGTCCCTTCCACCTGCCGGAACCTCTATTGTCATCCTGTCAAGTGCATTCCTGTACTGCTTAACCATGAGAATACGACCGTCATCAAGAACAGGGACAACTGCTGCCGCTCCCTTATGTCCTATGAAGTCCCACTCTGCAATGTGCCCGTTCTGTACCTGCACCGTATCTTTATACATATTTATTACCGTGCCCTTATACACAAGCTCTCTCTTAAGGCGCTTAACTATCTCCATAATCCACTGCTTGTCCTTCCGTTTACTTTATTCCGCTGCACTTCTCAAAGCATGCATCAACTGCCTTTATAATTGAATTTCTAAACCCATGCTCTTCAAGTGCCGCAACTCCGGCGATTGTGGTACCTCCCGGTGAACATACCTTATCCTTCAAAAGGCCCGGATGTTCCTTTGTCTTAAGCACCATTTCGCCCGCCCCGACCACCGTCTGTGCAACAAAGTCATACGCAGCCGTTCTTGGCATCCCATGCTTTACGCATGCATCAGCCAAAGCTTCTATGAACATATACACATACGCCGGTGAGCTTCCGCTGGCACAAGTAACCGCATTCATAAGCTTTTCATCAACGACTCGGTATGTCCCGAAGGAATTGAAGAATCTGTCGAGCACTTCTCTCTCATCAAATGAGAACTCCATCGCATCATAAGCCACTCCGGTCATAGCTTTACCTATGAGAGCCGGAGTATTTGGCATTGCACGCACTATACGCACAGGCTTAATGAACTTATTCTTAAGCATTTCTATTGTATGACTTGGAGAAAGAGAGATGATAACATTATCCTGTGTGACAACATTCATCAGATTCTTGATTACCGTGTCATACACCTGTGGCTTAACGGCAAGAATAATATACTTAACGCTGTTAGCACACTCTGCATTGGAAGCCGCCGTTCTGACACCCGTCTCTTCGCTCACAGCAACACGCTTCTTATCGGTTGCACAAGAAAAAATAATATCATCAGGGCTGTATGTCTTAAGCAGACCCTTAAGCATCGCATACCCCATATTTCCCATTCCAATAAAACCAAATGTACTCATGAATGTACCATTCCCTTCGTCATAAGTGAAAACTATTCTCCAAGAAGCTTATCAACGCTCACAAGCTTTACGCACAGTGCAAACAGAAGAGCTGCCTTCTTCATCTCCTCCACCGTCGGGAATGACGGAGCAATTCGGATATTGGAATCCTCAGGGTCTTTGCCATAAGGGAATGTAGCTCCGGCACCGGTGAGAACCATTCCTGCTTCCTTGCATTTTGCAACAATTGCCTTAGCGCATCCCGGCATTGCATCAAAGGATATAAAATATCCTCCTAGAGGCTTAGACCAGGTTCCGATTCCAAGTCCCGAAAGTTCACTGTCAAGTATACTTTCCACAGCCTCGAACTTAGGTCTTAAAATTTCAGCCTGCTTCATCATGTGATTCATGATGCCCTGCTTATTCTTATAAAATCTTACATGTCTTAACTGATTAATCTTATCGTATCCGATTGTCTGTATTGTAAGTGATTTTTTCACCTCGGCTATGTTCGCCTTAGAAGTTGCAAGTGCTGCAATTCCCGCTCCCGCAAAACTTATCTTGGAGGTTGAAGCAAACTCATACACCATATCAGGATTTCCTGCCTTCTCACATTCGGCAATAATGTCAGGAATCTGAGGCTGATTATCTGCATAGAGGTAATGGACAACGTATGCATTGTCCCACATTATTCTGAAATCCCTTGCAGCCGGCTTTAACGCAGCCATTCTTCTGACAACCTCATCCGAATATATGACTCCACCCGGATTGGAGAACTTAGGTACACACCATATACCCTTGATGCTTTCATCCTCGCTCACAAGCTTCTCAACCATATCCATGTCAGGTCCGTCAGTATTCATAGGAACATTAATCATCTCTATGCCGAAATGCTGCGTGATGGCAAAATGTCTGTCATATCCCGGTACAGGACAGAGAAACTTAACCTTGTCAAGCTTGCACCAAGGTGTACAGCCACCTGTACCCTCAAGCATAAATCTGGAAATTGTATCGTACATAATGTTAAGGCTGGCATTGCCATAAACAATCACATTTGAAGCATCCACTCCCATAATATCAGCCATAAAATGTCTGGCTTCAGGAATTCCATCAAGACCACCATAGTTACGGCAGTCGGCTCCGTCCTCTGATCTATAGTCGGTTGTGCTGTTGACAGCATCTAAAATTCCCATTGCAAGATCTAACTGTGCCGGTGCCGGCTTTCCTCTGGACATATCAAGCTTAAGCCCTAAACTCTGTGCCTTGGCATATTCCTCTTCAAGAGCCGCCTTGATTGTCTTTAGCTCGTCCTTGCTTAACATCTTGTACATTTCCATATCTGCTCTAACCTCCGTATTGTGAACTTTTAAAAAGTATATTATCATTGATATTCGCAAGATGCAACATATTTTTAATAAAGTGATATGTTAAAGTGCAAAAATCATCTGCTGCCTAAAAGTCCATCATAGAGCTTCTGATATTTCTTTGCTGAACTTGTCCATGAGAAATCCTTCAGCATTCCCCTGTCGACAATCTTGTTCCACTCCCTCTTCTTATTGTAGAATACATGTTTTGCGTAATTTATCGTATTCATCATCTCATGTGCGTTATAATTGGCGAATGAGAAGCCCGTTCCCGTACTCTCATACTCATTGTACGGCTCGACAGTGTCCTTAAGTCCGCCTGTCTCACGAACAATAGGAACTGTTCCGTAGCGCAGCGACATAAGCTGGCTTAAGCCACATGGCTCAAACAATGACGGCATGAGAAAGGCATCACATGCAGCATATATCTTGTGTGACATATCCTCTGAATAATATATATTAGCGGACACTCTGTCAGGGTACTTCCATGCAAAATGTCTGAACATGTTCTCATACTGCGATTCACCTGTTCCGAGAATCACAAGCTGTACATCCTCGGCACATATCTGATCCATCATATACGCTATAAGGTCAAATCCTTTCTGATCCGTAAGTCTTGACACGATACCTATCATGAATTTTTTATCATCCACATTAAGCCCAAGTTCCTGTTGAAGTGCCTTCTTGTTCTTTGACTTCTCCTTGCGGAAAGTCTTTTGATTATAGTTAGCCACAATACGCTTGTCTGTCTCAGGATTGAACTCATCATAATCAATTCCGTTGACAATTCCGGTCAGGCAGTTAGCACGCGCTCTCATAAGTCCATCCAGCTTCTCTCCATAGAAAGGTGTCTTAATCTCCTCCGCATAGCTGTCGCTTACGGTAGTGACCGCATCGGCATATACCACTCCGCCTTTCAAGTAGTTGGCATCGCCATAGGCTTCAAGCTTATCCGAGGTGAAGAAATACGGCGGAAGTCCTGTGATGTCCTTAACCTTCTGAAGATCCCACACACCCTGGAATTTAAGATTATGTATAGTCATAACAGACTTCATGTCACGGAAAAATTCACCATCGTGAAAACGCTCCTTCATATATACCGGAACAAGACCCGTCTGCCAGTCATGGCAATGAACTATATCCGGCTTGAAGTTAAGGAGCGGCATGGCAGAAAGTGCTGCCTTACTGAAGAATGCAAACTTTTCAATATCTTCATGGATATATCCGTATGGCTTAGGTCCCGCAAAATAAAACTCATTGTCAATAAAATAATAATGCACACCGGCATATTCCATCTCAAGTACGCCGACATACTGGCTTCTCCATGCAAGATCCATATAAAAATGTGTTACATACTTCATCTGGCTGCGCCAATTCTCAGGTATGCACAGATATTTAGGAAGCATAACACGTACATCATACTGTTCCTTGTCGAAATATTTCGGAAGTGAACCGGCTACATCCGCAAGACCGCCCGTCTTTATAAAAGGAACAGCCTCAGACGCTACAAAAAGTATATTTTTCTTCATAGACTCTACCTCGCAATTTTCCATGTGACAATGCACATTTGTTTTGAAGTGCTTTTTATAATTATACCATATAAAAAATAAATATAAAAGAGCGTTTTTACCTTGCCTTATACCGGAGACGAAGCTTATCGGCTATAAGTGCAATAAACTCCGAATTGGTCGGCTTACCTTTTCCGTTATTCACCGTATAACCGAATAATTCTTCAAGTGTCTCCATCTTTCCCCTACTCCAGGCCACCTCTATCGCATGTCTGATTGCCCTCTCGACCCTGCTCGCCGTGGTCTGATACTTCTTTGCAATGGCAGGATAAAGCACTTTGGTTATGCTGTTTAAAATATCCGTATCTTCGACAGCCATTATTATAGAGTCCCGCAGATATTGATAGCCTTTAATATGTGCAGGAACACCTATCTCATGAATAACATTCGTTACATCCGTCTCGATACTTACCTTTTGATTCTCTTCATTCAGCTCTGCAGCCTGCCTGTTCATATTGCCGGCTGCCGGATGACGCCCCATATTGCTCTTTACATATCTTATCCTGTTCAACAGCGTATTGTTGTCAAAAGGTTTCATTATGTAGTAATTTGCTCCAAGATTAAAGGCATCCTCCGTTATCCCTTCCTGTCCTATAGCTGTGATAACAATGAACGCCGGCTTCTTCCTGATTCTTGTATCCGAATGCGTCTTTTCCATGACCGTAAGTCCGTCAAGCTTTGGCATAACAATGTCAAGCAGCACCACATCCGGCTGTGCTTCACGTATAATATTCAGGCATGCCTCCCCATTCTCCGCCTTCCCGACGACCTCCATATCGTTATCGGTTTTTATTATGTCCTCAAGAAGCTGAAGCATCCTCTCATTATCATCCGCAATTGCAATTCTGACTTTTCCCATGTTCCCTCACTCTTAAAAAAAAATATAGGCGCACAAAAATGTGTACCTATAAATTATAATAGTCATATCATGACAGTTCAATATATTTTTTTAGCAATATTGCAAGTTTTACCGTTTATTTAGTCGTTTTTTGTCGAAACAGATTCAAGTGTCAAAACATGCTCTATACACTTTTAAAATAAATCAGTATGTTTTGACACATGAATCCGAAACACTAAATTCCTTATATTTCCCGCCATCAAGCTTCTTCCATGTAAATACTCCGCTCTCGCATATCATATAACCGTTCGGGCTGTCCTCCTTCGGAATAGATACCGAGCCGGGATTCAGATACCACATTCCGCTCTCGCATATACACGCCGGGACATGTGTATGTCCGTGCATAAGAATGTCCCCCTCCTTGTGAGGCGGAAGATTTCTCAAATTGAAATGATGGCCATGTGTTGCAAAAATCGTTACACCGTCTATGTAGAGAATACTGTAGTCTGCAAGTACAGGAAACTCAAGCACCATCTGGTCGACTTCCGTATCACAGTTGCCCCGCACGCACAGGAGTTCATTATTCACGCCGTTAAGCATTGCAATAACCTCCTTTGGTGCGTAATCACGCGGCAGGTCATTTCTCGGACCGTGATAAAGAATGTCTCCAAGCAGGAGCAGACGGTCAGCCTGCTCCCTCTCATAAGCTTCAAGCATTTTTCTGCAGTAGTATGACGAACCATGTATGTCCGACGCAATCATAAGTTTCATAATTTTTCTCCTTCTTTGTGTTGAATCCGGCATAGCCAAGGCTGACCCTGCCGGTCTCAGTGTTCTAACATATCCTCAATAAATATCCCATATCCTTTAGCCGGGTCATTGACAAGCACATGTGTCACCGCGCCTATAACTCCGCCGTTCTGAATAATCGGACTTCCACTCATTCCCTGAATAATTCCGCCCGTGCTCTCAAGAAGTGCTTCGTCGGTCACAGTGAAGGAGATTCCCTTGTTGATATTTCCATTTGACATATCAATATCCGTTATATATATGGCATAATCGCGCACTGTGCCGTCGATGAAGCTCCTTATATATGCCATGCCCTTCTGAACCGACTGCTTATAGACAACGGGAAGTGCATAGCTGTCTATATATTGGTAAATGTTCTCGTCGCATACGCCATATATTCCTATATCACTGTTCGACTCAATAAAACCAAGAAAATAATCAGGGCTGTAATTTATGGAGCCCACAACCTCCCCCGGAGTGCCCGCTTTTCCCTTGACAATCGACCATATCCTCGCACAGTAAAGCCTCCCGCCCTCGGAATTTACAAGCTTTCCCGTGTCAATATCGCTTATACCATGTCCTAATGCGCCAAATCTGCCGTTTTTGTCAATGTATGTGAGTGTTCCAAGTCCCTGACAATCATCGCGTACCCACGTTCCGATTTTAAGTCTTCCATTCTCATCCCTCACAGGCTCAAGCCTTACCTCAATATATCTTCCGTTACGATATAGTCCTATGTTGACATATTCGCCTGCCGATTGTTCTGAGCTGTCAATTGCCTCAATAAGTGCCTCCTTATCATCCACGCTCTGACCGTTTACACTTACAATATAATCGCCCGGCCACAAAATGTCTGATGCCGGGCACTTCACTGTGCCGTCCGCAGTGGTTATGTCGCCTATATCGACAACCATTACTCCCTTCGTCTCTATATATATTCCCACGGGAATACCGCACGGAATTATCAGAACCTCATCGCACACATTAATCTTCACACTTTTGAGCGTAACCATCCCAAACAGTCTGAAATTAAGGTCATAGCTTCCAATCTCCCCCGTGCTTATATTCAACGTGTCGAGAAGATTGACATTCACCGCCTTCACATTGGTTGCATAAGCTCTTGCCACCTCGCTTACATCCGTGTCCGCAGTCTGCTCTACCGTTCCCACAAAAGGAATATTAAAATCAAGCTTCTCATCAGCATATCGATTGAGATTAATCGTATCCGGAATCTGATTTTTAACTGCATATATATAGAAAGCAGCACTTCCGGCTATCCCTGCAATCAACAGCCATATAAGGAAATGCCTGTATGTCTTTTTAAATTCATCGCACACCTTCTCCATGAAAACTCCTTTCGTAAATAATACTTGTGTTTTTCATGGTCTTAGTATGCTGCAATCATTTCATTTAAAACATGAAGATTATCCCTGGTATCTTTTAAGCTCTCTGGCATTTAAAACAGCGGTCTGTGTTATTTTGTCTCCTCCAAGCATTCTTGCAAGCTCCATAACCGAGCCCTCGTTATCCAGCTCATTTATGGATGTCACCGTCCTGTTATCCCTTATATTTTTTACAATTCCAAAATGTTTCTTTGCCATTGCCGCAATCTGCGGCAGATGCGTAATACATATAACCTGTCGGCAGGAAGCTATTTTATCAAGCTTATTTGCAACCATCTGGGCTGTTCTTCCGCTTATTCCCGTGTCAATCTCATCAAAAATAAGTGTGTCAATCTCATCCTGATCCGCAAGAACCGTCTTGATTGCAAGCATAATTCTTGAAAGCTCACCTCCGGATGCGACTTTTGCAAGCGGCTTCGGTTCTTCACCCGGATTTACCGATATAAGGTACTCAGCATAATCAATCCCGTTTGCTGAAGGCTTTTCCGTCTCTTTAAAATTAATTCTGAATTCAACGCTTAAAAAGTTAAGCTCCAAAAGTGCCTGCTTTATCTGCATCTCAAGGCTCTTTGCGGCATTCTTTCTTATGGCACTGAGCTTTTGGGCACATTCCGTAAGCTTATCGTAAGTCTTGTCAAGCTCGGCATAAGCTCTGTTCCTATTCTGCTCATATTCGCTCAAAAAATCAAATTTTTCTTTCTTTGTCTGATATGCAGCCTGAATGCTTTCAATACTTCCGCCGTGCTTTGCTTTAAGATTGTTTATAATGTCAAGGCGCTCTTCAAGCTCGTTAAAACGCTCCCCGTCAAACTTAAGCTCGTCAAGATATCCGGAAATATCCCTTCCGAAATCGGATATAAGGCTGTCGATATCCGAGAGCTGTTCTGCAAGCGGTGTAAGTGATTCATCGTACTGAATGACCGATGCAAGGCTTCTGTAGGCTCTCCCAATGAGCGCAGACACGGCATCATGCTCTCCTTCCTCCATACATTCATTTACCTCTAAGAGAGCATCGGCAATCTTTCTGGAATTCTTACATCGTCTGTACTCGGCTTCAAGCTGTTCATCCTCCCCAGGCCTTAAGGCTGCCGCCTCAATCTCGTTAATCTCATACTCAAGGAAATCCATATTGCGCTTTCGTTCTTCCTCGTCCATATTAAACCCGGCAAGCTTATGTTCAATCTGCCTGTACTCTCCGTAAACGGCAGTATACTCATCCATCACCGTGCCAAGCTCACGTCTTGCAAACCTGTCAAGTATCGCAAGATGATTAGCCGGATACAAAAGTGACTGATGCTCATGCTGACCATGAATGTCAATCAAAAGCGATGTTATGTCACGCACAGTTGCAAGCGTTACATTTTCACCGTTAATCTTCATTATATTCCTGTTTTCAGTGAACTTTCTGGAAATCAGAACCTGATTGTCTGTGACAAAGATATCCTTAGCCGCAAGTGCCGCCACAGTGGACTCATCCACTTGAAACAACAGCTCAACACTTGCGAAATCGCCGTGTTTACCAAGCATATCACGGGATGCCTTCGCTCCCAGGGCAAGATTGATAGACCCCAACAGAATCGACTTTCCGGCACCTGTCTCTCCCGTCAGGATATTAAGCCCTTCATCAAAATAGATGTCTGCCTCATCGATGAGAGCTAAATTCTTAACATGCAGATTAATTAACATATATTTCCTCCTTCTGACAGAACTTCTCCTGTAAAAAGGGTATCCCCCGAATTCATACCTTTACAAGCTTGTGAATCTTATCCATAAGATTTTTCGTATCTTCGACTGTTCTGACTGCACACATGATTGTGTCATCACCGGCAATACATCCGACTATCTCGTGGTAGTTCATGGCATCAATCGCAGCCGCAACAGCCATTGCCATTCCCGAAACCGTCTTTACCACAAGGATGTTCTGTGCCATATCAACTGAGACATATGCCTCCTTCAGAATTCTTATGAACTTATCGCTCATCGAATTATCCTTGCCGTCAAGAAACACATACTTCTGTCTTCCCGCACCGTCAGCCACTTTTGTGAGCTTAAGCTCCCTTATATCTCTTGACACAGTTGCCTGCGTGACATTGTAGCCCTCCTCATTAAGTCTGTCCGCAAGCTCCTCCTGCGTCTCTATATTATGCTTTCTGATAAGCTCTATTATCTTGGCATGGCGCTCTGCTTTCATTGACATATCCTCTCTTTCCTATATGACACTCATCTTTTTTCCTAGAACCTGGAAAAAACTGAGCTTACTTGTCTTGACTATCTTCGCTTTCTTCGGTGCTCTTGTTATGATTACCTTGTCACCGGAAATAAGATTGGTATGCAGCTCACCGTCAAAAGACGCAACACGCTCCTCCTGATTAGAGCGGCTCTTGCTCATCTTTACACAGATCTCATCAAACGAATCAAGTATTATGCTTCTCTGATTAATCTTATGAGGGCACACCGGTGTGAGAATTATAAGCTCAGAATTAGGCTGTGCGATAGGACCTCCCGCTGACAGATTGTAAGCCGTAGACCCGGTAGGTGTGGATATTATAAGTCCGTCTGCCGTATATGATGTCAGATACTCGTTGTTGACAAATATATCAAAATCGATAACCCTAAGTGCACCGCTTCTGTTAATTACAATATCGTTGAGTGCGACATTATTATATATAACCTGACCCTCCCGGTAAGCATTCCCTTCAAGCATCATGCGTTCATCTATCTCGTAATCACCGGCAAGTACACAGTCAATCGCAGGAAAAGCCTGTTCTTTATCAATATCTACCAAAAACCCGAGTGTACCTATATTAATTCCAAGAAGAGGAAGTTCAAGCTGGCTTAAATCTCTTGCCGCCTGAATAAGAGTTCCGTCTCCGCCGAGAACTATCACGCAGTCGGTATCGGAGGGAACCATATCGGCATTCGTATAATTATAATTAGTGTTGCAGACAGCATCCACCGACTGAGTGTAGCATGTCTTTCCCTTAGCTTCCAAATAATCTATTATGCTTCTGGTAAATGTAAGATCTCTGTCTTTCGCTGTGTTGGTGACAATAAAAAACTTTTCCATCCCGTAGCCTTACCCTTCTGTACTCAAATATGGTATATCTTACAACATTTCATGTGCTTTTTCAACAATTTCGCGTATATTAAAAGAAAGTTCACCCTGAGTCTCATCGCTCTTTCTCAAGTGAAGAAGATACTCTATATTTCCCTCCGGTCCCTTAATAGGTGAAAATTCCAGGTTGAGCGGTATAAATCCGTTAGTCGATGCAAACTGCGTCACATTCTCTATTACCTCGATATGTACAGCCTTATCCCTGACAACACCTTTTTTGCCAACCTTCTCTCTTCCTGCCTCGAACTGTGGCTTGATAAGAGCAGCTATCTCCCCTCCGTCGCGAAGAAGCGCTCTGACAGGAAGCAGCACCTTAGTCAGTGAAATGAATGACACATCTATACTTGCAAAATCTATTACATCTGCTATATCCTCAGGCGTAACGAACTTGATATTCGTCTTTTCCATAACGACAACCCGTTCATCCTGTCTGAGCCGCCAATCAAGCTGTCCGTGCCCTACGTCCACAGAATATACCTTTACGGCTCCATTCTGAAGCATGCAGTCGGTAAAGCCGCCTGTTGAAGCTCCGACGTCCATGCATACCTTTCCTTCAAGTGAAATGTCAAAATGCGTCATTGCTTTTTCAAGCTTTAATCCCCCACGGCTGACATATTTCATTGTAACACCGTGAAGCTCTATCTGACATGTGACATCAAACATAGACCCCGCTTTATCCTCACGCTGTCCGTTGACGAACACATTTCCCGCCATTATAATTGCTTTTGCTTTTTCCCGTGAATCCGCAAGTCTGCGCTCCACAACAAGCACATCCAGTCTCTCTTTCATAAAAAATCCCCATTCCGCCATTTTTGCGGCACAATCTGTATATCTGCTGCAAAACTAATATCTGTCAAGCTTCTTTATAATATCGTCAGGCGTAAAACCGCACATTTCCTTGAGTTTTGCCACATTGCCATGTGTCATGTAAGCATCCGGAAGTGCCGCATTAACCACCCTTATATCATATCCGTTCTCATTTACGCTTCTGAGCACATTCATGCCAAAGCCTCCCGCACCTATGTTTTCCTCCACAGTCAGAAGCTTATCATGGTCACCTGCAAGCTCTCCAATCAGTTTTTCATCGACCGGATTCTCGAATCTTGCATTGATAAGCGTCGGATTCTCGCCGCGCTCCTTGAGCTTATTATATATCTTTACGCCTTCTTCTATAGAAGCTCCTATTGTCATAATTGCCGTACCGTATCCCCGGTATATGACTTCAGCCCTGCCGTAGCTTATATCTTCCTTATGTTCATCAAATATATCAGACACAGCCCCTCTCGGATATCTTATGGCAACAGGTCTGTCAAAGGTATTTGCAAACTCCATCATGTCCATAAGCTCTAATCTGTTTTTCGGTGCCATAACCGTCATACCCGGTATTATATTGAGATAGGAATAGTCAAATATTCCCTGATGTGTCTCACCGTCACTGCCCACAATGCCGGCCCTGTCAATCATAAAAACAACCGGAAGCTCCTGAATACATACATCATGAAGTATCTCATCAAAGCCTCTCTGCAGAAAGGATGAGTACACCGCAAAATAAGGCTTATATCCGCCCGCCGCAAGTCCTGCCGCAAATGTCACGGCATGCTCCTCCGCTATTCCCACATCAAAAAATCTGAGCGGAAATCTCTTCTGGAATCTTGTAAGTCCCGTGCCCGACGCCATCGAAGCCGTAATAGCCACAATTCTGCTGTCCTTAGATGCCATATCACATATCTTTCTTGAAAAGACATCCGTATATGTCGTCTTAGACGGTGCAAGTGTCCTGCCTGTCGCAATATCAAACGGTCCCACACCATGGAACTTATCCGGTCTGAGTCTCGCCGGCTCATATCCTCTTCCCTTCTCCGTAATGACATGCACTATGACGGAAGAATCCATCTTCTTCGCAATTCTGAACATCTTGCAGAGCTTGTTGATATCGTGCCCGTCAACCGGTCCGAGATATGTGATTCCCATATCCTCGAACTTCATTCCCGGAAGAAGGAGCTGCTTGATTCCACTCTTTGTCCTGTGAATCTGCGACACAATCCTGTCACCGTACAGCGGAATCTTTTTGAGTGAGCTCTTGACATTTTCATTGATATCTCTATATGCATTGCCTCCCCTTATATTTGTAAGCATCGTTGAAATCGCGCCTACATTGGGAGAAATTGACATATTGTTATCATTTAAAACTATAATAAAATTGCTATGGTTTTCAGACGCATTGTTGAGTGCTTCAAGGGCGAGTCCGCCGGTGAGTGCTCCGTCACCTATTATTGACACCACATAATTGTTTCCACCTGACAAGTCCCTCGCCTTAACATATCCAAGTCCTGCCGATATTGAAGTTGAGCTGTGCCCCGTGTCAAAGCTGTCACAGCAGCTCTCTCTTCTCTTTGGGAAGCCGCTCATCCCGCCATATTGTCTCAATGTATCAAATTCATTCTTACGCCCTGTAAGAATTTTGTGCGTGTACGCCTGATGTCCGACATCCCACACCAATTTATCCTCAGGCAAATCAAACGATAAATGCATTGCCATCGTAAGCTCAACCGTTCCAAGGTTAGACGCGAGATGTCCTCCCGTCCTGCTCACATGGTCAATCAAAAATTCCCTTATCTCCGATGCCAGCTGGGGCAAATCTTCGGATGGAACATTTTTAATATCGTTTTCTTTGTTTATCATATCAAGTATCATAACATACCTCGTTCCAATCCTAATACTCTCTCTTCACAAGGCTTCCGATAAGCCACAGCAGGAAATTCTTTTCCTTAAGAAAATCTTCATCATAAACAGAAGCCGTTCTTCCCTTCGCGATACTATCCAGAATATCTTCTGCCTTCTTTGATAATGCCTCAACCTCTTCTGCTGCCTTATCAAGTCCGAACAAAGTGACATACGTTGTCTTGTTATTTTTCTCATCGCTGTTGACCGGCTTGCCTGTTAATGCAGTATCACCTGTGCAATCCAATATGTCATCCTGTATCTGAAATGCCATACCGACGCATCTTCCGATTTTCTCAAACTTTGCAATTATATCCTCATCGGCACCTGCAAGAGCCGCTCCAATCATCATCGAACCCTCAATAAGTGCACACTTTATCCTGTTTATTGCCGTTATTGCCGGTATCGTTCAGTTAGTCCCTGTCAGGGTTCTTACCTGTAAAAAGCACATCCACCGACTGCCCCCCGAGCATCCCGTAAGGACCGGATTTATCGGCAAATATTGTGAAAGCCTTGATAATTTTTTCCCTGTCATTGTCATTTTCCGCATATAAAAACGCCTTAAGAGCTGTCTGTGTTGACCAGTGAAGAAGTCCGTCACCGGCAAGCAGTCCGCAGGCCGCCCCGTATCTGCTGTGTGTCGTAGGCTTTCCTCTTCTTAGCTCATCGTTATCTATCTCAGGCATATCATCATGCACAAGCGAGTAGGTGTGGAGATATTCCATAGCCGCCATAAAAGGCTCATTGCGCTTGTCCTTACCTCCCATAAGTCTGTACACACTGTCCATAAATACAGGTCTAAGCCTCTTTCCGCCCACAAGTACACTGTAATTCATTGCAGAAATAAGTTCGGTTAAAAAGCCCTCCTCTTTAGGAAGGTACTTCTCTATTATTAAATTGGCATAATCCGTTCTGCCGCAAAGAAGTTCCTGATAATCCACCATATCAATCTTCATCTCCATTCGAAGCTGCAGACTCTTCCCTGAGAACAATTATCTGCTTTTCCACATTGTCAAGCTGCTTAGCACACTGTGCCGTCAGCCTGATACCCGCCTCATAAGCCTTAAACGCTTCTTCTAATGACATATCATTCTGTTCAAGATTGTCAATAATCTCTTCTAATTTTTCAAAATTTTCTTCTATACTCTTAGCCTTCGCCATCTCAACCTCCGGCCTGCATTCTATATCTTTAGACGTTGCTTCTCAGTACCTGATACCACTGCTTCAAAGCTTCCGTCAGACAATACCACTCTGATATTTTCACCGATTTTTATATCATTGATGCTTTTCACGGCATATTTGTCCTCACCCTCAATATATCCGAAACCGCCGCTGATTTTAGTCATAGGTGAAAGTCCTCCAAGCTTTGCCGCAAGAAGCTTGAATCTGCTGTTCTTAGAATCAACAAGTCTGTCAACAGATATATCAAGCCTCTGTCTTAACATATCCAAATACTGCCTGTTGTCCGAAAGTCTCTTTTCGGGAGCCGACATCTTAAGTCTTAAATTCATTGAATTGATGCGTTCCTTCATGGCTGCCACGCGGCTATCCATCAAATTGTCAAGAGTGCCGTATATATCCTCTATTCTCCGGCACCACTGTACATAATCAAACACTGCAAGTTCCGCAGCCGCCGAAGGTGTCGGTGCGCGCATATCCGAAACAAAATCAATTATCGTATAGTCAGTCTCATGTCCGACAGCCGATATTACAGGTGTCCTGCACTCAAATACGCTTCTTGCCACACACTCCTCGTTAAATGCCCATAAATCCTCAATTGAGCCTCCTCCTCTTCCGACGATGATTACATCAAGGTTCATGGAATCTAACACCCGGATTCCACGGCATATCGTCTCCGCTGCTCCCTCTCCCTGTACCTTTGCAGGATACAGATACAACTGCACGTATGGATTTCTTCTGTGTGATATATTGATTATATCCTGGATTGCTGCCCCTGTCGAAGCAGTTACAACACCGATGTTCAATGCGTATTTTGGAACAGGCTGTTTGAATGATGCATCAAACATTCCCATCTCCTCAAGCTCAGCCTTAAGCGCAAGATACCTCTCATAGAGAGCCCCCGCTCCTGCCTGTTCTATGCTCTTAGCATACAACTGATATTTGCCGTCCCTCTCATATACATTAATGCTCCCCGCTGCCTTAATCTGCATTCCGTCGCGCAGCGTGAAATTAAGTCCGTTTCTGTCGCCCGCAAACATCACACATGCGAGTGCACTCGCCTCATCTTTCAGAGTAAAATAAATATGTCCGGAGCTGTGATACTTGCAATTAGACACCTCTCCGGTCACCCGTACCCTGTTAAGCACAAAGTCCGTCTGAAACATATTCTTAATGTACCGGTTAACCTGACTTACACTATATGCATCTGCCATACTACTTCACAAGCTTGCCCAGAATTCCGTTGACAAATGAAGGTGAATCGTCTCCACCATACTTCTTTGCAAGTTCAACAGCCTCGTTGATTGCAACATTAGTCGGAACATCATCGTCAAAAAGTGCCTCATAGACTGCAAGACGAAGTATTGTAAGTTCAACCTTACCGATTCGTTCCTTCTTCCAGCCGACACAGAGTTCTTCAATCTTGCCGTCCACCTCAGGAAGCTTCTCCTCAATCTTCTTCGTCCTGTCCGTTATAAGCTTCTGATGTTCTTCCGTGAGTGTGAGCGGTTCAAAATAGAGCTTGTCCTGCTCATCTAAATCCGCCGCATCATGAAATTCCACACGGAATAACAGCTTAAATACGTGTTCTCTTATTTCACTTCGTCTCATACAAAAAAATCCTTTCACTATAACGATAATAAAGGCCCTGAAACGCTCAAGGCCTTCACCACTCTCTACTTATTCTCTATCTTCACGCCTGCAATCTTAACATTGACCTCTGCAACCGTAAGTCCTGTCATCGTCTCGATAGCACTTGAAATACGTTCCTGAATCTTCTCACTGACCTCAGGAATAGAATAACCGTACTTAAGAATAACCGATACATATACAACCGCCGTATTATCTGTTATCTCAACCGTAACACCCTTAGAAAGAACCTTCATTCCAAGCTTGCTTACAAGTTCATTGGTAATATTTCCTGACATGCACTCAACGCCTTCAACCTCGGTAGCCGCAAGTCCTGCAACTATGCACACAACCTCGTCTGCCACCTGAATGTTACATATTCCTTTATTCTCACATATTGTGTATGTGCTCTCACCACTCTTTGACATAAGTCCTCCAATCCGCCTCCGTCAGGGAAGCCTGCAATACGGTAATATACATACATTATACCCAATACTTCCCTTTTTTGCAAATAAAAAATACACAACCTGTTTGCTTCCATTGTATATCCTCGCGGAAGAGACGTTTTTTACCTCCTCAGTGTTTCATGAAACCGGCTGTCCATCGCCGTAAGTCTCATTTTCACTCTCGTTCCCGGCACCGGCACTTGTCTCTGCCGAATCGGCAGCCGAGCTCACCGCCGATATTGTGATATTCTCAACACTCACGCCCGATTTTCTCTTTATTATATCCTCAATCTGAGCACGCTCCGTATCAGAAAGGCTCGCTCTGTATACAACAACATCCGCCTGTTCGTCGGTAATCGAGACAATTACATCCGTAAATCCCTTTGCCTCAAGAAGAAGCTCTGCAGCCGCCTCCCTCTCTGCAATATCGGTAAGTGCTATCATTCTGCTTACGGCTTCCGACTTGCCTGCCTCATCAAGCGCACTGTTGTTGATTATATCAAGAAGTGATTCCTTGTTGGCCGCTCTCACCTGCTCACGGTCAAGCTTGGCACTTATTATAAAATCAGACTGCTTCGTGCTTGTACTCGTACTGCTGCCACCCGTCGTTCCGCCTGTAAGCACGGTTGCTCCCGGATCCGTCACCGAAAAATCGTCCGGTTCCGCATCATTGCTTAAAAGGTCTCCTGTCTGTGCATCCGTCTCTCCAAGACTAAGGCTTACATTTGACACCTTTGTGTCCTTGCTGCTTTTAGATACCAAATCCCTGTAATTTATGTAGCCGGCAACGGCTATCATAATCGCAAGTGCCGTGATGATAATCTGATTTTTTTTCAAAATACGTTTCAAATGCTTATCCCTCCATCTTCATAACTTTTATTTTGTTGATGTCTATCCCAAGTGCGGTACTTACGGCTTCAGTGATTGCCGCCGCCACCCCTGCATCGGAAGCACCCTGTGCAAGCACAAGCACTCCGCTTATGGCAGGATAAACGGTTTTAGTGACATATGGGGTGAGCGTTCCGTCACCTCCCTTTGCAAAAACAACAGTCTCCTCACTCGCCGCTTCACCTGTTTTTGTATCTTTCTCCACAATAAGCTCACCGGAATCCTTCAAGGTAATAAACACCTTTACAGTACCTGCACCTTCTGCTTTTGAGAGTATCTGTTCGAGTCCCGTCTCAAGATTCTTCACGTAATCCTGCACCGTATCCGGCTCAGAAGCCGGGTTATGTGCCGCCGTAACGGCATCGGTCGTATTACCTGTATTATCCGCGCCTGAAGCCCCGGTATTTTTACCCTTAACCGGCAGCGAAACTATGACAAGAAGCACCCCGGCAAGCAAAAGCAGCAGCAGCTTATCTTTTGAAATATGCAGATTCTTAAGCGTTGAAATTATTTGACTGATTTTCAAGGTCTACCTCAATCTCCGAGCCCCTCCTTATAATCCTGCCGGTTATATATGTTAATATATATATTAGACTGCGGCAGATTATAGAAGTTGGCCAAATTATTTTTTAATGTTACAAGATTATAATCATAAAACGCATCATTTTCATCCACGTATGCTCCCGAACCTCCGTCCTGCTGTTCTTTTTTCAGCGTAAGCCTGATAAGCTCGACAGCACCATATTTTTCATCATCCTCATCAATATTAAGCTCAACCGAACCATCGACAAGCTCATATCCTCCAGCAGCCGCATACATGTCCGCACGTTCAAGAACAGAGGCTGTGTACATGCTTATAATCTCATCGTTCCTTCCCTTCTCGGCATTGAGTATATCGGCGTATACACTGTCAGAGAGTTCATAACCGTCGAATATCCCGGCATCAAGTCCAATATTATCTCCCAAAAAGAATGCCGATACAGGCTTTATCACGGCGATAACCATGATGATTCCTCCAAACAGTTTTATATATCTTACATATTTCTCGCTTGACACCAGATTCTCAACCATACTTAAAACGATGTATATGCTGAAAATATTTCCTATATATCCGCTTAAGTCCATCCATTTTCCTCTCATTCCGCCGGTGGCATTTTATGTCCCCGCATAAAATACGGAGTTCGTCGACGCACACACCATGGCTATGGTTATGAGCACCATTATTCCTGCATTCACACTGCTGACCATCAGCAGGCTTATTCCCTCGTGCATTCCACTGACACATTCCGTATAATTTTTATCCGCCACCGGTTCTAAGAGCGCTCCTGCCGCCTTGCAGCCATACGAAAACACAAAAAGCTTAACCGCCGGCATTGCACAGAGCATTACAATCACAATCATTGCTGCAACTCCGATACTGTTCTTTATAAGTGCCCCTGTACCTATGACAATCCCTGCCACTGCGTCTGCCGCCGTCCCGGCACCCGGTATCATCCCCACAAGCTTGGTAAAAGCCGTTCCCTTAAGCGAATCAAGCATCGGGCTTATAAGTCCCTTTATGATATTAAGTCCTATCACCACACCGAAAAGTGCCTTGTTAAGCCATTCGAGCATTTCTTTTATAAGTTCTGCAAGTTTTCCGAAGATACTGTCCTTTGATAAAAAATTCATCATATTTATAACCATATAAACGGATGCCCCGGGTATGATTACCTTTAAAATAACCTTGTCAACAAGCATTATGAGAAACATTGCCATTTCATAAAATGCCGCCGCCCCGGCACTGCCGCTTCCCGCTGTTATAACAATCGCATAGGTAGGTATCAGCACCTCCATGAATCCGACGATGCTCTCTAACAGTTCCTCAGCAACACCTGCTGCCCACATCATTCCCGATGTCATAACAGCCATCAGGGCTATCTGTATGATATATTTCCCCGTCTTTGCCATGCCTGCTTCAAAAAAAGTTCCTGCAAGGTTCTTAAACAGTGCCCCTGCAATTCCAAGCAGAAACAGTTTTATGAATATTTCCTTCTGCCTGACAAATCCTCCAAAAATGCCATAAACAGCGGCAGTCCCCGCCATTCTCAGAGCGTCGCTGTATTTTCCGCACATCACAAGCGAAGCAATATCCTCAAACTCAACATCATATTCACTTATGGAGTCATCAATCTCATCGTAATCGTAATCATCAAGAGACACCGCTGACACCCGGCACGTCATTGACAGCGTCATAAAAATACAGCCCACGGCAAAGACGATGATTTTCAATATGAATTTATTCATAGCAGTTCTCCTATAGTCTGAAGCAGGCGCACAATCACAGGACAGCTTATAAAAAGAAGAGACAGCTTGCCAAAATTCTCAATCTGCACCGCAAGTGCCGAATACCCCATATCCCTGCACAATGCTCCGGCAAATTCGGCGATATATGTAATCCCTGCCATTTTTAAAAGAATTGCAATATAGTCACTTTCTAAACTTATGTAATCTGCTATCGTTTCTATCTGTCCGATGATTCCCGATAATCTTCCTGCCATGAACAACAGCACAACCACGCATGCTCCAAGATTTACATAAGCCGAGAAATCTCCCTTGGCATTTTTAAGACTCATGGCAAGAAGTGCCCCTGTCATTCCTATTACAGCTACCTTTATCATGTCCATAAGCATCACCCCTACAAGGAAAACAGACTTTTTATCGTTTCAAACAGCTCATATATATATGGCACAATCCAGAAAAGAACAAGAATAAGTCCTGCAAGACTTGTCAAAAAGGCATGCTCCTCCCTGCCGCTGTGCTTTAAAATCTGTGAAATCACCGACACCAGAATTCCGACTGCCGCTATTTTAAAAATAAGGCTGACTTCCACCCTATACCCACCTTTCATATAAGAATTATGGTAAGAAACAGCCCCGCCATCACCCCCAGCCCCATATACATTCTGCAATTATCTGCATATTTTTCTGTCAGTGCGGCAATATCCGCTTCAATACTCTCAAGATACAGGTCAATATTATTTATCTGCTGTGTAATGTCAAGATATCCGAGACTTTCCGAGACGCGGACTAGATTGTCACACTCCCTGCCGTCAAGATTAACCCTCGCGGCAAGTTTTTTTGTCTCCTCCTCCCACACCTCCTTAAGAGAAACCGCCTCATCGCTTCCAAGTCTTCTTCCTACGTTCCAAAAAAAATCCCGTATGTCCTCACCTCCTACACCGCATCTTTCCCCCACATTCATAAAAGCTGCCGGAAGAGTCTCAACTCCGTACCTTAATTCTCCTTTAAGCGTACAAAAGCACTGCTTAAGGAATTTAAGTCCCTCAATTCTTGTCCTAAGCTCAAGTACAAGTCCTCTTGCGTAAAATGTTGTCGCAGCCGTAATACATACTGCTCCCGCTATTTTTATTGACAACATGTTTTACAGGCGCTTCGCCCGGACACCTCCTTCCCGTTTTGCAGACTGCACTCATATAAAAGCACCATTCCGGAATCATACACCCTGCAGCTTCTTTCACTTCCAAGCCGGATATACCGCTCAAACATTCCCTCAGCCATAATCTGCTGTTCAAAGCTGTTTTCATCCGAGTGCATGGTACATAAAAGTGCCGCGCCACAGGAACGTGCGGAGCGGATTGCTCCTATGTCTTCAGCTTGATTAATTTCATCTACTGCAATAACCCTCGGAGACATGGCTCTAAGCACCATCATAATACCTCTGCTTTTTGGTGCCATATCCATAACATCCGTACAATCACCGACATCGTTCTGCGGCACGCCCTTATAACACGCCGCAATCTCCGAACGTTCGTCAATTACCGATACCGTTATGCCGCGATTTGACACACATCTGACTATATCTCTTAAAAGCGTGGTCTTACCGCATCCCGCCGGCGACAATATCAACGTGCTGTATAAGCCTCCCCCTCGCAGCAGATACTCTGTGAGCTCATCGGCTATACCTATTCGTTCCCCCGCAAGTCTGAAGTTCATGGAGCTTATGTTTTTAATATGCTTTATCTCACCCTTATCGCACACTGCCTGTCCGCATATCCCGACACGATGCCCGCCCGGAAGCGTAATAAAGCCGTTCTTGATTTCCTCGTTAAATGCATAAAGCGAATAATCGCTCATCAGCTCCAGACATCTTGCCAGTTCTTCTCTGCGGCATACAATCGTATTCATCGGCTGTCTGCATAACTGCCCGTCCGTCGTAAGATAATACATCCTTCCGTCACCTACAATCATCACCGGCCGGTTGATTCGAAGTCTTATCTCCTCAACACCTTTAAATGCCGTTGCTGCCACCAGCTTCTCAATACCCGCTTTCAGCTCCCCGGTAAAATATATTTCTATCCCCATTTCCCTCCTCCTTACAATCTTACGGATTATCAGGCAATTGCGAAACGCAATTTTGACGATATACAGTTGTGCAAATTTAACAAATTCGCAAGCAGGTACTATGAAGCCGCCGGTACTTAGGCAGTGTATTTTACTGCGTTATGTACCGTTGCGTGATTCATGTAGCGAAAGCGTGCCTGTGGTGAATTGTTAAATTTGTACAACGTCCGCTTTCAATTATATAGTTTCGCAATTACCTATTACGGATTATCCTGTCCGCTTAACACATATTATGCAGGGCATGTTTTTTTATGCGAAAAGTTTTTGTCCTCTCCTTTTGTATGGTGAATTATTCTTTGCCAAAATATAGGTTGAATAATATAAGATGACAAGCTATAATAAAAAAGTCCGTGTATTTCGATACATGGACCAAAATACACGGAAATGAGGATTATTAATGAAATTTTTAGTCGACCTTTTAAAAGGAATTGTTGTGGGCGTTGCCAACATAATTCCAGGTGTCAGCGGCGGAACCATGATGGTATCCATGGGCATCTATGAGAAGATAATAGGTGCAGTCAACAATCTTTTTAAGCATTTTAAAAAGTCAATTCTCACGCTTCTTCCTATCGGAATAGGAATGGTTCTTGGTATAGGTGTGTTCTCTTACATACTTCCGTACTGCCTTGAGAATCATCCGCTCCCGACAAGCCTTTGCTTCATAGGTCTCATACTCGGCGGCATTCCTTTCATAGTTAAACCTGCTTCTGAGAGTCTTAAAAAAGAAAATAAGCATATTTCTTTTCAGCATATCATTGCATTTTTACTTTTATTCGCACTGGCGGTTGCAATGGCATTCATGAGTGAGACAGAGTCTCATTCGGCTGCATTTAACCTCAACGTAGTTCTCGTAATCAAGCTTTTCGTTGTAGGTATCATAGCATCGGCTACAATGGTTGTTCCAGGTGTCAGCGGCTCACTCGTACTTATGCTCCTTGGCTACTACTCAGGAATAATCGAGACGATCAGGGATTTTATTGATGCGCTTGCCTCCCTTGACTCCGCTGCAATTCTTCACTGTGTTGGTATACTCCTCCCATTCGGAATAGGTGTTGTATTCGGAATATTCGCGGTATCTAAGCTTATCGAATGGTTATTCCAAAAACATCCTGCCGTTACCTACAGTGCTATTCTTGGTCTCATCACAGCATCACCTATCGGTATACTTGCAAAGATGGAGCACAACAATATTAATGCCGTCTCAATTATCATCGGTATCATCCTTCTTGTCGGCTGCACCTGGTTCACCTACTGGTTCGGAAAAAAGACCGAAGGAATTGAAAACAAATAATTATTGCGTATTCAATGCATCAAAACACCCGGCAGTTTTTTAACCGCCGGGTGTTTTTCTTTCAAACTTTTCTATTCTTCCATAAACTCATAGCTTCCGCTTCCAAGATTAATCACCGTCTGATTTTTCTCCGGCAGATTGTGCCATGGAAGGTATAACTTCGCAGTCGTGTTAGGTGGTATCTCGCAGTTGTACACCGTCCTTCCGTTCTCAAGCCTCCAGCTTGAACTTACACGTCCATACGGTGTCTCATGCCAGCCCTCGGCGTATGTAAGTTTTCCTCCGATATGCGGCTTAAGAACGATCTGCTTATATCCTGTGCAATCTCTCTCATCCGACGTTCTTATACCTGCAACCGTGTCATACAGCCACTCACCTATTGCACCATAGGCGTAATGATTAAAAGAGTTCATGGATACTTCACCGAACGTACCCGTCTCGGCAATGTACGAATTCCATCTCTCCCATATCGTCGTAGCTCCATTCCTGACACTGTAAAGCCAGCCCGGAAATCCCGTCTGCTCAAGCAGCGAGAATGCCATATCATAATCTCCCGACTTACACAATGCCGGCACAAGATGCTCAATTCCGAGAAATCCGACCGACAATCTGTTATCCCTGTCAGTCACCGCACGCCTCAGGCACTTTGCCGCCATCTCTCTTTTTTCTTCGGGAATAAGTTCAAAATCAAGTGCCAATGCATACGCTGTCTGGCTTGGTCTTTTTGTCTTATCCTCTCCTTCAGCATATCTTGTTCTGTTGATGATATTTCCAAACGAATCCGGCTCCGACTTACTCATCTCACCCCAATATGCAAGACTTCCATCCTCGCACACCCACGCCTCATTGAAGGCACGCTTCACATTCTCATATCTTTCCGTATATCGCTTTGCATCATCCGTCTTTCCGAGAAGCTCTGCCGTCCTCGCGAGAAGCCCTGCAACATACGCCGCATATGCCGTCGCTGTCAGTATAAAAGGTGTACTCGCATCAAACGTGAGGTGGTCCCCCCTTGACTGCTGTATCTGTATGAAATTCTCTGAGGATATATCCGAGCAGTCAGGCATCAGTTCTCCGTCAACAGTTCTCACTCCGTCAAACTGTCTGTCAGCCCTGCTCTGGTATTCAACCCACGCTCTCATCATATCGTAATTTTTCTGAAGAATACCTATATCTCCGGCAGCAAGATACAGCTTCCACGGAACAATCACCGCTGCATCTCCCCATCCGGCGCAGCCTCCCATACGTCTGTTGTCGCCTCCGAGCGGTGCCGTGTCGGGAACGGCTCCATCGCGGTTGTACATAAGCTGTGCATCCCTCAAATCAGTTAGCCACTTTTCCATAAATGTCTTTATGTCCATGTTATAAGCGGCAGTCGCGACAAACACCTGTGCATCCCCGGTCCATCCCATTCGCTCATTTCTCTGCGGGCAATCGGTGTACACAAGAAGACTGTTTCCCCTCTGCCCCCACATTATATTGCTCTGAAGCTTATTCACATCACCATTGGAGCATCTGAAATTTCCGGTAACATCAGTAGTGTTGGTAATCACAAGTCCTTCCACCTCAACAACAAGCTCCTTTAGCTCATGCTCTGAAAGCCCGTATCCGTTACCGCTTATCTCCACATATCTGAAGCCATGGCATGCTCCTGACGGTACAAAGACTTCTCTTTTCTCACCCTTTATGGTGTAGCAGTCCGTATTGGCGGCACTTCTCATGTTGGCAATATACAGACGTCCATCGTTATAGCTCATTTCCCCGTAGCGAAGCTTAACAGACATCCCCCTTCTTCCCTCTCCGTTTATGACAAGTCTGACTACTCCAACCATATTCTGCCCAAAGTCGTAGACAAAATGACCTTTCGGGTTCTCCACATATTCCGGCTTCGCTTCAATGCTCCTCTCAACGCGTGCCTCCTCACCCTCCTGTGCTGTTATCAGGAACCGTTCGTCGGCAGGAAGTTCACCGTTCGTCGGCACCACCTTCGACGGAGTCTCAATTATGCCGCAGCTTTTAAACAGACTGCCCGCTTCTAACCGATTAAACTCTTTTCTCGCATCGTAACACTCACCCTGCTGGTAGTCTGAACTTATAATCGGTCCTTCATCCGTGAACTCCCAGCTCTCATCCGTCACCAGCACAGTCCTTGAACCATCCTCATATTCGAGCACAAGCTTTGCAAGAAAAGCATTCTTTTTCCCATATACCATAGGCATCGGTGTGTATCCGACATATCCCGTATAATACCCTCTTGTCACAACGGCGCCTATGACATTGCAGCCTTCATGGACAGCTTCCGTAACATCGTAGGTCTGATACATAACCCTCTTCCTGTAGTCTGTGAAGCCCGGATTGTAAAAGCTGTCATTTATTTTATTGTTATTAATATAGACATCATAAAACCCCATCGCTGTTGCATAAAGTCTTGCCTTTTTTATGCTTCCTTTGACATCAAACAGCTTTCTAAGGCAGACTGCACCCGCCGGATTAAACACGTAGAATTCATCTTCCGCCACAAGCTCATCATATTTTTTTATGAGCTTGTTTTCGTTATTCTGTCTGCCGGTTCCATCTGCGGACACTTCGCAGACTGTGAAATCATTCAAGATACATTTCCCGGTGTCCTGTCTTATGCCGAGGTTTCCCATCCCCTCAACCCTCGGCATAAAAGCCTCATTCAGAGGCAGAATATTCTCTGCATCAATCGCTTTTTTGCCATTAATTGTGACAGACAGGCATGTCCCGGAAACCGTAATATCCAAACTGTTTTTCTTTCCCTTGTGCAGATATGTACCATATCCATTCTGCTCTCCATATGTCGTTACACAAGGAACCGCATCCGTCCACGCACCGTCGTTGTATCTTCGCACAAAGATTCTTTCATCGGCAAAATCAATCTCCAATGCCATATAATTGTCCTTGTCCCTCACATTGAAAGCAAGGCATGTCCTGTCGGCATCAACAAGAGTTATATATGTGCTTATTCCGTATGAAGTCAGTCCGTCCGTGTTGACACTGTCATACGGACTTCCGATGAACCTTGCACCGCTCCACACATCAATGCCGTCTCCCATAAGACCGGTTTCAAAATACGCCTCTCCGCTGTACTCATAAGAATAATTATCTACCGCATCAACTCTCCACATATACCTCGTTGATGCCGCTAATCGCTCTCCATCATACGGAAAATGTGCCGACTCACGCGTACATTTGACTCCGCTGTCCCACACAAGCCGTCCGCTGTCCGCTTCATACAGCCTCACACGGCATGTTTTCTGCAGCATATTGTCGCGCTCAGCATAATACTTCCAACCAAAATATAGTTTTTCATCGTCAATGCCCAATGTACTCTTTCTTGAATTAACCCTCAAATCATATAGTTCTGTCATCTTATCCTCCATTATTTGTTATTCTATCATAATATTTGATACATGCAAATTATACTATAATAGTTTTCTCATACCCCATCTCGCTCAATATTCCTGCAAGTTCATTCATATAGTCCGTACCTGGTGTGAGCATGTGTGCATACTCCACTCTTACTCCCATCGGTCTGTAAGAAATCAGCTTAAAATGAAAGGAATCGGGCTTGTATAAGTCAAGCATCAGTTCTCCGATAGCCTTTACCGACTGTCTGCCGTCATAAAGCGAGGGACATATTACACACCTTATCTCCTCAAGCTTGCCGATAGATGCCAAAAATCTTGCATTGGCAAGCACGGTTTCATTGCCTGCGCCTGTTATTTTCCTGTGTGTGTCGCTGTCAAACGCCTTTATGTCCAAAAGGACACCATCCGTCACGGCAAGTAAATCCTGCTTATCGTCAAAACCAATGGTGCCGTTGGTGTCTATCATGGTGCTTAATCCAAGCATTTTTGTCTTGGTAAAAAGCTCCGTCAGGAAATCAGGCTGCAGCATACACTCTCCGCCCGAAACAGTGATTCCTCGCACAAAAGGAATCTGCTTTTTAACCTTTTCAAGCACCTCATCGGCTGACATCTCCGTCACGGTTGTAATTTCAGGATTTCCGTACTTGTCCCTCGTCTCAGGATTATGGCAGTACAGGCAGTTGATGTTGCACCCCTGTAAAAAGATTGCCGTCCTGTTTCCCGGACCGTCGACCGATGAGAATGGAATAATTTTATTAACTCGTGCTTTCATTTGACTATCTGACCTTACGCTCTAAAATTTTGCCGTTATGCTTTGCTCCCGTCCCAAGCTGTGTGGTGTTCTGCAATACTGCAATGCCCTGCTCGTACTTTTCAATTTCAGACCTTTTTACGAGATACCCCGTGATTCTGATAACATCGCTCTCCGATGAGTAAAACGAAAGGTATCTGATGCCCTTCTGCCATGAACCTTTAATAATGTCAAGCACATACTCAGGATTTTTGTGCACCGTAAGATCCATCGGGAATATATCACCCGTGCCCGAGACAAAATACTTATGGAAATGGCTGATTACATCGAGATGGTCTACAAGCTCATCCGGCTCTTCGCCAATCGGGATACGGGTGCCCGGCGCAATGCCCTTGTCCTCCGCTATACCGACCTGTGCATGAAGAAGGAAGTGACCGCCCGTTCCCTCACAGTATTTGTTGAAATGATTATTATTAAAGTCGTTTATAATATCCATAATCTCAACACCAAGCTGTGTGGCTGCATCCGAATGACCGAATCTGTCGTTTCTGCCCTCTTTTGTCATGAGAATATTGACCGCATCCGCAAGACCGACAAGCCCAAACATACCTGTGAATCTGTCTCTATGGATAAGCCCTTCCTTTGCAAGGAAATTTGCCTCAAAAAAGCCCGACTGCTCCACCTCAAACGCAATGCGTGCGTCCATATATTTTGCCATCACATCCATAACATACGGCAGCTTGTTTTTCTTAAAATCTTCAATTCCTTCCGAACGCTCCGCGATATGTCCCAAAATCAGACGACATAGTGTGTAAGCGCCGCCTCCTAGCAGCAAGCCGTTATAACAGCTCGCAATGACATAATTCTCGCCAAGCTCATTTTTAAACATTTGATGATTCGCAAAGCTTGGCTTGGCTGTCTTAAGCGCACACTTAACACATGCAAGTGCAAAATCATCATCCGTAATGTCAGGATCATACTTCATTGAAATGTTTGGTATCGCATTTTCAAGCTCAGCCTGAACCTCCAAAATCAGATACCCCGCTCTGGTAGCCTTCGGTCCGATGTCCGCATGTGAAAACGAATCAAGCACCGTGCGGTCAATGTTGGTAAAGAAAAGCTTGAGATGCTTCTTGACCGTCGCGTCATCAATATCTGCAATAAACGGCTCTAAAAGATAATCAAGCTGTCCTAAATAGACCGGATAATTTGTAACACTAGGCACATGCTTATATATTATCAGAAGGTCGTTAAGTGCCTCGTAAAAATCCGTCGGCGGCTCAAGCTGCAAAAACTCCGAGCCGTTTTTTAAAAACTTCTCGTAATCCGGAATGATATATCTCGGGCGCAGCGGCGCGTGACCTTCAAAAAGGTCGCAGATGCAGCGGTGTTCATCGTCGCAGTTAAGCAGCTCGTCCAGCCCTTCCGGTACATCCAGCATCTCAAGCAAGCCGTCCGCCGCATTGGCAAGATTGGTAAGCTTCTGTTCGTGTGTGAGTGCTTTGTTGGTGATAATACCAAGAATATTTTCTCTTGTTTTTTCTACTCTTTCCATTGATATAGGTCTCATATTGCCTCCGATTGATTTATAACATTTATAATCATGGATTAATTATTCACTTTAATCTATCTTGCTCCATCCATGTAAGCATTATATGCCTGTCCTTCAATATAATCTGATTTAGTTTTTTGATACAATTCAAATTCCTTTATTGTTTTACACAATCTTCTGTCATAATACCTGTTAATTTTAATTACATTGCCTTGTATTTTATAGTCCGCGTTGATATGAACTCCTTCACCCGGTCTTAACGGATCAAAATACACAACATATCTTTTGTCGCATAACTCAGGCTTAGTCGTCCTGCCTTCTTTTAATATATTCTTAATTGGTAATTCAACGTAATAATCATTCACTGCCATTACCTCCTCTATTGATTTCGTGATGTGGAGCTAACCCATGTTTCAGGCTATTTATGATACGGTTCCCCCGCTATAATCCTATACGCCCTATAAATCTGTTCAAGCAGGATAACCCTCATGAGCTGATGCGGGAACGTCATGGGCGAGAAGCTCAGCTTAAAATCTGCTCTTTTAATCACCCTCTCGTCAAGTCCGAGCGAGCCGCCTATCACAAACGCGATTGAGCTTCTACCCGATATTCCAAGCTTGTCAATCTTATCGGCAAGCTCCGTCGAGGAAAGCTGTTTTCCCTCTATCGCGAGCGCTATGACATGCATATCGTCCTTGATTGACGACAGTATTCTGTCGCCCTCCTTCGCCTTAATCTGAAGCTCCTGTGAAGCCGAAGCGTTGTCGGGTGTCTTTTCGTCCGCCACCTCAACTATCTCAAGCTTACAGTACTTAGACAATCTCTTTTCAAATTCAGCTATGGCATCGCGGTAAAATTTTTCCTTGACCTTGCCAACCGCAACTATCGTTATTTTCATCGAAATCTCTCCGTATTTGTTTTGATGGTTAATATAATTGCAATACTACCTCGAAAATCAAAGATTTTCGAGATGTACGTGCTTCGCACTATCAACCGCTAAATAAAAATCAGACTTTATGCAAGCATAGTCTGATTTTCACTTATCATTTGGCACTGCTCTGCTTGCGCTCATTTTAACATATATCTGTACATATTGACATAACAATATGGTATTTTTTGATTTTATATGGTATTCTATTATTAATTCAAGAAAAGAATCTATTAGGAGGAATATATAACTATGTGGTGTCCAAAATGTAAAAACGAATACCGCGAGGGAATCACTGTATGTGCCGATTGCGGATGCGAGCTTGTTGAGGATTTATCTTCGGTGAATGATTTATCCGACGCTGATTCCGACTGCACTGAGAATGAATTTGCAGATAGCGAATCAGAAAACATCAATGAAAATGCCGATGACAACGAAACATCCGGGCAGAAATCGCCTGAGAGTGCCACTGCAGCTTATGTTACGAAGCGGACAAAATATGAGGATAACAAGTCCAGCGCCCTCACATTTCTGCTGATAGGCGGAGTCGGAGTTGTGCTTGTCATACTGCACATTGCAGGTGTCATCAACTTTAATCTCTCAACTTTTTCAAAGCTTCTGACAAACATTGTAATGGGTGCGATGTTTATAATCTTTTTGATTGTCGGAGCGGTATCTGCTAAGAACTGTACCCGCTATAAGAGGGAAGCAGCCGAGGAGGAAGCTTTTACCGGGCAGATTTGTTCATCGTTTCATGAGCTGTACACCTCGGAGGGTATCGACAATGCGTGTGCCGTCAACGAACAGATGAATTCCTATGATTTGTGGAATCTGAGGTATCATTACATAGAAAATCAGATATCGGGCGAATATCCCGAACTTGCGGATGATTACTTAGAATATGTCACAGACAAATTATACAATGAAATGTACGAAGAACAGCCGGAATAAACCAGGCTGTTCTTTACATTACAACATTTTGCATTATACTGTTTCACATTACACTGTTCTTATACTTCATAAGCTCATCAATGTATCTTTTTCCAAGCTTTGACAGATTAATTCCCTTTCTTGCGACATAACCGATTGTCATCTTCTCATCCCTGTCAAGAGGTATCGCGCTGTACTCACTTCCGTTAAGTTCCTCACAGATAATACCAGAGCACAGCGTGTATGCATTCATTCCGACCATGAGGTTAAGTGCTGTCGCTCTGTCATTAATCTTAATAATTCTCTTATAGTTATATGTGCTCAGAACCTCCTCGGATAAATAAAAAGAATTGTTAAGTCCCTGTTCAAACGAAAGACACGGATACTCCTCAAGCTCCTCCATGGTGATACGTTCATTTTCTGCAAGCGGATGTCCGTTCCAAAGATACACACATGTGCTGCAGGTAAAAAGTTCATGAAATTCAAGCTCATTTCGCTCAAAAAGCTTGTCGAGAACCTTGCCGTTAAATTCATTCCTATAAAGAATTCCGACCTCGCTCTTAAAGTTCTTTACGTCTTCAATAACCTCAGCCGTCTTTGTCTCTCTGACAGCAAATTCATACTCATCAAGTCCGAACTGCTTTGCAACCTCAACGAATGCCTTTACCGCAAACGTATAATGCTGCATTGATACACAGAATTTCTTCCTGCTCTTCGTTCTGCTTATGTATTTATCATCTAACAACCGGTACTGTTCTACGACCTGTCTGGCATAGGCTAAAAATTCCTCTCCCTCCACGGTTGTCTTTATTCCACGGTTGGTTCTTATAAATATTTCAATGCCTACTTCTTCCTCAAGGCTCATAACCGTCTCCGACAGACTCGGCTGTGATAAATATAACCGCTTTGCCGCCTCGTTCATAGAGCCGCAGTCAGCAATGGTTATTACATATTTAAGCTGCAATAAAGTCATATACTGTCTCCGTTATTATTTACACAAGATATGCTGCAAGAAGCTTAAGTGTGGCAAATGCTCCATCCTTATGACTTCTCTCATAACCATGTGATGCATATACTCCGGCCCCTATAAGTCCATGTCTGACATCATGTCCCGACTTAAGCGTCACATCAACATCTGAGCCATAGAAAGGATATATGTCAACGGCATAGTCTATACCGTTATCCTTTGCCGTATTCACAAGTGCCGTTACAACGTCGTAATTGTAAGGTCCTGCACTGTCCTTTGCACATATGGACACCTGTGTCTCCTTGCACTGAAGTCCTGCACCCACACAGCCCATATCAACCGATATGATTTCCTTCACACCCTCAGGTACCGTTGCAGCCGCACCATGTCCTACCTCCTCATAGACAGTGATATGCTGATACAGCTTTCTCTTAGGTGTCAGCTTCTTATCCTTAAGAAGCTTTGCAAATCCAAGAAGGATTCCTACACTGAGCTTATCATCAAGGAAACGGCTCTTGATATAGCCTGACTGGGTTATGACGGTTCTCGGCTCAAAACATACAATATCTCCGACATCAATGCCAAGTGCTCTTGTATCGTCTGCACCTGTCGTCACCTCATCGATAAGCACTTCCATGCAGTCAAATGCTCTCTTCTTTTCGCTGTACTCCTTATTGACATGCACTGAAGCATTCTCAAGCTGGAATACGCCTGTATAAATCTTTCCGCTTCTTGTGATTACCCGAACATTCTCTGCCTCGGTATTATTGGCATTCAGTCCGCCGATAGGAACGATTCTTAAGTTCCCGTTTGACTTAATCTCTGCCACCATTCCGCCGAGAGTATCGATATGCGTGTCAACCATAACTGCATTATCGCTGTCCTCTCCGCCTAGGTCAACGAGCACTCCTCCCTTAACCGTCATCTCTGCCTTATAGCCGAGCTTTTCATATTCTTTGATTACATATTCAGCCACATTCTTCGTATATCCTGACGGACTGTCAATTTCAAGAATCTTCTTCGTCTCCTCAAAAATATAATCCGCATACTTCTCCGCTATCTTCACAATAATCTCCATTCCGCCGCTGAGCGGCTGCACAATTAGTGCTTTAAATCAAAATTTTCAAGATACTTCTCATACTCATCCATAGGCATAGGCTTGGAATAATAATATCCCTGAATGATATCACACTCAATCTCTCTTAAGAACTGAACCTGCTCTATACGCTCAACGCCTTCACACACAACTCTGATATCAAGACCATGCGCCATCTGAACAATCCTCTCAATGATATATCTGCTTCGTTTTAAATCCTCCGTGCTCTCAAGGAACTCCTTGTCAATCTTGAGCTCATCAACCTGCATGTCCTTGAGTAAATTGAAAGAAGAATAACCGCTTCCGAAATCATCAATAGAAAATTTAAAGCCCAGTGATTTCATTCTGTTGATAAGATCAATCATCGCATGTGAATCATTTATAAAAGCACTTTCAGTTATCTCAAAAACGATAAGGTTCATCGGTAAATTGTACTTATTAAGCATATCCTGCAGCATGCTCAGATACATTCTGTCATTTACATGAAGTCTTGACTGATTTACGTTGACGGGAAGCACAGGAAGCCCCTCATCTATTCTTCTTCTGAGCATACGGCACACCTGTTCAAGCACATAAAAATCGACTTCCGTTACGAATCCGTTCTTCTCGAACAGAGGTATAAAGTCTCCCGGTGATATGAAGCCCTTCTCAGGAGAAATCCACCGCACAAGTGCTTCACATCCTACCGGCACTTCAGAATCAATATCCACTTTAGGCTGCATATATACGGCAAACTCATTGTTTTCAAGAGCCTTCTTCATGCTTGAAGTCATCTCCTGATTCTTGACAAACTCAGCATTGAGTTCGGCATCATACAATATAATTCTCTTTCTCGAATCAAGCCGTGCTCTCTTCTCAGCAATGGCGGCTTTGTCTACCATGTCCCTGATACTCTCATCTGAGTTCTCAACAAGATACACTCCACATGTGCTCTTAATATTTACAGTATCCGAAAACCCGGAAATATTAATCTCTATATCAGAAATATATGTATCAAAATTGTATTTTAAAGTTTCATAATCAATATAAGTTACCAGAAAAGCGAAACGATCGGCTGACATTCTTGCATATATTCCGTCCGGCTGCATCAGATCATCAAGCATGTGTGCCATAACCTTCAGCACATTATCTCCCTGTTCTCTTCCGTAAAAATCATTTATATACTTGAAATTCTGTATATTTATATATCCTACTGCATACTTTCCTTCCCTGTTCTTAACCCTGGCACCTTCAATATAGAACTTTGACTGATTCATCCCACCGGTGACATAATCAGTATATGCAAGTTTTTCGAGAGTTTCTTCTTTTCTTTTTTTATTAAATATGCTCCATGCAATTATGCATACAACAAAAATAACAAGAAGCAGACATATGTATAATCTGTATTTAACTATAAAGTTGACAAATCCGTTGGTTTTCTCAACCGAAAGCAGAACACCGTTGATTGTTCTGTTCTTTGAAAGCTCCGGTGTAATCGCCATAATTGCCTTATTGATTATACCCGTAACATTGATTTCACTGCTGTCCATATATGCAAGCGAAGAAAATACCTCATTCTCTTCCCTGTTTACTGCGCTAAGCATCGAGTATGCAGCCTTTTCAGAATATACCTTCCATGAATATCCGTTGATATATGCAGCATCAATCTCACCATTCTTGACGGCATCAAGACATGCAATCACACTGTTATAATTGATATAAGTTATGTTATCGGAATATGCTTGTCCCGACACCGCGAATGAGGATGTCATTCCTATTTTCCTGGCCTTGGTATCCGGATTGAGCTTCACCTCATACACAGGCACCTGGAGAAACCAGCTTGTCTCAACCATATTGTTCTTTTTTGCCCAGTCCATATAATACGGAACAAGCGCAATCATATCTATTTTACCGTCTATAATATCCTGCTTGCAGGCATCAGAATCCTTATACTCATAATATTCAAATTCAAAACCTGTATATTCCGAAAAAAAGTCAAAATATCTTTTGACAATACCTCCAAAATTTCCGTTATCGTCCGTGTACTGCAGAGGATAAGAGTTTCCAATATACCCTACTTTTACAATCGGATGTTCTAAAACATATTCATGCTCATCCCTTGTCAATGCCGGATATCCTGCCTTGCTATGCCAATAAAGCGAATTATACAGATTATTTATGTAGCTGTTATTCTCGGACATATATTTAGAAACAGCATAATCAAAATTATCAATATCCTGCTGCATATCATTCTTTGCAAGCAGTCTGTAATCATGTTTTCCTATAACAGCAACATTCTTTACATCTTTATCTATATATACAAGGCTTCCCATAACCGCTGCGTCAACCTCACTGCCGGCGATTGCAAGAAGCATTTCTTCTTCGTTTGCATAATATTTTGCCTGATAAGTGAAATCATTCTGCTCAGAATATATTTTAAGTTCATCCTCCGCTATTGAGCCACGGCATAATCCTATCACCATGCCGTCGAACTTATCATACTCATCATAGCACACATCCGCATCTTCTTTCACATATAGAACATCATACTCATTCACGAGACTATTCTGAGTGCTTATATATTCCGGATATTTCTCCGGATTGTCATCCGTAAGCACAAAATCGCATCTGTCAAAGACAAGATTGTCAAACAGCTTTTCATTCTCAACAATTACAATATCAATATCATATCCGCACTCGGCTCCAAGCTGATTCAGATAATCAATCGCATATCCTTCCTCACTTCCGTTTGCATTTTTATATGCAAATCCGCTCTTGCTGCACACACCGACAGTCACCTTCTTAATATTCGGTCGCTCACCATCCGCCGCCGAAACACTGACCGCACTCATCATTGTCAATATTAAAATCAATACAACCGCAATATATCTCTTCTTCAAAGTATGCTTCCCACCCGACTAATAGTTTCGTAAACCTAATACAGCTATCTCCGGTCATTTTGACCGAAGATAGCTTCATTATATAAATTATTTACCGCTAAGATACTCGTCAATACCCTTTGCAGCCGCTTTGCCTGCACCCATTGCAAGGATAACCGTAGCAGCACCTGTAACAGCGTCTCCGCCTGCATATACAGCCTTCTTGGTTGTAAGTCCATTCTCGTCAGCCACTATACAGCGGCGCTTATTAATTTCAAGTCCCTCTGTCGTTGATGAAATAAGAGGATTAGGTGATGTTCCAAGCGACATAATAACCGTATCAAGCTCAAGCTCGAACTCTGAGCCCGGTATCTCGACAGGTCTCCTTCTTCCTGAAGCATCAGGCTCGCCAAGCTCCATTCTGATACATCTCATGCCTTTTACATGTCCATTGTCATCAACTAAAATCTCTACAGGGTTGGTAAGGAGGTCAAAAATAATACCCTCCTGCTTAGCGTGGTGAACCTCCTCAACTCTTGCCGGGAGTTCTTCCTCGCTTCTTCTGTACACAATATGAACCTCTGCGCCGAGTCTTAATGCGGTACGAGCCGCATCCATGGCAACATTTCCGCCGCCGACAACGGCAACCTTATGCCCCGCTGCAATAGGAGTGTCGTAATCATCGGAAAATGCTTTCATAAGATTACTTCTTGTGAGATATTCGTTGGCTGAAAATACACCGTTCGCATTCTCTCCCGGAATCCCCATGAACTTAGGAAGTCCCGCACCCGAACCGATGAATACGGCATCAAAGCCCTCTTCATTCAATAATTCATCAATTGTGACTGACTTTCCCACAACAACATTAGTCTCAATCTTGACGCCAAGCTTCTTGACATTCTCTATCTCAGCCTTAACGACAGTCTGCTTAGGAAGTCTCAACTCCGGTATACCATATACCAACACACCGCCTGCCTCATGGAGTGCTTCAAATATTGTCACATCGTATCCGAGCTTAGCCAAATCACCGGCACATGTAAGTCCTGAAGGACCTGAGCCTATAACCGCAACTCTCTTGCCATTAGGTGCTGCAGGTGCTTCAGGTTCAACATTGTTCTCTCTTGCCCAGTCGGCAACAAATCTCTCAAGCTTTCCGATTGAAACAGGTTCACCCTTAAACCCTCTGATACACTTACCCTCGCACTGGCTCTCCTGAGGACATACACGACCGCATACGGCAGGAAGTGCCGATGACTTGCCAATCACCTTATATGCCTCCGCAAAATTACCCTGCTTCACTTCATTTATAAATTCAGGAATATGTATGGCAACAGGGCATCCCTTCATGCACTGTGCATTCTTACAGTTGAGACATCTTGATGCCTCCTCCTTAGCCTCTTCCTCATTATAACCTAAACATACCTCATCAAAATTCTTAGCACGTACAGCCGGCTCCTGCTCTCTGACAGGTACTTTCTTCAATACATCCATCCTAGTTACCTCCACACTGGCCGCATCCACCATGATGTGTCGCGCCTTCCTTTAATCTGAGCATTGCCCTTCCCTCTTCGGTCTTATACATCTGCTGTCTCTTCATAGCCTCATCAAAATTGACAAGATGTCCGTCGAACTCAGGACCGTCGACACAGGCAAACTTAACTTCGCCGCCGACGCTGACACGGCATGCACCGCACATTCCCGTACCGTCAACCATTATAGGGTTAAGGCTCACAACAGTCTTAATTCCCAAGTCCTTTGTCAGAAGTGCAACAAACTTCATCATAATCATAGGTCCGATTGCAACACAGACATCATAATGCTTGTGTTCATCATTCACAAGCGACTTAATCACTTCGGTAACCATTCCCTTACGTCCATAGCTGCCATCGTCAGTTGTAACATAGAGATTGCCTGCGACCGCCTTCATCTCATCTTCAAGTATAAGCAGTTCCTTGTTCTTGGCTCCGACTATGACATCAGCATCAACGCCCTGCTCCTTAAGCCACTTAACCTGTGGATACACAGGTGCTGTACCTACGCCGCCCGCAACAAACAAAATCTTCTTATTCTTAAGCTCCTCAATATCCTCACTTACGAACTCGGAAGGCATTCCAAGAGGTCCCGTAAAATCTCTGAAAGAATCTCCCTCTTTAAGGTGTGACATCTTCTCTGTAGATGCACCCACCACCTGAAATACAATAGTTATAATGCCTTCTTCGCGATTGTAATCGCAGATTGTTAGCGGAATCCGCTCACCATGCTCATCCATCTTCACGATGACGAACTGCCCCGGACAACATCTCTTAGCTACGCGCGGAGCCTTAACATCCATAAGGAATATCTTGTCGGCAAGCTGTCTTGCCTTAGTTATAGCATACATAACATACCTCCTAATTCTTCATTCTTACATTTTAATATATTAAAGCTTAAAAGACAACTAATTATTGAATATTAATAAAAATATTTATTATTTTCACATTTTACAGATAATTCCAACAATATTTCTGATGTATCGCCATTTACCGGCACATTCTTGCTGAGCGTTTTGTGTAATAGGAACGAAGTTTCCTATTACACAAAAATGCACCCGGCATAATACCGGATGCATATGAAATACTTATATATCACTAATCTAATAAACAACCTCATCAAGTGTGTATACACCATTATTCTCGTATACCGTATATACATAAGAATCATTGCTGTCAACACCCATCTGATAGTTAGCCTTCATGTCTCCCTGTTCTGTGGAAACAATAATGTTAAATACCCATATAGAATGACCGTCTATTGTCTTTTTCTCGTCAAGTACAAGGCTTACAGGTTCTCCGTCCGATGATCGGTGCTGTGAATCCACCATATTCTTATATTCCATCGCCTGCCATAATATCTCAAGTGCTCTTTCCTGCGATACCTTATCCGTAAGTGTCAGCACATAATTGCGCTTTACAACCTGACTCTTTAATCCCTTCTTATCATAGGTCACAACTGACAATACATTGTTTCCAACAGGCATATCAAAAGGTCCCTTATACTCTGTGGATTTGTCAGTAGGTGTGGTATTGTCAAGCGTGTAATAAGCCTTCCCACCCGCAGGAATATTTCCGATTACAATAAGCTGCTCAGTCTCATAGCTTCCGCTCCTCGGACTTATTGTAGGCTCATCCGGCTGCTTGTATTCCACCTCATACTCCGCTGTCACAACTTCACTTACAATATTATACCCGTTAACAGCTATACACTTAAGTGTTGTATTTCCATCGCCGATTTCTATACTTCCGGTATAAAGCGTACTGCCGGTTGTCGGTTCACTTCCATCAGTTGTATAATATATATCAAAATCATAGTCCGAGGTGATCTGAATGTCCAATGTGGAAGTATACTTTCCGCCTTCAAGGCTTATCTTAGGAGCTTCGACATAATACTTCTGTACCGCTGCTGCCGCCGCTGTGTCCTTATACTTATTATAAAGCTCAACCAGTGCATCAGTAACTCCCGCATTCTCGTAGTAGTTCTCAAGATATACAATCGCCTCAAGATTATACTCGTCTACGCCAAGAATATTATACAGCATGCTCACCGCCTTCTCAGTGTTATCCGTTGCCACATAACAATCATACAGACTGAATCTCAAATTAACCTTTCCATCCGACTCTGAAAACGTAAGTGCCTTTTCAAGATACGGAACAGCCTCAGCATACTTTCCATTCTGTACATACTCAATTCCGGTATTGTTATAATATGCAAAATTGTTCTGTGCCTTCTTAAGTACCATATTAATTGTAAAAAAAGCAAGTGCAACAATTGCAACAACCGCCACAATGACTGAAATCACAATCACCGCAATCTTACCGCCATTGTTCTTCTTGTTCTTCTTTTTGGCTGACATTCTCTCCTGCTCCTCAGAATATCTCCTATTATCAGAGGCTGTATTCTGTCTTGTTCTCGTATTCTGATTTGAAGCCGTGTTCTGCCTCGTCTGCGCACTGTTTCTCATCTGAGCACTATTCCTCGTCTGTGTACTCTGACGTCTCAAAGGCTGCTCGGACGAATAATCAATATTTTTTCTTGCACTTCCCGCCTGACTTGCCACACTTCTCTGAGACACGCCAAGCACATCTCTCTTCCCTGTTTCCGCCTGTTTTCTCGAACTGTCAGACTTATCAAGTGTCCCCTGAATCTCTTTTAAGTAAACCTGTGCATCAGACGTCTCATTCTCTACAATCTGTGCTATTGACTTAGCAAGCTGCTCCTCTAACTCAGCATCCTCTGTATTTCTGGCAGGCACCGGTCTGCCGCATACATCACATACCTTCTGGCCGGCGTTTAACTTATGCCCGCAATTTTCACAACGAATCATATTAATTCCTCCATACGCTTCTATCCGTAAGCGTCAATTAATCTCTTTGTCTCTAAGCTTTGTTTAATATAGCATACTTTATTTTAAAATTCAACACTTCAATAAAAATGTAATATTTTTGTCATCGTTGGTCTGATTTTCATTTTCTTTTTATAATTTTTTCCCTTTTATTTTACTTGTTATACACAAAATGGTCACAACATATCTATATAATAAATCACGGATAGCAAAGTTAATGCTTTCTATCTCCCCCCTCATATTTAAAAAGCTCGAAGCCCCGGACTAATCCCCCGGGGCTTCAAGCTGTCTAAAAAAGGTATGCCGGATGCGGCATACCTTTTCTCATTTATACTATTCAACGTTAGTCTTATTGATAAACTTATCAGGATCTATCGAGCGAACCGTCACATTACATGTCACCGTCTTTCCGTCAACGGTTGCAGTGATTGTGCACTCACCCGGCATACGTGCCGTAACAATACCCCTCTGTGTTACGGTTGCAATTCTAGGATTACTGCTTCTCCATGACACAGATGCACTTGAAGGAGCACCGTCCACATACAGATTGAATGTATCATATTGTTCAAGTACAGTCGAGGACTTGCTTATAGCCATTGAATATACCGTACATGTATCCTGTACCGTTCCATAAGTGGTATAAGCCGTAACCTGACACGAACCAGGTCCTACCGTTGTAATCTGTCCGTTACTGTCAACAACTACTACGGAGGTATCTGAAGATACCCAATGTACCGTCTCTGTTGAATTAGTAGGATATAATCTTGCGGTAAGTGTTCTCATCTTGCCCGTGAGCATAAGTATCTCATGTGAATTAATCGTTACGGAAGAAGCACTCACAATCTGCTTAACTATAATCGTACACTCGGCAACAACATTATTGCCGTCTGTTGACGTAGCATATACCTTGCATCGTCCGACTCCGACAGCCTCAACATCACCATCATCATATACCTTCGCAACCGATGTATCAGATGAAGTCCATGCAAGCTTCTTAACTGATGCGTCAGCCGGCTCTACGGTTGAGACAAGATGGAATACATCACCGACATAGAGCGTAATCTTAGATTCCGACAACTTGATGTTCGTTACAGGCTTTACAACCTGAACGATACATGAAGCACTTACACCACTTCCGTCGGCAGCCGTTGCAGTCACAATAGCCGTTCCGTATCCGACACCCGATATGGTGCCATACTGATTAACCTTGAGAATTGACTCATTGCTTGAACTCCATATTATTCCCTTATCGGAAGCACTCTCAGGACCTACCGTTGCAGAAATCGTATATGAAGCCCCATAATTAAGATACCTGCTTTTATCCGACAATGTAATTGTATCAACATATTCCTTAACCGCGATAACACACTTCTGAGTAAAGCTTCCCTCTTCAGTCGTTACAACGATTTCACATACACCGCCCTTAACAGCCGTTATAACACCCTTCTCATCAACTGTTGCAATGTCCGAATCACTTGACCAGAATGTAACATTCTTATTAGAAGCCGTTGCAGGTTCAACATTAGGAACGAGCACGAATCGTGTACCCTTGACCATGTTCTGGTAATAGGTGTTGAGGGTAAGACCTGTCAAAGGTTCAAGCACAACAACCGTACATGAAGCTTCCTGCTTCGAGGCAGGGTTGGTTGCCGTAATTATACACTGTCCCACACCTACGGTAATTACCTTACCATCCGATGATACCGTGGCAACCTGTGCATCGCTTGTCGACCACACTATCGTCTTATCATCTGCCGTATCCGGAGCACATACCGCATTAAGGTAGAACTCCGTTCCCTTTCTCACCGTTATCTCAGTATTGCTTAAAGTGATGCCGGTAACAGGCTGAAGAACCTTGACATTACAGTATGCTATAAAGCCTCCGTCATTTGTCTCGGCAAAAATTGTCGCACTGCCGCTTGACTTGGCTGTGAGAAGATTCTCGTAAGCCGTTGTGTTCTCAACCTCTACAACCTCAGGGTTAGACGATGTCCACTTCATTGTCTTATCATAAGCATTGGCAGGGTTGACCGTTGCCGTAAGTCTGTATGTATCACCCACATTAAATGTAAGACTTGTCTTGTCAAGAATTATTCCGTATACATCCTGGGCAACCTCAAAATGACAGTACGCCGTGACGCTAGGGTCTACCGCCGATGTCGCACATATCTCGGTCGAACCAGGTGCTACAAGCGTTACAAGTCCTGTGTTAGGATCTACCGTGACCACATTTGTGTTAAGCGATGTCCATATAATCGACTGCTCACAGCCATCTGTTGCGGAGTGTACATAGCCGGTAAGCTGATACTGCTTCTGTGACATAGCAACAACAACACTTGTGTCCGACAGCTCAATTGACGTAGGACGCTCTGTTATAAAAATATCAAGGTTGACAATCTGGCTGTTATCCTTGGAATATACGGTGAGTGTTGTATTACCAAGTCCTGCCGCCGTGACATCACAGGACTGATGAACACCGGTCGTTATAACAGGATTCAGCGTTATAAGTGACTGTGCCTGTGCCGAACCTGAAGCAGTCCAGATAAGTTCTGTATTATCCGGCACATTGTTATCGCTGTACTGTAAATCAGCATAGATTGTCAATGTCTGTCCAAGATACATTGTAAGATAAGCCTTACCATTCTGCGGCTCACTCAAAGTAATACCGTCAACCGGAATTGTGACATTAACCTCCATGCTTGCAACCTTGACCACGCCTCCGACCGTCTGATATGCGTAAATAATTGTCTTACCCTTGCTGACACCGGTAATGGTAACATCCAGTGCCGATTCAAATGATGAGTCATCCCACTCTACAGTAGCAATGCTCTCATCAGCACTCTTCCATGTTACATTGGATACCTTGTCCGTATCTGTACTTGTAGGGATGGCAGATACCTGCGTCTTGAAGCCTACATTAACGCTTGTCTCAGACTTGGAAATCATGAGCTTATCAATAACTCTGATTACAACTATCTGCTCCTGCTTGACACCTGTTGTCACACCATTGGCAACTTCCTCGATAACGACCTTAATCTTGGCTGTACCTTCCTTAACAGCCTCATAAAGACCTGTGCTTATCTGCTGAACAGCACCCTCATTGTTATACTCATAGGAATAAGTAACGTTGCTGTCGAAGGCTGTTGTATAAAGAGGAATATTATCACCGATACTTACCAAAATCTCCTTGTCGAACTTCATCGCGAAAGGAACCTTGACATTAATCTTACATGCGTATTCCGTCTTGAGGCTTCCATCGGTATTGTAGCTCTCATTCATAGGCTTACAGCTTGCGTATACGCTTGTCGTACCTGCATACTTACCTGTGATAACGCCCGACTCAGATACATCAACTACATCGACGAGCGTAAGTGATGAATCAAGAGCCCTCTCTCTCTGCTCATTTGTCCAAAAATATATGCTCTTATTTCCGTCAGGGTCTGTGTAGCCGAAACTTCCTGCAAGGATATTGGTATATCCTTCGCTGAGTGAAACATATGAATCCTGCTCCACCTCAATACCCATATCACCCTTGGTTGTTGTCTTAACTCCGACATATACCTTCTGGCCTAAGCTGTACATAACTCCGTCAACCGTAGCCCATACACCTGCTGAACCTCCGCCGATCGTGTTGAAGGTTGTTGTTGAAAGATTCTGTCCGTAACTCGTTGTGCCAATCGTAAGAACATTAGGATTGTAGGACAGGCTGACCTGATGGAAATCATTGAGCCAATCACTTGTCACACTGTCCTGATGTGTATATGCGTTATATGTAATATAGAATGCATTGTCCTTAACTGTAAATGTGCTGTTGGCAGCCGTCATAATATTGGAATCCACATAAGGCATCATTCTGAGAGGTACTCTCACCGTAAGCGAATTCTGTGCATCTGATGACAATTCATGGAATGTAAGACCGGTTGTGTCATCCCCCGAGCCGACAGTGACCTTATTGCCGTCAGCATTCGTATAGAAGGAATCATAATATGAAGCAGTTACATATGAAGCACCTGCGCCAATCTCCTCAAGAACTGCAACTCCCGGTGTCGCTGTTGTGTCCGTGATTTTGAAAACCGGATAACCATCGCTGTCCGTTACTGACCATTTAAAATTGTCTCTGCTGTATGAATCCTGAAATTCATCCGGTATACTTGAAAGAACCGGGTCAACCTTCACCTTGGCTGATACCTTCGCTGTATCTGAGAACGACGACAGCTCGGATACGGTAAAAATAAAGCCCGATACAGCCTGCACATATGCCCTGTATCCGAAAAACGCTCCTCCCATAATCAGTGCAATCACAGCTCCCGTGACCACCCATCTGACATTCTTCTTCAATATGTTCTTAAACTTATCCATTGCGGATTCACTCTCCCATATCATATTGTATTTTGCAATGTTGCTGCCATAAGCACAGTATACACCTTATAATTCTTATATTCTGTCATATTATAGCACATTAATCAGTACTCGTCCATATCAAAGTAAGAAAAAAGAGCGGCATAAAAATGCCGCCCCCGGAATCAATATAATTACTTCTGTACAAGATGTACGCCAAATCCGCCGAACTCTCCCTCGAAATAGATAGCCTTAAGCTTGCCGTCCTTAACTACTGCTGAATCCTTATCGAACTTGAAGCCTCTTCTCTCAAGATGATAGATAGCTCTCTCGATATAGTTAGTAGCGATAGCGATATGACCATGTGTTCCGCGTCCGCCGTTCTTCATAAGCTCAAAGCCTGTACCTGAGAAAATTGAGCTGTTTCCAACCTTCTTCTCAAATCCGAACATATCGCTGAACTTGTCAGCAAGTTCCTCTGCCTCTGCCTCGCTTGTAAGATTAACACCAACATGTCTAACCTCGAAGCCGAGCATCTTCTCAACAGCCTGTCTTGTAAGCCTAGTAATCTCATCGAACTTACCTGCTGCAACGAGATCCTTCTTAACCATCCATGAACCACCGCAAGCGATAATCTTCTTGAAATCAAGGTATGATGTAAGGTTATCTGCATTGATACCGCCTGTCGGCATGAACTTCATGTTAACATACGGAGCTGACATAGCCTTAATCATTGCAAGACCGCCTGCCTGCTCTGCAGGGAAGAACTTAACAACCTCAAGTCCAAGCTCGATAGCCTGCTCAACATCACTTGGATTAGATGTACCAGGTGTTACAGGGATTCCCTTATCAACACAGTACTTAACAACCTTAGGATTAAGACCAGGGCTTACGATGAACTTAGCGCCTGCCTCAACTGCTCTGTCAACCTGCTCTGTTGTAAGAACAGTACCTGCGCCTACTAAAAGCTCAGGATACTTTGTTGTCATAATCTTAATAACATCTGCTGCGCATGCTGTACGGAATGTAACCTCTGCACATGGGATGCCGCCCTCAACAAGTGCCTTTGCAAGAGGCTCTGCATCCTTAGCATCATCAAGTGCAATAACAGGAACAATACCAATCTTACTAATCTCTTCTAATACTGCGTTCATTTTTTCCTCATTTCTGTGCTGCCTTATGTATTACCGCGAACATGTATGCAGCACTGACACATCCACGGTTAATTTCTTCATTATAAAATACATATAGTATTCTTCATTCGCTTAGATTATAAGAAAACAGCGTTTTTTTGTCAAGTTTTCTTATAAATACAAAGTGATATATACCAGCAATACGGCTTAGAGAGTTACACCCTGCTTGAAGATTGCAAGATCATGGAAGCCGGCAATCTCAGCCTTAACCTTTCTTCCCGATGCAACATCAAGTACAAGCTTAAACAGCTCCTCAGCAAGCTGTTCCATAGGAACATCATCTGTCACAAGACGTCCTGCATTGAAATCAATCCAGTTGCCCTTCTTGCCGGCAAGTCTTGAATTGGTGGCAATCTTTACAGTAGGTACAGGTGATGCAAAAGGAGTTCCGCGTCCTGTTGTAAACAGAACAATCTGTGCTCCTGCCGCCGCACATGCCGTAGAAGCAACGAGATCATTACCCGGTGCGCTGAGAAGATTAAGTCCCTTATTCTGAACTCTCTCACCATAAGCAAGGACACCCTTTACAAGTGATGAGCCCGACTTCTGTGTACATCCAAGCGACTTGTCCTCAAGAGTTGTGATACCGCCGTCCTTATTTCCCGGCGACGGATTCTCGTAAATTTCCTGACCGTTCTTTATGAAATATTCCTTAAAGTCATTGATAAGGCAGACTGTCTTATCAAAAAGCTCTCTGTTGGCGCATCTGTCCATAAGAATCGTCTCTGCTCCGAACATCTCCGGAACCTCTGTGAGGATAGTGGTTCCTCCCTTAGATACAAGCATATCCGAGAAAAGACCTACCGTAGGGTTAGCCGTGATTCCCGAAAGACCGTCTGAACCACCACACTTCATACCGATTACAAGTTCCTTGGCACTTACCTTCTCGCGCTTGAATGCAGCTGCATAATTCATAAGTTCTTCCATAATCTCAGCAGCCGCTTCCTGCTCATCCTCAACATCCTGAACCTGTAAGAACTTCACACGGTCAGGGTTAACCTCACCGATGTAATTCTTAAGAACTTCAATACGGCTGTTCTCACATCCAAGACCAAGTACAAGAACCGCACCTGCATTAGGATGATTGATAAGGTCAGCAAGAACCGTTCTTGTATTCTCCTGATCCTCTGTCGTCTGTGAACATCCGTATGGATGTGTGAATGCAACAACCTCATCCACACCCTCCGGCTTGTTAAGTCTTGCCGCAGCTTCAATAGCTCTCGCAATCGAATTAACGCAGCCTACCGTAGGAATAATCCACACCTCATTGCGGACACCAACCTTGCCGTTCTCTCTCATGTAGCCCTCAAAATAAGCCTCGTCTGTAGGCTCAACATCCTTGTGCCCTTCAGGATTGTAGGTATAATCAAGAAGCTCACCGAGAGCAGTCTTGAGGTTATGTGTATGAATCCATCCGCCAACCTCAACGTCAGCCTGTGCGTAACCGATTCTGAAACCGTACTTAATAACAGCATCACCCTTCTTAATCGGCTTTATGGCAAACTTATGTCCCTGAGGAATATCCTCAAGCATTGTCACACTGCTGCCTGCAACGTCAACTGTTGTGCCCTTGGCAATAGGCTTAAGGGCAACAGCTACGTTATCATCTTTGTTAATTTTAATAAAATCCTGCATGGATTACCTCCGAATTATTTTACAAGGTCATCTACAACCGCTCTCATGCCTCTGCTGCGTACATCATCGATATAGCCTGCAACAGTGTCAACAAGACCATCAATCTTAGATAAGTCCTCACCGCCGAAGAACTTGGTGTTGCCAAGGTAAGCCTGTGCGAACTCCTTGGCAGGCTTAGCTGAATTGGCAAGGAAGAAATCAAGTACAGCCTGATCATCACGGATAGCGTACTCATCATTGCCTCTTGTGCCGATAAGGCATCTTCCTCCGTTAACCTCGCCCTCCTTCTGTGTTGAGTAGAAGCACATAAGCGCTGCGATTGAGAATGTAAGGTACTTAGGAAGCTTGTTGAACTTCTTAACATATCCTAAGAATGAAGGCATACATCTTGCTTCCCACTTAGATACTGAGTTAAGTGAGATATCAAGAAGCTTATGCTTGATGTATGGGTTCTGGAATCTTGCCGTAACTGCATCAGCGAACTCCTTGCACTCCTTGGCAGGAAGTGAAAGTGTAGGGATGATCTCGTCTGCGAGAGTCTCCTCCATGTACTCACGGATAACAGCATCGTCCATAGACTGCTTAACAAGGTCATTACCTGCAAGATATGATGCAAGTACGAATGATGTATGGGCACCATTGAGGATACGAACCTTTCTCTCCTTATATGGGTGATGATCCTCTGTAAATACGACAGGAAGACCTGCCTTGTCAAAAGGAAGCTCCTTCTTGAGCTGCTCAAGCGAAAGATTCTTGTCGCCCTCAATTACCCAAAGACCGAAAATCTCGGCTGTGTCGATGAGCTGATCCTCATAACCGAACTCCTTACAGAGAGCCTCTGCCTCGTCTCTCGGATAACCCGGAACGATTCTGTCAACAAGTGTCGGGCAGAATGAACATGCCGTGTCAACCCAGTTCTTGAAATCATCGCCTAAGTTCCAGAGCTCGATAAATTTAACGATGCACTTCTTAAGTTCAATACCGTTGTCAGCTATAAGCTCACACGGAATCATGATAAGACCCTTATCCTGTGCTCCGTTGAAATGCTCATATCTCTCATATAAGAGCTTCGTAAGCTTACCAGGGAATGTCTTAGGAGGCTTAGCTGCAAATTCATCTGTCTCGTCAAATACAATACCTGCCTCGGTTGTGTTGGAAACTACAAACCTTAATGTATCAAGCTTAGCATAAGCGTCATACTTGTCATAGTCCTCTATTGCAGCAACAGCATCCGTAACTGTTGTGATAATTCTTGTTTCCTTCTTAGGCTCGCCGTCAACAATACCTCTTAACTGAAGTGTGTACTGGCACTCCTGATCATGAAATCTGTCAAGATTACCGAACTCAATAGGCTTAACGATTACAACACCGCCGTTAAAATCCGTCTTCTCATTAACCACATCGAACATGTAATCAACGAATGCACGAAGGAAGTTACCTTCACCGAACTGTAAAACCTTAACCGGTCTGTCAACTGCCTTTGAAATCTTTTTGTTCAATCTTTCCATCATAATTCTCCTTAGATATGTATAATGTTATCAGTTACGCAGCGCTTCATTACAAAAAACCATTGCTAAAACGGTGAAAATCATGTTTTCTTACATTCTCTTACATTCCGTCTCAAAAAATGTAAGCGCTTTCATGCTTTGATTATATGGTGAAATCACCAATAAGTCAATGGAATTTTTCAAAAAAATATTACTTTTTTCCATATTATACTTGTTTTTAAAAAAACGCCATTGTATAATAGCTTCATAAGTATGTAAGTACTTACATTTTTCAGAAAGGAATTTAGACGCATGAATATTTATGATGTTTCCAAAAAAGCCGGTGTCTCAATTGCAACCGTATCACGCGTCATTAACGGCAACAATAATGTCAGCGAAAAGACGAAGCAGAAGGTGCTCTCGGTTATGAAGGAAATCGGCTATACACCGAATGTATTTGCCCGCGGTCTTGGTCTTAACACCATGAAAACCATCGGCATCATGTGTACGGATTCCTCCGATGTATATCTTGCCAACGCCGTATACTACTTAGAAAGAGAGCTCCGCTCTAACGGCTACGATGCAATTCTGTGTTGTACGGGCAATGACCTCTCAACCAAGAAGGATTACCTCGAACTGCTGCTTTCTAAGCGTGTTGACGCTGTTATACTTGTCGGTTCTAAGTTTCTCGAGACAAAAGCCGCCGATAACAAATATATTATTGAGGCTGCCGAAAAGCTTCCGATTATGCTTGTCAACGGATATCTTGATGCTCCGAACATATACGGAACTCTCTGTGATGATGAAAGTGCCGTGTACGAGGTTACGGATGCTCTTATAAGAAGCGGACGCCGCAATATCGTGTATCTTTACACCAGCACTTCCCTTTCCGGACAGTGCAAGCTTGCAGGCTTTAAAAAGGCTCATTTTGTACATAATATTCCTATTAATAATGAGCTTCTGCATCTGTGTAACAAGAATATCGCGAACGCGCGTGACTATCTCACAAGCCTTTTTGAACGCGGACTCCATTTTGATGCGGTTGTCACATCAGACGATTCGCTCGCTGTAGGTGCTCTTAAGTTCGCACATGCTCACGATATGAAGGTACCTGACGATATAAGCATTGTCGGCTACAACAATACTATTATTGCAAGCTGTACCGATCCCGAACTTACCTCAATTGACAGCAAGGTTGAAGCATTATGTATCACGACCGTCAACACTCTCATGGGTGTATTCAACGGAAGCAATGTACCATGCAAGACCAATATAACAGCCGACATTGTAAGGCGCGGCACAACACAATTCTAAGAGTACAATTACAATGTACACATCTGCGCATGCAGATATAATCACAATCAGGAGGTTTTAACTATGAAACAATTTATGGACAAGGATTTCATGCTTTCCACAGACACAGCAAAGACTTTATTCCATGATTATGCAGAGAATATGCCTATATTAGACTATCACTGCCACATCAACCCTAAGGAAATCGCAGAGGACCGCAAGTTCGAGAACATCACTCAGGTATGGCTCGGCGGCGACCACTATAAGTGGAGACAGATGCGTTCTAACGGTGTTGACGAGTACTATATAACAGGCGGTGCTTCAGACAGAGAGAAATTCCAGAAGTGGGCTGAGACACTTACCAAAGCCATCGGCAACCCACTCTATCACTGGAGCCATCTTGAGCTTCAGAGATACTTCGACTACCATGGCGTTTTAAACGGCGATACAGCCGAGGAAGTATGGAACATCTGTAACGCTAAGCTTGCCGAGGATTCCATGACCGTCCGCAACATCATCAAGAAGTCCGGTGTTACACTCATCTGCACAACGGATGATCCTGTTGATTCACTTGAGTACCACAAGCAGATTGCTGAGGATCCAACTTTTGACGTACAGGTACTTCCTGCATGGAGACCTGACAAGGCTATGAATATTGAGAAGCCTGACTACACAGACTACCTTGCTAAGCTTTCTGAAGTCAGCGGCGTAGAGATTAAGAGCTTCGAAGGACTTAAGGAAGCTCTTGTAAAGAGAATGGCATTCTTTGATTCAATGGGCTGCCGCGCTTCTGACCATGCTCTTGAGTATGTTATGTACAAGCCTGCTACAGCAGAGGAGATTGAGGCTATATTTGCTAAGAGACTTGGCGGTGCTGCTCTCACGAAGGAAGAAGAGCTCAAGTTCAAGACAGCATTCATGACATTCGTAGGTAAGGAGTACAACAAGCTCGGATGGGCTATGCAGCTCCATTACGGTGCCAAGAGAGATAACAATGTATTCCGTTACACCCAGCTCGGACCTGATACAGGCTATGACTGCATCAATACATACAGCTCTTCCGCTGAGATGGCTGATTTCCTTAACAGCATGAATGCTACAGACGAGCTTCCAAAGACAATCATCTACTCTCTCAACCCTATTGACAACGCTGCTATCGGAACAGTACTCGGCTGCTTCCAGGATTCAACCGCTGTCGGCAAGATTCAGCAGGGTTCTGCATGGTGGTTCAATGACCACAAGGTAGGTATGACAGACCAGATGACATCACTCGCCAACTTAGGACTTCTCGGCAACTTCATCGGTATGCTCACAGACTCCAGAAGTTTCTTATCTTATACGAGACATGAATACTTCAGAAGAATCATGTGTGAGCTTCTCGGCAAGTGGGTTGAGAACGGTGAGTATCCTGCCGATATGAAGACTCTCGGCGGCATGGTAAGAGACATCTCCTACAACAACGCCGTAAGATACTTCGGTTTCAAGCTCGACACAGTTGAGAAGTAATTAAGCAACTGTCTGACGCAGACTTACAGGCACAACAAAAACACCATTCCGATGAATATTACGTCTAAGCGTATGTAATCGTTCATCAGAATGGTGTTTTTATGCTTTTAGTCCGCCGAATGTAATGATGTTGGGGCCAAAACATGTGCTATAAACTTAGCATGTATAACGTATTATATTTATGCATATCACGACTTTTGGAAGAAGCTTAGATGTTCTTAGAACTCTGTTCACACACTAGCCAGAACCGGCACGGATGCCGGTTCAGAAGCAATGCATACAAGGATGTATGCCTGCTTCGGTGGCGGACATATAGAAAGCCTATATCAGAGTTCTTAGAACATCTTGCTTCGTACAACGGAGCTGATATGCATAAATATAATACGTTATACACTTGTACATTAAGTTGGCATGTTTTGGCCCCAACATCATGTAATTGCACTACAAAACATTCGTTATCATCACATATTCTCCGCAGACTCGCAGACTTCCCTGAATTTATCAAACTCCCGCAGGAACACATCGACGACCTCGGGTGCAAACTGCTTCCCGCGCTGTGCTTTAATTTCCTCCTTCACTTTTTCAAGAGACCACGCTTCTTTATATGGTCTTTTTGAGACCAAGGCATCGAACACGTCAGCGAGGGCAACACATCTTGCCGCCGGGTGAATTTTCTCCCCTTTCAGACCATGATAGCCGGTTCCGTCCCACCTCTCGTGGTGCTCGTAAGCTATGACCGCACCGAGCTGCATAAGCTCGCCCGGAGAATTTTCGAGCATTTTCTTTCCATAGTCGGTATGCTTTTTGACAATCTCGAACTCCTCGGGCGTGAGTTTTCCCGCCTTCTCAAGAATTTCAAGCGGGACGATAATCTTTCCGACATCGTGCATCTTAGATGCCTGTGAAATCTTCCAGCTCTCCTCCTCCGAAATGCCAAGTCCGCGGCATATTATATCCGTGTACAGCGCAACTCTCTTTACATGCGTTCCCGTATGCTCCGATTGTGACTCGATAATCTCCGACAATGACGTAAGGGTGTTTTCCTGGTCAGCATACAACTCCTTGTTTTTTAACAGAACCCTTCCGACAAGAGCCTGCATTCTGTCAGCTATGAAGTACGCTGCCACAATAAAAGCGAACATTTCAAGAAGTCTTGGCAGGATTCCATACAAAACAACCCCCTTCAAAGTCACAAGCGGCTCGTCCGGCACAACCTTCAGTGCAAAGGCAGCCAGATGCGACACGATAAGCATAGGTATAGTGAGCACCGACACATAAATGACATATCTGTTCCTGCTGTAAAGGCATGCAATGACAAGCGGAAATGACAACATAAGTATAACATGGTACGACAACACAGCGTATTCCAGACCGGCCAGCACTACCAGCAGGAAAAGAATTATGTATCTCACACATCCCTTATGAATTCCCAGAATATTATACAAAAGTGTGGGAAGCATATATATTATTATTGAAGCTGCCACGACGAACATGAGCATCTTCATCTCAATAATAAATATTCCAAGCACATTCAGCAGGCCTACAATAATCATAAACGCCACGTTTATCCTGCAAGCTGCTGCCACACGTCTGTCTGCCATCTCATCGTATTCTTTTATTATCGCTCCGGAGTAATCCATATATAATCACCTTCATTTGTTAAAATCCCAGCTTCTTAAATAAATCCCCCATGCCGGTGCCCACAGTCTCATTGCTTACATACTCGACAGGCTCCTCGTCAACTTCCTTGTCAATCGCCTCGTTGACGTCCTTCATCGAAAGGCTGACCTTGCCGTTCTCAATCTTCGTTATCTTGACAGCTACCTCCTGCCCCTCCTTAAGCGCATACTTAGGATGCACAAGCTTTTTAGGATAAGGAATCTGCGAAATATGGACAAGTCCGCTCACACCATCGCCTATATCAACAAATGCGCCATAATCCTTGAGGCTCTCAACCTTTCCGTTCACTATCGAACCGACGGCAAGTCTCTTTACCTGTTCACTCCTCTGCTCATCAAGCTTCTCCTGAAGTATTTCGCGGCATGACAGCACAAGCTTCTCATTCTCCTCATCGACTGTTATGACAACAGCATCGACCGTCTTTCCAACATACTCTGCCGGATTTTCCACATAGTGGAGCGCAAGCTTCGATGCCGGAATGAAAGCGCGTATTCCTTCAAGATAGCACACAACCCCTGCGTTCACAGCCTCGGCAGCCTTAACGCTCACGCGTCTGCCCTCAGCCTTCCATTCGCGGAATTTCTCCCAAGCCGTCTCATGGCTTGCCTGCTTCTTAGATAGGACAATATTGCCGGCACCGTCATCCGTCGCAACGACTGCTGCCGTCACCTCATCGCCAACATTAACTTCCTCCTCTATTGAAAAATCCGGATTATCCGAGAACTCGTCGACCGCAATAAAACCGGGTGCATAATAATTAAGGTCAATAACCGCTCCATTCTCGTCAACGGATATTACGGTTCCCTTCACTATATCGCCTACTCTGAACTTCTTAAATGAAGCTTCATATAAATCCTTGTAATCTTCCATGCTTTCCATAATAACGACCACCTTTTTTATTTTATGATATGAGGTTCAAAATGTATTTTGTAAGCTCATTCCCTGCCATCCCAGCAGTATGTGCACATACACTCGTGTGGCAGTCCCGTAGAATCAAGCATATCATCCAGTCTGTTGAACCTGAGTGACGTGAAATTTAGTTCTTTTCTTATCTCCTCAACCATGCGCTCATACTTTTCGGACTCAGGATCAGCATATTCCTTCAAAACCTCGTCCGTCACGTTTCCATTCTCAAGTCTCTCTATGACGCGTCTCGTAATCAAATCCATCTCCGATGATGAACGTGAGAAGTTGAGGTACTTACATCCGTAAAGCAGCGGCGGGCACGCAGGTCTTATATGTACCTCTTTCGCCCCACTCTGGTAAAGAAACTCCGTTGTCTCGCGAAGCTGTGTTCCGCGCACAATCGAATCGTCGATAAGCAGAAGGCTCTTATCCTTTATAAGATCATCAACCGCGAGGAGCTTCATTTTTGCAATAAGGTTTCTCTTACTCTGGATAGTCGGCATAAACGATCTCGGCCATGTCGGAGTGTACTTGATAAAAGGTCTTGAAAAAGGAATGCCCGAAGCGTTGGCATATCCAACGGCATGTGCCGTACCCGAATCAGGTACTCCCGCCACAATATCAGGCTTCACGTTATCGCGCATCGCCATCTTAGCTCCGCAGTTGTAACGCATCTGCTCCACGCTTATGCCCTCGTAGGAGCTCGCCGGATATCCGTAGTATACCCAAAGGAATGTACATATCTTCATTTCCTTGTTCGGATGTGCAAGCGTCACGCAGTTCATCTCCGTCATGACCACAATCTCACCCGGTCCTAACTCCCTGTAATCATTGTAGCCAAGATTCTTATATGCAAAGCACTCAAACGATGCACAGAAGCCATCCTCCTTGCGCCCTATCACAACAGGTGTACGTCCGTATCTGTCACGCGCTGCATATATTCCCGCCTGATTCATGAGAAGAATCGACATCGAACCGTCAATCGACTCCTGCGCGTATCTAATACCCTCAATCAGATTGTCCTTCTGGTTGATGAGCGCAGCAACAAGCTCGGTTGCATTAATCTCGCCGCCGCTCATCTCAAAAAAGTGTGTATGCCCCTCATTAAAAAGCTTCTGCACAAGCTCATCATTGTTGTTAATCTTTCCGACCGTAGTTATCGCATAGGTTCCATGATGTGAGCGGATGATAAGAGGCTGCGGCTCATAATCGGAAATACAGCCGATACCATAAATCCCCTTCATCTCATTGACATCCTTGTCGAACTTCGTTCTGAACGGCGCGTTCTCTATATTGTGAATAGCCCTGTTAAAACCGTCCTTACCGTACACCGCCATACCGCCGCGTCTTGTTCCAAGATGTGAATGATAATCAATACCGAAAAACAAATCAAACACACAATCATGCTGTGATGTTACACCGAAAAATCCGCCCATTTAACTTATGTCTCCTTAACCTGTAGATTTACATATATTATAATTATCATGCTTTGAGAGGGATGTGTCAATAGATTTGTGAAGATTACAGCAACTCTGTTTTTAAACCATCTATTTTAATCTTCTTCGAGAATACTCATTGTATGTTTCAAAAATTCGTGCTAATATGAAATTGTACAACAATCTTGACAAAGCGGTTAACCGAAGCATTGATGAGTGCATTTCCGAGGGAATCCTCTCCGATTTTCTCAGAAAAAACCGCGCGGAGGTAATCATGACCAGCATATTTGAATATAACAAGGAAGAGGAAGAACGCAAGCTGCGCAGTGCTGAACGCGAAGCCGGGTATGCTGACGGGTTGGCGCAGGGCAGTATTAAAATGCTTATCCAGCTTGTAAACAATAACGTAATCTCCACCGCCGATGCCGCGAAGCAGATCAATATGTCCGAAGAAGAATTTGTTGAGAAAATGAAGCAGAATCAATAATAGCAAAGCAGCCGTAATGCTTGTTTTAACAGGCATTACGGCTGTTGTTTTTATTCAAGCTCTCGGGCTATATATTAATCGCTCTGCTCCGCTTTCAGCTTTGCAGGAAAGCTTGAATATTCTTTCTTATATTCTCTAAATGACATTGCCGTTTCCGATGTCTTTTTTATAATAACTCTGTTTACTTTCTTAATTATTTTTACATATCAAGCCCGTATGCTAGGTCGAAATTCACATTGATTTCCTTGCCCGCCGTCGTGAACACGCCGTCCGTGTCATATATGCGGTACACATAATCGCTTGTCCATGCCGTCGCGCCGTCCTTTAAGAACGAGGTCTTTATGCGTTTGATTGTGAGAACCTTGAGCTCCTCGTGGTCGTTATTGTCATAACAGAACAGCTTGTACTCGTTCGGGTTCTCCAAATCGCGGTACAGCGACACAGCGTTGATTGCGTGTGATTCTCCATACACGATAAGCGGCACTCCCGCTGAAAGGTATTCTATGAGGCTGACCATAGCCTGCGAGTTGGATTCTATTGATGAGGTTGAGCTAAAATAAAATCTCTTGTTTCCGTCCGCCGTCTGGCTTGAAAAATAATTGTTGATTGCAAGAAGTGTGTCGTACATGGACTCGTCCTCATCACTTGCGGTATCGGCATTCCCAAGCTTAAATCTGAAGAACTCAACCTTCGTGAACTTCTTGCCGTCAAGTGTTCCCTTCTCATCAAGCGTGAAAAATTCTACAAGCGAAAACTGCTCAAGTGCCTCCCTGATATCGTCCTTGAACACAGCCTTGCCGTCGACAACATCCCACTTCTCGGCAGCAGGCTTTGCCAATATGTCGAACAACTCCTGATAATCCCTGTAATTGTTGAGCGCCTCTGAATTATCTACATAATCTCCCTTCTCCTTAAAGAAGTTAGAGTCATCAAAGTTGTATGCCTGCGCCGAGAGCGATTGCGACCAAGGCATGCTTCCGTATTTATGCTTGCTCACCGCATCGCGGCTGTATGGCAATCTGCCGACATAGTAGAGCTGCGTGAGCGAGGCAATTCCAAAGCACTGTCCGCTGCGGAACACACCATCCGCATCGGTGACTCTGAAATTGTTAAAAGGAAACACATCCGTGGCAATGTCAAATCCCGAATCAGCCAAGAGAATGCTGTCTAACTCTCCGTCGCCGTCAAGATCAACGTAATTGTTGTTGAGCACCGTGTTAATCTGCTCATACAAATCCGCCAAATCATCCGCCGAGCGCGCATATCTGTAAAAACCGCCCGTTCTCGTTGCAAGCTCCGTCAAATGTTCAACATCAATATCATTGCCGAGCCCGATACAGATTATAACCACATTCTTAGATGCAGCATTGCTCACAACCGTGTCCGTGCTCCAGTTAAAATCAAACAATCCCTCTGTGTCGTAGCCGTCCGAGAGAAGTATGACATAATGCCTCCTGTTTTTGTCATAGTCAAAATCGGATATTGCATCAAATACCGCGTTGTTGGCAGCAGTTCCGTTAAAATGCGGAAGCTCATCCTTTATTGAATCTATTGCCTCACACAGTGCTTTGTGGTTGGAGGTCATATCCATAACCTTGGTGACATCATGTGTAAATGTATAGAAGCTGAATCTCGTGGTCACATCCGACTGCTCAATGAGTGCCTTTGCCATATCAATTCTCTTGAAATCGACGTCGTTCTCATCACTTCCCTCACACTGCTCTGCGCTGTACATGGAGCCGGAATTGTCGATTACGAGCGCAATATCGAGTGTCGGTCGGCTGAGTGCATCAAGGTTCACCAGCTCTCCTAAGAAATATCTGGAAAAATGCTCAAGCGCGACCTCCGTTCCCTCCCCGACAAGCTCGTAGCTGCCGTCATCAAGATACTGATATACGCCCACATGCTGTCCGTAATAAGGATTGTAGTCAAACTTGATTGTTGCCGATTCAAATTTCTGGTTTTCCATGTAAATTTCGTACACAGGAGTGATTGCAATGGGAACATTGAATACCCCCTCGCTCTGCTGAAACACAATGTCCGCTGTCGCATAATTGCCCTCAACCGTGAGTGTTGCCGTATCACAGGAATATTCCTCCTCGAATGTGCGCTCACTGTCCTTGTTCTTACCGTCGGACTTGGCATTCAACGGGTCAAGCCCGAGACGAATCTCCAATCCATCATATATGCCGTCCCCGTCCGTGTCCGCCTTGTTCGGGTTGGTTCCAAGCTTTTTCTCATCCTCATCGGTAATTCCGTCGTTGTCGGAGTCGGGATTCTCCGCATCCGGCTGAAAGCCCTTCAGTTCCTCCAGCTCTATAACCTCAGGTGTAATCTCCTGCTTTTTTGAGCATCCCGTCAGCACAAGAGCGCAGCAAAGTATCATCAGTATTCTCTTCATTTTTTCCTCCATCGCAGCTTATCGTCTATACTTTTGTATTATTATCTGCCGTACACATTGAGCAGGAATCCCGGTTTGCTTCCCAGCTCGTCAGGGTATACAAGATACTTAAAGTCTGCGAGCGCCTCATAGTCTGCCACATCCGCCTTTGCAAGCTTCGGTATTCTCTTTGTGGAAGCCTCATCGTTACGGATGTAATCAACACATCCAAACACTCTTCCCGTGGCTATCGCCGCATACACTTCCTCCGCGCCATCGAGGATATATGTATATCCGTCATTACCTGCAAGAATCGGTGAATCCGACATACAGATTGCCTCATAGTTTTTAATCTCCGAAACCTTTTTATCATACGCTGCCCTGTCGAAATCTGTAAAGTGCTGTGTCGGATAGAAGGTTCTGATATTGAGTTCAAGCCTTGAGTGGAACTTATTTACCTTAAACTCCTCAAAATTTCTCATAATTTCCTTCGCAATCTGCTCCGGTGAAGCGTATGTGCTCTCAATGATGAGGTCGTAATTATTTCTGTTATAGTAATCAATATTGTAAAGCTCCTTGAAGCGTGCTCTCTCAAGGTCTGCTCTCTGCTTTAAACCTGCCATTGTTGCATTGATGTCAGAGTATTCCTCAGCCTCTCTCGCTCCGCCTGCAAAGGTTCTGCGTGCCGCCTCGTAGCTGTCCGTCAAAAGAAACACCTTAAAGCTGTCCGGCGCAAAATGCCATGCCAGTCTTGAATCAAAGAGGACATTGTCCTCCTCTTTTCCTATCTTTGCAGTACGATTGTCAATCAAATCGTCAATTGAGCGGTCAGCCTTGGCTAGTTCATTGAGCTCAAGCACGGAAACGCCCTTCTCCTTAGCAATATCCCTGAACAGCCCTCCTCCTGTTATAATCTTGAATCCATATTTTTCCAGCTCTCTGCACACGCTGCTTTTTCCGCCGCCGAGATTACCCGTGATTGTGATGTTCATTGTGTTTTCCTCGCTTTTATGTTTATTTTTTATTAGTTATCCGATAGCCCAGTCATTCAAATCGAATTGGATTATATCCCACACAAGGCTGTCATAGTTAGTCCCCGGTATAATTCTGTGTTTTCTGGTTCCAATATATTTTAAATTGTCCACCGAAACATTTTCGTCGGATAATCTCACAAACCCCTTAATTATCCCGTCCGGATATATATGTATGTCCTTGACAAGCGTCTCCTCAGCATGAACTGTATGACTGCATCGGATATGAACCGACTCCTCACCATAGGATATCTGTGTCATCCAGTTCCCTGTGTGTTCATAATATCTTACAATCCGTCCCTTTGAGTCATAATCATTTTCAATCAGAACATTATAACCTGACAAATCGCTGAATACACCGTGCTGACAAATTCCTTTCGCATCATAATAGAAATAAGCCGCATACCGCTCATCATTGTCATTGCCGTCAATGCACATCTCGATAGCCGTGACATCTGAAATGTCAAAGAGAAATTTCACGGTCTCCAACGGGTCAGAACGTTTTAAAGCCATCGCATATCTACGCCCTGCCTTGTCCACCTCATATTTTACGGGTATTCCGAGCACGAAGCTCTGCTTTACCCCATTGACCTCCATATCTCCGGTAAAGAAATTGATTTTATCATTGATAAAAAGGTAACCGTTTTCTCTAATCTGTGCATTAACGATTGAATCTGCCATATCACCAACACCAACTGTCGACATACAATCCCCTCCTCCAAGTCTATAAATCCAATTATAACCTAGATAGCTTGAATAGACAAGTCATTTGTAAGCGCCTCATAGTGGGTACTCCCACATAAATATACAGCTCTACAGAGCAGAACATTTTCCGGTTTTGCTCTTTTCGGAAACCCTGCACTGATTCTGTTTTGTCCACGCAAACTCTAACACGTAATCACTTTCTCATAATTATATTCCAATCTCGTCCAGAATTTCCTCCGGGTCTTGCTTACCTTTTGTTTCCAACTCATGCCAGGTAGATGATTTTAACCCTGCCTTAATAGCACCAGCTTTTGCAATAATCTCCTGCTGTTCAAAAATGTTCAAAAATGTTTACTGATAAAACTTGATTTTTCTTCTTTGTGCCTTTAATATTCATTGTAGATACCTCTTGTATTCGTTAGATTTTACCAACTTGCCGGTCAGTAATAATCTAATTTTACTTGAGCTATTTTTTTCGTCAATCTCTTGACCTATTTAAATTATACAGGAAGCTTTCATTCCACATAGGATCGATTCGTTTCTCAGTATCACAGTAAGCTGTCAGTTCTTCATTCACTCTCACTAACATAAATAGAAAAAAGCACGCTATATTATAATACATATAGCGTGCTTTAAACTTATAGTAAATTTTTCATTAAACTCTTGCGTAATATTTTCCTACGCAACACCGTACGCAAATCCTACGCAAATTTCCCCACAAACCTATATAAATACTTGATACTTTATGAAAATATAATTCTTATAAAATCCTTACTTTTCATAGGTTTTTATTGAGTACTGTAATTAGTTGCCTGCCATCTGCTTAGCAACCTCTTCTGCGAAGTTCTCCTGCTTCTTCTCCATTCCCTCGCCTCTCTCGAAACGAACGAACTTCTTAACGGAAAGCTTAGCGTTGTTAGCCTTGCCAACCTGTGCAAGGTAAGCAGATACGGACTGCTTGCCATCCTCAGCCTTAACATATACCTGATCGTTTAAGCAGATTTCCTTGAGCTCCTTGTTGAGCTTACCCTGAATCATGCCCTCGATAACCTTCTCAGGCTTGCCTGCAGCCTTAGGATCGTTAGCGATCTGAGCCTTGATAATCTCTATCTCATGCTCCTTGAACTCCTCAGGAACCTCTGAATCACATACATACTGTGGGTGAAGAGCTGCAATCTGCATTGCTACGTTCTTGAGTGCTTCCTTGATGTCATCGTTGACAACATCTGTAGCAGCCTCTACAAGAACACCAATCTTACCATCGCCATGGATATAAGAAACAACGAGATCTGCACCTGTAACCTTCTCAAATCTTCTGATGCTTAACTTCTCACCGATACGGGCAACCTTGCTTGAAAGAGCCTGCTCAACTGTGAGTGACGGGTCAGCTGCCCATGTCTCCTGCATGAATGCGTCCATATCAGCAGCGTTAGAATTCATAGCCTGAGCTGCTACAGCGTCAACGAACTCGTTAAACTCAGCGTTCTTGGCAACGAAATCTGTCTCAGAGTTAACCTCAACTACTACTGCATTGTGGTCATCGGAAAGTAATGTCTTAACAACACCCTCTGCTGCAATTCTTCCGGCCTTCTTAGTAGCTGCTGCGAGACCCTTCTCTCTTAAGAACTCTACTGCCTTATCCATATCGCCTTCTGTAGCTGCAAGAGCCTTCTTGCAATCCATCATGCCGGCACCTGTCATCTCTCTTAACTCTTTTACCATTCCTGCGGTAATGTCTGCCATTTTAGTATCCTCCAATTATTTAAATTACAAATTAATATAGGAAACAGCGGATATTCGCAATCCACTCCATTACTTGCTCATACAGTATCCTGCTGCTTATGCAGAGTCAACTGTATATTAAAGGTTAAAGGGGCAAAGACTGCCCCCTTATATTGTTCGGAAATATTATTCCTCTGTTGCTGCCTCTTCTGCGTTCTCAACATCCTCAGAGTACTCAACATCTGTTGCCTCACCCTGATTAGCCTCGATAACAGCGTCTGCCATCTTAGCAACGATAAGCTTAACAGCTCTGATAGCGTCATCGTTACCAGGGATAACATAATCTAACTCCTCAGGATCACAGTTAGTATCAACGATACCGAAAAGAGGAATTCCAAGGATATGAGCCTCCTGGATACAAATTCTCTCCTTCTTAGGATCTACAACGAAGATAGCGTCAGGAAGCTTCTTCATGTTCTTGATACCGCCAAGGTTCTTCTGAAGCTTGTCCATTTCCTTTCTAAGCTGTATAACTTCCTTCTTAGGAAGGACATCAAATGTTCCGTCCTGCTCCATTGTCTCAATCTCAACCAAACGTGCAATTCTGCTCTGGATTGTCTTGAAGTTGGTGAGCATACCGCCTAACCATCTCTCATTGATATAGTACATACCGCAACGCTCTGCCTCAGTCTTAACTGCCTCCTGAGCCTGCTTCTTAGTACCTACGAATAATACTGTACCGCCGTCAGCAACGATATCAGCTAATGCATGATAGCACTCATCTACCTTAGTAACGGACTTCTGTAAATCGATGATATAGATTCCGTTTCTCTCTGTGTAGATGTACTCAGCCATCTTAGGGTTCCATCTTCTTGTCTGGTGTCCGAAATGTACACCTGCCTCAAGTAACTGCTTCATAGAAATAACGCTCATTTTAGTACCTCCTGTGGTTTTTAATATTCTTCCATGTGCTTCAGCTTTCCGTCACCCCGAGCAAGGGACCATAGGAAATCCACACATGTGTTTTTTCACACAAAATTTAGGATAACATACCTGTAAATAAAATGCAAGTATTTTTTTATCTGCTGCAAAATACCGCCGCAAGCTCATCATAGCTCATGCCCGAATTGACTTCAAAGCTTCCGACTCTTATCCTGTCGGCATATCCGTTGCTCACAAGAAATCTGTCAAAATCACCGGAATCCGCTATTATTCCGTTTTTCTTAAGAATGTCACATACCGTATTCGAACTCATACCGCTTGCTATCGTGAGCGTGTAAGTAATCACCGTCGAGGCTTCCGTCTCAGTGCTCTCGTTCTCTGCCTGAGTCGTCTCAGCTTCCGTTGCCGAAGCTTCGTGTGTAGTCTCCGTCGTACTCTCCTGTGCAGCTCTCGTCGCAGTAGTTTCCTGTGTCGTAGTTTCCTGTGTTGTCGTCTCTTGCTGTGTTGTGGTCTCTCTTATGCCTGTAGTAGTCTCCTGTACGGTTGTCGAAGCTTCACTGCTTTCCGTCTCAGCCGTACTCCCGGCTTCCGTGTCCGTCGGGCTCTCCTGCCCGGTCGTCACAGGCTCCGTTGTATCTGTCTCAGGCTCCGTTGTATCTGCCGCACTTTCGGTACTGTTCTCCTGTGCTACCGTCGTATAAGCCATTCCAAGCTCTTTTGCGCGCTCAATCACTTCGCTGTCTGACATTCTCCTGCCGGCATTGTGAGATATTGCAAGAATTATTGTTGTGACAACTATTCCGATTCCAAGTCCCCGTAAAAAGTATTTAAGTCTCATCTTATTTTATTCCTTTGAACAAATCTAGAACCAGCTTAACCTCGCCGACTCCGATACCGAGTGTCTTTGCAATCTCAACAACACTCCTGCCGTCATTGTAGAGAGAAAGTACAGCCTCCTTCTTATTTTCATTAGAAACGGGCTTTTCCTGCTTTTCATTGTCAACCTGAGCTTCTTTTTCCACTGTCTCCTGTACAGTGCCGGATACCGGCTTTTCGATGCTTTCACTCTGTGATACGTTTTCCTTTACGTCGTCTGCATCTGCACTCTTTGGCTTTGTGGTTCTCTTTCTTGTGACGGCTGTTGACTTTGCTGCCGCCTTTGATGCGGTCGTCTTTGATGCAGTTGTCCTTTTAGTCGTCTTAGGCTTGGATTCTTTTGCATCCTGCTCTTCTTTCACCGCATTCTCCGCTGCTTCGGCTTCCGTTTTCTTAGAAATGGCTTCGTTCTGCTGAGTCATCGCTTCCTGCACAGCCTCAGCAGCCAGATTAAGGTCACGAATATTATTGTGAACTTCCTTGCTTTTCTCATTCAGCATGTCATATAGAAACATGACTTCCGTGTGATTTTTGTTAATCTCGGCAAGAACTGTATCCGAATACTCCGACAGTTCCTTAATTTTTTCATTTGAAAGATGTTCCAGGGCATCCTTTGTGTTAACCTCAACATTCCTTGTCAGTTCATCAGTCTGCTCCTTAAAAACCGACGAAATCTGTCCCTTTATCGCTTCCTTCTGCTTATCGGAAAGACTCACGTTGACACTCTGTACATTCTCAGGTCCGTCAAATCTCATAAAAAATATAAAGCTGACGGCAACACAGATAATTCCAATCAATAATAGTACAATTTCTAATGCTGTCATAATTCCGTAAATGATATATCAGATTCTAACATCAAACGATGTATGTCTGCCCGGCTCTGATTTATCATCCTCCCCTTTGTTTTCTTTTTTCTTTCCCGAACTGCCGAAATACTTGTTTTTTCCCTTTTCCTTGGCATCAAACTTCTCATTCTTCCATTCAGAATCATGTTTTTTTACAACAGTATCCGAATTACGCTCCACCTGCTTATTAAACTGTGTCTGGAATGCCGTCTGCTCAATAACAGGCTTCTGGTCTTCGTTCTGCTTAAGCTGTGCATAATCCGGTGTTCGATTAACAATTCCCGTAAGTTCTACCGGTCTCATCCTAAACCACCTCTTTTATAAAGGGAGCCTTACAATATCTGCACCCTCTTTTACATACTGACAATAATCGTTTTTATCCTTAATAAACAACACCGTATTTCCAAAGGACAGCTTAACTCCCTGATAGATTGAGCCTGTTATCTTGATTCTTGCATTGGTATCCTCGACAAGTGATTCCTTTCCATTGTTGTACTCCTCCGTCATCTGCTTGACAGACTGCTCAATCAGGATAATATTTCTCATGGACTTCTGGAGCATTTCCTGTCTCTCAGGCTCTAACTTGCCCTCTGTCTCCATTTTCTTTCTGAGCACGGCTACAACCTGTCCAAGCTTCTCCTTGTCAGCAACGGCCTTCTTAATAAGCTCCGAAAGCTCGTTGACACGCTTACGAAGTGAAGGGTCAACTCCGACATACACATTCGTGACTGTTCCCATCGTATTCCCAATCTGTTTGGCCGTGACAAGCTGCCCGGCTCTTGCTGTTCCGCCGACTAAAAGACCGTTCTTTCCATTGACGGTAATCTTTCCGCCTGCCGAAGAGCTTGAATGCAGAAGCGAATCCGTCTCTATATTGCCGCCGCATACAATCGTTGCATTTTCGACAAACTTTGAAACTATATCGCCGCCCGCATGAATCTGTGCCTTATTCATTCCCTGAATTCCTCTGTTAACGGTAAGATTTCCTCCCGCGTCAACATTGGCTCCTTCAACCACGCCCATAATGGTTATATCGCCTGACGCCTTCAGCGTGAAACCGGCACGCACGTTACCATGCACAATTACATTTCCTTCATATTCAATGTCGCCTGTCGTATTATCAACATCTACCGGCACATCATATATGTCCGATATAAGAATCTTGTCGCCTTCAAGTGTGATGTGACCATTTACCTTGGATATAAGGCTTAAGCCATCCTCGGATATATATGCATTTCTTGTGAACTTAAAATTCTTTTTGTTAACTCTGTTAGGAGGTATCTCGGCTCCCATAACATTGCGTCCCGGAATCCCCTTGTCAACCGGAATGATTTTTGCGACAACCTGTTCTGCCTTGACACTGGTTATCAGATCTAGTTCATGGTAATCTACTGTTCCGTCCTCTTTAACCTTAGGCTTGGCAATATTGTGGGTATTAAAAAGGTATTCTATCTCTGCATCCTTACCCTGAACCGGCTCATCACCCTTGGCAGCCACGAACGGAGTATTGTATGCCTTATTCCTTATAACTTCCTTAATTGTATCCTCATTAACACCATATATGATTCCTTTAGCCGTAAGATCTCCGATAACCTCCTCACAGGTCATCTCGCTTCCCGTCCCGACAGGAGGATACATGACAGCCGTAACGTTCATCTTGTCATTATCAATACTATAAATACAAAAAGCGGCGCTGGAATTCATCGCCGTACTGCTTATCTTAAAACAATTATTTTCGCTTATTCTTCTGATGCCCGCCCTGACATCATCTTTGTTAAAATCCTCAAATCTTCTGCTGTCCAAGAAAACTACAATCTCATCCGCAGTAACACCCTTGGCACCCTCATCAGGTTCCGTAACCGTTATATAGGTTCCATCCGGCTTGACTGAAACCATGAAATACCCGTTTTTTTTCATGTTTCTTCTCCTATAATCATTAGTCAGCAAGTAATCCCATGTACGCTCCCATATGCTTTTTCATCTTCTGAATTGCTTTCGTGTGAAGCTGTGAAACTCTCGATTCAGATACCTCAAGCACTTTGCTTATCTCTTTCAATGACAAATCTTCATAGTAATAGAAAAGGACAACACTTCTCTCTTTTTCCGTAAGCTCATCAATCGCTTTTTCAAGCATCTTGGCAAGCTCTGCCTTCTCAATCACCTTCTCCGGCTGTTCAAACTGTGAATTGTGGGAAGCATCCATCTTTATTTCGCTTCCCTGCTCAACAAAATCTTCTAATGATACAAGATTCGTTATCTTTGTCTGTCCATTCCATGTGTCAAGCTCGTCAACTGAAATATCAAGCTCTCCGGCAATCTCCTCATCTGTAGCAGGTCTGCCATTCTCTGCTTCAAGCTTTGCCATTGCAGCATCTATTTTTCTTTGTTTCTGCCTCACGCTTCTTGGAATCCAGTCCATCTTTCTGATCTGGTCCAATATAGCACCTCGTATTCTGAGACTTGCATAAGTCTCAAACTTCACATTCTTATTGAAATCAAACTTATCTATCGCATCAATAAGTCCGAATATACCATAACTCACCAAATCTTCGTATTCCACGTTATATCCCAGATACATGCTGAGTCTTCCGGCTACAAGCTTAACGAGCGGTGCATATTCTGTTATTATCTTTTCTCTGAGCTCAGGTGTCTTTGTCCTCGCATACTGCTCCCAAAGCTTTTCCTTGCCGTTATCATCCATTATGCAGCCCTCTCTCAATGAACATTATCCTCTTCACTCGTCCTCTTCCGTATCTTTCTCTTCCGTATCCGGTGCCTTCTCATCGGCACTTTCCTGTTTCTGAGGATTTAGGAAACGATTAAGCAGCGTTCTTACAAGCATGCCGATAATGAAAAAAACAATCGTTGCAGCAAGGATAAGAATCAACGCCTTGGTGAGCTCATATCGATACAAAAACGTAACAACACATGCAACCAATGCCGCAACCAAAGTTATTATTGCGGGAAGATTTTTAAAAATCATATACGCTTAAGTTCCTTTCCTACTGCCTTAATCAACAATGAGCCATCCGCAGAATAAAATTCTATCGTGCGTCCGTAATTAAGTCCTGTATCTTCTGCTATAATCCGAATGCCAAGCTTCTTAAAATTAACCTTAGCCGACTCAGCATTCTTCTCTCCAACCTTCATGGATGCATTCGCGCCTGCTCCCGATGACACGGCGAACATCTGCGCACCCCCTGCAATCTTAGCAACCATTCTGCTTCTTACCGCACCCATCTTCTCCATTCTTGCCACCGTCTCCAAAATTCCGGTATCACCGAATTTTGCTATATTCTGATTATTTCTAATCAAAGTACTGTCGGGAAGCATATAATGGCACATACCGATTATCTTAGTCACCGGGTCATAGATGCATGCTCCGATACATGAGCCTAAACCTAATGTAGTTAAATTATCCGGATAACGGCAGACATTTAAGTCTGCCATTCCCACTTTAATCATATTTCCCATATACTTTTACCTGTGTGTACAATATTTACATACCTAAAGATGAAAGAATCACATCATACGATTCAAGCTCCGGTACCATAAGAAAATATCCGTTAACCAGGTCAAGTTCTCCAAACTGTGTCTCAATAAGCAGAACCTTGTCACCCAGCTTTCCGAACTCAATCGCCGGCACACTTAAAAGTGCGCCCGCCATATCAATCGATATATATGGAACCGATGATGCAATCTTCAAATTAGTTAGATTAGACATTGCCGACAGGTAAGCTCCGATAATAATATTACCAATCTCGCTGAGAGCCGAAAGCTCCATCTCCGAAAAAGTTCCGTCACCTGATACTCCCATTCCGCCCATAAGCGAATTGACCAAGGTATGTGCCGACTCCTCTTTTGCAAGGAACATCATCATTCCTTTTATATCGCCATCAAGCTGTACAAGAATTCCGGCAAGAACCTCCTCCGGAGAACCAAATGTGTCCGGAAGCTCCGTAAACGGAACCATCTCAACTCTCGGAACATTCATATCAATCTTTGTGTTCAGCATCTTTGCCAGTGCCGTCGTTGCATTGCCTGCTCCGATATTACCGATTTCCTTTAAGACGTCAAATTGTAAATCATTAAGTTTGTCAAGTTCTCTTTCTGCCATGACATCTCCTTTCCGGCAATTTTTATTCTTCCCTAGCTTGTTCCTTATCAGCAATAGCAAGCTGAATGTTGAGAAGAGAAATAAGCTCACCTTTGCTCTTTCCTATTGCACTTATGTATCCTGCCATATCATTGTTAGCATCAATCGCAGTCTTTTCAACCGAATCTTCATCAAGAGTTACCACCTCATTAACCTGATCGACAATAAGACCAACCGTTGCCTGCTGCTCAAGCTTGATAATGATAATTCTTGTCTTGTCCGTAATCTCATCAACAGGAAGACCGAACTTAAGTCTGAGGCTCATTACAGGAACAATCTCACCTCTTAAGTTGATTACACCCTTGAAATAATGCTGTGCCTTAGGCACTCTCGTAATCTTCTGCATTCTTACGATATTGTCAATATAATTAATATTTATACCATACTGTTCTTCACCCAGCTTAATGACAATGTACTGTCTTGCTGTTGACTGGCTTGTTGTTATAGCATCCATAGTATATTACCTCCATCTGTTATACAAGAGTATTTGCATCAATGATAAGAGCGATATCGCCATCACCGAGAATTGTTGCACCGCTGATCATCTTGTTGACATTGATGTAGCTTCCGAGTGACTTGATTACTATCTCCATCTGTCCTATAAGACTGTCCACAACAATACCTGCTCTCTTTTCTCCCTTACGGACAATAACAACCGTCATGTTATCACTGTCCTCATTGCTTGACTCAACATCAAGAAGCCTGCCAAGACGTATGATAGGAATAACCTTATCTCTTAAATGTATAACTTCCTTGGAATTAACATACTTTATATCGTCCTTTGTTATATCCTCAAGTGTCTCAATTGAGCCGAGTGAAATAGCATACTGCTCATCACCAAGCTTAACCATGAGTGCCTGAATAATGGCAAGCGTAAGAGGAAGTCTTACGATAAATGTACTTCCCTCGCCAAGCTTTGTCTTAACCTCTACATCTCCGCCGAGAGCCTCAATCTTGGACTTAACAACGTCAAGACCGACACCTCTTCCGGATACATCTGTAATCTTTTCTGATGTGGAGAAGCTCGGACGGAAAAGTAAATCAATGATATCCTTATCAGTCATTGCCTCAGCCTGCTCAGGAGTGATTGTACCCTTCTCGATTGCCTTGTTGCGGACCTTCTCAACATCGATACCGTTACCGTCATCGCCTACCTCGATAACTACATTGTTGCCATCCTGATAAGCATTGAGGAAAATCGTACCGACTTCAGGCTTGCCTCTCTGTGCACGCACATCGGCATGCTCAAGTCCGTGGTCTGCTGAGTTTCTGAGCAGGTGCATAAGAGGATCGCCGATTTCATCGATTACCGTACGGTCAAGCTCTGTCTCCTCACCTGTCATGTACAGTTCCATCTTCTTATCAAGCTTCTTACTCAGGTCACGAATCATTCTAGGGAATCTGTTGACAACAGTCTCAATAGGTACCATTCGGACATTCATAACAGACTCATGAAGTGATGTGGTAACTCTCTCAAGATATTCAATCTGCTCATTGAAATTCTGTCTTCCCACTGTCGAATTCTCGCTTGCAGAATTGTTAATTGAAACAAGACCGTTCTTTGCAATAATAAGCTCACTCACAAGATTCATAAGTGTATCGAGCTTGTCAATATCTACACGCACGGAACGGTTGGCCACAGGCTTGCCTGTCTTAGCAGGTGCGGCAGCCTTCTTCTCGTCCGTCTTAGCAGGTGCAGCACTGTTTTCCTTCTCAGGATGTGCTTCCGCTGCTACTGCAGCAGGCTGTGCCGTTGTTGTCGTCTCATCCTTGATTTCCTCAAGTTCGCCGCCGACAACATTCTTAATCTCGGATACGTTCTTAATCACACCGAGCACCTTGTCGAAGCTCTCATTAGATACAACAAACACGCTGAAATCAAGTTCAAACTTCTCATCCTCAATATCCTGTGTTGACGGGTCGGACTTGATAATCTCTCCTACTTCCTCGATTCCCTTAAAAACAAGGAATGCTCTCGCAGCCTTAAGAATGCAGTTAGGATCAAGATATACGGTAAATCCATACGCCTTCATTCCCTTTCTGCGTGCCTCATTAATCGCATGCATCTCAAAATCGGCAAGTGTACTCTTCTTATACTTTGCCAAATCATCAGAACCTTCCGACTGAGCCACAGGTGCCGCTGCCTGTGCAGGCTGAGCTTCTGTCTGTGGCTGTGCCGCAATATTTCCCTCTGTGGCAAGGAACTCATTGAGAAGCTTGATTATAGCTTCATTGTCCTCAGTTCCCTCGTCAGATGTCTCCTGAATATTGGAAAGATATGCCTCTAATGCATCAAGGCACTGGAATAAGGTATCTACAAGACTCGCCGTTACCTTCATCTTATCATTGCGGATCTCCGAGAATACATTCTCCATATTATGTGTAAGATTCTGCATTCTCTTGTATCCCATTGTACCCGCCATTCCCTTAAGCGAATGTGCAGCACGGAATATCTCGTTGATTGTGGCCTTATCCTCAGGCTCCTTCTCTAATACTAAGAGAAGATCGTTCAAATTCTGTAAATGTTCTTTTGTCTCATCAATAAAAATCTCTAAATACTGGCTTACGTCCATTTAGCGCACCCCCGTGTTTCTTGTTATCGCATCAGCGATTTCTTCAAGTGGTTTTACTTCATCTGTCAGTCCCGCTTCCGCAACTGACCTTGGCATTCCATAAACAATACTGCTTGCCTCATCCTGACTTATGACGTGCAGTTTCTTCTTCTCCTTAAGAAGCTTGATGCCCTTAGTTCCATCGGCACCCATTCCTGTGAGAACTACACATACAATCTCGTCATACGGCGAATCCTTGAGTGACTCATACATCACATTCGCGCACGGTCTTAAAGCATCCACCGGAGGTTCGTCAGACAGTACAACCTTCGCAGTGCTTCCGGCTCGTGTAAGACGCATATGTCTTCCCCCCGGAGCTATGTATACGGTTCCCTTCTCTACGATATCACCGTCCTCGGCTTCCTTCACCTTAACCTTGCTTATCTCATTAAGCCTCATTGCCAGTGATTTAGTGAAGCCGGCAGGCATATGCTGTACAACAACCATACCTGCATCCATGTCCGCCGGAAGATACGGAATCACCTGCTGAAGTGATTTTGGGCCACCGGTGGAGCATGCGAGAGCAACTATTCTGTTGACCTTATCCTTCTTATACAGATTATGGTCACTCATTCTCACCGTCATCGCCGGCTGTACTTTTGTTCTTCCTGACACTTCGGTACTTCTCTCGTTCTTAGCCGTCACGAAAGTTCTCATTGTGGTAGCTTTCGTATTGATGCTCTGTGTTATAGGCATTGAGCTGATGACTGAAGCCTTAGTGCTGCTTGCCGTGGCAACTTCAAGCATATCAAGTATGCGCTGCTTAAAGTTCTCACCCTTAGCTTCGATAAAGTTCTCAGGCTTAGTGACAAAATCAAATGCGCCGAGTTCAAGTGCTTTGATTGTCTCCTTCGCCCCCTCCTTTGCAACCGTGCTGACAACAATTACCGTCTCCTGAATCCTGTTCTTCTGAAGCATCTCAAGAAGTTCAAGACCATTCATCTTCGGCATATTTATATCAAGAATAATTGCATCGTAGAGCTTAGGATGAGAAACAATCTTGTCAAAACCGTCAAGACCATCCGTTGCAAAATCAGCAACCTCATATTGTTTATTTGTTTTTATTATATCAGATATGACCCTTCTCATGAGTGCAGAGTCATCAATTATCAAAATTTTCTTTGCCATATAAACTATTTCCCCCTTTCATTTTGTCTCTGCTTGCGCTCTTCCTCAAAAATAAATCTTATAAAAAGTTCCCTGTCATCACTCTTGACATTCTCAAAGCTTACCCTGTTATGAAAAACATCTCTTCTGCCCGGCGGATTTACTGATTCGACCACGCTTGCCGCTGTTCTCAAGCAGTACAGTGCCGAGCCAAGCGTATAAAATAATTGTATATATACCATGGAACCCTTCTCAATATGTGCACCGGCGAATTTAAGCCCGCCTCCGCTTATATCTATTGTCTGCCCTTCCGTGAGCCTGCCCTCCGTCATGCTGTCCGGAAGCTCCCCTGTCTTTTCATACACTGTAATTGCATCGTTATCCATCAGCATATAGCTTACCGGCATCGACACCTCATATCTGAAGAACTGTCTTCTCTGTACTTTGTTGAGCGGAGTTTTAAGCTCAACCACAAGCACGTACAGATTATTGCTCTTATATCTGTCTACAATTGTTACTCTGCTGTGATACAGTCTCGTCTTAGAATAAAAAAAAGCATCAAAACTCATCCCCATAGAAAGGACCACCAAGCGTCCCTCTTTATACGGCATGGCAATTGACACTTTCTTCTCTTTCTCATCAATATCATAAATCTGGCTGAGATAAGTATTTGCTTTCTTTGTCTTGTCAGATATTATTTCATTCAGCTCAAGCCTTCCACCCGGAACTAATATTTTTTCCATAAATAAACGCTCCTCTTAGAATCTGTTATTGTGTTTTAAAACATTATTAAAAAAATTTCCAATACCTCTTTTTCCCTTTGCAATGCCTGTCTGTGTGCTTCCATCGCTCAACCTTCCCATAATCTGAACAAATGACTTCGATGCAGACGAATTAGGATATTCCATGACAACAGGTGACTGCTTCATAATTGCCTTAACAACAAAATCATCCGCCGGAATACATCCTAAATACTCAATATTAAGATTCAGAAATCTGTCGACGACAGTTGAAAGCTTTTCATACATATTCACCCCGTCTCTTGGAGATGTGGTTCTGTTGCCAAGCAGCATTATCTTAGTATGTTCATTATCAAATCCCTGAAACATACTAAGTGCTTTGAGCAGTGCATACGAATCTGTTATCGATGTCGGCTCCGGTGTGGCAACAAGAACAACCTCCGGACTTGCGGCAACGAATTCAAGTACGCTGCCTGATATTCCCGCCCCGGTATCTACAATCACAACATCTGCTATACTGTCAAGCTCCGATAACTTACCGACAAGTCTTCTTATCTGTTCCTTATCAAGATTTACCAGTCTTGCTATTCCCGACCCGCCTGACACAAACATTACTCCGTCAGGTCCATCGCATATAACTTCACTCAATTCCCTGCCCCTGAACATTAAGTCTGCAAGCGTATACTTCGGAATAACCCCAAACATAACCTCTATGTTCGCAAGCCCGAAATCAGCATCAAAAATTATAACTCTTTTTCCCTGCTTTCTGAACATAAGAGCAAGATTTATTGCAAAGCTGGATTTTCCGACTCCACCCTTGCCGCTCGTCACGGTAATAATCCTTGCATGTCTGACTGCATCAGCATCACCGGCCTGACTGCCTCTATTTTGTTGCTGTACCATCTGTCTCAATCTCTCAGCCTGGTCCATGTATGCTCTCCTTCCTACATGATGTTCCTATCCAAGCGGTGTATTTGCAGCTCCGCTTATAAGCTGCTTTGCAAGTCCCTGTACGTCCGTAACCTCAATATCATCAGGTACATTCTGTCCACATGTCGTATATGACAACGGTGCCCCTGTCCTGTTTCTGAGGTTGAGCAGATTTCCATACGCGCTCGTCTCGTCTAATTTTGTGAACAAAAGTTTGTAATCCTTAATATCCTTATATGCATCTGCAATGTTTATCAGGTCACGGTACTTTGTTGTAGCACTGACGACAAGATACTTTTCTACCTTAAGGTCTGACTGTGCATCCTCAATATTCTTTATAAGCTCCTGTATCTCTCCAAGCTGTTCAAGATTCCTGTGTGACCTTCCTGCCGTATCAACGAGTATGAGATCATATTCGCTGTAGTTTCTGACAGCATCGACAAGCTCACTCGGCGAAAAAATAACAGAAACAGGAATATCAAGAATACCTGCATAAGTGTTAAGCTGTTCCACAGCGGCTATACGATATGTGTCAGCAGTTATCATTGCCACTTTAATACCCTTATTGAGCTTAAAATCAGAAGCGAGCTTAGCTATCGTCGTGGTCTTTCCAACTCCTGTAGGTCCCATGAAAAATACAATATTTCTTCCGGAGGAGACATCTATGACAACAGGCTCTCCGAGCTTTAGTATTATCTTCTGGTACACCGCGGAGATTATACTGTCTATGTTTGATTCCTTCTTGAGCGACGAATCAATATCCTCAATTATGATATTTGCAAGCTTCTCCTCCACCTCAGAATCAATAAGCTTATTATAGATGAGCTTAAGATACTTAAAATTGCTGTTTTCCTTAATCTCCTCCTGCTTAGGCTGGTTCTGCTCCTTAGGCTGTTCCTCTGTTCTCAGCTTGTCATCCTCATTTTTCTTTATCTGGTCTGCCAAAAGATTGTGCAGCGTGTCAAGCTTCTTCTCAATGGCTTTCTCTGTTGTGGCACTTAGTGCCTGATAATCTGGTGCGGGCTGCTTCTTTATCTCCGGAGCCGCTGTTACATTCTCCTTTTCCTCAAGCGCAGCGGTTATCTCAACATAATTCTTCTTGAAGAGCTTCGCAATACCTCTCTGCTTGATTGTCTTGACATTAAGAACAACCGCACCTGCACCAAGGTCTTCCTTTGCCTTGAGTGCCGCCTCCGTCTCGGTTGCTGCCGTATATTTCTTAACTATCATTTATGCAGTCACCATCCCAACTGATTGCAATTCGACATTCGGCTCAATCTCATTGTACGAAACCACAGTCAAATCACTCACATAATCATTGATTAATTTCTTAAAATAAATTCTCACAATAGGAGAAGTTATGACAATAGGAGACTTGCCCATATTCTCAAGCTTCTCAACCTCCTGCTTGACGGAATCGACAATCTTCTGTGTTCTGTCAGGTGCAAGCGTAAGATATGCCCCCTGCTCTGTCTGCTTTACTGCGCCCATGATTTCCTGCTCAACAGTCGGGTCAAGAGTGACAACGCTCGTCGTCTCATTAGGCGTAAAGTATTTATTGGATATAGCTCTCTTAAGGCTCTGCCTTGCATATTCCGTGAGAATATCGGGATCTCTGGTTGTTGCTGCATGGTCTGCAAGAGTCTCAAAAATTGTGAGAAGGTCTCTTATGGATATACCTTCCTCGAGAAGATTCTGCAATACCTTCTGAATCTCACCGACATTCATAAGCTTAGGCACAAGCTCCTCGACAAGCGTAGGGTTATTCTCCTTGAGATTGTTGATAAGGTTCTGCGTATCCTGTCTTGTGAGGAGCTCTGCAATATGCGAGCGCACAACCTCCGTCAAATGTGTGGCAATTATTGAAGGCGGGTCAACAACCGTGTAGCCCAACGACTCAGCACGCTCTCTCTGTCCTTCCGTAATCCATATTGCCGGGAGGTGAAATGAAGGCTCGAAGGTCGGAATACCCGTAATCTCCTCCTCCACATATCCAGGATTCATCGCCATGTAATGGTCAAAAAGGATTTCTCCCTCGCTGACCTGGATACCTTTAATCTTTATTATGTATTGATTAGGATTGAGCTGAATATTGTCTCGCAATCTTATGATTGGAACAACCGTTCCAAGTTCAATCGCTATCTGTCGCCTTATCATTACAACTCGGTCAAGAAGGTCACCACCTTGATTTGCATCGGCAAGAGGAATAATTCCATATCCGAATTCGAGTTCAATCGGGTCAACCTGAAGAAGCGAAGTGACATTCTCCGGCTTCCTTATCTCGTTAGCTTCCTCGTCCGCGTTGTCAGCCTCCTGTTCAATTGCGCCAATATCCTGTCTCTTTTTCTGAATATTTCCCCATACAATGAGAAGCACACCGAACGGAACAAATATGTACCAAGGAAGCGGTGTAAACACACCGAGAAATGCCATGGCACCACCTACCATAAAGAATGCCTTCGGCATGGAGAACAGCTCGGTGACAAGTTCTTCCGAGAGATCCTTTTCCTTAGTTGCCTTGGTGATAATGATACCGGTCGAGAGTGATATAAGAAGTGAAGGTATCTGGCTTACAAGTCCGTCACCGATAGTGAGAATTGTGTATGTACTTAACGCATCATTGATGCTCATTCCCTGACGCACAACTCCCATTATAACACCGCCGACAATATTTATGGCAGTAATTACAAGACCAGCCGTCGCATCTCCCTTAACATACTTGGTAGCACCGTCCATGGCTCCGAAGAATGAAGATTCCTGCTGAAGCTTCTCTCTTCTTGCAATCGCTTCCTTATCACTTATGGCTCCCGTATTCAAATCGGCATCGATAGCCATCTGCTTACCGGGCATGGCATCGAGAGTGAATCTTGCCGTTACCTCGGCAACTCGCTCGGTACCTTTATTGATTACCATGAACTGTACAAGGATAAGAATGAGGAATACGATGACACCTATTACAATATCATTGCCTCCCACGAACTGACCGAACACTCTGACGACATTACCAGGATCACCTGTTCCTAAAATAAGCTTAGTCGACGATACATTGAGCGATATACGGAATATTGTGGTAAACAGCAGGATTGTAGGAAAAGCCTGCATATCCAGCGGTTCCTTTGAAAAAAGTGCCATGAACAAAATAACAAGTGCCACAGCAATGTTAAATGCAAGCAGTATATCAAGTACTGCGCTCGGAATCGATACAATAAGGAAAACAACTGCAGCAAGAATATACAAACCGACAAACAGATCTGATTTCTTCATGTTCTCCTCCTTTCACACACTTCGGACATGGTATCTATGCCCTCTTATTCTTAAGATTATATACAAATGCCAGAACTTCTGCAACTGCCTGATACAATTCCGGCGGAATTTCCTCGTTTAATTCTACATTATAATATAACATACGCGCAAGAGGTTTATTCTCAACAATTTCAACATTGTGTTCCCTCGCTGTCTCTTTGATACGTGCAGCCAGAAAATCTTCACCCTTTGCAACGACGACAGGAGCTCTTCCCTTATTCTGCTCGTACTTAAGTGCAACGGCAAAATGCGTCGGGTTAGTGATAACGACATCCGCCTCGGGAACAGCCTGCATCATTCTCCTCCTTGAAACCTCAGCCATCCTCTGGCGCTGTTTCTGCTTAACCTCAGGACTTCCCTCAGTGTTCTTCCACTCGTCCTTGACCTCCTGCTTGGTCATCATCATATCTTTTTTGAATTTTCTCTTCTCATACACATAATCGACTATTCCGATTACAAGATAAATAACGCATATCACTATTCCAACATCAAATATTATATCTGCCAGCAATGACAATGCCTGATTCAGCGAAATATCATACAATGTATATATATCAGCAAATCTGCCCTTTAACTTGTTGTACACTACAATAAAAATAATAACCAGTATCACAGTCTGCTTAAGAAGTTCCATAAGTGTCTTAACGGAAAACAGCCTTTTGATACCGTTCACCGGATTGAACTTGCTGAGCTTAGGCTGCAAAGGCTTTGACGTAGGTTTCCATTTTACCTGAACAAGCTCAGCCACAACTGCGACAACAACTCCGACCGCAAAAAAAGGCAAAACCATCATGAGCATATCAAGAGCTGCCGCTCGCATAAGCTGTATTGTATACTGAGAATTAAACTCGCCGTTCTGTGCCTGAAAAAAATCACCTATTCTTGTGTAATTTTCCCTGAAGCATTCCACAAAAGAACTGCCCATACTGCCAACCATAAATTTCAAAACCAGAAACGACACAAGCAAAATAACGGATGAACTTAAATCCTTGCTCTTTGAAACCTGTCCATCCTTACGGGCATCGGAAAGCTTCTTAGCAGTAGGCTCCTCCGTCTTCTCTCCACCCGGACCGTCCTTGGCAAAAAACTGCAATGAGACACTCAATGTTCCCGTGGCTGTGCCTGATACTCTGCCATATTTCTTTATATATGTATTATTGCCATCCAGCTTAAGTTTCCTCACCCGGCGCGCATCCCTTTCACAAGATCTATTATATTATTTTTCATTGTATCCATCAAAAAGCCCGCAACCGACGGAAGCATGGCAACCGTAAGAAACATGATAAAGAAGCCTATTAATATCTTTATCTGCATTCCGACTGCAAACATATTCATCTGAGGTGCCACTCTCGCCATTATACCGAGAATACAATTCATTACCATCAATGTGATGAATACCGGAAGTGCAATTCTGAAGCCGATTGCAAAGTAATCTGCAATAAAGCCCAGCACCGAATTGTACATTCCCGGTCTTAAAACCGCCTCTCCTACCGGAAGAACCGTATATGTATCGACTATTGCCTGAATCAGGAATGTATGCAGACCTGACACCATCATCAAAAGCATAATAACATAATAATATAACTGACCCGATATATTGACCTGCATTTTTGTTGCCGGGTCATACATCGTCGCCATTGATAAGCCGATGTTGATATCTATCAAATATCCCGCAAAATGAATTGCCTGCATACACAGATTGGCACAAAATCCGATGGAAAGACCGACGATTGATTCCTTCATAACCAGTATTGCATACCCAATCACTCCATCGTATGTATATGACTGCTCAGGTGCCGCAAACATAATAATATATGACAAAAATACTGCAAGTCCAAGCTTGGTTCTTGTCGGTACATTGCTCGTGGAAAAAAAGGGAGCCGTATATATAAAGCCGGCAACCCTCACAAGTATAAGCAGATATAATTCCCACTGTGCAAATAAAGTATCAACGTCAATAGTCATATTAATCCCATCCTAAAGCTGCAGTATACAAATGTCAAAATCCACATAGCGAATTAAATGAGCCCCAAAGATTTTCAATAAAATCAGTAAGGTTGGTACCTATCCACCCTGCCACAAGCATAAGTGTGAGAAATACCGCAATTACCTTCGGAACAAATGTAAGTGTCTGCTCCTGTATGGATGTAATTGTCTGAAATATACTTATTATCAAACCAACCACCAATGATACAAGAAGAAGCGGAGCCGAACATTTAATTACGAGAAACAACGCTTCCCGCATTATATCAAGTACCTGCTGTTGAGTCATAATATACCTCCTTCTCTTCTAACACCAAATCAGCCCCCACCATAAGCGTGGAGGCATGATATCCTTGCCTATATTTATCAATGGTAAAAAGTCTTAACGAGATTTCCTATAACAAGATTCCAGCCATCCGCAATAATAAAAAGAAGTATCTTAAACGGCATGGAAATTGTGGTAGGCGGAAGCATCATCATACCCATGGACATGAGTGTTGATGCCACAACCATATCAATAATAATAAAAGGTATGTAAATCACAAACCCAATTATAAATGCTGTTCGTAATTCACTTGTAATAAAACTTGGAATAAGTACGGATGTCGGAATGTCATCCTGTGTCTGAACATCCTGCGTACCCGAAATCTCAAGAAACATCTTAAGATCCTTTTCTCTTGTTATCTGTCCGAACATGAACTCCCTAATCGGAGCCATTCCGACTTCAAACGCTTCCTCAGACGTAATTTCACCTGCCGCAAGCGGTTTGACTGCATTCTGATACACTGAACTGAATGTCGGAGCCATTATGAAAAAAGTCAAAAATAACGCTAATCCCACAAGAACCTGATTAGGAGGTACGGTCTGAGTGTTGAGTGCCGCTCTCGTAAAATGCAGAACTATAATTATTCTTGTGAAGGATGTGAGCATAATAAGTATAGATGGTGCAAGTGAAATGACGGTAAGAAGAGCAAGCATCTGAAGGACACTTGCCATATTCTCGTCACCTGCCGCAACACCTATTGTTAATAAATTATAATCTTTGCTGTCTTCCGTAGAGTTCTCCGAGCTTAATGTGCCCAGCACGTCCGTGCCCTCTGAAGCATATACAGGCTTCTCGGTACTCATAAACAGAACAAGGAAAGTTATTGTAAATAGCATAAGGAATCTTAAAGCATTCTTCTTAAAATTCTTTCTAGTATACATAGCCTCTACCTGTCTTCCTGTCTGTTTTCCTGTTCTTTTTTTCTAAAACGCTTGAGAAGATTCTCAAATTCCATATTTGAAGCCGTACCCTGTTCTTTTATCACAAGCTTGTCACCGTCAATCTCACCTAACAGGGTGACAGTGTCCTTACACACAGCAACAGCAAAGTACTTTTCTCCGACACGCACTATCTGTACAAGCTTATTCTGTGACAGACGAAGCATGTCAATAACCTGTATATTATTGCCTGACAGTTGACCCTTCTGATATCTTCCGACAAAACGCGTCGTGAAATAAGTCAAGGCAAGCACAAGGATAAACAAGACAGCAACCGTTATAAGCTGTGCAATACCGTTTATCCCTGTCAGAAGCATGAATGTATGCACTAACCTACTACCTTTCTTACCGCCTCTAATACACGATCCTGCTGGAACGGCTTAACAATAAAATCCTTAGCACCTGACTGAATTGAATCGATAACCATCGCCTGCTGGCCCATTGCAGAGCACATGATAACTGCTGCTCCCGCATCTGCAGCCTTGATTGCCTTAAGTGCCTGAATTCCGTCCATCTCAGGCATTGTGATATCCATGAGGACAAGATCCGGCTTAAGTTCCTGATATTTTTCAACAGCCTTAGCACCATTCTCTGCCTCGCCGACTACATTGTAGCCATTCTTTGTGAGAATGTCCTTAATCATCATTCTCATAAATGCCGCGTCATCGCAAATTAATATATTCTTTCCCATACAATTCTCCTTCTGGTAAAATTTATTCATATTTTTGTTACCATTATGCTATGTAATTAACATTTATAAAATATCTTATTATGAAATAATTGTCAATTAATAATTTCCGTAATCTTAATTCCGAAACTCTCTTCGATGACAACTACTTCACCCTTGGCAACATATTTGCCGTTAACGAGAACATCTATCGGCTCACCTGCAATCTTGTTAAGTTCAACGATTGTTCCAGGTGCAAAATCAAGTATCTCCTTAATTGACTTCTTAGTACGTCCAAGCTCCACCGTAACTTCAAGAGGTACATCCATAATGAGGTCAATATTCTCATGCTGGCCTGTAGATGACATATCTCCCGTAAAAGGCTTAAACGAAGCCGGCTGCACATTAGGCATCGGCTGCGGCTGATATCCTCCCATAACCTGTGGCTGCGGATATGGCATTGCAGGCTGCATGTATCCAGGCATCGGCTGTGCATAAGGATTCATCACAGGCTGCTGGTATGCTCCCATATCAGGCACAGGCTGCTGCATAGGCTGCGGTGCAGGTGCAGGAGCCGGGCTTGCTGCAGGTGCAGGAGCCGGTGCAGGCTGTGCAGATGCCGTGGCACTTGCAGTTGAATCCGATGATCCACTCGACTTCATGCCGAATATCTCATAAAGGGACTTGGCAAACTCAAACGGATATAACTGCATGATTTCACTGTCAATCAAATTTCCGATTAACATCTTAAATGAAACCTTTACAAACTTCGACTTCAGGAATTCAGGAAGCTTTCCCGTGTTCATACTCTCATTAAGATCAACAAGTTCTGCAGTTGGCGGGCTTATATCAATCTTCTTGTTGAGCATTGACGACATGGATGTCGCCGCACTTCCCATCATCTGATTCATTGCCTCTCCAATGGCGCTGAGATGAAGCTCTGTTATCGGCTCATCCGAGGCTACACCCGGACCACCCATCATAAGATCTGTTATAATCTTAACATCATTTTCTTTTAATACAAGTACATTGTTGCCGTCAAGACCATCAACATACTTTATCTGGAGAAATACACATGGTCTGTCATATGAATCTGCCAACTCACCCCACTCAACATACGAAACATTCGGTGTGGTAATGGTAACTGTCTGATTAAGCAGCATACCAAGCGTTGTTGCCGCAGAACCCATACTGATATTAGAAATTTCTCCAATGGCATCCTTCTGCTCGTCAGTAAGGACTTTATCATCATCTGCCGGTGCAGCTGTCGCAGTTGCAGCAGAATTATCTGCCCCGCCATTATCAGTCCCGGCCAATAATGCATTAATTTCATCCTGTGATAACATTCCGTCCATTGTTCTCACTCCTCTTCTTTCAGTATTTGCGTAATTCTAACCGCATAATTGTCATTGGTAGAGCCGGGCATAGCTGCAAATTTCTTAATATTGCCCACATAAACATCCAATTCATCATCCACGCTTCTGTCAAGCTTTATCACATCACCAATATGGAGCTGCAGGAAGTCGTTGACAGATATGGAACTTTTACCTAAAACCGCCTTAACCGGTATCTGTGCTTTTGAAATAAGGCTCTCAATTGCTTCATTGTAAGACTTATTATCCTTCTCCTGCATTGTGGAGAACCAATATTTTGTATTAAGCTTATCCATTACCGACTCTAAAACACCGAACGGCAGACAGACATTCATCAGTCCTTCAACATCACCTATTTTAACATTAATTGTGACAATTGCAATAGTTTCACTCGGTGAAATAATCTGCGCAAACTGTGAATTAGTCTCTATCCTCTCCAATCTTGGGGTTATACTGACAACATTCTGCCATGGCTCTCTCAAAAGATTTACACATATGGTAAATATTCTTTCAAGAATTACAAGTTCAATCTCCGAATATTCTCTCATCTTGTCAAGCGGTTCTCCCTCGCCTCCTAACAGTCTGTCAATAATACAGAATGCCAGGTTGCCGGAAATCTCCATAACCGCTGAGCCATCGAGTGGGTCCATGTTGATTACGCCTAAGAGTACCGGATTGGAGAGCGCATTGGAGAACTCAGAATATATGACCGACTCCGAATTGACAACCTCGACCTGAACCGCTTTTCTCAGATATGCCGGAAGATTCGTGGAAAGCAGTCTCCCGTAATGCTCGAATATAATTTCAAGTGTTCTTAAGTGTTCCTTTGAGAACTTAGTCGGTCTCGCGAAATCATAATTCTTTACCTGTTTTTCGTCCTTATCTTTTATCTCTTCCATGTCAAGCTCTCCGCTGTTGAGAGCCTTGAGCAGATTATCTATCTCGCTCTGCGACAGGACTTCGCCCATTTAAAGCCACCTGCCCTTCCTCTAGAATGCGTTACTGTGTTATAAAGCTTGTAAAGCTTACATCATATATAAATGTTGAATCAAACAACTGCTGAAGTCTTCCGAGAATCTCCTTGCGGATTTCCTCCTTGTTGTTGATTGCCTGATCCATTGTATACTGAGTTATAACCTCAATCACAACACTGTCAATCTGGCTCATCGCAGAACTTATCGTAGCCTGCTTAGCCTTGTAATCGGCATGATCCTTGTTAAGAATAATACTCATGCCAACAACTATCACATGTGCTTTTCCGTCATCACCTGTCTTAAGATTGAGAGATGTGGTTGAATCACCGTTGAATGTAACGGCAACCTCCTCAAGCTTTGTGATGTCAACCGTCTCCGGCTCATCCGATGACCCCTGTATATCAAGGTCAACTATTTCACAAATCTTATTTACAAGATTGCTCGTCTTATTGATTGCAGGCATGCAGGTAAAAATCAGTAATGCCGTAAGCACCAGATTAACCACTGCAAGTGCAAGTGTAATTATTTGTAACAGACTCTTCTTCACTTTCTTTTCCTCCTGTATATGCTATTGATTATAATCACTTAAGCTGTTGTAAATCCTGATTTCAACACGTCTGTTCTGTGCCCTTCCCTCTGCCGTCGAGTTATCGGCAATCGGCTTATATTCTCCGAAGCCCGAGTGCATAAGATTATCAGGTGCAAGACCACAGTCATTTACAAGATACTCATACACCGAAAGTGCACGATATGTAGATAGCACGGCATTGCTTGTAAAAAGCGGATCACCGATTATCGGAACATTATCCGTATGCCCCAGAATCTGAATCGTATTATCCGAATAGTCTGCAAGCACCTCCGCAACCTGTTTGAGGAGTTCTTTTGCCTCAGGCTTTAAATCAGCCTTTGCCGAATCAAACAAAAGTGACCCCTTGAGCGTAAGCTGGACATAATGTGTGGTCGTCTGAACCTCCACCGAAGAAGAAATTCCCTTGTTCTCAAGTTCTCTCTCTATATTCTCCGACATCTTCGTCGATTCCTTGAGCTGTTCTTTTTCAAGCTCAAGCTTGGCATAGGTCACCGAATCGGATTCACCGTCCTCATTTTTTCCAAGCTCAGTATAATATTCGCTGAGCTGTGTGAGCTGGCTTGCACCACTCGCTATGAGCACTCCCTGACCTATTCCCGTCTGTCCTCCGTTGAGAATGGAAAAGCTCTGTGCCATAGATTGTGCTATCTCCTGAAACTTCTCAGCATCAATCGTTGACGACGCAAACAAGAGCACGAAGAAGCATAGGAGCAGATTCATCAGGTCGGAAAACGTATCTTTCCATCCGTCGGTTTTTACCGGTGCTTCGTCTTTCTTCTTTGCCATTAAGCCTCACCTGCCTGTTCAGCCGTTCCGTCATCACCGCCGAACTTGCTTCTCTCAGCCGGTGAAAGGAAGGATTTTAACTTTTCTTCAATAACTCTTGGGTTCTCACCTGCCTGAATAGACAGAAGCCCTTCTATCATAACCTCTTTGAGGGTTACCTCAATCTCGTTATTTGCGCGCAACTTGATTGCAACAGGTGTCGCAAGCCAGTTAGCAAGAAGCGAACCGTAGAATGTTGTGATGAGTGCAATAGCCATCGCAGGTCCGATTGCTGAAGGATCACTCATGTTCTGAAGCATCTTGATGAGTCCGATAAGGGTACCTATCATTCCCCAAGCCGGTCCCATTCCTGCTAAATTCTCCCAGAATCCATATACCTTCTTATGTCTTGCCTCAAGGTTGGCAAGCTCTGTCTCGAGTATGGCTCTTACAAGGTCAGGCTCGGTTCCGTCGACGATGAGCAGGACTCCCTTCTTAAGGAAATCGTCATCAAGTCCCTCGGCAGCTTCCTCGAGCGCGAGAAGTCCTTCCTTTCTTGCAAGATTGGATAATTCAATAATTTTCTTGATTGTGTCAGCGTGGTCAACCTTCTTATCCTTGAGTGCAAGTCCGAAGCCCTTAAGTCCCTTCACAAAATCCGGCATCTTGTTCATCGTAAGACATGCACTGAACGCACCTCCGATAGTAATCGCAACCGAACCGGGGTCAATGAATCTTCCGATAACGCCGAAGCCATCACCTGATATAATTCCGTACATCGTGAATCCAAAACATAAAACCAAACCAATAATTGTAGCTAAATCCACCTTTATTCACCTGCCAGTCATTATTATTTGTATATTAGGCCTCTTCCAAGGCTGTTCTTTCGATGTAAATTTTCCTCTTATAAGATAATACTAAATTTTTTATTGCTTGTCTACTTTCTTTTACTATTAATTTTTTCCCGGTTGTGAGTGTCACCACCGTGTCCGGAGTCTCTTCAATACTCTCTATCAAATCACAGTTAACGGTAAAATTAACTCCGTTTAACCTTGTCAAATCAATCATTCTCCCCCTCCAATCCATCTTTTAAAGCTCATCCTTCTTATGCTTCCGAGAATAGCATCAAGCTTGCTGCTGTCAAACACCGTGCTTCCCGATTCAATCTTAAGCGCACTCTCAGGCCAAGGTGTATATTCAACATCAACACCGTATCTGTCCGCTGTCGCAAGTGCCATCTCCTTAAGGCTGTAGTCTTCACCGCCTATATTATAGACATCGTCCATACATCCGTCCGAAAAGCTTCCTTCTGCAATCGTCCTGCATAAATCTCCGATGTATGTCAGTGTTCTTCTGACCTCTCCGTCTCCATACAGCGAGATATTCTCACCCGCTGCCGCCTTCCCTATGAAGAACTCTGCTGTTCCGTAAGAGCTCACGCCTTTTAAAAGACTTCCGTAAGGAACGCATATTCTGAAAATACAATAATGTATCCCGAATACCTCATGATACATTTTAAGGTACTGTTCACAGGCAAACTTATTCACGGCGTACACCGTCTTCATTTCCTTCTCGGCATCCTCTGAAAGAATTTCATCTTTTCCCTTATATACAAGCCTTGTGGAAGGGAATACAAGCTTTGCCGTCGAATCTGCCTTTCTCATGGCATTTAATACATTGAGAAGTCCAAGCTCATTTACCTTTATAAAGCTTTCAGGCTCGTCAAACCCCACATACGTTCCGGTTCTTCCGGTAAAAAGAATTACCGCATCCACATCATATCTCACGGCTTCCATTGAATCGCTGCTCATAATATCAATAGGAGCATAGCCTGAATGTCCATCCTTATGCGTCTCCTCCCTGTCATATAAATACATCTTTATCTGTGCATCACTGTCCGCAATGCTCTGTATAAGATTTCTTGCTATATAACTGTTGGCTCCGATAATGGTGACTGACTTCATGGCCTGCTCCTAAATAATATTATTTAAATCTGTTATCTCTTAAGATTTATAAGTTCCTCAAGCATTGTATCCGATACCGTGATGATACGTGAATTAGCCTGGAAACCTCTCTGTGTTGTAATCATGTCCGTGAACTGTCCGGCAAGGTCTACATTTGACATCTCAACATAACCCGGTGCGAAAGAACCGCCGTCTGAAGTTACGTCCTGACCGATACCATCGAATTCACCTGAGTTCATGGTCGCTGAATACAGGTTAGAACCTGCTTTCTCAAGACCTGCAAGATTCGTGAAGGTTGCTACGACAATCTGTCCGAGTGTCTTAGATGCACCGTTATCATAGCTTGCAATAATCTTACCGTCTGTCTGAATGCTTACGGATGTCATCTTACCTGCTGCAAGACCTGCATTCTGTCCGTCAGCATCACCCTTCTTAGGCACAAGCGATGTATCCTTACCAAAGCATGTAACCTGCGAAATATCAACAGTAATGTTCTGGTCAAACGAATTACCCAGGCCTGTAACGGTGAGTGTAAGCGGATTACCTGTTTCAAGACTTCCGTCTGCGCTATTAAATTTAATGTTGACATTGTTAATAACCGCCTGAAGCTGAGCATCGGTCAGTCCCATATCCGTTCCGTTACATGTCATTGCCGTACATGTAATATTGTAGCTGTACGGATCAGCAGCATCCTGACTGATTGAGAGCGTTGCTCTGTACTCGTAGCCGAGATTATCATAAAAGCTTACGTTGGTTGAGATTTTTCCGCCTGTGGCTGAGAAGCTCTCGTCCTCCTTGTTAATATTACCTGTTATTGTGGTCTGTGTAGTCTGCGTAGGGTTGGTATATTTATTTGCTGCCGTGTAGATTGAAAGCGGCTTAACTGTTGCTCTCTGAATATTGCCATTGGCATCAGGAAGCCATCCCATTACACTGTAACCTGCACTTGTGACAAGATTACCGGAGGAATCTGTTGTAAAGTTACCTGCTCTTGTAAAGAAATTCTGTGTACCGTCGTTTACAATGAACATTGAATCTCCGTTAATCATAAGGTCGAACGGACTATTGGTTGCCTGTGAACCGCCTGGATCCGATACGGATGTGCTCATGGCTGCAACCTTAGAGCCAAGACCTATCTGCATTGCGTTCGTACCGCCTCGTCCTGTTGAAGCGTTAGGGCCTGACGCACTCTGTGTTGTCTGGTATAATACATCACTGAAGGATACGGACTGTGCCTTATATCCGACAGTATTTACATTGGCGATATTGTTACCAATAACGTCCATCTTGGTCTGATGTGTCTTAAGACCTGCCACACCAGAGAAAAGTGATCTCATCATAGTAATTGTTCCTCCTGATTATGGAACCGTGTCGGGCTTCTCAATCATTCAAAGTCCTCGACCTCCTCATCGGTCCGGTCTATATTATCACTGCTCCATCAATATTAGTATAGATATTGTCAGCATCACTGCTCTGTTCCATTGCTGTAATCACCGTGTTGCTTTTGGTGTTTACAATGAAAGAAAGGCTGTCCATTATAACAAGTGATTCCCTGATACCCTTATCGGATGCTTTCTTTGCTCCGTCCTGAAGTCTTGCCATCTGGTCGTCGGACAATGTTATATTTCTCTGCCTCAAGCGCTCGCCGGCATGCTTTGAAAATTTAAGACTACCATCCGTGGTAGTGTCTTTACTATTCTGCCACTCCTGTCTCAACATATCCTCAAAGGATATTGTCTGCGAAACGGCCGCATCCTTGCTTTCTTTCGTCTTTTGAATCAGATATTGACCCGTGATCTGTTCAATGGAGGAATAAACATTGTTTTTAATCTCCATATTCGCTCCTTTGCTTGAACCGCTTACTCTTTATCGGTGCTGTCTGAACCACTGCCTGTTGAACTGCCGCCCGTAAGTTTCTTGTAGTAATCCTCATCAACAACTGAGTATAAATCATCAATATTGTAGAGATAACCACCGATTGAGAGATATGTACCATCCTCACGAATCTCAACCGTCTGTACCTTACCGCTTGTGTATTTTGTCTCACCGGTGCTGTCCGTCGTAGCCATGATAACATATTTCCCGACAAGATTCTGTGCCTGTCCTGTCCGCATAGACTCCGACATATTCTGAAGTTCCTCAATCTGCGAGAAAGTAGCCATCTGTGATACCCACTCTGTATTAGTTGTAGGCTCAAGCGGATCCTGATACTGCATCTCAGCTACAAGAATCTGTAAGAACTGATCCTTACCCATCGTAGAAGTACCCTTTGTGTCTTCTGACAGGTTATCGGGTGTTGTATTAGCATAAATTTTGCCGTTAACTATCTGTGCACTTATTGCCATCGTTGTTCTCCTTTCCTCCCGCATAGGCGGAATTATTATTATTAATTATTATGCCATGTAGTCAATGCTTCTTCCGGTCGCTCTCATCATCTCGACTGCGAGATTCTCGTCATCCGTAAGTTCATCATCGCCTATCAACGCATTAATCTCATCTAGCGTGAGCCTTCTTGTCTGTCTGTGACTGCCATCATTCTCACTGCCTGCGTTATCGTCTCTTCCTTCGAGATTCTTTCCTGTCTCAAAGCCGTGGCTCTGAACCGTTACCTCAACCGCTTCAACTTTAAGTCCCTGCTGTTCAAAGCTTTCCTTGAGCATCACAAGCTGATTCTCAATCACATTCTTGACCGCCTCGTCCTGCGCGGCAATCTGTGCTGTTATAATACCGTCCTTAGCCGCAACGACAAGATTAACCTTTCCGAGGCTCTCCGGATGAAGCTGCAATTCCATCTCCGTCGAAGTGCTGTTTACGTTGACCTTAACCGCATCGATTATCTGTCTTACAATCTCCTCCGAGCTCACATTGTATCCCTCAAATGCACTCTCAGCATTAATTGAATTGTCAACATTGCTTATGAGCGTCTCAAGGAACTGTCCCGACAGGCTCTCACTTCCATTGCCCGTCATATGAGAACCCGTATTGTTATCGGAAGTCAATGTAATTTTCTCCTCAAGAGTTCCCGTTGTCGGCTGATTGACATTCTGCACATTGTCCTCTGACTCTGTCTTCTGTTCCATGCCCGCATCTGCCGTGGTCTGTCTGTTGTTTACCGTGTTCTGTACAGTATTTTCCATAACAGGCTCATTGAGCATTCCGTCCTGCATATTCACTGCAGAAGCGTTGCTGACCGGACTTGTTTTTTCATCAACATCAGCATTGTTCTGTACTGTGACAAAGTCCTTGAGCATATCCGTAAGTTCCTCAGCCGATACACCAAGCTCATCTGAAGCATTGCTTATCAGATTCTTAATCCCGTTTCCAAGCTCCGAGTAAGCCTGTGATACGCTGCTGTCAGTCAGGAGCTTCATTGAATCACCGTCGGCAAGGTTATCTGCCACAAAATCGGCGAGATTACTCTGATTCAGCAAATCGGTTATGCACATTCCGCTCTCTGCAAGCATCTTCTCAAGCTCTTCATCGGTCACATCAAGCACTGCACATACCACCGCCCTAATGTCACTTGTTAACGCCTTGAGGTCACTTGTCATAACAGATTCGTCAACAGCGGTTCCATCACCGGTATGTCTTGCGCCTCTTACAATGTACTCAACCTGTGAGCGGCGGTTGGACATTTTTTCCTGAATACCCGGAGTGTCCTGACCTTTTACGGTGTTCACTGCATTAGAAGCAGTTTTAATCGACTGCTTCATCATATTGCCGAAAGCATCCGTTGCCTTGGTAACATTCTGAGCTGCGATATTGTACAGACTGCCTTTTTTCGACACGGAAGACAAATTCTGAATATTCGTGTCAGCTGCCATGTCACATATCCTCCTTTCTATGATATTCTGTGCTGTGTGTCACAGCTTTATAGTCAACCGGATAACCGGATAACTATCTTGGTGCATTGCTTCCGTCGTGCGTACCGTCCGGATTTCCTACAGGATTCTTACCCTGACTCTCCTGTATTCTGTTCTCGCGATACTCCTCCATGGTATATGGCGACGGATACATGAGAAGTGTTATCTTTGCGGCATAGATTGAAGTCATATTCTGTAATATGTCTGCCGCCTTTGCCACGCTCATGCTTGCAAGTATTGAGGCAACCTTCTCCTCATCTCCGGTCATTTCCTCTAAGATTGAAGCTGCCTGAGCAGCCTTCATTTTGGAATATGTAGCTGCAAGGTCGGTTATAATCTGACTGCTTGCCTGTTTTTCAAGTACCTGCTGATATATGGCTGCCGCATTCTCCGGATCAATACTTTCATACCATGTCTTATATGTCTCCGGGTCTGCTGCGTAGTTGCCTGTGTAATCGTTGCCGAATACAACCTGCTCATCGAACTGCCTCTTAAGCTCCTCATAGTTCTTCTGATATGTCTCAAAAGGAGTTAGTCTTGCGACCTCTGATGTAAGGCTTGCTATCGTTTCCGCATCCGTTGCCGCAGCCTCATTGAGTGCGAGATTTTCATTTTCAAGCTCCTCTATCCGTGCAATTGCCTCCGAGAGGGTCGTGTACGGATACTTGCTGTCCATTCCGATTTCCTCATTGCTTGCATCAGGAAGTATCTTGTTAATAACCGGAACATCCTTGAGCACAGGTCTTAATACCTTACTTCCGAATCCTCCGACATCAAGCTTGACAAGCAGAACAAATATGGCAAGCCAGATTAAAATAATCAGCACCGTAACAAGAATTATTACAAGCTTATTGGATTTTTTTTCTTCCTCCTGTTCATCTAATAAGTCATCAAGTTCTTCCGCCATACTATTCCTCCTGTTCAAATCGGAAGCTTACGAGCTCATCTATTTCCTTTTTCTCCTGGTCATTGAGTTCCTGAAGAAATTCTTCGTATGCTTTTTCTCTGAGTTTTTCCTGAATCTTTCGCTCCTTCATAATCTCTCCGAGACGCTTTTGCGCCGCCTCAAGGTTAAGCGAAGCTACCTTAACCTCCACAAGCTGTTTCTTTATCATATTCTTCGACAGCTCTATGGCATTCTTACATATATTAATCTGTCTGACATCAATGCTGCCGGAAAGCTGCTGTCTGTATGCATCCTCATACGCCTTCTTCTGAGCAAACAGCCCGTCAAGCTTCTCCTCCTCCTTGTTAAGTCTCATTCTTGCAACCGCATAGGAGTTCTTAGCCTGTATTTCAAGCTTATTTTTAATGTCTAATATGTTCTGCATTCTATATACGAACTTAGCCATTACAATGCATCTCCCGACATTCCATCATGTTCCGAAATTATCAAAATTCCAAAATCAATGATTATTTAAAAATATCATTGAGAAGCTTAATTTCATCTTCAAATTCATATTTGTCATCAACGCCCTGTAAAAGATAGTTATTGACGGCATCATGCTTCTCAATGGCATAATCAATTTCCTTGTTGGAGCCGTTTTTGTATGCTCCGATATTTATAAGGTCCTCTGCCTCCGTGTAGGTTGCAAGCACATTCTTAAGTCTGCCTGCAACAGCTTTATGCTCCTTATCGACAATCTGGCTCATTACTCGAGATATACTCATGAGTACATCTATAGCCGGATAATGGTTCTTATTGGCAAGCTTACGGTTAAGCATTATATGACCATCGAGAATACTTCGCGCTGTATCAGTGATAGGTTCGTTGAAATCGTCTCCGTCTACAAGCACCGTGTACAGACCCGTAATTGAGCCCTTGCTGCTCATTCCGGCTCGCTCAAGGAGCTTCGGCAGCTCACTGTACACGCTTGGAGGATATCCTCTTGTTACCGGAGGTTCACCCGATGCAAGACCAATCTCTCTCTGTGCCATGGAGAAACGCGTGAGTGAATCCATCATGAGAAGCACATCTTTTCCCTGATCCCTGAAATACTCCGCAATCGCTGTAGCTGTCTTTGCAGCCTTATTACGAATGAGTGCCGGCTTGTCCGAGGTTGCAACAACGAGAACGCTTCTCTTCATTCCTTCCTCTCCGAGGTCACGCTCTATGAATTCTCTTACTTCCCTTCCTCGCTCTCCGATAAGGGCAATTACATTGATATCCGCCTTAGTGTTTCTGGCGAACATACCCAGAAGTGTACTCTTTCCGACACCGCTTCCTGCAAATATTCCGATTCGCTGTCCCTTCCCTACTGTTATAAGACCGTCAACAGCCTTAACCCCCAGCGGAAGAACCTCTGAAATAATCTCTCGCTCCATCGGATCCGGCGGTGCAGCCTCACATGGATACTCATCCGTATAATTAAAGCTGCTTCCGTCTGTAGGATTGCCAAGTCCGTCAAGTGACTTGCCGAGGAGCTCCGGTCCTACCTTAATCATAAGCGGTTTTCCCGTATTCTCGACTATACAGCCCGGTGCAATTCCCTCTACCGATTCAAAAGGCATCAAAAGTATTCTTTTTTCCTTGAATCCGACAACCTCGGCATATATTGCCTTGTCGGGATTGTCCCTCGGAATTATTCTGCACAAGTCGTTCAGCTTAGCGTCAGGTCCCGCTGACTCAATGCTGAGTCCGACAACCTTAGTTACGCGTCCAAGCTTTCTGTAGTACGACTTATCTGCCAGTCTTGTATATTTTTCCAAATCTATATCTGCAAGCACCGTATGCACTCTCCTACCGGAATTATTTTACTTCTTATCAGTTCCCATACAGCTTAGGAGTCTTATATCCTTAATAAGATTATCAAGCTGCACGTCAAGACTGCAGTCAAACACTCCTGCATCCGTCTCAATCAGGCATTCATTTCTCTTAAGAGCCGAGTCCTCGGTAATCTCAATCTGTGTATCCTTAGAAACCGCACCGCTTATCATGTGCTGATTGCTTATGGCAAATCTGTAATCCTCAGGTGAAACATGTATTATGAATTCCCTGCTGATATCCGTATTGTTCATGACAGAATTGATAAGACAGATAATCATATCCTTTTTATCCTCTGCCATCGTATGAGTAACCTTGGAAAACACCTTAAGAAGCGTATCGACAAGCTCAGGTTCTATCTCAGACATCTTATTCCTGTACTCTGTCTCAAGCTCGTTCTTCTTATTCTCATACTCAGTCTCAAGCTCCTTGATACGCTTTTCAACATCGGCGGAGCCATTCTTTAATCCCTGCTCATATCCCTCATCTTTGGCGGCATTTATAAAATATTCTGCCTCCCTGTGAGCCTGATTTATGATACTGTCAGCTTCATTTCTGGCAGCCTCAAGTATCTCCTCAGTCTGAACATTAATCTCCTCCTGTGTGGCAGCTTCCTCATCGGGCTCAGTCAACTCTTCAACGACCTGGGCGCTGAGTCCGCTCACGAACCCGTCAGCATCAGGTTCTCCCGGTGTGATGAAAGATGCAGCCTTGATGTTCTTCTTAATGCTGCTTATCTTATCCATCACCTTCTGGTTGGAATCTATAACAAAATCGTCGGAATCTTTTACAACAAAGCTGTTGTATTTCAGCAGATTAGACAACAATCTCGTCACCTCCGCCTCTTGCAATTACAATCTCACCTGCATCCTCAAGCTTTCTGATATTATTGACAATCTTCTGCTGAGCATCCTCGACATCCTTAAGACGTACAGGTCCCATGAAGTCCATATCCTCTTTAATCATAGCAGCAAGACGCTTTGAAAGGTTCCTGAAGATAACATTCTGAACTTCCTCATTTGCATTCTTAAGAGCGACAGCGATATCGTTGTTATCAATATCACGCAGCACTCTCTGTATTGCTCTGTCGTCGAGAGAAAGAATATCCTCGAATACGAACATCTTCTTTCTGATCTCGTCTGCAAGCTCCGGATCCTCCACTTCGAGAGTCTCCACGATGTGTTTCTCCGTTCCTCTGTCAACAGCATTGAGTATCTCAACGATAGCATCAACACCGCCGACGATTGTGTAATCCTGATTAACAAGCGAAGCAAGCTTGCGCTCTAATACGCCCTCCACTTCCTTTATGACATCCGGTGAAGTTCTGTCCATCTGGGCTATTCTCTTAGCTACATCTGCCTGTTTCTCAGGAGGCAGTGCCGAGATAACCATGGATGACTGTGCCGGTGAAAGATACGATAATATAAGAGCAATTGTCTGTGGATGCTCATCCTGTATAAAGTTGAGAAGCTGTGCAGGATCCGTCTTTCTTACGAACTCGAAAGGACGTACCTGAAGACTTGCGGTAAGCTTGCCGATAACCTCCTTGGCGCGTTCTGAACCAAGTGCCTTCTCGAGCAAGTCCTTGGCATACCCGATACCGCCCTCCGCGATATACTGCTGTGCAAGACACACCTCATAAAATTCATTGAGAACTTCTTCCTTCGTTCCCGGTGATACACTATTGGTATTGGCAATCTCAAGAGTAAGCTGCTCTATCTCATCGTCGTGCAGATGTTTAAAAATCTGCGATGACATTTCAGGTCCTAATGCAATCAACAGAACCGCCGCCTTCTGAATACCATCTAATCCGCTTTTCTTAGCCATATTGTCTCCATTCCGAAGCGCCGTATAAATGCGCCTCCGTTAATCCCAGCCCTCGTTGAGCCAGTTTCTGAGAAGCATTGCAACTGCTTCCGGATTTTCCTGTACAAATTTTTCGATAGCCTTGCGCGCCTCCGACTTGTCCTGAAGATCGATATCCTCAAGTGGAGCCTGCTTCTCGCGTGTAGATGCAAGCATATCCTCGACAGAGAGTTCCGGCTCTGTCTCCTCCACGGTGACAGGTCTTGCGCTTCTGAATACCACAAACACAAGAAGTGCAACTATTAGAACCGCAAGTACAATCTGTATAATGAACGAGACAGGTGTGCTGCTCTTTTCCGTCTCTAAGAACACATATTTCATATTCGCCGATATTGCAATATTGCCCGCAGCAATTCCCGTACCGTTGGCTATAAGCTGTGCCAAATCGTCTTCAACATCTATTGACACCGGTGCACTGTTGGCAAGCTTGTATTCTTCATAAGTCATATCGCCGAGCAGTCCCTGTGCCGTCAGGTCAGCCTCCGACACAACTTCGTATCTTGTAAGAATAATTGCAAGGCTTGACTGGTCAAGTTCAAGCGATAATGCCGCCTTCTTCGTATCCGTGTATGTGCTGTTCTGCAGCCAGTCATACTGTCTGAGTGAATATTCTCCGCTGGTTGTGGTGCCGTTGGTCAGTTCGTAGCCTGTGTCATCGTCATTTGACTCAGTTCCTGCCACTCCGCCCGAACCGGTTCCGTTGGTTGAATCCACCTCATAGCTTGTGCTCTTAAGACCTTCCTCCGAGCCTGTAGGAACTGTATATTCCTGCACAATCTGATTAACCACGTCCGCATTGAACTTGAGGTTGGCCATAACCTCAGCGTCAGAGTAATTCTGTGTGGCGAGGGCAAGCTTTTTAACTCCTGCCTCCATATTGGTCTGTACCTGTTTCTGGTACTTATACTGAACAGACAGGCTTGAGGACGCTGATGTTGCATCCGTTATTCCCGAATAGAGAAGCTGTCCCTTATCGTCTAACACAACAACATTGTTGGTGTTGCTGTTTCCTACATTATTGGCAAGTAAAAGTCCTATAGCCTCTGCCGTTGCCTCGTCGATAGTCTTTGTTGTCACAAGAACCGCATTTATGTATGCATCCTGATTTTCCTGAAAAATTGAAGTTGCATTCTTAAAGTCGATGCTTACCTGCGCACTCTTGATGCCGTCAATCTTTGAAAGCTGGTCTGCGAACTTCTTCTCGAGATAATCCTTATACAGTTTTTCCTTATCATCCTGTGTCTGCGAAAATCCACCGCTCAGGGCATCGCTCAGAGAATAACCGCTTGACGATATATTGTTAGAGCCAAGCACAAGCTGTGCCTCCACCTCATCATTCTTATCAATTATAATCTCAAAATCGGAACCGACCGTACACGATATGTTATTGCTTGTGAGAAGTTCACGTACCTCAGTAGCCTCCGAAGCCGTTGAACAATAACGAACAACCACCGTCTGCGGTTGTGCAAGTACTATTCCCAATATAACAAGTGCAATAATCGCAACCAGCACAGAGGAAATAAATATCGTCTTCTGTTTTTTATTGTATTTATTCCAAAATTCCTTTATCTTTTCAAGGTATTTCTTAACTATATCCGGCATATGTGCTCTCCTGTATCACTTGGTATCTCTTAATTATTAAATCTGCATCTGCATAATCTCTTTATATGCATCCAGAATTCCATTCTTGATTGCAACAGTGTACTGAAGTGCTATATTAGCCTTCTCCTCAATTATGCTGAGTTCATGTGTACTTGTAAGCTTGCCCATCGCATAATCAATCTCCGCCTGCTGTGCCTGCTGTATGTATCCGTTAGTTCCGGAAATCAGATTGACCGCTGCCTGATACAGCTCGTCAAAGGTTCCTGTATCCTGCGTCTTCGTAGTCTTATTATCTGTAATGGACTTGGTAATATAATCTCCGGATACACCGGATAATATATTGACTGATGACATATATATCCCTCACTTTTTATTTATAAATTATAAAAATTACTGCCCTATCTGAAGTCCCTTAGCCGCCATGCTCTTAGATGCCTCAAACGCTGTAGCGTTCGCCTCGTATGAACGGGACGCATCTATCAGGTCAGTCATCTCGGTGATGATATTTACATTGGGATATGTGACATATCCGTTCTCATCAGCATCAGGATGTGACGGGTCATACACAAGCTCCATCGGCGTGTCGGTGTCATTGACAATGGCTGTAGCCTTGACGCCGTTGCCTACGCCGCTTCTTGTGGCATCAAAAATCTCGCTGAATGTCTTAATGCCATAGTTGTTGCCTTTTTCCGCAAGGACAACATTCTTGCGCACATAAGCTCCGCCCTCATCCGTTCTTGTAGTCTTAACATTGGCGATGTTCTCCGATATAACATCCATTCTGAGTCTCTGTGCCGTCATTCCCGACGAAGCAATATTAAATGAACTGAATAATGCCATTATTATGTCCTCCCGTTATTCCTACTTAGCCAGAACAGCCTTCATTCTCTCGAACTCGCTGTTAAGACCTTCTATAATTCCGTCATACATAAGCTGGTTAGAAGCAAGCTCTGCCTCCTCTGTATCAATGTCGACGTTGTTTCCGTCAAGTCTCGTCGACAGCTCAGCATTATCCGTATATACATACGGCTGTAATCTCTTATAATCAACATTGGCAACCTTTTGGTCAAGAGTGGAGCTTGTCTTTCCCTGTCTTGCAATCTCGTTCTGTAACAGTGACTCGAACTTCATATCCTGTCTCTTGTATCCAGGTGTATCAACATTAGCAATGTTGTTATTCAATATCTCATTTCTTGTCCAAGCTGCATCAGCCGCAGACGTAAGTACATTAACATATCCAAACGCACCTGATTCGAACATTGTCATTCTCCTTTATGATAACATATTTATTATAATACAACTCTAAACATACCCATCTAACAATTATAAGTCATCCTGTAAAAATTACAAGAGTTTTTTTACAAGAAGTTACACACTTTCACAAAATATGCCATTTCTTAGCCGTCACTCATCCTACATATTGTGCCGAAATAAAATTCATAAGCAGAACATGCGCCGGCGTACCCAAACGCACAGCGCATGTTCTGCTTATAACTGCAAAATATCCTACTGATTCTTTAAATCAATTTTCTTAAGCTCGTCAAATACAACATCATTGAGAACCTTGATATATGTCCCCTTCATTCCCGATGACCTTGACTCAATGACTCCGGCACTCTCGAACTTTCTTAAGGCATTGACAATGACCGAGCGTGTGATTCCGACCCTGTCCGCAATCTTGCTTGCGACGAGTATTCCCTCATTGCCGTCTAACTCCTCAAATATATGCTTAATTGCCTCCAGCTCCGAGAACGAAAGTGTGCTGATAGCCGACTTTACAATATGAACCTTTCTTGTCTCCTCTGCATTCTCCTCATTCACGGAACGCATCATCTCCAGTCCGACAACCGTGGTTCCGTACTCGCAAAGAATAATATCATCTATATCATACTGGCTGTCACACTTGTACATGAAAAGTGTACCAAGCCGCTCACCCGCAATGTCTATCGGTGCGATAATCGCCTGATACTTTCTGGCATCGCCTCTTCCGAAGCCCAATGTCTCAAGATTAACATTCTCCTTAGTGGAAAGGACACTCAGTAAGCGTTCATTGAGCATATGATCTATAAACTCACCGACCTCATCATCAATCAACTCTTTAATCTCTTCCACTCCATCACACAAGCTGCTTCCCAACACCTTACCCTTCTTGCTGATAACAAGTGTATTAGACATTAATATCTCGCTTAAGACCTCACAAATGTCGTTGAATACAACCTTATGTGAATTGTTATTGTGCAGAAGCTTGTTGATTTTTCTTGTCTTGTCAAGTAACTGAACGCTCATCCGTGCAACCACCCTTTCCAATTAAATAAAAAACTTAGCAAATAGAATTAATCTTCTACTTGCTAAGTTTAGCATAAATATTTTGAATATACAATAGTTTTTGTATATTTTTTCGTGAATAGTCTGAATAATTATCATAATTCTTAATATTCATTCAATATGGTTATTATATACATATATAACAACTGTGATTTCTCCGTTCTCCGAACTTTCTAAATCACATATCCGCACTTTTCATCGGCACATACGAGCTTATTGCCCTTCTCAACCATATAACCTCCGCACTCAGGGCACTTCTTGTCCGACGGCTTCTGCCACGACATAAAGTCGCACTCAGGAAATCCCTCACAGCCGTAATATCTTCTGCCCTTCTTAGTCTTGCGGATAACTATGTCCTTGCCGCACTTAGGACAGGCAACGCCTATCTTCTCAAGATACGGCTTCGTGTTACGGCATTCAGGGAAGCCCGGACAGGCAAGGAATTTGCCATGCGGACCATACTTGATCACCATCATTCTTCCGCATACGTCGCATGGAATGTCAGTCACCTCATCCTCAATCTTGACCTTCTCAAGCTCCTTCTCTGCATTCTTAACCGCCTCATCAAGGTCAGGATAGAAGTTGCTCACAACCGTCTTCCACTGTATGCTGCCATCGGCAACACCATCGAGAAGCGACTCCATATTCGCCGTAAAATTGACATCCACAATGGCCGGGAATGCCTTCATCATGATTGAATTGACCGCCTCGCCAAGCTCCGTCACATACAGATTCTTGTTTTCCTTGGCAACATATCTTCTATTAATTATGGTAGTAATTGTAGGTGCATAGGTACTTGGCCTTCCGATTCCGAGTTCCTCAAGGGTTCTTACCAGGGTCGCCTCCGTATAATGTGCAGGAGGCTGTGTGAAATGCTGTCTGCTCTCAACATTTTCAAGCGTAATTGTACTCTCAGTGCTTAATCCGCCGACCATGGAATTGTTCTCTTCCTTCTCTTCGTCAGCCTCAGCATAGACCGACATAAATCCGTCAAACACAAGCCTTGATGCCGATGCGGAAAATCTGTGTCCGGCAACATCAATCTTTGCGGTTGTTGTCTCATACCTGGCAGGCTGCATACGGCTTGCAACAAATCTCTTCCATATAAGCTGATAGAGACGGAACTGGTCTCTTGATAGCGACTCTTTGACCTTCACCGGAAGAAGCTCTATATCCGTAGGTCTTATCGCCTCATGTGCATCCTGTATCTTCTTTGCGTTCTCCTTCTTGTTATCCATCGGAGAATAATAATCAACGCCGTAATTGTTCTTAATATATTCTCTTGCAGCTAAGTCCGCCTCCGCAGCGACACGGGTGGAATCCGTTCTTAAATAGGTTATGATACCTATCGTTCCCTGTCCCTCAACGTCAACTCCTTCATATAGCTGCTGTGCTATCCTCATTGTCTTCTGAGTTGAAAAATTGAGCGTCTTGGCTGCCTCCTGCTGAAGCGTACTGGTTGTAAAAGGCAGCGGAGCCTTTCTGATTCGCTCGCTCTTTTTAACCTCTGCAATCTTAGCTTCGCCGGTCTTGAGTCCTGCAAGTACCGCATCCTTCTCAGCCTCGCTGTGTATATCCGCATTGCCGTTCTCATCGCCCATGTACTTTGCAGTCAGAAGCTTTTTCTCTCCCTTAACCTTGAACACTCCATCGATTGTCCAATACTCCTCAGGAATAAAAGCATTAATCTCAGCTTCGCGGTCACATATAATCCTGAGTGCAACAGACTGAACGCGTCCGGCGCTGAGCCCTCTCTTGACCTTTTCCCACAGAACGGGGCTTATACGATAACCCACCATACGGTCAAGTATTCTTCTTGACTGCTGTGCATCGACAAGATTCATGTCAAGCTTTCTCGGCTCCTTTATCGAGGCCTTTACCGCATTCTTGGTAATCTCGTTAAAGCTTATTCTGTTGATGTCCTTGTCCTCAAGCTTGAGCGCCTGTGCGAGATGCCATGAAATGGCTTCTCCCTCACGGTCGGGGTCGGTCGCAAGATAAACCTTGTCCGCCTTCTTCACCTCACGGCGCAGATGTGCAAGTATATCTCCCTTACCTCTTATTGTTATATATTTTGGTTCAAAGTCATGTTCCGTATCGATTCCGAGCGTGCTCTTAGGCAGGTCACGCACATGTCCCTGTGATGCAACCACTTCATAATTAGACCCGAGAAACTTCTTGATAGTCTTAACCTTTGCCGGAGACTCAACGATTACAAGATATTTTGCCATGACAACTCCTCCACTTTCTATTTTCCACGCACATACATGCCGCCGGTTCTTTTTGCAAGATCTGCCAGCTCAAGTCTGACAAGACAGCCCGATACAACCTCCGGCGAGAGCTTACTTTCACGAATTAAATCGTCAATGCCCTGTGGGTTAAAATCTAGATGACTATACAACATTTTCTCTGCGTTTGCAAGTTCAATTTGATTTTTTTCTTTTTTTACCTCGAATTTATCCTGCTCCTTCGGGCTTATTCCCAGCTCAAAAAATATATCTTCCATGCCTGTTATTACGGCTGCGCCCTCCCTGATAAGCCCATTGCAGCCTGCACTCAGACTGTCCGTGACACGTCCCGGAAGTGCCATGACGGTGCGTCCCTGTTCCATGGCATGATCCGCCGTTATAAGCGAACCGCTCTTCTTTCCCGCCTCAAGCACCAGCACCACATCCGAAAGTCCGCTTATGATTCTGTTTCTCATGGGAAAAAATCCCGGCACAGGTTTCATATCCGGCGGATATTCGGATATAATTCCTCCACCGCGCTCAATTATCTCGTCGTAGGTAAATCTGTTCTCGGGCGGATAACAATAATTGATTCCGCTTCCGAACACGGCAAATGTCCTTCCGTCAGCCGCGCTCAGGCACCCTGTGTGTGCCGCCGTATCAATTCCCCTTGCAAAACCACTAACGATCTGTACATCGTTTACCGCCAGCGCATGTGCAATTTCCTTTGCCATCCTTCTGCCGTATTCGCTGCATGCGCGTGCTCCGACCATTGCAGCGGTATGCTTATTTTTATCAGGCAGTGAGCCTTTGTAGTAGAGTATGTACGGAGCATCAAAAATATCCCTGAGTTTTTCGGGATAATCCGCGGAATCAACGGACACCATCCTGACATCCGAGTGCAGAATTTTCTCATATTCAATATCTGCCTTTTTTCTTAGATTTTCATCAAGCAGTGTCCTCACTGTCGTCTGTATCCCCGCCTTCGTGTCGGTCATCCCCGCTTCCTCAAATATTTTTACAAGCTTTTCATCCGCCTTTTCTTTTCCTATATTCTTTTCAAGCTCATACAATTCATTTATATTGTCAAACGCCGACCTGAGTATCTCTATTCTTTTCCTCCCTATTCCGGGAAGATTTGTAAGCCTGTACCATTCCTTCATGCCCGCTCTCCCATACTCCTCAAGGCGTGCTTCATACTCCGCCGCATTTTTCATCACTGTTCATCACCCTTATCCTTTACTCTGTAGCTCAACGCCTCAAGTATATGCTCCTGCGCTATCCTCTCCGCCCCGTCAATATCCGCAAGTGTCCTTGCGACCTTCAGCAATTTATGGTATGCTCGTGCACTCAGTCCATAATGCTCATACGCCTCCCTGACAAGTTTCTCCGATTGAGCATCAAGCACACAGTATTTTTTTATCTCATCATTGGTCATTCGTCCGTTGCTTCTGCCCTCACCAAGCCTGTCCGACTGAATGCTCCACACGCGTTCTACAATCTCTCTCATATCCCGGCTTGAACAGCCCCGCTTTTTTTCTTTTGCACGCCCTGTAAGCTCATCATAATTTACCCGCTGAAGCACAACTGATATATCTATTCTGTCAAGAATCGGCCTGCTTATTCTCCCGTAATGCCTGTTCACCTCCCAGGCCGTGCACCGGCATCTTGTCCTGTCGGGATAAAACCCGCACGCGCAGGGGTTCATCGCTGCCACCAGCATAAAATCAGCCGGAAGCTCATACGAACCGCTGACGCGGTTAATCATTATTTTTCCGCTCTCCAGAGGCTCCCTCAGTTGTTCTATCACTCTCGTATCATAACGTGTAAGCTCGTCCAGAAAAAGCACACCCTTTGAGGCAAGGGACACCTCGCCGGGTTCAATAGTCCGCCCTCCACCTGCAAGTGCCGCCGTTGTGATGGAATGATGCGGTGCCCGAAAGGGTCTTATGCCCATGTTCCCACCGTCACCAAGCTTACCCGCAATGCTGTAAAGACACGCAAGCTCAAGTCTCTCCTGCTCTGACATCTCAGGCATTATTGTAGGAATCCGTGAAGCAAGCATAGTCTTTCCGGCGCCTGGAGGTCCCATAAGCAGTATATTATGCCTTCCTGCAGCAGCCGTAAGAATCGCCTTTTTCGCATAATCCTGACCGGAAATATCCGAATAGTCAAGTCTGCTTTCGTCTTTTTTCCTATTTATATCCGCTCTCTTTGGCATTATTATTCCAAATTCGGAGCCGGCAAGCTGTGACAGATGCTCAACAGGAGTTATCTCAATATCCGAAACCATTGAAGCCTCTTCATAGTTATCTGCCGGAACAACACAGCCTATATAGCCTGCCTTATATGCCGCAAGCACAATCGGCAGTACCCCGCGCACCCCTATAACGCTCCCGTCAAGCCCCAGTTCTCCGACAACGATTCTGCCATTAAGCTTCTCCTCATCTACAATGCCAATCTCCTCAAGAATGGCACAGGCTACCGCAAGGTCAAAGCCGCTGCCTTCCTTGCGCAGTGCAGCCGGTGCAATATTAATTGTCACCCGCCCCTGCGGAAAAGGAAACCCGCACTTCTTTATCGCCACTCTTATCCTCTCTCTTCCATCCTTTACCGAAACCGACAGATTCCCTGTCATCTCTATATCCGGAAGTCCTCCCGACACATCAGCCTCAACTTCAAGAAGCGATGCCCCCGCTGCCGTAACCATAGCACATCCGACTTTACTGACCATACGCATGTCCTCCATATAAAATTATAAAATGTTCCATATCACAGTGGAAATAAAAGCATGAACTTCTGATTAAATGAACCGCCGGGACCATCCTCGGCAGAATTGAATAATAGAATATAAGAACTATGCTTTGTGACTAATATAGCATATCTTTTGGTTATTGACAATATATTTTTGACAAAAATACCAAAAAAATACAGTCCCGGTATATTTCCGGGACCGTATTCATCATAAGGCTTGTTAATCAAGATAGTACAAGGTCTGAAGATTCATCCTGAGGTAAGTAAGACCAACATCCGATGACCTGTTGTTGTTAACCTCATGCATAAATGTGTTACCCACATTTCTTATATCAGACTTAGAATAATAGTAATAGTACAGCTTATTGTTCTTAAGTGCTCCAAAGTAATTGTCTGCTCCTGCCACATGCACCGTGCCTGATACTTCATCAGCATCCGCCTCGGCTGTCCATATTTCAGATATATATCCCCTTGTTCCGTCTTTCTTGGCATAGGATATACGGACATCAATGTTGTTGGAGAAGCTCATATCCTCCGGTCTGAAGTATATGCGGACATAATCTGCATACTCATCAGGCACATCTGACGAATAATCGTTACCGCTCAGCTTATCTACATTGAGGTCATAGGCACTGTTCATGGAACTTCCCGTCTCAGCCGTGAGCTCAGCCTTCTCTATCTTTACCGTAGGCGCGTCATAGCTTAGCCTGTATGCCGCAATCATGGTGTTGACAAAAAGCTTGGCTTCCATATCTCCGTTGACCCTGGAATGACCTACACCTGAGTAAAAGATATTTCCCTTGCTGTATATGTAGTAGTTGTTAGCTACATCATTAGGCGATACGCCATAAGTGAGTGCGCTTCCGTCTCCGTTTTCCGCAGATGATGTGCTTCTTGCACTTCCCGTTCCCGAATTACCGCTCGCAAGCGGGTCTGACAAGCAGTACCATACAGTAACCTCCGGATCCTCCATATTAAGCTGATACCATTGACCATGTGTGGCTGCAATAGGAAGCACATCGGATATTGTGTAAGGGTATGTCGTTACCTGCCCCTCATTAACCTTAGTCGCCGTCGTTGTAATATCGTTCGTATTTGCAAAGCCGGTTGTCTGTGAGGTGTAATTCTCAGTCACAACTGCATTGCCCTGCGGATTGGTTATCATATATCTGTACGGAAGCTTATTTCCCGAGTTGGCATTGTATGATGCATTGGTCCAGCCAAGTCTCTTCATGGTATAGTATGTGAAGCCCTGCTTCTCTGCCAATGCAATGTCGTCATAGGTTCCCGTGCTCTGATATCTTATGAGAGCATCCCTCATAGCCGTGCTCAGCTCACTGCTTACCGCCTTGTATCTGTTCATTCCTATTATATCACGCAGCATGGCATTTGCCGTGTATCCGAACACCTTCCTGCCGCTCAAATCCTTAAGATTGTACATGGATGTTATATCATGGGTGTAGAGAATACTCTTTCCGAGCTCGGTGTAGTACTGAAGATACTCGACAGCTCCGTTGTCATTACTTAAGTCAACACTTCCATAGCAGTCTCCGAAGCCTACAATAATCATGTTGTAGTCGCTGAGCTTTCCAATCTTTTTACCATCAAGCTCAGACTTTATTACTCTTCCATAGGCATCATACTCATCGGATGCCGCGGCAAGAGCCTCCGAACCAGGGTTGGTGCTGCTTATATCCGCCGATAAGTCGAAGGTGAATCCGCTTCCTGCAAAGAATTTCTCAAAGTCAGCCCAAGTGATTGTCCTGACAGTAACCTCAAAATCATTGAGGCTGCTGTATCTGTCCTTAAACAGTGCATCATTCTGAAGATTCAGCAGACCGCCGTCGTTCTTAGGCATAATCTGAAGAACCTTGAGCTGCTTCTTCTCATCGGTTGAGCGGATTCTGACTGCCGAGGAGCCGGTCTGCGTATATCTTATATTGGAATTGTCAAGTCTGTATACTTCTATCTTCCACTGTACGACTCCCACGATACTTGATGCCACATCGTAGGTGCAGATGTTCCCACCGACTGATGCAACGCCCTCCTTGACCACCTCGGAAGCCGTGAACTTGCTGTCCTTATCCTGATCAACGTATATGCGGTAGTTGTATCCGGCATCAACCACATTGAATCTGAATTCCATATATGCGTTGCCGTCGGAGTTCGTCGGCAGATAGTTAGGATTTGATATCGTAGGATTCGAACTGCTGACCGTATTTCCGTTATATAGAGCAGGCATTGCTGTAAATGTCACTCCCTGTACCTGATTTCTCACAATGCTGCAGATTCTGCTGTCTGTGGACACGAATATTCCGTTTATTGAATCCTCCGTGTTCCTGTAGCTGTTCACCAGGCTGTATATATTGGAGTTCTCATCTATAAAGAACTTCTCAAGATTATACAGATACTGCTCCGTAACAATCGGTCTTCCCGACTCAATATAGCTTATGAGCTCCTGCTTCTTGATATTGGTTATATCATTGCCCGGGAATCTCAGTTCCTCGCTGTTGACGACGCTTCCCGTGCTCACGTTGTAGAGAAACTTCATCGAACGGCTACGATTATCTCCCGTATAGCAGGATGACACCATCCTATCTCCGATGTGGAAATATATCTTTCCGTCAAGGCTGTTGTCATTAAAGTCCGTTATCGTATTCCCCCATGAACTTGAACCGTTGTTGAGTGTCACCTGCGCGTTGTTTTTGGTATTGAAAGCCCCGGTATCAAGTCCTACATATATAAGATTGTATTCACTGTTCAAGTCTTCAATCCTGCCAACGAATTCAGCCGTCGTCTGATGTGTTATCTCAATTTTTCCCGCAAAATCAGGAAGCAGCTTTCTTATATAACTAGCCGTCAGAACCCAGTCAGGTCTGCTTGACGTATCAAGTCCGACCCCCGGCTCAATGTCGAGAATCTTTAGTGTTCTATCATCTCCAAAATAAGGATTCTTTCCCGCAACACCGAGAATGTAACGCACCGCATCCGATGAATCGGCTCCCACCGACTCGTCATACCCTGTCCTGTCTGCCGTATCGGCAAGATGCTCCCTGAAATCGCTGTAGATATAATCGGTTCCGCCCCAGGTATTTGTCTGCTTATCCGAGCCGATAAGTCCGCCCACAAAATTCATTGCCACGCTGCTGTTACCGTTGTATGTATATATATGGTCACTTACAAAGGTCTTGAAGTTCTGACTGCTCGGATTGCCGCAGCTTCCCGTGGCAGTCCAGTTATCGTATCTTGTCGAATAGCTGTAAACGTCTCCTGTATAAGTTCTGTCCACAAGCTGTAACGTATATCCCGACCAGTATTCCGCCGCGATTCCGTCATGAAGCGTATCGACAAGTGTTCCGTTCATATCCTTGATAATCTCATTTCCCGGCTGCAGATACAACTGTTTTACAAGATTCGGATTGAGCGAAATAAGCATCATGCACATCTTGTACACGTTATTTTTGCACGTTCCTCCCGGAATTGTATAGTCCTTTCCGGTATCTCTCAGATTCCAGTCATATACATTCATCACAGCGGATGTATTTGCCTTGGAGGCTGATGTATATGTGTTCTGGTTCAAATCATAAAGTCTGTTGTCAATTATGATTGAGGCAAAGTTATTTGTCGCTGACACCCTGTCGAAAATCTTTAAGGCAGCCGCCGCCGAAATATCATTAATCTCAAAGCTGTTTAGCGGGTATGATGTTACAGCCGATGTATGTCCGAGACGGTTGGCTGTCTCACCTGCCACATCGCTCTTCCATATATTGATGACCGCATCCATATGATTGCCCGGAAAGATATATATAAGGTCGGCATAGTCAATCCAGTCAGGTGTACTGTTGAGTTCATCCGCCGTTATCGTCTTAATAACACATGAATACCGTGAAGCTGCCTCCTGTGACATGATCAGCGTATCCGTGAGGAACATCTCCCTGTTCTTGTATGAATAATAATACTGGGCGACATTTACAACCTTATCCGTATTACTGCTCGTTCTTGTCGTGTAGATTCTCGCACCCTTCACAGCCTCGGTATCAGCCATCGTTCCGTCAAAAACAACCCCTGAATAGTCAGAAGCCTCGAAGCTGTTGACCGTATGCCAGATGTAGGCACCTTCTCCCACTGCAGTCTTCTTCATTGTAAGTGTATCTGCATCGGCAAGGTCAAAGCATCCGCTTCCGTCACCGACATACTCATAATATCCGTTGTGAGACAGCTCGGTTCTGCATGCCTCTTTTACCCTGTAATTCCAGTCTGATTCACTGAAGTTATTGTAATACTTTCTCTGACCTTCCTTCTCGTCCTCAAAGAAATATGTATTCTCACTTATCTGTCTTACATCACAGGTGTTCATACTGGCAATGGAAGTAAGCAGGCTTCCGCCAAACATGTCCCCCGTGCGCACAGGCTCACAGCCCGCCACAAGGTATCCGTACTCACCGCACTCCTCAGCCGGAACTATCTCAAGAATGACAAACGGTCTTTCAACGCTTCCGCGTTCAAGCGATGTGAAATTCGAATTTCCATACTGTGGAAGCTCCTCGATATCGTCAAGGACGGCTCTTATTACACTGTCACTGTTGACATTATTCTTAAGTCCCGCATCGACCGCTCTTTGAACACTGCTGCTCACATCCGCATTAACAACCGTCTTTTTCTCCGCCTGAACTCTATGAATCGGCATAACCGAAACCGCCGTAACAAGTGCAAGTACAAAGGCTCCTATTCTCTTTGCCGCATTTTTGATAAATCTCATATTTCTCATAGACATCCGCTCACTTTCCTTCATAAATTAGTGTTCCGTCCATATATTATTCGGCATCAAGCTTTTTGTATCCTGCCGATGTATTTCTAGGCTTAATCTCAATACTCTGTGTCACTTCATCCTTGGAGTTGGCGAGTGTGAAGCTCACACATATACTGTCAACCCTTGAAGCTTCCTTTACGGTATTATATGTATATATCGTGCTGCCGGCATCTTCGGCTTTTTCCAATGCCTTCGCACTTATATCCAGATAAGTGACAAGCTCTGATATGCAGTTTCCCTTATTGTAATCAACCGTCGCCCCCGCGGCATATATATACAGGTAATTCTTATCACCGAAAGGACTCTCCTCAACCCATATATACTGTCTTGCTACACTGTCCTCACCCTCCGCAGGTGCCGCTCCCGTCGTGAAGTACAGAACGGTTCTTCCGTCCATATGCTTCTCCTGAAGCGTAAAATCAGTCCCCTCAAGTATTGCGGCAGACATTGAGGAGGTTATAAGCTGGGAATCATTCTGTAAATCAATCGTTGCACTCTGTTTCCTGAAAAAATTCGTTCCTCCAACCATTATAACAGAAATCATCGAAGAAACTATACCCATTATTGCAATTCCTATAAGAAGTTCGATGAGCGTTATTCCTCTGTTGTCTGAGACTATATTCTGTTTATTCTTATTAGAAGCATCCATATATAACCTCTCTATTTGACTTCATACTTTCCGGTCGCGAAAAAAATCGTAAGCTTGCTCTCCTTTTTGCCATGCTCAGCTCTTATAACACCGTTTCCTGACTGCTGGGTGACGGTTCCGCCCGAGGCGAGCGTATACTCAAAACTCTTTATGGCGCCCGTGGACGCATCAAAGGTCATCACGAATCCGCTTATCTCAGCCGATTCAGCCCCGTTGTTCGAATAGAAGAGCCGGCATCTTTTAAGCTCTGTCGTTGTATTGACAGCGGGCGTTACCACATCTCCCGCGGCATTTTTCACGGCATTTTTTGTTATCGTCATGCCTGCATTCTGCTCCGAATCAGTGAATACAGAGAATGAAAAACCGCCCGCAAGATTCTGCGTCATGGTCTTCTGCCTTGTCTCCTGCATTCCCGACGCTATGTTCTTTGTCACGCTTGTCATATTTCCCGCCTGCACAAGCCCTACCGTTGCAAATGACGCACCGATAAATATACCGAGAATGGCAATAACAACCAATAATTCAATTAGTGAAAAGCCTCTGTCCCTGTTATCCATATCGGCATACTCCTTCATTTCTTTAATCCTGCAATTCTGATTCAGCCTGCTACTCCGCATCGGAAGCCGCACTTCTTCTGTAGTTAGCTATATTGATGCAGTCCGAAGCCTGATAGCTGTTAAGATTTCCCTTCGCCTCTTCATCCGGCTTCTTAGCATGTGCTCCATCGTTATATCCTCCATGCTTTCCTATATCAATGACATTACTTCCGTCAAAATAGCCTCGCACTCCTGTGAGTGTCTTTAAAATATTTTCCACAAGCTCAGGCTGTGCCGTGTAAGTTCCGCCCTCAATCCTGATATCACCCGTCGCAATTATACAGCCCGTAAAATCCTGATCCGCAACGACATCCCCGTCAACAATAAGGATTCCCTTGCGTGGTGCCCTGCCGTCTAAGGACGTGCTGAGTCTTACATCTCCCTTTGTCACATATACCATGTAATCCTCTGCATTGCAGCCATCCTCATTCTCAACATAGTAGTATGCACTTCCGGCCTCGGCAATTCTTCCCTTTCCGAGCAGTATATTATCCACCGCACCGTTGTTAAGCTCATCCTCAGACTTAATCTTATATGAAAAACGCATTGAGCCGTAATTGATTGGCGAATGTACCGTGACAGGAGTCCACTCCCTCTCCACATACATCCAGTCATCCTCAAGCTCGATGAGAAGACTTCCGATTATCGTCTGTCTCCACCTTGAATTATCGTATAACACTTTCACAAGCTCATCACCGACACCGTTGTATTCGTTGACAGCTGTTGCATTGTCTCTTATTATTCCCTTCTCATACACACGCGCCGAAGGGTTTATGGTGATGGCAGGTCCGCTGCCCGATGAATTCAGGAATTCCGAATATGCCTCATTTACAATATCCCTTATTCTTATCCTTATATCGGATGCCGCGCTCAAATTATCCGTGCCTGTTATATGAGCCGAGGCACATAGCCCGGCAAAAAGTTCATCGTCATAGAGTGCTCTGTAAAAGCTTGCAGCCGCATCCCCGCTCCTGAAATTATAGTAATACTCGGTCGTTCCGTCGCTAAGCGTATTGGCAATTACCGGCTGTGCCGAATTGAGAAGTCCCTTGGCAAAGAAATTAGAGTCTATGATTCCATTCCATGAAGCCGGAAGTACATAAGCAGTCTGAGTGTATCTTACCGCTATCGACTCTCCCGTTCTGTAATAGCTCTCGTCTCCCGGCGCATCTGTTCCCTCATTGTATACAACCCAGCCGTAGCCTCCGAGAACAAGTGTCTTAATATTGGAAAAGTTGAGCGTTGAGCTCCTGCTGTTGATAATAATTGCACTGCTCTTCGCAGGAGTTGCACTGTCGCTTGAGACACCATAGCCCTCTATGCTGTAACCATAATAGTCGCCGCTTACGGTCACGGAATTATTCTTTGTGTCCTGTGTAAGCGTCAGATCATCCGCCACATAAGCCGAGGCATCCGCACCAATCACGAGGTCTGCCCCTGTAAGCTCGATATTGTCCGCCCATATTCTTCCGTTGCTAAGTGAAATTGCCGAAGCAGAGCCAAGAAGCACCTTTTTGTTGGTCACAATATTTCCTCCATTCACGGTAAGTCTTAACAGACTTGGTGATTCTGCAGTGCCGAAGGTATTGATTCCCAGATTTCCATATATTCCGCCGTTTACGGTGACTGCACCCATGGAATTGATGTTCTTATTTGCCACAAACGAATAATCTTTAAAGGAAAGCAGAATATCACTGCTGTCATCAACTATATTTATATTCGCCTTCTCAGGAAAAACAATCTCATAATCCGTTGTAATCTGTGAAAAATAATCCGTCTTGATGTTCTCATAGGTCACGGTCACATCCTTTATGACTATCGAGCTTATAACTCCGTCAATAATTACAATCTGCGGTGCCTTAGCCACCCTGACGTCAACATTCGTCACAGACGCATCTTTATAGTTGTCCGACATATAACTGCCAAGCTTATCGGCAAGCCTGGTCAAATCAACGGATGACAATGCACTTCCCGCGGTTAATTCATTATCAATCGTATCCTTCACGCTTCCGTCCGACACATCATAGCTCGAGCCGAAGATGGAATAACATGCATTGCGAAAATAAGTATTGCGGAGCAGCTTGTTGGCAGCCTCATTGTCAATCATTGTGATTGAACTTCCGTCAACCTCCAAAAGATTGCTCACAACATAATCATAGGACTCTGCAAGTTCATTGTAGGCATCAGAAGCAAGCCCCGCATATATCTCATCGACAGCCATATCCGCATTGTAAAAAGCATTCTTGGTCTTAGCTTCCATCGCCTTTATCTTATACGACGAAAGTGAAATTGTGGTGATTGTCATAGCGATAACCGCTATAAATGACACCACAACCAATGCCATGATAAGTGATGAACCCTTATTTTCTTTTAATCTGCCAATTCCGTTCATTTTCATACTCAATCCTCCGTCGATACGGAATATACATGTTCCGAATAGCTTCCGTCACGGTTCACATCATAATCCACGCTGACTGTTATCTTGTACAGAGCCGTTATCTCATCGCCCTTGTTGTACGCTATGTGTTTATCCTTATTGCTCTCATTCTTAACCGAATACACCTCGACGTGTTTCCCTGTTTTTCCTATCGTCAGTGTCGAATCCGCAGGAGCCGCCGGATTGTTATAATTTTCTGTCGTATATATGTCAAGTGCTGTACTATAGCTGTCGTTTTCCACGTTGATACTGAAGCTGTCCTCCTGCCTTGTTCCCGCCTGCTCGACAAGATAAAGAAGGACATTCCTTGCATTTCCGTCCTCGTCAGCCAGGTTAACGCTTCCATCTATCTTTATATTATATTTCACACTGTTAAAATGTCTCACATCGGCGCTGATTTCCGTTCCGTCCGCCTCAGTTCTTCCGCCCTCAGCCTTGGCATACAGAAAATACAGCGGCTTTTCATTGTCAAAGGTGAGCACAATCTCATCCGCCTGATATACCAGCGTCCCGATACATCTGTAAAATGCCATCGGTGTCTTTCCCCCCGGAACAGGAATGGCATCCTTATCCTCCGCACGATAGACAACATCATACTTTATCGAATATGTGGTGTTAATCGCAAGCTTATAGTCATTGCCCTCCTGTGACACCACAACAGTGACCGTCTTATCTATGTTCTCCTTCTTAAGCTTTGCATACATATCGGTCAAATCAGAGCTGCTCATGCCTTCCGGTGCACTTCCCACATACTCGTCGGCAATAAGGTTGCCGAATGTGTCCCTGAGTGCCACATCATCAGCAGTAACACTGTCAGTAATCCATGTTGTGCCATCCCACTTATACTTTGCAGGTGCAGTCGAAGTGCCATACGGAATCTTCTGATTCTTCATGAGAGAAATTACCTTATTATCATACAGAATAAGCTCACTGTATATAACATTCGCCTCATTGTAGAGGTCTGCAAAATCTGTCTCCTTATAGTCATACTCAGTCTTAGGCGTAAGATTCACGCTCACGCGGAACCTCTCGCCGTCCTCGCCGTTAATCTTGAAGATATATTCCGGTGAAGTCTCACCGGTCTTAGAATCCGCCGGGAACTCATATACCCCCGGAAACGACTTAAGGGCAGCCTCAAGTGCTGCCTTATCTGTCGTATGTTTAACTGTCTCCGTGATGCTTTGAGCCACTGCCGTAGCGTTCTGAAGCCTTCTGCTGTTTCGTGTCACCTTGCCCGACATTATGAATGAATTCATAAGCGGTACGGTCAGCATTGCAAGTATCGCTATCGCGATAAGCAGCTCTATCAGAGAAAATCCGCTATTCTGTTCATGAATTTTCTTAAGACATCTCATAAAGCACCTCTTACACACATTACATTTTTGAGTGATTGCGAAACTCGTGTTTTTGTAAATGACGTTATACAATTTTACTATTTTGACGCCGGACACGCTCCCGCTTCATTGCATCACTTGAACTTACATAATATTAAATCTCTTATCTGTAAAACTTGATTGAACCGTTTGCGCTCTCAATGTTAAACCGAGGAGCTGACGTGTCATCGTTGATTACCTTGATGTTGAGCGTCATATCGGAATTATTGTTGATTGTGACTGATGCGCCGGCGTTATCAGCGTCGCTGTCACGCTTGCTGCTGAATACCATCAGATCCATGCTTCGTCCCGGGTTAAAGGTTTCCAGTGTACCCTTGCTGAATGCCGCCGTGTCTCCGGGATATGTATTTTCTCCGACTGAATAACTGAGAGTATACTCTCCGTTCTCACCGCCAATGTTGATTACAACAGGTACATTGTCATTGGTATTGGCTGACACCTGCGATGATGTAAGACCTCTGCGTCCAAGCACCACCGAACTCAAATCCGAGCTCTCGGAGCTGAGCGAGAGAGCAATATCATAGTTCGTCATAAGCCCGAACTCATCCGCTACCTCGACAACCCGGCTTGGATTTGTCTCAGACACAAAGAGGTTCTCCGTTCCAAGGTCGATAGAATCAATCTCAGGCTCATAGTACTCTCTGTCACTGCCTGTTATCGCATACTGGGATATGGTGATATTTCCCGTCATCAGCTCATCCTCCTCATTGTAGGAGCATGTCACGGAATCGATTGTATATATGGTGTCATAATCAAGTATATAGGCTAACATATCCTTGAAGGTGTCATAATCACATTCATAGGAATAAGTGACAGTCTTTTTGTAGCCCTTCATATCGGTGTTATACACCGTGCTGCCTGTCGATGAAGGATTGGATGACTGTATCTGTCCGAAGGTATATATAAGTGCCGCATCAGGCATGTTCACCGTTCTCATCCACACGCCAAGCTCAGCTTCAAGATTGCTTGTAAAAATGAGTGTAGCCTTCTGGGAAAAACCAGAATCAAAACGTGAAAGCCAGGCATCACACAGAAGGTCGTACCCTTCCGTATCCTGTGCGTACTTCTTTGCGTTTGATTTCTTAGCACTCAGGTCATCATACTTTACCTGCAGTGTTGAAATCTCGCTCTCAAGTGCCGCCGTCTTATCATTCAGGTTGCGGAAGCCAAAGTACCATGCCAGAAACACAAGCAATGCGCTTCCTACAAGACATAACAATAATTTGTCACGTTCAGAAATTGCAAGCTTCATAATTACTCTGCCTCCTTTACTTCATTCTCTATGCTCTCAAACTCGCCGCTCTCCTCCTCCGTAACCAGAAGGAACTTGAAGGTAAGTGAAAAGCTCTCGGTAATTACACCCTCTTCATCCTTGGACTCGCTCACGCCCGAAATCTGAACATCGTACACATTGTCGAGCTTTTCAAGCTCCTCTAAGAACTTGGCAACACAGAGCTTTGATGAACCCGTGGCTGAGAGAGTTATCTGACCGTTGTTAAACGAAAGGCTTGAAAGCGAAATATCGGAAGGCATTACCTCCTCAAGCTTATTGTACATATAGAGTACCGAATCGTTATCGCTGTATGTAGCGGCTATGAACTGAAGCATATCCGTCGCCTTATCCTTAGCCGTGTAGTAGGCATTAACCGTCTCCTCAACATTCTTAATCCTGTCAATCTCCCCGGCAAGCCTGTCTCTCTCATCCCTTACCTTGGAATAATTCCAATAAGGATATCCAACTAAAAGAGCGGATATAATTACAGCACCCGCGATAAGTACAACGCTGTTGTGCTTACCTTCCTTCTTCTGTGCTGTTTCAATATGCTTCCTGGATACAAAATTGATAGGCTCTAACACTGCACCGAGGTTCTCAAGGTAATTCATGAGGTGGTTCTCAGGCATCTCATAATACTTGCTTCCGGTTATATTCCTGAGTTCCTTCATTGCAACAATCGGAATGTTAAGCTCTGTGCCTAACAGCTCTTCAAGTCCAAGTATGTCAAAGCCATCCGTTATGAGATAAGCCTTCTCAAGCGGGCTGTCCTGATTTCTCGTCGTGTAGTAATCCACAACTCGGCTCAGATTGGCAACCATATATCTGAGCGAATCCGTCACCTGATCACCGTCAAAGCTCGAATGAATCAGCTTCTCACTTCTTATAATCTGCTCAGCACCCGCCTCCGGCACCTGCCTCTCATCCATAACAGCATTGATGAGGACATTCTTGCCATACGGAATGGTTCTCTGCATCTGTAATACGCCGTTCTTCAATATATTTACAACCGTTGTCGCATTATTGACCTGAATAACAATATCAGGAGCAGTATCAATCTGATGCTTTATAATCTGAAGCGTCGAGTTACCGACGAAGTCGATACACTCAAGCTTCATCTCAAGGCGGTCAGCCAAGGTGTAATAGCTCTCGATGATATCCTCAGGTGCAGCGACAATCATAAGTCTTAACTGCTTTCTTCCCTCCTGAACAAAGCTCTCAAGAACAGAGTATGAGAATACATATTCCTCGGTATTGATTGGGAAATACTCTGAGCAGTTGGCATCGACAACCGACCTTATCTTGTCCTTCTTTACATTAGGAATGGTAATCTCCTTGTTGGCAAACTTAGGTCCCTGTACCGTGAATATAACATGCTTAGCATTGATTCGATTCTTAAATATTGTCTGCTTAAGAATCTTAGAGATTTTCTCGATATCAACAATCTCTCCCTCATCATACGAATTGGCAGGTGTAGGAACAGTCTCAGCCCACAGCACCGATACGTTTCTCTTGCTGTTGTCAAGCTCACACAGCTTGATTTCTTCACTCCCTATCGAGATTGTGATGAATTTGGTAACCTTTGAAGCCATAATTATCCTCGTTTCTGAGCGACTTGTCGCGAAGAGGCGATGAGAAATTCACGAATGTGATTTCTCATCTGCCATCAAAGCAATTTGTTTTCGCTCTAAAACAAATTGCAGGTGTGTTAAATAAGCTATTAAGCTTGTTTAATACACTATCCTCCATGATGGAATTTAATGCGATTCTGCCGGAATATCCTGCATCCCGGACGTTGTGGGATTTATCCATACCGATACAAAACATCTTAATCCGTACGCTGTGCTATTTTACTATATTACCATCAGGCACGCTCTCGCTACATTACATCACGTAGCGGTGCATAGTCAGCCAAAATACGGCTGCCAAACACCGACGGCTGTAAAGTACCTGATTTGCAATATAGTAAAATAGTACAGCTGTTTATTGACTAATTTGCATTTTGTAAGCGTCAATCATATCGATATGGATAAATCTCACAACTGTGTGTTAAAGTTCATTTTCTAATATATGAAACTCCTATCATATCTGTTAGATTACGATAGTTCTTTTACATATTTCTGCTTTCATAAGTACATGATATGGACGCATTTTTCCATGCACAATAAGTAAAAATATGTAAGAGAACTATCATGTAAGAAAGTTCTCTACATTTAGTAGTTCTCTTAAAATAGTGAGAGATACCAGTTAATCATGGTGTCTCCTGCGAGCATTGCGATTACCATTCCTATCGAGAGGTATGGTCCGAATGCAAGCTTTCTGCCTTTTCCCGCAAACTTCATAAGGCACAGGTGAATTATCGAGCCGACGATACAGCCAAGCAAGAAGCCAAGGGTAATCTGCTTCCATCCCAGGAAGAGTCCCGCCGCCGCCATAAGCTTAACATCGCCGCCACCCATCGCCCTGCCTCCCGTCACAAGGTTGAGCAGAAGCAAAAATACGCTGACGCACACAAATCCGATAAGGTGTGATACAATATTGTGATAATCAAGCGCACATCTTAACACGCCAAGCACAAGAATCGTTACATTAATCCCAACCGGAATCTCGTAGGTTCTCCAGTCGATAACCGACAATGTGACCAGACACGAGAAAAAAAGACACATAAGTATGCTGTCCACACATATACCATTAACCACAAATATCAGTACATACCCGATTCCGTTCATCGCCTCGATGAGCGGATATTGTACTGAAATCCGTGCCTTGCAATAACGGCACCTGCCACGAAGCTGCAGCCACGAGAAAAGCGGCACCAAATCGTACCACCTAAGCCCGTGCCCGCAGCTCATGCAGTGTGAACCCGTTGTTGCAATATTCTCCTTAAGCGGCAGCCTGTAAATGCACACATTTAGGAAGCTGCCAATCACGATTCCGAAGAGGAAGATGATTATGTAGAGTGGAATGTAATATTGCATAGTTTAGAATGATTATCTTGTTACAGAGTATTCTACGCTTTTACCCTTTATAACATTTGTACCATCTGTAAACTCAACTGTAATTGAACCTGTCGTTGTATTTACCTTAGCCTGTAATGTTGTTCCTTCTTTTGCTGCTTTAGCTCCAAAAACGCTAAAAGTAGTCCCAGTAGCAGTTGTCTTAAATACTGCATCCTGAGCTAAATAGTCTTTTAAAAGATTCTGGAATTTTGTATTTACACCTGCCTTAGGCTCTGTTGTAAACGCACTTCCATTATACGCATCAACTAAATTAATTGTACAAATCTTTTCTGTTGTTCCTGTCGCATTTGCCATTATAGCATCATATACATCTTCATCAATCATTGCTGACTGAACATTTCCAGCCAAAGTATCAAGTGCCTGATAATCCTTTGCTTCTCTTGTCTTCTCGATATTGCTAAGAAGTGTAGGTGCAATAACACCAACTAATACTACCATGATTGCAATTACTACTAAGAGCTCTACGAGAGAGAAACCCTTATTGTCTTTGTTTAACTTCTTCATACTAAAGTCTCCTTTAAATATAAATTTTTAGGCATCAGCCCATTTATGTTACGCGGTGGTCGGGTCGCCCACCGGGATAACCGGATTAATCTGTATCCCACAACACCCTTGCCGTGCGCGGTATTTTATCTACGCACAGAGCGGTTTATGGGAGAAGCTTAGCGTTTCGACATTCTGCCGAAGTACCAGCAATTTCCAACACGATGTTGGAAAAGATGCAATGGAGCCACGGATGGCGACTTTGCATCGCTTGCGTCCCACTATCATATTTTCCCGCAGAATGTCTGAAACAGCTTAGCTTCGTACATTCAAGCGATGTGTGCAGATAAAATACCGCGCACTCAATATGTTCCGGGGTCGCATTTTTTATCTCTTATCCGATTCCATTGTACAGCGTCAGCATCGGCGCATACACCGCCGCAATTATCGCCACAACGATAACCGCAAGGAACACAATTACGAGCGGCTCAAGAAGTGCCGTCATCTGCTCTGTTGCCATCGTGACTTCTTCATCGTAGTAATCTGCCACATTGTCAAGCATTTCCTCAAGATTACCTGTCTCCTCACCTATACCAACCATATGTACAATCATCGGCGGAAATATTCCGCTTGTCCTTAGTGGTCTTGAAAGTGGCTGACCACCCTTTACCTTTTCCTTTGTATCCTCAAGTGCATCCTCATATATTACGTTTCCGATAACTTTTCCTGTTATGGAAAGTGCCTCCACAACGGACATACCTGCCGCAAGCAGTGTCGACATCGTTCGAGCAAATCTTGAACATGCCGTCTTGGTGTTAAGCTTTCCGAATATAGGAGCCTTGAGCTTCATCTTACCGAAATTACGTTTTCCCACCGGTGTATTTCCGTATATTTTTATCGCAATAACAACTGCAGCTATGACAAGTATAATCGGAATCCAGTTTGCAATAAGGAAATCACTCAGTCCCATTACCGCGAGTGTATATGCAGGCATATCCATATCCATGTCCTCAAATGTCTCCATGAACTTCGGAAGTACCGCAACAAGCATTACAGCCATTACCACGATTGCAACAATTATAAGTATAATCGGGTACATCATTGCTTTTTTTACAAGCCCTTTGAGTCTGTTCTCCTTCTCAAAATGCACTGCCATTCTCGACAGTGATGTCTCTAACGAACCTGACTGTTCACCGGCTGCAACCATGTTAAGGAGCATCTCAGGAAATATCTCACCCTGTTTTCTCATTGCAAGTGCAAGCGTCTCACCTTTTTCGACGCTTGCCTTTGTCTCGGATATTGCCTGCGCAAGCTTCTTATTCTCTGTCTGCTGAGACAGCATGTCAAGTGCCTCAATCACGCTTACTCCCGCCTTGAGAATACTGTTGAACTGACGGCAGAACACCGACAAATCTCTGACGGAGGCTTTTTTCTTTCCGATGTTAATCTCAATATCCTTATTGAGGAGCGATGCCGCCTTGAGCGATATCACCATGCTTGCTTCGGCTTTAATTGCATTTCTTGCTTTATCAATATTATCAGCTTCGATAGAACCTTTCTTTCGCTTGCCATCTTTCGTGACAATTTCATAAGAAAATGATGCCATATGTCTCCATCCCCACCTGTATTTTTACGCTATCATGCTTTACTTTATCATATTGGATTCGCATGTTTTGACACCTGAATCCATAGATGTTGGGGTCAAAAGGTATTTTGCAAGCAAGCATGCTTCAGATTTCTGACCTTTTGACCCTGATACCATCCATAATGACAATTATAGTAATTATTTACATTTTTGTCTATAGAATCAACTTACCTATTTATGGTAAATTTTACCCAATTTATACAATATTCGACATCCAACAGAACCGGACATACCATCCGCTTACTCTTTCATTTTATTTTATAAAGTAAAAGAGCTTTTCACGATAACATGCTATCCGTAAAAGCTCTTTCCAACATCAATATTTTACTGCTTCACTGTTTTCACCGACAGCCATTCTTCAACTATGTTTACGCTGGTATGAACTGCCTGTGCTATCTTGTCTACCGCCATTCCCATATCAAAGAGTGTCATTGCTGTCTGCTCAAGTGCTTCCGTGCGTCCTTGACTCAATCCCTGACTAATTCCTTCGTTGAACCCCTCATTCTTTATTTCATCCAAAAAATTTTTCATGTCAGCTTCACTCCTTATTTTCTCATATAAATGATAATTAGCTGTTCCGCTTACCTTCAGCACTGCCTGTACATCCGCCTTCTCTCCCTGTGTCACATAGCCCAATGTCTCTTTTATAAAACTCTTCACATCCTTCTCATCTGCGTTCCTTGACAGGATCCGCAGGCTTCTGTGTTCATCGGGCTTGAGCTCCTGTGTCACTATGAACTGTGCAGGAATAAAGAAATTCTGCGAATAATATATTCCCGAATCATACTCTGCAAAACCGATTCCCAGTCTCTTAAGCTCCCGCATCATGGACTTCGGATAGCTCTCGCGTATCATCGTGATACTCAGTTCATCACCGGCTATGTCATTCACATTCTCGCCCGTACTTTTATAGAGACACGCATACGCCACGCACTTATAAAAATCATCCACCGTCATGCCGTCTCCCTTTCTTCCGTCAATATGTGCCTCCTTTTGGTGCCGCAGGAGGACTACACCGAGAACTGTTTCTCCATTCAGGAATCCACCTGCCGTTGTCATTATGGGAACAAAAAGCATGGACTCCTAAATGCAGATATTACTTGAAAGAAATAAAGAATCTTAGAACTATGCTTTTAATGAATCATAGCACATAAAATCACCTTTGGCAATACCAAGTAATAAAAAAACTTCCATCGGTTAAGATAGAAGTTAAATCTACAAACAAATACAAGTATTGCATTTATGCATCTCTATCTAGATTCGGACATCTGAATAGAGATGATGTTGGGGTCAAAACATGTGCTATAAACTTAGCATGTATAACGTATTATATTTATGCATATCACGACTTTTGGAAGAAGCTTAGATGTTCTTAGAACTCTGTTCACACACTAGCCAGAACCGGCACGGATGCCGGTTCAGAAGCAATGCATACAAGGATGTATGCCTGCTTCGGTGGCGGACATATAGAAAGCCTATATCAGAGTTCTTAGAACATCTTGCTTCGTACAACGGAGCTGATATGCATAAATATAATACGTTATACACTCGTACATTAAGTTGGCATGTTTTGACCCCAACATCATAGAGATGCATAAATCAATACGCTGTATTTATATCTTGCTTACTCAAGTCATTTTTAGAACGCATTCTCAATCCTCTTCTCCATCAGTGCCCCATCCTGTGCATACGACACCGCATTCTCCTTATCAATGTCGCCCTTCATATACAGGTCAAATATGGCATCATCCATAGTCTGCATTCCCTGCTTTTTGCTGGTCTGTATTGTAGAGTTAATCTGCGGGCTCTTTGCCTCGCGGATGAGGTTCTTGATTGCAGGCGTGCTGTGCATTACCTCGAACGCCGCAATACGGCTCTTCTTATCGGCTGTCGGTATGAGCTGCTGGCTTATTACCGACTCAAGCACCATCGAGAGCTGTACTCTTATCTGTTGCTGCTGATGAGGAGGGAACACGTCCACGATACGGTCAATTGTGCTGGCCGCACCTATCGTATGAAGTGTTGACAACACAAGATGTCCTGTCTCTGCCGCGGTTATGGCTGTTGATATCGTCTCAAGATCTCGCATCTCTCCGACCAGAATTACGTCCGGATCCTCTCGCAGTGCAGCTCTTAATGCATTTGCATACGAATGTGTATCAAGTCCGATTTCTCTCTGATTAACCATAGCCTTCTTATGATTGTGAAGATACTCTATAGGATCCTCAAGAGTGATGACATGCACCTCTCTGGTAGAGTTAATCTTGTCAATAATTGATGCAAGCGTTGTAGACTTACCTGAACCTGTAGGTCCGGTTACAAGCACAAGACCTCTCTTTCTCTGGTAGAGGTCAACCACCGACTTAGGTATTCCAAGCTCCTCAGGAAGTGGTATTTTCGTTGAAACAAGACGAATTGAGGCAGCCATAGAACCTCTCTGATGAAATACATTCACACGGTAGCGTCCCGTCTGAGGTATGGAGTAAGAAAAATCAATCTCTCCAAGCTCCTCAAACTGCTTAAGTCTCTTATCATTCATCATCGCACTGATAACAGCCTCAGTATCTGCCGGAAGAAGTCTCGGATAATCCATGTCCACAAGTATACCGTTAATTCTCATCTTAGGCGGAAGTCCAACCGTGATATGTACGTCAGATGCCTTATGTTCCTTCGCTGTTATAAGCAATTCCTCTATCGTCATGTCTTTTTTCCTCACAATCTCATATTGTCTTCGTATTTTTAGTTGTCAACATTGTATGTAATCTTCATCATCTCTGAAAATGTTGTCGTTCCGTCAAGCACGTACTCTGCTGCCGAAGCCCTGAGTGTATGCATTCCTTCCTCGACCGCCGCATCCATAATATCGTCAGCATTGCGCTTGTCGGCAATCATTCTCTTAAGACGTTTGGTAATAGGCATAATCTCATACACACCGATTCGTCCATAGTAGCCGATTCCGTTGCATACTTTGCAGCCCTTCGGTTCATGAAGCTTACAAGGTTCATCAAGCGGCACGCCAAGTATCTTCTTTTCCTCATCGGTTGCCTCCCTTGTGTTGTCCTTGCTGCACTCACAGAGGCGGCGCACAAGTCGCTGAGCGATAATTCCGACAAGAGAATCACTTAAAAGATACGGTTCAACGCCCATATCTATAAGACGTGATACGGACGATGCCGTGTTGTTCGTATGTAATGTGCTGACCACAAGATGTCCCGTGATTGATGCCTTTACCGCAATCTCCGCCGTCTCGGAATCTCGAATCTCTCCTATCATTATGATATCCGGGTCCTGTCTTAAGATTGAACGAAGTGCACTCGCAAAGGTAAGCTCCGCTTTCGGATTAACCATTACCTGATTAATTCCGTCAATGTTCGCCTCGACAGGATCCTCAACCGTTATAATATTTACATCCATCTTGTTGAGTTCGCTCAGAGCCGTGTACAATGTCGTCGACTTTCCCGAACCCGTAGGTCCTGTTACAAGAATGATTCCATGTGGATTTTTGAGTATGTTATCGAACTTCACCATATCGTCAGGTCTGAGACCGAGCTTGCTCTTCTCACGCTTAAAGCCTGCCTTGAGTGCAAGTCTCATAACCACCTTCTCGCCGTAGCAGGTAGGAAGACATGACACACGGATATCATACTCCTTGTGGTCTACATCTATGGTGATACGTCCGTCCTGAGGCTTTCGCTTCTCTGATATGTCCATACCTGATATAATCTTTATTCTGGCAATCATCGCCGAGTACAGTGCTTTGTCATAGGTTATGGCTTCATTTAATGTACCGTCAATACGGTAGCGGATACGAATACTATACTCAAACGGTTCAATATGAATATCGCTGGCTCTCTGTCTTGCCGCCTGTTCAATTACATTTCTTACAAGCTGTACGATAGGAGAATTCTCAACGTCCTCTCTCTTCTCATCTTCCTGTGCGTTGGCATTGTCGTATATAGCCTGCTCCTGCTTATACGCTTCAGCAACCGCCATCGCCTTCTCTTTTCCGAAATACTTATCAATAACCGTCTGAATATCCGAGAGCTTGCTGAGCACAGGTATGACCTCCATACCGGTTATGATGCTCACGTCATCGATTGCCATAATATCCATCGGGTCAGCCATTGCAACCCATATAACATTGGCTCTGTTCTTATCAAACATATACGGAACCAGCTTAAGACGCCTTGCGTTGTCCTCATCAATCGTCCTTACGGCTTTCTCCTCAATGGAAGCCGCAGCTACATTCACATACTCGACATTCAGATGGCGGCAGAGCACATCAATCATATCGTCCTGTGTAACGTATCCCAAATCAACGAGTGTATCTCCTAAGAGCTTACCCTTAACCTTCTGCTCCTTGAGGGCTGTATCAAGCTGCTCCTGAGTAATTTTACCCTCATTTATAAGAACATCTCCAAGTCTGATTTTTTTACGAACACCGCTCATCATTGTACATTTTCCTCCAGGGTTATACCTTCAAGTAATTGTGAAGAATATTGATATTCCATATCTTTAACTATATCATTATACAGCTCATCAAAATCAAGTCCGCACACATATCTGAGTTCAGGATTGTTGCGTCCTATCATGAACTCACCGTCTCCGCTTCTTATGGCATTCGTGTACTCAAAAATGAAAAAGCCGTATTCCGTGTAATTGTTGTTAGCTATGGCTGCCTCGAATACATAGAGAATAACATTCTCATACGGAGACGCACCCTGTGCGCTTCTCGACAAAAACACAACCTGATTCAGCTTAATATTGTCAACCCACTCATTGTTATCCTGATAGAGGTAATTGCTGCTGCCGGTAAGTCTGTACAGCATTCTTGTCGTTGTGTCATCCGTCTCACTGCATATCGTGTCCGCGCACTGTGCAGCAATGTCACTCAGTACCTCCTTATCAAGCTGTGAGCTGTCGTATATGTATGTGTCAAGTCCTTCAACCGTATAGTTCATGGTCGTCACATCAGTGTAGTAATAGTACAGCTCTGCCGTCTTTTCATCAATCATGCATCTGATTGTTATGACATCTCCGTTCTCAAGTCCCGCCGTCTTGCCCTCTATTACATACTCGAGATTCTTTATGTAAGGATCCGTCGAATTGTTCGTGTAAGTGACAAATGCATACGGTGCTATGCCCGTGACCTCCACCTCTAAGTCCTTAAAGACATCTATCTCCTGTCCCTCATCAAGTCCTTCAACCTGATAGCTCTTGACAAAATCATTGACATTGAGCTTAAGTCTGTCCGCCTCCTCATTGTCATAGGTTACCGTCATATTAATCACATCACCGTTAGCGAGCTTGTCAAGCTTGTCACATGAAAGCTCAAGTGAATCGACAAAGCTCCTGTATTCGTCCTTCTTCTCCTGTGAAGCATCACTTCCGGCAAGTGCATTATATATGCCCGCCGTATCAATATATGCGACAGCACCTGCCCTTCCCGATAAGCCCGACACATCAATAAGTATATACGGGCTGATGGATATGTTCTTTTTTCCGACACTGCAGCCGCTGAGAAGCATTGCTCCGAGGAGCATGACAATGCCGATTTTAATCTTTTTCATCAAAAACCTCCGATGTTATAAAACCTCAATTTCTTTTGAGTACCTCATATATAAGCTTTGACACATAATCTATTGCATTCTGAAGTGCCTCCGTAAATCTCCTGCTCCCACTGCAGCACTCAAAGCTCGTATATCCGCATATATTATCCTTGTCGCCTAAAATTGCCTGTATAAAACACCCCGTGTTCTGTTCGCGAAACTGTTCAAATATCCTCTTGTCGGTATTCTCAACCTTAAACAGATTACCTGCGGAATGAAGCCCGTTGCCGTTAAAATGTTCTATGTAAGGCTCGCTTTCCGCCCAGAAAGCAGTATCACACCCTGACAAGCCATGTGAATATATGCACTTAAAATCAGATCCGTAATATACACACGCCCTGTCGAACCTTCCAACCTCGCACATAATCTTTAACACCTCAGGTATGGCAGCCCTGCCCTGAATATACAAAAGTTCGATAGACCTTTTTACAACTCCCGATATGTTCTCAAGCGCACCTCCGGTAATATGTTCTATCTCAGTCGACACTCTGTTCTCATTCCTTATTACCCCGTGTAAATCCTCCTGATATATAATATATCTGTTCTTACCCTTGTCCTTGGCAATGTAAAGGCACTTGTCGGCACAGTTGAACAGCTTATCGTAGCTTGTCCCGTCCTCAGGACATCTCGCCGCTCCGATTGAACAAGTTATGTTCATGCCCTTCGTATCGCTGTAAAGATATTCGACACTGCTTCTTATCGAACGCAGAATATGTCTTACCATCTCCTTATCCTTGACATTGTAGATGATACCCATAAATTCGTCTCCGCCGATTCTTCCCGCAATACCATTGTCGGCAAGTACATCCAAAAGCACACCCGCAACTCTTGCAAGAACCTCATCACCGTACATGTGTCCGAAGTTGTCGTTGACTTCCTTAAAATTATCAATATCCATGATAAAAAGAGCTGCATGTTCATTTTTCTTCTCAATTATCTCTTTAGCCCTGGTCTGAATGTACTTCTTATTGTACAGCCTGGTAAGAGAATCCGTTACTGCGTCCTTATTCTCCGTCTGTACCGCTTCTCCAAGTGCCTCAATCCTGCTCACTATTCCCACGGTAAGCATAGGTATTCCGTCCTTGTTTATCGTGGAGGCAGATATGCTGCAAGGCTTTATCTCACCTTCAGGCGCATACATATCACACGATAACTCCACTGAAAATTCAGATGCACCGCGTTCTATGTCATCACACATACGGCTGAATATATCCTCATCCGCCTTGTCTATATGATTCGCGCATACATCTGCCCTCCACTCCCCAAGCTTCATTGAGGAAAGGACACGCTCCCTGCCGTTCACCGGCTTGTACACGCTTATATTCTCACTGTCATGTTCATAGCAGAAGTAAGTTCTGCCCTCAAGTCCTAAGAGTGTTCTGTATTTGCCAAGCTCATCCTTATCGTGGCGAAAATTCTCAGTCAAAGTCTCGACATCATAGGCCTCCATGTCCCAAAGCTGTTCCCCGCCGACAAGGCTTGCCTTCTTCTTAGCTCTTATATATGCATCGCGGTACACATCATCCGCGCGCTTAAGCTTGACGGTTATTCCGCGCCAATGTTCACCGACAGTCTCAAAGAACGTCAGAAAGCGTTCAATATCATCGTTGTATAACAACTTGGGAAGGGCTCTGTAAGCTTCCTTTCCTATATATTCAAAATACTTTTCACTGCCGTAACGCACGTCGAAGAACTTGTCCACGGTGAATTTACCGCACTCTATTTTGTCAAGAACCATAACCTTATTCCTCTCACACATTTTACGAAAATTATAGCATATCACGATAAAAGTTACAAGTTATTTACTGCTTCGACGTGCTGTACCATTGTACTATTCAAGATAATTTCTCATACTGTTAAGTGCATTTTTTTCAAGCCTTGAGACCTGTGCCTGACTCATTCCTATCTCCCCTGCAACCTCCATCTGCGTCTTTCCCTGAAAAAAACGAAGGTCAATTATATTTTTTTCTCTCTCAGGCAGTCTGTTTATGGCATCATTGAGTGCCATGTCTTTAACCCAGTTCTCCTCAAGGTGTTTCTTATCGCTTATCTGGTCCATAACATAGAGAGTGTCGCCTCCGTCCGTATATATCGGCTCATACAAGGATACAGGGCTCTGTATCGCATCAAGTGCCAATACGACATCCTCCCTGCTTGCGCCAATCTCATCCGCTATCTCATTGATTGTCGGCTCCCTTGATGCAGTCTTTGCAAGGCGCTCCCTCGCATATATTGCTTTGTACGCCATATCCTTCAATGAACGGCTGACTCTTATCTGGCTTGAGGTATCCCGAAGATACCTTCTGATTTCGCCTATTATCATAGGCACGGCATAGGTTGAAAACCTGACCTGCTGCGAAATGTCAAAATTATCTATAGCTTTAATAAGTCCTATACAGCCTATCTGAAACAGGTCGTCCATATTCTCGCTGCTGCCGGAAAACCGCTGTACAACACTAAGTACAAGTCTTAAATTACCTTTAATATATTTTTCCCTTGCCTCCTTATCTCCCGCTTTGACTTTCTCAAGCAGTACAACCTTTTCCTCAGCGGAGAGAAGCGGAAGCTTTGACGTATTCACACCACATATTTCAACCTTAAAGGCAGCCATCCTTAAAACCCCCTTACCTTTGACAGTGGTACACGCATCCTGCATGCCACTCTCTGATTATGCTAAAAGGATTCCCCGATCAACTGCCTTTATACTGGTAATAATTACTTATTCATATCTCACAATTTCTTTTTTCAGGCGCTTAATTATCTTTTTTTCAAGTCTGGAAATGTAGGACTGTGATATTCCAAGCATATCAGCAACCTCCTTCTGAGTGAGCTCAGTCCCGTCCTCGCTGCTCAGACCAAAGCGCAGGTCAACAATCTGTCTTTCCCTGTCCGAAAGGCGGCTTATCGCCTTGTTTAAGAGCTTTTTTTCAACCTCATCCTCGATATCTTTATATATGACATCCTCATCCGTTCCCAATATATCTGACAGAAGAAGCTCATTTCCATCCCAGTCGACATTGAGAGGTTCATCTATCGACACCTCAAGGCGTGTCTTGTTATTTCTCCTAAGATACATCAAAATCTCATTCTCAATACATCTTGAAGCGTAAGTTGCAAGCTTTATATTCTTCCCCGAATCGTAGGAGTTGACCGCCTTTATAAGTCCGATTGTACCTATTGATATAAGATCCTCCACTCCGACTCCGGTATTGTCAAATCTCTTTGCTATGTACACGACAAGTCTCAGATTATGCTCTATAAGCATGGACTTTGCTCCGCCGTCATTCTCCTGCCCGAGCTTTGCAAGGGCAGCAGCCTCCTCCTGTGCGGTAAGTGGAGGAGGGAGCACATCCGCCCCGCCGATATAGTGAACCTCGTTGCGGTCCGCACTCATAAGACTCTTAAACGTAGGAACTGCCTTAAACTGAAATTTATTTGGAACAAGTACTTTTATAAACATATGTATTCTCCTTATCAATCATTTATTTTTTCAAGGCACGCGGCATTTAATATGACTCCATACAATTCCCCGCCCGAAAGTTTCCCCTCATATACTGCAAGTTCAGGCTTTTCATACCGCGTCCTCTTTCCATCATATTCAATTATCATGCTGTCCATTGTGGCAAGACGCATAAGCCCATGTTCATTTCCAAGGCTTCTGTACGGAATAAGCCTTATTCCGTCATTGCATCCGTCACAATTCATCAGCTTCTCTAAAAGCTTTCTTTCTGCCACACATACGGGCCTGCCATTATATGGGTCAATAAGCGAGTTGCCTGTATCATACAAACCCATTGCATGGACACTTCTTCCACCAAGCTCAAGCCACACATCGCACAGCAGATTTTTTCTCCTCACATATCCCGTAACATACCTGACAACCGGAACGGCGGCCTGTGCAAACATGAACACCGCAAAAGCCATCCATAATGTATCCCTGCCTTTTTTTGCAGCAGCACCGAGAACTCCCCCTGCGAGCACCGCCGTCAGCATGAACACTATGTATCTTCGCACCAGTTCGGGCAGATTTGTCCTGCCTCCCATAATAAAAATCATGAGTGCCGGAATCACAAGATATGTGCAAAACACTTCCGGAACAAACGGAATACCTCTGCATATCGCCGCAATGACGCTCCACACTGCGCCTGCACATGCTGAGACAGCAATCCGTGCATAAGTGGTTGTAATTTTGCACAGCCTGCCGCTGACATACAAAACAGTGTAATCCATCAGCAAATTCGCCAGAAATATCACATCCGGATAAATTTTGTAGTACAAGTTTCACCTCCTCTTGGAAGATTTTACAATGCACATTATATAATTGTGTTGTTGAAAAAAATGTCGAATCGACATGACAAATCATAAGAATTTTTCGACAAAAAAGGATACCGCATACGCGGTATCCCTGTAGAATGCTTATTATTACTTCTTTCTCTGGAGGAATGTAGGAATACTTAACTCTTCGTTCTTTACATTGCTCTCAAGAGGCCGTCTGTATGAAGACGATGGTGCAGGCTGCTGTGGTCTTGCCGGTGCAGCCGTATTAAGAGGCTTATTGTATGCAGTCTGTGGCTTATAATTAAAACCTGACATGGCATTGGACATATCAATGTTCTTCTGCTGGGCATCAAGTCCTGTTGCAATGACAGTGATAATAACCTCATCCTGTGCCGTATCGTCATACTTGGCACCAAAGATAATGTTAGCTGAATCTCCTGCCAGCTCCTGAACATAGCTTGCAGCCTCGTTAGCCTCCATCAGGCCTATATCACCGGATATATTGATGATGACATCCGAAGCACCCTCAATCGTAGTCTCAAGAAGCGGGCTTGTAACAGCCTGCTTGACAGCCTCAATTGCCTTGTCATCGCCCTTGGCGGTACCGATACCGATATGTGCTATACCCTTGTCCTTCATGACAGTCTGGACATCGGCAAAATCAAGATTGATAAGTCCCGGAACATTGATAAGATCAGTGATTCCCTGAACTGCCTGCTGAAGTACCTCATCAGCCTTCTTAAGTGCATCTGGCATTGTGGTTCTTCTGTCAACTATCTCAAGAAGCTTGTCATTCGGAATAACGATAAGCGTATCCACGCTCTCCTTAAGCTTCTCTATTCCGCCGATTGCATTGTTCATACGCTGCTTTGCCTCGAACTTGAAAGGCTTGGTAACGACACCGACAGTGAGAATTCCCATCTCCTTGGCAATCTTAGCGACAACCGGAGCTGCTCCGGTTCCTGTTCCGCCGCCCATTCCGCAGGTGACGAATACCATATCCGCGCCCTTTATTGCCTGTGTAAGCTCCTCAACATTCTCCTCCGCTGCCTTCTCGCCGACCTCAGGCTTAGCTCCCGCTCCAAGTCCCTTGGTAAGCTTCTCGCCAATCTGAAGTGCCGTAGGTGCCTTACATAGCTTAAGCGCCTGCTTGTCCGTATTGATACCTATAAATTCAACTCCACCTATATTCTCATCAACCATTCTGTTAACGGCATTATTTCCTGCTCCACCGACACCAACAACTATAATCTTAGCTGATGCCTCCGTATCGTTCGACTTGATCTCCAACACGTCCGATTCCCTCCTTAACAATTGCATAACTTATTCTTTTATAATATAGTCTTATTGTGAAAATATCAACAGCTTTTTTGTTATTTTGCAAAAAAATGTTGTTTTTACTGTTTATCTCTCTTAAATGTAATAAATTCAGTTCCCTCGGAATAATTTTCCATATCAAGAACTCCTGACAGTCCCGCAAGCTCCGCCTCCATCTGCTTAAGCTCATGAAGTTTCTCACTCAGCTTGTCACCTTTTCCGAATTTGACTCGCACATTGCCTATGTACAGTACGATGGACAGATCATCATTGAAATGAATCTTATCCACCGCAATCTCATATTTGCGAAGATTCTGTGATAAATCAAGAATGGTGTTGAACACCGATTCATCCTTTATCGGAAGCGGATTGTAGAGCACAATGCTGTCAAATTTCAATCCATCTATCAGCGGAACATCCGAGACCTGCTCTGCCGATGTCTCCACAACTATTCCGTCCTTATCAAAATACATATAATTTTCCTTATAAATAACATAGGCAACTATGCTCTTCTCATACAACACAACATGAACCTTATCAGGATATTCAATCTCCATCTCGTAGGTCTCAATAAAAGGAATCGACACCTTCCGGTAATCATGCTTCAAATCATATCCGAGCCTTAAAGAATTAATATTCGATACATCGCCAAATATATAAGCCGTCAGCTCCTCATCCGTGTATCTGTCCGTACCCTCATAAGTTATGCCTGTAACCTTAAAGTAAGTTACGGCAGTATATCCCGCCGCCCCTGCAAGGCATAAAAGTATCACGAGTAACATCATTATTTTAAGCAGTATGTGTCTTTTCTTTCCCTCAGACCGTGATTGTGACATTATCACCTTTCTCCTTACTCACTGAATTCTTCCATCTTTGCTCCAAGGCTTTTTAAGTCACCCGTAAGATTCTCGTAACCCCTTCTGATATACGAACAGCCCTTTACAACGACGGGTTCTTCCGCAAACAAGCCTGCGAGAACAAGCGCCGCTCCGCCCCTCAGGTCGCCGGCAGTCACCACACCCCCATGGAGCCTTCTCCTACCGTATACATACGCCAACTTTCCCTCTGTTCTTATATCCGCCCCTAATCTGTTAAGCTCATTCGCTGCCGCAAATCTGGTGTCAAACACATTCTCCTCCATGATGCTAAAGCTACCCGAAACAGCCATAAGCGAAAGGAAAATCGACTGCATATCCGTCGGAAACTCAGGAAAAGGTCCGGTCGAAATTACGCACTCTAACTCTTTTCTCCTGTCGGTATTCATTATAACTCCCACACCGTCCGACGACGCTCTTGCACCGAGATATTTAATCACACTGCCTATTCTGGAGCATTCGATATTGGGGATGTATACATTCCCCGTACATCCCGCGGCAGCCGTCAGAATCGTACCTGCCACAATTCTGTCCGCCGGCACCGTATATTCAACCTCGCACCGATATTCCCCGGTGCCGGGCTCTACAGTTATCGTGCCCGTTCTTTCTCCGTCAATCCGTGCTCCAAAAAGCCTTAAAAAGTCACATAAATCCCATATTTCCGGTTCCATTGATGCATTGCGTATCGTCGTTATTCCTGCAGCACACATGGCGGCCAGAAGAGTATTCTGTGTGGCACCGACACTTGGAAAAGGAAGCTTTATCATGCTTCCCTTAAGTCCTTCTTTTCCTGTATACGCATCTATTCCACCGTCCTCACTCTCAACATGCGCTCCGAGCCTTCTCATCGCATCCACATGAAAATCAACAGGTCTTTTACCTATCGCGCAGCCACCAGGCGGCGGCATTACGAACCTTCCGAAACGTCCGAGACAGCTTCCCATAAGAATTACCGACGCTCTCATCTTCGTACCATATTCACCATCTATGACACCGTTATCCGCATTCTCTGCGTCAATAGTCATTGTATGATTACAAAATTCCACACTGCAGCCGCATATTTTTAAAAGCTCTGCCATAATATACACGTCGGCAATTTCAGGGCAGTTGTGAAGTACCGATACTCCTTTGTTGAGCAGTGCCGCCGCCATAATCGGAAGCACCGAATTCTTCGCTCCCTGAAGTCTTATCTCGCCGGACAGCCTGCCGCACGGATATACAACCACGGCATTTTCGTTGCTCTGCATATAATTCCTCCATTACAGGTGTACATATTATTATATGCCGCAGACAGCTTATGATGAGTGATATATCCTTCAATTATTTGATTCTGTAAATACAGCTTAAAAGTTACAATTATTTTATGTCTGCTCAGTCATGCCTGTATCTTATATGCCTTGAGACATTGAGCACAATTCCCATCTCCGCCATGAGAAACATTACCGACGTACCTCCGTAGCTTATGAACGGCAGCGTTATTCCGGTATTCGGAATGACGTTGGTTACAACCGCAATGTTCAGAATCACCTGAATGGCAATATGCGCAGCAACACCCGTCACAAGAAGAAAGCCAAGCTGATCAGGTGCATTGAGTGCTATAACCATAAAACGCCATATCATCATGATAAAAAGAAGTATGAGACAAATACCTCCAAAGAGTCCTAGTTCCTCACAAACCACGGAAAAAATCATATCATTCTGTGCTTCCGGTATGAATCCGAGCTTCTGTATGCTCTGCCCCAGTCCCTTGCCGAAAAAGCCCCCCGAGCCAAGTGCATACAGTGCCTGCAATGTCTGATAACCCTTGCCCGATGCATACTCCTCAGGATGTCTCCAGGCTAGAACCCTCATCATTCTAAAGCCTGTGTCCTCGTCAATCTCGACTCCCGCCGTTACAGGGTCAACATAATAGTGTATGTACAGCATAAAAGCCACAACGACACCCACGCCCAGCACTCCCGCAGCCACAAACGGCCAGTATCTCTTAGTTGCAACAAAATATATTATAACACCTATTCCGAATACAATAATCGCCGAACTTAAGTTGCTTGTAATCACAAGTATGAGCACCGTCGGAACTGCCGTTATTGCACCCACCACAAACAGGTTTCTCCATTTGTCGATACCTTTTCCCGCATACACCGCAAATGACGAAACGGTTATGATGACAGCAAGCTTGCATATCTCAGCAGGCTGTATTGTACCAAATCCCACATTAATCCATCGTCTTGCATGGTTAATCTCCACTCCGAGCGGTGTCAATATAAGAAGTACGGATAAAAGTGCACCTAAATATATAAAAGGTGCAAGCTTGTAATAAAATCTGTAATCAAAAAATATGCAGAAAACAAACACAACCGAGCCTATAATTGTTGATATCACCTGCTTTTTGAGATAGAATGCCGGATCCGGATTCTTCATTCTCATTCCGCTGTAATAGCTTGTAGAATATACCATAACAAGCCCGAAGCATACGAGAAACAAAATAATCACAAGCAGCGAATAGTCAAAATATTTCGTTTTTTCACGATGTTTTGCCATCGGCAATCCTCCTAAAGCTCATTCACATACTGCTTGAACAGTTTTCCGCGCTCCTCATAGCTTTTAAACATATCCCAGCTTGCACATGCCGGAGAGAGCAGCACAATCTGGCCTTCCTTTGCATCGGCACGGCTGACCTCGACGGCCTCCTTAAGTGTTTCAACGAACTTGATATTGCCAAAACCCTGTGCCCTTGCCGCCGCAGCAATCTTATCCTTAGTTACTCCTAAGAGTACAAGCTCAATTATGGTGTCCCCAAACACCTTAATCATCTCATCGAACTCTGAGTGTTTATCATAGCCGCCTGCTATGAGAATAGTCTTCTTAGGCATGGCCTCAATCGCCTTGATTGTAGAGTCGGGATTGGTTCCCTTAGAATCGTTGTAATACTCAACTCCGTCTAAGGTTCTTACATACTCTATTCTGTGCTCAACTGCCTTGAAATTTCTGATTGTGTCGGCGATAATCTGTACCGGAACGCCCATCTGTATACATATTGCGGCAGCCGCCATTACATTTTCATGGTTGTGTGCACCGAATAGGAGCATATCCTTGACATCGATAACGTCAGTCTCCTTCTCTCCGTCCGTGTACTTAATCATGGTTCCCTCAAGATATGTACCATGCTCCACCTTATGCTTTCTCGAAAAATATACAGGTGTTGCACTTGTCTGCTCTCCAAATGCCCTCAAAACCTCATCATCATAGTTGAGAACTATAAAATCATCCTTAGTCTGCTTTGCTGCTATGCGCTCCTTAACGGCCGCATAATTCTCCATCGTGTAATGCCTGTTAAGATGGTCAGGTGTTATGTTAAGAATGGCACTCACCTTAGGTCTGA
>ENA-OPSJ01000007-OPSJ01000007.1-human-gut-metagenome-genome-assembly--contig:-NODE-7-length-196931-cov-5.818617_pt1 | contig 196931 bp, 183 predicted proteins | sample MGYA00241801_ERZ501893 | MGnify/ENA primary metagenome ERZ501893 (study PRJEB25962, sample SAMEA2042219) | human gut metagenome | biome: human gut; feature: human-associated habitat; material: faeces...
TATTGAATAACAATAATATACACCACCTTTCAGCCTACTTTTTTGCAATTAGTCCAGCCCAATTCGATTAGCTTGCAATTTCCGTGTATGAATATTCTGTATTTATACGTATTCTGACTTTATTCCCCATCAAGCCCTCCTGCCAGTTTTTGTAAATTAACTCTTGGTAAGAGATGGTGAAGCAATAGCAATTTTCGCAGGGTATCTTTCTAATCTATTGTGTGTAACTGCCTTATAAACACGCGTTTAGCTAATAAGGCAGGACTAGGAACTTTTGCTGGTCCTTGGCCGAACTGCGCCTGCTCCTGACCCCCAAAATTCCATATTTTTTGAGCACGACGGTTACCGCGACTGTTCACAAGCCTCTCTCTTCACATCCCTGCCAACGAAAAATATACAAAAAAAGCATGACCATAGCTGTAGATTTTGACGGCACAATCGTTGAACATCGCTACCCCGAAATCGGACGCGAAATCCCCAACGCCGTCCGCACACTCAAGCGCCTTCAGGACGAAATCCCCGACCTAAAGCTCATCCTTTGGACCGTGCGCGAAGGCGACCTCCTAAATCAGGCCGTGAATTGGTGTCGCGAACGCGGCCTTGAGTTCTATACCGTCAACACCAACTACACCGACGAATCCCCCCTCGGAGGCGTAACCACCGGCCGCAAGGTCACCGCCGACATCTACATCGACGACCGCAACCTCGGCGGCCTCCCCGATTGGAGCTCCATCTATGTCATGGTCACCCGAGGCTGGTCCATGCGCCGCCTCATCGCCGAAACCACCCGCCGCCCCGAGCCGGAGCCTCAAAAGCACTGGTGGCAAAAAATCTTCTAATGTCCATAGCCAAAAACGCCCCAAAAGATTGCTGCGGTTGCAATGCCTGTGCCGAAATATGCCCTCGCCATTGCATCACCATGAAGCGTGACAAATACGGCTTCCTTTACCCCTCGGTCGATGCCTCCCTCTGCACCGAGTGCGGGGCATGTGAGAGAGTCTGTCCCTTCATATCCCCCTCCGACAATCTTTCCGAGCCACTCGGCGCCTATGCCGCCTGCGCCTCCGACCCCCGCATCTACCGCACAAGCTCTTCCGGAGGAGCCGCCTACGAAATTGCCCGCCAAATCATTGAGCAGGGTGGGGCAGTCTATGGCTGCGCGGCCTCCGGCTTGGAAATAAAGCACATACGCGTCAACGACCTCGCGCAACTGCCCCTCTTGCAAGGCTCCAAATACGTGCAGAGCACCATTCAGGGCTGTTGCCGAAGCATCCGCTCCGACCTCGCCGCCGGCCTTAAGGTTGCCTTCTTCAGCACCCCCTGTCAGGTCGCCGCAGTGCGAAAATTCATCCCCAAACCCTCCCGCACCAATCTCCTCCTCGTTGATATAATCTGCCACGGCACCCCCTCGCCGCAGATGCTTGAGGCCGATGTCCGCTCCGTCGCCCACGGTCAGCCTGTTGATAAAATCTCTTTCCGTCAAGGCAACTCCTTTATCCTCACTCTCAGCTCCCGTGGCCGCGAAATCTTTAGCTCCGACGTGTTCGCCCAACCGTTCCGCGACCCCTACTATCGCGCATTCTTTGATGGCACCTCCTATCGTCCGAGCTGCTACAATTGCGCCTACGCTCGTCCCGAGCGCGTCAGCGACATCACCGTCGGCGATTTTTGGGGTCTCCAGTCCGCCAAAGAGTTCTCCGAAACCCACCGCGACGGCATCTCACTCATAATGCCCGTAACCCCCAAAGGCCAACAGATAGTCGCTCATCTCTCCCAATCCATGCATCTCGCGCAAGCCCCTGTAAAAGAGGCCGTAAATGGCAACACGCAGTTGCGTCACCCCATGCCCTTCACCCGCCGGGGCCAACTTTTCCGTGCCCTTTACCCCGCACTCCCGTTTGGCCTCGCCGTCAATCTGGTTTACCTTGACAAGCGCGTCCGCCGTGCCCTCTCCCCCCTCAAAAAAATTCTTAATGGCCAACACCGATAGCAAGCGCATAGCCCGCAACACCATCTACCTCTACATCCGCACTTTCGTGTCGATGTTAATAGGCCTATACACCTCCCGCAAAATCCTTGAAGCCCTTGGCGTTGAGGACTTTGGTATCATGAACGTAGTCGGAGGCGTAATATCCCTTATGGCCATAATCAACGGCTCCATGTCCGTCGCCACCCAGCGCTACCTCACCTATGAGCTTGGCAAAGGCGACCAAGGCGACTACAGCAAGGTATTCAACATGGCCGTCCATATCCATATCCTCCTCGCCCTCATTGTCCTTGTCGCCGCTGAAACAGTCGGCCTTTGGTTCGTCAACACCCACCTTACCATCCCTGAGTCGCGCATGGTTGCCGCCAACTGGATCTATCAGGCATCCATCCTCAGCTGTCTTCTCGGCATATTGCAAACCCCCTACAACGCCTCTATCATCTCCCACGAGCAAATGCACATCTACGCCTATGTCGGTCTGGGAGAAACATTTGTGCGTCTTGCCATCGTCCTCGCCCTCCTGTTTTACCCCTACGACCGCCTTGCCCTCTGGGGCTTCGCGTTCTTCGCATTGCAGCTCGTGGTGGCCATAATCTACCGCCTCTACTGCATCCGCCACTTCTCCCATTGCCGTCTCGTCCGCCATGGTTGGAATCCTTCCCTCTTCCGTTCCATGCTCGGGTTCACCGGGTGGAACATGTTCGGCACCGTCGCATGGACCCTCAAGGGACAAGGCACCAATGTGCTGCTCAACATCTTCGGCGGCCCCGTAGTCAATGCCGCTCAGGGCATAGCCTTTCAGGTCTCCGCCGCTGTCCGCAACCTTTTCGGCGGCTTCCAGTCTGCTGTCAATCCCCAGCTCACCAAAACCTACGCCGCCAACGACCGGCAGGCCACTTGCAGCCTCCTCTGCAAAAGCTCCAAAATCTCTTTCTACCTCATGTTTGTCGTCGCCCTCCCTGTCATCTTTGAGGCCGATTTCATACTCAATGTTTGGCTCGTTGAAGTTCCGCCATTCGCACCTCTCTTCACATGCATCATCATTTGTGAATCACTTGTTGACACCCTCGCAGGTCCCATGATCACATCCCTCATGGCCACCGGCCGCATCAAGTGGTATCAGATTGTGGTCAGCTCCGTACTCATCCTCAACATCCCCGTCGCCTATATTCTTCTCAAGCTCGGACTCCCCATTGTCACCCCGCTCCTGCTCTCCGTCCTCTTCATGATATTGGGCAACGCCGCCCGTCTCCTCTTCTGCCGCAGCATGATTGGTCTCTCCCTCTCCGCCTATCTTAGTCAGGTCATTCTCCCCATCCTCATGGTTGTTGCCATTTCCGTTCTCCTCACCTTCGGCGTCCATCTCATGCTCCCCTCCGGGTGGCTCCGTGTCGTGGCCTGCACACTCATGTCGGTCATCGCGGTAACCGCTGCCGTCTTCACCGTCGGCCTCACCGCTTCCGAGCGTACCTTCGTCTTCTCACTCATCAAGCCGCGCATCGTGCGCCTCATCCCATCACGTTCATGAAAGTTGGCATTATCACTTTCCACGCTTCCCACAACTACGGCTCAATGCTACAGGCTTACGCATTGCAGCAGGTGGTGACATCCCTCGGCCACGATTGCCGCATAATCAACCTTCGCACCCCTCGGCAAAAAAAATTCTACTCTCCTTTCTATCTCAAGGGCGGCCTTCGCTCTAAAATCAAGGCGATTGCCTATCCTGCAGTTGCCGTCAACGATTGGCGCAAATCCCGTCTGTTTGAGAAATTCTTGCGTACCCATCTCCTCCTTACCCCCACCGAATACTCCTCATCCGAGCAGTTGCGCCATGCTTCACTTGATTTTGACATCATAATCTCCGGTAGCGATCAGATTTGGAACACTTGCTGTTTTGACCACGAGCCGGCTTATTTTCTTGATTTCTGCAACGATGCCAAGCGGGTAGCATACGCCCCCAGCATGGGCCCCGACCCTGAAAATCAAGTTGAGCCCCGTCTTTATCCTATGCTTGCCGCGCATCTGCGTCGCTATGATGCCATCGCAGTTCGTGAGCAGCGCACGGCTTCCATCGTATCGCGTATTTTGGCCGATGGTACCACGCCCCCCACGGTCCTTGACCCCACTCTGCTCCTCCCCACATCCCACTGGAGTCATTTGGCCGGCGACACCCCCATTATTTCGGGTGACTACATTTTTGTATATACTCCCTGGCTTCATCAGCAGCTATATGCGAAAGCCGAATCCATTGCCCAACGTACTGGCATGACAGTGATCTGTAGCTCATATCATTTTTATCATCAGTGGCATCGCCGTCCCCATTTCCGGTTTTACACAGCTGTTGGCCCTATTGAGTTCCTCAATCTCATCAAATTTTCGCGATTCGTGGTTTGTGGCTCTTTCCATGCCGTGGCATTCGCCATACTTTTTGGCAAACCGTTCTATGTTCTTGACGGTATGGCCGATGGTCGCATTGCTCCGCTTCTTTCTGATCTTTCAATCAAACATTGTGCTTCGCTCTCCGATGACCTATTCAGCAGTTCCGCTCTGGATTTCAGCGCTTCTGCATTAGATGCCAAACGTGTCGATTCATTAGAATTCATCAGCAAAGCCCTCGCCTGATATACGTTATGTCCTCAGAATCCAAGAAAATATCAGTCATAACCGTGTCGCTCAACAATGCTGCTGGCCTTAAAAAGACCATCGACAGCGTTAAGGCGCAGACTGTGCGCCATCTCATTGAGCACATTGTCATTGATGGTGCCTCTTCCGATGACACGCCTCAGTTACTTCGGTCTTATAACTCTATCCTTGATTATTGGGTTTCGGAAAAAGACTCCGGTATCTATAATGCCATGAACAAAGGCATTCTCAAAAGTTCCGGTGAATATCTCCTTTTTCTTAACAGTGGCGACTATCTTTGTTCCGACACTGTCATAGAGCACTCTTTGCCCTATCTTAATGGAGCTACATTCTGCTATTCTGACCTCAGAGTGCTTTCTCCCGAAGGCAGCGAACTCTCTCCATGGGTTTATCCCGAAACTCTGGATGCCGTGTATATGAAAAATGGGGCATTGCCGCATCCCGCAACTTTCATTCACCGATCCGCTTTCAACTCCTATCTCTATTCCGAGCAGTACAAAATAGCCAGTGATTGGGAATTCTTCTACAGGAAAATTGTATTTGAAAATGCTTCCTATTGCAAGCTCCCCGTTCCTGTATCGTTTTTTGTGCTCGATGGCATCAGTTCCAATCGCGATGCGGCCTTGAATGAGCAGTTTCAAATCTATGATTCATGCACTCCGTTGATTTTTAGTCAGGCTATCCGTGAACTTGAGGAGTATCGCAAGTTGCCCTATACAAATCTCAACCGTCGTTTTCTTCGTTTCAAGAAACAAGTCAAGAAGCTATTAGGCCGATGACACCGCTCTTTTCCGTCATAATGCCGGTTTGCAACGCTGCTCCATTCCTGCATCGTAGCATAGACTCAATACTCGGTCAGTCGTTCCGTAATTTTGAGTTGATTCTTGTTGATGATGGCAGCACCGATTCTTCCGCATCAGTTTGCAAAGAGTATCTTGCCAAGGATTCTCGCGTCCGGTTTATAAGTCAGCCCAATTCGGGTGCATCTGTAGCTCGCAACGCAGGAATGGAGCATGCCTCCGCACCTTGGATTACCTTTTGCGATGCCGACGATTTTGTATATCCCGATTGGCTTGAAACTTTCCACTCACGTATTGATGCTGGTTTTGACCTGATTTGTCAAGGCATTCGCACTGACAAGCCTACCGATTACGACAACCCTTCTCTTGAGCGTTGTTTCGATTTTGAGGGTGATAACGCCGATTTTCTTGATTCCTTGTTTATGCATAGTCTCATGGGCTATGTCGTGCTCAAAGCATTTCGTGCCAAGTTGATCCGGGAGCATAACATCCGTTTTATCCCCTTCGTTCGTTTGCAGGAAGATAATCTTTTTGTTTATCAGTACCTTTCGTTCTGTAACAAAGCCGTTTCTGTTTCTTCCATTGGATATTACTATTTTGTGCCTGATTGGGTAGGTAAATATGCCCTTCCTGCTCATGAATCCATTTCGCGTTATGAAATGGGAATAAACATTCTATCCTCGCCTCGGTTCGCTCATCAGCCTCAGGTTTTAAAAAAGGAGATTGCACTCTTGGCTCGTTGCTGTCTTGTGGATTTTTGCAGCACTGGCCAACGAAGTAGTTTTCATAAGCTTCGTAGCATTCATTGCCATGATTTCTCGGCCACTGAAATGTTTTTTCTCTCTCGGCTGCTTCTTGTGCTTGATTTCACTGAGTGGTTCTCTTCTCGTTTCATCAAATTAGTTCACGGCTTGCGTCGTCACTCATGAAAAAACTCCGTCAGTCCAATATTGAGTTGTTGCGAATCATCTCCATGTTGCTTGTGCTCATGGTGCATGCCGATTTCACATCCATCGGCACTCCCTCTCGCGATTTGATGCTTGTTTCCCCCGGTCAGTTTACGTTTCGTGTGCTTGTGGAGTTTCTGTCTGTGCTTTGCGTTGATATATTCGTTGTCATCTCAGGATGGTTCTCCATTCGCCTTTCGGTGCGTGGCCTTTGCAACTATCTTTGGCAATGTCTTTACTTCTTGGCTGGAATATATGCAGTGATGTTGCTTTGTGGCATGGTGTCTTTGTCCCCAGGAGGTATTTTTGGCATTTTCTATCTTGACAAAGGAGAATGGTTTGTCAAGGCTTACCTCGCTTTGATGATTCTCGCTCCCGTGCTCAATGCATTTGTTGACCGCGCATCGCGCAAGCAGATGGAAACAGTGCTCATCGCATTCTTCATCTTTCAGACTATCTTCTCTTTTCGCGGTGCGGCGGAGTTTATACAAGCCGGTTACTCCACATTCTCTTTCATTGGTCTCTATCTGCTCGCGCGTTACATGCGCATCTATCGCCATAACATCCCTACACCTCACCTCGTGGGTATTTTCATCGGTTCAGTTCTGGCAAATGCTGCTGTTTTTTCAGCCGATGTATATTTCCGGACCGATTTTGCCACCGGCATATGCATGAGCTATGCCAACCCTCTCGTCATTATCGGTGCCATGAGCCTCACCATCCTGTTTTCGCGTCTTGATCTTGGCACAAACAAAGTCATCAACTATATCTCCGGTTCATGCTTCGCCGTTTACTTGTTGCATTGCAGTTCATGGCTTTTTGAACCTGTTTATTGCGCCACTGTCGCTCGCATTTACATCTCTTCCCACGGCATCCTCTGTGTGGCTTATATAGCTTTGTTCATCCTCGCTGTATTCGTTTTGGCTGTGCTGCTTGATCAGCCGCGACGTTTGCTGTGGCATTTCATCACCTCTCATTTCAATGAGCGTTCCGTATCTCTCGGTAATAGTGCCGGTGTACAATGTGGAGAAGTATCTTCGCCGTTGCGTTGATTCCATTTTGTCCCAGTCATTCACCGATTTTGAATTGATTCTTGTCAATGATGGCAGCACTGATTCCTCTGCTGACATCTGTCGCAGCTATGCAGCCCGTGATTCACGTGTTCGTGTGCTCACTAAGCCCAACGGCGGAGTCTCTTCAGCTCGCAATCTCGGCCTTGACAACGCTTCCGGGCAATGGATCTCTTTTGCTGATAGTGATGATATTGTCAAGCCTCATGCATTTCAGGCTCTTATTGATTGTACTCCTGCTGATCTTGTTGTATCAGAGTATGACTATATCACCGTTTCGGGCAATCGCATATTCGGTCAGGTTGCAGGTGACGGCAGATTTTCAGGTACCGCTATTTTTGATGTAGTGGCTCAATGGCCATGGATGTATTGGGCTACCTCTTGCAATAAACTATTCTCTGCCGATATTATCCGCAATAATCATCTTCGCTACGATACTCGCATCACCATTGAAGAAGATCTCGTCTTTAACTTCCGCTATCTTCTTCATGCTCATTCTATGGTTACTACCGCAGCTGTAACTTATAGTTATTGTGAGAATGTGGCCTCCAGTGTCCATCGCTCTCACTCCTTTGCGTCCTACCGCACTCGGTCATTACATCTCCACGAAGCCATCTCTCAGCTTCCGGCTTCTGATAAAATATATGCCAAATATTTCTCCCGTCATCTCAATGCTTTTCCGGCAATGCTCTCATCCGATGTGTCGGTTGAGGCAAAAAAGGAGTTCATTCAACGGCTGAAAGGGATAGTCGCAAGTAATAATATTGGCATTAAGCAGATTCCGGGTAATAAGAACAAGCTCTCTTATCTATCCCTGAAACTGTTCCCTGCGCGAATCTGCGAAATGCTCATCTCTTGGATTTATTGAAAATGAAAATTGCGGCTCTTTTTGTGGTGTATCATCCCGATATCAGGCAGCTTGTCACCAATGTGGCAGCTGTGATTGATTCTGTGGAATACGTATTAGTATGGAGAAATTCTGATGAGAATTTTTCCGAGCTTACTTGCCGCAAGAAGGTCATATTGCTTGGCGATGGAGAAAACCGATTCATTGCTTACCCATTGAATCAGGCCTTGCAGTGGTGTTCTTCACATGGCTGTGATTTTCTGCTTACTATGGATCAGGATAGCACTTGGTCTGATTTTACAGGCTTTAGAAAGAGTGTGAAACTTAACCGAGATGATAACATTGCCATATACGCTCCTTCTGTCAATAAGTGTGGCATAAAAAATATGGGGGGGGTAAAGTTGGCTGATTATCAACAAGTTGACTTTGTTATATCTTCTGGCTCCTTGATTAATGTGTCAATTGCTCAAAAAGTCGGTGGATTCAATTCCCGATATAAGATTTATTGGGTGGACAGTGAGTTTTGTTATAAGGTCAGAGCCAACGGTTATAAAATCATGCAGTTCTCTCAATTCTCGTTGGCTCATCACCTTGGGAACCCCACAAAAATTTTGTTTGGATTCTTTACTTCCAACTATTCTCCTCAAATTTATTATTTCATATTCCGCAATATGTTGTGGGAACATAGACAATACGGTCCAAAGGCGGTAGGCTATAAGTGTATGGCTTATACGTATATGTACAATCTACGGGGAATCTTATTGGGTGAAAAACAAAAGTGTCGGAAGTTATATAAAATTCTTTTGGCATCTGTTCATGGATTGTTCTGTAGCTACAAATGAAGCATGCTTATCTTATTATGGCTCACAACAACTTTGGTGTACTCCAACGGTTGATTGATGCTTTGGATCATGAATGTAATGATATAATTGTTCATATTGACAAAAAGGTTAAAACACAGCCTGAGCTGACTGTTGTCAGAAGCAATCTGTATTTTTGCTGCAAACGCGTATCTGTGCATTGGGGGCATTGTTCGCAAATTGAAGCTGAATTCGTTCTGTTTGAAGAATCTTTGCAACGAGGTAATTACGATTATGTGCATTTGATTTCCGGCACTCACTTCCCGCTTCATAATCAGGATATCATACATGAGTTCTTCAATAATCGTCATGGCATGTCGGTTGTCTCTCCACAATATTGGACACGTGAGGATGTTCTCTATAAGCTTGGGTTGAAACATTATTTTTTGGCTAACGCCAACTCTGTAGGCTTATTTTCTCATGTATGCAATATTTTATGGCGCTTATCCATGCGATTGCAGCCTAAGTCACAAAAACGTGCTGACCTATTGTTCCACGGCAAGTTTTCTCAATGGCTTTCATTGTCTCACAGTGATTTGCAGAGAATACTGCCTTATAAACGTGAAGTTCTCAAAAAATTCAAATATTCATTCTGTGGCGATGAACTTTTTATGCCCTACATATTTCATAAAGCGGGTATAAGACCGTTTGAGTTTTCTAAATTGCTTTTCCAGAATTTCGTGGGGGCTTCTCCGAAAAATATAGATTCTGACGATTTCAAATCCTTAGTGAACTCCGGTTTTATGTTCGCCCGTAAGTTTAGCGATAATGATTTGAACATAATTGACCGTATTAGCAGCACTTACTGAGTCTCGTCCTATGAAGATTGCAGCTTTAGTTGTTACATACCATCCCGATGCTGTCCTGTTGCGCAGTAATATTGCTGCTTTTGTTAACGATGTTGACGAGGTGATTGTGTGGAAAAACTCTCCTGAATCCATTGATTGTCTCAATGAATGGTGCCAAAAGATTACTTTCATGGGCACTGGCCACAATGATATGATTGCTTTGCCTGTAAATCGGGCCATGGATTATTGCCGTTCCAAGCATTACGACTTTCTTTTGACTATGGATCAGGATAGTTGTTGGCAGGATTTTCACGGGTTTGTTGATACTGTAATGGCATTCCCTTATGATGATAAAGTGGGCATTTACGCTCCCAATGTAAATAATTATCTTAAGGATCCATCCATAGCGTTCAAGGATATAGAGTGGGTCATTCAGTCCGGAATGTTGATTAATCTTCGTGCTGTTGAGTCTCTTGGAGGGTTTCGCGAGGATTATGGTATATATGGCATTGATGAGGAATATTGTCATTGGTTGCGACTCAACGGCAAAAAAGTCCGTAGTTTCACCAATTTTCATCTTGTTCAGCGTTATGGTGATGCGCAGAAATCTCGGTTTGGCTTTTATGTCTTTAATTACTCTCCATTTGTGCGCTTTCACCTGATTCGCAATATGATATGGATGAAACGTGAGTTCCCAAAAAGCACTATAACTCGTAGAATCCTTCATGTCATCTTTGATAACTACCGCGATATACTCCTTGTGGAGTCTGATAAATTTTCAAAAGCAAAAGCCTTTACTAAAGGTATTTTGCATGGATGCTTTAAGCGTATTCCATCTCGTCGATGATTAAGCTCTTAAAAAAATTGATTTTTTGGTCTGCGATTAGGGAGCAGATTATTTTGCTTTCGCATCGGCGCACTGCATCGCTTTGTCGTTCTTTGATTGATGAGGCTAAGCTTTTCCCTGATGCATTCACCGTCACACCAAAAAAAGATTTTGGCAACAAACGAATCATTTGGCAGTATTGGGCGCAGGGCTACGAATCATCTGTACTACCTTCTGTTGTTAAAATTTGCCTCGATTCTGTTGATAGGTTTTGCAAAGGAGCCGATTATGAAGTTATCAGACTCTCTGATGATAATATCTCGGAATATCTTGATATTCCGCAATTTGTTACTGAACATAGGCAGTATTACTCCAAGACCATTTTCTCAGATTTGTTGAGGATACTTCTTCTTACATCGTATGGCGGTTGTTGGTTGGACGCCACAGTCCTTCTCACTGGTCCGATACCCGAAAAATATTGGCACATGCCATTCTTCATGTTCCAAAGGAGTGATGAGGTTGTTAACAGGCATTATTGGGAAAACGCCTATGCTTATTATTATAATTGGGGTAAGAAGTTCAAGGTTAAAGTTCTCAATAGTATGATCTTTGCTCAAAAGGATTGCGGTCTGTTGCTCTCACTCAAGAATGTTTTATTGAATCTTTGGAGTAAAAAGAAAAAACTTCCCAATTATTTTTTCTTCCAAATTCTGTTTAATGAATTAATCATCGGCGATTTCAAAAATCAGAATTGTGAAATTGAGAGTGATTGCACTCCTCATTACCTACAGCAATACATCAATGACCCGGAATTTCGCAAACTTCATACTCCTGAAGAAATTATCGCTCTTACTCCAATCCATAAGCTTACCTATAAGTGCGGGTTTGATACTGAATTGCTCAAGCAGATAGTTCCCGATTTATGAAGCACCACGCTTATCTGATTATGGCTCATAATGAGTCGCAATTGCTTGATGCTCTGCTCAACGCTTTGGACGATGAGCGAAACGACATCTATGTTCACATTGATGCCAAGGCCGGATTTGATTGTGCTTCTTACCAACCTCACTTCTCTAAGATTCATTATTTGTCAAACCGCATTGATGGTCGTTGGGGCGACTTCTCTCTTGTGGAAATTGAGTTTGCCCTGCTTCGTGCTGCTGTCCAACTTGGTCAATACTCTCATTTTCATCTCCTCTCCGGCGTTGATCTCCCTGTGAAGTCTCAGGATTTCATTCACGATTATTGTCAGGCCAACCCTAACACTCTCTTCATCGGTTACGCGCAAAATGTCACCAATAGCGAACTCGTTTGGCGCAGCCAGCACTGGTTCCTCTTCTCCCGCAATTTTCAGAGCAGTTCGCCTCTCAAAAAAATCATTCGCGCACTTGTGGCACGGCTCCAGTCACTCGTGAAATACTCACGCTACCCCTTGACCGTGAAGAAAGGGTCGCAATGGTGGTCCATTACTTCCGATTTTGCTAAATATCTCTTGGACAACGAGCAACAAATTAGGCACTATTTTCAAGGCACATACTGTCCCGATGAATTGGTGGTGCAGACTCTCTGCTGGAACTCTCCGTTCCGTTATAATATATATTCTGTCTCTGATGAATTTCATGGTTGCAAACGCTACATCCCTTGGCGCAACGGCTCTCTGACGCCGTTCACCGACCATGATTTCACGCTCATGCAGCATCCTGATTTCTGGTTCGCCAGAAAATTCTCTTCTTCCGATCTCCCTCAATGGCACCGTATATTTCAGTTATAATCCCCGTATATGGGGTGCAGGAGTGGGCTGAGCGTTGTGTCTCATCCATTATGCAGCAGACCATTAAGGATGGCGTGGAATTCATATTTGTAGATGATGCATCTACGGATAATAGCTTAAACATTGTCCGTGACACAGTTTGCAGATATCCGGATAGAATCCACAGCGTGAAAATCATATCACATACGCATAATATGGGATTACCGGCTGCTCGGAACACAGGCATGAGTGTGGCACAAGGGCAATATCTGTTTCATTGCGATAGCGATGACTTCCTTGAACCCGACATGCTCCGTCTTATGTTGGATGAGGCTGTACGCACCGATGCCGATTTTGTGTGGTGCGACTGGTTCCTTACTTTTGGCTCTAACGAACGTGCCATGCGTCAGCCTGCTGCATCAACACCTCGTCAGGCTCTTGCCGATATGCTCAACGGCTCAATGCGCTATAATGTGTGGAACAAGCTCATTCGGCGTTCTCTCTTTGTTGATAATGACATCCATTTCCCCGATGGCTATGCTATGGGCGAGGATATGACCATTATTCGTATTGCCGCCAAAGCTCGCAAGGTGGTGCATGTCGCAAAACCGCTCTATCATTATATCCGGGTCAATTCCGGTGCCATGACTCAGCAATATACTCCGGCGCGGTTGGATGCTTTGCGTCACAACGTGCAGTTGACTGTTGATTTCTTGCATGATAATATACATGATTCTTCTATTGAAGAAGAAATAGCATGGTTCCTCCTCAATACCAAGCTCCCGTTTCTCTTCACCGGTTCTAAACACGACATATCTCTCTGGCAGCAATGGTATCCGCAGGCCAATAGTCACATTCTCTCCAACAAAAGTCAGTCTCTTCGTACTCGTCTTTTGCAATGGTGTGCCGCTCATCACCTCGGTTTAGTTAATCGGCTTTATTATAATCTCGTTTTCAACGTATTATACGGTAAGATTTTCAAATGACTGGACCACTGAAATATATAGCGATTTTTATCGGATTTGTTCTGGCTGATTTTTATATTTTCCCTGTCAGCCTTACCGTCTCCGAAGGTGCCAATTCCAAAATGCTTATGGCTGCCTTGGGACTGGTCTGCCTCTTTGTCAATATGTCAAAGCAGAAAGCCGATTTCATCAACCGCTCCTTCTTATCTTTGTCTTTTTGGGCGGCCGCTGTCTCTTTGGCCGGTTATATGGCTGTGGTTATAAACGCCACAAACGACTATACCTACGCTACCTACATCGTTTCAATGTGGGTATGGATTATGGCTGCTTATTTCCTTATGCTTTGTCTTAAGGAGATTCACAACGGACTCACTGTCCACATCATTATCAATTATGTCGTTGCCGTTTGCGCATTTCAATGCTTATTTGCGCTTCTTTATGAATACAGCCTCTCTTTCCGAGAATCTATTGATGATTTGCATATAGGATTGCGGCTCGTTTATGAAACAAAAGGCCGTATGCAGGGCCTTGCTGCCGCGCTTGATCCTGCCGGTATCCGTTTTGCAGCTTCCTTGGTGTTGTTAGGCTACATTCTTTTTGATCGTGAGTATGACAAAAATTTCTTGCGCGACACCATTATTTACCTCTCTGCATTCATTCTCATAACGGTTGTGGGTGATATGATCTCGCGTACCACTGCGGTAGGTGCCGTTCTCGCGTTGGCATATTGGATATACAAATCTTTTGCAGGTCCTTCCGCTTCCAGAAGACAATTGGTTAAGATTTGGGGCATCCTTGGTCTCATTATGTTTATTACCATCCCGTTCATCACGTACAAGTACAATACAGACTATCAGACTCATGAAAATATACGATTCGGTTTTGAGGGGTTCTTTTCTTTGGCCGAAAAAGGCACTTGGGAGGTTAACTCCAATGAAATTTTGAAATCTATGGTGGTCTTTCCCGACAATGCCAAGACTTGGATTATAGGCGACGGTTATATTGAGAATCCTTCTTTTGGTCGTGATCCGTTCTATGTCGGGGAAATCTACAACGGTTACTACAAGGCCACTGATATCGGTTACCTACGCTTCATCTTCTATTTCGGATTGGTGGGATTGTTCTGCTTCATCGGCTTTTTCATCTATGCGGCAAAAAGTTGTATGGACCGATTCCCGAAGCATAAAATGCTATTCTTTATGTTGTTGATGCTCAACTTTATAGTGTGGTTGAAAGTGTCAACCGATATTTTCCAGTTCTTTGCGCTGTTCTTGGCCGTGCCGCCTTCGTTCATACGCGGTTACGACGATTCACCCGCTCTCATTGACTCGCAGTCATGAAGATTGTATATTGCACTCACTCTGTGTATTGCCCCGGCGGTATGGAGCGCGTTCTGCTCAACAAGGTCCGCTGGATTAGGGAAAACACTCCTTGGCAGGTGATTATTGTCACCACTGATCAGGAGGGGAGGAAACCGTTCTACGATTTCCCGGAGGGTGTGCGCATAGTGGACCTCGGCATAAATTATTCCCGGGGAAATTCTCTGTCTCCTTTCGGAAAAATCACTGACTATTTCCATCGCCGCAAATTGCATCGCCGCCGCCTCACCGATTTCCTAATGCAGGAGCGTCCAGACCTAACCATAACTCTCTATCCCAGCGAGGCATCGTTTGTGCCTGACATTAAGGACGGCAGCAAAAAAATCCTTGAGTTCCACTACAGCAAGAACTTCCGTTTACAATACAATCGTAAAGGATTGCTCGGATTGGCCGACAAATGGCGCACCAAGGCCGATGAAAAACTCGTTCGCCGCTTTGACCGTTTTGTGGTGCTCACCAATCAGGATGCCCGCGACTGGGGCAATATTCCCAACATGAGCGTCATCCCCAATGCTGCAATCCCTCTCAGCAGCGAGCACTCTGATTGCCTGTCACGCAGGGTGATAGCAGTGGGTCGCCTTGACTATCAGAAAGGTTTTGACCGGTTGATAAAGGCTTGGCGGCTTGTGATGGATAAAGGGCTGACCGACTGGCATCTGGATATTTTCGGCCAAGGCGAGTGGAAAGATTATCTTAACAATATAATCCATGAGAATAATTTGGGTAACTGTGTGACCGTCAACGCTCCCGTCAGCGACATAGCCGCGCAGTACACCTCAAGTTCGCTCCTCGCCATGAGCTCCAATTACGAAGGTTTTCCGATGGTGATGATCGAGGCCATGAGCTGCGGGCTCCCCGTAGTGACCTTTGATTACAAATGCGGTCCACGCGACATCATCACTCCCGAAGTTAACGGACTGATAGTGCCAAACGGTGATATTCAGGCATTTGCCGATGCCTTGGCACGTGTTATGACAGATACCGAAATGCGCTCCCGAATGGGGCGCGAAGCCCTTAGAGTCACTGAAAGGTACTCTCTGGATTCGGTCATGAAGTCGTGGAACAATTTATTTGAAAAACTCCATGCGTAAGCTCCTCCAGATTAACCCCGTTTTGAGGAAATCCACCTCTACAGGACGCATCATGTGCGAGATCGGTGACACCGTAATGGCTCACGGATGGGAGAGCTATATCGCTTACAGCCAGGGGCGTGACGGCATCATGCCATGCACCTCCCATATAGTGCCCGTAGGCAACAAGCTTGATGTGCTCATGCATGCCTGCGGCACCCGTTTCTTTGACCGTCACGGATTATGTTCCACGCGTTCCACGAAAAAATTCGTGGAACAAATTGAGGCCATAAACCCCGACATCATCCATATACACAACATCCACGGCTACTTCCTAAACTATCAGGTTCTCTTTGATTATCTGAGAGATACAAACCGAAAAGTAGTCTGGACCGTCCACGATTGCTGGCTCTACACCGGCCATTGCTACCACTATTCCTCCGCCCAATGCTCCAAGTGGAAATCCGGCTGCGGAAAATGTGGGCAGCGGAAAAAATTTCCGGCCAGCTGGTTTTTTGACCGGTCGGCGAAGAACTATCGGGACAAGAAGGCTGCATTTACCTCATTATCAAGGGATAACTTCGTGATAGTGCCGGTGTCGGAATGGATGCGAAAAGAGATGAGTGCCTCATTTTTAAAGGATTGCAAATTCAGGGTGATACATAATGGCATAGATTTGGAGAAATTCAGGCCCGTGAGCGATGCCGCAGTGCGAGCTAAGTATGCTATAAATGAGCCAATTATATATCTCGGAGTAGCCAGTATCTGGCTTAAGGAGAAGGGGCTGGACGACCTGCTTAAAATAGCGCAAATGCTTGGAGATGAGGAGCGTATGATAATAGTGGGTGCTATACCCGACAAAAATGTGAAAATGCCGGATAAAGTTACATATATACCTCGTACAGAGGATGTTAACGAACTCGTGGAACTATATTCGGCTGCGACAGTGTTCCTCAACCCCACTTGGCAGGACAATTATCCTACAGTGAACCTTGAGTCTATGGCATGTGGCTGTCCTGTAGTGAGTTACCGCACCGGAGGAAGTCCGGAATCAATAATTGAAGGGTGTGGAACAATCGTGGAACAAGGCGATTTTGAGGGAATGTTCCACGTGGCACACAATGTTTCACGGAAAAACCGAGAAGAAATTAGAAAAAAATGCGTGGAACACGCGCAGAGTAATTTTTCAAAAAACGACCGATATAAGGATTATATCGATTTGTATGAGTCAATGCTATGAAAGTACTGCAACTTGGTAAATTTTACCCGGTGAGGGGAGGCGTTGAGAAAGTCATGTATGATCTCATGACAGGACTTGCGTCGCGAGGCATAGACTGCGATATGATGTGCGCCGAGTCTTCGGGGCGAGGCAACAAAAACAGATTGTCGCCTCATTCGCGTCTGCTCACCTACCGCACATGGGTAAAAGCTGCCGCAACAACTATTTCACCGTCGATGCCTGTCAGTCTGCGCAAGATAGCCGGGAATTATGACATAATACACGTGCATCACCCGGACCCGATGGCCGCATTAGCGCTTTTTGTGTCGGGTTACAAGGGGAAAGTGGTGCTTCACTGGCACGCCGACATAGTGAAGCAGAAAAAGCTGCTGCGTTTTTACCTGCCGCTACAGTCGTGGCTGCTGAAGCGTGCGGACGCGATAGTGGGTACGACCGAGGATTATATCAAACAGTCGCCATATCTTGAGCAGGTGAGACACAAAACAGTGTGCGTGCCTATAGGGATATCGCCGATAAAGCCTGACGAGGCCGGGGCTGCGAAGATCCGCGCCCAATATCCCGGCAAGAAGATAGTGTTTTTCCTCGGACGCCTCATAGCCTATAAAGGCGTGGAGCATCTGGTGGCCGCCGCCGCGCAGCTTCCCGATAACTATGTGGTGCTGATAGGGGGCGAGGGAGCACTTGAAGAAGTGTTAAAACAACAGATAGCCAAACTCGGTCTCGGAGAGAAAGTGAAGATGTGCGGCCGTATTCCCGATGCCGATGTACCTGCCTATTACACTGCATGCGATTTGCTGTGCCTGCCGTCGGTCATGCAGACGGAAGCGTTCGGAATAGTGCAAATCGAAGCGATGTCGCTGGGTAAACCGGTGGTTGCCACCCGCATACCCGGTTCGGGTACCGCATGGGTCAACGCGCACAGAGTATCGGGCCTGAATGTGAAGGTGCGTGACTCGGAAGCACTTGCCCGTGCCATAAAAGAGATAACGGAAGATCCCGTAAAATATGCCGGATATTGCGCCGGCGCTAAAAACAGATTCAACAGATTGTTTAAACTTGACAGCATGATAACCGGATGCGAAAATATATACCGGTCATTGCTAAAATAATACGAAACAGATGAACGACACAGAACTTGTATCCGGATATTCACGGATAGAAAGCAACACCAGAAGTTTCAGCATAGATTGCGGCTTGGCAGTGAAAAGATTTCTTGACATTGTGTTTGCGCTGCTGGCGTTGTGCATATTTATATTGCCATGTCTAATAATAGCATTCTGCATTTGGCTTGAGGACAAACATTCCCCGCTATTCCGACAGGAGAGGATTGGTTACAAGGGGAGACCATTCATGCTGTATAAATTTCGCTCGATGCATCTCAACGCCGAGGAGGAAGGCACGCCCGAGCTGTATCATGAGAACGACAGCCGTCTGACCAAAGTCGGAAAATTCCTCAGAGACCATCATCTTGACGAGCTGCCTCAGCTGTGGAACGTGATTCGCGGTGACATGAGCTTTGTAGGTCACCGTCCGGAGCGCCGTTATTTCATAGACAAAATCGCCGAGCACACCAACGAGTATCCACGGCTGTATGCGCTGCGTCCGGGGCTGTTCTCAAATGCCACGCTGTACAACGGGTACACCGACAACATGGAGAAGATGCTTATACGCCTTAAGATGGATCTGGAATATCTTGAGAACCGCTCATTGCTGACCGACATCAAGATCATAGCAAAAACCACATACTCGATTATTTCAGGCAAGACATTCTGATGCGACTCAACGGAGAACTCATATTGCGCCATTTGGGGAGTCACTACATGATAGTTGACTCTTGCTCGGACACAGCCAATTTCACCAACGTGTATGTGCTGAATGCCACCGCCGCCTTTCTGTGGGAAAGCATGAAGGGTAAGGAGTTTACCGCCGCCGAGCTGGTGCAGCTGTTGTGTGAAAATTATGAAGTGAGCATGGAGCGAGCCACCGAAGATGTGGCATCGCTGCTTGAAGTGTGGCAGCGTTATTACCTGACCGAATAGACAGAGAGAATGAGGCAGTCGGTTTATGAATCATTGCTTAAGCTTGTGCGCGCCGGGATATATGACGATGCGCGAATAGTGAGCGATTTCCCTTTGCTTAGCGAAGCGGAATGGGGAGCAGTGTATCAGGAATCGAAAAAGCAGACAGTGAGCGGCGTGGTGTGCCATGCGTTCACCTTTCTCCCGGACAGCAAGTTACCGCCATACGGGCTGTTGCTGCGGTGGGTGGCCCGTGTGCACAGGATAGAGAAAGAGTATAACAAGATGAGCCGCAATATAGGCTATCTTACAGAGCTGTTTGGACAGCATGGTATAACGCCGGTGCTCCAGAAAGGGCATGGCGTGGCACGATTTTATCCCACCCCATCGCTGCGAGTGAGCGGCGACATAGACCTGTGCTTCAGTGAGGAGGAGCGGAAGGCCGCCGACAAAATTATACGCGACAGCGGAGCCGAGATACACACAGCACCTGACGGAAGCAGCTGCTATGTGTGGCGCGGCAGCGATGTGGAGCACCATGTATCGGCCGTTAAGCTGTATTCGCTCCGTCACCGTAAAGCGCTCGACAGGATAGTGGCCGCGCACGGCACAAAAGAGGTGGCTTTGGCTCCCGGCGTGAAAGCGCGAGTTCTCAATCCGCTGTCAGACCTGCTGATGATCAATGTGCATATAATGAAGCATTCGTTCGGTGTGGGGATAGGGCTGCGCCATTTCTGTGACTACGCTTTGGCATACCGGAGCCTGATACCCGAAATCGGAGCAGAGAAATATGCCGAGGCGTGCCGCATACTCGGCCTCGGCCGCTGGACCGACCTTCTGCACCGGTTCATCAACAGCTATTTGGCGAGCAGTGAAGAAGGGTTGCCGTACACCGGCACTTACCAAAGCCGGTCAGCCCTGAGAGCGATGCACCGGATGGTGACCGAGGGCGGCAACTTCGGTTTTTACCGTCGTCGCACCGAGGGGAGAAAATGGTTCAGAAAAATGGGAACATTCAGATTGTTTCTGCGGCACAGCAGCCTGTGGATGCGTATAGCGCCCGCAGAAGCAGTAGGTATAATAATGCGTCTTGCAGGAGGGCAGATGAGATGAAACAGACAGATCTGAAAATCGCCGGACTGAGAGTGCGCATAGAGCTTCACGACGAGTATGAGGGACTCAAAATGCCCGAATCATATATGCCGTTTGTGACAGAGCCGACAAACGACGCTCCGGATGTGACCCTGACGGTCAAGAGCGGCTATGAACGCGCCGCAGAAGGTATGAACCCGGTGTCAAGCGGGATGAACGACCTTGGCGAAGCCCGACTGTACCATAACGGCGGAGAATATGCGGTGGATCTGCTTCCGCATCCGTCAAGCAGTTTTCGCACCATGCATATAAGTGAGGATTTCACTACCGGCAGATTGCAGCTGCCGGGAGACCGCTATGCGGCGTTCACGGTTGATTCAATGCTGAGAATACTGTATTCGCAGGCTGTGGTGCTTCACCACGGATTTATGCTTCACAGCGCGGCAGTGGTGCGTGACGGTAAAGCTGTGCTTTTCATGGGTAAAAGCGGTACCGGCAAGAGTACGCATGCGCAACTGTGGCTGCGCGAATTTGCCGGCACGAGCCTGCTCAACGATGACAATCCGGTGGTGAGAGTGTCGGCAGACGGCACGGTGATGGTATATGGCAGTCCGTGGAGCGGCAAAACTCCGTGCTACCACAACGCGGGAGCACCGGTGGAGGCTATGGTAAGGCTTGAACAGGCTCCTGTGAACCGCTATACCGAACTGAGCAATATAGATGCGTTTGTGGCTGTGTTGCCCGGCGTGTCGGTGATAACGCACAGCCGAAAGCTGTATGGCGAGGCATGCAGCAGTGTGGTAGAGGCACTGAAGTGTGTGAAGGTGGGGAAGCTGGAATGCACTCCCGAACCCGCCGCTGCGTATGAATGCCAAAAAGGAATAAGTGGAGAAAAGAGATGAAAGGAGTAAGTGAGCTGCGCAGCTGCGTACGAGGGGAGAGAAAATCGCGTATCCTGCGCTATCCCATGGTGTCCCGCCGCTCCGTACGGGTGGAGAGAACGGAGAGCGTGGGCCTCGGCTGCATACGAGAGGAGGAAAAGGCGTGTGTGGGCCTCGGCTGTCGCCGTTCCGATGCTGCGCACGCTCCGCGGCTTGCATCGGAGATGTATTATTCATTGTATCCGCCAACTCCGCGCTTACGCGCTCCGCAGGCGGTTGTAGAAAAATCGCGCATCCTGCGCTATTCTTTGATGCTGCGCGCTCCGCAGGCTTGCATCAAATAGTTGTTATTCCTTGAGTTTATGTGGCTGCGGAATTGATTAGGGAAAAAGTATAAAACGAAATAAATTAAACTGATCAGTAAATAAATATGAAAAAAGTAGTTTTCGGTATTCTTGCGGCAGCACTGGTGAGCAGTGGCTGCTCGCGCAAAGAGTATCTTTATCTTGCGGACATGCAGGATGAAGCAGGCTATGTGGTAGCCAACCGTCATCAGACGAGGATACAGGATGATGACATGCTTAAAATCACAGTTAGTTGCAAAAACCCGGAGCTTGCCGCGCCGTTCAACGTGGGTTCGGGCGGAGTGAGGGTCGGAGCTACCGGACAGGTGACAACCGATGCCTCAACCGACAATGTGTATCGCGTGAATTCGGACGGCGACATCAATTTCCCGGTGCTCGGCGTGGTGCATGTGGGCGGACTGTCGCTGACGGACGCATCGGACTTGATACGCGATAAAATCATTGCGGGGAATTATATAAAAGAACCGATAGTGTCGATAGAGTTCAAGAACTTCCATTACACAGTGCTCGGAGCTGTGGGAAGCAACGGAACCGTGAGGGTGGACGGCGACAAAGTGACCATACTTGAGGCCATAGCGAATGCCGGGGACCTGCTGCCCAATGCCGATCTGGAGCGAGTGGCCGTGATACGCGAAGCTGACGGACAGCGCAAAATCTATACAGTAGATGTGCGCAGCACCGACATATTCAATTCGCCGGCCTTTTATCTGGCCCAGAACGATATAATCTATGCACGCCCGAAGAAGCCGAAATCAAGCAACGATGCCAAACTGCTGACCTGGATAACAGTGGCATTGTCGGCAGTAACGGCAGCATGCTCAGTGATCTGGGCTACCCGATAAATCATCAGGATATACTATAAACACATAATAAACCAAACAGAACAAAAGATGTCAACAACAACAAGCGCAGCAGCGCGTACAGAGTCGGAGTTCAATCTCCTTGACTTATTGAAGTATCTGCTGTCGAAGTGGCCATGGTTTGTGGTGTCGCTGGCCGTATGCTGCACCTTTGCGTGGTACAAGGGAGCGACCGCTCCGTTAGTGTACTACTCATCGGCGAAGGTCATCATCAAGGACCCGAGCAACAAGACCTCCTCGGCGGGCCTTGACCGTTACGACCGCTCCATCAACAAAGTCAACGTGGCCAACGAGATATTGCAATTCCGGTCAAAGCAGCTAATGCAGCAGGTGGTCAGCCGCGTGCATGCCGACGTGGTATATACCACCCGTCAGGGGCTGCGAGATGTGAACGTGTTTGGCGAGACCCCGTTTACCGTCACATTTCTGAACCTGAAGCCCAACGACAGATTCGCAATGGAGTTTGAGCCGGTGTCGGCCAATGAAGTAGAGCTGACGAGCATAAACGGCAAAGGTACCAAAGCGATGCGTATGCGCACGGGAGTGCCGTACACCGTGAACGGAGTGAAACTGATGTTCACCCCCACCGGCAAATGGAGCAGCAAATGGGAAGGCGCATTGATAAAGGTGAACAAATATACCGTCAACAGCATGGTGGGTTACTGGCTCGGGAATCTTGGAATACGCCAGGAGGATGAAGAAGCCACCATACTGAACATAGCCATAAAATCGCCCAGCCGCGAACTCGGAGCCGAAATGCTGACGACCCTCATCAATGTGTATAACGAGGAGTCAATCAACGACAAGAACCGTGTGGCAGTGAACACCGCCGACTTCATAAACGAGCGACTGCGTATAATCGAGGCAGAGCTTGGCGGCGTGGAAAACGACCTTGAGAGCTACAAGAGCCGCAACCAGATAGTGGATATAGGGTCAACCGCCAGCCGCTATATGGGTGAAAGCGCGCGCTACAACGCCGATGCTCTACAGTTCGAGACCCAGATGCGCATAGCCTTGTACATCAAGGAGTATCTTACCGATCCGTCGCGCAGCGTGGATCTGATACCGTCGAACATAGGTATCAACGACGCCGCCATCGAGAGCCAGATATCGCAGTACAATGCCCTGAAACTGCAACGCGACAAACTGGCCGATGACTCGTCGGAAGCCAACCCGGTGGTGGCAGAGATGAGCGCGACCCTCAACACATTGCGCACCAATATACTGCGTGCCGTGGACAACATAATCCAGTCAATCAACGTGAAGCGCAGGGATGCCAAGGGTTATGAGGCGCAGGCCGAAAGCCGCGTGGCCTCAATACCGCGCAAAGAACGCGAGATGCTGTCGATAGAGCGTCAGCAGAAAATCAAGGAGGAGCTGTATCTGTTCCTGCTTAACCGCCGCGAGGAGAACGCATTGGCGCAGGCCATGGCCGACAACAATGCCCGCATCATAGATGACCCCGAGGACAGCGGTACGCTGATATCGCCCGACAGGGTGCGGCTGATGCTGCTCGGATTTGCGGTGGGTCTGATGATTCCGACAGTGATACTGCTGATGCTGCGGTTTCTTGACACCCGCGTGCAGGGGCGGCGCGATGTGAAAAATGCAGTAACAGTGCCGTTCCTCGGTGAGATACCCATGGACAAGAACGCCAAGAACAAACGCCACAGCAAGGATGAAGGCGAGAACAGGATACATACGCCCGGATCGCTTGCGGGCGAGGCATTCAGAGTGCTTCGCACCAACATTGACTTCATGACGCGCAAAGCAGGCGCGGCATCGCAAATACTGATGCTGACCTCGTTTAATGAGGGTGCGGGCAAGACCTATACCTCCACCCATCTTGCCGAGGTGCTGAGCAGCAGCGGCAAGATGGTGGCACTTGTGGACCTTGACATACGTAAGGCCACACTGACAGCCCGCTTCGGCATAGAACATCACCACAAGGGGGTGACCGACTACATAACCGACACCGGCATAAGTGTGGACGATGTGACAGTGCCCACTCCGGGAGGCCATGATGTGGTGCCTGCAGGCTCTCTGCCGCCGAATCCTGTGGAGCTGCTTATGGACAGCCGTCTTGACGAGCTGATGAATGAGCTGCGGTCAAGGTATGACTATGTGATAGTTGACTCAGTGCCCGTAGGCGTGGTGGCCGATGCCTCCATAGCATCAAGGATTGCTGACCTGACAATGTTTGTGGTGCGCGCCGGCAAACTTGACAAACGGCAGCTGCCGGACCTGCAGGCGTTGTATGATGAACGTAAGCTCGGCAATATGGGTATAGTGCTCAACGGCGTGTCGCTGCGCTCACACGGCTATGGCTACGGTTACGGCTACGGTTATGGCTATGGCTACGGCTACGGTTATGTTAAAGGAAAGAAACACAAACATAGACGGAGAACGGAATAAAAATGGTTGAATGCTTAGTGGAGATAAAGGAGTGCGTGGGCCTTGGCTGTCGCCGGGCCGTGACTGCGCACGCTCCGCGGCTTGTCACGGGTTCTTATGGGTGTCCGTGTCCGCCAACTCCGCGCTTACGCGCTCCGCAGGCGGTTGTAGAGAACTTAAAAAAATTAAAAATTGAGAATTGAAAATTGCGAAGTTATGATTGAAAATTAGTAACTTAGCGGTTTGGAATTTGAAAACTGAATAAAAAATAAATAAACAAGTAAAGAAACTATGGAAACAAAAAAGAAAACGTACACAAGTCCTGAAACAGAGGTGACTCATGTGGAGATAGAATCCTCGATATGCGGAGGTTCTGTGGAGTTCGGCAACGAGACCAATCCCGATAAGTCGGTAGTGGTGGACGAACAGTCAATAAACACTGGTTTCGGCACCAATAATGATTTTTCCAGTGAGGTATGGGACATGGGTCAGGGCAGCTAAACCTAAGGCTCAAAGTAAAAATGTAAAAATAATAAACAACCATAAAGCATGAAAAAACTTAAATTTTTAGGGATAGCAGCAGCCTCTCTTATAGTGGCAGGCTGCAGCGAGGAGGTGTATGAACAGCCTCGTCCCATGCCCGAAGAGGGAGATGAGGTGGCTTTTGACCTGAATCTCGGAGCACAGAGCCGCACGGTATATGGGCCCGAGAATGAGGGGGGCACAGCACAGTCAATATTTTGGGGGAGCTATGTGGCCGGAGAAAAGGAGAATATCAGGGTGTTCTGCCCCGAAAGCCCTGCAGGTCGCGGCATGGCCGAGTTTGAAGTCAGTTATTCGCTTGATGCAACCACAAACCTGCCCAACGACAATTATGCGACAGCCTTGGTGCGCACGAGTGAACTCGGCGTGCAGTGGGGCGCACAGGAGAGCGGATATAACTTCTATGCAGTGTATCCCGCCGATAAATCCGGTGATACCCTCAATGGCACTACAGTGAGCGTGACAGTAAACAACGGTCAGTCCCCCGTGAATTACGGGCCTGACGGTACGGCAGTGGACAATAGTCTGGTGCTCAGCCCGAATACCAGCACCACAGCCGAAGCCGTGACCATTTACGGCAATCCGGACATGAGCAACGCAGTGATGTATGCGTGCACCCCTAACGTGACCAAAAGCGACGAGAAGGTGCCTCTGCATTTCAACGTGCTGACAGATGTGCTGGAAGTGACCGTGAACGGGCCCGAACAGGATAATACTCTGCTTAACGGTGCAAAAGCCGACTATATAGAGATCAGAGCAATAGATGTACAGTCAAAAAGCAGTAAGGCATTGGGCGGCGTGTTCAATGTGGATCTGACAAACGGTAAATATTCGGGCAATCCCACCACCCAAGTGCTCAGCCTGCATATGAACACCACTCTGGTGCAGAACAATACCATCTATTATCCGAAACTTTATTGCCGCGCCAATGACACTTACGACAAGCTGAAAGTGAGATTCTTTCTGTGGCCGGGAGCGCAGGCAAGCGACCTGAGAATTGTGGTGGACACCAACTGCGGACAGTTTACACTTGAGAATCTCACCGGAAGCCTTGATGATGGCAAGATACATAAGGTATCGCTGCCGCACTTCAAAACGCCGGGTGCGGAACTTAATATGTCACGTTGGATGCGAGTGCTCGATGACAATATCTATATATCGGAGCTGTCAATACCCGGAGCGTTCCACGCAGCAAATCCAGTATTCCAAACACAGGCAGAATTCAACAGCATGTATGAGGCGGGAGTGCGAGCATTTGAGGTGCAGTCATTTGTTACCAATGGAGTTGCTATGGTGGCAACAGGTTCCGATGGATCAACGCGTACGCTTGAGGATGTGTTGAGAACTATTGGAGAGAAGATGGCAGCACATCCGGCTGGATTCGTGTATTTCCTTATAGGCGATCCGAATAATAGCAATGAATATCCCGCAGCTGTGTCAGCAGCTGTGTCAGCATGTAAGGATTATATATATCAAAATCCGATTACGGAAAACACTACTTTGGGTGAAGTGCGAGGCAAAATCGTGCTCAAGATTAATACCAACGGTGCAGATGTCAATGAAACCGGATGGGTTTGGAACGGAGTTACGGATGGGGGTGATTTCCCGGCTCTGTTCACCCGCTGGACATGGATAAGCGTAGGTGAAGCTTTGAATGTCAGCATGCAATGGGGCAAACCTATCGCACCTAATGCAGCAAACGCTCCGCTGAGATGGTACTATAACGAGCAAGCGCAGGTAAATAATGGTCACCTTGGTGACGCCTATACTAAGAATCTTGCGGGTGCTATCGCGGCGATTAAAGATGCTGCAGATGATGTGGCAGCAAAGAGCCTTGAGGCTTATCAAAATGGGGGTACTGCCCATAATATGTTCTATCTTGTGACTATCGGCGGATTCTATAGCGCCAGTTGGATAGATCCTACAAATGAGACCACATCGATGTCACAACCATTTGCGGAGCAACTGAACCCGTATGTTCTAACAAGGGTTCTTGATCCGAGTCGCGTGCCGTCACCCACAGGTATAGTGCTGATGAATTTCTGTTGTGGCACGACAACGGATCCGTCGGCCTACAGATCGGCTGAGCTTATCAGGGCTATTGTTTACAACAACAATAACTTTATAATGAAGCGTAAGGAGACAACGGCCACTACGAACCCATAAGTGAAAATAAATTATTAATACAATAAAGAACTAACAGATGAAAAAACTATTGATGATTGTATCTGCTGTGGCTGTGTCGGCAAGTGCCGGCATGGCACAGGAGGTTCAGGAGACAGTGCTGGTGGAGGAGACCCCTGTGGTGGGCGAGGTACATCCGGACTTCCGCAGCAACTGGTTTGTGAGCGTGGGCGCGGGTCCGCAGGTGATGTTCGGCGACCATGACCGTCAGGTGGATATGAAAAACCGCATATCTCCGGCCCTTGACATAGCCGTGGGGAAATGGATAACACCGAGTATAGGGATACGCCTGATGTACAGCGGACTGTATGCGAAGGGCGCTACCCAGAACGGGGTGTTCTCAACCGGCGAAGCACTGAAGGAGCGTCCGTGGCACGGGTATTGGCTGGAGTATTCAAAGATAGATTTCATGCATCTGCATGCGGATGTGATGTTTGATCTGGTGAATATGATAGGGGGCTACAAGCCGGGCAGAATATACAATCTGTCGTTCTATGCCGGTTTGGGATATGCGCACACATGGAACAAGCCTCACAAGAATTCGATAACCGCAAGCTTGGGTTTGATGAACGTGTTTCACGTGGCCAAGGCGTGGGATGTGAACCTTGATTTGCGTGCGAGCGCATTTCAGGATGATTTTGACGGAGCCGGCGGGCGCCGCGATTTTGACGGTCTTGTGTCGGTTACGGCCGGTGTGAGTTACAAGTTCGGGTCAATCGGCTGGAAGACGCGCCGCGAGGTGGTGACAAGGACGGTGTATGACAACGGAGCGGTGAACAATCTCCGCGCCCAAGTGGCACAGCTTGTGGCCGAGAACGAGAAGCTTGAGAATGACCTCAAAGGCAAATCCGTGACCCATAAGGCCGTGGAATATGTGGGGGGCAAGTACATAATCTATTTCCCGATAAATGTTAGCTCGCTCAACAATGCCGACCGCGCCCAGCTGGATATGTGTGCGAATGCCATCAAAGGCGCTCCTGAAGGAAGCAAGTTCATGATAACGGGATATGCCGACAAGGCAACGGGCACACCGGAGGTGAATGAGATTCTGAGCCGCTCGCGCGCCGAGAATGTGCGTGCATGCCTTGTGAACGAGCACGGAGTGGATGTGAACCGTCTGGATGTGCAGTGGAAGGGCGGTGTAGGCAACATGTTCTACGATGACCCGACACTGAGCCGCGTGGTTATAATCAGCCCGATAGAGAACAAATAGCATATGACAGTTAAGTGAAATAATCAGAGTGCTGCACGGAGGGAGAATGAACAAGCTCTTTCCGTGCAGTTTTTTATGGTTATGATGATACCCCATACATACGAAAAAAGTATGAAATTAGAAGCGGAAGAGATGCTGGATGCGGTGTGTAGCGAGCTGGAGCAAGGACGGCGCGTGAGCCTGCGGGCAAGCGGCGGCAGCATGAGGCCGTTTGTGATGGCGGGCGATGTGGTGGTGCTGGAGCGGCGGGCGAGTTACGAGACCGACGACATAGTGCTGGCGATGACTGACCACGGGGTGATGCTGCACGCGATGATGCCTGACGGCAGGGTGATGGGCACTGCCAATGTGCAGAGGCGCGAAAGGGTGGTGATGGTGGCCGGCAAGGTGACGAGCGTGGAGCGTGGAGGCAAGGTGCGGAGCACCGAAGGGCGCGGCTGGCGCATGATGATGGCGGCGTGGCGGGGGTGCCTGCCGGTGAGAAGAGTGTTGATGAAAATTGTAAATATGAGAGAACGATGAGCGAATTTGTGAAATGGCTGTGGCGCGAGAGCTGCGGAGTGAAACGGTATGTGACGGCCAATGCGGTGTGTGGCATTGTGTCGGTGGGTTGCTCGCTATGGTTTGTGTGGGTGACGAAGCATATAGTGGATATGGCGACGCACAGGAGCGAAGGGTCGTGGACGGTGGCAGTGGCGATGCTGGCGTGTGCGCTGGCGCTGCAGCTATGCGCGAGCGTTGCGGGGAGGCGCAGCGGCGTGATGGCGACGACGCGGTTTTCGAACAATCTGCGGGGGCGCCTGTTTGAGCGTCTGATGAAGGCGGAATGGACAGGAAAGGAGCGATTTCATTCGGGTGATGCGGTGAACCGTCTGGCCGGAGATGTCGGCGCGGTGTCGGGGTTGGTGGGAAACACTGTGCCCGGGGCTGTGGTGACGGTGACGCAGCTTGTGGGGGCGTTCGGGTTCATGCTGTGGCTGGATGCTCGTCTGGCGTGGGTGCTTGTGGCGGTGATGCCTGTGGCACTGGTGTGCAGCAAGCTGTATATGAAGCGGAGCCGGGAGCTGACGCGGGCGATACGCGGCAAGGAGAGCGGGATGCAGCGGATAATGCAGGAGGATTTGCAGCATCGGGTGCTGATTTCGTCAATGGGGTACACTGACGGCGCGGCAGGGGAGTTTCGCGCGGCGCAGCGGGGATTTTACCGGCTGGTGATGAAGCGCAACGACATAGCGTTGTTTTCGAGCAGCGCGGTGACGGTTGGGTTCATGACGGGGTATGCGGTGGCTTTTTTGTGGTGCGCGATGGGGCTGTACAGCGGCGGCGTGACTTTTGGTGCGATGACGGCTTTTTTGCAGCTCGTGAGCAGGGTGCAGCGTCCGGTAGTGGAGCTGGCGGGGTGCGTACCGGCGGTGGTGCAGGGCGCGGTGGCAGTGGAGCGTCTGGATGAGATACTGCGGCTGCCGGAAGAGGAGCACGGCGCGGATGTGAAGCTGCGCGGGCCTGTGGGGCTGCGGCTGAGCTATGTGGGTTTTGCCTATCCGGAGAGTGAACGTGGAGTGCTATGCGGGGTGAGCCATGATTTCAAGCCGTGTACGATGACGGTGATAGCGGGGAGCACGGGAGCGGGAAAGACGACGCTGCTGATGCTGATGTTAGGGCTTTTGAAGCCTCAGACGGGCGAGGTGCAGCTGTATGACGGGGAAAGGAGCGTGGACGCATCGCCGCTGTCGCGCGGAAACATATGTTATGTGCCGCAGGGAAACAGCCTGCTGAGCGGTACGGTGCGTAGCAATCTGCTGATGGCGAAGCCGGACGCGAGCGAGGCTGAGATGGAGGAAGCTCTGCGGAAGGCTGCGGCGGAGGTTGTGCTGGAGCTGCCGCAGGGTCTTGACACGGAGTGCGGCGAGCGCGGGTCGGGACTGAGCGAGGGTCAGGCGCAGAGGATAGCGATAGCGAGAGGGCTGCTGCAATCGGGCCGGGTGCTGTTGCTTGACGAGCCGTCGTCGGCGCTGGATGCGGCTACGGAGCGCAGGCTGATGGAGAATCTGGAGGCTGAATCGGCGCACAGGACGGTGATTGTGGTGTCGCACAGCCCGAAGCTGATAGGGATGGTGCCGATAGTGGTGCGTCTGTAAAATATTAAAATCAGGACATAAAAAATCCCGGGTCCAAGTGCTGATCCGGGATTTTTTTATGCGGGGAGTGTATGTGGGGTTATTTCACATACACTTTTTTGTTGCCCATGATGTAGAGTCCGGCGGGGAGCTGCTTCATGGCTTCGGCCACGGTGATCTGCTTCTTGATGCGTATGCCCTGAAGGTTGTAAACATCCACAAGCTCGGAAGAGTCGGGAGCGGAGATGCCGTTGATGGCATCGTATTCGGCGTTGTTGGCTTCTACGGAGAGGTAGGAGTCGGGAGCGCCGTCGCTGCTGAGCTTGATGTAGCAAGCATGAACGCCTTTGGTGTCGGAGGAGAAGGAGACGGTGAATGTGCCGCCCTGTGCGGGGAGGGTCTGCGGCTCAACGGTGAATTTAGATGCGTTGGCACCGGTGACGCTCAGAGAGATGGGCCCGGAGAGGTTGAGACCTTCAACGGAGATGGAACGTGAAGTTGCGGATGTGTTGACAACGGCTTCCATGTCGAGGTAGGGCTGGTCAAGGCGGATGAACGGGATGTCGTCGCGGCCCCAAGAGAAGTCGTCAATGAAGTACATTGTGGAGCTGTCGTGTCCGCGCATGGAGGCGAAACCGAATCCGATGAAGAATTTGTCGGCGAGGTCAAGGCCCTTGAGGTCAAGCACATAGTCGCGCCATTCGCCGTTGTAGTCGGCAGAAGCGGGGATGTCAAGGCCGTTGATAGGCTCGGCATATACCTCGTCAAGGGGCGAAGAAGCGGGTGTGAGGTCAAGGGTGGTTGTCTGGTCAGTAGCGGGGTCAATGTAGAGGACCTGGAGGTTATCTACCTGAGTGTCAAGCATGTTCTTGCCCATGATGCGGAATGTGAGGAGCTGCTGCTTGGCGTTGATGTAGTCAAGGCAGGGTGAGAGTAGGAGCATCTGGCAGAGTGATGATTCGGCGGCTTTGCTGTCGTAGGCAGTGATTTTGGCCATGCGCTGCTCGGGGTCGTTGATGTCGGTGTAAGCCCACCAAGCGCGAGTGCCTGTGATGGCGGCGTTGGTCCAGCCGTCGATGTGCAGGGGCTTGTTGCTTTCGCCGCAGTTCTGGAAGTCCTCGATGACGAGGGCCTGAGCGTTGGATGTGTCAAATGAAGCCATGGTGAATTCATCTCCCTGCTTCTCTTCAACGGGGGCTTCGTCGGAAGCTACACCGGTGAGGGTGATGATGCGTGTCTCAGCCATTTCAGCGGAGAACTCAACGGATGCAGAGAATGTGCCGGCCTTGAGGGGTGCGAAGGTGATGGTGAGGGCGATGTCGCTGCAGTCCTTGAGCATTGTGCCGGAACTGATGCGGAATGCACCGTCGCCGCCTACCACCTTGATAGAGCCGTAGTCAAGGAGGCCCTTTGTGGAGTAGGTGATGGTTTGTGTGACGGGGTTGTTGACCGTTGTGGCAAACTCGGTGAGGTCAGCGGAGTTGACGGTGATTTCGGGGAGGTTGTCGGGGTCGTAAGCGCGTGCATTGAAGCTGAACGACTGCGACAGCTCGGTGGGAACAGCGTCAATGGTGAGCGAACCACTGTGGATACCGGTAGTGGTGGGGAGGTAGGTTACGATGATTTCGGTCTGGCTGTCGCCTGCGGGAATCTCTTCTACGTTAATTGAGAACTGGTCGCGGTTTTTACCGGCATGGTAAACGGTTGCGGGCTGGGTGAGGTTTTTGGCGGTGACAGTGAATTTGGCGAACTGTACCGGGGTGTTGATCGGGCACCACTGTACAGCATCGATCAGGAGTTCTTTTTCAACCTCAATGGAGGGTTCGCCCACGGGGGTGTTGTCGGCCTCTATGTCGGCAAGAGCGCGAACGCTGATGATGGCGGCAGATGCAGAGGTGGAGATGCCGATGACGGATGTGGCCTTGGCCGGAATTTCGGTGCCGATAAGGTCAGTGCCGGCAAAAGGACGAACGCGTCCGGAGGCGGTGCCGGATGTTACGGCTGCGCCGGAAGTGGCGAATTTGGTGCCGGCGGCGGTGCCGAAGTCAATGTCAGTGACCTTGATGAGACGGTTGAGGTATGACTCGGGGTCGCGAGCAAGCTCGGAGAGGGTGATTTCAGCGGGCTCTACGGTATATCCTTCGGTAACTGTGATGGCGGGGTAGTCGGCGAGGTAAACGGTGGGTATGCCCATTGAGGGTTCGCCCATCATGCAATAGAAATTGGTGATGCGGTCGCCGATTTTAAGATTGTTTTCGCCGAGGAACATCTCGGTGCTTAGTTTGGCACCGCCACCATAAAGATCCTGTGCGTAAATAACGGGTGTATAGCCGGAGTTGTCAACGTATGTGATTGTGGCTTTGCCCTGGAAGTAGCAGATCTGGTCGGCAGAGAATGATGAGAGCTGACGGAAGTTGGCGAAAGCTGTGGCCGGATAGGCTGATGCGATGACGGAAATGGTGGCATCCTCAGCTCCCGGAGAGGAGAGTGTGATGGTTTCGTTAAGGTCAGCGGGACCGGCTGTATAGGTAATCTCAAGATTGTAGCCGGTGGCGGAAGTGGCTTCTTCGGCGGGTATTACAGATGTGCCGAGCTTGAGTTCGCTGCCGGATACTGAAACATTGATGTTCTCGGTTAGGTCCTGAGCCTTGATGTTGACAGTAGTGGTATATTTCATGTACTGGTAGAAAGTACCCAGCTCAATGGAAGTTTCGGCCGGAGTGATGACGCCGTTGCCGGGCTGGGGATCAGGATCGGGGTCAACGGAGCCACCGTCCTGCCACAGGTCGGCCCATGAGTCAGTGACGCGGATGGCATCGATAAGCACATCCGGACCTACTTTTGTGCTTGCAGAGCCTTGGCGTAGGGTGATACCCTGAAGTCCCATAGTTGTGGAGGCATCGGCGGCATTGGCATTGGCGCTTAAATCGGCTTGCGTTGGCTCATTGCCTTTGGCGGGATTGATGAAGAGTTCTACGGTATCGTTCTTTGAACCGTCAACAAATGTGTATTTCAGCACTATAAGATAAGTAGTGTTGAGGTCAAGTTCCTCTGATTCGGCAGTGGAAGATGCTCCGTTTTTAGAAACACCGAGAATGAATTTTCCGTCATTGGTGGCCGGCTTGCAGAATACACGCGGATATTCGGAACCTGCTTTGGTGTCAATGATGCCCGCATCGTTTTTGGCTCCACGCTGGCAGATGGTGAAGAAGTAAACATCACCGCCGGTGGCGCATTTCTGCACATTAATGAGTGCAGCAGCATAGATGGAGCCTTGTGTTATACCCTCGTCAGCAAATTGCTTTTGCAGACGCTCATGGGCAGAGGTAAGGTCGGTGCCTATAAGTTTGGCTGAGAATCCTGTGGCTTCGGCCTGATAATCCGGATAGGTTAAAGCAGGGGTTACAAGCTGTATCGGCTCGTTTTCATTTTTGCCGTGGTGCAGCCAAGAGCCTTGATTGTAGAGATTTCCGGCATTGTAGCTGAAACTCTCGTCAAGGTAAACTGTGGCGTTGGCCTGAGATGGAACAAGCGAAGCTGCTCCAATCAGTGCATTTATCGCCAAGAGACTGAGTTTTTTCATACCTGACATGTTATGTGAAAAATTATTTGAAATTTGTGATTTTTGACGCGTTTTAAGTAACAAAGTGTAAGTATAATGAGGTGCAAAGATAATCATTGTAAAGGCTTAAATCTCCTTTCAAATAGTTAAAAATGATTAACCCCACACTTGCATGCACAAGTATGGGGTTTGAAAAAGGTGTTTTGTGTGGAAAATTACTTCTTTTCGGGAATGATGCGGATAGCATAGCCGCCGGAGGCCACCACGGGAATGTTGAGTGTGGTTTTGGAGTTAACCTTTTTGGTCGTGATGGTGTAAGCCTGCGGATTGGTGTGAGCATCGGCATTTTTGGCATCGGCATAGATAGTGGCCACATATTTCACTCCTGGAGTGAGGAAGTCAAGCGATATGTGGCTCACGCGGCCTTCGCGGCCGGCAGTGCTGCCGATATACCAGTCATTGCTGTTCTTGTCTTTTCGTGCAACGGTAACGTATTTGGCCGGTTCAGCTTCAAGATACTCGCTGCGGCTCCATTCCACGGGTACATCCTTGATGAACTGGAATGCATCGGCGAATTTCTGATAATGTTCCGGAAGGTCAGCAGCCATTTGCAGCGGGCTGTACATTGTGACATAGAGCGCGAGCTGGTTGGGGATGGTGAATTCCATGCGTTCTTTGGATTCGGGATTGAGTTTTGACATATCCATTTCAAAGATCCCCGGAGTGTAATCCATCGGACCGCCTTGCAGACGGGTGAAGGGGAGAATGGATGTGTGCCAGGGGTCTTTGACCTTGTATTCGTTGCCTTTGGCCGATTCGTTGGCAATAAGGTTGGGATAGGTACGTGCAAGTCCGGTGGGACGAACGGCTTCGTGCGCGTCAACCATTACTTTGTGTTTGGCGGCTTCCTTTACAGCATAAAGGTAGTGATTGACAGCTTCCTGACTGTAGTGGTAAAGGCCGAGGGGGAGCAGATTGCCGACATAGCCGGATTTCACAGCGGGATAGCCGTATTTGTTCATAAGCTCGTAAGCGTCGCGGAGATGCCGCTCATAGTTGCGTGTGGAGCCGGAAGTTTCGTGGTGCATTATAAGGCTGACACCTTTGGATTTGGCATAGTCGGTAAGCTCCTTGATGTCAAAATCGGGATAGGGAGTAACGAAGTCAAACACTTCGTCCTTTTCGTTGCCGAACCAGTCTTCCCAACCGGTGTTCCAACCTTCTACGAGTACACCCTGCAGATTGTTGTCAGCGGCAAAGTCAATGTATCGTTTCACATTCTGTGTGTTGGCGCTGTGGCGACCGTTGGGCTTGGCTTTTGAATAGTCGGTAAGGTCAAGTTTGACGGAAGAAAAATCATCGGTATAGGCCCATGTACCTTGCCCGGCGATCATCTCCCACCAAACGCCGTTGAATTTCATGGGTTTGATCCAAGATGTGTCCTCAATTTTGCTGGGCTCGTTGAGATTGTAAATGAGGCGTGAGGCAAGAATCTTGCGGGCATCGTCCACAGCCATAACAGTGCGCCAAGGGGTGTTGAAGGGAGCCTGAATATGGGCTTTGTCGCCACGCTGGTCAGGAGTGAGGTGGGATGTGAACACGAAAGTAGAGTCGTTGAGGTTGAGGTGCATGGCGGGATAGTCTACGAGAGCAGCCTCATGAATGTTGATGTACTTGCCGTCGTCGGTTTTGAGCTGGAGAGAAGTCTGGACACCGGTTTCGGAGAAAATGGATGATGAGACATTGCCGGTGAACGAGTTGCGGTAAGTGGGACGTATGTCGCTCAGGCGGGTCACATGGTAATCGTATTCCTGGGTGTCGTAGTCGCCGGGAATCCAGTAAGCCGTCATGTCGCCGGGCAATGCGAACTCGGTTTTTTCATCGGTAATGATGAAGTAGTCGTGTTTATTGGGCTGATACGGGAATTCGTAACGGAGTCCGAGGCCTTCGTTGTAAAGGCGGAAACGTATGTTCATGGCGCGACCTGTGGCGGGTTGTACCAGTTCGGCCAAAAGCTCGTTGTAGTTGTTTTGGATTGAGTCTTCCTCGCCCCAGACAGGAGCCCATGTTTCGTTGAATGTGGAGCGTGAAACATTTTTCAGCTCAAATCCATCGGTGAGGGGAGCCTGATTCTTGACCTCAAATCCGAGTTTGCTTGGCTTTATGATTTCCTGATTGTCAAGGAACAGCTCGTATTGGGGTGCTCCGGAGGCGTTTAGAGAGAACTGTAGCTTCATTTTGCCATCGGGCGACAGCAGAGTTTCATCGCCCAAAGCGGAGAATGCCATTACTGCTGCTATTGCTGCAGTGAGTGAACGGTGAAGTTTTAACATAAAAATGAAAGATTTAGGTATGTAAGTATGATGTTGATTATATGTTTTCTCGCTTTTTGAGTACAAAATGCAGCGCAATTATGATGACAAGAGTAATGGCTATGATGCCAAAATAGTATAGATAGTTTCCGGCTGCAAGTTCTCCACGGCCTATGTAGCTCATGACTGCGAGGTAAGCAAGCAGCAAAACAGGTAGCCATATGGAGCGAGGAATTTTCTTTTTCATGATAAGGACTTTTGGTGGAGAGCAGAGAGGAAGAGGAGTGGTGGAATCAGGATTCGGATTCGGGGAGCAGATAAGGGGAATGCTCAGGAATGAATTGTCCGGAGATGAGGTTGTTGTACAGTCGCAGGCAAGACCAAGCATCAATGGCGGCGTATTGCTGCTGGGGAATAGAGAGAGATTCGGCTTCCCAGTTGCTGAGCCGTTGGCCCTTGGATATGCGCTGCTGAAAGACAATGCCGTAGATGCGCTGCAGGCTGCTGTCAATGATGCCGTAAGGACGCACAAACTCCTGAAGGTCAATGAACCCTTCGGGCACAAATTCGCTTATGCGATGGAGAACGAAGAAGTCGTCCTTGAGCGAAAGCCCTATTTTAGTGATGTCGGTGTCCTCAATGAATTGTTTCAGGTCTTCGGTAAGTCCCGTTTTATTGATGCGGAAGAGGTAGCACCGTGTGTCGGTAGAGATCTGAATAAGTGCCACTTTGTTGGTGCGCCCTTTGTGAAATGACGGCCTTGTTTCGGTGTCAAATCCCACCATTTTGTATTGGCGCAGATAAGCCAAAGCCTCCGGCACTTTTTCAACAGTGTCGATGACTATTATTTCGCCCGGAAAAGTGACAACGGGCAATTCAGAAAGGGCAGCTTTAGGAATGGAAACAGACACTTTGCTTTGCATCACTTCATCAATATTTTAGATTATGGCCGGTAAAAAAACAGACTAAATCCGGACATATTCTTAAACGGATGCAAAGATACGAAAATTCTGTAAGAGTTCAAAGCTTGATGGATGGCACAACGATGATTTCCGTGTCGGGGAAATGGCGGTCAAGATAGCGGCGGATGTAACCGCGAGTGTCGGCACTGATTATGGGGTCGGTGTCGAAATGCTCATTATAGATGAGCCACTTCAGCTTGATGTTTCGGTCTTTTATGGCCTCCAGCGAGAGGATGGTATGATTGATGGAGCCGAGTTTGCCATTGGTGACAAGCGCAAGCGGCAGATTGTGGTCGGCCACATAGTCGATGGTGGAGTAAGTATCGGTAATGGGCACCATCAGACCACCTGCACCCTCAATTAGCACAACATCGTAGTCGCGTGCAAGCTTTTGAGTGGCTTCGGCAACCAAAGACAGGTCAATTTCGCTATTGTCAATGCGTGCTGCGAGCTGAGCAGAAGCCGGGTAGGAGAAAATGACGGGAGCAGTGGTGTGGTCAATGTCCTGCGGTGCGGCCGGTATGCCCATGATCTTGCGATGCAGCTCAATGTCTTCGGAGTAGTCGTGGCATCCGGTCTGTATGAACTTCTGGGTTATGGCCTTCATTCCCTGCGCGGCAAGCATTTTTGCGATATGTCCTGTTGCGTAGCTTTTTCCGGCATCAGTGTCAATGCCGGAGATGAAAATCACATTGGTATCGGTGGTCATTTTTTTGAATTTTTGTTCTGAGGTTCGTCGGCGAATTTGTTCGGGAACGAGAGTTTGACCGGCGGTCTCCACAAGGCGTAGCATACAAGCAGTACACCTATAATTATAAAGGGAATAGAGAGAAGCTGCCCCATGTTGAGAACCATGTCGGCCTCAAATGCGACCTGATCGTTTTTCACGAACTCAATCAGGAAACGCGGAAGGAATATGCCAATCAGGAATACTCCGAATATCAGGCCGGGGCGTTTTTCAGCGTTCTTGCGCCAATACATCCACATCAGGAGCGCGAACAGAGCGAAATAGCAAAGAGCCTCATAGATCTGGGTGGGATGAACAGGCTGTCCGGCATACATCTCGACCCACTGGCGGGAGCGCACAAACATAAATCCCCACGGAAGGTCGGTGGCGTGGCCGAAGATTTCACTGTTCATGAGATTGCCGATACGGATAAGGCCACCCACAAGGGCTATAGGCACTACAAGACGGTCAAAGGTCCAGAGGGGACTGCGTTTGGTGGTGAAAATGGAGAACATGAAAACGCCCAAAATGACGCCTATTGTGCCGCCATGACTGGCAAGGCCGCCTTCCCACACCTTAAGTATGTCAATCGGGTGCTGGCTGTAGTAATCCCATTCGTAAAAGAACACATGCCCGAGGCGCGCTCCGACGATAGTGCCGATGACAGTCCATATAAGGAGTACTCCAAGCCATCGTTCGGGGGCACCTTCGTGCCGGAACATGCGGGCTACGATTTCATAACCTATCATGAAGCCTATGGCAAACATCAGGCCGTACCATCGTATCTGAACACCCCAATCAAGAAGAACGGGGTCTGCGTTCCATACTATATAGTTGAGCATATTGCGTCAGTTAGTGATTATACGGAATATAGTGCCGTTGCCGGAGCTGACATTGTAACGCTCCAGACCGTAGTGATGCTGTGCCGCAGGGCCATCCACGGGAGCACCGGCATTGAAGATGTCGTAAGTGCTGCCGCATGTGTGGCACACAGCAACTTCGCCGTCAACAGTAATGATTATGTCACGGCGGCACTCAACGGGGCATGAAAGATCGTATGCTCTTGGCTCGCCACTGAAATTGCTCACAAGAAGCACGCCCCCAAATCCGGTTTGAGCAAGGTCGGTGTAGAAGTAGCCTTCGGGAATGCCTTGGGATTTGATGAAGCTATTGGTGAGCATGGCTCCGCTCACACCAAAAGTATCCCAGTCGCCGGAAGTGGTGAAGGGGATATAAACCGGTGCGTACGGTATGCGCTCATCGTCCACTTTGTGGCATGAGACTGCGGCGAGAGCAAAAGCGGCAGCAGCAACAACGAGTATGTGTTTAGTGAATCGCATCAAATTCTGAAGAAAGTGGATATCAGTTCGCTGAATTTGTCGGCAGCTTCCTGCATTTTGCCGCCAATCATAGGACGCAGCATTGCGGGAATGTCAACATTGAGTTCGGTGGAAACTTTGCTTGACGCATCGGTTTCGGGACTCATGTGCACAAGTATTTCAAATGGCACGGGGCTGTTGGCGGCCGCAAGTTTCATAAGCTCGGGTTCGCGTTTCTCCACAACATTAAACTGTATTTCGCCTACAGGGGCTGCGGTGATTATTACAGAAGAGTCGGTGAAACGCACGCTGCCTATTTTTTCTTTGGCTTCGGGGGGGAGCTGCTCAAGGCGCTGCTGATAATCTCCGAGATTGGTTATAGCGTTGTACACATCCTGAACAGGACGGTTTATAGTCACAGGTTTTCCTTCGTATTTAGCCATAATGTTCAAAACAAAGGGGCTTTTCGCCCCTTGTTGTATTTAAATGATGATTGTTTGAATGTCGTTTACTGATTGTTGTTAGGAGTCCAGTTGGCAGGATCTTTTCGCCACTCTTTGAGAGTGTCAAGGTCTTCGGCGCGGATGTATTTTGTTTCAAGGGCAGACTCAAGCATGGCGTTGTAGTTGCTGAGAGTAACGAGGTTTACCCCGGCCTCTTTGAAACGGTTTATAGCGATCGGGAATCCATAGGTGAAAATGGCGGCCATGCCAACAACTTCACATCCAGCAGCGCGTATGGCCTCCACGGCTTTGAGAGAGCTGCCGCCGGTAGAGATGAGGTCTTCAATAACCACAACTTTCTGACCGGGCTTAAGGTTACCCTCAATGAGATTTTCCAAACCGTGATCTTTGGGAGTGGAACGCACATATACATAAGGAAGTCCGAGGTCATCGGCAACCATAGCGCCCATGGCAATAGCACCAGTCGCTACGCCGGCAATAGCATCGGGAGTGCCGAAATTCTCCATAATCAGGCGGCACATTTCCACTTTGATGAAAGTGCGGACGCTCGGATAGGAGAGTGTTTTGCGATTGTCGGTGTATATTGGGGAGTTCCATCCGGATGCCCAGGTGAAAGGATGCTCGGGTTGGAGCTTTATTGCACTGATTTTGAGTAAGTTTTCAGCTAAAAGTCTGTCTAAGTCCTTCATTTCGGTTGAGGTTATATGATTAAGGTGCTATATGATAATACTCAATGCAAAGTTAGTGTTAAATCCTGTAACGGCCAAATTTAAATGTCGCAAAAAATTCAGCAAAATGTATCTGAATCTTTCATGGTGTGAAATTGGGAGATGTATTTGGGCGAGTGAGTAAAAATGTGTAAATTTGTGCCCATAAATCTACTCCTAAATATTAGTGGCTTATGAACAGCAACAGCCTTGTGTCGATCAACGACATATCGCGCGACGAGATTCTGGATCTCATAGAGCGAGCCCGCTTTTTTGAAGAGCACCCCAACCATAAAATCCTTGACGGGAAAGTTGTGGCGACTCTTTTTTTTGAACCCTCCACCCGCACCCGACTGAGTTTTGAAACAGCCGTGAACCGTCTCGGCGGCAGGGTAATAGGATTTTCCGATGCGAGCACATCAAGCTCGTCCAAGGGAGAATCGCTAAAGGACACCATAAAAATGGTGAGCAACTATGTGGACCTGATAATCATGCGCCACTATCTGGAGGGTGCAGCCCGGTATGCGACAGAAGTTACGGACACTCCTATAATAAATGCAGGAGACGGCGCCAACCAGCATCCGTCGCAAACGATGCTTGATCTCTATTCAATCTATAAGACTCAGGGCAGTCTCAACGATCTGACCATAACAATGGTGGGAGATCTGAAATACGGGCGCACTGTACATTCATTGCTGATGGCGATGCAGTATTTTAATCCAACATTTCATTTCGTGGCATGTCCTGAACTGCAGATGCCCAAGGAGTACAAGGATTTCTGCAAGGAGCATGGCATAAAGTACTATGAGCATACCGATTTTTCGCCCGAAGTGATTGCGGCATCGGATATTCTGTACATGACACGAGTGCAGCGTGAGAGGTTCTCGGATCTTATGGAATATGAAAAAGTCAAGAACCTATATACATTGCGCAACAGTATGCTTGATGTGGCCAAGGATAATCTGAGAGTGCTTCATCCGCTGCCAAGGGTCAACGAAATAGACCGCGATGTGGACGATAATCCCAAGGCATATTATTTTGAGCAGGCACGCAACGGCTTGTTTGCCCGCCAAGCTATAATATGCAAGGCTTTAGGTATAGATGTGTTGAATTTAAAACCTCAGGAGTGATGAACGCAGAGAAGAAAGAGCTGGCAGTGGCCGCTTTGCGCCACGGTACCGTGATAGACCATATACCGAGTTCGGCATTGTTCAAGGCCGTAAAGATTTTGGGTATAGAGAAGATGGACAAGTATGTGACCATCGGTAATAATCTTTCCAGCCACAAACTTGGCACCAAAGGTATTATCAAGGTGGCCGATGTGGAGTTTCCCGAGTCCACTCTCAACAGAATAGCATTGATAGCACCGCACGCCAAGGTGAATATAATACGTGACTTCAATGTGGTGGAGAAGCGCGACATCAAGCTTCCGGATACGATAGTGGGAATAGTGAAATGCGCCAATCCCAAGTGCATTACCAATAACGAGCCGATGCGTACGCGCTTTACGGTTGTGGACCGCGAAAATGAGGTGATCCGCTGTGATTACTGCGGTCATACTGTGAAGAGTACCGACGCCATTATAGACTAACCCACCACGATAGCCGACGGACGATGAAGCAGTCCTGGAAACCGGGAACGATGATATACCCTTTGCCCGCAGTGCTTGTGAGCTGCGGAGAGGGAGAGAATGCCAATTTCTTTACCGTGGCATGGACCGGCACGATATGCACGAATCCGGCCATGTGTTATATATCGGTGCGTCCCGAGCGTCATAGCTACACTCTAATAAAGGAGCGGATGGAGTTTACCATAAATCTCACTACTGAGGCTATGGCCAAGGCCACCGACTGGGCCGGGGTGCGCTCCGGTGCAGATTACAACAAGTGGAAGGAAACAGGTCTTACGCCCGAAAAAGGAGTGAAAGTGGGGTGTGTGTCAATAGCCGAAAGTCCGCTCAGCATAGAATGCCGGGTTAGAGAAATAGTGCATCTTGGCAGCCATGACATGTTCATAGCCGAAGTGCTGAATGTGCTTGCCGCCGAAGAACTGATAGATGCACAGACCGGAGCATTCCGCCTTGACAAGGCGGGTCTGATGGCGTATAGCCACGGAGGATATTTCAAGCTCGGGGAGAAGCTGGGCACATTTGGCTGGAGCGTAAAAAAACAGAATAAACATTAAATCTACTCTAATATATGCAGACAGATTCGAAAATTTTTGAATTAATCGAGCGCGAGCATCAGCGTCAGAAAAAAGGTATAGAGCTGATAGCTTCGGAAAATTTTGTATCGCCAGAGGTGATGCAGGCCATGGGTTCGTGCCTGACCAACAAATATGCCGAAGGGTATCCCGGTCACCGTTACTACGGCGGATGCCAAGTGGTGGATGAGGTGGAGCAGCTTGCCATTGACCGCCTTAAAAAGATATACGGTGCTGCCTATGCCAATGTGCAGCCTCATTCGGGCGCACAGGCCAATATGGCAGTGTTCATGACCTGCCTCAAACCGGGTGACAAATTCCTTGGCCTCAATCTGGCTCACGGAGGTCATCTGTCGCACGGCAGCCCCGTGAATTTTTCGGGCCTGATGTTTCATGCGCTGGAATACAATGTGCGTGAGGACAACGGTCTTATAGATTATGACCAGATGGAAGAGGTGGCCCGCAGAGAGCGTCCGAAACTGATAATAGGCGGTGCAAGCGCTTATTCACGCGAGTGGGACTATGCCCGCATGCGTCGTCTTGCGGACGAGATCGGTGCCATACTTATGATTGACATGGCGCATCCCGCAGGTCTTATAGCCGCAGGGTTGCTTGACAATCCCGTGAAATATGCGCATATCGTAACCTCAACCACACACAAAACACTTCGCGGTCCGCGCGGCGGTATAATCCTGCTGGGTGAGGATTTTGAAAATCCATGGGGCAAGACCAATCCCAAGGGTCAGGTGCGCATGATGTCGCAACTGATAGACTCAGCCGTGTTCCCGGGTGTGCAGGGCGGTCCGCTGGAGCATGTGATAGCCGCCAAAGCCGTGGCTTTTGGCGAGGCATTGCAGCCTGAATACAAGGAGTATCAGACACAGGTGAAGAAGAATGCGGCCGCAATGGCTCAGGCCATGATGGACAAGGGGTATAAGATAATTTCCGGTGGCACGGACAATCACTGCATGCTGGTGGATCTGCGTACCAAATTCCCTGATCTTACGGGTAAGGTGGCAGAGAAGGTGCTTGTGGAGGCTGATATTACCGCCAACAAAAATATGGTGCCGTTTGATTCGCGCTCACCGTTCCAGACTTCAGGTATCCGTCTGGGCACACCGGCTATCACAACCCGTGGAGCCAAGGAGGAGCATATGGGCCCGATCGTGGAGATGATAGATACTGTGCTGTCAAATCCCGAAAATCCCGCTATTATAGCATCGGTGCGTGAAAAGGTCAATAAGATGATGGCAGATTTCCCGATGTTTGCATACTAACCGTTCATCACATATTAATGAAGAAGCCCGCTTATGCGGGCTTTTTTTATTGGTTGTCGTAGCAGTCGTAATGAACAAAATGCGAGCCGGAATGGCAGAAATGCAGGGTGTGGTTGACGATGATGTGGCGTGTGGCCATAGCCGCTATTCCGCTTACCTCGTGCGACACGAGAATCACGGTGCAACGGCCTTTGAGCGACTCAACGATTTCATATACCCTGCGCTCAAATTTTTTGTCAAGGTAGCTCAGCGGCTCATCGAGCACAAGCAGGTCGGGTTCCGAAACCAATGCACGCCCCAGAAGCGCGCGCTGCAACTGTCCGCCGGACAGCTGCGAGATGCTGGAGTCGGCATGTGCCGCAAGATCCACGGTGTGGAGCATACGGTTTACCGCATCGCCGGCTTCGGAGCCTTTGACCCCTGTGCCGAGAAGTCCCATGGCGATTGTGTCGCGGACGGTTATGGGGAACCGTGAATCCACCATGTTTTTTTGTGGAAGATAGCCGATTTTGAAGTTGCCGAGGTATTGAACCTTACCTCGGGTAGGGGCCACAAGCTTAAGGATGAGGCGCAGCAGGGTGGTTTTGCCTCCTCCGTTAGGTCCAGTGACTGCAATAAAATCGCCTTGATGTATGTCAAGGTTGACATTGCCGAGCACAGTTCGGTCGTTATAGGTTTTCTCTACTTCGGAGAGCGATATGAGCACCGGCGCGGTGCTATCGGGAATGGTGGATGTGAGCATTGTGTGAACGGGCTAACTGTATGGACAGGGTGTCGAGCTGCTGCAGGAAATTACGGCCAAGAGTGTTGATTTCCACGCTCCGGGCACCGGCCTGGCGGGCAATGGCCTGAGTGCGGTCGGCATTGTAGGCAGCTTCCGACACCATGGTGACGGCATGCTGCATGGAGCGTGCGGAATCGATCACATTGCGTAGCTGCACGGGGGTGATTTCCTTGTTCTCGGCACCGAAGTATAATTGGTTTATGCCATAATCTCTTGCAAAATAGCTTAATGAGGGGTGGGCAACTATAATCATGTCGCCGGCGCATGGTGCGAGGCGCGCGGTAATGGAGTCGTTGAGCGAATTCAATTCCTGCTTTAGCTGGTTAAAACGTGCGCGATAGTAGCCGGCGTTGTCGGGATCAATCTTGGTGACGGCATCAAGCATCTGCTGCGCCATGACGAGGCAGTTGGCGGGAGAGGTCCAAATGTGGGGGTCGGAGAGATGGCTGTGTGAGTCATGGCTGTGGGTGCCGGAGATGTTCTGAAGAGCGGATGCGGAAATGATTTCGGTAGTGCCGTTGTGTCCTATTCCGGAACGAGACAGCAGCTGCCGTTCAAACGGCATATTGCCAATGGCAAAATACAAACGGCTGTTGTTTAGCTCTTTCAGCAACTTGATGGACGGCTCATAGTTTTCGGGGTCGGCATCGGGGGGAAGCATTGTGACGATGCGGATGCTGTCGCCGACAATACGTTGAAGAAGATAGTTCTGCGGCTCGATGCTTACGGCAACCGTCAGGGGGGAGGATTGAGGGCGCTTGTTGGTGGAGCATGCGCTCAGGATGAGGAGCAATAGGAATATTCGGGACAGGTGTTTCATTTGTTTACGCCATATACTTGTGTATGTAGAACGCTTACAACATGGTCAAGGTTGTGGATGTTGCCATAAGTCATGAGAATGAGCGGTATGGAAGGGAGTCCGGGGGCGTAAGGTGGCTGAATGTAGCTGAAATTGCGATGGGCTATGAATCCGAGCCGCTCGTAGAAGCATATTCGGCGGGAAGCCATGCTGTTGGAGCCGGGCAGCTCTACTTCCAGTACGGCGGGGATTGCTATCATGTCAAGCCATTTGGTGAGAGCCGTGGCACCGATGCCCGAGCCGCGTAGGCTGGAGGTTATGGCAAAGTGCTCAAGATATGCCCATTTGCCGAAATTCCACCACGATATAAGGCCAACGGGCTTGCCAAGCCAAAGAACTTCCGTGAACTGCAGCGGATGTGCGGTGTCGGAGGCAAGGCGGTTGATGTTGCCCCAATCGCGGCGTTCCTCGGGAGGGAAAGATTCGTTGTAAACGTGCTCCAATTCCGGTGTGGGACGGGCGACGGTGCGCAGGCCCACTTTCTGTGCAGTCGGAAGCAGGCGCCACAGGCAGGGACGCAGAAGGGGAGGGAGGATGAAGGCACCGGCGGTGTCGGCGATGAAATCGTAAAGGTCGCAGGAACGGTTGATGAATTCAGTGCCCTGCAAAAACTCTATTGCGCCACCGAGAAGGGAACTTGCCACGGCTACGCAAATGTATTGTCTCCAAGTTGGGGGCGTGCAGCGGTAGTGGGCCACATCAAGCCATGTTATGGAGGCAATGATTCCGAACATGAGAAAGTGTACGACTTTGTCGATGTTGTTGACATCCGGTACTATCTGCTGCGGCACGGGAATGAGCGTGAGCAGAAGCACGGCTATGATGGTTAGAGCGGTGAGGAGGAAATGGGGCAAGGAATGGTAAATCCCAGCTATTTTATTCATAGGATAACTTTTTTCGTGGCACGAGCAATGCTCCTGCTTCCCAAAGCAAATATATTGGGAGGAACACGACCGTGAGGGTGAAAGGATCGGATGTGGGGGTGATTATGGCGGCTATTATGAGCAGTATCACCACGGCATGGCGGCGGTAGCGGCAGAAAAATTCGCGGTGGAGGATGCCGCATTTGCCAAGAAGCCATGCGGCCAGCGGTAGCTCAAATACGAGGCCCATGCTGAGGCAGAGCATCAGGAGGGTGTGCATGTAGGAACTGAGGCTGATGGTATTGGGGACATCAGCGCTTACCTGATAGCCGGCAAGAAACCGTAGGGTGAGCGGGAACACGAGTGTGTATCCGACTGCGACACCGACATAGAACATGATTGCGAGAGTGCCGACTCCTATACGCGCATATCGCCGCTCTGCGGCATACAGTCCGGGCTTGATGAAGGAGTATGCAAGACCAAGCAGTGCCGGCATGGCAAGAAGAATGCTCATCCAGAATGCGGTGGAGAAGTGAAGCAGGAGCGGGGCGGCAAGGTCAATGTTGATGAGCTTGATTTTATGGTCAACATTGGTTATGCCCTCCATGCCCGGGAGCGTTGGCAGCTGCCGGAGGAGTGTGTATAAAGGGAAATCGGGACGGCACGGGGCAAGAATCACGGTGTGAAACAGTGAGGGCATGAAAGCAAAAAGTATCACGCACAGCACCACAGTGAGTACCGCGCCTTTGAGAAGCACGCTTCGCAAGGCGTCAACATGTTCCCAAAAAGTCATGTCGGCTTTGGCTTCCAATTATTTTTTTTGTTCGTTGTCGGCAGAATCGGAAATATCGTTCATTCCGTCTTTGAAGGATTTGACACCTTTGCCCAGTCCGCGCATAAGTTCGGGTATTTTGCGTCCGCCGAAGAGGAGGAGCACTACGAGGGCTATAACGAGAATTTCCTGCATCCCGAGACCCAAGAAGCACGGAATCATGCAAATAATGTTCATAAGAAATAAAGGATATAAATTTGAGGGTGTAAAATTACGTATTTTGGGGCGAATAGTTGGCTCTTTTGCAGAAAAATTAATACCTTTGCAGCCTAATTTAGCAATTATTATTATTGATTATGAAAGCATTTGTTTTCCCCGGTCAGGGCGCACAGTTTGTCGGAATGGGCAAAGAGCTGTACGACACTAATCCTGTGGCTCATGACATGTTTGAAAAAGCTAACGATATTCTTGGATTCCGCATTACCGACCTGATGTTTGAAGGTACGGATGAAGATCTGAAACAGACCCGCGTAACCCAGCCCGCTATTTTCCTTCATTCAGTGATTTTGGCCAAGACACTCGGTGACGAGTTCAATCCCGATATGATGGCAGGACACTCGCTGGGTGAATTCTCTGCACTTGTGGCAGCCGGAGCTCTCACTTTTGAGGACGGCCTGCGTTTGGTGTCCGCTCGTGCACAGGCCATGCAGAAGGCTTGTGAGCTGAACCCATCTACCATGGCGGCTGTTCTCGCGTTGCCTGATGCCACTGTTGAAGAGGTATGCGAAAGCGTGCCCGGCGTGGTGGTATGCGCCAATTACAACTGCCCCGGACAGATCGTGATTTCGGGTGAGGTAGAGGCAATTGATGCCGCATGTGAGAAATTGCTTGCAGCCGGTGCAAAACGTGCCCTCAAGCTCAAGGTGGGCGGCGCATTCCACTCTCCCTGCATGGAGCCTGCCCGCGCTGAACTCGCAGCAGCTATCGAGGCTACTCCCGTATCAACCCCTATTTGCCCTGTTTATCAGAATGTAGATGCCAAGCCCCACACTGATCCTGCCGAAATCAAGGCTAATCTCGTGGCACAGCTCACTTCGCCTGTGCGCTGGACACAGACCGTGCAGAATATGATAGCCGACGGCGCAACAGAGTTTGTGGAACTTGGCCCGGGCAAGGTGCTTCAGGGTCTTGTCAGCAAAATTGACCGTTCGGTAGCCATTTGCGGCCGCCAGTAATGCTGTCCGAAAGCATACATCCACTGTTTACGTATCACACACTGCAGAATGGTCTGCAGTGTGTGATACGCTATTCTACCCGTACGGCAGAGTATTGCGGGCTTGCAATCAATGCAGGCAGTAGAGATGATTTTGCGGGGATGGAGGGGCTGGCCCATTTTGTGGAGCACACGATATTCAAGGGCACATCACATCGCCGTGCAGGGCATATCCTGAACCGAATGGAGAGTGTTGGCGGTGAGCTTAACGCATATACCACCAAGGAACTCACTATGATTTATTCGGTTTTCCCGCCCAAGAATCTGCAACGTGCAATGGAGCTGATTGCTGATCTGGTGGCGTACAGCCGTTTTCCTGATTCGGAGTTAAAAAAGGAGCGCGAGGTGGTGGCGGATGAGATTGACACTTATCTTGACATGCCCAGCGATGCGGTATATGATGATTTTGAAGATCTGGTGTTTGCCGGATCGTCCTTGGGCCATAACATATTAGGCTCCAAGAAAAGTATTGAGCTGTTTACCTCGGAGACGTGCCGTGAATATGTTTCACGCAACTATGTGCCGGGTAATATGGTGCTGTTTTATCAAGGGCCCGAGAAACCCGACAAGGTTATAAATATGGCAATACGCTATTTCGGCGTACTGAATCATCCGGTTCCGGAACGCAACCGCTGCAAACCGTTGTGCGTTGACCCGTTTGATGTGACGCGCAATATTGACTCGCACCAAGCTCACTGTGTGATTGGCGGCAGAATCCCGGATATGTATTCGCCGAACCGTACTGCTATAGCTCTGCTCGCGAACGTGATAGGAGGGCCGGGGATGAATTCGCTGCTGAATGTGGCACTGAGAGAGAAGCGCGGACTTGTTTACGGTGTGGAGGCTACCGCCCAGTTCCTGACCGACGCGGGGTTGTTTACAATTTATTTCGGATGTGATCCCGAAGATGCGTCAAGATGTGCCCGGCTGGTGGATTCGGTGCTGAGGCATGTTCTTGACACTCCGCTGTCGGGGGCGGCACTTGAGCGAGCCAAGCGACAGTACAAGGGTCAGATGGAGCTGAGTCATGACAGCTCGGAACAGACCGCTCTCGGCGCGGCACGGGCGGTGCTGCATCATGGAGGCGCGCTGAGTCTCGCTGAAATGACAGAGCGTGTGGAGAGCCTTACGGCGGAAGATATGCGCATGGCGGCAGAACTTATGTTCGGGAGCAGATTGAGCCGACTCACCCTGCACTAACCGTTTTGGGAGTTTTTTTGGCGAAAATGGCAATAAGGGTGCATAATGTCGTTTTTTATTGCTAACTTCGTGAATTAAAATCCCAGTTTCCGTCTATGAAGATTGCAGACATAGATCTTGGACCGCGTCCGGTGATGCTCGCTCCGATGGAGGATGTCACCGATCCATCGTTTCGCCTGATTTGTAAGGAGCAGGGAGCCGATATGGTATATACAGAATTTGTGAGCGCAGATGCGCTGATACGCAATATCTCGGCCACCACCCGCAAGCTGCATATTGCACCGGGCGAGCGTCCCTGTGCCATACAGATTTACGGACGAGAGGTAGGCCCTATGGTAGAGGCGGCCCAAATAGCGGAAGCAGCCGGTCCGGATATACTGGATATCAATTTCGGATGTCCGGTGAAAAAAGTTGCCGGCAAGGGGGCAGGAGCGGGGATGCTGCGCGATGTGCCTAAAATGCTTGAGATAACCCGTGCGGTAGTGAATGCCGTGAAAATACCTGTTACGGTGAAAACGCGACTCGGCTGGGATCATGACTCAAAGATTATCGTGACACTTGCAGAGCAATTGCAGGATTGCGGCATTCAGGCACTAACGGTGCATGGCCGCACTCGGTCGCAGATGTACACCGGAAGCGCCGACTGGGATATGATAGCGGCAGTGAAGCAAAATCCACGATTGAAAATACCGTTAATCGGAAACGGAGACATCACAACACCGGCTCAGGCCCGTGAAGCATTTGAGCGTTATGGCGTGGACGGGGTGATGGTGGGCCGTGCTTCTATCGGTGCCCCATGGATATTCCGCAGTATGAAAGATGCCGTGAACGGGGGCAGCGGTGAAGATACGATGACCTTGGCTGAAAAATTTGCTCTGATCCGGCGTCAGATAAACGAAAGCATAGACCGGATAGATGAGTACCGCGGCATACTTCACATCAGGCGGCATCTTGCGGCCTCTCCGTTGTTCAAGGGTATTCCGGATTTTCGTCCCACCCGCATAGCCATGCTTCAGGCTTCCACCAAAGAAGATCTGATGTCCATACTTGACAATGTGGAACAGATGCTCAATGACAAATTGTTATCATTATCATAAATACCTCTATTATTCTCATATCACTTGACTATGAAAAAGTTATTGCTATCAGCTATTGCAGCGTTTGCTTTTATACCGGCTTCGCTTAACGCGCAGACCAAGAGCTATGCCCTTGATGTGCATGAGTTTCATGAACTTGAAGTGGTTGATGCCATAAATGTGGATTATCAATGCAATCCCGAAAAGGCGGGTAAAGTGGAGTTTGAGACGACTCCGGAACTTGCGCCAGCCATCCTGTTTGAACCTAACAAGGGCAAACTTGCAATAAAACTGACACCTACTGATGTGCCATACCGAAATCTTCCTACCGTCAGGGTATATTCATCATATCTTTCCAAGGTGGAGAATTCAGGTGATTCCACAGTGAGAGTTCTCGCATCGGCAGGCATGCCCGAATTCAATGCCAAAGTGATAGGAAACGGGCGTCTTGTGGTGCGCAATGTGCGCGCCACGGATGTAAAAGCATCGATACTGACCGGTAAAGGCACGCTCGTGATTTATGGAGAATGTACCAAAGCACATCTCAAATGTGTGGGCGGCTCAAGTTTTCTACAGGCTGATGAGCTTGAGGCCAAGGAAGCGAAATGCTCTATTACCGGCAACGGCACAATCAATTGCTATGCAATAGACAAGCTCAATGTGAGCGGTCTCGGAAACGGCACGGTGCAATACCGAGGCAATCCTGAGGTGAAAAAGAGTGCACTCAGCCGTGTGAAAATAGTGAGCATAGATTCCGCCAATTGATGGGGCAGCCGCAGCCGGATATGGGGGGCATGAAGCTCAAGGTGGCGCGCACCTTGAAATGGAATGTCATTGATAAAGTGGCATCTCAATTGCTTTATGCGCTTACCGGTCTGATACTTGCCAATATGCTCTCACCGGCCGAATTTGGCGTGGTGGGGGCTATTCTTGTGTTTCAGGCTTTTGCATCACTGTTTGTGGATAGCGGATTTTCGTATGCTCTGATACAGAGAAAATCACCTACAGACTTGGATTACAGTACAGTGCTGTGGTTTAATATGGGCATGGCCGGAGTGGTGTATGTGGGATTGTGGTTTGCCGCTCCATGGATAATGACATTGTTCAAGGACGCGCCGGAAGAGCTTGTGCCTTTAAGCCGTGTGATGTTTCTTACGTTTATTCTCAACGGTTCGGCCATAGTGCAGACAAACCGATTGATGAAACGTATGGATGTGAAGATGGTGGCCGTGAGCAATTCTCTGGGGCTTTTTGCCGGCGCCATAGTGGGTATAGGGTTGGCGTTGCTCGGGTACGGAGCATGGGCGCTCGTATGGCAAGCGGTAGCTGTGGCAGCCGTAAAATCGGGTGTGCTGTGGCTTACTGGAAAATGGGTGCCTATGCTGAGATTTTCATGGAGAGCTTTGAAATCATTTTTAGGCGTGGGTATGGGGATGGCAATGACTTCGTTTCTCAACACCCTTTTTCAAAACATATATTCTTATTTTATCGGCAACAAGGTGGGCGTAACCTCGCTCGGCTACTATACTCAGGCCGACAAGTGGAGCAAAATGGGCATATCATCGCTCTCAGCTGTCATTACCTCGTCTTTTTTGCCGGTTCTGGCAGAGTATCAGGATGATGCTAAGAAATTTGCATCGGCGACAGCCAAGATGAACCGGTTTACTTCATATTTGCTGTTTCCGGCAATGGGTATGCTGATTCTTATGGCAGAGCCTATATTCCATACCTTGTTCGGAACGAAATGGGATGCTTCGGTGGCATTGTTTCAGCTGCTGCTTGTGCGCGGCATATTTACTGTGCTCACGCAACTGTATGCCAATTATGTGCTTGCGTTAGGAAGAGCGAAACTAAATGTTCATATTGAGCTGTTGCGAGATGGAATAGCATTGCTGGCGATATTCATTACCTTGCCCTATATTGCACTGGCACCCGCAATGGATATAACCTTGGGTGTGCGCATATTTATTATGGGGCAGGTGGTGGCGTCGGCTGTGGCGTGGATAGTGACCCTGTTTATAGCCGCACGGCTTTCGCGCAGGAGCTGGAGTGAGTATCTCACAGATTCGCTGCCATACATGATGCTTACCGTTCTGATACTTGTGCCGATGTGGTATGAATCAAGGCTGATAAGCGCAGCATGGGTACTTTGCTTGGTGCAGGGAGTCACTGGAATTGTGCTGTACATGCTCGCAAATAAGATGCTCGGGAGCAAGATACAGAGCGATGCTATCGCATATTTTATGCATCGTGGCAAAAAAAAATCTGAGCTTCGTTGAATCATAATAGCTACTTGCCTGTAAGGCAATATCTGTAAGAGTGCAAAATCGTATCTGAAGTACCTAAAATGAAGCATGGCTAAAGTCATGGCTTGCCTAAGGTTGTAATCTTCGGCTATATATGAATTTATAGCGAGGTTACAGTTAAAAAATAAAATATTTCACATAAATGTGAAATAAATGTCGTATCTTTGTGTTGTTACTTAAAAAGGAAAATAGATATGAGCGAAGTAGAATTGGTTTTAGTCAATGATACGGACAAATGCACAATTTATACGATTCAGTTCTCGGAAGAATCCGAGACTGAATACGAGCGTTTTTTCTCCAAATTCATAGAAGATGCCCACTTAAATCAAGACTTGTTACGAATAGTTCAGCTTGTAGATAAGATTGCTGAAGAAGGCGCATTAGAAAGATTTTTTCGGCCAGAGGGCAAAATGCGAGATTCTGTTGTTGCATTGCCATTGCTTCGTTCAAAGCTTCGGTTATATTGTTTAAGGCTATCAGACAGAATTCTGATTCTTGGTAATGGTGGTGTCAAAAATTCGCGTACTTACGAGGAGGATGACTCTTTGCGCGGATATGTCCTGACGCTGCAGAAATTTGAAGAATTATTGAAGGAAGGACAGCGTGACGGAACCGTGACAATAACATCCAAGACAATTGAAACTGACAAAACATTTGAATTATGAAGGATATCAGAAACAAGTACCGCGAAATGATTAAGCAGGTTCCCCCCGAGATAAAGGAGGAAATAGACCTGTCGTTCGCGATTTCCAATAAAATAGATACACTGATGCGGGAACGCGGACTTTCAAAAAAACAATTTGCCGATGAGTTAGGAAAGCGTCCGAGCGAAATAACAAGATGGCTGAGCGGACAGCATAATTTCACTGTCTCCACACTCGCCATGCTGTCGGCATTTTTTGGTAAATCCATAATCTCCGTCTGAATCATGACCAACGAATTCCTGTCGGCGGCCAAAGCCGCCAAGAATGATGAATTTTTTCCGCGCAGGAGGCGATTCTGGTGACCGGTTGTTCTCATGGCTCCAAGCTTGGATTAGCGTAGGGCCTAGAGGAGAGATGAATAGAGTGCTCTTGTTTTCAGCTTGTTTGGCTGATATGGCTAATTTAATTAATCGTGTTTTACAATTGATTTCTTGGAATTGATGATAAAGAAAGGGTGCGGCCCGGAGGTCGCACCCTTAATGTGTTTATGCAGCGTGGATCAATGAGCCACGTACACTTTGGTAACTTCGGTGCCCTGACGGCGGATATAGATGCCGGCGGGGAGGTTGCTGCTGCTCATTCGCATGCCCTGAAGATTGTAGTATTCAACGGGGGCATTGCTGTTGTCAACAGCAATGGTGTCGATTTTGGCCTGACCATTGGGGTCCTGAACATAGACTACATTGATGCCACATAGGCGAGCGTTGTTATCTGGGTCAACAGTGAACACGATTTGGTTAACAAGTCCTGTAGCGGGAGCAATCCAAGTTTTGGTGTCGTTGTTCCATTCGCCGGTAGCATCAGCTCCGAGGTTTGTAGAAGCAGCGAGTTTGAGAGCCTTGAAATTGTTGGCAGCTGCGGTGCCCTGAGTGAATTCTACCTTTGTGAGCTTATAGCCGTTTTCGGTAAGGTTAATGGTGATAGTGTTGTTTTTGTAAACGCGCAGTTCCTCTTTAATGGTCCCGGTTTTCCACCAGCGAGGTTCATTGGTACCTTCAGACTTGGCAACGGTGACAGTCATGGGGCTGAGCGTAAATACTACGCCATCAAGATTGTTGGTGCCCTCGGCTTCCTGAGAGTTGCCGGCTTCAATGGCTTTGGACGCAATAGATGCGGCGTTGCCACCCTCACCGAAATTAAATTGGGCAGTTTCCTGACCAGCAACTTTGAGGGTGTAGTTGGCGGTGGCCATATCGCTGTCAAACATGTCAGCTTTTGTAGCAATGGCATTGATGGTCATCTGAGAACCGGTGAATGCGATAGGCTGGGTGTATTCAGAGCCACCATCAGCAGGGTTGGAGCCATCGGTTGTATAGTAGATGACAGCACCTTCGGTGGCGCAAGTTATGGTAATCTTGTCGCCTTCGGCCAGTTCGCCGCTTTCGGGAGAGAACTCGGGTGTGGCAACAGTTTCCTTGACTACGCCTCCGTCAATTTTAGTGAATACGAACTGTACATTGTTGTTGTAGCAGCTGATGAAACCTTCGATGGTGAAGCCAGTGCCTTCGGGTATTTCCAGAACATCGTAGTAGGAGGCGTTGGCAAACTGATTGTATCCGGTGAGTTTGTCAGTGCCCTGAGTAATGGTGTAATTGTTGGCGGCAGAGCCAGCAACGATGTCCACGTTCTGGAGACGGAAATAATGGTTGATGATGTTGCTGACTTCAGCAGCATTGATAGTGGCAACGGTTGTGAGAACCGGATCTACGGCGGTGCCTGCGGTGACATCACCTATGGCTTCAGGCACGATTTCAGGAATGACACCGTTCTGAAGTTTGTAGGAGCCGGTGACGGATGCAATCTGCTGTCCGTTGGTGAGGGCGGGAAGTTCAATGTCGGAGCCATTGTAGATAAGGATATAGCTGGCTGCGTCTTTTACCCACAGATAACGACCGTTTTTGTACAGCACGGTAACGGGAGCGTTAAGCAGAGTGGTGTTGGGACTGCCATTGCTGATAAAGGAAGCGATAGAAGTAACCTCATTGAGGTACACTTCCTTAGAAACAACTGCGCTGAATGAGCCGTCTTCGTAGGCGGCAGCCTTGACGGTGCAGGGGGCAGTTATGGCAAAAGGAGCGGAGTACTGTTTGGCTGCGGCAGCAGGTTCATATTTGTCGGTGAGAGGGCTTGTGCCGTCGGTGGTGTAATAGATGGGTGATTCTTCTGCCTGATAGATGGAAACCATGTTGTGGGCTTCCATGGTGATTTCGGGTTCAGTGAGATCCTGACCGGGAAGAGCCTCGCCGGCGAAAGTAACGGTAACGGTGTAGAGGGCCTTGTTGGCAGTGGCGGTGTAGTTGAGTTTTACTGATTCGGCGTTACCGGTCCAAGTACCGTTGTCATAAGTGCCGGTGTAACCATCGGCAAGAGCAAATACAGCACCGCTATTGTATGTAAGTACAATTTTGCTTATGGTCTGTCCGGCGGGAACGCTTATTTCCAATCCGGCATCAGATTTCTGATAAAAACGCAAACCATCGGTCCAAAGGCGCATGCCATTTTTGCCGTCAGCTTTAAATAATGTGATAGTGACATCCCCATTGGTGCATTTGGTGCCATTGTCAATGTAGGGAGGGTTTTTTTCGGAATTGCTGTACCGAGTAAGCCCGTAAGTATCAGTAGCGAAGTCAAACTTCACATCGGTGGCATTGACGAGAACAACGCTCACCATCATAGTAATAATAGAAAGTAGAAGTTTTTTCATAAAAAACAGAGTTAAATGAATGATAGCGCAAAGATAACGAATAAAGGTGTATGGTTCAACTTTTGAACATTAAAAAAATATGTAATAAAACGGCGTGGGGATAGTAGTGGGGTTGTGGGAAAAAATCATTATCTTTGGGGCATAAAATCTACGATTGCTATGAAATTATCATCAATAATTATGGCGAGTGCCATGCTATTGTGCAGTATCGGAGCTAACGGACAGGAGCCGGCATTTTTTCAGCGCGGACCGGCCCCAAAGTTTATAGAGACAGAAGTGCATGCAATAGCCGGTACGGCCACAGTGATAAGCAATTACAAGAGCTGTTTTCCGCAAATAGAGAACATGCGCACCAATATGGGACATGTGCTGGGTCTTGGCGCCCGTGGTGTTTTCGGACTGCGTGACTATTTGGGCTTCGGCACGGAAATCAATTTGATACATTCATCGTACACTATGGATATGGCAGTGGTCAGTCCGGGGACCCAGACGATGAGTGCGGTGTATCTGAACAATGACATGTGGTATGCAAACATTCCGGTGTTTGTGTCATTCCGCTTTAATGTGGCTCACAGTGTGAGGTGGAATGTGGACTGCGGAGCATATTACGCATTTGGTTTTGCGGGCAAGCAACGTCAGGTGCTGTACCGTGGATCGGTCAATGCTCTTGACGAGCTTGTGATGGAGAAAATAGACCGCAAGATGGATTATTTTCATTGCGACGATACATTCGAGAATGTGTTCCTGCGCGGGGATATAGGTTTTTATCTTGGCACAAGCCTCAATTTCGGTCCTCATCTCGTGGTGGGATGCAAAGCTCAAATAGGTGTGAAAAACACCGCTTCTTCGCCTAACGGTGTGGAGCATCCGCAAGTGCACAATGTTAATTTCGCGGGTACATTGGGATATAGATTCTGATTCATAACGATTTATAATAAAGGTATATATATGGAAAATTCCAAAAAAGAGATAGTATTGAGTGGCATCCGTGCCACCGGTAATCTGCACCTTGGAAATTATTTCGGTGCGTTGAGCAAGTTTGTGCGCATGCAGAATGATGACAGCCACAACTATGATCCGATGTTTTTTATCGCAGACTTACATGCGCTTACTACCAATCCCGATCCGGTGCAGCTGCATGAGAATGTGAAGAACATACTCGCGGAATATCTTGCTGCCGGTCTGGATCCGGAAAAGAGTACGCTGTTTGTGCAGAGTGACGTGCCTGAAGTGAGCGAGCTTTATCTGCTGCTGAACATGCATGTGGGTATAGGAGAGCTTATGCGCACTGCATCGTTTAAGGACAAGGCACGCAAACAGCTTGGAATAAAAAGCGACAGTGACGATATAGAGAAAGAGATAATAGGTAACGAGTCAAATAAGCGCGTGAATGCAGGATTGCTTACCTATCCGACACTGATGGCTGTGGATATTCTTATCCAGAAAGCGAGCCATGTGCCGGTGGGCAAGGATCAGGAGCAGCATCTGGAGCTGACACGCAGGTTTGCGCGCCGATTCAATTCATTTTATGGTGTGGATCTGTTTCCGGAACCTGCCAACTTTACGTTCGGCGGGGCGGCAGTGAAGGTGCCGGGTCTTGACGGTTCGGGCAAGATGGGCAAGAGCGAAGGAAACTGCATATATCTGATTGATGATGAGAAGACTCTACGTAAAAAAGTGATGAAGGCCGTGACTGATGAGGGACCGAAAGAGAAGAACCAGCCTATTTCACTGCCGGTGCAGAATCTGCTGACTCTAATGGAGCTTACTTCAACGCCCGAGGTAGTGCAACATTACCGCGATGCTTATGCCGACTGCTCAATTCGTTACGGTGATATGAAAAAGCAGTTGGCGGAAGATATTCTGGCTATAACCCTTCCTATCCGCGAGAGGATTCTTGACATACGATCAAACGATGAATATCTGGGCCGCGTGGTGAAGATGGGGGCTGAAAAAGCTCGCGCCCGTGCAGCCGAAACCCTCAGGGAGGCTCGCGAAATAATGGGCATACGCAAGTTTTATTGAACATAGAAGCACCTTAATATCCAAGAACCATGGCACACAGCGTTTCCCGTAAGCAGCTTCTGCTGTCGCTGCGCGATTATGCAGTGATAGTGTTCGGTATTTTCTTGTATTCATTCGGCTTCACGGCATTTATATTTCCTGAAAAGGTGGTGATAGGTGGCGTGACCGGTTTGGGCACAATTATATATTTCGTGACGCTGAATGCCTTTGGAACGGGTGTGCCGGTGGCGGTGTCGCAATATGCCATCAACCTGATATTGCTGTTTTTTGCATTCAGGGTTGTCGGTCGCCAATTTGTGATACGCACAGTGTTCGGAGCCACAGTAATATCGTTGTTTATCGGTGTGCTCACGCCGGTGTTCCCAACTCCACTGGTTGAGGGGCAACCGTTTATGAATATTATATTGGGCGCGTTGCTATGCGGCATGGGGCTTGGAATGGTGTTTACTCACAACGGCAGTACCGGCGGAACCGATATAGTTGCGGCGATGGTTACAAAACGGTCAAATGTGAGTATGGGACGCACGATGCTGTATTGCGATATATGCATCATATCATCAAGCTATTTCATATTTCATCAGATAGATACGGTGGTGTATGGTCTTGTGATATTGGTGATTGTGGCGTATATGGCTGATATGATTATCAATACCAACCGTCAGGCTGTGCAGTTTACCATATTCTCGAAGCATTGGGACAAAATCGCGACGGCAATCAATAATCAGGCCAATCGCGGCTGCACGGTGCTTTCGGGTATGGGGTGGTACAGCAAGCAGGAGGTGAAAGTGCTTTTGGTCATGTGCCGCAAGATTGAGTCGGTGAACATATTTCGCATAATCAAGAGCATTGATCCCAATGCCTTTATCACGCAAGCGAATGTGAACGGGGTGTATGGCTTGGGATTTGATGCTATAAAGTTGAAAATCAAGGGACCGCATGCTATTGACGAAGATCCGGTGATAGGGTCGGATCCGGCTACTGACCTCAAGCCAAAGGAATAATGGCCGACAATTATCTTGAGCGTAAAATGGAGGAGCACCGGAGCGGTGTGCCCCGAAAGTGTGTGCACAAGGTGGCTTCGCTCGGAAGCAAGCCCGGGATGTGGGGGATACCGTTTGCGGAGCGTAGAGTGCTGATTGTCGGAGCCGGATTGCCACCGGATGTGCGGTTGGTGGAGCAGTTGCGCTCCGTTGGCTGCAAGGTGGCTTTTATGGGCGGTGATGGTGCGGCAGGGTCGGAACTGGCACGCAAAACCGGAGCACAGTATCATCCGGGATGTTACAATGACGCTGAGGCAATGGCGAGATCAGTGGCCATAATATGTAGAAATTGGGGCGATATAGATGTGGTTGTTTCTACCGTCGGATGTTTTCCTTTAGCGATTGCAAAAGGCTGGAATGATTATCGCGTTGACAAACCTTATCCCAACAGTTATGGTGGCAGAATAATAGCGGTGAACGGTGCTACGCTGCCGGGGAAAGAGGAGTTGGAAGCGTTAAAAGTGCATGGAATTGCGGCGATGACGGTAGAGGCTGATGATGCCGAGGCTGTGGTGGATGCTGTAATGATGGCTATGCTGCACAAGGTCAGAATAAATATGTGGATTTAGCCGATTTTAACTCTTAGCGTGAGATATTGACAGTTTGTTTTTGGGCTTTGTGGTCGGTGGCGTGTCCGTAAGCCACGGCATGCGTAGGGCATGCATGGTAACATCCGAGACAAAGGGTGCAGTCTTTGCCCCAGTGTGGATGATTATGCTGCATTGAGATGTTTTTCAGCGGGCAAACGCGGGCACACAATCCGCATCCAATGCATGCATCCGTGAAATGAAATGGTTTGGGAGAGGTCAGGAATCGCATGAAAAGGGGATAGACGAGCCTTGTTTTAATCCATGGCACGGCTCCGCGCACCACGTCATCAACACGTGCCCGGCATTTGATGCCATGCCATATTCTTGCCACGCGTGAGGGCATTTCTTGTAATTTATGGTTCGCTACCTCCGGGGCATCAACATCAAATCCGGGCAGAAGGATATAGGTGTTGGGCATGGCAACGGAATATGTGCCTACGGGTTTCCATCCTCTTCGTTTGATTGCATTGCGCCACTGGAGATGGGCAAGTCCTATGTCATCGCCACATGTCATGACAAGAAAGTGGTCGGATTGTTCTGCGCCGGCGATGGGCAGCGTTTTGAGTGCTTTTGCCACCCATTTGGGCATGCCCCAAGAGTGGCACGGCATAACCCACACTATATTTTCGCCGGGAGCTATGGCCGGAGGAGATGAAAGCGGCTCGCCCAACGGCCAAACGGTGTCGCGGGCGAGCGCAGCTAATTCCTTAGCCACGGCAAGGGAATTGCCGGTGCCTGAGAAACAGACTATCATTTTATGGTGACCTGAGTGGCGCCGAATCCGTATTCGCGGAATGATGCGTCCTGCACATCATGACCTTTGTAGCGGTGGTTGAGCTCTTTGAGCAATGCCTGGCGGAGCACCCCTTCGCCTTTGCCATGAATGAAAACTATTTTCTGGCCCTTGTGGCTGATGTTTTCATCCATCACGCGCCGGAATTCGTCAATTTGCAGGTTGAGCATATCCGCGTTGCTCAGGCCGCGAATGTTGTCAATAAGCTCATGAATGTGGAGGTCCACTTCTATTACATCGCCATTAAGCTTTGAGGCTTTTTTGCGCTTCTGCACCGGCCTGCGCTGTTGCCGGTCTGCGGCTTTTTTGGCTTTGATGGCATCTTCAATCCGTGAGGAATCAATGGATAGGCGTTTTACCGGCACATCATTTTTCACTATGTCAACGGCAATCACGGGAGAGTCGAAGTAGATATTGTCGTGAAAACAGTGGAGCTTGAAGAATTTGGTGTTGTCAAAAGGGGTCTCCACTGCGATGGGATTCTTGATGGCGAACTCCTTATCGCGTTTGAAGGCTATGAGCTGCACCGCGATGCGTTCCATGTGAGGAATGTCGGAACGGAGCACTTCGCCGAGCCACACCTGTATGTTTGGCTCTACTATGCCGGCATAGCGTGTGGTCCATCCCCGGTCGGCATCGGAGCGGGTGAGGTATGTGAAGTACAGGTAATAGTTGGAGTCATTGACAAGGTAGGCATCAAACTCGGTGGTGTTGATGTGCTTTATTTCGCGAGGCTCGTATGCGAGCACAACATTGAGCTGTTCACCTTCGGGAGTTTCGGCAATATCGTCCTGAGTGATTTCCACTGCAACGGGCGCAGGTGCTGAAGGGGTGGCAGACGGGGCGGGTTTGGGTGCCGAGGTTGTGTACTTAGGCTCAGGTTTGGGAGCCGAACCCGAAGCGACTACAACACATTCACGAAGCAGAACCGGAGTTTCAAATCCGTCTTCGTCCACATAGGCCATGTTGCCGTCAATTCTCACAATTGTGCCGCCTCCTACTGAGTTGAGGTAGCGGACAGTATCTCCTATCTTTGCCATTATTTCAATGCGTCAATTTGTTTAAGTAAAGTTTCTACGGCTACTTTCAGCTGAGTGTCTTCGCCTTTAACTAATGTAGCGGGGTCGTTTGCAACCTTGATGTCCGGCTCAAGCTGGGTGTTTTCAAGATAATTGCCTTGAGCGGTGCGGAATCCTATTACCGGCATGCCGTAAACAAGAGTGGGATCCTGAAGAGTTTCCCAGTTCACGCTTGACATGGTGCCGGGGACGGGCATGCCCACAAGAGAGCCGAGGTTGCAGTGCTTGTACACCCATGGGGTGCCGTGGGCATTGGAGTAGTTGGCCTCTCCTATAACCATGATGCTGGGCTTGTTCCAGCGGCGCGATGGCATGACCGTGGTTTCCACTCCGTGAATTTCCTGCGTGAGGTAGGTTTTGCCGCTGAAAAGCACTTCAATATCTTCATGAAGTCGTCCGCCGCCGTTCCAACGTGTGTCGATAACAATTCCTTCCTTGTCCACATATTTTCCAAGGAGCTTGTCGTAGATTTCGCGGAAGCTGTCATCGCTCATGGACGCGAGATGCAGATAGCCGAGACGGCCGTTGCTGAGTCGCTCTACATCGGCTTCACGCTGCTTGATCCAACGGTCATACATGAGGCTGTTCATGGCACCGGTGCTTATGGGGAGCACGACTTCGCTTGCGGATTTGCCGGATGGGAGCGTGAACTCCACCAATGTTTTTTTGCCGCGAAGTCCGTTTAGGATTTCGTCAGTGCCAACAGAATCAGTGAGTTGGACGCCGTTGATGGCTGTGATTACGGAACCGGGCAGCATGGCGGTGTTGGAGCGGTCAAACGGACCGTCAGCCACAATCTCTTCTACTTTCATTCCGGGGCCTGCAAAGGTAAGGTCGTAGAGCAGGCCGAGTGATGCTGTGGGCTCTTTGGCTCCGCGAGGATAGTAGCGTCCACCGGAATGTGACACGTTAAGTTCTCCAAGCAATTCGCTGAGCAGGGTAGCATAGTCGTAGTTGTTGGCAATGTGGGGCAAGAATTTGGCGTAATCCTCGTAGTATCCTTTCCAGTCAACGCCATTGAGGTCTTTGACATAGAACCGCTCGTTAACCTCATTGAATACATGGCGCAGCATGTATTCGCGTTCTTTGGAGCGATCCATTTTCAGTGTTCCTCCAAGAGATATGCTTTTGAGCTTTTCGCCCTTGGGGTCAAATCGTTTCGGAGAGCGTCCGAGAAGGTACATGACACCATTTTTATCCATGGTCATTGCCATGTGTCCGGCATCAAGTTTCTTGACCAATGACACATCGCCTTTTCGCAAGTCGCGTTTCCACAGGTCATATCCGCCTTCCACCGCGCTAAGATAGTACAGTGTGGCACCGTCTGAGGTTATGAGACCATCGGCGATATCGGATGAGTTGGGGGTGAGCCGTACGGTACGTTTGTCAAGGCCGTTGAAGTCAGGGACCCAATCAGGCTTGGCTTCTTTTTGGTCGTTGTTCTTGGAGCCTTTCTTTTTGTCTTTTTTTGCTTTTTTGTTTTTGGAGTCTTTTTTCTCCTTGGCTTTCTTGGCCGCTTTTTCGCGGGCATCTTCCACTTCTTTCAGCAGGGCATAGTCCTCTTCAGAAAGTTTGTATTTCTGGTAAGCGTCATCGTCCAAGAACACCATCATGACATCGTAAAGCGAACCCCAAGAAGCATGGTTGCGCATGCCGTAACGCTCGGAATCATAAAGCAATGCTTTGCCGTCCATGGCCCAGCGAGGGTTCTGATTGAAGTATCCTGATTCGGTGATTTTGTGCATCTTGCCTGATTTCATGTCAATCACGGCAATATCGCTGTAAGGGTCATGATGGAGGTTGATGTATTCAAGTGCAATCCATTTGCTGTCGGGACTCCACACAACATGCATGCCCTTGTTGCGATGCGGCTGGATAATGGATGCGTCGGCAAGGTCGCGCACCTGACCTGTTTTAAGATCCAAGGCCATGAGGCGAGTGCGGTCGGCACTGAACACCATCGTCTTGCCGTCGGGCGATATGCTCGGCATGGTTCTGTCAATGTCGTTATTGTCAATCACAGGCTCTTCTGTGATGAGAGTGGCATTGGAGAAATTGGGGTCATCTTTTCGGGCGATTTTTGCGCGATAGATGTTGTAGTGTCCCGAACGCTCGGATGTGTAGTAAAGCTCGCGGCCGTCAGCGCCCCAGCACAGGTCGCTTTCCCCTTCGGGTGTATGGGTAATCTGCTTTACCGACGGGTATTCAGTGGCTGTGACGAACACTTCGCCGCGACTGATATATGCCACTTGCTTGCCGTCAGGACTTACGGCCACATCAGACACATTGGAAGCCGAAAAATCTGATACTGGGTCAATATCGTCGTATGTGAGTGTAATGTCGAGTTTCCGGGGCTTTCCGTCGGGCTGTTGCGTATAGATTTCACCATCGTAGGTGTAGGCGAGGGTGCCATTGTCGGCGGCACGGGAGAGGAAGCGGACCGGATGGCGTGTGAAAGAGGTGAGCGGTGTGACCTGTTGCGGGTTGGCTACCGGGAAGGAGTAAACATTCATAGAACCGCCGTTGCGCTCGCTGAGCATATATACAGTGGTGCCGTCAGGTGAGATAACCGGATTGAGGTCCTCTCCGGGGTGTGCGGAAAGATTAGTGTGGGAGTTCTGCGGGGCATTGTACAGCCAAATGTCGCGTGTCACGGACGAAATGTGATGTTTGCGCCAAGTGTCCTCAAATCCTTTTATGTCCTGATAGACGAATGATTGCCCGTCAGGTAGGAAAGAGACGGATTCGGCGGCTGTGCCAAGAATCTGCACTGCACGGCCTCCTTTGGTCGGAACGGAGTAAAGTTGCGAGAGGCGGGTGGTGGGGAATTGGGCAGTGGAAGCCGGTGCCTGTATCGAGGCTGTGAAAATCACATTCTTGCCATCAGGGGTAAATGCCACCGGAGTTTCTTTGGCGCCATTGAAAGTGAGACGCACAGGAGTGCCACCATCAGCCGACATGACAAAAACATCAGAGCCACCGTAGCGGTCGCTTGCAAATGCTATCTGTTTGCCGTCGGGACTCCATACCGGAGCACTTTCGTAGGTGGTAGGTTGTGATGTGAGGCGTACAACGGTGCCTCCTTTGGAAGATACCTTATATATATCACCTTTGTATGTAAAGGCTATCTGCTCGCCGTCGGGCGAAATTTTCACATCACGCATCCATAGCGGAGTGACAGCCAATGCGGCGGTTGTGGCGCAATATCCGAGTGCCACACAAAGCAAGAGTTTTTTCATGAGTTCAGTGGTTTCGCGTTTAGGTTTACAAAGATAGGCAAATTAATCCATAAACACAAGATATACCGCGCCGACCAACAGCAGTGCTGCGGCAGCATGATTCCATTTGAAAGTAAATTCGCTGAACATTAAGGAACTGAATACGACAAACACCACAAGAGTGATGACCTCTTGCATTACCTTGAGCTGCATGAGAGAAAACGGACCGCCATTGCCTTGATAACCAATACGGTTGGCCGGAACCTGAAAACAATATTCCAACAAGGCTATGCCCCATGAAAACAGGATTATGGCGTATAGAGGCCAGTTGGTTGAAATACCCGATGTCTGGAGTTTCAAGTGGCCGTACCATGCGAAAGTCATGAACACATTTGAGACCAAAAGAAGCAGAACGGTGAATATCATAGAACTCATAAGCGATGTAATTTTAAAAATCGTTGCAAAATTAGTGGGAGTTTGCAAATAATGATGTAATTTTGTGAGAATTTTGTAACAATGCAAATATAACATAACCATATATATCATTATGTTCAGAACCAACACATGCGGTGAGCTTCGCATTAGCAATGTGGGCTCCACGGTAACACTTGCCGGCTGGGTGCAGCGCATCCGCAAAATGGGCGGCATGACATTCATAGACCTTCGAGACCGTTACGGCATCACTCAGCTGGTGTTCAACTCCGATGTCAATGCAGACTTGCATGAGGCGGCCAATCATCTGGGCCGTGAATATGTGATACAGGTTACCGGTAATGTAGCAGAGCGTTCCAATAAGAATGCCAATATACCTACCGGCGATATAGAAATTATAGCTACAGATCTCAAGGTGCTCAACCGCAGCGAAGTGCCCCCATTCACAATTGAGGACGACACTGACGGTGGAGATGACCTGCGTATGCGTTACCGTTACTTGGATTTGCGCCGCAACTGCGTGCGCCGTAATCTGGAGCTGCGTCACCGCATGGCATTTGAAATCCGCCGCTATCTTGACTCCAAGGGATTTCTTGAGGTTGAGACTCCGGTGCTCATCAAATCAACCCCCGAGGGAGCACGCGATTTCGTCGTGCCTTCGCGCATGAATCCCGGTGAATTCTATGCTTTGCCCCAAAGCCCCCAGACATTCAAGCAGTTGCTTATGGTCAGCGGCTTTGACAGATATTTTCAGATTGTAAAATGCTTCCGTGATGAGGACCTGCGTGCCGACCGTCAGCCTGAATTTACACAAATTGACTGTGAGATGTCGTTTGTGGAGCAGGAGGATGTGCTGCAAATGTTTGAGGGTCTTGTAAAGCATATATTCAAATATGTAAAGGATATTGATTTCACAAAGCCTTTCCCCCGCATGACATGGGCAGACGCTATGCGCCTGTATGGCAGCGACAAACCCGATACCCGCTTCGGTATGGAGTTTGTTGAGCTGAAAGACCTTACCGGCGGCAAGGGATTCTCAGTGATGGACGATGCCGAATATGTGGGTGCCATAGTAGCTCCCGGCTGTGCCGACTACACACGCAAACAACTTGACCAACTCACTGAATTTGTGAAACGCTCGCAAATAGGAGCGAAAGGTATGATGTGGGTTAAATTTGAGGCAGACGGCTCAATTAAGAGCTCCGTAAGCAAATTCTACAGCGAAGATGAACTTCGTGCGTGGGGTGAACGCGGCGGGGCCAAGCCCGGCGATCTCATGCTGATACTTTGCGGTCAGACAATGCGCACACGCAAGCAGCTGTGTGAACTTCGTCTGGAAATGGGTTCACGCCTCGGGCTTCGCGACCCGCAGAAATTCTCATGCTTGTGGGTGGTTGATTTCCCGTTGTTTGAATGGGATGACGAGACACAGCGTTATTACGCCATGCACCATCCGTTCACCTCGCCCAACCCCGAGGATATAGACAAACTTGACAGCGATACCGGAGCCGTGCGCGCCACAGCATACGATATGGTGGTAAACGGCAATGAACTTGGCGGAGGCTCAATCCGTATTCATGATGCGAAACTTCAGGACAAGATGTTCCGGTTGCTCGGACTGTCGGAAGAAGATGCCCAGTACAAGTTCGGCTTCCTGATGAATGCATTCAAGTTCGGAGCACCGCCTCACGGCGGACTGGCATTCGGCTTTGACCGTTTCGTGTCAATACTCGCCGGCCTTGACTCAATCAGGGATGTGATTGCTTTCCCCAAGAATAATTCCGGTAGAGACACTATGATAGATGCACCCTCGCGTATTGACGATTCCCAATTGCAGGAGCTGTGCATAGATGTGGTGCTCCCCGAAGAAAAATAATATATTGACTGCCCCATGCTGATTCAGGAAATTCTGCACCATTTGCAGGAGCTTGCTCCTCTTGCCCGTCAGGAAGAGTATGACAACAGCGGGCTTCAGGTAGGCCGTGCCGATGTGGAATGCACGGGCGCACTGGTGTGCGTGGATGTTACCGCCAGCGTGGTAAACGAGGCGATAGAATTAGGGTGCAATCTGATTATATCGCATCATCCGTTGCTGTTCAAGCCGCTGAGGCACATTACAGGGGCTACTATGCCGGAACAATGTGTCATGATGGCACTGAGTGCCGGCGTGGCTGTTTATTCTTCTCATACTTCCCTTGACAACGCTCCTAAGGGGGTGTCGTGGAAAATGGCACAGATGCTTGGTCTTGAACAAGTGCAAGTGCTCCAGCCTCAGTCAAACAGAATGCTGAAACTGAGCGTATATGTGCCGACGGACCATGTGGATACTGTGTGCGCGGCCCTTTTTGAAGCCGGAGCGGGCAGAATGGGGGAATATGAACACTGTGTCTATCGCTCGCAGGGGATAGGATCATGGCGTCCATTGCCCGGCGCTCATCCCTCGATAGGTGAGGTGGGGCAAATCTCCGTTCAGGCTGAGGAGCGTCTGGAACTGATATTGCCGGTATGGAAGAAAAACTCCGTGGAGCAGGTTCTGAAGTCGGTACACCCATATGAGGAGCCTGCCTACGAGTTCGTGTCCGTAAGCAATTGCGAGCCTCATGCCGGCAGCGGTGCCGTGGGGTTGCTGCCCAGTCCCATTCCAGCATCAAAGTTTGTGCTGAAAATAAAGGATACGTTCGGGTCGCCTGTGGCCCGTTGCTCACAGATGCTGCCTGATGCCATGGTGCAGAAAGTTGCATTGTGCGGTGGCAGCGGCGCATTCCTGATACCGGATGCCATAGCGGCAGGAGCTGATGTATATCTGACTTCCGACACAAAATATCATGATTTTGTGGATTACGGAAACCAAATACTGCTTGTTGACATAGGCCATTATGAAAGCGAGCAATGCACTAAGTCTATTTTTTATCACCTTATCAGAGAAATTTTTCCTAACTTTGCAGTCCGATATTCCCAGCAGGATATCAATCCGATAAAATACATGTAATTTTATATATGGCTACAGCTGATAAAAACAAATCCGAACAGAATCTTTCTGTAGAATCACGCCTGAAATCACTTTATGAGCTTCAGACAATCCTTTCTCAGATAGACCGTATCAAAACAGTGCGCGGCGAGCTTCCGTTGGAAGTACGCGATCTTGAGGACCATATAGAAGGTCTCCGCACCCGTAAAGCCAACTATGCGCAGGAGATTGAAGATCTGCGTAAGAAATCTGTGGCAGAAAAGCACAAGATTGAAGAGGCACAGGCCTTGATAGCCAAATACAAAGAGCAGCTTGATAATGTGCGCAACAATCGTGAGTTTGACCTATTGTCAAAGGAAATCGAATTTCAGACACTTGAAATAGAGCTGTGTGAAAAGCATATCAACGAATACGCCCGTCAGGTGGAAACCAAGACCGGAGAGATAGAGGCTACCGACCAGACACTTGCCGACCAAGAACATATTCTGGAGGAGAAGCGAAAGGAACTTGACGAGATTGTATCGGAAACCAAGCAGGATGAGGAGCGTTTGCGTGAGCAGGCCAAGGAACTTGAGCCGAAAATTGATGCCCGTACGCTTACCGCATTCAAGCGCATACGCAAGAATGCCCGCAATGGTCTTGGTATAGTATATATCCAGCGCAATGCGTGTGGCGGTTGCTTCAACCGTATTCCGCCGCAGAAGCAGATGGAAATCAAGATGCACAAGAAAGTGATTGTGTGCGAATACTGCGGTCGCATTATGATAGATCCTGATCTGGCCGGAGTAGAAGTTCCCGAAGGCAAATAAAAGGACTGAATCAAATATAAAAACAGACAGCCGGATTCACAGGAATCCGGCTGTCTGTTTTTGGTTAATCGTATTTATTCGTCGCCCAAGAGCAGGTTTTTGGCTTCGGGAGTCAGAATGTCGCTGACCTCGTATGGGGCTACTTTGGCATCAATGGCTCCATAGGCATAAGGAAGAAGCGCATAGGGGTTGTAATGGAACAGAATCATTCCGTTGGAAAGATATACTATGTCGCTAATGTAAATATCAGTAAGAAGCATACCTTTGAGTTCTGCCGGGGACACCGAAACCTCATCGGCAATAGCCTGCGTAAGAATCGGCTCAAGGGTTTTCTCATAACCCGGAGAGAACATAGTGGAGAGTGTGAGGACCTGAGCGGGATTGTAAGTATAAGTGAAGCAATCCGACCCCCACATGGGATGTGCTCCGCCGAGATAGGAAGTGTAGTCAGTGCGGTATGTGACGTAATCCAAAGTGATTTCAAGCATTGACACTGAAACATCGGCAGTATAGCTGTTGATGTTTTCGGATACAGATTCCACAGGTTTGAAGCTGAGTGTGCTGTCGTTGTCAAACAGGACTTGCGGCTTGGAGATGTAATCTTTTATGGCATCGTTCACATCGTGGCCGGTGAAACCGGGAAATGCCCGGTGCAATATGGAGTCCTGAAGAATGTGGATGTCGTAGTTGCCGAGGTTCTCGGGCCAAGTGATGGAAGCCGACAGGGTTATATGGCAGCTGTCGGGCAGTCCGTCAATGCTGTAGGTGCGAGATGTGGTCTTGATGTTTTGCGACACTTCAAAAGAGTTAATCTCGCCGTTGCTGTCGGAAGCCCCATCGGACGATCCGTGGCAAGCACCGAGAGTGAGGGCGAGGCATGCGGCGGGAATAAGCAGAAGTTTGTTCATTATGCAGATGATATTAAAAAATTTTCGCAAAGATATAACATCAACATCAAATGAGAATGAAATGTTTGAGAAAAAATATCCAAGTGACTCAGAATCATATAAAATTTTTTAACAGGGCATAACTTTGTTTTGATAATGCTTGATAATTTCGTTGAAAATGACTTACTTTGCACCGCAAAATAGAATTTTATTAATCTAAAACATTGAAATTATGTCAGAAATTGCAGATCGCGTAAAAGCTATCATCGTGGACAAGCTTGGTGTTGACGAAAACGAAGTAACCGAAACCGCAGAATTCACCAAAGATCTTGGCGCAGACAGCCTTGACACAGTGGAGCTCATCATGGAATTCGAAAAAGAATTCGGCATCACAATCCCCGATGATAAGGCAGAGGGCATCACAACCGTAGGCGACGCTATCGCATACATCGAAGCTGAAAAGAAATAAGTTTCTTTCAGAAACTTTCAAAGACTCGGCGCCGCAAGGCGCCGCTGTTCATCTCTCCAACCTATAATTTGTATAACCCATATCTCCGTAAAATAATGGAATTAAAAAGAGTAGTTGTGACCGGCCTTGGAGCCATCACACCCATAGGCAATGATGTGGCCTCGACATGGAGCGCCGCACTGGCGGGTGTGAGCGGTGCCGGACCTATCACCCATTTCGATGCTTCTAAATTCAAAACCCAGTTTGCCTGTGAAGTCAAGAACTTCAATGCGGCTGAGCATATTGACCGTAAAAAGCTTCGCACTCTTGACCTTTATGCTCAATATGCGCTTGTCGCAGCCCGTCAGGCCGTGGCAGACAGCAAGCTTGAGGAAGCGCCCAATCTCAACCGCAACCGCGTGGGTGTGATAGTAGCAGCCGGTATCGGTGGTCTTCACACATTTGAGGAAGAGGCCGGATACTATGCACTGCATGAGGAAAACGGGCCAAAATACAATCCTTTCTTCATTCCCAAGATGATTGCCGATATAGCATCGGGTCACATCTCTATGGAGTATGGGTATCATGGACCCAACTATGGCGTTGTGTCGGCTTGTGCTTCTTCCAACAACGCACTTATAGATGCCTTCAACCTAATCCGTCTGGGCAAAGCAGATGCTTTTGTTACAGGAGGAGCTGAGGCGGCTATTTATCCTGCCGGTGTGGGCGGCTTCAACAGCATGCACGCTCTGAGCACCCGCAATGACAGCCCGGAAACAGCATCACGTCCGTTCAGCAAGTCACGTGACGGATTTGTGATGGGTGAGGGTTCGGCCGTTCTCGTGATTGAGGAACTGGAGCACGCACTTGCCCGCGGTGCCAAGATTTATTGCGAAATAGCCGGTGGCGGCATGAGTGCCGACGCTTATCATCTCACTGCCACTCATCCCGAAGGCCTTGGTGCAAAGCTGGCTATGAGCGCGGCTCTTGAGGATGCAGGCATGAATCCTGAGGATATTGATTATATCAATGTTCACGGCACATCCACACCGGTTGGCGATGTATCGGAAGTGAAAGCTATAGTTGACTTGTTTGGCGATGCTGCTTATAAACTCAACATCAGCTCAACGAAGTCAATGACAGGCCACCTTCTCGGTGCCACAGGAGCACTGGAAGCATTGTTCTCAATCAAGGCTGTTGAAGAGGATATTGTGCCTCCTACAATCAACCACGAAGAGGGCGATGATGATGAAAACATTGACTACAACCTCAACTTCACTTTCAACAAGGCTCAGAAGCGCGAGGTGCGTGCTGCACTTTCCAATGCTTTTGGTTTCGGCGGTCATAATGCGACTGTGATAGTGAAGAAATTTCAGAAATAATATCTTTGACTGATATAAAAAAGTAATGGCGGCTCAAAACGGGCCGCCATTGCTTTTTTTAATACACAAATATTTGTTATTGGGCAGCGGTGTAATAGTTTTGCAATCAATTCAAGGATTTGCTTATTTGTAAAGAAGAAAATGTTTTTTCCGCATCGCTGTCGTCTTAGGCATCCAGTTTGTTCCCAAAGTTATTCTATGAATTGAATGAGCAGTAAGAAGGGCTTGCCAATAGTTGGGGGCTCACAACCTCGCCATCCCTGAACCTGTGTCCGTGAGAAAAAAGCTATCAAATCAAACAATCAGAGGAAAAACAAATGGTTTGAAAGCCACGATATCAATCATGGCGAATCAAGTTCAATAAGGTTGTATTGGTCGCAAATATCGGCTGCAATAAAGTGGAAATGTAGCAAAAAATTATTGCAGCAAGTCAATGATTTCAGGTATGGCCTGTGCACAGGTCTGATCGGGACGAACCGGTACGACAGAGACATATTTGCGGTCAAGCCAATAATTGTCGTAAGCCGGATTGTCTGGGTCTTCATCATGGAACTTGCCGGTGAGCATATAGAATGTTCTACCCGATGGGTCGGTGTAATCTTTGTATTCCTCGGTCCAGTATCCCGGGGATGCCTCGCATACCTTAAGGCCAAGCGGCTCGCATTTGGCCGGAATGTTGACATTGAGGCATATCTGTTTTGGCAACTTATGCTCAAGAACTTTTGCGGTAATCAGTTTGACCCAAGGTGTGGTGTGGCTGAAATCGGCTGCTATGGAATGGTGGAGCAATGAAAATCCTATGGCCGGGATATTGAGCATGCAACTTTCCATAACAGCACCCATCGTGCCGGAATATATTACAGAATTGCCGGAATTGGACCCATGGTTGATGCCGGAAACAATTATGTCGGGTCGCTTCGGTACAATGGCGTGCATGGCGAGTTTCACGCAATCAACGGGAGTGCCGTTGACGGCATAGATTTCGGCATGGTCGTAGGCCGTGCAGCGATTTATTCTCAAAGGTGTTTCAACGGTAATTGCTGAGGCCTGTCCTGAACGCGGGCCGTCCGGGGCTACAGCGATGATTTGTCCCATAGTGGAGAGAGTGCGGATCAAATGATGCAGTCCGGGCGCATGAACGCCGTCATCATTCGTTACAAGTATGAGTGGTTCTGACATATTCATGTGTTCTTTGGAGTGCAAAATTAATTAAATAACCCAAATGGGCGATTCAATTGTTGTATATTTGTACTGAAATTAATAACCAAAATTCTATTTATTATGGTAATACAGCGTATTCAAACTCTTTACCTGCTGCTGGCAGTTCTGTTTATGACAATTTTTTTGTTCGTACCGTTCGGGTACACCACTTTTGCAGAGGCAGGAGAAGCCGCTGTGGATGCATGGCAGCCTCTTGACATAGAGGGGATGCTTGTGCCGACATTCGCGGCCATATTCCTGATGCTTGTGGCTATATTCCTGTTCAAGTCGCAGCGGACACAACGTCTGGTAGTGGTGTTTTCATTGCTTCTCACCCTTGCCACAATAGGTGTGGTAATATATTTTATGGTGGCCGGATTTGTGGATCTTAATCCAGCCGTGAAAGCCGTGAATACCCAGTGGGGATGGGGTGTGGTGCTACCTGTGTTGGCTATAGTTATGCAGATCGCCGCTATCAATGGCATAAACCATGATATGAAGCTGCTGGCAAGCTACGATCGCTTGCGCTGATTATTCGCGGTAGTACACCCTCTTGACGCGGGTGGAAACTGATGTCAGAATCTCGTAGGGGATAGTGTCGAGAGTTTCGGCAAGTTGCATGACTGATACATGCTGTCCGAAAATTTCCACGCTGTCTCCTACGTGGCATTTTGCGTCAGTCACATCCACCATGCACGCGTCCATGCATATATTGCCTACGGTGGGGCAAAGATGGCCGTTAATCCATACTTTCATATTGCCGTTGCCGAAATGACGGTTGATGCCGTCGGCATATCCCACGGGGATTGTGGCGATTAGAGAGTTGCGCTTGAGAAGTCCCTTGCGGCTATATCCGACAGTGGTGCCTGCCGGCCATTCCTTGATGGAAATGACGGATGTGTGGAGCGATGATACAGGTATTAGAGAATCCTGTGAGCCATCGGTCATGGTCGGAATTCCATACAAGCATATACCGAGACGCACGAGGTCGTACTGGTAGTCAGGGAATCGTGTTATGCCGGTGGAGTTGAGGATATGGCGGCGTACGCGGTAGGGTAGTTGGGCCTGCAGCAAGGAGCAGCAGCGGTCAAAGATTTCAAATTGTTTCATGGTGTAGTCATCTTCGGACGGGATGTCGGCGCACGAAAGATGGCTGAATATTGTTTCGGCTTTTATGACCCGCTGACTGTTGAGGATGTTGGCAAGGGTGTCCATATCCTGCTCAAGGAAGCCGAGACGGTGCATTCCGGTGTCAAGCTTTATATGAACCGGGAAGTCGGTGATTCCGTATTTGCGGCCTTCGCGTATTATTTCGTTGAGTATGTCGAAACTGTAAATCTCGGGTTCAAGATTGTTGGCAAAGAGCATGCGGTAGTTTACCACTCGGGGATTGAGGACCATTATGGGCATGGTTATGTCGGCACGGCGCAGGTCCACGCCCTCGTCAAGTACTGCGACAGCGAGATAGGATGCGCCCTGACTCTGGAGAGTTTTGGCCAATTCATAACTGCCGGCACCATATCCGGAAGCCTTTACCATGCATACAATACCTGTAGTGGGTTTTACGGCTGCACGATAGAGATTATAGTTGTGAACTATTGCGTCAAGGTTTACATCAAGCACTGTTTCTACGCGCCGGAGTTCAAGGAAGTCGCATATTCTCTGAAATTCAAATTCGGGCGCGCCTTTTACAAGGATAAGCTCGTTGTCGAAATCGCCGGGAGTAACTGCTTCAAGAAATGCCGTGGTGTCGGGATAAAATGTGGCACCGGGACCAAAATATTTGCTGTTGGCCGAGATTCCATTGCCTATGCCTATGATGCGGGTTATGCCGGCAGTGGAAAGGAGACGGGCGACATCGGCGTACACTTCATTGGCGGGGAGAGATTCAAGCATTACATCCGAGAGTATGACGGTGCAGCTGCGGAGTGTTGTGGCACGGCGCATCATGAAGTCAAGTGCCGGTGTGAGGGAATGAAGGTCACATGTGTAGGAATCGTGTATGACGAGACATCCATTGACTCCTTCCATCACATCCATGCGTGTACCTACCTTGGGCAACGATGCCATGCGGTGCCGGATAACATCGGCAGGACGGTCAAGGCAGAGCATCACGGCAAGAGCATGAATGGCATTCTGTATGTCGGCCTCATCAAAGAACGGTATGGTCACAGAGCCATCGGTGCCGAGATATGAGTAGTGAATGTCGGTGGAATGTCCTACATGTGATATGGAGGAGATGAACAGTGGGGCCTGAGGGTCAATGCAGCTCCAAGCTATCTTTTTAGCTTTGATTTCTGCCTGATTAATCTGTCGGCTCACGGTTTCGTCATCGCTGCAATATATGATGCAGTCGCAATTGCGCAGAAGCTGCACTTTTTCGCGACATTTGTCCTCAATGGAGCTGAATCCGTCGCTGTGCTCGCTGCCAATATTGGTGATGATGCCTATAGTGGGGCGTATGATAGACTCAAGGGAATTCATTTCGCCTTGTTTAGAGATGCCGGCCTCAAAAATGGCAAGGCATGTGTCGCGGTTCATTTCCCAAATGGAAAGCGGTACGCCAATCTGTGAATTGTAGCTGCGTGGAGAGCGTACAATGCTGAAATCGTTGTGGAGGAGGGAGTATAACCATTCTTTTAGCGTTGTTTTGCCACGTGACCCTGTGATTCCTATTACAGGGATACTGAAACTTGCACGATGGCTTGCAGCAAGTTGCTGGAGTGCCCGGAGCACATCGGGTACCACAATCCATGCGGCTTCGGGCATGGAAGCAGCGTTAGAAGGAAGATGGTCAACCACAAAAGCGCGAACGCCTTTATTGTAGAGATCGGATATGTATCTATGACCGTTGCCGGTGGCGGTGCGCAATGCAAAAAACAATGTTTGCTCCGGATATGTGAGCGAACGGCTGTCGGTGAGAAGAATGCTTACAGGGTAATCAAAAGCGGGTGCGGAAGCGTGGACTGTTTCTGCTATGGAAATGGTGGAATAAGTCATAAGTCAAGTGCTTTTTTCAGCTCGGGATGTCGGGTCACGAGCGAATTGATGAGATTGATAGTATCATCGCGAAATTTAAGCGCAGCTTCATCGGACATGTTGATTGGATGATGTGCGGCGCGTAGTGTGAGGCGGAGAGCCTGCTGCGAAAGTTCTATTGTGTCATTGCTGAAAAATGATTGTGCGAATATATCATAGATGTAATCAATGGCCACTTCCGAAGGGTGCTTCATGTCGGAGGCATAAAAGCGATAGGAGCGCAAATCGTCCATCATGATTTCGTAAGAAGGAAAATAGATTACATTGTTATGGTTCTGAACTGCCTGCTCGCATGCAAGAAGGAGTGTGGATTTGCTTAGCTGGTTGCCATGCGCGCCATCGGCAAGGTGTCGAATGGGGCTGACAGTAAGGATAATCCGTATATTGGGGTTGATGGATTGGAGTATGGTAATGATGTCATGGAGATGGGCGGCGCAGGTTTCAACGCTCATTCTTGTGCGTGTGAAGAGCGATGCCGGTTGTTTCTGGCAATTTGCCACCACTTGTCCGGTGGAGTCAAGCGTAAAGACCCAAGCTGTTCCCAATGTGATGCATGCTACTGTGGCCTGTTTAAGAAACTCATGCGCACGGGTCAGGTGCGTGTTGAGCTTTTCAAGCATGAGGCCGCGGTCAAGGCTATTGAGCTTGGTATGGCAGTCATAGCTGAACCATAGGCCATCGGCGCCCTGATGAATCTGTTCGGCAGTGAACAGACGGTTAGCAGCGATGCGCTCTATGGCAGAATGTATTGAAGCGGGGTTGTAAAGCGTTCCAAACGGGTTGGCTGCAACGGCAAACATGCGGTCGCGCAGTCGGGAGCTTATATTATCGGTAAAGCATGAGCCCAGCATTATAATCCTGTCGTGGTGGCTTATAAGGCCAGAGTAAGGAAGCGGCTGTATTTCAGTGCGAAATTTCATGCCTTAAAGGTGTGAATCAATACATGTTGTAGTCCACCGAGAGCACTTGGAATTCGGTTCGGCGGTTCACTTGGTCGGCAGCTTCGCGGTCGGCCTCTTCCGGGAGTGCAAGGATGTATTCTTCGGTGAGAACATCACCCTCTTTGAATTGGGGATATAATCGCGCCACACGCTTTGTGACGGTTTTTGGGCGCGATTTACCGTACCCCTGATACTGGAGCCTGTCAGGTGCAATTCCGGCGGCTATGAGGTAGTCTATCACAGATTTGGCGCGTCGCTGCGATAGGTCAATGTTGTATTCCTCGGTGCCTATACGGTCAGTGTGCGATGCCATTTCTATGGTTATATGCGGATTGTCTTTGAGCAGCTGTACAAGTTCGTCAAGGGCCTGCGTTGATTCGGGACGCAAGGTGGCCTTGTCAAAGTCGTAAAAAATATTCTCCACAATGTTGGGTTTGGAAAGAGATGCAAGCATGAAGTCAACTTCATATTCAGCATCTACGGCGGCGGTGTCGGCAGTGAACTGCTGGCGTGCGTTGAGGTATCCCTTAGCGCCTGCCATCATGACATAGCTGACACCTCTTTGAAGCGGGAAAGAGAATGAGCCGTCGGGACGGGCAGCAGTTTTCTGAATGGTGCCGTCATTGCCCACAATGCGTATTACAGCGTTTGGCACCGGTTCTTCATCCACATCCATCACCCAGCCCGAGAGATTGATTTTGAGGTCGGGAAGCTCAAATGAGAACAAGTGGTCGTAGCCACGACCATCGCCTCGGTTGGAGCTGAAATAACCGGTATTGGCTTTGTGCGGATTGTAAGTCATGCCAAAATCGTCGGCGTTGGAGTTGAGGGGGGCACCCATGTTGCTTACTATCCAGTTGCCATCGGGCTGCAGAGTTGCGCGGAAAAGGTCAAGACCGCCCATACCGGGATGTCCGTTAGATGAGAATATGAGTATGCTGTCGCTTACTACATAAGGAAAGACATCATCGCCCGGAGTGTTGATCTGTTCTCCAAGGTTTTCAAGAGATCCGGCACGTTCCTGAAGGTCAATGCGCCACAGGTCTTTGCCACCGAATCCGGGCATGTCGCTTGAGAAATAAAGGTACTTGCCGTCAGGACTGACAGAGGGATGGCCGAAACTTGAAATAGTGTCGGCTGTTATTTCTAATTTTACCGGTTTGGACCATGATGCATCGCTGCGCGAGGAGGTGTATATTTCAACACCGGTGTTTCTGTCGGGCATGCGTCTTGCCACGGTAAGGTACATGGTGCTGCCATCGGGGGAGAAGCTCGCTATACCTTCGTCCATGTCGGAGTTGAGCTCTCCTTCCACGGCTTCGGGTCTGAGCCATTCGCCACGCTCATTTTTGCGTGCCATCCAAATGTCGCTTTTTTTCATGCCGGTGATTTCACTGCGTTTCTCGCCAACCACTTTTTCATTGGTGGTGGTGAAATACAGAATCTCGTCATTGAACATGGGAGAGAAATCGGAGCGTCGGGAATTAAACAGCTTGGCTGATTTTACTATGTAGCGGTTGGGGTTGGCGCGGAGACTGTCGGCAATCAGGGCACCTTTGAGGCCGTTGATGGCTGTTGAGGAGCGTGGGTTCTGCATCAGATATTCCTGATATGCACGTATGGCCTGTGAATACTTGCCGTCGGCATGTAGCATTTGGGCCAGATAGAGTTGTGCAAGAGTGTCGGGATAACCGTAGCGAATGGCATTCTGATAAGCTGCGGCTGCACGAGCGCTCTGGCTGAGCATGCGATGAGCGTTGGCCATTTTGAATGCAACTTCGCCACGCAAAGGACGGTCGGCTTTCTTGGTGAGCTTATTGTAGATTTTGCGATAGGTCTTGGATGCGTCGTAGTATTCGCCGCGAGCCATCTGCTCATCGGCGGTGGCGAGTTTAGGACCTCGGCAACCAGTGACAGTCAGGCATATAACGGCAATTATAAGTAACAGTTTATTTCTCATAAGTATATAACGGCGCAGTAAAGTTTATATTTTGCACATGCAACTGCAAAGTTAAAGAAAATAGCAATAACATCAAATTTTTGTATTTTTGTGGTATGCAGGCATAATATTTATAATGGAATATATATGAGAGCGATGAGAAAATCGGCCAGACAGCGCGATGCGCAGTGGGCCATGGAGGTGTTTGACAAGGCACCATTTGTTACGGTAAGTATGGTGCGTCCTGACGGAACACCGTACGGGTTGCCTTTGTCGCTGGTACGCAAGGGTGATGTTTTTTATTTTCACTGTGCGGGGGAAGGCGAGAAGATTGACTGCATCATGCATCACCCCGTGGTCAGTCTTTCGGCAGTAAGCCGCTGTACTCCGGTTTATGAAGAGGAGAAGAAGAATTTTACCGAGCATTATCATTCGGCCATAGCTATAGGCACAGCTGCTATAGTCGAAAACAATAATGAGAAAACAGAGGCATTGAAGTTGCTCTGTCAACGCTTTTTGCCAAAATACATGGAGCATTTTGATGAAGCGATTGCCCGCAGTCTGTCTATCACCACCGTGGTGAGAATCACACTTTCTGAACCTCCTGTGGGAAAATGTAAACCGTAAGTAATCGGAAAGGGAAAATCCGATTACTTAGAGATGCAGTGGTGAAAAACATACTTATCAACACAAAAAAAGGCGACCTGTTGTAAGGCCGCCCTTTTATTATGGGTTGAATGATAATCAGTTGATGGCGCTGCCAAGGTTGAATTTGGCAAATTCAAGGTCGTTGAGAGCCTTGTTTGCAAGAGAATCGTCAAGCTTGATGGCTTTGCGAAGGTTGGTCATCACTTTGTCAGCGTTGTTGGTGCGGGCGCCAAGTACAGCGTTGAGGTAGTAGGTGGTGGCATCGGGGTTCGCAACGGCTTCAAGAGTGCGATTGGCGGTGCTGTAGTCCTTGGTAAGAATCTGAGCAAGGGCAGCATTGTTGGTCTTGGCAGAGCCGAAGGCTTTCACTGCAGCGGGATAGTCACCCTGCTGGAGGTAGTAAACACCCATGGCTTCACCGGCTTCGGGAAGACCGGCTGCAGAGCCGAGGCTGTTGGCAGCTGCACGGTAATCTTTGTTGAGAAGTGATACAAGACCACGGTTCATGTTTACCTCAGAGCTTTCGGGAGCGCGTTTGGCAGCCTGATTGAAGCTTGCAAGAGCAGCCTCGTAATCCTTGTTGATGTACTGAGTCATGCCAAGGTTGTTGTAACCACGATAATCGTTGGGATATAAGCGGGTAACATCCTGATAGATGGCTTTCTTGCGATTGTTGTCGTTGGTGAGAGTTGCGGCATAAAGGAGCTCGTCAACAGTGAGGGCAGAGGGGTTGTTCTCGGCCAGACGGGCAATCTCTTCATCGCTCTTGCCTATTACGTTGACAGAAGCGGTGATGCGAGAATAACGGAGCTGCGGAAGAATCTCGTCAGCGAGGACTTCAAATACAGAAGCGAAGTTGCGGATTTCTTTTTCGCGCTGTTCGGGGTCTTTGTACATTGACAGAACGCTAAGAATAAGATCCTTGTCCTGAATGTTGCTTTGGCCTACGAGTTTCTGGAAGCCTTCCCAGTCTTCGGGAGTGAACTGTGCGGTGAGCTCGCCGAATTCAGTGATTTTATCTTTCTTAAGCTGGTTCTGAAGGTAAGCGCTTGTGTTTTTCTCGCGGTTCTCGGCCAAACGGGTGTTGAGGTCAAGAGAACCTTCGGGAGAAGCATAAGAGGAGATGTTGATTTCCTCAATCACGCGGGAAGAATCAGCATTGGCAGCGTTGAGGTTCTTGTTGAAGTCAGCCACAGCCTGAGATTTAAGCTCGCTCTGGCGCAGGTTGGCCTGATTGATAAGGAAGCGGATGTCAGCGCTGTATTTTTCATTGATGATACGCTGGAACTTGTCGGCTGCGAGAGCGGGGTTAACGGTAGCGGCATCGGCCATAGTAGCGGTTGCAATCACACCGTCGGCCACTTTTACGCGGGGAAGAACGTACTGTTTGTTGCCCTGCTTGACATTGAAAGCAAGGTAAAGCTCGCTCTTGAGCATGTCGGGCTGGTAAGCATAGCTTACAGGAACTGTGAGCTGACCGCCATTTTCGTAGCTTACAACGGGATCGTTGCCACGAACTTTCTCACCCTGATAGGTGACAGGTGCGCCCATGGATTCCTGCCCTGCGTAAACCAGAACGGGGGTTATGGTGACAGCAGCGTTTTTCTTGAAGAACTTGGAGGGAACATTGCCGCTCACAGTGGCGGGAACCTGTTCGCCTACCACTTCCAAGGGGTTGGGGTTAGTAGAAAAATAGTCGGCTTTGAAAGGGTTCATCTTACCATTACAGCTGGAAAGAAGCACTACACCGGCCATCATTAATGAATAGCAAATACTCTTACTCATAAATAATATGATTTGAAACTTGAATAAATTAACTATATCGTATCAACATAGTGATATACGATACAAAGGTATTCAAAAAATTGCTGATTTGCCACATGTTTTTTGAAAAAAAAATTCGCAGTAAAGTTGTAAAGCGATATTTGTGGGTGCGTTATGGTGATATTGTGGAAGTGAATTGTTATTTTTGCACTCATTATCCATACAAAATTATTCGTAACCAAATGAGAAAATGGCGTATTGAAGACAGCGCGGAACTGTACAATATAAACGGTTGGGGACTGAAGTATTTCTCCATCAATGACAAAGGTCACGTGCAGGTGACTCCGAAGGTGGGGTATGCATCGGTAGATATCAAGGAACTTATGGACGAACTGCAGGTGCGCGATGTCACTGCTCCACTGTTGCTTCGTTTTCCTGATATTCTTGACAACCGTATTGAGAAAATATCGCGATGCTTCAAGCAAGCTGCTGAGGAATATAATTATCAGGCTCAGAATTTTTTGATTTATCCCATCAAAGTGAACCAGATGCGTCCGGTGGTGGAAGAGATTGTGAGCCATGGCAAAAAATTCAATATAGGTCTGGAGGCAGGCTCAAAGCCTGAGCTTCATGCCGTTCTTGCCACCAACATAGCCGAGAATGCATTAATCATATGCAACGGTTATAAAGACGAGAGTTTTGTGGAGCTGGCTCTTCTTGCCCAAAAGATGGGACGCCGCATATTTCTTGTCGTGGAGAAGCTGAATGAGCTGGATCTTATAGCAAGTGTGGCAAAGCGCATAGGGATAAAGCCCAATGTGGGCATACGTATAAAACTTTCATCGTCCGGTTCCGGAAAATGGGAAGAGAGCGGCGGTGACCAGTCAAAATTCGGATTGAACTCCACAGAGTTGCTCCAAGCTCTTGATTTTCTAAAGAAGAAAGGTATGTCGGAGTGCCTGCGGCTGATACATTTTCATATCGGCAGCCAAGTTACCAAGATACGCCTTATCAAGAACGCATTGCGTGAGGCTATGCAATTTTATGTGCAGCTGTCATCACTCGGATTCAATATTGACTTCGTGGATATAGGCGGAGGTCTCGGAGTGGATTATGACGGTACACGAAATGCATCTTCCGAAAGCTCCATGAACTACAGTATTCAGGAATATGCCAACGATGCTGTGTCGGCACTGGTGGATGTGTGCGAAAAGAACAACATACCCCAGCCCAACATAATAACCGAGAGCGGTCGCTCGCTCACGGCCCATCATTCGGTGCTGATTTTTGAAGTGCTGGAAACTACTTCATTGCCTGTATGGAAGGACAATGAGGAGATTGCTCCGGATGCGCATGAGCTGCTTCGTGAGCTGTACACTATCTGGGACCGCCTTGACCAGCCTCGGTTGTTTGAAAGCTGGCATGACGCATTGCAGATACGTGAGGAGGCTCTGGATTTGTTCAGCCTTGGAATGCTTGACCTTAACACACGTGCGCAGATTGAGAAAATTTTCTGGTCAGTGGCACGTGAGGTAGGGGAGATGGCAAATGAGATGAAACATGCGCCCGAGGAATTGCGTAAAATATCAAAAATGATTCCTGACAAGTATTTCTGCAACTTCTCACTGTTTCAATCACTGCCGGATTCATGGGCGATAGACCAGTTGTTCCCGATTATCCCGATCAGCAGGCTTGACGAGCGGCCCGACCGCACATGCACCATTCAGGACATTACCTGCGACAGCGACGGCAAGATAGCCAATTTCATAACATCCCACGGCACTTCCAATGCATTGCCCGTACACTCCATAAAACGTGATGAACCGTATTATATAGGTGTGTTCCTTGTGGGAGCATATCAGGAGATACTCGGAGACATGCACAACCTGTTCGGCGACACCAATGCAGTGCATATATCGGTTTATAAGGACCGTTATGAAATAGACCGTATAATAGACGGTGAAACTGTGGCAGAGGTGCTTGATTACGTGGAATTCAATCCCAAGAAGCTGGTGCGAAATGTGGAAACATGGGTTACTGCTTCAATGAAAGCCGGGCGAATAACTCCGGAAGAGGGAAGAGAGTTCCTGAGCAACTACCGCTCAGGCCTGTATGGTTATACCTATCTGGAGAATGATTGATGCATAGATATTTCATGCGACTTGCTTACCGTGGCGAGCCGTTTCACGGATGGCAATACCAGCCCAATGCCATAAGCGTGCAGCAGGTGCTGGAGGAATGTCTCAGCACTGTATTGCGCACTGAGGTGAAAATAACGGGCGCGGGTCGTACTGACACGGGTGTAAACGCGAGGATGATGGTGGCACACTTTGATATGGAGCACCGGCTTGATGATCCGAAACGCCTTGTGAATGCACTTAACTCTATAGTGGGGAAAGATATAGCGGTGTATGGCATATCTCCGGTGCATGCGGATGCGCATGCACGATTTGATGCCATATCGCGTACCTATCATTATTATGCGGTAAGTGAGAAATCGCCGTTTTTCTATCCGTTGTCGTGGAAGGCTCCGGCCAACCTTGATTATGCGGCGATGAACCGTGCCGCCAAACATTTGCTTGACACGGAAGATTTCACATCGTTTGCCAAACTTCACACCGATACCAAGACCAATATCTGCAAGGTGACTGAGGCCGAATGGCGCGAAGTGCCGGGCGGCCATGTGTTTGTGATCAGTGCGGACCGGTTTCTGCGCAATATGGTGCGTGCTGTTGTGGGCACGCTCGTGGATGTGGGCAGAGGCAAGCTGAGTGAGCAGCAGTTCAAGGATATTATAGAAAGGCGCGACAGATGTGCGGCAGGCACTTCCATGCCACCGCAGGCACTATATCTATGGGATGTAAAATATCCATACGAGATATAAAACAGACAAGAGATAAAAGGAAAGCTCCTGAAAGTCAATAGAGAAAACTTTCAGGAGCTTTGTTGTTTTAAGCTTGCTATGACAGCATGCGTAAGAGGGAATATTATTCCACTATAATTTCATCAGCAAATATGAAACCGGGTTTGTTATAGCCGACACCATGCCATTTGGGAAGCGATGTTTCACATTCGGCAGTGATGCGTACATAACGGGCTTTGACAGGCTTGAATGAATATTCGTGAAGCTTGATATAGTCGGTATGTCCTGACATGACGGGGAGTTTTTCAGAAGCTACTGTGGTCCATTTTTTGCCGTTTGACGAAACTTCAATCTTGATGCCGCGTGTATCAAAAATCCAGTTGGGAGTGTCAACAAGCAAGCGTATGCCGGCTTTTGAGATTTCTTCCTCTTTGCCAAGGTTGATGGTGGCAATGATGGGTTTGCCTTCCCAGCCTACCCATTCGCCGGTTGTGAAAGTGGGTGTGCCGAAGCGTCCATCCACCAAAGTTGCGCCTCCGTTGGCCGAATAGCGTGAGTGCGGGGCGTTGGCGAGTTTTACTTCATGAGAGGTGGCCTTGTTGAATACTACACTGTCGGTCCAAACATGGCTTTTGCCGTTGGGTCGTATGGCAACAGCCTTGATGGTGCAGGATTTGTTGAGGTCAACGGGTGCGGTGTAGAGAAGAGAGTGCTCATCAGGCTCCGAACCGTCAAGAGTATAATATATTTTGGCGTCATTGCCCATTGTTGAGAGGTCGGCAGTGATGCAACCTTTCTCCGGGTTGTTGATGAGGTGGGGGGTGATGTCATATACGTGGCGGGCATAAACATATCCCAGTGCATCATAAGTGGCAAGCATCTGCTGCAGGCGACGCTGGAAATCCTCATATTTCTTTGCTTCGGGCTGGCACCACTGCACTTCACTCAGGGCTGCCATGCGCGGGAGTTCCTGATATTGAGCAGTATAGAGGTTGGGAACATATTCTGTCCAAAGGTTGGCCTGTGCGCCCATGATATATTTTTTCTGCTCAGGAGTGAGCACGTCAAGAGCGGGGTTGAAATTGTAGATTTGCTCAAGTGTCACCACGCCACCGCCAGCCAAAGGCTCGTTTTCGCGGTCGTTGGTCTGATAGTAGTCAAAATAACAATAGTTGGTGGGAGTCATGATGGCATAATGGTTCTGCTGTGCGGCAGCGATTGCACCCTCAGTTCCGCGCCAAGACATCACGACAGCACCCGGGGTTAGGCCGCCTTCAAGAATCTCGTCCCAACCTATCATTTTGCGTCCGCGTTTGGCAAGGCTTTTTGAAGCCTCGGTCATGACATAAGTCTGCAGTTTCTGCTCGGCAGTGCTGTGTTTGTCGGTTTTTAGTCCAAGCTCTTTGATTTTGGCCTGACATTTGGGGCAAGCTTCCCAGCGCACTTTAGGACATTCGTCGCCACCTACATGGATGTATTCAGAGGGGAAAATGTCAACTACTTCGGCAAGCACATCATCAATGAATTTGATGGTGGAATCGTTGCCGGCGCAAAGAACATCCTCGGCCACACCCCATTTGGTCCATAACTCATACGGGCCACCGGTGCATCCGAGTTCCGGATAAGCCTTGAGCGCAGCAAGCATATGACCCGGGAGGTCAATTTCGGGGATTACGGTTATGTGGCGGTCGGCTGCATATTTCACGATGTCGCGGGCCTGATCCTGAGTGTAATATCCACCATAGGGAATGCCGTCGGATGACTCAAAATCCTTGGCGTTCATTGTCCCGGGACGAATAGAGCCTTTGGATGTAAGTTCAGGACGGGATTTGATTTCAATACGCCACCCCTGATCCTCGGTGAGGTGCCAATGGAATCGGTTGATATTATGGAGGGCAATCATGTCGATGAAAGATTTCACCGAGTCAACCGGGAAAAAGTGTCGGCCTACATCCAAGTGCGCGCCACGATAAGCGAAACGCGGCTGGTCGGAAATATTTGCGCACGGGAATTCCACGATGGTGGTTTTCTGCTCCGGAATGGATTTGCGCAGAGTCTGGCAGCCGTAGAAGTTGCCGGCGGCCGAAGCGCCATTGATGGTTATAAAATCGGGCGTGATGGTAAGGTTGTATGCTTCAGGGTTTTCGCTCTTAAGGTTGTCGCTGAGGACTATTGCGTTAGAGCTTGGAGCTTTTGTTACAACCGGAAGCTGAGTGCCGGTGAGATTGAAGATGTAATCGGCAAGCAGCTCTGCATTGCGTTTGAGCTTGGCGTTGCCCTCGGGGTATGCTATGACGGTGTATGCCGTAAGCACAAACGGTTTGCCTTGCTGGACGGATATTTCCTGAGGCAAGGGAATCACCTGATAGTTTGCCTTTTGGACTGGCGGATTGGCGACGGCAAACAGACATGTGGCACCGAGCGCCAAAACAAGGGTTCTTCTCATGGTAAATAATGGTAAAAATGGGTTATTCTTAATTGAGGTACAAATATACGGATAATTTTTGTTGTGAATGTTAAATATAATATTTAATTTAGCGGTGTGCTACCGAACCTATTCGGGTGTAGGTTGTTCTAATATTATAATTGAAAATTAACAACCCCAAATAAATTAGGAAATGAAACCATTACATGTGATTCTTGCTGTAGTAGGTGGCGCCATTGCCGGAGCGTCCCTTGGTCTGCTTTTTGCCCCCGCAAAAGGTGAATCCACTCGTGACGAGATAGTAAAATTTCTCAAAGCTAAAGGCATTAAGCTGAAAAAGAACAAGCTTGAAGAATTGGCCGACGAGATAGCTGACGAAATCACCCCGAAGGCTTGACGGCATTGATTTGTCATTTAGAACGAACCAAACAAAAGAAACCGATATGAAGAATTTAGGATTATTGTATGCTTTTTTGGGCGGTGCTATAGTAGGTGCCGGTGCCGCAGTGCTTTTTGCTCCTGAAAAAGGTGAGGATTTGCGCCGTCGCATTAAGGATGTGCTTCGTAAAAAAGGAATCCTTTGCACAGAAAATGAAATAGATGCTCTGGTCGAGCAGCTTACAACAGAAATCGACGACTAAATATAAAGAAAAGACAAAAGCATAAGCACGCCGCTCGGAAGTAATCGCCTTGCGGCGGGCTTGTGTCGTGTTCCATACCGTAACTGTTTTGTTTATGTCAAATCAATCCAATTCTTTTGCCAACCTTTGGGCGCAGCTCAAAGAGTATGGAACCATGAAGCTGGAGTATTGCAAGCTCACGGCGGCAGAAAAAGTAAGCACCCTTATTACGGCCATATCGCTGGCATTGCTGATAGGAGCATTGTGTGCTGTAGCTTTGTTTTTTGTGTCCATGGCTGTAGTGTTCTGGATAGCTACAGGCGTAGGCTACGGGTGGGCTTTGGTTATAATGACCGGGGTGTATGCGTTGTTGCTGGGTGTCGTTGTTATATTCAGAAAGCAGCTGATACTGAATCCCGTTTGCCGGTTTGTATCTAAGTTGCTCTTATCTTAAACTTTTGATGAAATGAAACAGAAACAACTGCCTCATGTCCAAGATAATTGGCAAGGATACACTATGGAAGAGATGATGTATCAGAAGGCATTTTTGCTGGCGCGAATGGAAGTGTCGAAAACGAAGTTGATGAACGAGTTTTCGGAGGTCAGATCGGGTATGCCGGGTGTGGCATCCGGGTCGATATGGAGCAAATTGCTCAGCGGATTCACGTATGTGGATTATGCTGTGTTTGCATTCAAAATAGGAAGCAAGGTTGCGCGTCTGATCCGCACATTGCGTCGCTGAGATTTTGAAGCTGAATTATTATAACCAATTGTTATCAAGTAAAATATGAATGACTACGTAGAGTTAAGATTTAATCTTAACCCTTGCGAAGAATATATGACAGACCTGCTTGCGGCCATGCTTGCCGATGTGGGTTTTGAGAGTTTTGTGCCTGATGAATCCGGTTTGACGGCTTATGTCAAGGAGAGTGATTACACAGGCGATATGGATGCTCTGGTAAAGTCTCTTCCGTTTGAAACCAAATGCGAATGGAGTGCCGTGAAGGTGGAAGGCCGTGACTGGAACGCCGAGTGGGAAAAGAACTATTTCCAGCCTATAGTAGTAGGTGGTGAATGTGTGATACACAGCTCATTTCACAAGGATGTGCCACAATGCAAATACGATATAGTCATTGACCCGAAAATGGCTTTTGGCACGGGGCACCATAGTACAACTTCACTGATAATAGGGCGGCTGCTGGAGATGGATCTTCGCGGCAAGAGTATGGTGGACATGGGTACAGGAACCGGAATACTCGCTATTTTGGCCGCCATGCGCGGAGCATCACCTGTGGCGGCAATAGAGATAGATCCGTTTGCTTATACCAACGCTGTAGAAAATGTGAGCCTGAACTCTCATCCTGAAATAATTATGATAGAGGGCGATGCCTCCAGACTTGAGGATGTGGGGTTTGATGCCGATGTGTTTGTGGCCAATATCAACCGCAATGTTATAACTGCCGACATGGATTGTTATGTCGGTGCTATGGCCCAAGGTGCAACAATGCTTCTAAGTGGATTTTATGTGGAAGATATTCCCGTGGTTCGTGCCGCAGCCGAGAAGTGCGGCATGAGATATGTGGACTACACCGAGCACAAGAACTGGGCATGCGTATGTCTGGTGAAAGGTTAGATTTGCACAATAATCCAAAATAGTGTACTTTTGTATTAAAGTAGAAGCTACATTATGAAAAGAATCATCACATTATTGCTGGCCGTGATTATCACCGCCGGAGCATATGCAGCAGAAAGACCAGTGCCGTTGCCTCGTGGATTCGGCTGGGGTGCAGCAGTGGGCGGTTGTATAGATATGACAGGCCACGATATGTCGTCAATAAATCTTGACGCAAATTTCGGATATCGCAACTCATGGATAAATCTGCTTGGCGTAGGCGCATCCATAGATATGATGGTAAATAACAGTGTGCGTTCATTTCCGGTATATGCTATTTTACGCACCGGTTTCAGCAAGCGTCCTACCTTGTGTTTCGGCGATTTCAGAGTGGGATGCGTGTTCAATAACCTCAATGACAAGAATCATCAGACAAGAATGTATGTGTCACCGGGAATAGGGGTTAACCTTGCTACCGGCCGCACATTCCGTTCATATTTGATGCTCAGTTATATATACAACGGCATGAACGGATTTTACAAGGAGGGAGATAAATCTATCCATTCACTGCACATGGCATGTGTGCGTTTCGGTGTGGCATTTTGATATGGACAACGTGAAGATCAAGGTAATCAACAGCGGGCGCCATCCGTTGCCTGCGTACAGTACCGACAGCTCAGCCGGTATGGATGTGAGGGCCAATCTTGATGCTCCCATCACCCTAATGCCAATGCAGCGTGTGCTTGTGCCCACGGGTCTAAGAATAGCATTGCCTGAAGGGTATGAATGTCAGCTGCGTCCACGCAGCGGCCTTGCGCTCAAGCATGGCATAACTCTTGTGAATACGCCCGGCACTGTGGATGCGGATTATCGCGGTGAGATAGGAGTGATATTAATCAACCTTTCAAGTGACCCTTTTGTTATAAATGACGGAGAGCGAATATGCCAGATGGTTATTGCTCCCTATACTCGCGGCAGTTGGGTGACTGTGTCATATCTTGACGAGACCGAGCGCGGTGCCGGCGGTTTCGGACACACAGGAGTGCAGTAGCCCGCAACGCGAGCTATTGATTTTTTACACTCTCTACTTATTTACGCTTTGATAAAATGAGCAAACATTCATCCATCTCGATAAAGCCGACAACGATAGTATTGATGACGGTTGTTGCCATATTCATGGTGGCGACAGCGGCGGGCAAACCTCACAAAAAGAATGTGAGTGAGGCTGATGTGCGCAAGGCTGACTATATATTTCTCGAGAGCCAGCGACTCAAGCAGCAGGAAAAGTCTGATGCCTACTATGAGCTGGTGAGCCGTGCTTATGAGCTGAATCCCAATGACAAGTATCTGGGTATGGAGGTAGGTGTGAGCCGTATGATGCTGTCGGAAGGTGACAGTGCGGAGCTTGAGAACGGTTTGGCGATGCTGGCCGATTATGCCTATTCCAATCCGCAGGATTTGTATAATTGTGCCAAGTACGCTGCTTTGGCCGATAATTTGGGGCATCGCAAAGATGCACTTGCTATGTGGGACACGTTATATCGCCGTAATTCCGAGCGTCCGGAGGTGGCATTGAAGTATGCTGATTTGCTTACGGCCACTATTGATTCGGCCAATCTCGCAAAAGCATTGGACATATATAATCACATAGAGCAGGCCGAAGGTTCAATGCCATTGTTGACAGGACGCAAAATACAGGTTGAGAGTATAAGACGCGATACCGCTGCAATATTGCGCGAGGCAGAATTGTTGCTGGAGTCATCGCCCAACTCGTCAGAGTACAATTCAATGGTGGGCATCACCATGATGAAACTGGGACGAAAAGATTCGGCCCTGAAATATTTTGACCGCGCTGTTGAACTTGATCCGTCAAGCGGTGCGGCTTATTATCATAGGGCAAGCTATTATCAAATGGTGGGTGACAGCGCGGGATATGACCGGGAGGTATTTCAGGCTATGCGTCAGCCTGACCTTGATCTTGAATCAAAGCTTGAAATATTGCGCCAATATGTGAGCGAGCTTTATCGCGACAGTACCCAAACAGGGCGAATCACCGATGTGTTCGGGTCAATTATAGACCAGTATCCGCATGATGCCATTGTGCGTAAAATGTATGCGGAATATCTCATGCTTACGGATAAGACTACCGAGGCTGCGGAGCAGATGGGGTATGCAGTGGACAGTGACCCGTCGGATGAAACATCATGGCTCCAATACACCAGTTTGCAGCTGCAGGGAGGCAATTGGCAGAAAACGGTGGATGCAGCAGTAAGAGGATTGCATTATTTCCCCGGCAATTCCCGTCTGATAGCTATGCAGGCTATCGGGTATAATCAGATGGGGAAATATGAAAGTGCCATTAACTTGCTTGATGAGGCGATAGCTTCTGCCGACAGTACCGATACGGAGCTTATGTCGGAGCTATATACCACCAAGGGAGATTCGTATTACGCATGGGAGAAAAAGGATTCGGCATTTGCGGCATATTCCAAGGCCATAGAGTTGAATCCGAATAATCTTGGCGCACTGAACAACTGCGCTTACTATCTGGCTTGTGAGGACAGAGACCTTGACAAGGCTGAGGCGATGATTCTGAAAGTCGTGTCAGAGAAGCCTGAGGATGGGACCTCGCTTGACACATATGCGTGGGTGCTGTTCAAAAAACAGGATTATGTCAAGGCTAAAGAAGTGATTGATGGCGCGCTTGAAAATGAATCGGCACCCAGTGCGGAGCTTTATGAGCATGCCGGCGATATATATTTCATGAACAAGGAGCCGGATGAGGCTCTTGAATTCTGGCGCAAGGCTCTTGCTCTGGATCCTGATAACGATTTGCTCAAACGCAAGGTGAAACATAAAACATTTTATTACAAATGAAGCAATCGCTAATCAACATAATCTGCATTTTGTTTGTGGCCGTTATGGCCGTTGGCTGCGGAGGCAAGAAAAAAGGCGCGTCATCGGAAGTGCCATCTTCGCAACAGACAGGTGCTGCCACTTCCGCTCAGGTGATAAGTGCTGATGAGGGTGTGGAGTATCTGAGGAATGTGACCGGTCTTTATAAACCGTGGCAGCAGGTGCGTGTGCCGCTGTCCGTCAAAATCAACAGCCCAAAATCATTTTCTATTTCGGGTACGGCAGAAATGCTGCGTGGTAAGAGCGTGCTGATATCGCTCAAGTTCATAGGAATGGAGATGGTGTGGCTGTATGTGAGCGACACCAATATAACTGTAGCCGACAAAATGAACAAGCGTTATATTTCGGAGTCCCCCGCCAAATTTCTGGGAGGATTTAACGTGAACACATATAATTTGCAGGATCTTCTGATCGGGCGTCCTTTCGTGTTGGGGACAAACGATATTTCGGATGTAAATCCCGAACTGTTCACATTTGCAAGTGACGGTGCCGGAGGGTGGAGCATGCAGCCCGAGTCGGGAATTGAAAGTATGGAATACGGTTTTTGGTTTGAGCCTCAAACGGTGTTGAATGCCGCAGTGGTGCAGCTTTTGAACAGAACGCCGGTGGTATTGCTGTATGGAGAGCCTGTGAATACTCCATGCGGACCAATGGCATCGCAGATCGGGATTAAGACCAAAATCGGAGCTACGGAGATTGACGCTACTATTTTTTGGAACTGGAAACGAGCCAAATGGGGTGATGTGTTCAACCCTCGTGAGCCCAAAGTGCCGGATTCATATAATAAAGTGGATGGGGCATCGGTGCTTAAAAGTCTGACTAATTTGTAGGTTTGAGAGTATGAAGCGAGGCAGAGTTTTGTGGAAAATGTGGTTGGTTGGCGTGCTATGTGCTGTTTTGTGTGCCCCGATTTATGGTGCAAAGCCGCGCAGGAACATAACAAATGTAAAAAAAGAGCGACAGTCAACGCAACGGGAGATTAAGGAGACTTCCAAACAATTGTCAAAGAAAACAAAGGAGGCTGAGCGAGAGCTGAACAAGCTCTCCGGACTGAGAAATGAAATAACCCGAAGTACCAAGGCTATAGGCGTGGCGCAGGCCGGCATTGACTCATTGAATTCACGTATAGGTGTTATGTCGGACAGTCTGAACCATCTTACCTCACGGCGTGATTCACTTAGCAGGGCCTATGTGGCTGCGCTTCGCAGTATGCAGGGACAGCAGGGTACTATGGGCGAGCTGGCTTATATATTTTCAGCAAAAAGTTTTACGGAGGCTTTTCGGCGAATAAGGTATATGCGCGAATTTGCCCGATGGAGTGCTCGGCGGCGTAACGAGATTGATACGGTGTCGCATCGCGTGGAAACGCATAAAATGCAGATGAACGAGCTGCACAGAAAACGTGAGGCATCGCTCATGACTCTGACCCAGGAAAAGCGTAATCTTGAAGGACAGAAAAAACAGAGCGACCAGCTTGTAGCCAAACTGAAGAAAGAGGAACGTGGTTTGCGGGCAGCGCTGAGGGCCAAAGAGAAAAAGATGCGTGCCCTTGATGCCGAACTTGACCGCCTCATTGCAGCAGAGCAGGCACGAGCCGAAAAAGCCCGCAGGGAAGCTGAGGCAAAGGCAAAAGCCAAGGCCGATGCCGAAGCCAAGGCTAAAGGAAAATCAACCGGGAAAAGTAAATCTTCGGCTTCCAAATCCGCTTCCAAATCTTCGGGGATAAGTGGTATAGCTGAGGCAGACCGCAAGCTTAACGGTAGTTTTGAGAGCAATAAGGGAAGACTGCTGTTTCCTGTAAATGGCAAGTACAGAATAGTGCGCGGATTCGGACGGCAGAAGCATCCGGAACTCGAGCATGTGGAGACAGACAATAGTGGTATAGATGTGGAGGCACTTTCGGGAGCGTATGCCAGAGCCATATTTGCCGGAAAGGTGTCAGCCATATTCAAGCAGCCGGGGTTCAATACTATAGTCATGGTGCGCCATGGCAGTTATTTGTCAATTTACGCAAATCTGTCGGGCCTTAACGTGAAAGTGGGCGATGCCATAAAAGCCGGTCAACGTATAGGATCAATATATGCCGATCCTGATGACGGCGGCAGGGCAGTGCTACATTTCGAGCTTAGAAAGGAGCGGCAAAAACTTAACCCAACTCTTTGGGTGAAATAAAGAATGATAAACAGGCAGGGTTCGTCACAATTGTCGGCCATAGTGCTTAAGGCTCTTGGCGTGTTCGGCACTTCCGAGGGCCTTGCAATGTTGTGCGGAGTAGTTAGAACAAAGCTCGTGGCACTGTGGATCGGGGCATCCGGCGTGGGTCTGTTCGGATTGTTCAATTCGGTGGTGGAGATGCTGGGTGCGCTTACACAAACCGGAATAAGAAACAGTGCCGTACGCCAAATTGCATCAGGCACGGATGATGTGCGAAAGCAGATGAGTATATTCGTGGCGCGCAGATTGTGCGTGATGCTGGGTATTGGTACCGGCGTTTTGTGCGCGGCTCTAAGCCGGGTGCTGAGTGATATTTCGTTTGGCAACAGTGATTACTGGTGGGCATTCTGCTGGCTTGGAGTGAGTATAATCATCAATTCAGTTACAGCGATAGAATCAGGTGTACTTCAGGGCTTGCACCGATTGTCAGCTATAGCGAGGGCTTCAGTGAGCGGGTCAATATTGGCATTGGGCGTGTCGGTGCCTATATTGTATTTTCTGCGAATTGACGGTATCGTGCCGGTGATACTGGCTTATTCAGTTTGTATATTTTGCAGCTATTGGTGGCACAGATCCAAGGAAAAAGTAAATATCGGGAATGCGGATAAGAAAGAATTGACGGCGATACGCAATAACATGCTCAGATTCGGAATATATCTGACGGCATCAAGTTTTGTGGTATGGTGTGTTAATTATCTGCTCATGTCGTATATCAATCATCAAGGCGGTGAAACCGAAATGGGCTATTTCCAGTGTGGCTATACGTTGATAATCAAATATATGGGCGTGGCTTTTTCGGCTATCGGAATGGAGTTTTTCCCACGGCTGTCGCAAGCCTTAGGAAGAGGATTCACGCGAGCCAACGTATTCGTGAATCATGAGATTTATGTGATGCTAAGCATAGTGTCGGCAGCCGGATGTCTTCTTGCGGCATTTGCTCCGTGGGTGGTGACATTGCTTTATTCCGCCGATTTTATGCCTGCGGTTCCGTATGTAGTCGTGGCTATGCTGGGGTGCGTGTGGCGGTGCGTGTCATGGTGTATGGGGTATATGATTGTGGCCAAGGGCGAAGGCGGAATATATATGGCGTTGGAAGTATGCTCGGGATTGATATGCCTTGCCCTGTCAATTGGCGGATACTGGCTTATGGGGATGCAGGGACTCGGATGGGCCTTTGCCCTATGGTATCTTGTATATGCTATAGCAGTGTATATTACCGTACACAAACGATACGGCTACAGGATGCCCAAGGCTACAGCCGAATGGATGATTGTGTGCATGGCAGTGACGGCCGGAGTGGTATGGCTGTCAATGAGTGTGTCCATGTGGTGTGCCGCAGTGGTGTCGGTGGGGATGTGTGCGCTGAGCGTGCGTATGTTGCGGCGTTAATTGCCGGATTTTTCTCTTGCTTTGTGTTTGGAATAAGCTGAGGCCATGCGTGTGTGGTAACGGCGTTTGGCATAACCGGGACCATTATAGCCGCGAGAGAATGCGGCCCAGTTTTTGGCCCGTAGATATTTGTCGAGTCCGGTGTTTTGGAGGAAATTGGCAAACAGCTCAAGCTGGTCACGTTCGGAACGACTCATTTTTTCGTAAAAATCACTTATGCTTTCCGCTCCACATTTTTTCCAGTTGAATCCGCCAATCTGAAACATGCCCCAAAAGGTACCCTCAATGGCTGTGCGCTCGTCGATAGAGCGAGCTTTTCTCAGCCGCACATGCTGTGCTGCCTGAGTAGAACCGTGCCGTCGAGGATTGACGGCAGAGAACACTTCGGCATGAGTGCTGCGGTATTTGGCCAGATTTATGCCGCGTTTGCCCGCGAAGCGCCGAAACATGGTGAGATCAAAGTTGATAATCGGTTTGCCGGGGGCATAGAAACCTTGGTGCGATACGCCGGCTTCAATGTCAACCACAGCTTTCATGGCGGCTACTTCCACGCCAAGACGCTCGGCGACTTCTTTGTAGTCCTCGTCTGTAAGGCGGATTATGGTGTCCGGCAGTATGTCCGTAGCAATTTCCGTTGAGTCCGCTTCTGTTTTGGCAGAATGTCTTTGCGCCCAAGCCGTGAGACATGGGAACAGCAATAACAGGAATGTGACGAGGAGTTTCATGGCATAAAAGAAAAATAGCCTGCGGAACAGAACATTCCGCAGGCTTGATGAAGATATATTATTATTTTTTAAGTTCAGCGACCTTGGCAATGGTCAGTTTAAGCTGCTCATAGAAGCGTTCCACAGCAGGAATATGCATGCGCTCGGAAGGTGAGTGCACACCCTGAAGTGTCGGACCGAAGGATACCATATCAAGATGGGGGAACTTCTGCAAGAACAGACCACATTCCAAGCCGGCATGAATAGCTTTGATGGCAGGAGTTATGCCGTAAAGCTCACTGTAGGCATCACGTGCAATTTTCATGATTGGAGAATCCATATTGGGTTGCCATCCGGGATACCCTTCACCGTGTTCTACAGTAGCACCTGCAAGCAGGAAGAGTGCTTCAACCTGATTGGCAATGTCCCATTTGCGAGAGTCAACAGAGCTGCGCTGGCTGGTGGTGACTATAATCTTGTTGTCGGCAGCCATTTTTACAGAAGCAAGGTTAGTGGATGTTTCCACGAGGCCTTCAAGTTCACGGCTCATTGATACAACTCCGTGGGGAGCGCTGTAAAGAGCGCGAATAACGGATGTGGTGGTTTGCTGGTCAACAGCAAATTCAGGAGCATCCACGCTTTCCATGGTTATTTCCATGGTAGGTTCAATATCCTTGTATTCGTTTTCAACCTTTGCCACATATTCGTTTAGAGCCACGCGGACAGCTTCTTTTCTGGAGGTGTGGACACCTATTACGGCATGTGCGGCGCGAGGAATGGCATTGCGGAGGTTGCCACCGTCAATTTCAGTAAGCACGAGTTCATGCTCTTTGCTGAGGTCAAACAGGAAACGTGCCAAAAGTTTGTTGGCATTGGCACGGCCAAGATGAATGTCGCCACCTGAGTGTCCGCCAAGGCATTTGGCAATGTCAATACGGAAGTAAGTGAAGTCTTTGGGTGCATAAGAGCGGTTGTAGTGGAATGTGCACACTGTGTCAACTCCACCGGCGCATCCAACAAATATTTCTGCATCGTCCTCGGAATCAAGGTTGAGGAGCATGTCGCCACTGATCATGTTGTCGCCGATATTGAAAGCGCCGGTCATACCGGTTTCCTCATCTACAGTGAAGAGTGCCTCAAGCGGTCCATGAATAAGATTGGGGTCGGTGAGCACGGCAAGAGATGCTGCTACGCCGATACCGTTGTCGGCGCCAAGAGTAGTGCCGTCGGCACGTACCCATTCGCCATCAACGATAGTGGTAATGGGGTTGTGCTCAAAGTCAAAGTCCTTGTTGTTGCTCTCGCACACCATATCCATGTGTCCCTGAAGTATTATAACGGGGGCATTCTCGTGGCCGGGGGTGGCGGGTTTGGTTATCACAACATTGCCTACGGCATCGGTTTTGCTGTCAAGATTATTTTTCTTAGCGAAGTCAAGCAGAAATTCGCGTATTTTTCCCTCTTTTTTAGAGGGACGCGGCACCTTTGTAATGGCATCAAAGATTTCAAAAACGCGGGTGGGTTTCAGGTCTTTTAGTTCCATAAATATGTTATTAGAATTAGTTTTTTGGCTATGTAAGTGGAAAATAATGTTAAAAAACTCAGTTAAGAGCACACTAAGGTACAAAATAAAATTCAGTTATGACAAAAAATTTAGTTTCGTTTCATATATTTGCACAGCAAAAGCATAATAAGCCTATGAAATTACTCTTTTTAACGGTTGGGCTGCTCCTTATAGCGGTGTTGCTGCTTGGAGTGAAAGTTCTGTTTGTGAAAGGGAGTAAGTTCCCTTCCGGACACGTAAAGGATGTGCCCGGATTGAGGGAGAAGAATATAGGCTGTGCGGCTCATAGTGACCATGAATAACTATATTATCACATTAGAATAATAAACAAATTTATAGATAGATCATTTAGAAATGAAAAAATTAGCTATTGCCGCTAATGCACTGCTTGCAGTGCTGGCCATCAGCTCTCTCGCCTCCTGCTCATCGAATTCTAACACTAATGATTCAGTGGAAGCCTCAGCTGTGAAAGGAAACGACAGTGTTGCAGCCGTGGCACCACAAATCAATATCCGTTTTATAAATGAGGATACAATAAGTGCCAATTACAATCTTGCCAAAGATTTTAAGGAACAGGCAATCCGTGAATACAGCAAACTTGAGAATGCCCGTCAGGCCCGCGCTAATGAAATACAGAAGTTCGGTGCTCAGATAGAGCAGAAAATGAAATCAAACGGATATCTGAGCGAAGCAAGCTACAATGCTGATATGGCCAAGATAAACAAGATGCAGGAAGATGCTCAAAATTACCTTGCCAATATGCAACGCAACACCGAACAGCAGCTTGCAGCACAGCAGCAGCAGCTTACAGACTCCATTAATGCTTTCATCAAAGAATATAATGCCACCAAACATTATGATGCAATTCTGTACCGTGCTGCCGGTGTGTATTTCAATCCCGCTCTTGATATTACCAATGAAGTGCTTGAAGGACTGAATGCCCGCTATAACAAGGTTAAGAAGTAAAGAAAGAATTTTGAAATAGAAATAAGGTGCGTTCGGCATTTGCCGGACGCACCTTAATATTTTAGAATGGGGTATATATAAAACTCAGGGCTATCCAATAGGATAGCCCTGAGGAGTGACTCGCACAGGATTCAAACCTGTAACCTTCTGATCCGTAGTCAGATGCTCTATTCAGTTGAGCTAGCGAGCCTCCTCGGCACACACTTTTCTGTGTTTGCGGATGCAAAGTTACAGTGTTTTTTTATAAACGCCAAATATTCCCGAGCTTTTTTTGGCGTAAATTTGTAACGCTATGTTATAGTGCGGAATAGGAGGGAGAAAAAGTGTCACCAAGAGTAGGGTCACCGCTGTTTAGACCTCGTGTAAGCCACTTTACCCGCTGTGATGAGCGTCCGTGATTGAAACTTTCGGGCATTTCTTTGCCATAGGCTTTGCGTTGGAGGTAATCATCGCCTATTTTGGATGCCACGTTCACTGCATTTTCAATATCTCCCGGTTCAATGGAATTGAACATTTCATTGTCAAGATGTCCCCATACGCCTGCATAGTAATCGGCCTGAAGCTCCATGCGCACACTTATCTTGTTGGCTTCAGATTCGGGAAGCTGCGCCATGAGATTATGGCCTTGGTCAAGTGTGCCGAGCAGATACTGGACATGGTGCCCAACTTCATGGGCTATGACATAAGCGTAGGCGAAATCGCCGCCACCACCTATGTTGGTTTGCATATCTCTGAAGAAGTCAAGGTCAATATATATGGTCTGGTCGGCCGAGCAATAAAAGGGGCCTACCTGAGCCGTGGCGTTTCCGCAGCCTGACTGTATGCTGCCATGGTACAAAACCATTTTGGGGCACACATATTCACCCCATCCCTGACGCTGAAACTCGCGGGTCCATACATCTTCGGTGCCGGCGAGCACTTTAGAGGCAAGATCGGCAAGTCGGGCATCCTCGGCATCTTCCTCGTAGGTGGAGGTTTGCATTTGCGAGGTGATTCCGCTGCCCATGACATTGGAGAGCACATCGCCGATATTGCCTCCTCCAAGCAATGTCATGATGCCGATTATGATTATTCCTACGATGCCTCCACCTATGCCTACGGTTTTGCCCGCTACTCGTCGGCGGTCAGAGATGTTGTTGCTGTTGCGTCGTCCGTCCAGTCTCATAATAATATTTTTTGGGAATAAAACAATCAATAGTGATGGTTGGTGCTCAACCAATGAGCTTCCACTAATGTTTTAACAACAAAAACCAGCTATCTATTATGTACGATACAATATTTTCAGACTTTTTGAGTGAGCTTGATGTTCCGCATACTCAGTGCTATAGTGACCGGGAGTTTTGTACAATGCCTTTTCAATCGCTTTTCGGCCTGAAGAAATTGCTTCAGTCATACGGTGTGGAGAGCGAGGGACTAAGATTTGATGACAAAACAAAAATAGATATGCTTCCTGTGCCATTTTTGGCCAGAATTACCGGAGGATATGTGATCGTGACCCGTATAGGAAGCGGAAGTGTGGAGTATATATCAGAAGGAGAACGGCTGTCAATGCCGCGCAATGAATTTGAAGAAGCGTGGTGCGGAGTGGCTCTTGTGGCGCATCCCGGAGAATCGGCCTGCGAGCCGGATTTCAGGGAGCATCGTATTACCGAAATTGCCCAAAAAGCCAAGAAATATGTGATGTGGGGAGGAATAGCACTGTTGGCGGTGTATCTTATCGTTGTCAACGGACTATGGAAAATGCCTTGGAGCTGGGGAGTGCTGGCGGTTGACATAGTCGGGCTGATACTTACCTATATGCTGCTTCAGAAGACATTGAAAATCAAGAATCGTGCCGCGGATCGTGTGTGCGGAGTGCTTCAGGAGGGCGGGTGCGATCATGTGCTGGAACTCAAGGCTTCAAAATTTTTCGGTCTGTTCAGCTGGAGCGAGGTCGGATTTACCTATTTTTCCGTAAGTATGCTGGGATTGCTGCTCAATCCCGGACTGTTGCCTGATTTGGCAGCCATAAATGTATGCTGTTTGCCATTCACGGTGTGGAGCATATGGTATCAGAAATTCCGTGCTCATCTCTGGTGCACACTGTGTGTATGCGTGCAGGCAACATTATGGCTGTTGTTCCTGTGTTATCTGGGCGGTGGCTGGTTGGCAGAGTCCTGGCCGTTAAACGGCAATTTCTTTGCTCTTGGAGTGACATATATCGTGGTGCTCCTTGCGCTTAACCGCATAATGCCCAAATTTGATAAAACATCTGAAAAATGAGACCTAAAAAGATACCGCAAACAAATATTCCGGGCACTGTAAAGATGAGCGCCATGGAACTGAACAAAGAGCGTTTTCAACCCAAGCAGACGGTGCTCACACCTGAGTTAGTGGAGGAACTGATGCGTGGTAAGCAGACGACTTAGTGCGGCATGTCAATGCGCTCATACCGACGGTACAGATAAAACAGCAGTATGGAGCTGGCGATAAGCAGAGGCACTCCGGCCAATGCGGGTGATGCATAGCCAAAACCAAGATTGATGGCAATGCCACCTATCCATGCAGCGATAGCGTTGCCGAGATTGAAAGAAATCTGTATGCCGGCAGCGCCAAGCATTTCGCCTCCCTTGGCGTAGCGCACTATGAGATATTGCATGGGGCCACCTATGCCGAAAAGTCCGGCTGTGCCAAGAAATGTGAGTGCGGCTTCGGCCCATCCGTAGCTCGCAAAGACATATATGAGTACCATTATGGGAATCATTGCGGTGGCTATGACTCCGGACACAAGGCTGGCTGAGAATTTATCGGCCATTTTACCGCCCAGCAGATTGCCGACAAACATGCCGAATCCTGCAATAATCATGATCCACGGGAGGGAATCAGTTGTAAAACCCGATAAATTGGTGAGAAGAGGATCAACGTAGCTGTACCAGCAATAGATACCCGTTTGGCCGCATATTGTGCCTCCGAATATCAGCCACGGAGCAAGTTTTTTCAGAAAAGCGAACTGACCCTTGAATCCATGGTCGGCTATCTTGCCTACATCAGGTACAAATATTTTGATGCTTATCCACGCGAGCGCGGCGGCAGAAGCCACTATTGCAAAAGTTATGCGCCATGAAAGGTGCTCGGTGAGAAAGGTGGCACCGGGCACTCCGATAAGTGTGGCCACTGTCATTCCTGCCACCATTATGGAGACGGCCTGAGCCTTGTGCCCCGGTTCGGCAAGTCTTTGTGCCACTATCGCTCCTACGCCGAAGTATGCCCCATGAGGCAGTCCCGACAGGAATCGCGCAGCGAGCATGGAATAGAATTCAGGGGCTATGGCCGTGAATGCGTTGCCGGCAAATATCATTGCAGCAAGTATCAGCATTATTGTGCGCAGACGTATGCGGCGAAACCAAAGCAAGGCAGGCGCGCCACAGGTCACGCCAAGAGCGTAGGCAGATATAAGATGGCCGGCGGATGCTACAGATATATTGAAATCGCTGGCAAGGGTGCTGAGTATGCCCATTAGGGCAAATTCGGCTATGCCGAGGGCAAATGTGCCAAGAGCAAGCGACTGAAGGCTTTTTTTCATGAGTGTTGTGTTAAGTGTCAACAGCAATCAAGCCGCGAAAATTGTTGAGAACTTTACGCGGCTTGGTTTAATGTGTTATGACTTGCTTAGGGAAGCTGGTATTCAGGAATATCCTTGAGCTTCATGCTGAAGCGGAGAACGGAATAGGGATTGACACCCGAAGTGACGCTTGCGCCGTAACCCTGATCGGCAGGAATAACCACATCCACAGAGTCTCCGACATGCATGTTGGTCAACGCTATCTGCCACCCGGCAATGGTTTCTGCGGGTTTGATGGTGATGACGCTGTCGGTGTTGGCAAATGAAGTGTCAAACTGCTCGCCGTTGTAATAATATCCTACATACTTGACACTCACGGTGCTTGTGACATAAGGCACAAGATTGTTTTGTGTCAGAGAGCGGTCGTTGTAATAATGTATCAGCACTTGCGAGCCGGGATACCATGACGGGCTGAGGATTTCATAAAAGAGTGATCCGTCGGCATTGGTGCGGTTCTTTTCCTGCTCAAACCATGAGTTATTGACATCGCGCCACTCAGCATATTTGTTCCAAGTGTCGTCATCGTCGTTGCTGCACGAAACAGCAGTGAACCCAAGGAGCGGGAGTGCTAACAATAGAAGTTTAGCTTTAAGCATGTTGGAAATCAATCGTTAAAGTTCACTTCCGGAGCTTTTTCGGCACCGGCCTCTGCTTTGAACTGGGGTTTAGCATCAAATCCGAACCATGATGCATATATCACGGTAGGGAACTTTTTTATGGAGGAATTGTAATCGGCAACTACTTGTGTGTAGCGTGTGCGTGCGGTAGTCACGCGGTTTTCAGTGCCTTCAAGCTGTGCCTGCAGGTCGCGGAAGTTTTCGTTGGCCTTAAGGTCCGGATAGTTTTCTGTTACTGCAAGAAGACGGCTCAAAGCTGATGAAAGTTCACCTTGTGCCTGCTGGAATTTAGCCAAAGATTCCTCGTTGAGATTGGATGCGTCAATGGTGACGGAAGTGGCCTTGGCGCGTGCTTCGGTTACCTCCTCCAGAGTCTTGCTTTCGTGCTGGGCATATCCTTTGACAGTGGCCACAAGATTGGGAATAAGGTCGGCACGACGCTGGTACTGATTCTCAACCTCGGCCCATGAACTTTCAACTTGCTGTTGCTTGTCAACGAGCGAGTTATAGTTGCAGGAGGTGAGACCCATAGAAGCTACAAGGGCCACTAAAGCGAATATTATGCGCGATATTTTCATAATGTTAAGCGAGTTTGCGAAGAAGTGAGGTCAGGCTCACTTTATCGTGGATTATTTTGTGAAGGTCGGAGATTGCTACTCGGGTCTGCTCCATGGAGTCGCGCTCGCGGAGGGTAACGGTTCCGTCTTCCAATGTCTGGTGGTCAACGGTGATGCAGTATGGGGTTCCTATGGCATCCTGACGGCGATAGCGTTTTCCGATAGAGTCTTTTTCTTCGTAATGGGTGGCGAAGTCAAATTTAAGATCATTGACAATTTCACGGGCTTTTTCAGGAAGACCGTCTTTGCGCACAAGCGGCATCACGGCACATTTTACAGGAGCCAGAGGTGCGGGGATATGGAGCACTACGCGTGAATCGCCGCCTTCAAGTTGCTGCTCATCGTAGCTGGAGCATAGAACTGACAGGAACATGCGGTCCACACCGATGGATGTTTCTATAACATAAGGAGTGTAGCTCTCATTAAGCTCCGGATCAAAGTACTTGATGTTCTTGCCGGAGAATTTTTCGTGCTGTGAGAGGTCAAAGTTGGTGCGGGAGTGAATACCTTCCACTTCCTTGAAGCCAAACGGCATTTCAAATTCAATATCGGTGGCAGCATTGGCATAGTGAGCCAGCTTCTCGTGGTCGTGATAGCGGTAGCGTGCATTGTGAAGACCAAGAGCCTTGTGCCATTTGAGACGCCATTCTTTCCACTGTGCAAACCAGTTGAGTTCCTCGCCGGGACGCACAAAGAATTGCATTTCCATCTGTTCAAACTCGCGCATACGGAAGATGAACTGACGCGCAACGATTTCGTTGCGGAAAGCCTTGCCTATCTGTGCAATTCCGAACGGAATACGCATGCGGCCTGTTTTCTGCACATTGAGGTAGTTCACGAATATTCCCTGTGCAGTTTCGGGACGGAGATATACTGTCATTGCACCGTCGGCTGTGCTGCCCATTTCGGTGGAGAACATGAGATTGAACTGGCGCACATCGGTCCAGTTTTTAGTGCCGCTGATGGGGCATACGATTTCCTGATCAATTATGATTTGTCGGAGGTCCTCAAGGTCATTATTGTTCATAGCAGCGGCAAAACGCTCGTGGAGGGCATCGCGTTTGGCCTTGTGCTCAAGGACGCGGGGATTTGTTTCGCGGAAGAGGGCCTCGTCAAAAGATTCACCAAATCTCTTTTTGGCCTTGGCTACTTCTTTTTCTATTTTTTCGTCAATTTTGGCGATGTGATCTTCAATGAGGACATCGGCACGGTAACGCTTTTTGGAATCGCGGTTGTCAATCAAAGGGTCGTTGAACGCATCTACATGGCCTGAAGCCTTCCAGATGGTGGGGTGCATGAAGATAGCGGAGTCAATGCCAACTATATTATCGTGCAGCAGGGTCATGGAATCCCACCAGTAGCGTTTGATATTGTTCTTAAGCTCTACGCCGTTTTGTCCGTAATCGTACACGGCACTGAGGCCGTCATAAATTTCGCTGGAGGGGAATACAAATCCGTATTCCTTGGCGTGTGACACTATTTTTTTGAAAGTTTCTTCTTGCTGTGCCATGATTTATGTAGTGATTTGTTGATTTTCAAAGCGCAAATATAGCAACTTTCGTCAACACCACAAAACATCGTCAAAAAACCGTTCCAAATATTAATATATATTATTAAGATGGCGTTCAATAGGAGGCAATAAATTAAGATTTTGTTAAGTTTTGGGGTGGAGGGGAGGGACGATTTGGCAGTATTGGTAAATAGATGTAACTTTGCAATTCTTTATTATCACAGTTTCGTATATGAAATCCATTGCTATAAATGTGCTGTGCGTGGGTGTGTGCAGTGCCATGAGTATAGGTGCACTGGGAGCTCCCGCAGAGCATGATGCAGTTCCTGCTGACAGTGCCATGCATCTTAACGAAGTGACCGTGACGGCCATAAAACAAAGCACTGACTTGGGCCTTATGCCGTTGGCAACAACTACTTTGCCTCAGGCTCAGATAGAACGGCTGGGAGTGGCATCACTGCACGGTGTTAGTGAAATAGCCCCTAATTTTTATATTCCGCAGTATGGCAGTCGCATGACCTCAAGCATATATGTGCGAGGTCTCGGGGCGAGGATAGATCAGCCGGCGGTGGGGTTAAGCATAGATAATGTGCCTCTGCTGAACAAGGATAGCTATGATTTCAATCTTGCCGATATAGAGCGTATAGAGGTGCTTCGCGGTCCGCAAAGCACGCTTTACGGGCGCAATACCATGGCCGGTCAGATAAATATCTATACGCTTTCGCCTATGAAATATCAGGGAAGTCGTGTGAGTGCGAGGATAGGTAATGGTCCTGAGGCGGCGCTTACGCTGAGCCATTATGCTAAATTCTCACCAAAGCTCGCCATGGCGTTCAGCGGTTATTTCAACTATAGCAACGGATTTTATCGAAATCTTTACAACAATTATAAGACCGGAACAGAGAAGAGTATGCAGTTGCGGTGGCGCACTGAATGGCATCCGAGCCGAGTGCTGAAAGTGAGCAACGTGGCGGCTTTCAATCTCAACCGCAATGGCGGTTATCCTTATGAATACATGCTTGAGGGTGAACACAGCAAGACCGGTGTTATAAATTACAATGATACCTGCTTTTATCGCCGCAATTCCTTTACAGACGGCCTTACGGTGCACTGGAGGACTCCGGGATTCACATTGTCAAGTATCACGAGCGTGCAATACATAGATGACAATATGACGCTTGATCAGGATTTTACTCCGCTTGATTATTTTACACTGACACAGCGCAGGCATGAATGGGCCATAACGCAAGATCTGGTATTGAGAGGAGAAAAGAGTGTGTACCACTGGTTGGCGGGGGCTTTTGCATTTTACAAGCATACTTCAATGTGGGCTCCGGTGACTTTCAAAAAGGATGGTATAAGCACTCTTATCACGGGCAAGGTCAATGATATACCGAATGTGCCCGTGCATATGGGATGGAGAGACAAGGACTTTGTGCTCGGCAGTGATTTTTCCATGCCTACTCACGGTTTGGCACTTTACCACGAAAGCACTGTGGATCTGGGCGATTTCAATGTGTCAGTAGGGGGACGACTGGACTATGAAATGGTGCGGATGCGCTATCACAACCAGTATAATACAGGATTTGATATGACCCTGCACATGGGGCAGATGCAACGCCCATTGGGTAGTTTTGATCTGATATATGACAGAACCGGGAAAATGCATCAGCATTTTCTTGAGTTCTTGCCTAAATTCACAGTGAGCTATCAATTGCCCATGGAGAGCAGAAGCGATGTCTATGCCACGGTGAGCAAGGGCTATAAGAGCGGCGGATACAATACGCAGATGTTCAGCGAATTCTTGCAACAGGAAATGATGAGCCAGATGCGCGGAATGATGCCTGACCGTTTTCAAGGCATGATGCCGGCAGGCTCGGATTATCCCGTGGAACGGTATGTGTCGTACAAGCCTGAAACAAGCTGGAACTATGAAGTGGGTGCCCATGTAAGCTGCGCAGACGGAAGGGTACACACCGATTTGGCTTTGTTTTATATCGATTGCCGCAACCAGCAGCTTACGATGTTCCCTGACGGAAGCACCACCGGACGCGTCACCACCAATGCCGGAAAGACGCGCAGTTTTGGCGCCGAAATGCAGATACGCTGCAATCCCAACGAGCACTGGAACACTGCGTTGAGCTACGGTTATACCAATGCCAGGTTTGTGGAATTTAACGACGGCAAGCGTTCCTATGACGGCAATTATGTGCCGTATGCACCCCAGCACACATTGTTCGGCTCGGTAACTTATTCGTTGCCTATACTCAAGAATTGGACTTTGGATTTCAATACTAATGTGCGCGGTGTGGGTAGAATACAGTGGAATGAGGAGAATAATCTCAGCCAACCGTTTTATGCACTGATGGGTATTAATGTAACGGCGCGCCACGGCTGGCTGGAGTTTCAGGTATGGACCGAAAATGTCACGGGCACAGAGTATCATACATTTTATTTTGAGAGCATAGGCAACCAGTTTGTGCAGCGCGGGCGTCCGCGTACCGTGGGCGGTACTGTAAGGCTTAATTTCTGAACCAAAAGGGGTGCAGGATGGTTGAAAGTATATGAAACACTTTCAACTAATATCTCTATTTTCGGCACTTGTATTGCTCGCCACGGCGTGCTCCGGCGAGTCGGATCCTGAAGCCAATCTTGACCGGTTTGAATCGGCCGAGTCATTTCATGTGATCAGTTGCGCCAACGGTGGCCGTGCCGTTTCGTCGGCAAGTGTGAAAGATGGAGTGCGGTATGAGTTCGCATTCAATGATGATGAGCGGTTGGTGACATTTACTATCCGCAATTTCAGCGTTTTGCCCGATGAAGCTCCGGCAGACTACACGTTTGTAGATGTGCCGTGGGTTTACAGCATCGGAACACCGGATGTGCAGAGAATAATTAATGTAGAGAGTCTGTCTCCGACCACTCCCTCCGGGGCACCTCATACTTTGAGCGATGTGCATATAGTATATTGCGAGCCAAAGAAATCATCGGCATATGAGAACCGTGGGGTCGTGGCGAGCTACACTGTGGACGGTATTTATCATGTGCAGGTTTATCCTTATACCGTGATGGGTGAGGGGACGACGGTTTGTTTCAATACATCTACTGGTGAGTCGCGCATTTGCTATTCAACCTCGGCAGAAATAAAATTTGATCCGCACACCTTGCTGTCAACGGTAGAAGTCAAGGGCTTGTTGCCTGATGACGCTCATCCTCAAATGTCGTTTACGCTTAATAATGTGAGCACAGAGTTTGTGGATGGCGGATATCTGCTTTCAGAGCCGTCGGTTATGACGATTGAAGGTGGCGAAATCAGTTCGTTCAACGGCAATGCGGCAATGTCGGATGAGTTGTATCTGGAATTCATGCTTAAGTTGACAGACGGAACTGAATATAATGTGGAATGTCATTTGAGTCCCAATCTCACGCCTCAAAACATGTAGATTTGCTTTCTGTTTCATAAATATGTATTTTTGCGGCATTAAAAAAGATTATTATGTCGCAGCAACTACATCCAGAAACGCTTTGCGTGCAGGCCGGATGGACTCCCGGCAAAGGCGAGCCCCGAGTGGTGCCAATATACCAGAGTACAACTTTCAAGTATGAGACCAGCGACCAGATGGCGCGTCTCTTTGATCTGGAAGAGACCGGATATTTTTATACACGACTCCAAAATCCCACCAACGATGCCGTGGCAGCAAAGATTGCCGCTCTTGAAGGTGGAGTAGGTGCCATGCTTACTTCAAGCGGCCAAGCGGCCAATTTCTACGCCATATTTAATATATGTCGTGCCGGAGACCATTTTGTGAGTTCTTCTGCCATATATGGCGGTACGTTCAATCTGTTTGCCGTTACGATGAAGCAGCTTGGAATAGAGGTGACATTCGTGCGCCCCGAAGCGACCGAAGATGAAATTGCGGCAGCATTTCGACCCAACACCAAGGCATTGTTTGGAGAAACGATATCTAACCCTTCGGTAGAGGTGCTTGATATAGAAAAATTTGCGCGCGTTGCTCATGCCCATGGGGTGCCATTGATTGTGGACAATACATTTCCGACTCCCATCAACTGTCGTCCCATAGAATGGGGTGCAGATATTGTGGTACATTCCACGACAAAGTATATGGACGGACACGCTACCTCGGTGGGCGGTGCGATTGTGGACGGAGGAACTTTCCCTTGGGCTGAACATGCCGACAAGTTCCCCGGCTTGTGCACGCCCGACGAATCGTATCATGGTCTGACTTACACCGAGGCATTCGGTGCGGCTGCATATCTAACCAAGGCTACTGTGCATCTGATGCGTGACCTTGGCAGCATTCAAAGTCCTCACAATGCATTTTTGCTCAATTTGGGGCTGGAGACTCTTCATCTCCGCATGCCGCGTCACTGCTCCAATGCATTGGCCGTGGCCAAATATCTTCAGAAGCATCCCAAGGTGGCGTGGGTTGAGTATGCGGGACTGGAAAGCAGCCCCTATTACGAACTGGCTCAAAAATATATGCCTCACGGCACTTGCGGCGTTGTGTCATTCGGTATAAAAGGAGGCAGAGACGAAGCCATCCGTTTTATGGATCATCTCAAACTTGCCGCTATCGTGACGCATGTGGCTGATGCGCGCACATGTGTGCTCCATCCCGCCAGTCACACACACCGTCAGTTGACTGATGAACAGCTTATAGCAGCCGGAGTTCGTCCGGACCTCATAAGATTTTCGGTTGGTATTGAAAATGTGGATGATATTATTGCGGATATAGAGCAGGCATTGGAAGCATAGTGTATGTGAACATCGGCTCAAATGGTAAAAGCGACAATAATGATTCCGAAATAGAAAAAATAGTTTTGGCACTGTAACTTTATTTGTGATTTTTTGGCTATATTTGCACTGTGAAATCATAATACCGTGACACATGCGCCGGGTTTCAATCGCAAAAGGTTGGAACAAGGTGAGTTAGCGGTGCAGCATAGAAAATAATATTATAACCTATGATATCATTATCCATTCAAATGACAACGCTTGCCGTTACAGCGGCATTGACCGGCATAGGTCTGGTGGCATTGGCGTTGTGGCTCGCGGGTCTGATTTCTCCGCGGTCATTCAATCCTCAGAAAGGTGAAGCTTACGAATGTGGTATTCCCACTCGCGGCGAAAGTATGGCTCAATTCAAGGTCGGTTACTACCTGTTTGCCATTCTGTTTCTGATGTTTGATGTAGAGTGCGTATTTCTGTTTCCATGGGCGGTGCGTGTGGCAGATCTCGGCGGAGCCGGATTGCTTAGCATCGCTGTATTTTTTGTCATTTTAGTGCTCGGGCTTGTGTATGCCTGGCGGAAAGGAGCTCTTGAATGGAAGTAACAACCAAAAGCATGCCTTATGAGGCGTGGAAAGATAACGAATATATAGAAGGACTGGTAAAGGAACTTCAGGAGAACGGCACCAATGTGATAGTGGGCAGTCTTGACAAGCTCATCAACTGGGGCCGCAGTAACTCGATTTGGCCCCTGACTTTCGCTACCAGCTGTTGCGGTATAGAATTTGTGTCGCTTGGAGCCGCCCGTTTTGATATGGCACGTTTCGGATGGGAAGTGGCCCGTTCGTCACCCCGTCAGGCCGACTTTATAATGGTGGCCGGCACAATAGTTCACCGCATGGCACCGGTGTTGCGCCGTCTGTATGATCAATTGGCAGAGCCCAAGTATGTAATAGCCTGTGGAGCATGTGCAGTGAGCGGTGGCCCGTTCAAAAAATCTTATCACGTGGTGATGGGCTGTGACCAGATCGTGCCCGTTGACGTGTATCTGCCCGGATGCCCTCCGCGTCCCGAAGCCATGATTTACTCCATAATGCAGCTGTCGCGCAAGATGAAGGTTGAGCGTTTCTTTGGAGGCGTAAACCGTCGTGAGAAGATGCAGAAAGAATTTTTGGAGTCGCACCCCGTTGAGGGCGTGGACGATGCAGAATGATGGTTTGTGTCCCTTCTTAATTAATAACGAAGCTAAAGAAATTCAAATATCATGGCAGACTTTCAGCAAACAATTGCCAAACTGTTTCCCGAAGCTACTTTTGAGCAGGCCGACACCCTTGTGGTGAACATAGCTGATGCGCAGTGGCATTCACTCGCCAAAGAACTCAAAGAGAATCCCGCATTGGGATTTGATTATCTCATAACCATCGTGGGTATGGATTGGAAGGAGTCGTTCGGGTGTATCTACTATCTCCAGAATGCCGACAATGAGGTGATTTCTGTGAAGGTAACAACTACCGACCGTGAAAACCCCATGCTTCACTCTATCGCCGATCTGTGGGCTATTGCCTGTATCTACGAGCGCGAGGTGTACGACTTTTTCGGAATAGTGTTCATAGGCAATCCCGATATGCGCCGCCTGTTCCTGAGTATCGACTGGAAAGGGTATCCTTTGCGCAAGGATTATGACGAAAATCCCGAGATTAACCCCGTTACCACTGAAAACGAGCGTCAGAGCGATTTCACATATACTTATGTGGAAACACCCGATGGCAAGGTGGAGAAAAAAGAAGTGCGTGTGTTCCAGCCCGAGGATTTTGTGGTGAACATAGGTCCGCAGCACCCAGCCACTCACGGTGTGTTGCGATTCCGCACAGCTGTGGACGGTGAGACAATCAAGAAGATTGATGTGTATATGGGCTATATACACCGTGGCATAGAGAAGATATGTGAAAAAGACACATATCCTCAGACACTTCATTTCATGGACCGACTGGACTATTTCTCGGCTCACCCCTATCATCATGGACTGTGTATGACCATTGAAGAGGCTATGGGCGTGGAAGTGCCGCGTCGCGCTCAGTTTATCCGAGTGATTATGGATGAGCTGTCGCGTATAGCCAGTCACTGTCTGTTTATGGGCACATTCTGTATGGACCTTGGTGCCACCACAATGCTGTTTTACACTCTGCGTGTGCGCGAACAGATACTTGACATCATGGACAAGACTTGTGGTGCCCGCATGACATTCAATTATGAGTGCATTGGCGGTGTGATGCAGGATCTTGATAAGGATTTTGTGAAAGATGTTCATGCTCTCCTTGATGTGATTCCTGCAAATATCAAGGAATACAACAAGATATTCACAGGCAATGTCATAGCCAAGAACCGTATGGAAGGTGTGGGCGTGCTTACCCGTGAGGATGCCATAAACTGGTCGGTTACCGGACCTTCGGGCCGTGCCTCCGGCTGGGCTTGCGATGTGCGCAAGACACATCCCTACAGCATTTATCCCGAAGTGGAATTTGATGAGGTGGTGCGCACTGAAGGTGACTCAATGGCTCGCTTCAAGGTTCGTCTTGACGAAATTGTGGAGAGCGCCCGTATCATAGAGCAGCTTATTGACAAGATTCCCGAAGGTGATTATTGTGCCAAGGTGCCCAAGGTAGTGAAACTTCCTGTGGGACACTGGTTCCGTATGGTTGAGGGCTGTCGTGGCGTATTCGGAGTATATCTGGAGAGTGACGGCACCACCAATCCTTATCGCCTGAAGCTCGTTACTCCAAGCTTACCTGCGGCAGCGGTGGTCAATCATCTGACAGTCGGCAACAAGATAGCAGACCTTATAACAATCGGAGGCTCGCTTGACTATATCGTGCCCGACATGGACCGTTAACCACAAAGAGTATCGGAAAAGAAATAAACCAATCAAGATAACGCATAAGACAACCTCTCATTATGTATGATTTTTCATTAATACCTGATGCAATACACGCGTTCCTGTTGTCATATCTGCCTAACTGGGCGGCAGTGACCATTGAGTGTGTGCTGATAGGCGTGGTGCTCCTGCTTCTGTATTCAGTGCTGGCACTCATCTATATCCTTTACGAGCGCAAAATTTGTGCTTATTTCCAATGCCGTCTCGGTCCTAACCGTGTAGGCCCTTGGGGTTTGCTGCAGAGTGTGGCCGATATGTTCAAAATTCTTATCAAAGAGCTTATATCGCTTAAATATACCGATAAATTTTTGTTCGCTCTCGCGCCTTATCTGGTGATTTTGGCTTCCATGCTCACATTTGCAGTAATGCCGTGGGGTAATGGCTTGCAGATTCTGGACTTCAATATCGGTATCTTCTTCCTGCTTGCAGTGTCATCAATAGGCGTGCTCGGCATATTGCTTGCCGGATGGTCGTCAAACAATAAGTTCACTCTTATCGGTGCCATGCGTTCCGGCGCCCAGATGGTAAGCTATGAGCTTTCTATCGGTTTGTCAGTGCTTACTATGGTGGCATTTGCCGGCACAATGTCAGTTACCGAGATTGTGCATGCTCAGGAGAACACATGGTTCATATTCTCGGCACACATTCCTGCAATCATTGCATTTATCATCTACATGATTGCCGGTACTGCAGAAACCAACCGTGGCCCGTTTGACCTTCCCGAAGCAGAAAGTGAGCTTACCGCAGGTTATCACACCGAGTATTCCGGTATCCATTTCGGATTCTTCTATCTGGCAGAATACCTGAACCTGTTTGTGGTGTCGGGTGTTGCAGCTTTGCTGTTCTTCGGTGGCTGGATGCCTCTCCATATCCCCGGATGGGAAAGCTTTAACCACATTATGGACTATATACCTTCCGTGATATGGTTCCTTGGCAAAGCATTTGTGCTTTCGTTCATCATCATATGGTTCAAATGGACCTTCCCGCGTCTGCGTATCGACCAGATACTGTCGCTTGAGTGGAAGTATCTGCTTCCTATCAATCTTGTAAATCTGGTACTGATGGTGCTGATTATTGTTTACGAATTACATCTTTAATCTATATCTCCGCAAAATTTAACTCACACTATGAGCGATAAATATGGAAAAGTGGCGCAGGTAATCGGCCCGGTGGTCGATGTGGCGTTTGAAGGAGAAGGCAACGAGTTGCCCCCTATCTACACTGCGCTTAAAATAGACCGTCCCGACGGCTCAATGCTGATTCTGGAAGTAGAGCAGCATATCGGTGAAAATACGGTGCGCTGTGTGGCTATGGAAAGTACCGACGGATTGCAGCGCGGTATTCGTGTGGACAACCTTGAGCGTCCTATAGCAGTGCCCACCGGTGATCAGGTAAAGGGCCGTCTGCTCAATGTGATAGGTGAGGCTATTGACCGTCTTCCGGCGCTGAAGCGCGATGACCTCCGTCCCATTCACCAGCCGGCACCGGCATTTGATGAACTGACCATAGGCACTGAGATACTTTATACAGGTATCAAGGTGATTGACCTCCTTGAGCCTTATAGCAAGGGTGGTAAAATCGGTTTGTTCGGTGGTGCAGGTGTGGGCAAGACTGTGCTCATCATGGAGCTTATTAACAACATTGCCAAAGGCCATAACGGTTTCTCAGTGTTTACCGGTGTAGGTGAGCGTACACGTGAAGGTAATGACCTGCTGCGTGAGATGATTGAGAGCGGAGTAATGAAGTATGGTGAGAAATTCCGCGAAGGAATGGACAAAGGCGAGTGGAACCTTGAGGATGTGGACATGAAACAGGTTCGTGAATCTCAGGCAACACTTGTGTTCGGTCAGATGAATGAGCCGCCGGGTGCACGTTTGCGTGTGGCTTTGTCCGGTCTTACCGTGGCAGAGCAGTTCCGCGATCAGGATGGCGGCGGTAAGGAGATACTTCTCTTTATTGACAATATATTCCGTTTCACTCAGGCAGGTAGTGAGGTTTCGGCGCTTCTTGGCCGTATGCCTTCAGCCGTGGGTTATCAGCCTACGCTTGCCTCTGAAATGGGTAAGCTTCAGGAGCGTATCACTTCTACAAAGAATGGTTCAATCACTTCCGTGCAGGCTATATATGTGCCTGCCGATGACTTGACCGACCCCGCTCCGGCTACCACATTCAGCTTCCTTGATGCCACTACAGTGCTAAGCCGTAAGATTGCCGAACTGGGTATTTATCCGGCGGTTGATCCTCTGGAATCCACTTCACGTATTCTTGACCCCAACATCATAGGTGAGGAGCATTATAATGTGGCTCAGGCAGTGAAGCAGTTGCTGCAGAAGTATAATGAGCTTCAGGACATCATTGCTATTTTAGGTGTGGATGAGCTTAGTGACGAAGACAAGCTCGTGGTTTCGCGTGCGCGTCGTGCACAGCGTTTCCTTTCGCAGCCGTTCTTTGTTGCCGAACAGTTTACCGGTCTTCCCGGTGTAATGGTACCCCTTAGCGAAACCATCAGGGGCTTCAAGATGATTTTGTCCGGTGAAATGGACGAATATCCCGAGCAGGCTTTCCTGAATGTGGGCACGATTGATGAGGCTATCGCCAAGGGCAAAAAGATGCTTGAAGACGCAGGAGTATCTGCTTCCAACAATGTAAAAAATTAACGCATGACACTTAAAATTATATCGGCTGAGGATATCCTGTTTGAGGGTGAAGTGAGTCTGGTAAATCTGCCCGGTACAAACGGTCAGTTTACAGTGCTTCACAATCATGCATCACTGGTGTCAACACTCGTGCCCGGAAATGTGCGCTATGTGCATGACGGCGAGGAGGCTCAGATACCTGTGAGCGGAGGACTTGTCGATGTGGACAATAATGTGGTGTCGGTGTGCATATATTGATAATTAGTATGAAAACTACTGTTCTCACTCTTCTGATGATTGTTTCGGTGCTCCTGGCTCCGGTACGCATCTATGCGTCGGATCACGAGGAGGAGAAGGCTCTCAACCCCAAGGAAATCATATTTGAACACCTCGGGGACGGCTATGGCTGGGAGGTGCCTTTCAATCATCATAAACGTATGCCGCTGCCCGTGATTCTGTTCGGCAAGGACGGATTCCATTGCTTCATGTCGTCAAAAATCACCGACGGACAGGAGTACAAGGACGGTGATGCCGTGTTCAAGATTGCCGGTCACGACAGCAAATACAAGGGCAAGGTGGTGCAGGTGATGCCCGATGGATCGGAATACCGTCCGTTTGACATATCCATAACCAAGAATGTGTGCGGACTGTTTATTGCAGTTATCCTTGTTATCTGGAGTGCACTTGCGGTTGCGCGCTGGCACAAACGCATGGGCCATAAGGCACCGCGCAAAATGCTCGGTGTCATAGAAAGTCTGATCACGTTCATTTATGACGGGGTAATAAAGCCTACGCTCAAAGATCGTGCTCCAAAGTTTGCACCGTATCTTCTCACGGTATTTTTCCTTATTTTGTATCTTAACCTGCTTGGGTTGATAGTGGTGTTCCCGGGAGGTGCGAATCTGACAGGCAATATAGCAGTTACGCTTGTGCTTTCAATTTTCACATTCCTTGCTACAAACCTTTTCGGCACCAAGCATTACTGGAAAGAGATACTTTGGCCTGATGTGCCGCTGTGGTTGAAATTTCCTATCCCCATCATGCCTGCCATTGAAATCTTCGGCATGTTTACCAAGCCGGCGGCGTTGACAGTGCGTCTGTTTGCGAATATGATGGGCGGACACATGATAGTGATAGTGCTCACATTGCTGATATTCATATTTGCGGCTATGGGTCCGGTAGTGACCGGAGCTACAACGGTGGTGTCGGTAATATTCTCGGTGTTCATGTTGCTTATAGATGTGCTTGTAAGCTTTATCCAAGCTTATGTGTTCACAATGCTTTCCACCATCTTCATCTCATTTGGTCAGGAGCGTGAGCATTCCAAGGAGGAAGCACATAAGGAGGAACATGAAGCAGTTGCAACTAAATAAGAAAAAACAACAAAAAAATAAACCATTAAAATTTAAGAATTATGTTATCAATGATTTTAGCAGCTATTGAAGGAACCCTTGGTATTGGCGCTTGCATCGGCGCAGCAATCGCAGCTATTGGCGCAGGTATCGGTATCGGTAAAATCGGTGCAGCCGCTATGGAGGCAATCGCCCGTCAACCCGAATCTGCAGGTGACATCCGAAGCAACATGATTGTGATTGCCGCTCTTGTAGAAGGTGTGGCTCTGTTCGCAGTTATCGTGTGCGTACTTTCGATGTTCGTGTAATTAGCAAGTTAACAATTCCTCAGATTCCTTATGGAACTCTTCACACCTGATTTCGGTCTTGTATTCTGGATGGTTGTGTCAGTGCTCATCCTCCTGTTTGTGCTTTACAAATGGGGATGGCCAATCATAATCAAAGGGATAGAAAGCCGAGCCGACCTGATAGACAAAGGCGTGGAGTATGCCCAGACCGCCAAGGAGCAAATGGAGCATGCCCGCGAACAGGCCGATAAATATATAGCCGACGCACGTCGCCAGCAAGCCGACATGTTGCGCGAAGCCGACAAGATGAAAACTCAGATTATTGAGGAGGCTCGTGTGGCTGCCCAAGGCGAAGCAAAGAAGGTGATGGACGCCGCGAAGGTGTCGATTGAGCAGGAACGTAAAGAAGCACAGCAGCAATTCCGCAACGAGGTAAGCACGTTTGCTCTCGATATCGCCACCAAAGTGGTGCGCGAGGAACTTCGTGACGAAAAGGCTCAGCAGCGTTTAGTTTCGACCCTGCTTGACGATATGGATAAACAAAATTAACCTACGCCACAGCAATGAACGAAGGATTAATACCCCGCAGATATGCCAAGGCTCTCTATGCCACCGCAAAGGAACGTGGCACTGATACCAAGGTATATGACTGCATGAACAATCTGGAGCGTAACTTTGCCGCTGAGCCTCAGATGCAGCAGGTGATGGCAAACCCTTATGTAAGAGATGCTGACAAAATAGCGTTACTTACCACCGCCTCTGCCAACGGCGGCAAGGAACCCACCGTGTGCGACTTTTTCAAGCTTCTTGCCCAAAACAAGCGTCTTGACATGGCTTATGCATGTGCTCTGGCTTATATAGACATATACCGAAAGGAGCACAATATCTACAAAGTGGCTGTGGTGTCGGCTGCCAAGATGAATGCTGAAGAGGAGAAGCGCCTCCGCGCTCTTATCGAAAAGCATCTGAATGGGGGGACGATGGAATACAGCTCAACTGTGGATCCTTCGCTCATAGGCGGTTTTACCGTCAGTGTAGGCAACGAGCGTCTTGATGCCTCAATCAGTAACGAATTAAAGCAATTGCGACTCAACCTTTTAAGTAAATAACATACTCAATGATTAACCCCAGCGAGATATCCGAAATATTAAAACAACAACTCGAAAATGTCAACTCAAAGGTGTCTTTCGAGGAAACCGGCACTGTACTTGAGGTAGGTGACGGTGTGGCACATGTGTACGGTCTCGACAATGTGTGCGCCAACGAGCTTGTAGAGTTTGAAAATGGCGTTAAGGGCGTTGCTCTCAACCTTGAGGAAAGCAACGTAGGTGTGATCTTGCTCAACAATGTGGATAAGGTCACTGAAAATATGTCGGTGCGTCGTACCGGTGAAATTGCCTCTATCCCTGTGGGCGAAGGCTTGCTGGGGCGCGTTATAAATGTGCTCGGTGAACCTATTGACGGTCGCGGTCCCATTTCGGGAAAACTCATGCGTCTGCCGCTGGAGCGCAAGGCTCCCGGTGTGATTTACCGTCAGCCCGTGAAACAGCCTCTTCAGACCGGTATCAAGGCCATTGATTCAATGGTGCCCATAGGCCGCGGCCAGCGCGAGCTTATTATCGGTGACCGTCAGATAGGCAAGACTGCCATAGCCATTGACACTATCATTAACCAGCGGTCAAACTATGAAGCAGGGAAGCCGGTATATTGCATATATGTGGCTATAGGCCAGAAGGCATCCTCCGTGGCCGCAACTGTTGAAACACTGCGTCAGCACGGTGCAATGGATTACACCGTGGTAGTGGCTGCTACTGCTGCTGACTCAGCTTCAATGCGTTATTATTCTCCTTTTGCCGGTGTGGCAATCGGTGAATATTTCCGCGATTCAGGCCGCGATGCCCTTATTGTATATGACGATTTGTCAAAACAGGCGGTAGCCTATCGTGAGATTTCGCTTATATTAAAGCGTCCTTCGGGTCGTGAGGCATACCCCGGTGATATTTTCTATCTCCATTCGCGTTTGTTGGAGCGTGCTGCTAAAATTATTGACAATAACGAGGTCGCATCGCATATGAATGATTTGCCTGAGGCCCTGAAACCTATGGTTAAGGGCGGTGGTTCGCTCACGGCACTTCCTATTATTGAAACGCAGGCCGGTGACGTGTCAGCATATATTCCTACCAATGTAATTTCTATTACTGACGGTCAGATATTCCTTGAAACCGCGTTGTTCAACCGTGGTATCCGTCCCGCTGTGAATGTAGGTATATCCGTGTCGCGTGTGGGTGGTAACGCTCAGATCAAATCAATGAAAAAAGTGGCAGGCACACTTAAGATTGATCAGGCACAGTTCCGTGAACTTGAGTCATTCACCAAATTTGGCGGCGATATTGACCCCGTTACAGCGCGTGTGATTGACAAGGGCCGCAAGAATGAGCGCCTGCTTATCCAGCCTCAGTATCATCCATGGGCTGTAGAAGATGAGGTGGCAGTGATATACTGCGGAACCAAGGGACTGCTTGAGAATGTACCAGCCGAATCCGTGGCAGAGTTTGAAAAACTTTTCCTGCAACTTCTTCATGCAAAATATCAGAGCGATGTGCTTGACCAGATACGTGACGGCAAGCTCACCGACGATGTAACTGCTAAACTTACCGCAGCTGCGCAGGAAGTGGCTGCAAAATATAATTAACTGTCAAATAAATGGCAACATTACGCGAACTTAAAGGACGAATAGGCTCGGTAGCCTCCTCTGAGAAAATCACGGGGGCTATGAAGATGATATCCTCGGCCAAGATGCATAAGGCCGAGCAGAGCTTGAAGCGTCTTTTGCCGTTTCGTACACAAATAGAATCAATCATCGGCAATCTCCTGACTTCCGATGCAGAATGTTCATCGCCGCTTCTTGAAGTCCGGGATGTACATAAAGTGGGGATTGTGGTGTTTGGCAGTGACGACGGTTTGTGCGGCGCCTATAATGTGAATATATTCAAGCAGCTTCTTGCCCGCATCAATGACCTCAGGGCTGAGCTGGGCCTTGATTTAGCTGTGGCAATATATCCAGTGGGCGGAAAGATGACAAAGGCTGTGCGCAAGATAACCGGCGACGGTATATCGGTGGAAACGATGTTCGGAGTGGATTCCAAAACCACGGGCGACGGTGTCCGTGAGTTTACGGATATGCTTCAGGGCAAGTTTCTCAAAGGTGAACTTGACCGGATAGATTTGCTGTACATGAGCTTCAAGAGTGTCAGCAGGCAGAGGCCCAAGGCCGAGCAGCTGATACCTGTTGTTGAGAGCACTTTCAGTCAGAACGGCGTTGTGGAGAGCGTTCGGCCATATATATTTGAGCCAGATGCCAACACGATTTTCCGGTCGGTTTTGCCAATGTTTCTGATGGCGGTGATGCAGGATGTGTTTACCGAAAACCGTGCTTCAGAACAGGCCGCCCGTGTCATGGCCATGCAGAGTGCAAATGATAATGCCAAGAAGCTGCTTGACCAGCTCCGACTGGAATACAACAAACTGCGTCAGCAAAGCATCACCACCGAGCTGCTTGATATATTGGGCGGTCAGGTGCAGTCATAACAAGAATAATAAATCAAATAATTATACTCATGGGTAGTGTAAAAGAATATTTTTCATCACTTGGTTCCGGTATAGCGAGTCTCATCAAGGGAATGCAGGTTACAGGCAAGGAGTTTGTAACCCCCAAAATAACAGAACGCTATCCCGAGGATCGCGAAAAAGTGCATGTGCCCGAGCGTTTCCGCGCCATACTTCAGCTCAAATATGATGCTGACGGCAACCACAAGTGCATAGCTTGCGGTATATGCGAGCGCAATTGTCCCAACGGCACTATTTCGCTTACCACCAAAATGGTGGATACCCCCGACGGCAAGAAAAAACGTAAGCTTGACAAGTATCAGTATGATCTTGGCAGCTGTACATTCTGCCAGTTGTGTGTCACCTCTTGTCCGCAGAATGCGCTGGAGTTCTCAAATGATTTTGAGCAGGCTGTATTTACCCGCGACAAACTGGTGAAGAAACTCAATTACCTGCCCGAGCCTCCAGAACCAGAGCTGACTCCCGAGCAGCTTGCCAAAATTCAGGCAGAGCGTGAAGCCAAGATAGCAGCTGCCAAAGCAGCCGCAGCAGCGAAGAAAGCCGCAGCAGCGCAGGCAGAGGCTCCGAAAGCTCCCGAAACAGAAAAATAATAACTAATCAAGATATGGAATCAGTAGGAAGTATCATCATGTATCTGATAATCGCATTGTCGATTATCGTATTCTCGGTACTGACCGTAACTTCGCGAAAAATATTGCGCGCAGCCACCTACTTGCTTTTCACGCTTTTTGCAACAGCCGCTCTTTATTTCAAGCTTGACTATGAGTTTCTCGGGGCTGTGCAGATAGCTGTTTATGCGGGTGGTATCGTGGTGCTTTTCGTGTTTGCTATTCTGCTAACGTCGCATCCCGGCCACAGCAGCGAAAGGTTGGTATCCAAAAAGCGTGTGCTTGGTCTGGTGGCAGGTATTGCCACACTTTTGGTGGCCGGCTATGCTTTGTTGAGCCGTTGCTGCATGGCTCTGACATCTCTTCCCGAAATGTCCAATCCCACCATGAAACAGATTGGTGAGGCTATGATGGGCACCGGTGAAGGTCAGTACCTGCTGCCGTTTGAGGCTATCAGTGTGTTGTTGCTCGCATGTATAATAGGTGGCGTCGTGGTCGCCCGCAAACGATAAGAGATTATGGACATAACAATGATTTACTATCTTGTGCCGGCGCTCATAATGTTTTGCTGCGGAGTGTATGGCTTCATTACCCGCCGCAACATGATTGCCATGCTCATATCGCTTGAGCTTATGCTCAATGCAGTGGACATCAACTTTGTGGTATTTAACCGTTATTTGTTCCCCGGTCAGATGGAGGGCATGTTCTTCACGCTGTTTGCGATAGCAATAGCAGCTGCAGAAACAGCCATAGCCATAGCCATCATAATCAATGTTTACCGCTCGGTAAAGAATATTAAGGTGGATGACTTAACCGAAATGAAAAATTAAGGCATTATGGAAGCTACAATACCCGTATTAATTCTTGCCATTCCGCTGTTTATGTTCCTTTTGCTGGGTTTGCTCGGCAAATATATGACACATAAGCTTGCGGGCATACTTGGCACTGCAGGCATGGGCATAACACTTCTGCTTGCCTATTTCACTGCGTTCACTTACTTCTATTCAGGCTCTGCTGATTTTGTGGATGCCGAAACCGGTCAGCGTTTGCAGTATATTGTGTTCAATCAGGATTGGCTGGCGTTTTATGATAAGCTCGTAATCCGCATCGGTTTCCTTTTGGATCCTATCTCAGCCCTGATGCTGGTGGTTATCACCACTATTTCGTTCATGGTGCATCTGTACAGCAATGGCTATATGCGTGACCATCACGGAGTGTATGAGCGCGGATTCCAGCGTTTCTATTCGTTCCTTGCTTTGTTCAGCTTCTCTATGCTGGGACTGGTGGTTGCTACTAACATTTTCCAGATGTATATATTCTGGGAGCTTGTGGGTGCATCATCCTATCTGCTCATCGGATTCTATTATGTGAAGCCATCGGCAGTGTCGGCATCCAAGAAAGCGTTTATCGTGACACGTTTTGCCGACCTCGGTTTCCTTATCGGTATTCTCATCCTTTCATTCTATACCGGCACATTCAATTTCACTGAATTTACTTCAAGTGCCGTAGGTGAGGGTGGTAATCTGTTTGCCGTGAACGAAGCTACTTCCGAGGGTATCCGCAATATCTTCGCCACCTCGGCCGCTCCTATGTTTATGGGTGCTTCGGTGCTCACTTGGGCCTTGGTTCTGATATTTATGGGCGGTATGGGTAAATCGGCTATGCTGCCGTTGCACATTTGGCTGCCCGATGCCATGGAAGGTCCTACTCCCGTGTCGGCTCTTATACATGCTGCTACAATGGTTGTGGCCGGTGTATATCTCGTTGCCCGTCTGTTCCCGTTGTATCTGATGAGCACTGCGGCTCTTGACATCATTACGGTGGTGGGTGCGATAACGGCATTCTATGCTGCGATGGTGGCATGCGTTCAGATTGACATCAAGCGCGTACTTGCGTTCTCTACAATTTCTCAGATAGCGTTCATGATGGTTTCGCTGGGTGTTGCCCGTCCGGAGTTCCACGAAGGTTTGGGCTACATGGCGTCAATGTTCCACATGTTCACTCACGCCATGTTCAAGGCTCTGTTGTTCCTGTGTGCCGGTGCAATTATTCACGCTATCGGCTCCAATGACTATACTGAGATGCACGGTTTGCGCAAGTATATGCCTGTTACCCATATCACATTCCTTATCGGGTGTCTGGCGATAGCCGGTATCATACCGTTCTCAGGATTCTTCTCCAAAGATGAAATATTGTCGGCCTGCATGGGCAACAGCTGGATAGCTTATATCTGGATGAGCCTTGTAGCCGGTATGACAGCGTTCTATATGTTCCGTTTGTATTACCTCATCTTCTGGTGGAAAGAGCACAAGACTCCGGCAGGGCATCATGCACCTCATGATCAGGCCTGGACCATGACATTGCCTCTGGTTATACTTGCAGCAGTGACCTGTGTGGCCGGGTTCATACCGTTTGGCAATCTTGTGAGCTGGAACGGCGAACCTTATGACTTCATGGCGCATTTTGACTGGTCAGTAGCCACCGTAAGCCTTATTATCGCTTTGATCGGCATAGGACTTGCCACAGTGATGTACCGTAAGGAAAATCCTCTTCCTGCAAAGATGCGCAACGCACTTCCCAACTTGTGGAAATGGTGCTTCCACCGTTTCTATTGGGACGAGTTGTACATGTTCATTACCCACAAAATCATATTCAATGGCATCTGCCGACCCATTGCATGGTTTGACCGTCACGTAATTGACGGAGCTATGAACGGTCTGGCATTCCTCACCAACAAAACATCCTGGGCTATTCGTGGATTCCAGAGTGGCAATGTTCAGGCCTATGTATGGGTTTATTTACTTGGAGCATTGTTGTTGGGTGCCATCACCGCAATATGCGTAATTTGACCTTAATAAATTCCTCAGGTGCTTAATTGAATAAATATAGTAATTATGTTTTCCAATATATTGATTTATTTCGTGGTAATTCCGCTGATAATGTTAGCGGGACTTGCCCTCTGCCGAAATATCAAGCAAGTACGCGCAGTGGCTGTGACCGGTTCGCTTGCGCTCACCGTACTGTCGGTGTATTTGCTTGTTGATTACCTCGGCTTGCGAGCTGCCGGAGCCACAGCCCCGATGCTCTATACCGACTCTTGGAGCTGGTTTCCGCAGCTGAACATCAATCTGGCTGTGGGAGTGGACGGCATATCGGTTGCCATGCTTGTTCTTTCATCAATAATCCTGCTTACGGGCAGCTTTGCTTCATGGGCCATAAATCCTCTGCCCAAGGAGTTCTTCCTGTGGCTGATACTTTTGTCAACAGGTGTGTTCGGATTCTTTATTTCGATTGACCTGTTCACCATGTTCATGTTCTATGAAGTGGCGTTGATACCGATGTACCTGCTTATCGGTGTTTGGGGCTCAGGCAACAAGAACTACAGTGCCATGAAGCTTACCCTGATGCTGATGGGCGGCTCGGCATTCCTGATGCTCGGCCTAATTGGTATCTATTATCACTCGGCCCCCGAAGGCGGTGAGCTTACATGGAATCTGCTCCAGATTCGTGAGAATGCTGCCATAGAGCGCGGATGGCAATATTTCCTCTTCCCCATGACATTTGTGGGATTCGGCGTTCTCGGTGCCATGTTCCCCTTCCATACATGGAGCCCTGACGGTCACGCATCAGCGCCTACCGCTGTGTCGATGCTTCACGCCGGTGTACTTATGAAACTTGGAGGTTACGGATGTTTCCGTGTGGCTATCTACCTTATGCCTGAAGCCGCACAGGAACTTGCATGGATATTCCTGATACTTACCGGCATCTCGGTGGTTTATGGCGCATTCAGCGCATGCGTGCAAACCGACCTCAAATATATCAATGCCTATTCTTCAGTAAGCCACTGCGGACTGGTGTTGTTTGCAATCCTCATGCTTAACACTACCGCAATGACCGGTGCTATTATGCAGATGCTTTCGCACGGTCTGATGACAGCATTGTTCTTTGCTTTGATTGGTATGATTTACGGACGCACCCACACTCGTGACATACGGCTGATGGGCGGTTTGATGAAGATTATGCCTTTCCTTGCCGTATGCTATGTGATAGCAGGTATGGCCTCACTTGGTCTGCCGGGCTTGAGCGGTTTTGTGGCTGAGATGACTATATTTGTAGGTTCGTTTGAGCATGCTGATATGTTCCACAGAGTGTTCACTATCGTGGCTTGCTGCTCAATCGTGATAACTGCTGTTTATATTCTCAGAGTTGTGGGCAAGCTCCTTCTCGGACCGGTGCAGGACGAGCACCATCTTACCCTCACCGATGCCACATGGTGGGAGCGTACAGCCACAGTAACTCTGATTATCAGCGTAGCTGCCATAGGTTGCTTCCCCAATTTCTTTGCAAACTTGATTAAATTCACATTCAGTCCCGAAATCTTTGCGGTGATTGGCATGAACTAATAGAACTTCGATTATGGATTATACTCAGTTTTTAGCAATGAAGCAAGAGATAGGACTGCTTGTAGTCTTTATCTTGGTGTTTCTTTTGGATACGTTCATGCCCAAGAAATCGCAAGGACAGGTTGGCGGCTTATGCTGCTTGCTCTTCGGCGTGTTCACTCTTGGCGGTTTTTGCTCAAGTATTCTTGGCGAGCAACTCGCATTCGGGGGCATGTATGAAACATCCACAGTGATAGTGAATATCAAAAACATACTTAACATAGGTGTGCTCATAGTCATGATCCAGGGTCTTCGCTGGAGTGCGCAGGATTTGGTTAAGATTCGCCGTGGTGAATTTTACGAACTTCTGCTTGCCACCCTGTTCGGTATGTACCTTATGATTTCTGCCCGTCACTTCCTGCTCTTCTTGATCGGTCTTGAAACAGCATCCTTGCCTCTTGCTGCAATGGTGGCTTTTGACAAGCATCGCTATGAGAGCCATGAGGCTGCTATTAAATACGTGCTTACGGCAGTGTTCTCTTCGGCAGTATTCATGATGGGCCTCAGTTATGTGTACGGTCTTACCGGTTCACTTTATTTCGCTAACATCGCAACAGCTCTTACCGTTCAGGGAACCAGCTGGCTCCTTGTAGTGGCTCTGGCCTTTGTGATAGCCGGTATCGGATTCAAACTGTCATTGGTGCCTTTCCACTTATGGACCGCTGATGTTTATCAGGGTGCTCCCACACCTGTAACTTCATATCTTTCGGTTATCTCCAAGGGTGCGGCAGCATTTGCATTCCTCGTTATACTCTGGCAGGTGTTCGGTGCAGTTTACTCTCAGGTATGGGAGTGGATGATGTACGCACTGATTATCCTTACCATTACCGTAGGTAACTTGTTTGCAATCCGTCAGCGTAATATGAAGCGTTTCCTCGCTTTCTCCTCAATTTCTCAGGCAGGTTATATTATGCTCGGTATTGAGGCTGTGAACCCTATGGGCCTGAGCGCGCTGATGTTCTATATCCTTGTATATATATTCTCCAACCTTGCCGCCTTTGGTGTAATCGGTGCTATAGAAAATGCCACAGGCAAAGTATATATGCAGGATTACAACGGATTGTATAAAACCAATCCACGATTGGCATTCACAATGATGCTTGCAATGTTCTCTTTGGCAGGTATTCCTCCGTTTGCAGGATTCTTCAGTAAGTTCTTTATATTCACCGGTGCAATTAACCAAGGCAGCATAGCAATATATGTGCTCGTGCTCATTGCGTTGATTAACACTATCATATCACTCTACTACTATCTGTTGGTAGTAAAGGCTATGTTCATATCGGATGAGGAGAGCACTGTTGCCAAATTCAACAGTTCATTGAGCGAGCGCGTGGCCATGTGGATATGTGTTGCCGGCATACTGCTGCTCGGTATTGTAAGCTGCTTCTACAATCATCTGCTTGCCATAGCAGCCTGATAGCGGCTGACACCAACCATAAAAACAGGGTGCATCGGAATTTCACGATGCACCCTGTTTTTATGTTCTTAAGGTCAAATAAGGCGGTGATAAGGGTGAACAGGGTATAAGCGGCAAGATTATGCTTGAGAAATACCGCCTGTACTGCACGATACGGTCAGACCATATAGATTGAGCACTGGCTAAATCAGAATCGGGCAGAGCTTATAGCGGGGCTGTTCGGTGAAAGCAAGCGCTAAAACCAGAGAAGCCCGGGAGTGTTTCCCTTGTGATTCTCTTTGTCTGTGATTAAAGCCCATAAAACAGCTATGAACCCGACAATACCGGCAATTAACATTCCCCAGCAAATGATGTTGACAACTATAACAAAAATAATATGCAGGAAAACAATCATAACTGCTACTGATTTTTATTCGTCTCAAATATAAGGAATTAAAAGCGGTATGGGGGAGCATATTTGATTGTATTCTTACCGTAAGGGGCAATTATACAACCGGTTTAACTCGTTTGCCAGAAAATTATTATTTCCAGAGGTTGGGATAGTTCGTTATGATACCGTCCACTTTAAGGTTTGGAGTGGATTTCGGTGATTTTACTGTCCATATTTTTACTTCTTTGCCGTGGCGGTGTATCTGTTTTATCATAGAGTCGGTAACAGACATGTAGAAGAAGTTGAACGAAGATACGTAGCTGTATTTCTCAAAACTGTATTCTGATATGGTGCCGTCAATTCCATCAGGAATACCAGCAAGCTTACATATCCAGAGTTTCTCAAGCCTGAGGGATGGCGACAGGGCATGAAGGTTACGAAGCACGGAGTCGTTGAATGACTGAGCCACCACCCAATCTTCTGCATTGTGGGCGGCAATCGCATCTACGAGCTGCTTTTCAATACCTTCATAGATGTGTCCGGTACGCTTTATTTCCACCAGAAGTTTTACACGTCCGTTCACCAACTGCATTACCTCGTCAAGCGTAGGTACTTTATAGTCGGTTACGGTGCCGTTTTCGTCCACGATGTTATGGCTGCGTATTTCATCAAAAGTGAGGTCGCGTATCAGTCCTTTGCCATCGGTGGTGCGGTCAATACTCTCATCGTGACACACCACGATTTTGCCGTCTTTGGTCTGGTGAATGTCTATCTCAATCATATCGGCACCGGCCTCAATGCCGCGTTCAATAGTTTGCAGAGTATTTTCCGGCCCGAGCCCGGCTCCTCCACGGTGTCCCACTATTATAAGATTGTTGATATCTTCACGTGTATAACCTTTTTTATAAAATAAGTTGGGAATAACAGTGACGGCGACATAGCCGAGAATTGCAGTCAGCGAACCGAGGCCTGCGCCAAGTAATATTTTGTTTCTACGTTTCATGGTTCTTAATTATGATTATATCTTAACATTGAACATTTCTTTGAATAATAATCTGATTACTTTGTCAATCCATGCAATACAGTCCTTGGAATTGATAGCGGAGCATACTGCATCGTACGCAAAATCGTCCACTGTCTCTTCATGTAGCAGACCCCATAGCAGGAAGTTACCAAATTTATGAGTGAAGAGGTCGGATAGAGATTCTCCGCCGGTATGAAAATTCAGGATCTGCTCGGTATAATTCTCAATGCCGGGGAACTTCAAGCCTATTATGTCGGAACGGAGAAATGCGTCGGTGACATCAGGGAAATAGGTTTTGGCAGTGCTGAGAACACTTCCGATATTCTGTCCGAGAGAAACTTGGGCATACCGGTCATCTTCACAATGTGCGTGGTCAAGGCGTTCCACAGATTCAGTGCTGTCAAAACGGGTGAGTATGTACTTCAGTGCCGCCAAAGCGGTGTGAACATAGCCATAGTCGCTTATCAGTTCTGATATATTGTCAATCAGATGAAACAGCAGTTGCTTGTCATTGTCAGCCACAGCTTTGTCTATAAGTTCATAGACAAGTGGAACAGGACGGCTGTCGCCGCTATGAGCCACGTTGTCGCCATGATGACAGCAATAAACCACGCAGTACCAATTGATGACATTACGCTTGTAAAGACCCACCGGATTGGCCACGGCACTATTGTGGGCTTTGAAAAGCCCGCGGCAGCGAAGTGTCCAGTCATGAGCCTGACGCGTGTAAATATCCAGAATTTCGCTGTTGTGTTTCGGTGAATTAAGTTGCAGATGATAAAGCGTGTAAAGGAGTGACATCTGCATATAATCAAACCATTCAAAAGAACGGTTGTCCTCAGCCAAAAGTGTGGCGAATATCTCTCTGACAAGTTCCCAACTGCCGCATCCCATTATTATCATGATACGCTCCATGATAAAGTATGTGAAACTGCACCCTGAAGCATAAGAGGAAATCACCACCGGAATGAACTCTCGGAAACGCTCCATTTCAGCCTGACTGACGGGGGAGTGCAGGTCTGCATGATGCCGTGTGAAAAACCGTACGAACTCCATGGCATCGCGCAAGCGTGGACGGCTCCACTCTTTGTCTCCGGCTTCCATGCTTACTACCGCATCGTTCCAGAAACTCTGGTATTCAATGATATTGTTCACATATGCCGACTGGAATGTCAACTGTCGCCGCATGATGGATTGCAGGAAAGGCATGGCAAGATGTATCAGGCGATATTTCCATGTGAAATATCCGGCTATCCCTCTGATTTCATCCAGCATCTCCGTTATCATTTTTCTGTCCTGCTTTTCCGAGATCGTTGCATCGATAATTAGGAGTACCGCGAGTCTGGTAGCAGTTTCCAAAAATTTAATGGAACGTATCCTTACCTCGGTATTACGCATGTTTCCCACTATAGTCCTTGACCTGATGTCGGAATACATCTCGTGGATGATTCGTTTGGTAAGGTTTTCTCTCAGCGGGGAGCGGCTGGTGGTATAAGATCTTCGTGACAGATAGTATGAAAACTTGCAGGCTTCGTTGCTTACATCATCAATATTGTCTGACACCAGAGTCCAAAGCATTTCAAGCACATTTATGCCATACAGATTCTCATTGAAGAAGTCGGACAGCAACATGTTGTTCACGGCCACACATGCGGATTTGCGCAAGTTTACTATGGGACGAAGCATGCGCGACAAAGTGTTGTATTCGTTGATGGTGTCGGATGTTGCTTTATTTCCGGAAATAATGTTTGCAACGGTGTTAAACTGGGTTATAATTTTAGGATCATCGGGTTGACGGTGCATCATTGCCTGCAAAAGACCTGCCAACTCATTTTCATAATTCTCGCTTATCAATGTGTCGAATACCTCATTGACGAGTTGCATCACATCTTTATTCTCGCGATGCAGGGCAACGAGGTTAATCATAATACCGACAAATTTTTCGCGATCCATTAGCAATGCGTTGCGCAACGTACCCACGAGCACCACATTGACAGATCCGTTGGCAAGGGCCTTGAGGTAATGAAGCTCCGGACTTTCGGCGTTTTCATTACCGAAGTCCGTGGCGAGGAATGCGCACGCCATCATGTATTCCTGAAAGCGCTCATATATGAATTCAATTGAATGTACTTCCTCGCCGTCCACCATTTTTACGACTTCACGCAAAATGGGGCGGTCAGGCTTGTTGCGCAATTCGGTGTATGCTGCCGAAAGGCCACCTTTCTTATAAATCAAATTTGCGAGTCTGTGGTAAGGATGAGTATCATCGGACAATGCTTCGCGAACTTCTTTATTGGCTATACTGTTGCGCGGATTGCTTTCCAGATATGACAATAGAAGTATTCGTGCCAACTCCATCAGCAATTCATATTGCTGGTGTCCGGCAAAGGATTTGTTGCGTATATCGTCCAGCATCTTTTTGAACAGAGCCGTTGAGATATAATCGGATGTGTTGACGGACAGCGCTTCCCCAATATAGTTGCTGCAAGTGAATTTCATTATCAGCGGGTCGCGAAGGCGAAGCACTATGCGTCGGTCCAGTGTGTTGTATGGGGTGCCCATTTGATATAGGACACTGTATTTCTGATAGGCTGTGGCAGTTTCTTCGTCGCTGAAGCCGGAAACCTGTACGTTTTCTTCGTCGCCTTTGATGAAAAAGAGGTTGCTGTCAAGTTGCAGGTGGGGCAGAATCTCATTTTTCCAAGTATAGCTGCGGCAAGTTGTTATCACCTTGAACCGTGGATATTCCGGCCGTACGAGAGTGGCGGCTATATCAGCAAAAAGCCTGTACGGGGCGTTTTCGGAATGTATGGAATCCTGTGTCTCGGTATTGTAGTGAAGACATTCGTTAATGGCATCAAACAGGAATACGATATTGCATCCCGCGTTTTCAGCAGTGGAATGTAGATGCCGGAGCACGCGCTCCAGAGACCGGCGCCGACTGATATTGAAAATGGTTTTAAGCGAGGATTCAAGATTGCTGTCCGCGAATGATGCGCTGCTGAATATGAGTATGGGGGCATTGCGCTCAAGAAGCATTTCCGCCCAATAACACATCTGGTTGGTCTTGCCTTGTCCCGCATCGCCGGCAAGTGGCATTATGCTGCATTCTGATGACAGGAAATCATTGAAGATTTTTGCAAGATGCTTCCGGTCCACAAACAGGTCTCCGTTGTATTTTTTCTCTTTCTGCACCTGTATCATGTAGGCCGTGGAGTGTGCACGCATCTGTTCACACAGTTCCTGCCAGTTGGCTTCCTTGGCCACATCAAACGAAGGCAGTAACTTTTGTAGGAATAAGTCAAGATCGTGATTATACTCATCGGTCTCAAATCCTACAACATTGTCATCGGACGATTCATATTTCATCATCTCCTCGCGGAGAGTCTGAAACACCATCACATATTTGTCCCGGCGTGTCACAAGCAGCGGGAAAAGATCAACTTTTGGCAGTCCGGGCCATGACACATAGTAGTGGCCTTCGGTTTCGTCATCAGGACATAGTTTGCCGATGTTGTGCCAATGTCCTTTAAGGTTGACAATCTCTTTGTTTCGGGTTACGGTATGTATGTCAGCGTTGGCCAGCGGTTCGAGTCCGGCCAGCATGGCTTCAACCTTTGGAAGCAGTTCCAATATTATGTCGCGGTAGAATTGCTGCGCCAGTGATATGGAATGCCCTTTATAGTCATTTCGTATTTTAATTACGCCTCGTTTCTTTCCGGAGCCTACGATTATATCTGTTTTGCGGTTTTTTATATGAGTGGAAAGAGATTTAACCAGCGGATGGTCCGGAACGCTTTTTGACATAGCATCAATAAGCGGGTTGAATATTCCGTTGACAATATCTCCGAAAGAAAGCGGTCGTTTGTTGTCAATTATTTTTACCGCACATTGCACGCCATTGTGTTGTGCCGTAATCGGTGATTCGCGTGCAAACCCCAGAAAATAACAGTTGACCCACTGCACACTCATTTCAAAAAAGTCCAGAATACGGGTCATGCAATTACGGTATTCTTCGGCCTCCCATTCCTCTATGGCCTTAAGCAGAGGCAGGCTCATTGTTAATGGAAGACAGGTTGCTTCTGTCTTTATGCGTTGGATGGTTTGCGCTACTGAGTTGAGGGGCGGTTCAGATAATTGGGGCTGCATCGAAAGAACTTCACAGGTTAAATTGCGAAGTTACAAAAAAAAGAAATAACTTTTTGTAAATTTGTGATTGAAAATACAAAACCGATCTTTACCATGGGAAATTTTAGAGAAAAGGCATATCTGTGCGGATATTTTAGGTATCATGATTCGCGAGTCATTACAGCTCCGGGTTGGGAAGCTTTTCCCGTCCCCGCAGCCGACATTGCCGAATATAAGAAATTTTATTATGCCGGTTTCGTGGACTTTGCAATGTCGGAGGATAATGGCGGCACTGTGGGGAGATTCAAGCATAATGTGGGCCATACTGTTGACATCGGTGGGGTTCCTGTGATGATTAATCATATAGATCTCTATCTTATGCCATACGGTATAGCCATTTACAGGATATGTGTTGAAATTACTTCTGACTCATTGAACGATTTCACATGGGCAATCTTTCTGATGCGCGAGACAGGCAAATGGGATAGGGAAGATATGCGTCAGTACTCTGAAATGGTTCTTGCGCCTATACGTGAAGCCGCAGCATCACTTGGCAGCGATTCTTCCCGAATTGTAGATAATGGCAATAAACTGAAAGTATTTCAGATAGTGACCGCAGACAATAAGGAGGATTATGGTCAGCATATTGATACCACCTTGTTTGAAGTGGCCACACTTTCTAAAATAGGCGCATGCTGTGAGCATAACTCCGACAGCCATTCGGAAGAATATGTTCAACAGATACTGAAAGACAACAAACTAAGTATTTATAACAACTGGAGCAGTCTGGCTCTTTTTGATTCATTCACAATAATGGGCTATTGTGTGAAACCATGGGTGCTTCAGACTTGGGAGAACGATTATTGCGGGCTGATATACATTCACAGCCTGTTCTGCAAGTTTTATCTGTTTGACCTCAACACACGGTTTGTGGAGCATCCGGAAGACGGCGAGAGTCTGGAGGCAGAATACCATGAGTTTATGCGTACATGCACATTCCAGAAAATTTCATACAATTTCTTGCCGGGAGAAATAGATGAAAGTATTGACCGAGCCCTTGACATCAGTGAGGAGCTACAGCATTTGCGGCAGCATATCGGTTATTACAACAAGCAGCAGGCAGCAAGGTCATCGGACAGAATGGACAAGATGCTGGCATTCCTTGCTGTGGTGACCCTGTTGTCCACAATATGGGACTTTTCATGTCTGGTGAACGCCATGATACCATTTACATCCTTATCACTGACTGAAACCGCAGGATACAGGCTCGTAGCGTCACTAATGGTTCTTATGCTCACGATTGTAATAATACTGATGCTTAGGCCCCGACGCAGTTGCAATTGATTGGTTTGTTATATGGAAGCCGGTTTAACAAATATTGTCTAATTGTATCTAAACCTTTAGTAATAGAAATAGTCTTAGAATCATAACCCGTAAATGATAATGACATGAAAAGGATTATTACTTTGGTTTTAACATTCGTCCTCACATGGGCGATGTGTGCAGATGTTGCGGCTAATCGCCGTTACAATGGTGGCGGCAGTGACAACCGTAAAGAACGGATTGCTACCCATCGTAACCAAGGCTCAGGTTATTCTCGTCCCGGTTATGGATCAAAACCGGGTAATGGAGCGGTTCGTCCGGGAAACGGCAACAATGGTTCACATAAACCGGGTAACGGGGCGGTTCGTCCCGGGAACGGCAATAATGGATCACATAAACCGGGTAATGGGACAGTTCGTCCCGGGAACGGCAACAATGGTTCACATAAACCGGGCAATGGATTTGGACATCCCGGAGGTGGAAATTGGGGAAACGGCCACAGGCCTTATCCCGGTCATGGTAGTCATCCCGCTGTGAGACCCGGTAATTATCGTCCCGGTGTCGGCAGGCCTCCCATGCATGCCGGTTTTCGTCCCGGTGGCGCATGGCATCGTCCGGTTCCTCCCCGTGGTTGGCGTCCGGGAGGTAGAAGGGTGCCTGCGTTCAGGTCCATTTTAGGAATAAACTTTGGCTTGTCTATCGGCCTTTCATTGCAGGCTCTCCAAGCGTCAAATTATATAGTGGACGGTTATAACGGCAATGAAGTGTATCTGACGAATGTGCCTATGCAGGGGTATTACTGGCCCTCGGCAACTATGTATTACAATAATGGTGGATTGGTCGGTTCTCAATTTGTTTATCCTTCCACAGGTTATGACATGGCCCGTTACAATGGCGTTTATAACTCGCTTTACAATGCTTACGGAGCCCCTGTGGTGACTAATGGAGCGCAAGTGACATGGTTTGGAGGAAACAATGAGTTCATAACACTCAATTTCATGCCTGTTGTGTCAGGTGGAGTTTCCCGCTTTTACACCACATTAAGTTTTGGTATATGATATGATTCGCAATCCAATAATATAAAGAAGCACCCCAAAAGTTTTGACTCAAAACTTTTGGGGTGTATTCTTTAACAAGGGTTGCTTTATGAGAACAGGCGCAATTATTGTACGCCGAGCTTGGTTTTGATTGACTGAGGCACAGCCTCCTTGTTGACATAAATGTCTATGGTCTTTGCAAGGAAATAAGGCTCGGATACATAGAAATAACCATCGTAAATCTGGTTTGTATCCCAAGAATTTTTGACTTTGTAGTATTTGTTGCCATTTTGGTCAACGGCCTTACCAATGATAACCATACCGTGGTCGTCGGTGGTTTCCTGACGGTCAAACATAGCCTGACGCGATTCGGGAGTAACTGTGATTTCCTCAACTGGGCCGTTTATGTCATATTTCTGTTTCTCACGTTCCTTGTCAGAAAGTTTAACCCAGCGTGACAGTTCGGTATTGTCCATATCGGCTTCGGTTTTGCCTTTGGGCATGAGTGCATATCCTTTGGTCCATTTGAAGCCTCCCTCACTTACATCAGCAGCCCACACCACGGAGTATCCGTTGTCAATGGCGTTGTCCACCACGGCTTTCATTTCGTCAAGCGGCACATTGTAGTACTGTCCCCACAGCCAGTTGTCAGCCAGTTCAAGAGCAAAAGGTTTGTAGTAGGGATGATGTGTGAATGATGTTATGGCAATATAGTCGTTGAGATTAATGGGAAGCGACTCTGCAAATGAGCGGGGGGTATAGGTCTTGCCTTCATAGGTGAAAGTGGTGGGATATTCGCCCAAATATGCGTCAAGTACGCCATTGAAACCTTTGCGCCATGCAGTGGAGATGCGTTTGTTGGCGTTGTGGCTGACTGCGTTGACATAAGATGTGAGCACATCGGCCATTTCATAGTGTGAGTGCTTGTCCTCGCCGTAGTTCAGTCCATTGTAAGCCTCTTCGGGCACGATGCCGTAAAATTCCCAAACATAAGCCGGATCAAGGACACTGCCACCCTGAGAGAAGTTGACCTTGCCGTTGGTGCGGATATATTTGTCGGCTTTATCATCATAGCAATGGCGTACCACAAACATTTCCGAGAGGTCAATTTCTTTGCCTGTTTTGCGAAGAATTTCATCCTCAAAAAATGATAATCCTGAGAAGCACCAGCATGTGCCTGACTTGTTTTGATCTTTGACGGGTGTTGTCTTTACCAATTTTACATCAGTGAAGGTAAATCCGGTGCTGTCGGGCTTGGCTTCATCTGCTGCTGCCCATGAAGCTCCGACACACCCTATTGCCATTATGGCGGCTATGAAATGTTTCATTATGATGATGAGTGTGAAATGATTGATTATAGTTGCAAAAGTACGAATAATAATTGTAAAAAGGGTTGAAATGGCAGCAATTTACACAACAAACGGAAAAATGTGCAATTTTTTTGCTGTTTGCCGGAATTGTGCGTAATTTGTTGTCATGACATGCTTCATTACCATCAGTTGGCTTTATTGGTCGCTGGCCATAGCATATGCTGTGACCATAGTGAGCATTGTAGGTGTGGTGCTGTCAGAGAACAGAAATCCGGTAAAATCACTGGCATGGGTCACTGTGCTGTTATTGTTTCCTATAGGTGGCATATTATTGTATGCCTTTTTCGGCAGGAGCATCAAGAATCAGCACATGATTTCCAGACGAAATCGCAAGATTCTCACAAGTAAGGAAAATACGCCTGGCAATTTAGCCCCGAATCTGAATGAATTTACACCCGAGGCACGCCAGCAGGTAGAGTTGTGCAGATCGTTGACGGGTGCGCGGCTTCATACCGGTAATACGGTGGTACCTTTTTGCAACGGAAAAGAGAAGTTTGACGCGCTGCTTGAGGATATACGCTCGGCCAAGAATTATATCCACATGCAATACTATATATTTGAAGATGACACGATTGGCCACACTGTGGCACAAGCTCTCATAGAGCGTGCCCGGGAGGGGGTGAAAGTGCGTGTGATATATGATGATATAGGGTGTATAGGTGTTAAACGCAAATTCTTCCGCGCAATGAATGAGGCGGGGGTGGAAGTGCATCCGTTCTTCAGGGTAGCTTGTCCGCCTTTTGCCACACGTATCAACTGGCGCAACCATCGCAAGCTGTGTGTGATTGACGGTAAGGTAGGTTATGTCGGCGGCATGAATATTGCCGACAGGTATATTGACGGCGGAAAATTTGACTGTTGGCGTGATGTGCATTTGCGCATTGAAGGCCCGGCTGTGGATGCATTGCTTTATTCGTTTGCCGTGGATTGGAGCTTCATGGGGCAGCCGCTCGTTGTGGAGGAATCGGCCCCGCAAGTTGTGGATAAAGGCGTGAGCATGCAGTTTATAACATCGGGTCCCACTAGCGAATGGAGCAATGTGGCGTTTGTGATGCTCAAGGCTATAGGCAATGCAAAGAAAAGGGTGTGGATACAAACTCCGTATTTCCTGCCTCCCGAAAGCATATTACGCACCCTTCAGGCCGCTGCAATAGCCAGGGTGGATGTGAGAGTGATGATGCCCAGACGCAGTGATTCCACGATACTGACGTATGCTTCTTACAGTTATGTGATGGAATGTTTGCGTGCGGGTGTAAAGATATATCTATTTGATGCCGGAATGCTGCACAGCAAGTGTATGATAATAGATGATGAATTCAGTGCAGTAGGCTCCACAAATATTGATTTCCGCAGTTTCGAGCATAATTTTGAGGGCACCATGTTTATGTACTCCAAGGAACTGAACCACACACTGCGTACTGAATTTCTTGCTGATGAGGCGAAGAGTACGCGTTTGATTGCCGGGGTATGGCGTCGTCGTCCATATACACAAAAGGCTCTGGAGTCGATGGTGCGCCTCCTGAGCCCTGTGTTGTGAAGAGAATAAATGGGTTTATTTGCTGAGAGTCTCATGCATTGAGCGTGCGGCGCGACGACCGTCACCCATGGCAAGGATGACAGTGGCTCCGCCTCTCACTATATCGCCTCCGGCATACAGATCATCAAGCGAGGATTGCATGGTGTCGTCGTTTACCACAATAGTGCCGCGACGGGATATTTCCAGCCCCTTGATGGAGGAGGGGATTATGGGATTGGGTGATACTCCCACACTTACTATGACCATATCTACAGGAATTGTCTCAATGGCTCCCTCTACCGGAATCGGTGAGCGACGGCCTGATTCATCAGGTTCGCCAAGCTGCATTCGCTGCACTTTCATGGCGCAGACATGACCCCGCTCATCGCCTATGTATTCAATCGGATTATGCAGGGTGAGAAACTCCACGCCTTCTTCTTTGGCATGAGCCACTTCCTCAATACGTGCAGGCATTTCGGCCTCGCTGCGGCGATATACTATGTAAACCTTTTCAGCACCCATGCGGCGGGCGGTACGGCAGGAATCCATTGCAGTGTTGCCTCCACCTATCACGGCGGCAACTTTGCCATGTGCCACAGGTGTGTCATGTGCCTGTCGGCCTGCGCCCATAAGATTGACTCGCGTAAGGTACTCATTGCTTGACATCACATTGACAAGGTTTTCACCGGGAATACCCATGAATCTTGGCAATCCTGCACCGGAAGCCACAAAAATACCTTTGTAGCCCATGTCATGCAGATCGTCATAGCTGAGTGTTTTTCCTACCACGCAATCACGTATGAACTTCACTCCCATCTGCTCCAATGAACGGATTTCCTTGTCCACTACGGAGTTGGGAAGGCGAAATTCGGGAATACCGTATTTGAGGACGCCTCCTATTTCGTGCAAGGCTTCATACACGGTTATATCATAGCCATATTGTGACATCGCTCCGGCAAAAGACAATCCCGCAGGACCGGATCCTATTACAGCTATTTTTATGCCGTTGGATTCCGGTGCGTGTGCAGTGCTTTCCGGTGCATTGTCGGCTGCATATCGCTCCAGATAACCTATTGCCACAGGATTTTTGTGCATCTTATGATAAATGCAGCGGCTTTCACATTGCTTTTCTTGGGGGCATACGCGGCCGCATACGGCGGGAAGTGAGCTGGTGTGACGGAGTACGGCAGCGGCAATATCCAATCGGCCACGTTGTATGTTTTTGATAAATCCGGGAATGTTGATTGATACCGGACATCCGGTAATGCATTGCGGATCGGGGCAATCCATACATCGTGTAGCTTCCGTCACCGCCTGTTGGCCGTTAAGTCCGGAGTTGACTTCCTCAGAGCATGTGACACGCTGTTCGGGGTTGAGATGAGGCATCTCCACACGTGGTATGGCTGTGCGTTCTTTGGCTGACAGCCCGTTGCGAAGTTCCTGACGCCACTGGTCGTCACGGCTCGCAATAATATCTTCTTTTGTAATCATAGGGGAATCAATTGTAAGAACGGAGACGTAGCATCATTTCATCAAAATCCACCTTGTGTGCATCAAATTCAGGACCATCGATGCATACAAAACGTGTGCGGCCATCAACAGTTACGCGGCAGGCTCCGCACATTCCGGTGCCGTCCACCATTATGGTGTTGAGCGAGCACATGGTGGGTACCTGATACTTGGCTGTAAGCAGTGACACAAATTTCATCATTATTGCCGGGCCGATGGTAACGACTTGGTCAACATGTTCACGCTTGATTACTTGTTCCACACCTTCTGTAACAAGTCCTTTTTGTCCATAGGAGCCGTCATCAGTCATGATTATGACCTCATCGCTGTAGGGGCGCACCTGATCTTCAAGTATTATGAGATCTTTAGTACGCGCGGCCAATACGGTAATCACCCGGTTGCCGGCTTGCTTCATGGCTTTGATTATGGGCAGAAGAGGTGCTACGCCCACACCGCCGCCACAACACACTACAGTGCCGACATTGCTGATATGGGTGGCTTGGCCGAGGGGGCCGACAACATCGGTCAATTCTTCGCCGGGATTGAGAGCGCAGATTTTTTTAGTCGATACCCCCACTTCCTGCACCACCAGAGTTATGGTTCCGGCCTTGGTGTCGGCATCGGCTATTGTGAGCGGAATTCTCTCACCGCCTTCACAGGCCCTCACAATCACAAAGTGACCGGGACGGCGTGAATGGGCAATCATGGGCGCTTCCACCACAAGCTTTACCACTTTTTCAGAGAAATGCTCTTTGCTTACTATTTTGAACATGGGATAATTGTTTTATCCCACAAAAGTAATCATTATTTCTCAAATAGTTTCATCTACGAGGTACACTATTGATTCGTATGGCATTTTGATAGAATCCATCATTGATATTTCGCAAGTGCGAGCCAACGAATAGCACCCGTCAAATTTTTTATCCTTGATGTCGGCCCTTTCATCGCGAGTGGCTGACCGGGCCACTTCCGGGAACATGAATCCACGGTCGCCGGCAGCCCCGCAACAATAGCTGTCGGGCGGAACGGTGACATTGTCGGCACACATGTGTGCTATCTCGGTCATGACAGTATCCACGTTCATGAGTCGCGCCGCGCAAGTAGGGTGCAGAAGCACATGCTTTTTCTTGTGCTTTACTGTGACTTTGGGCATCACATGGTCGTGGAGCCATTGGGTTATGTCAAGGATTTTGAGCAAGTTAAGTTTCGTGAGGTTGTCGGGTGTGAGCAATCCCTTGTGACGCGCAAGCGTGAGCAGAGTGTGGGTGCATGAGGTGGTGTCGCAAAAAATCGGTATCCTGCCGTTTTGCGATAACTTATAAAACTCTTCTACTGTGGCATTAGCCGTGATTTGTTGCCCTTTCGGGTCGCCTTTGTGCTCCCATATCTGAGAGCAGCACTGCCCGTGCACACTGCGGGGAACAGATATTTTGATGCCGGCTTTGTCGGCGATTCTCAACACCACGGTTATCAAATCGTCTTTTCCAAGCGATGAACCTCCGAATATTCTCGTGACGCAAGCCGGGAAATATATGAATTCGGGATTTTCTGTTTCGCGGTAATGCAATTTTGCGGGCATGGGAAAATGCTTTGACCAGTGTGGTACCTGGTTGTAGATTTTATGCATTAAATCCGAAGCCCATATAAGGGGGTACGGCGATATTACCTTTTGTGTTGCCACGGCTGTTTTCAGAATACCGCGTATGGCTGTTTCCACAGTACCGTAATTAGGCGCCGATGCTGTAAGGGCTTTCTCGAACAAAGCCGGGCTGGTGGCTGTGCGCACAGCATCTGTTACGGTGCCGGTATTTATACCCATGGGGCACGGTATTTGGCATGAACCGTCGCTGCAGCATGTATCGGCACCGATATAACTATATTGTTTTTCAAGCTCTTTACTGTGGGTGCGGGCAATTATGCGTCGTGCCTGAAGTCGCTGGCGTGGTGTCAGAGTTATGTTGCGTGACGGGCATACATGCTCGCAATAACCACACTCCATGCACTTGTCAGCGCGTTCATATCCCATATCCTTGCCAAACAGGTCAAGGCTTTTTATAGATTCGCGATACACATCAGGATTGCTGTTGATTATCACACCTGGATTCATTATGCCGGTGGGGTCGGCGAGATGCTTTACCCGTTTCATCAATGCGAAAATGTCATCACCCCATTCGCGGGAAACAAACGGGGCCATGGCGCGTCCCGTGCCGTGTTCTCCTTTGAGTGACCCGTTAAGCGAAAGCACATGGCTTACCAGTCCGTCAATGAACCGGCTGAAATTGGACAGGCTTTTCTCTGTGTCCATGTCGGCTGTTACGAGCGGATGGATATTGCCATCGCGCGCATGCCCGAATATGGCACCTTGGTAACCATGCTTTCGGAACAGGTTCTGCACCCCTTCAACCAGTCGGTCCAGTTCGGCAACAGGGGCTGCCACATCCTCAAGTATCACTGTGGAGCCGGGTATTCTTGCTCCTGCCACGCATGGAAACACTCCGTCGCGTATATTCCACAGGTGCTGTCGGGCGGCTACTGTAGTAGTGAAGTTGTCCATGTGCATCAGGCCCTTCACTTTCAGTATTTCGGGACGAAGCGTGGCAATCTTTTCTGCCAATTCATCAGGAGAGTCGGCGCCATAGTCAATAAGCATGGCTGTGGTGCCTGCCGGCATGTCGGAGGCAAGGCCCTGGGTGCTGCGCAGGGATGCATAATCCATCATTTCCACGGCAAGAGCTCCGCTATCGCCGAGCCACGCCGCCGATGCGGCTGCGGTGGTTACATCGGGGAAATACAGAAGCGATGAGGTATAGGTGGTGAATAATGGGAGAGTGTTGAGCTCCGCTGAAGCAATGTAGGCCAAAGTGCCCTCACTGCCGATAAGCAGATGCGAGAATATGTCCATGGGGTCAGAAAAATCCACAAAAGAGTTCATGGCATATCCCGTCACATTTTTGATTTTGTATTTGGTTATGATTTTGTTTCGGATGGCATCGTTGTCCATTATCTCCTGCCGTATGCTCATTAATCCTTGGCAGAGTTCGTGCTCATCGTTGGCAAATCGTTTCCGGTCGGCAAAGGACGCACTGTTGTAGCGGTGGCCGTTGGACAATATGAACTCTATGGAACTCAGAGTGTGGTAGGAATTGTGTGCAACCCCGGCTTCCATGCCGCTGCTGTTGTTATTGAGAATACCACCCATCATGGCTGCCGCCGATGATGCTGGATCGGGTCCTATATGAGTGTGGTGTGGGGCAAGGATGCGGTTGACCTGATTGGCTGTAAGACCCGGTTCAAACCATATCTTTTTGCCATTTTGTCGCACTTCGCTTTTTGTAAAGTTAGTGCGCAGCTCGCATATAATTCCTGTGCCAAGAGTCTGTCCGCATAGCGAAGTGCCACCGGCGCGGAATGTGATGCTTGTGCCGGTTTCATGGGCAAGCTGCATGATTTGCTGTACCTGCTCGGTGGTTGATGGACGCAGCACGCACATTGGCTTGATGTTGAAGTATGAGGCGTCGCGTGCATATATTTCCCGCCAAAGGTCGGTGTCAAGAATCTGGTCGTCGCGGAGAAACCACTGAAGTTGCTCCATCAAATAATTACTGCTCATAATAATGGGGTGTGACTTATGTTATTTCAACACGTTCACACCCCGATTGGTTTTGGGTATTTTAAACTCAGCTGTGATAACGGATTTCGGAAGACTGCATCTTGGCATACGCACGTAAATATTTGCGAAGTGACGACACCATTTCCTGTGTTTCCTGCAGCATATTGACATATACATACAGAACCGTCATGCTGGAGGGGTCATCTTCATGCAAATGGGTGTGAAGACGATGATTGGCGTTTGAAATCAATATCTTTATCTCATCGCAATGCTGGCGAATGGTGGGGATAGTGTCAGTAGCTCCCGAGGACATCATGTCAAGTGTGTCCTGCATGATGATGCTTATGCGAGTGCGCAGATTTTCGTATTCATCAACAAATTGCTCGGGTAGCGGAAGAAAATTGTTCTCAACATGCTCTTTGCATATTTCGGTTATGCGCCTGAGATTGTACAGTATGCTCATGCAGCAGTTGTTGGCCAAGTGAAACCATGCGCTTTTTTCAATGGCTATTTCACGCGGCACATGCCGCAAACATAAAGTCTCTTTTCTACGCGCGTTTTTAAGCACATTTTTCTGTCGCGCAAGGCTGCTGTCGGTCTTTGAGAGCGTGCGTGCGTTTTCTTTGAGGAAAGCTTCGGTGGCGCTGCGGTAACTCTCCATGGCGAATGTGATGAATTTTTGCTGTTGCTCTGTGATGTAAAGTCTGAGCATGGGCCATGTGCGTGATTGGTCGGGCGTGTTGATGATGGTCTGGAACATGGCATCGCCGCTATCCTCTATGCTTCGGGCATGAAACCGCCTGTTGCTGCGCACAATCAGTATTACTGTGATGATGGCAAGTGCTATCATTACCCATTGTCCTCCGAAGTGCATTAAAGCCACTATGATTCCGGCTCCTATAAAAGCCACGCCTGCTGTCACAAACCATCCGCCAATAACGGAGATTACCCCGGTGATTCTGAAAACAGCACTTTCACGCCCCCATGCCTTGTCAGCAAGTGATGTGCCCATCGCCACCATGAAGGTGACAAAAGTAGTGGACAAGGGAAGTTTGAGTGATGTGCCGAGAGCTATCAGAGCACCTGCAAGTACCAGATTCACAGAGCCGCGAACGAGGTCAAACGCCGCCCCCTGATCCATAATGGTTTCATCGGTATTGAAGCGTTTGTTGAACCACATGCGCACTTTGTAGGGCGTGATTTTGCGTACCCAAGCTATGGTTGAGAGTGTCCAGCGCACCAATCGGCGGGCAATGCGCGAAGAGCCGAACATTTCGTCTCCTCCTTGCTGGCTGCCGAGGCCAATCTCGGTTTTTGCCACATTTCGCGCTTTTTTGGATGTGGCAAGCGCGGCCACCATTATGACTCCGGACCCTATCAGAAAATATAGCGGGGTATTGGCGGGACCGTTAAGAGAACCCATCATGAAATCATGTGGATGGCCTGATCCGCCGGCAGTATAATCCTGAAATGATGCAAGCCCACTCAGGGGTACACCGATAAAGTTCACGAGGTCATTGCCTGCGAAAGCCATGGCGAGAGCAAATGTACCCATGAGCACCACCACTTTCATCACATTAACCTTGAGCGCGTGCAATGCCTGCATCAGAAGCGTACACACTGCCAGACACCCGAGAACTATTTTGCCTGTATTGGCATTGATGTAAGATTTTACCTCAGGTGTCATGAAAGTGAGATCCTTGGCTCCCTTGATAAGCAGGAAATACACTATGGCAGTGGCGCAGATACCGCCGAATAAACCAATCTTCCATTTGAGGCGGCTGCGATAGTTGAATGTGAAAATCATGCGTGCAATGCATTGCACAAGGGTACCAAACACAAATGCTATGGCCACGGACAGGAATATGCCGAGTATCACCGACAGTGCTTTCTCGGTGTTGAGCAGGTCGTTGAACCCTAAATCGGAACCTCCAGCCATTTTGATGAGTGCAACAACGAATGTGGCTCCAAGCAACTCAAATACCATTGACACAGTGGTGGATGTAGGCATTCCAAGAGAGTTGAACATATCCAGAAGTATGATGTCGGTTACCATCACAGCCATGAATATGCATATAAGGTCGTAGAAAGAGAAGTGCTCGGGACGGAATATACCGTGGCGGGCTATATCCATCATTCCATTACTCATGGCGGCTCCGATAAACACGCCAATTGAAGCCACTATGATTATGCGTTTGAAAGGGGCGGCCTTTGATCCGATAGCCGAATTCAGAAAATTAACGGCATCGTTGCTGACACCTACGCTAAGATCAAAAACGGCCAGCAGAAAAAGGAAAATTACAACGCAAAGAAATAATAAATCCATAATTGATGATTATTTAGTTTTCTCTATGCAAAATAATCATCAATATATGTCATAAATGTTTCATAAATGTGTAGAGTTTGTGTAATTGTGCCGGTTTAGTCAACCGTCTTGTCGCTTACGGGAAGCACAATGGAATGAAGCAATCCGGACGGGGAGTTGGTAGAGGCTGTGATGGAGCCATTGTGAAAAATTATAGCATTTTTCACTATGGCAAGGCCGAGTCCAGTGCCTCCGGCTGCGCGTGAGCGACCTTTATCAACGCGATAAAACCGCTCAAAGATATGCGGCAGATGCTCTTGGCTGACACCGCATCCATTGTCGGCAACGGTAATATACACCCGGGTTTCCATTATTTTGGCAGAAATATCCAGATTTGTTGCTCCGCTGTACATTATGGCATTGCTGATGAGGTTGTGAAAGGCCGACAGCATCAGAGAAGCATTGCCGTTGATGGGGATTCGTTGCGGAAGCGATGAGGTTATCTCGAGTCCTTTTGTCCTTGCTGCAGGTTGCTGCTCTGCAATTGCTTCGGTTATTATTTTAGATAAATCAAACGGAGCCTTGGCAATTGCTGTGCCTCCATCGTCCATTCTTGTAATCAGAGCCACATCAGCAAGCAATGTGTTGAGCCTATGAGCGTTGGTAAGTGAACGCGTTAAAAATTCATTGCGTTTGTCTGTGGCAAGGTTGGGATGCGAAAGAAGTGTTTCCAAGCATATCTGGATTGAGGCTATGGGCGTTTTAAGCTCATGATTGATATTGTTGGTGAGCTGCTTTTTGATTCGTTCTTTCTCAAGTTGCTGGTGCATGGCCCGGGAGTGCTCGCGGTCGCGGTCGGCAATAGCTTGCTGCAATTGTGAATAAAGGCGCACAATATTGCCCGATATAGTGCCGAGCTCGTCGTTGGGGAAAGGCTCGGAGTCGGATATGCGCTCTCCTTTTTCGGCCTTTTCGGCAAACAGGCTCAGATGCCGGATGTTTTGCCCCAGCCGGTGCGTTGCATAAAAGCCAAGAATGCACATAACGATTGTTACAAGCGCCATGAACCAAAGGAATCCGTAATCGGCTTTGAGAAGTGATGTGAGGGAAACGGAGTAGGGCACCGCTGTGCGCACTATTATTCCGTTGGAGCCTTTTGTCGCGGCATAAAAATAAGTTTGGCCAGTGCTTTGGCTGTGGCGGCGAACGGTATAGCCTGATCCTTTGAGCATTGCAGTGGCTATTTCACTGCGTTGAAGATGGGAGAAATCTTCCGGCAGTGAGTCAAGGGAGTTGTCGCACAAAACGCGTCCGGTGGAATCTATCACGCTTACTCTGAGCGATTGCAGATTCGTAGGCTCAAGTATAAGAACACTATCAATACTTGCAGGGGATTTCAGGCTATTGAGTATGTTGGTGTTGACAATCTGTAACCGAGCATTGAGTTCCTCGGCCTTGAATTGCTTTTCGCGATGGTACTGAAACGCCACGAAGCAACCTACCATAAGCAGGGAATAGCACAACAGCCATAAGAATAACCGTTTGGCGTAGTCAAGTTTACTCCATGAAGCCATAACCATAGCCTGACCGTGTGATGATATGTTTGCCATAGGGCGCTATCTTTTGCCGGATACGTGTGATATTGACATCCACTACCCGGTGGAGTACTATCACTTCTTCCGGCCATATCTCATGCAGTAGCTCATCGCGGGAAAACACTTGTCCCGGATGGGTCATGAGTTTTAATAGAATTTCAAATTCCTTTCTGGGCAGCTTTACCTCTTTGCCGTCAACATAGCATAATTTTCTCGCCGGAACTACGGTGAGCCCTTTGAATGATACCGTGTCATCTTTGGATGGTGTTGAGGGTATGGAGGCTGCACGCCTTAACACCGAATGCACACGGGCAAGCAGATTGCGCAGGGAATAGGGCTTGGTGATATAGTCGTCGGCACCGAGATAAAGGCCGTTGACCATGTCGTTTTCATCGGTCATCGCCGTGCAGAATATGATGGGGATAGATGCCGTGGCCGGATTGGATTTGAGAATGTTGGCGAGCTGGATGCCTGAGATTTCACCCATCATAACATCAAGCAGAAAAAGATTGTAGGAAGCGAGGTCCATGCACAATGCTTCTTCAGCACTGTGAGCGGTGTCAACACAATAACCCTCTGCTTCAAGGTTGAATTTCAAGGCTTCACAAAGTGTTTCCTCGTCATCCACAACAAGAATCCGTTTGCTCATACCGATAATATTTTGTGGCAAAGATACCTATAAGACAGTAACGCTGCAATCCCCGTAAGTAATCTTTAATATAAACTTAACAATGACAAGCAACAAAAAAATCCTGCCAGGAGCGACAGGATTTATAATGTGGTTAATCTTCGGGGTTGAACTGGTCTTTTCCCACTCCGCACACCGGACATACCCAATCGTCGGGAAGGTCGGCAAAAGCAGTTCCTGGTTCTATACCATTTTCGGGATCACCAAGGGCAGGATCATATACCCACCCGCAAACTTCGCATACATATTTCTCCATAATGTGTGAGGTTAGATGTTGTGGTTAGTATTAAGTTAATTACAATTTTACAACACTAATTCAATCTTGTTGGTTCACAAAATATCATTAGATGAAATATTTGTAATTTTGTAAGCAGAAACAAAATTCGGAAAATGACTCATAATCCCATTATATTTCTTGATGTGGATGGTACATTGATTAGTTTCAATACGCATAAAGTACCGGACTCGGCCGTTCTCTCATTAAAAGAGGCGCATAAACGCGGGGCGATAATTGTGATAGCTACAGGGCGCCCCATCACCGACCTTAAGGAAATCTCGGAGGTTCCATATGACGCTGTAATAGCATTGAATGGGTCTGATATTTCTCTCCGAAACGGGGGACGAATATCTACACATCCCATTCCGTTTGAAGAATTTGATAAGTCCATGAACCTTGCTGAGAAATATGGCTTTATTATCGGTATTGAGAATGGCAAGGGCGTTATTGTCAACCGTCATGGGGATATTCTTGTGAAATGGGCTGAACTTGTTGCCCATCCCGTGCCACAGGTGGCGGATTTGTATAAGGAGTATTCAGAAAGCACCTGTTGCCAACTCTGTTTTTTCTGTGACGAATCAACTCAGAATAAAGTGATGAGGAATTTGCCTATGTTGAATGCGTCTCGCTGGAACCCGATGTTCGCGGATATAAACATCCTATGTTTTGGTGTATAGGTATTAAGTAGCTGACATGTAAGTATATAAATCTATTTCGGTGTACTAAATATGTACTTATTGGGCAAATTGGAATAACCAGATAGAACGTATTTAACCTTATTTTCCCTCTGTTAGTTATTTTTAATTCTATTCTTTTGCCTTGTTTTTCTTCATTCGGTGGTCGGTATGGAGATAATAATAAGGCTGATGAAAAGAAAAATCAAGGCGCACATTTCTCTTTTGCTCCGTATAGACTTATAGGTTTGGTTCAGTTTAGGTATATATATCTAACACTGAACCAAACCTATTATTCGCCGGGTTATTGGTAAGTCGCGCAAAAAGTTGTAACTTTGCAGTCGCTTGGGAATCGTCCCGGCACGACATTTTGGAAAAATAAGAAGCGTTATGCTCATCTTGTAGTTTGTGAACGTAGGAAATTCAGAAACCGATGCAAGAGATAGCATAGTGGTTCTCACGCTATAGCGTGGGCTGCTATTGTTACATCTGCATCAAAGGTTTCCTACGACCGACAAACTACGACGTGGCATAGTTGGCTCACGTTTCTTTTTGGTAATAACAGACGAGCTGAGTCTTTCGTCAACACTGAATATGACACGTTTAACTATTCTAATTCTTTCATTGATTTGTTCGCTCACTGCCCTTAATGCAAGAACAATTCAGGGCATAGTCCTGTCTTACAACGATTCAATAGCAGTCATAGGAGCAAATTGCCGCCTTATGTCTGATGGCAAACTTATATCCGGAACAACTGCAAATGATGAGGGGGCATTTTCTTTGGAAACCGACCTCAAATCCGTTCTCAATCTTGAAATTTCCATGACCGGGTTCTCCTCGACCAACATAATAATCGAGACAGGGGGCAAAAATCTGAATATCGGCACTATCTATCTTGACGAGGGAGTAACCCTCAATGAGGTAACGGTAACGGGTAATTCCGTAATCAACTCTAAAGGACGTACCATAATTTACCCTTCATCGTCTGATGTAAGAGCGTCAGCCACTGCTATAAGCTTATTTCAAAAGTTGCCACTTGCCGGGTTGCAAGCTAATCCCATAAATCGGAATTTTACAGTCGACGGAGGTACTCCTGTAATTCTTATTAACGGTGTTCCTTCTTCCATTGATGATGTCAATGCTCTGCAACCCAAAGATATTGAGAAAATTGAATATTCAAGGTTTACGCCTGCACGGTATGCCGACTCAGGCAATTCGGGATTTATAAATATCACTTTGAAACAAAGGAATGACGGTGGCCAAGTATATGCTGAGGGGCGAAGTGCAGTGAATACCGCTTTCGTAGATGCCAACATCCGGGCTTCCTATCATCAGGGGCCTTCTCAGTTCTCCCTTCAATATCGTCCTTCGTGGAGAAATTATCAGGAGGTATACGACAATACTACTGAAAGTTATATCGGCGATGATTTTCGCGTGAACCTTGAAGAACATGACCGTAATCCTTTCAACTACCACTATCATGCTTTAAGGCTTAAGTACGATTATAGCCCCAGTACAAAAACACTCTTTTCGGCAACGTTCTCTGCGACTCCTAATTTTAATAAAAGCCGGTCTCTCGCCCATACGATAGATTCTGAGCTTGGGACTTATGACAACAATAATCTGACAACGAGTAAGGATTTCACACCCTCGCTTGACTTGTTCCTACGTCAGGATTTCAATGAAAAGAACTCGCTGGAAGCACAAGTGGTAGGTACCCTGAGTTCAAGTGACTATCGCCGTGACAATAATTATATCTTTTCAGATGGTAGCGAAGATTCGTATATTATGAACGTTGACAGCCGACGACGTTCTTTGATCTCAGAAATAAGTTACATTCATACATTTAGCGAAAGGACATCGCTTTCTGCCGGATTCCAAAATACCGTTTCGCGCAGTACAAACACATATCTTAACACCGATTACAAGCCGATACTTTCGGAAAACAACAACTATGCTTATGTTCGTCTGGGACAGCGGGTCGGCAAGTTTTATTTGGCTTTGGCGACAGGAGCCAAATTGTTTTGGATAAAAAATGACTTGAACAAGCGTAATTTTATAAGAAACCTTTCAAGTGCTCAGGTGTCGTGGAATATAAACAACAGTTGGAGTATCCAAGGATCATTCAGATATTCTCCGTCCATTCCATCTCTGACTGCTCTGACAGATTACCCACAGCAAACTACTCCTTATCTGATTTCAAACGGCAACTCCAATCTGAAAGTGGCTGAAAAATTTTTATATACCTTAGGTGCGGACTATACTTATAAAAAATTTCAAGCATCCTTTCAGTCAGCCTATGCCAATACACATAACAGCACAGTAAGCGACATATCGTATCTCGGTGATGGATTGTTTCTGTCCCAGTCGGTCAACGCCAAATATCGGAGAGTTTTTCAAAATGACTTGACCTTACGTATCAGTGATATTCACGGATTTGGCGCAAGTCTTTATATGAGCCTCACACATTATCAGACCGCCGGGGTTAATTGGAGTCATAAACTCACATCTTTTGAAGGAAGTCTCACGGTATGGTGGAATAAAGGGCCATATACAATTGCATACTGGCGCAAGCTCCCCGGCAAATATCTCAATGGCCAGTATGTGGGCAAAGATGAGAATGGCGACGCATTGCAGTTTGAATGGCAACCGAATAAACATTGGACTATCGGAGCAAGTTGGATGTATATGTTCGACAAGAAAGGCACCCGCTATCCGGCATGGGACTACTCATCGGTGAATCCGTCATATCGTGAACGCTATATCAAGAATAACGGGAATATGGTGGTTCTTTCGGTAAGTTATTCGGCTGACTTCGGCTCAATTTTCCGCACTGCACGTCGAAATCTGAATAACTCCGATAACGGTTCATCTCTACTGAAATTGTGATTCCAACAGCTGATCATACCATATCGAAACCTCGGCAGCGATGTCGGGGTTTCCTTTTGCGGAATCCTGAAGACCTTGGGTTATGATGTCATCTTAAAAATGTTATACTGCATGCCATATGAGACATTGCGTAGCTCATAGTCGGACGAGTTTATTTGCGAAGCAATCGGAGGGTGCGCCCTTTAATTAAGCTGTTGTCGGGTTTCCAAAGGGGCTGGCTCCTTTGGCTCAGTAGGAATATTTTTAGTGTGGGCGCAGACCATGCGGCTTGAAAAATTCCCTAATGAGCTAAGGAATTTCCGGATGGCGTAATTTCCGAGCCGTCACTGCACGGATGGAACTGTTGCACCGGGTACAGTGGTTTACCATTGTACTCGGTGTAATGATTATGGTGAGTGTGGTCTGATTTACTTTGTTGCGTGAGGATGATTGTCAGCACTGATAACTGACAGCGCAGGGCAATGAGAAAAACAAAGAGCGTTCACGGCAGTGGTTGCGGTTGAGGTGTTTTTTCGGAGAAAAGAAATCCCGAAACATATCCTTGCCCTCCTTCTTTTCTCATCGCCTATCCTCACCGCAATGGCATCAGTCATTATAGTGACTGCAATCGACCATCGGGAGCATATCCCCCTTTTTCGGGTTACTGAAAAGGTATCTTGCAACCATTAGAAAATCAACATTCTTTTTTTCATTGCCCCCTTGCACTCCTTGCATTCTTGCACTTCTTGGAACAGCCTTTTTCAGTCTGATTTCTGATTATACCCCCTTGGCATTTTTGACATTTTGGCATTTTGAAGAGTGCAAAAGTGCAAGGTGTGCAAGGGGTATAGAGTGGTTACATCAACAGCGACACGCCTGCATTTTCTGCATTATCTGCATTATTCCGCATCGTCAAAATGCGGGAAATGCAGAAAGCGCAGATGATTTTTCTTTTCACCAGCCTCTCCGATATGGTTTGGTTTGCCGCCATATATAGACACCCTGACTGTACCAAACCTAAAAGTCGATGAAAAAGAAACCCTCCGGTGTCGGTCGGAGAGTTCATGAAAGTGCCAAAATGACGATTGTGCCAAGGGGTAAATCTGATTTTGATGTGGTGTGTGAATCCTACATCTCAAAACCAATCTCACCGAGGCTGTCAACGGCATCCATCTTCTGCTTGTCGAATACGTGAAGATATTTGCTCGTTGTGCCGATGTCGCTGTGACCCATGAGGGATGATACGGTCTTGATGTTGGCTCCCTTGTCAAGCATATTCACTGCAAACGAGTGGCGTCCGCAATGCCACGAAATCCATTTCTGTATCCCTGCGGCGTTTATCCACCGTTTCAGATGCTTGTTGCAGGTTGAATAGTTGGGTATCTTGAATATCAGTTCATTCGGGTCGTATGGCTGTGACGGCTTTCCGACAAGGGAAATCAGACTGTCATTCAACGGGAATGACACATAACTGTGTGCGCTCCTTGACTCGACTTTCTTCTGGTGGAAACGCAATGTCCGTGTGGTGTAGTCAACGCTGCCGTATGTGAGCAGCTTGACATCACACCACCGTATGCTCGTGAAGAGAGTGAACACGAAGGCTCTCTGCACCTCACGGTGTTCTCCCTCGTAGTGGGTGCCTATGAGCTGCCGTATCTCTTCAAGCGTAAGAATCTCCTTGCTGACCTGATTGCGGTCATGTTTCACCAAGATTCCCTTGCATGGGTTGACCCTCATCAGACCGTCCTCAATCGCATCAAGGACGATGCGCTTGAAATAATGATACATCTTGTTCGGGCCCTCGCCTTTACCGTTTGCCCGCAGGAATTCTGCGAATTTCATGACGAGTTCGGGCGTTACCGTCTCCATGTGCAGGAACTTGCTGTACCTGCTGTATCTCGGAGTCTCGTTGAGAAAACGGATGAAGCGGTTGTAGGTCTGCACAACCGATTTGCGGACATAGTATGTGAATCGCTCCGACTCGCATTTCTCCTTGAAATAGGCAAGGAAATTGGTCTGACGGTCTTTTTTCAGTCGGTATCCGGCTCTGTCCTCAAGAAATGCCTGCTCACGCTCAAAATGTATCTTCTCGGCGAGTGCGAGGGTGTTCTTGTTCTGTGTCCTTTCCGTCTGATTCCTTTGATGAAGCCAGATATATAGATTGAGATTTTCTTTTCGGCGGTCATGCTTTACCTTGAACTTTGGTTTTCCTTTCATTGCCCCCGTGGTATAGTACACCTGCTGACCGTTCTCGTCAAGCACGGGCGATTCCGAGCGACCGAGGTAATATTCGAGATAAAGGCTCGCGCGACCGTCCCTAAGCTCCGACTGCTGGAGCTTGGGATTCTGTTTGCTGCGGGTTTGTATTTTCGCCATAAAACGATTAATTTTGTGGTTGTAATGCAAAAGTAGCGACCCGTTGCCAAACGTGAAAATCGCACTCCACAACTATTAACAATTGAAATGTACTAATTGTGTACTGAATGGGAAAAATAATAGAAATAGCTACAAAAAGAAGAAAATACCCAAAACCTTAAAACGCTGATATTCCTACTATTTATCTATATTTGGTTATAACAGTTTTCGTACCATTGGGTTATCCGATGCTTTGGTTCGCATGAAAATAATAGATCCATTATCGGATTATCTGTATAGTAGTCAATGAATTGCTCCATAGACTATCTATGTCATGAGCATAGAGAAGCTGTTTGCAGTCGGCTGTTGGCTTGTGAAATTCACCTAATGTAAGAGCAATTTAAATGAGATGAATGCGGAACAGGTGTCTATTTTGCAAGCCATTCGGCCACTTGGGTCTTGATTGTTGTTGGTTCCCGTTGCGCTATATGACCATATACTGCATGTCCGGGCTTGGAATTGGCACCTTTGCACGCTTTCACTATTTTCTTGTCTGTGCCACCAAAACCACTACCTTCGTGTGTAATGAAAGGAATTACGGTTTTCCCATTCCAATCATGCTTTTCTATGAATGTGTAAACTGCCATTGGAGGTTCTCCCCACCAGTTAGGATAGCCGATGAAGATTATGTCGTAGTCATCTATATTTATGTCACCCTTGATTTCAGGACGGGCATTTGCCTGTAGCTCCTTCTTGGCTTCTTCAATGCATAGGTCATATTCCGCAGGATACGGCTTTACTGTCTCGATATGAAAAATATCGGCGCCCGTTTGGGCAACAATCTCTTTGGCGACCTTTTCTGTATTGCCCTCATTAATATAACCTACAGAATAGTTTTCATCGGCCCTTGAAAAATAGGCCACCAGTACTTTCTTTTTATTCATACTTTCTTTTTCAGTTTTTGGTTTGGTTGTCTGGGCGCAGGAGGTGCCGGTACAAGCCAGCAGAGCAGCGCATAGAATTGAAATCAATTTACTCATATATGTAACGGTTTTATTTATCCTCAGGTTTGAGGGGCCCGTAGAAGTAGGATGCCGTTGCGCCACCGTCAATAAGGAAATCGGCGCCCGTGATGAAAGTTCCCTTAGGACGCATAAGGAGTTCGGCCACGTTGGCCACTTCGTCAGCTGTGCCGGGGCGACCTGCCGGGCATTTTGCAAACATATTTTTGTAGAAATCACCTCGCGGACCGTTGAACTCGTCAATGGCGAGAGGTGTTACGATGATGCCGGGAGAAATGGAGTTGATGCGCGCGCCGCGCTTTCCCCATTTTATGGATTCTGCCATAACGCGCTTCACATTGCAGCGCTTTGCCATCTGATAGGCATGGAGCGTGTCCTTGATATTCTCAGGTTGCAGCATTTCAAGTGAAAGTATGTTATCGGCCGGTGTCATTGCCAAAAGTCTGTCCTGTTCGGGAGTAAGAGCCGGCATACGGTGTCCCGATTGGCTGGATATTGTCACGCCAACACCGCCCTCTGCAATAACCTTACCTACTTCTTCCAGAAGTACAGCCGTTCCGTAAAGGTCAACTTTCAGGATGGTTTCTATGGATGCCTGACTTGGCGATACGCCCGCAGCATTTACAAGCATTTTTATTTCGCCAATTTTTTTTGCCTCCGCAATCATTTCTTTGATAGAATCTCGTGAGGACAAATCCATCGCTACAGGCACAGCATCAAATCTGCCTTGTTCATTATGTCGGCAATAGTCTCGGCGTTTTCAAGCTGTTTATCGCCAATGATTATCTTCATGCCGTAACCCATGCGTCGGGCAATAGCCATTCCTATCTGACCCGCGCCGGTCAGGAGCATTACATCTTTTTTCTGTGCCATACCTTATTCAATTGCATTCTACTGCAAAATTAGTTAGCAAGCACTTGTCAGGCGTTAATCATATTACTGATTGACATACCGAAATTACTCAATTTATTATCGGTATTCTATCTTGTGCCGAATAGGGAATATTCAGAAGGCACTTGTTGTCAGCTCTGTTTTATAGATATTATATTTATATCCATGAATTCTGACGTTTTTTGACGGCAAGGGATTCGCTCAAAAGTCGTATGAACTCTTTCATTGATTGTTTGTGATATGTGTCTTTGAGGATATGTACACATCCGGTCATTTCACTGTCAGGTACATCAAGAGGAACCGCTTTGACATCATTTTCATTGTATATAGAGTCCTCAGCGAGTACAGTCACAAGATTAGTTTGACGGACAAGTTTCAGCAGTAGATTCACTTCATTTAGCTCAATGCGTATCTTAAATCTATTATAATCCGGGATAATATTGTCAAATGCGTTTCGTGCCTGCAAGCCTTTTGACGGTAGCGCCAGAACGTATTTTTCAAGTTCAGCAAGCGTGACTTTATCCTTGGAGGCAAGAGGATGAGCAGAGTTGACCACTGCTGACAGACTGTTCTGGAACAGAATATGCGATTCGACATCAGGTATCGGTTGGCATGGCTTGAATGCAAGCACAAAATCCAAATCCCATTTGGCAAGTAGTTCCATAAGCTCGCTCATCGTTTTATATACGATGTTCAATTTTATCTGTGGATACATTTTCATGAAAGAGATTACAGTCTCTGTCAATATTGGGCTGAAAGAATGTGTTACGCCGATGCTCAGTGTGCCGGTCAGCAATTTTTTCAGGTCATGTATGCGGTCTGTACAGTTTTGGGAATCGTGAATGGTTCGTAAGGCATATGGCAGCATCAGTTCTCCGGCTTCTGTAAGACGAATAGAGTGGCTGTTGCGCAGAAAAAGCTGCACATTCAGTTCGTCTTCCAATTGCTTTATCTGCTGCGAGAGTGAGCTTTGTGCTATATTCAAAGCCTTTGCGGCATCTGAAAAATTTAGAGTCTCTGCCGCTTTTGCAAAATATCTTAATTGTCGTAATTCCATATCAATACAAAATTATAAATAGTGTGACTATCTCGTAGCCGTAAATGAGAGTTTTTTGAAAAGAAATACGGGAATTGTGGCCCCGATGACCATGCCCAGTATGATGAAGGCACATGTTAGTCCGTTATATGCCAGCAGATAGAAATAATGTTGGAAAGCTTGCTCCTGCGTGTGGTATAGACAGGATAGCAGAGCTTCAATAGTGCGGTAGGCATACATCCCTGGAATCATGGGAAGTAATGCCGGGAAAAAGCATACTTCAGCGGGACACCTGATGCGTCCGGAAAACAGCACCGCCAGTACTCCTATGGCAAATGAAGCAAGCGTACTTGCAGGAATGATATGCATGGCTGCGAAATCGGGTAATGTCAGTACATAACGGATGGCGTGGCCGGCAGCAGCTATAAGCGCAAGCATGAGATATGCCCGATGCGGCGTGTTGCTTATGCTCGAAAAACCGATTGCAGCTATCGCCGCGAAAAATCCGTCCTCTAAAATATTTATCAGAATATCGCTCCACATAGTCTAAAACCATCTCAATCCCAGAATGAGCATCCCTGTGCACAAGCCAGCCGACAAACAGGCAGTAAGCACCAGAGCATCCATGAAACGGCTGAATGCACACAGATAATGTCGGTAGATCAAGTCACTGACTGCATTTATATACAGCACACCGGGAATGAGATAGAGCACGCTTGTGCCGAGTGCTATTTCGGGAGTACTACCTACGTTGAATATATGACCTCCGGCGCTTAATGCTGCCGAAAAGAATGAGGCGCAGAGAAAAGTGAGCCGCATGTTGCATTTTTCTTCAAGCATTATCTGTTTCAGCCTGTAACCGGCAAGAGTTGAAACAAACACAATAAGCATTGCCACAAGGTCGCCGCCAAACAGACGGCAGAAGGAGGCATTGGCAAGACTTGTAAGAAACAACACCTCCCACTTTCTGGTAGGCTGCGTATTCCGGATTCTGTCAAACCGTTCAAGAACAGTGGCAAAATCAAGATGATTGTCAGCCACTTCCCAGCTTAGGCGGCTGAGTTTGGCGTTGATGTTGAAGTTGATACCGCATGCGGAAGTCTTGCGGATGGCGGTCTCCCGGTAGCACGAATCCTTTCTCCATACTGATACATTCACGTTGGTAGGCATTATAAAGATGTCCAATTCCATTCCGAAAGCTGCAGTCATCCTCCGGGTGTTTTTGTCGATGCGTATGCAAGTAGCCCCGCATCCCGACAATAACGCGGCATAATCGGCGATGAAAGCAGCTATTTTACGAACATTATCACAGCCGGGGGCATCTCCGGTCTTACAGGTCCTCAAAGTCATCATCTTCGTCAATATCTCCAGGCACAAAGAATATATCCTTGTCTTTACCGACCTCAAATAAATGCCTCGGCTTATTGCTGTTGTTGGGGTGACACTCGGTAAAATATCGTTCGATAGCCCTAAACAGGAATGCGAGCAGCAGCAGTCCTGCTATCGTACACCATACAATCATTGGTTGACTCATAATATTTTGCATTTTTATTTCTGATGCAAAAGTATCGTCAACAAGAAGTTTGCAAAAACAATTTTTAATGGATTTCCCTATGGCTGCGATAGGCGAATCAGATAGTCAGCGGCCAATTCCCACCGCTAAAAACTATGTGCCTAAAAATAATTTTTTTACTCGGATAGTTTTTAACACTTCAACCAACTTTGGCTCCCGATTCTAATTTTTTTAAGTTGGCGAGGAGTTGTGTTCAGATTTGTGTTCAAAGTGAAAGAAAAAGCAGCTACGATTGTGTTCGTAACTGCTTGATTTTTAACTGGTGGTCCCACTTGGAGTTGTAATAATGAATCTCGCTGAATCTGCTTGAATGTCAGCTCCCATTGACATCGTTGTCGTATCCATTGATAACCAGCGTGTTGTAAATATGTGATGAGGCTCATTGTTGCACCTCGCATGTCAACGCGGTGCAAGCAGGAGCAAAGGATGTGGACAAAACGTGGACAGAAATTTTGGCGCGTGGACAAATTTTCGTAATTTTGTACCTATAATCAAAACCTCTCTCAATATGGCTACTATAACAAGGTCTCTTTCCTCTAAGGTAAACGGCAATGGCGAGTCCGAAATCATGCTCCGGCTATCGGTGTCGCGCGATTTGCGCCTCAGGCTCAAAAGCGGTATATTCGTTGACCCGTCCCGATTTCGTGACGGGAAATTCATAATGCCGCGAGCCGACCGCAAGACGCTTGCAAATTTACAAACAATCAGCGATAATCTTGTCTCACTTGAGAGCAGATTGGTATCTCTATGCGTAAATACTCCTCAGAATCTTCTTTCAAAGGAATTCTTCGAGGACGCGATAATGCGCCACAATCATCCGGAACTGTTTGAGACGACACCGGTAAGCAGGAGTTTCTTCGACACCTTCAACGAATATCTTACGACAACACAAGACGGCACGAAGCTGTTGAGCCATTACCGCGTATTGGCGAGATTGCTGGAGAGATATGAGAAATAGAAACGGAAATCAACGCGACAGAATTTCTCTCTCAAACTTGAAGAGTTTACGGGTGAAGTGGTGGATGCTTTCAAACAGTTCGTAATTGACGAACCGAAGATATACGAAAGATTCCCTTCCATATATAAGGATGTGTCTGAGGTTGTAAAGACCAAACGCAAGCCCCGCAAACCTGAGCAGCGGGGTCATAACGCAGTCATCGCAATCATGAAAAGACTGAGGGCGTTCTTCAACTGGTGTGTCAAACGTGGCTACATCACCCGCACTCCTTTCGCATCATGCACAAGCATAGGGGCGGAAAAATATGGCACTCCATATTATATCAGCATCGAGGAGCGAGATAAAATTGCCGATTTTGATTTTTCTGATAAAGCGGCATTGGCGGTTCAACGTGATATTTTTATATTTCAATGTCTTATCGGCTGTCGCGTATCTGACCTGATAGAAATAACGCCGGAGAGCATCATAGACGGAGCCGTGGAATATATGCCCAACAAGACAAAGGGAGAACGGCCTGAGGTTATTCGCGTTCCATTGAATAAGCGGGCATTGGCACTGGTCGAGAAATATAAAGGTATCGACAAGAAAGGTCGGTTGTTCCCGTTTATCAGTACGCAGAAGTACAACGACGCAATCAAAAGCATTTTTACGGCCTGTGGAATAACGCGAATCGTTACCGTTCTCAACCCAAAAACCGGAGAAGAGGAACGTCGCCCAATAAATGAGATAGCCAGCAGCCACATGGCTCGCCGCACCTTTGTCGGCAATCTTTATAAGAAGGTAAAAGACCCCAGTCTTGTCGGTGCTTTGTCCGGACATAAGGAGGGTAGCAAAGCATTCGCCCGCTACCGTGAGATTGACGAGGACATCAAAAAGGAACTTGTCGGGCTGCTGGATTGACAATAGCGGGTAATAGGATTAATTATGCTCTCAGTATCAGAATATTTTAGTAATTCTGGAAGATTTTTATAACCACTTTATTAGCAAGCAGTTCTGAGGATAAGGTAAAAATGAGGTAATGATTTGGCAACCCTGTCTATTTCTACGTTCTGCTGTGAGTTGCTGTCAATGTCTCTCGTCTTGGTACAAAAGTAGCAATAAAAATCGGATACACATCAAAATGTCCCATGATTTTTATCACAGGACGTTTTTTATCTTCGCTGAATAATCCGGTTTAACCGTTACTTCTATTTTCGGCAAGTTGCGGGCTATGATTGCTGAAATTTATACTTTAATCCATACTCTTCCAACTTGCTATACAGCGTTGTACGTCCGATTCCGAGCAATTCGGCGGCAACCTTGCGGTTTCCGTTTGCCTGCTTCAACGCGCGTAAGATGCGTTCCTTGTCCTCCGCATCGTTTCGCAAGGCGAAGCTGACAGGTGAGGTCGGTTTCGTTACGGCAAGTTCCAGATGCTCTTTCATGACAACTCCCGTCTGTGCCTGCAACACCGCGCCCATTATCTTCTGCCGAAGCTCACGGACATTACCCGGCCACGGATGGGTCAGCAATGTCTTACGGGCTTCCGCATCGAGCCCAGTCACGCTACATTCCAATTCATTGTTGGCAATCTCACGGAAGAACTCCGCCAACGGCATGATGTCCTCCTGACAGTCACGCAAGGGCGGAACAGTTATCTCGAAGTCGTGCAAACGGTACAGCAAATCCTGTCGGAAACGTTTTTCAATGACCGCTTTCTCCAGATCCTCGTTGGTGGCGGCGATGATGCGGACATTGAAGCTCTTGTCCGTCTTGTCACCTATAGGGCGGTATCTCCGTTCCTGTATGGCACGGAGTAACATCTGCTGGGTTTCCAATGCGAGATTGCCTACCTCATCCAAGAACAATGTGCCACCCTCTGCCTCATTGAAGTATCCTTTCTTTGTGCTGTCCGCACCCGTAAACGCGCCTTTGACATGTCCGAAGAATGCCGAGGGCGCAAGGTCTTTGGAGAGTGAACCGCAGTCCACAGGCACAAACGGTTTCCCTGCCCTTTTGCTCTTATCATGCAGATGGTGGGCGATATGCTCCTTGCCCGTGCCGTTCTCTCCGAATATCAGCACGCTCATATCAGTAGGGGCAACTAATCTTATCTGTTGCATGATTTTCTGAAAGGCGGAACTGTCACGGGCAAAAACGGGCATACGATTTCGTCCGATACTCCGTTCTTTCAGGATGGTATGAAGCAGAGGCATAAGTTTATCCTCCACAAGCTGCTTGGGGATATAGTCCAGCGAGCCGAGTTTCATACTTTCGACTGCCGTATGCACTTCGGCATAGTTGGTCATGATGATTAACGGTTGTGTCATGCCTTCCTTGCGCATCCATCGTAATAGGTCGATGCCGTCACCGTCGGGTAGTCGTAGGTCAGAAACCACGATGTCCCCGTCTGAGGCTTGTTGCAGAAGTTTCTTCGCGGTCGAGAGGTGGTAAGCCTGCACGGTACGGAATCCTTCCCGTGCCAGCAGGTTGCAGACAAACTCGCAATACACGATATTGTCCTCCACCACGATGATTCTTGTTTTATCCATTTTCGTATTTTTCCTTTCTTCTTTTGCCTGCCGGATAATTTCAGCACCTTTATCCAGCACAGCCGGTCACCGCTTTGCATATCGCTTCGTCATCTGGAGTGGCACTTCCATGAAGTTGGGCGTAAAGTTCCCTCAATGGCTGGTCGGCACGGAGAATCTGCCATGAACTTCGCAGATGGTGTGTAAGTGTGTCCAGTTCTTGGAGGTCTTTACGCTGTTCTGCATCCTTGACCGCCTGCATTTCCTTTTCGGTTTCCGCTATCAGTTTGTCCAGCATGACGGATTCATTGCCATAAGATAGCAGAGTGGAAAAATCCGGCTTTTCATCCAATATGCTGCTTAATGCGCATTTATCCGTAATCTCCATCAGTTCGGATATGGAGAACGGCTTGAACAGGCATCCGGCAAATCCACGCCCTATAAGTTCCTCCTTGCTGCAACTGCCCGAAGCGGTTGTCACGACTATGGGAATACTCTTCGAGTTGCCTACATTGGATGAGCGCAACAGTTCCAGCAGTTCAAAACCGCTTATCTCAGGCATATTCAGATCCGTCAGAAGCAGGCTGTATTCCTTTTTTCGTATCAGCTCCATCAGTACCGAAACATTGGTACAGGTATCGCAGTGCATCCCTTCATGGGCATACATTTCTTTCAACATAAGGAGAAGTACCTCGTCATTGTCGATGGCAATCACATCATGGCAGATATGATTATGGCGCATTTGCGCTTGAATTGTCTGTTCCGGCAGTTCCTCGGCTGTCTGCATGGGAATTTCCACCGTGAAGCGGCTCCCTTTGCCTTTCTCGCTTTCCAAGCGTATAGTTCCACCGAGCATCGCCACAATACGCTGCACGATGGACAATCCTAATCCGAAGCCGTCTTTTGCGGCGGCATTTGAAAGACGTTCAAATGCACCGAATACTCGTTGTTGCTCATCTTCGGTCATGCCCGTACCGGTATCTTCAACGATAAGTTTCAGCAAACCGTTATCATAATCCGCTGCCAATGATACACTACCGTTATCCGTGAACTTGATGGCGTTTGACAACAAGTTGTTGCCGATTTGCAGGATACGTTCCTTGTCGGTCAAAACCACCGCATCGGTGTGGCTCTCCACTATCAAAGTCAGCCCCTTGTTCATGGCAATGGGCATGAACTCCGTTTCAAGAATATGCGTGATTGCGGAAATCCTGCAAGGGGAAAGGTTGGGTTGCTCCTTGCCGTTGTCCAGACGGAAGAAATCCAGCAGCGTGTTGAGCATCTCCCGCATACGCTCGGAAGATTGCCGGATATTATCCACATACATGGTGCTTTTATCCGCGCTACAACTTTTCTGCATCAGTCCGGCATAGCCTCATTTTGTCAATCGTATTTTTTCGTGGTAGAAGTAGTTTACGATGACAGGTTTGCCTTTTTCCGAGCGTCCGTATGGCAGATCGTTTATACGATACGGGAAGCCCTGCTCCTTGGCGTAATTTGAAATGTCCTGCTCCAATGCCTGCCAGTATTCAAGCCTTTTTTTATTGTAAATTTCCTCGTAAAGCGGTATGAGGTCAGGATACTTCTCACGGATATACGTCATTATCCCGCCTTTGAACTGCCCGCGTAAATTCAGGTTTTCAAGCCAGATTAAATCAGCATAATCTTTTACCTCCTCTATTATTGCCTTCACGTCTGTTATTCTGGGGAATATGGGCGAGACGAAGCATACGGTGCGGATACCTGCCTCGTATGTCTGACGCATCGCTTTCAGACGGCGTTCAATGCTTACGGCGTTGTCCATATCTGCGCAGAACTGCTCGTCGAGCGTATTGACAGACCATGACACAGTCACTTTGGGAAAACTCTTCAACAGGTCGAGATCGCGAAGGACAAGATCGGACTTTGTGCATATCATAATCTCGGCATCGCTTCCTCGCAGCTCTTCGAGCAGCCTTCGGGTACGGTGGAATTCTTCTTCATACGGATTGTAACCGTCCGTCACAGACCCTATTACAACACGTTCACCGTCGTATTTATGAGGATTCGTTATCGGCTTCCAGTTTTTTACATCTAAAAACGTACCCCACGGCTCGGTGTGCCCGGTGAACCGTTTCATGAACGATGCGTAGCAATACCTGCAGGCGTGGGGACACCCTACATAAGGGTTGACCGAATATCCTCCCACCGGCAGAGAGGATTTGGTCATTACACTCTTTACATCTATTTCCTTTATTGTATCCATATTCATTGTATTCGTCTGGTAAATTGTTCCGGCAATTCCTGAATCATTCTTTCGTCGCCCATAATCGGCAGCAAATCCTCTTTCATGAACACCGGTATGCCATGAGCCTTTGCCTGTTCTGCAATGCTAAGCACCCATTCGGGGCGCGAATATGACTTTCCTTTTCGGTTTCCGGTCTCTGTGCCTATGACAATCCAGTCAATTCCCTCGAAATCAATCTCGCCGATATCATCGAAGAGAGGTTCAAACGTGACATGGTAGTGTCGTGCTTTGATATTCTTTTTCAAATCATCAATCCTCCTTTTCTCGGAACTGCGCGTGACGGTCACGCCCATCCATACGTTCTCGTCGTCAGAGGAGAAACTGATTTTGTCAGGGCGCTTCGTCAGAAAGATATAGGCGTGCTGGGGATTGCTGCTGATCCGCTCGAAAATTTCTGCGTTCCATTCAGGCTTCCAATCGGAGAAATCGCTCATTCCTGTCATGAGCCACACATGAGGACGGGACGTATCGATGATGCGCAGTTTTCGTTCCATGTATTCAGGCACGGAAAAGTCGTCGGTAATGTGGAAACGGCGGCAGTTGTTACGGGCATAGCAGTAAGGGCATCCTATAGTGCACCCTACCACTATGTTCATGTTTTTTATCAGGGATTTAATGCAGACACTCATAACACAACTGTTTCTCCGTCCTCCGGGATAATCAGCCGGCTCATGTCGGCTTCGTGATGCGTTGCCTCATTGCGCAGAATTGCACGGGTGGTCTGGCAATGGTCGATGGCATCCATGTGTACGGCTATCAGCTTGATATGCGAAGGCAATTCGTCAAGTATCTGCATCACTTCGTTCTCGTCGGGGATGATAGGACCGTCCGTTTTGGAAAATTCGGGAAAGATTGCACCTCCGGAGTTTACCACGATATAGTCAGGATTGAACCGTTCCACGGTGTCTCGGATACATGCTTCCCATCGGCAGTCACCCATTATATAAACGGTCGGGAAGCCCTCGGCTTTTAGCACATAACCTGATACAGGTCCCATCATCTGCCCGATCTGCCCGAAACCATGATGTCCGGTCGTGCGGTAAATGGATATGCCGTCTATTGTTTTTATTTCTTCGATGGGTATCACATTTGTAAATCCGTCGTTTCTGATGGCGTCCGCGTCCTGGGGCTGAACGTAGAAAGGAATTTCTTTGGGCAAATGTGTGGGGACACTCGGCTCGTAATGGTCGATGTGATTGTGGGTCAGGAGCACCATGTCCACGCCTCCGATAATATCCTGAATAGGAATGGTGAGGTGTACCCTCGGTGTTTTATTCACACCGAGGGCCGATATCAAAGTGCCTTTGTCGGCTAAAACGGGGTCAATTAGCATGGTGTGTCCCGCATACCTGATTTTCAAGGTGGCATTGCGCACCAATTGTACTGTGGATGTCTTTTTCATGACTATATGTCTTGTTATTGATTACGGGTGCAAAGTTCGGAAGAATCCGGCGAAACATCTATGCCTGAAAAAACGGTAATTATGCCATTTTGATAAATGAAATTATTATCTTTGCAAAAACGACAAGGATATGGACGAGATAATCAACCCTGATCGACTGGTCAGCGTACCGTTCAACAAGACACGCTGCGGCGTGGATTTTTACATCAATACTGCCATAAACAAGGACATCGGACTTGTGCTGACAGAAAACAAGCGGTTTAAGACAGACTTCTTCAGCTTCTACTTTTTCCGTAAGGCAAACGGATATTTGCTACTGAACTTCCGCAAGATTGAACTGCGCGACGGCATGGTTCTCCTGCTTTCACCCCATCAGCAACAAGAGTGGCATGTAGATGAGACGGCGTTGGATTACACGTTCCTTATATTCCGCGAAGATTTCATGCGTACTTTTATCGCCGACAAGTTCTTCGTTTTTCGCCTTTTGTATTGTTACCAGACAGATACGCCGCCTTACATCAATGCCACACATGACGAAATGAAGGAATATATGCGGCTGCTCGGAAAGATTAAGTATGAGCTGATGAATCCAGTGTCCGATACGTACAATATCATTGTTTCCTTACTATATTATCTTTTGCTGATTATCAATCGTACATACGCTGCCGCCTATTGCTTGCCCGCTGAAATTGCTAAAAACAATTTCGCTTTTCGGTTCAAGGACTTGTTGGAACAGAATATCCGCACCCACCAGCGGGTGCAGGAATATGCAGACATGCTTCATGTCAGTCGCATCACACTCAATAACTCAGTAAAAGCCCAATTCGGAGTATCAGCTACCCATTTGATAAAACAACGTCTGCTTGAGGAACTGAAGAACGAATTGCTATTCTCCAACCGCACTGTCAGTGAAATGGCGGATGATTTCAATTTCTCTGATCCGAGCCATCTCATGCGCTTCTTCAAACAGCAAACAGGCAAAACATTTACTCAGTACATGACGGATTACAATAAAGGCATATACGAATAACTTCTTAATATAGTCGATAGCGGCTATCGAAATATGGTTGTTGATGTTCAGGCGTTTTTGTACTGCATGAACCATTTTACGATTTCTGGATCTTCGTGCGAGCCGAGTAAGAAAGGCTTGTCGGTATCCAGCGTCTTTATCCGTGCCATGTCGTCGGCCGACAGGGTGAAGTCTAATATGTCGAGATTCTGCTTCATGCGTTCCGGTTTCACAGACTTAGGAATAATTATGCACACTGATATTTATCGCGCCCGGACAGGTGTTCGGTGCGGAAGATGACGGCATGCAGTTCCAACCAGATGGCTACCTGCTTATGTTCCATCCCGACCTGCTGCGGAATACACCTCTCGGGCGGATAATGCGTGAATATTCGTTCTTTTCCTACGAGACAAACGAGGCATTGCACCTTAGTGTGGAAGAACGGCAAATCATCATGGATTGCTTCCACAAGATTCAATATGAATTGAACCATCCGATACACCGTCACAGCAAGAACCTCATCACAGACAGCATCAAGACGTTCCTTGATTACTGCACACGTTTCTATGACCGCCAGTTCATCACACGCGACAACCAAAACCGAGACATCCTCGCAAGATTTGAGCGGTTGCTTGACGAATACTTCCATGATGGGGCTGCTAAACGGATAGGCTTGCCCACTGTACAGTATTGTGCAGACAAGCTCTGCCTCTCGCCCAACTATTTCAGTGATTTATTGAAAAAAGAAACAGGTTCAACCGCCCTGCATTTCATTCATGACAAGTCTATTGAAATAGCCAAGACGGAACTTGCATCTACAGACGACACCGTTAATGAAATCGCCTATAATCTCGGTTTTCAGTACCCGCAACATTTTACCCGACTGTTCAAGAAAGAGGTAGGTTACACTCCGAATGAATATAGAGCGCAAGTGTCGTGAGAATTGGATTAGTACAGAATATTAGAACCCAACACCTCTCTTGCGCTTAACTTTCTTCCTTCTGCGAAGTATATCCACCATTTCCTGATTGGCTTCCGCATCAGCAGCGTTATAAGATGAGCCACTGCTTTTTAGCAATCCCCAAGAGCCGTTGAACAACTCGCTTTGTGCCGTGCCGGACGGTGCGCTTGGTGTAGCCGTTTCATATATTCCGGCTGTTATTCCCATACGTTCCCTGCATCTGTTGTGCTGCAAAGCCGCGTCAATCTTGGAATAACTGAAACGCCTGTCCACTTTGGAGCCGTTGAAATGGTAGCCATTCATGGAGAATACAACACCCTGCACCTCGCTGGTCTGCCCCTTATGCTTGAAATGTACTTCCACTCCCTGCCGTTTCAGGTTGGCGATAAGCACGTTCCAGTTGCCGCATCTGCCGACTTCCATTTTGATGATGTCGTAAAGCGCATATTTCGTCCTGTCTGGCTCTTTCAGGCGGTTGCGTTTGACATTGTCCTTTCCGCCAGCCATATGCAAGCCGTATTTCAAGGTCAATTCCTTGCAGATGCGGGTACTGCGCAGACGCTCGTGCCTGTCCGATATGGTATTGCCGTTGTTGTCTATGCGGTTGAAAGCAATATGCACGTGCGGATGCTCCTTGTCGAAATGCTGGGCGATGAAGAACTGCGTATTCTTGATTCCCATCCGTTCCATATATTCGAGCGCGATGCCTGCCATGATACGGTTCGTCAGCCGTAACTCATCCTCTTTGGAAAAACTCAACGCGATATGTCCGACAGGTTTTGTCACCTTATCGTTCATCCGTGACTGGGCATTGAAACTCATGGCGATAGTTTCCAGATTTTCCATAAACAAGCCTTCGCTTGCTACTATCTGCGTATCCTTCTTCTTGTCGATGATGTAATCCACCACACCCTTGAAGTCGCTTCCTTTTACGATTTTCGCCATCATATCCCTATCTTGGTTATAAGTTCATGAATCCTTGCCACTGCCACCTTGCAGTCCCACCGTTCATCGTGGAAGCCTCCGGCGTTTGCCTTACGCGCAAGCTGGTTGAAATTGTTAGCCATGCCGCAGAGTTGGCGGATGTATCCGGCATGTTCCTCCGACAGCCGTTCTTTCACATGACCGTTACGGAAACATTCCCTCATGTACTCGCTTGGTGATACGCCCGCCTCATGCGATCGTGTCAGCAGGCGGAAGTAGTCGGCTGCCGTCATTTTCACTGCGATACGGTATTTCAGTTTCTCGGTTGCTTCCTTCTTGGGGCGACCTCCCTTGTTGCGTTCCTTGTGTTCCTTTGTCTGTTCCATATTTTATTCCTTTTAATTCGGTTACTGATTCAACTGTATAGACCGACGGGATGCCACCTCCTGCAATTTGGATGGTGGGTGGCAAGCGGTTTCGGTACACCCGAAACACAAACTTGCTACCTCCCAATCCTTAAGGAATGAGTTTCGGGCATCTCCCGTTTTTCTCATTCGGGATGTCATAATCCCAACCCTTTCTTCTTGGGTTTTACGATAGTTCTTAGCGGTGGACTAACGGCTAATTTCTGCCGGATTCCACGCAGGTAATCGTTCAGGTCTTTATGCCCTTTGTAGTTGTCGGAGAAGTCGCGGATGCGTCCGGCGAACTTCCTTTCCAATTCCCGATACGCCTTTCTTCCCGCCTCGTCATTGTCGAGCATGCAGTGGATACGTCCATACCCGTGCAGCACATCTATAGCTTTGGAAACATTGGCGGTCGAATTGAGGATGACGTAATCCTGCCTGTCAAGGTCGGGCAAGTTCGAGCAGTTCCTCTTCCGCAACGTGAGGAATGAAAGATAGTCCATCATGCCCTCGAATACAAGGCATTTCTCTCTCGCTTCTCCCTGTTGCCGAATATGGCTGATGTCTTTGGGTGCGACACAGCCTTTGAAAAAACGGTTACGCACTTCAAATCCTCCCGCCACATTCGGAAAACCGATGGCGAAATAGGGCTTGCCGTTATGGGTGAAGTGGAGCTCTTTACATTGCGCCTTTGCCAAAGCGATGTTTATGCCCCGTTCCTGCAAGTATCGGAGCAATGCCGGATGGGTGAGTTCGCCCACCTCCAAATGTTGGAAACTCGGTTCGGATGCCTGCTGGCGAAAAGAGAAAGATATGGGACGGATGTGTGGTGCCTGTTCCGCTATCTTGCCAAGCAGATAAGGCACATGGTCGGATGCGTACAGTACCCCTGCAAGTGCGATGATGTTACCACCTCTTCCCAGTCCATAATCGAACCACAGGTTGCGGTCGGTGTTCACCTTGAACGAGGCTTCCGTTTCCTGACGGAACGGGGATTTATACCACAGGCAGTTTCCCTGTTGCTTTACGGGCGAATAACCCAAACTTTGCAGATAGTCCGCAATTTTGATTTGTTTTGCTTCTTGGATGTTCATGATATAATTTCTATGGATTTGATGATGACTGTAAAAACGTTGATTTGATGAATGAGATATGTATTGTCCTATACGTTAATGCTTTATATTCTCAACATCTTCTCAACAAACCACTCACAAATAGAGAATCCAACAAACTGATGCTGTTTCCCTCTCAACTTTTCTTTTCGATTGTTGAGAATTTGTTGAGAGTGTATGCTGTTTATTATCAGTATGGTTATATCATTATTCATCAATTCAACAAAAAAAGAATAGTATTACAGGGATTCAAGTTGTTCCCTTGTGACGGTGTAGAAACGACCGACTCTTTTTATCGGCTCATATCGGCACTCCCGATTGTAATTGAATTGGTAAGTGGTATATGTAAGCCCGTTAGAGGCAGGAGTAAGTTTCCAACATTCCTGCAATACCTTTCTGACTTGGTGCTTCTCCACCTTTACCTGCGAATGTACCAGCAAAAGAAGAATGTCGTTGTGGCAGAACGAGAATGTGTCCGTGCCGACACTTTCCATAATGTCAAGGATAAGTTCGCACATCTCTATCTCCAATCGGTTGCGGTTGCTGCGGATAATCTTCTGCAAGGCTTCGGTATGCAGCAAAGAGGGCGCAAACCACATACGGCTTTCCTTTTCGGTGGAAAGTTGTCTGTATTGCAGGTAATACAGAAAGGCAGGTATCTCAGCTTTCAGCTTTTGCAGGAAGTCTGTGTCATCGGATTGCAGACGGTCTATCTTGCGCACCCAATAGCGTGTTTCACCTGCATCAATGATAACAGGCAGATACTCGTTGTTGGAGCATAGCACGAACTTGGCAAAGAACGCTATCTCGTCACGGTCTTTGCCTTTGGCTTCCACCTTGTAGGAAAGTGTGGTGCTGAGGTTCTTCAACCGCTCGCTGTCCTCCCTGCGGTTGAGCAATACCTCGTCCACCACGATGAGCAGTTTTCCTGCCCAGTCGGAATTGAACTGGCTGCGGAAGTCCTCGTTGGTATTGAAAGTGACATTGTTTTGAAACACAGCTTTCAGGAAGTTCAGGAATGTACTCTTGCCCGTGTTGCGTTCTTCTGATACCAACAGCAGGATAGGCAGTTTCTGCACGGGTTGCAGGTAGAGCAATTGAAGATAGTCCATGCCCAATTCATACTGTTCACCGAAGATATGGCGCACCAATGACCGGATACAGGGAAACTCGCCTTGTTGCGGACGGTGTCCTATCGGCTCGTAGAGGTTCAGGAACTTGTCCACCACGGGACGGTAGTCCACATGGTCGGGGACGGTGCAGAAGCCGTCGTACTTCGGCACGGTGGCGAGATAGTCCTTGCCGTAGTCCTGCCGCAGTGTTTCGTTGTTCCACACGATGCGCTTCTTCACATAGCCTCCGTTCAGACGGGGCTGGTTCACTAACTTGTAGAGGGTAGTACCCACACGGATAAACTCCTCATTTTCAAAGTTGCCTTGTTTCATTAGCACTTCTTTTTTTGTTTAATCAGTGCAAAACTCGGCAATTAGCGCAGAACGGATTAACAACTCACGCATACCTCACGTAAGATTTTCTTGGATTTGGCTTTATGACATACTACAAAAGCCCGAAGAAATGCCATTCTAATGGATTTTTCTTCGGGTTTGTCGTAATCGTACGTATGAATGGCAATACACCTATTCACATACTCGTATAAATACATTGTTGGCAATGGGAATACGCATAGGTCTCACTACTTCATGTCGTCATATCATTAGAACTTATGCCTGATAATTAGACATATCCCAACCATTTATACCCAGCGAAAAGAAGATATTTGTTTTCTCTTTTCGCAAGTACAGCCTTTTAAATATGGCATTGCGCACCTGTTCCGCACCGAAGCTGTCAATGCGGAAAGCAAGTGCGACTATCATCGGAAAGCTGAACACATCGGCATGATACCCGTTCTCCTGCCGAACATACTTCTGTACCTCGTATTCTTTTAATGCTCCACTGTTATAGATGTTTCTGATGGCAGAACGAAGTGTCGGAGCAATTACTCCGAACAGTTCCACCAATTCCGGCTCGCTCATCCAAATGTTTGAGACATTCTCCGGCATGATGATATTGCCGGATTCATTCACTGTTATGCTGTTTCTTCTCATACTCATGACATCGTTATTCCGTTAAACGTCTTACTCAGTTTGTCGCCGAACATGGTCAGGTCGTTGTCGAGCTTCTGCGTGGTTATCTTTGCGTAGAGTTGGGTCGTGACTATATTCGTATGTCCCAACACACGGCTTACGCTTTCAATGGGCATCCCCTTGCTCAAAGCTAATGTTGCGAAGCCATGACGACTGCAATGAAATGATATTGACTTGGTTATGCCACATTCCCTTATCATCCGTTTCAACGGTTTGCAGATAGACCAATAGTTCAAGCCGGGGAATATACGATTGTCTTTCTGCATCGGTCGGTAGCGTTCGACTATCTGCAAGGGTATATCCAGCAGCTTCACTTGGAAGGCGACTTTTGTCTTGTGGCGTTTGGACAATATCCACTTCTCGCCGTTCACCTCCACGATGTTGTCATTCGTCAGTTCCTGAATGTCCACGAACGACAAGGCGGTGAAACTGGCAAAGATGAAAATGTCACGGATGTATGCGAGCTTGCTGTCTGCAAACTCATGTGTCATGACCGCTTTCAGTTCATCCTCCGTCAGATATTCCCGTTCTTTCACATTGGGGCTGATATGAAACTGGATGAAAGGATTGCGCGGTATCAACCCGTTATAATGCGCTTTCATGACCACGCCTTTCAGCCACATACAGTTTGCCCATATCGAACCGTTCCGCAATCCGGCTTCAGTCGAGAGGTATGCGGCGAACTCCTTGATGAAATCGGGAGTAAGTTCCAACATGGACATATCGCTGCGTCTGTAAAACGACTTGATAAAGGCGGCTACATGGTTTCTTGCCCGTACACGTGCCCGATAGGTAGCCATTACCCTGTCTTTGCCTACCCGTTTCTTGAACACTTCGTTCTCACGGTCGAATGCTTTTAGCAGCGTCTCATACTCGCTGCCGATTCCCTGATAGGCGTTGCGCACCATCTCAGCCGTAACAAATGCCTCGCGGTCTGAAATGCGCTGGTAATGTTTGATGATTTGCGCCTTGATGTTGTCAAGGGCAAGGTTGATGTCTCGTGCCTCGCGGCTCTTGCCTTTCGCCTTGTTTCCTTTCACGTCCCAAAGCGTTTTCGGGATGTTCTGCTTACAACTGAACTGCGCCACAGTCCCGTTGATTGTCACTCGTCCCATGATGGGGACAATACCGTTTTTCTCCTTGCTGCCGTTCACGTAGAATAGAACCTTGAATGTGCTTCTTGCCATACTCGTTTTTTGTTTGCAAAGTTATTACTCAACGAGTTAGACCTTGATATGCCAACCTGTGCCACAAGCTGCCAAATACAACACGGTGTGTTAAAAATCACCATTCGGCGGGTAATGATTTGGAGACCGTTCTTCTTCATAAATCCGCTTTCCTTTACGTTACCTCGATTTTTCGCCTGTCCTCATTTGTCTTCGCAAACGCCTTATTGACAGGCATTACGAAGACATTTGTCCCTTTTTATTCGTCTTTTCCAGAGATTTTTCGTATCTTTGTGCCAAGGAAAAAGTGAACATGACAATGAAGGCAAAGAAAATACTATTCATTACTCAAGAAATGACGCCTTATGTTCCCGATTCGGAACTGGCTGCTATGGGTAGAGAACTTCCTCAGGAAATACAGGAAAAAGGACGAGAAATCAGAACATTTATGCCCAAATGGGGAAATATCAACGAACGTCGCAACCAGCTCCACGAAGTGATTCGTCTTTCCGGCATGAATTTAATCATAGACGATACCGACCATCCGCTCATCATCAAGGTAGCTTCGATTCAGGCCGCCCGGATGCAAGTATATTTCATAGACAACGACGATTACTTCCTGAAACGCCTGATGGCTCTCGACGAAAATGGCAACGAATATGAGGACAACAGCGAACGGGCCATATTCTATGCGCGGGGCGTATTGGAGACTGTAAAGAAACTTCGGTGGGTTCCGGACGTCATCCACTGCCAAGGATGGATGTCGGCTTTGGTTCCCCTCTATGTCAAGACCGCCTATAAAGAAGAGCCTTCATTCCGCGACAGCAAAATCGTATATTCCATGTCTTCCGAAGGCTTGAAACAGTCGATGGGCACGAACTTCGGCAATTGCATAACGTTCAGGGACGTGAACGCATCTGTTCTCGAAGACTTCAGCCCGGAAGTGACATACGACGAATTGAACAAATTAGCCATCAATTATTCCGACGGACTGACCGTGCCCGATACGGACAAGTTCCAAGCTTTTGCCGAACACGCACAAAGCAAACAGATTCCGGTGTTGGAAAACGTCAGTGCTGCCGATGCCGATGCTTTTGCCGACTTCTACGACAAAGTATGGAGCCAGGGCAAGAGCGAAGACTAAAAACATTTATCATCCTCTGCAAACATGAAATTCAAAACTTCATTCATCACGTTGATCGGATTATGCAGCGTGGCTTGTGACGACACGACCGATACCATCGGTATTTTCACGGATTCCGATAACATCAACGCTTCCACTTCGGTGTATGAAGCAAGTACACAGTCACTATTGGCTGATTCCGTTTTAAGCAATAGCAACAGTTCCTATCTGGGACGTATGACCGACCCGGAAACGAACATGCAAATCAAAGCCGAATTTCTGGCCCAGTTCAGCACGTTGGAAAACTATGAATTCCCTGCTTACGACCTGATGGTCAAGAACGAGCAAGGAGAAATCGAGGCGGACTCCATTGAAATAAGATTATACTATGAAAAGTATTATGGAGACGAGAATAATCCGATGAAGGTCGATGTATATGAACTGGACACTGCAAACGTCGTGCGCGAGGACACTACGTATTACAGTAATGCCGATTTCAGCCGGTATATCAATCGCCACGCAACGGGTCCCATTACGCGAAAGGTCTTCACGACAAAGGATTTCACGTTGTCGGACGACTATCTGGAAAGCAGTTCATACACTCCGAACATACGTATCGTGTTGCCTAAAGAATACGGCACATTCATCATAAAGAAATACTACGAGAACAAGGACTTTTTCAAGAATTCATATAATTTCATACACCACGTATGCCCCGGCTTTTATTTCAAACTGACGGACGGGGACGGTACGATGGTTAAGATGAGAGTAGGAGCCATGAATCTCTATTTCAGGTATAAAGACGCTGAAAAAGACACGGTTTACGTGGGTATGAGCCGTTTTGCAGCTACTCCCGAAGTCTTGCAGAATACTTACGTGGAAAATGATGGTCTGGCCGAATTGATAGAACATGACACCCAATGCACTTACTTGAAAACTCCCGCCGGAGTGTTTACGGAAATCACACTTCCTGTAAACGAAATCTACCAAGGACACCTCAACGACAGCATCAGTCAGGCTCAATTCTCCTTGTATCGCTATAATGCCGCAAACCAGGAATCGGCCTTCGAGGTTCCCCAGACCCTGTTGTTGGTGCGCAAGCAAGACATGTACACGTTCTTTGAAGAAGGGAAAGTGCCGGACGAGAAAACATCCTACGTCACATCTTTCAACAGCAGTTATAATACTTATACTTTCTCCAACATCAGCAACTTGGTATCATACTGTAAGAGAGAGAGGAACGAAGAGTCTGCCAAAGCCGGCATCACACCGGAGGCTTGGGAACAGCAGCATCAGGACTGGAACAAAGTGGTACTCATTCCTGTTGAAACCAACCGGGACAACAGTAACAATATCGTCAGCGTAACGCATGACATGGGACTGGGAAGCGCAAAGCTGGTGGGCGGCGCGACGGACAAGCTCAAAATCCAGGTGATTTACAGCACATTCAATTGACACAGACCTATTTGTCAGACTTCTGGCAAGATATAAAAAGAACAGGCGGAAAGGTAATAAGCTTTCCGCCTGTTCTTTTTATCTTCTCCCACACCCTCTTTACCCCCACCCTTTTCGGAAAAACAGACACGGGCATGCCCAAAAATCATCCTGCGCCAAACGGCAAACCAATCTCAGCCAAACGATTTTCAAATCTCAGGAGAACGGAATACGAATCTCAGGAGAATGTAACTACACTATAATCCAAATAGTTATAAAAAACCATATTTTGACAAAAAGGCTCCAGCCTTCCACGTTTGGGACAAACGGAACACCATCCCCGACATACACGGAAAAGGCCAGCTTGCTCCTCTTCACAGCAAGTTGGCCTTCATGCCTTTACCCTTCCCCGGATTCGGTATCCCCGGGGAAGCCCACGCAAACACTATTTTTTAGCGGAAGACTTGCGCGTAGAAACTTTCTTAGGTTCGCCTTCCTCGGGAACCAACTTCTTCATACGGGCATTCAAACGTGCAATCTCTTTGTCCTTCACCTCCAATTCTTCTCCCTGGTTCTTAATCAGCGTAAGCAGTGAATTCAACTCTTCGTTGTCTATATCGCGAGGATACATGCCATTCACCCTGTTAATGAAATCACCGAGGATATTCATATAGTTCGTAAAGGCATCGTAGGGAGAATCATAAATTCCGCGGTACATGTTCCAGCTACTGGATTTCGTAGTCATAAAACGGAAATTGTTGGTGGCTTGCAGATAATCCCAGTCCTGTTTGATACGTCGGTCGTTACAAATGCGCACGCGGTCGGCCACGCTATACAGCTTGTTGAAGGCCTCGCGCTGCATGCCATTTCCCAACCAGCAACTGATATCGCGCTCCTCATCAACCCACGACATAGGGTAAGGTACTTCAAGCGCATCCACCGACTTATGATGGTCTATCACTTCCGACGGGGTCGAGAAAGAGATTCCACGGGCTTTGGCACAAGCCGGCAGCGCCTTGAGGAACTCCAGTATATTGGACGAAAGCGGCTGGAACATACCCAATGCGCACAACTCCATGAAGATATTAATCACTTGCTCCTCTTCCGGTACTGCTGCTATCCAATCCATATAGGTGTCGGCAAACAACGGATATTCGCTCCAAGTGGAATTGCTGAAACGCAAGGATATATCGTCCGACAATTTATAATCCCGCAAAAGAAGTTTCAGGTTCGGGTTTTGCGCACAATGGTACACAAAATGCGGGCTCTTCCAGCCTAAGATATGCTTGGCTCCTTCCGTCAATACTCCTTTGAATCCCATAGAAGCCACCGTGCTCCCGATATCGTCGGAATATATCAAGGAAGAATTGCGGAATACTTTAGGAGACTTGCCGAAAAGTTCCTTGATCTTGCGTGACATTCTCAAAGTCTCCTCCCGGAAACTTTCCTCATTGGCCAGGGAAGACAAGCCGTGGGAATAAGGTTCCGCCAAGAACTCCACACATCCCGTTTCGTTCAGTTCCTGCAACAACTCTATCACCGCCGGCGCATAATTCTCCAACAACTCAATGGCGCAACCTGAAATGGAAAAAGCCACTTTGAAGAAACCGGGATTCTCCTTAATCATCTGGAGGAGGGTCTGAAGAGCCGGCAGATAGGAATGCTCGACCGTATTGGTAATACTGCACTCGTTCTCATAGTCATCGTAATAATAATGGTCCGTACCGATATCGAAGAAGCGATAACGTTTCAAATGTATATTTTGATGAATTTCGAAATAAAGGCATATCGTTTTCATGTCTTAGGATTTTAGATTATTTATATTTTTGAATTGTCTCATCATAAAGTTTCCGGATGCGTTGGCCCACTTTTTCCCACGTGATGCCGTCCACTTCTTTCTTTCCTTCCACCTGCAAATATTCATGCAAAGAGGGATACATGCAAAGCGCATACATGGCATCGGCCATGGCATCTATATCCCAATAGTCCACCTTGATGCACTTGGACAGAATCTCAGCGCAACCGGATTGTTTGCTGATAATGGAAGGCACTCCGCTTTGCATCGCCTCGAGCGGGGATATTCCAAACGGCTCCGACACGGAAGGCATCACATACACATCGCTGTCACGGAAACATTCGAACACCTGTTTCCCTTTCATAAAACCGGGAAAATGACAACGGTCGGCTATCCCGTAGGCTGCCGCCATCTCAATCATGGAGTTCATCATATCACCGCTACCGGCAAAGCAAAAACGTACGTTGTGTGTACGGTCCAACACTCGCTTGGCCGCTTCGATGAAATATTCAGGTCCTTTCTGCATGGTAATACGCCCCAAGAAAGTCACGACTTTCTCCTTGCGTTCCGAGTAAGGTTTCCTCTGGTCCACAATCTCCTGAAGCTCCTGTGCCAACGGATACACGGCATTGTGCATGGCAAAACACTTTGCCGGATCTTGATGATAGTGGTTAATCACCGTCTGGCGCGTCAGCTCGCTCACGCACATGATGCAGTCCGCATGGTCCATACCGTTCTTTTCGATACTGTAGACCGTGGGATTCACATTTCCACGACTCCGGTCGAAGTCCGTGGCATGCACATGAATCACCAATGGCTTCCCGCTGACTTGCTTGGCATGGATGCCCGCCGGATAGGTCAGCCAATCGTGCGCATGAATGATGTCGAACTGCTGCTGCCGGGCTACAACTCCTGCCACGATGGAATAATTGTTGATCTCCTCGTGCAAGTTGTCCGGATAGCGGCCGGAAAACTCCATGCAGCCCAAATCATTCACATACATATATGAAAAGTCGGCATAAATATGATTGCGTAAATCATAATACAGTTGCGGGTCCATGTAACTGCCGACCCGGCTGTTTACATAATTCCAATCCACATCACGCCAAACGATAGGCACGCTGTTCATACCTATAATCCTCATAAAGCTTTGGTCTTCATCTCCCCAAGGTTTCGGAATACAAAAAGTGATATCCATATCGGGCTGCAAAGAAAGACCTTTCGTCAGACCATAACTTGCCGTACCGAGTCCTCCAAGAATATGAGGAGGAAACTCCCAACCAAACATTAATACTTTCATATTCAGTTCCTCCTGTCTTTATATATCGTATTTTTCGATTAATTTCACTACACGGAGAATCTCAGCCACATTCATCGCAAAGGATATGGCTCCCCGAGCATGATAAGGCGGATTCCCGTCGAACAGTTCCGGTATGGTACCGACGCAATGCGAAAACATTTCCTCTTCAAAGCCCACCAACACACGTTCCACAAAACTTACACGGCTCTTTTTATACAGACGCAAGCAGGCTTCCATATAAAAGCCAGCCAGCCAAGGCCATGCCGTACCTTGATGATAAGCATAATCACGCTGGACTTGCGGGCCGACGTACATCGGATTATATCCTCCGCTCTTGGGACTCAGTGAACGAAGTCCTTTGGGAGTCAATAACTCCTTTGTACAAATATCAAAAACCGTTTTCTTCTCCGGAAGGCTCAAAGGAGAATAGTCAAGCGCCACAGCGAATATCATATTGGGGCGGACACTCCAATCCTGTTCTTGGTCTTTCTCATCTACGTAATCGAACAAATATCCGTATTGGTTCAAAAACACGTCCTTAAACGCCTGTTCCGCCTTCACAGCCATGGCCGCAAAATGAGCCTCCTCTTCTTTACGCCCTACCATCTGACATATCTCCTCGCTAAACTTCAATGCATTATACCATAAGGCATTGAACTCCACGATATAGCCGCTTCTCGGCACAATAGGACGGCCGTTTGCTGTAGAATTCATCCAAGTCACGGCTTTACTCTTCCCCTGAGCATATACCAATCCGTTTTCTCTGACTTTCAAATTGGGATGAGAACTTGTACTCAGATACATCATGATGTCCTTGGCCAAAAGACCATATTTCTCGACACATTTCTGCAAAGAAACAATCTTGCCATATTGTTGAATACACCAAACCGCCCACAAAAGAATATCCGGATGTTCTATTTCATGTATTTTCACGCTCAACGGCTCGCCGGCCATAAATTCCCGAATGCCTTTTTCCACCGTCTTCATGCACATTTCAAACTGCTCCACCTCTTCATTGACCAAAGTCAATCCCGGCAAAGCAATCAGCATATCACGAGCACGGCATTTAAACCATGGATAACCAGCCAGAATATAATTCTCTCCGTCTACATGATAATAGAATTGATGTGCAGAATTTACCAGACAATGATAGAAATTATCCCGTGGAGTACGAATCTTCGCTTCAAAATCTGCTATCTGTTTCAACTGAGTGGTCTTTATCTCAGACAACCCGGCGGAAAAGACCACACTCTCGCCTTTCTTAATCTTCAGTTCAAAATAACCGGGCACATAGAGATCCTCATTAAAGGCATATCCTCTCTCCAATTCTTTCGGATACTCCACTCCACGATACCAATCCGGCTGAAAAACAAAATCGTTTTTCTTGTTCAACTGCATGTAAAGCTCGGGATAACCGTCATACATACAAGTTTTGATACCATTCGGCACTTCTTGATAGTCCCGGTTCACCCTTGTGTTTTCATGTGTGTACTCCCTCACACAACGGAATGCCAGAAATGGGCGGAGCTTCAAAGTAGTTTCGGAATGGGCGTCCAAAAGCGTATAACGGATGATAATGCGGTTTTCATAATGTTGAAACACCTTTTCTTTCTTCAGAACCACCCCTCCTACACGATAGATTGTAGTAGGCACCTGATCACAATTAAATTCTCGAATGTACTTATGACCATTCGGACTGAAATTGTTCCCTTGATACTTGTGAAGCCCTAAGTTAAACTCAGCCCCGTGTTGCACCACCGTCTCGTCCAACGAAGACAGCAACACATAATTCTCATCGCCCAATTCCGGTATCGGGACGACCAACAAACCATGATATTTTCTTGTATTACAATCCACGATAGTAGAACAAGAATAAGCACCCGAGCGATTAGACCTCAAAATCTCTTTGGGTAACGCTTCCTCCAAATTGGTCATCAGAGTCTTATCAAAATGAATGTAACTCATAGTCTAGAAATTATATATAAGGTTTTCACTTTACTGTTTATTTTGTCTCTGTTTTTATTTATGCAACCCAAAAATAATAAAAATCCAATTATGAGCGAAATTTTATGATAACATATTTTTAAGAATTCATAAAAATATGCTGTAGAATATGTTTTTATAATCTTAAGATTTCATGAATCTATCAAGATTTACTAATTTTGTGTCGTAATACATAATTTGCAGCAGATTTGATTTATGGTCAAAAAGGAAATGGACAACAAAGAGATTCTGGAAAAAATCTCTGATTTATGTAAACCACTCACCCCAGAACAACGCGAATATTTAACAGAAAACCTCACGGTTTATACATTTAGAAAAAACGAAGCGATTTACAGTGAAGGTGAATTCCCGACTCAACTTATGTGTCTTTTATCCGGAAAGGTAAAAATATTCAAGAACGGTGTCAGCGGGCGTAATCAAATCATTCGCGTCATCAAGCCCGTAGAATACTTTGCTTATCGTGCGTATTTTGCCCATCAGGAATTTCTGACTGCCGCAGCCGCATTCGAAGCCTCAACGATAGCCATGATTCCTATGACTACCATCACAAAGTTGGTAAGTAGCAATAATGACTTGGCGTGGTTCTTCATCAAACAATTATCTGTAGATTTGGGTATAGCCGACGAACGTACGGTCAACTTGACTCAAAAACATATACGGGGACGGTTGGCCGAGTCTATTCTGTTTTTGAAGGAGAGTTACGGACTGGAAGAAGATGGTTGCACACTCAGCATCTATCTATCCCGCGAAGATTTGGCCAGTCTGTCCAACATGACAACCTCCAACGCCATTCGCACATTGACGAATTTCGCTTCAGAGAAAATCATTGCGATAGACGGCCGGAAAATCAAAATTATATCGGAAGACAGATTGGAAAAGATATCTAAAATAGGATAAGTCTCATGGTTGTCGGCTCCGAACCGTTCAACCCGGTATAATGAAATTCACCCATTCCTGATGTATACCTATTTTCATGGGCGTAGAACCATTTTCCCATACTGCTCCATCCAAACTAATCATAGCCTTTCCGTTATCAAAAAAGTCCACTTCCTTAGTTCTATACGACTTTACGGCTTTATGATTCAAAAAGCGCCCACGAAAAAGCATCCATAAAGCTTCCACCATCTGGCTGATTTCCGGATGCGACACGACTGAAACATCCAATAATCCATTGTACGGAACTCCGCTCGGAGTCTGGCCATAGCCTCTGGCACTACCGATACATACCGTCATCACACTTTTGTCGATGTCATCCAAATTCACTTTGAAATGCATCTTGTGTTCCATACGCTGAAACAGCAACAAAAACATAGACGATAGATGAGAAAGGGTCAGCATTCCCCAAAAACGGCGTGTCTTGTGCTTGATATTCATAATGTTCGCCACCAGACCGACGTTCACACAATTCAAAAAGAAACGGGGATGGCTGTCCTCCGTCCGCTCCGGCACACAATACCCTACGTCCACCTTACGGATTCTTCGCTTTATCAGCCAATCTATCGTTTGCTTGTAATTATCTTCCTCGAAGCCCCAAAAATGTGCAAAATCATTTCCCCATCCGTTAGGAATAACCCCGAAAGCAACGCTACGACGAACCTCCTCTCCTTGCGATAACACTCCGTTCAACGCACGATTCAATGCAGCGTCACCTCCCACAATGATAATCGTCGTGTAACCATTGGAAGCAAGCATAGCCGCCAAACGTTCCACGGACTTCGGCCCTTCACTCTGCACGAAATCATAAAGTACGCCTTTCTCCGTCAAATATGAGCGTATAGCCTCCCACTCTTTATGTATATGACGGACACCGTCTTTCGGACAATATATAATCCCCCATCTTGATGGTTCCATAATTCAATTCGCTAAAAACGCACAAATATACACAAAACTATTTATTCTCTACTTGAATCTTCTTCTAAATCTTCACTGCAACAGCCAATCTTTAATCTGGCCGATTTTCTGTTCCATCGGCCAACCTGCGTCCAACCAGTTTATCTTGATGCCACGACGCTCCATTCCGCGAAACCAAGTCATCTGTCGCTTGGCAAACTGATGGATAGCGGTTTCCAAACCACAGAACATCTCCTCATACGTCAACTCTCCGAGTACATACCGTGTCAGATATTTATATTCCAAACCATAATATATCAGGTCTTCCGCCGGTATCCCTTCGTCTAACAGTCCTTTTATCTCATCAATCATCCCCTCGTCCAAACGTTGTCTCAGACGTTTCGTTATTTTATTACGTCTCAAATCCCGCTCTATGTCCACTCCTATGACCAAGGAACGGATTTCGGGAAAAGCCCTTGCTTCCGTAGGATGCAAACGATAATACTCTTCTATTTCTATCGCGCGTATCGCACGTTTTACGGTATCGACATCCGTCGTATTATGAAGCTCCTTATATGAACTCAGTATTTCTGTCAGTTCGGGAAGGCTTTTTTGAGCCAAGTTTGCACGCAAATCCGGATTTTCCGGTACGGGCATCAGATTATATCCTTTCAACACGGACTCGATATATAAGCCTGTACCTCCACATAATATAGGAAGCATACGACGCGCTTTCAACGCTTCATAAACTTTCAAGAAGTCCCGCTGATACTCAAACAAATTATATTTCGTACCCGGCTCCACAATATCAATCAAATGGTAAGGAACAAAGTGACCATCGACAACATAATCTTTCAAGTCTTTTCCGGTTCCCAAATCCATACGCCTGTACACCTGCCTGCTGTCTCCGCTAATTATCTCCGTCTTCAGTTCGTAAGCCAAAGCTACAGCCAATGCAGTCTTTCCCGATGCCGTAGGCCCTAATATCGTAATAAGATCATATTTCATCGTATCGCCGTTTACCATATTATAATAACGAAAGCAAAGATACGAAAAAAGCCACCCTCCCAAAAGGAAGATGGCTTCAATTTTATCGTAGAAAACGGGATTAACCGTTAACCTTCTTCATGTGAGCGATCAATTCCAATACCTTGTTAGAATAACCGATTTCATTGTCATACCAAGAAACCACCTTAACGAAAGTATCAGTCAAAGCGATACCAGCCTTAGCATCGAAGATAGAAGTACGAGTGTCACCCAAGAAGTCAGAAGAAACCACTGCATCTTCAGTATAACCCAGCACACCCTTCAATTCGCCTTCTGAAGCAGCCTTCATAGCGGCGCAGATTTCATCATACTTAGCCGGCTTTGCCAAGTTTACAGTCAGGTCTACTACAGAAACGTCCAAAGTCGGAACGCGCATAGACATACCGGTCAACTTACCGTTCAATTCAGGAATAACCTTACCTACAGCCTTAGCAGCACCTGTAGAAGACGGGATGATGTTGCCAGAAGCAGCACGGCCACCACGCCAATCCTTCATAGAAGGACCGTCAACAGTCTTCTGAGTAGCAGTAGTAGAGTGAACAGTTGTCATCAAACCGTCTGTGATACCCCAGTTGTCATTCAAAACCTTAGCGATAGGAGCCAAACAGTTTGTCGTACAAGAAGCGTTAGAAACGAATTGAGTACCCTTTACGTATTTGTCGAAGTTTACACCGCAAACGAACATCGGAGTAGCATCCTTAGAAGGAGCAGACATAACTACGTACTTAGCACCTGCATCGATATGAGCCTGAGCCTTTTCCTGAGTCAGGAACAAACCAGTAGACTCAACTACATATTCAGCCTCGATTTCGTTCCACTTCAAATCAGCCGGATTACGTTCTGCAGTTACGCGGATTGCCTTGCCGTTCACAATCAACTTGCTGTTTTCAACATCAGCTTCGATTGTACCCTCGAAAGCACCGTGCATAGTGTCATACTTCAGCATGTAAGCCAAGTAATCTACCGGACACAAGTCATTGATACCTACGATCTGGATGTCGTCTCTGTTCTGAGCGGCACGGAATACGAAACGGCCGATACGACCGAAACCATTAATACCTACTTTAATCATTTTACTTAATCTTTAAAATTAAAGGTTCTAATATAAGTTATTTAACTCTTTTCTACTATTTTGCAGCATGAGCATTTTGAAGTCTGTCCTCCCTCCGCTTGCGCACTGCAAATTTATGAATTTCTTTTGAAATAGAGCATATAAAAGAGGAAAAAATTAAAAGGAACGAAAATACAAGGAAGTCCCTCCCGAGCGCAACACCATATGGTCGCCGTCGAGCCGTACGACCTCAAATGTCACATCTCCGGAAGGTATACCGAAATGTTTCAGTTTATCCACATCCGCTTCTTGAGACTGATTCCCTTTTACCCTGAAATTATACATACGCAAGGTAGCAGCTCCCTCATTATAATCATACCTGCACACGTACGTCCCATAACCGTTTCCGCCCAAATCCCGAATCTCGGACACTCCGAGCTGAAATGCCCAAAAAAGGCGATTACATTCCGATTGCCCGTCCGTAGCCTCATCCTCTATCCACTCTTGTTTCCAATATCCTTCCAAGTCTGGATATTCCGGAGCCTTATCCGTACAAGACAAACAGAACGGAACAAGCAGACAGAAACAAATCCATTTAAAAACCAAACTGTTTATTTTATACATATCCCCTCCTTTCTTATGGTTATCATACCGCCACCGCTATTACCGAGATAATCACCATGATCCACGGCCGCCGAAACGGAAAAATGCCATCCGGACAACGCCTTGGGCGAATACGTCACTTCATACAGCGAACTGAACTGTTTGCATATCTTATCCAAAGGATTGACGTATGTTCCCCAATGAAGCGCATACGACATCAGTACACGATAGGCCCACTCGTCAGACGGTGTCCCGCTGAAAGCCCAATGATTGGCACGCACGCGGTTACTCCGGAACTTAAGGCTACCGTCGCGGTTGTAGATCGGTCCGGGCAACAATGGGTTACCGACACCCAGACCATAATGTTGCCAAGACTGATAAAAGAAATTATTGTAGTAATCGTCACAAGCACTCACTTGCATACCTGGAAAAGCCGCTCCCGGAAAACGTTCGTCTCCGTCATACAAAATAGGACCCGACTGGTCTTTCGTGGCCAATCCTTCCCAAAGCAATGTATTGACCCAACGGTTTCTGGGCAAAGTAATCTCAAATCCTAAGTGCCCGTCTTTCCAACGTCCGTATTGGAGGAACATTTGTGAATGGTCGTCAAAGAAATGTTCATAATATGCACGGAACTTCCAATCGCGCCAATAATAATTCAACGCAAAGTTCCAACTGCCCACATGATTGCCTTCCACATTCACCTGATCTCCCCCGGTAGTGCCGTCTCCCCCGGCTTGGGCCAAGAAAACTTTGGCATAATTCTTCAATCCATGAGGCATCTCGTACACAGTCTCTTTCCACTCACCGTCTTTCAAAGAGAAGGTATGCTGCGTTCCTCCGAATTGAGCCGACATCAGCATGCCGAGCTCTGCTTCCAAAGGAAACCTTTCCTTGTTTCCCACTTTGAACATCAACTCCTTGCTGTGATAAAGAATGTCCTCCACGTAAGTCTGGTGGTTTGCCCCCGCAAAATCACGCTGCCAACGGTCGTCCGTAAAACGTCCGTAAGCGATATAGCCTTTAAAAGCAAACCATCCCTTCGTTCCCGGCACCGTATAATAATCCGCAATCTCTGCCCTTATCTGAGGAACAGGTCGCGCATTGTTTCCTTCCACCATTCCGCCGCTGCTCAACAGCGGGTTCTTCCCCAACGGATTGCGTTCCTTGTTCCCGATACTCAAATTAAGAACTCTCCACGAAAAGTCTGCATAAGCCTGTTGCACGATAAATTCGGAAGGACTGTTCACGCCCGCAGCCAAATCCAATCCGGCTCCAATCCGCCAACCATGATTAAAAGATTTACGATAAGTAAGCCCCGCACGCAAATAAGCACTGTTCGGTTTCTGGCTCGACAGACCGTTCCGATTGGCCGTAAACCACAACGGTGCATAATCTCCGGAACTGACATTCGCAGAGGCCTCGACACGATAAGTCAACGTCGTGTCGGATTGTGCCCTACCAGTCAAAGCAGGCAGCGCACACCACAACAAAACCTTTATGCCCAATCTGTTCATTCTGATATGATTTTTATTTCATTTTAATAACTCCGACATGAAAAATAGCCCCAACTGCAAAAGTTGAGGCTATTATCAACCATATATCGGTATACGATTGTCATTCCCATTCTATCGTCGAAGGCGGTTTGGAAGAGATATCGTAACATACACGATTCACTCCTTTCACCTTATTTATTATATCATTGCTCACCTTCGCCATGAAATCGTAAGGCAAATGTGCCCAATCGGCTGTCATCGCATCCGTACTGGTCACGGCACGCAGGGCTACAGCGCGTTCATACGTACGCTCGTCCCCCATCACGCCCACGCTTTTCACGGGCAACAGGATTACACCGGCCTGCCAGACTTGGTCGTACAATCCCCAGTCTCTCAACCCTTGGATGAAAATGTCATCGGCATCCTGCAAAACCCGTACCTTCTCCGGCGTAATATCACCCAAGATACGCACGGCCAATCCCGGTCCGGGGAACGGATGACGGGTAATCAAATGTTCCGGCATTCCCATCTGACGCCCTACGCGACGTACCTCGTCCTTGAACAACCACTTCAACGGTTCACAAAGTTGCAGGTGCATCTCCTCAGGCAAACCGCCTACGTTATGATGGCTCTTGATGGTCTTTCCCGTAATATTCAGGCTCTCGATACGGTCGGGATAAATCGTTCCCTGCGCCAACCACTTGGCATCGGTTATTTTCCGAGCTTCCGCATCGAACACCTCCACGAAGTCGGGTCGAGATACTCTCCGGACGGCAAACCGAGATACATTGACAGACACACACGTTCGAAAGCAGCATTAAAAGCCCATTTAATAATGCTGTTGTCAGTCAGCGCAGCGAGGATTTCATTAGAAATCTTCTCGCCATGTGCAAGGTCGTACACCACAACATCGCCGCCGTTCACGGAAACTCCGAACAGCAGTATTTCAAATGCGGGTGATTCAACATACCTGTACATACCGCATTTTGCAAGGTCAACATCGCTGAATGTTTCAATGTCAATTGACAGTGTTTTGATTTTATCCATAGTTCACCTCAAAAAGGGCGGTAAAGTTTTTCTACCGCCCTATTAGTTCTCAGATGCACAGCAATCTGAATGTTTCCTTGCCCTTTGGAGTTATCATCGTCTGAGTATCTGTATATCCGGTCTTGTCGTTGACGAACTCCTTCATTTCAAACAAGCCGCTGTCAACGTATGTAGCGTAAGGTCTGAGTTTGCCTTTCTTCGAACGGTAGAGATAACCCTTGTCAAGCAGAAAACGCACAAAATCATTCTGCCTTACACCGAGTTCCTTTGCAGTGTCGCGAATACCTGTGAGCAGATTTCTGTCAACGAGCATATCGAAATAATCTGCTTTTGGCTGCATGATCTGATTGGAAACGGTAAGCTGTGCATTTTTCGCCTTTTCTGTTTTCAGTCTGGTAGCCAGTTCAATGAGAAAATCCGGAGAAGCAAGCGCCTGTTCCAGAACATCTTCCGTCATGTATGCGCCGTTCTTGCGAATAGATGGCAGGACCTCATCAAACACCCATTTCTCAAAGCGTTCTGCGCCAGGCAGCTTGCTATGAGCGATAAGGCGGTAAACGTTGCCTTCCGAAATGAAACCAAGTGACTGAATGCCGCCGTTCGTAGGGGTGTCGCATTTCACGACACCCTTGCAGTGCCTTGAAAGAGCGTCACGCGTGTTAGAGTATCCGAGCGCCTTTGCAATATCAGCGCCGCAAAACAGCACCTCGCCGTTCTCCTGAATAGTGCGAATTTCTCCGAATTCTTCGTTGTTAAAAGTTGAAATTTCCATATAAACCTCCGAAATTGACCTACCCGCCCACCCGGCAGTATCAGACTGCCAAAATTACTTGTGATTAGCCTTGCGGCGCTGCTTGATTGCCGCTGCCAGCGAACCGATAACGGTGATGAGATTGCCGATGACCGTACCTACCGAAATGCCAAAACAAGCGGCAAGCATTATGCTTTCAAACTCCGTCATATTACACCTCAAGAAAGAAAATCATCATCGTCGTCGGTTGCGAAATCGTCCTCAGCGCGGGTTCTTCCACCGAGCGGTTCGCCATCGCGAATCTTCTGCAAGTTGTTCAGACCGCAGGCGATACCCTTGTTGCCGTTGGAGTTAAAAGCATAAAAAGAAATAGACGCTCTGCCGTAAACACCGCTGTAAACCTCGCTATGCTCCAGAATAGGATTGCAGTTTGCGTCCACGATACCGGGAGCGGTTGCGGAGTTTGCGTTGATGAAGTAGCTGTTAGCGTACGCTTCATCATCGGGGCGTTCTGTATCGCCGTCACGGAGCGGATTCTTGATTGCGGAAAGCGCAGGAACGGAGCGCCCGTTGCCCTTGAGCTTGGACTCGCCCTCCTTATAAGCTGCTTCGATAGCCACCTTGATTTTCTCGACCGTCCTGGTATCGGACTTCGGAATGATAAGGCTCACACTGAACTTCGGTGCGCCGCCGTTGATGGACTTTGCTTCCCAGATGTTTGCGTAGCTCCATCTTGCATCGGGTCCTGTGATTACATTTGTGGGATTGATAAACTTTGGCATATTATTTTTCCTCCTTGAAATCTTCGTTTGCTGTATGAATTGCCGGACGCTTGTCCGAAATTGATACTAAAGTTGGCTTGCCCTGCGGCTTTTCGATAAGCCCGCCGAGCAATTCGTTGAACTTTTTCTTACCGAGCAGACTGGTCATTGCTGTGATACCGAGAACGCTGTGTTCATATGGGTCATATCCTGCGGATTTGACGGCCTCAACAACTTCATTTTCATCTGTGTATTTGCGGTTGGAACGCCCCTCGACCACCTTGAAGCCATCGTATGAAACACCGCTAAGCGCCTGCCGCAGAGCGTATTCTTTTACATCGGTCACCCAAGATACAAGCTCGTCCGCTTTTGCGAGAATAGCGGCGATTTCGATATTATCAAGGGTTGCAGGCGGTTCAAAATCGTAACGAGCGAGAGCAAGATTATATTCTGCTAGTTTTCGACAGGTCGCTCTGACCTTGCAGAAGCGACAATGTTTCCCTGCTTTAAAATCTCCATCGCCATTTGCGGCAAGCTGCGCTGTCGGGGTGAGGATCTCATTAGCCCAACGGAGCAGTTCTTCTTTGGAGATGGCATACTCGCTGATATTGTCACGCCTTGGCTGGAATATAATCATGTTCACTGCGGATATGTCGTATATTCCGTCAAATAATTCGAGAGCGCCGAGAGCGTAAAGCATCATCTGCGGATTATTCTCTGCGCGGACTTCCACACCTTTGCCGTACTTGAAATCTATAACGGAAAGTGTACCGTCAGCTACGATTACGCAGTCACCTGTGCCGAATCCCTCCGGAACCCACCGAGAGAAATCCAGTTTCTGTTCGATAAGGACTATGGGGTCATTGCAGGCTACTTTTGCTTTCTTGACCTGCTCATAAGCGTATGTAGCGTACTCGACAGCGCAGCGCTCCATCTCCTCGTTGTAGTAGGTGAGGTTTTCTGTTGGGTCGGTGGTTTCTCTGCCGAGCAAGGCTTTCAGCCTGTGTTCGCAGAGGGCATGAGCGTCCGTGCCCTCCTGCGCATACTCGCTTGATGTATCCGGCAGTTCGGCACAGAGTTTAGCAGACGGCGGACATTCGAGCCAGCGGTGGCTTGATGATGCCGAGAGAATTGCGTGGTTAGTCGGCATTGCCAAGCACCTCCACCTCTGCTAGGACTGCTGCATATTCCTCCGGCTTGATTACGGAAAGCTTGTCCGCACCGTGCTTTGTGATGATTGACTTTACCTCTGCTGTGAAGCCGGCGCGGGATTTCTCGGCGCAGACGGCTCTTACTTCTTCAAGGGTAAGTTGCTTCTGTGTCTCTGCTGAATCGGTATTATGCTCCTGTACCTTGTCGGCAGAGAAGAGCTCGTACAGCCAATTTGCGGTATCATTCAACAATGATGCAGCATCTCGCAACTCTCTGATTGCCTGTTCCACTTCGCGTATTTTGCTCATGATTTGTCGCTCCTTCCATAGATTTTTTCTGCTGTTCAAGCTGAATCAAATTTTTTGCCAGGCGCTTTGAAACAACACTGATTGCCGTAAGCACGCCGATAAGTTCCTCGTCAGCTGCAGATTCGTTGATTTTAGGCTTGTTCATTGGGAAATCTCCTTTCCGAGGTAATTTGTTTTTGTTGTCCTCAATATCCACTGGAGGGATTATGCCAAAGTGGTCCGCAGTCCGAAAAAATATTTTCTCCGGCTACAAAACTGCAACCGGAGAAGTAATTTAATTATTAGAGATAGTAATCCCTAAGCTTGTCCCGCAGCTCGTCACGTATCTTTGCCCAGTGCCGTTTGAAAGTTGAACGAGCCATACCCATAATTTCGGCGGACTCTCTCTCGGAATGGTACATCATCAATTCGCAAATACGCTTTCCTTCCGGATCAAGACGGTCGAGTTCTTCATACAAGGCTTCGAGCAGTTCCTTCTGAATAATAATTGATTCGATGGTCTGCGAATCGTCTTCTAGAGTGTCGCCAAGGGTGAGTTCATCGTTTTCACCACCGATAACGGTGTCAAGAGATACTTTTTTGCCAGCTGTGTAGAACGGGCAACCTGGGCATACGCCATCGCATTTCCACAGCTGAGCTTTGGTGCAACTACACTCGCCGTTCTTCCGGGCATGATAGCGGGTGTTCCATATGGGTCGGTAATACTCACGATACAGTTCCTCGCTTACCTCTACAAGTTCTCCGTTGACAGGGATAAAATACTTTTTGGCTTCTTTTGACATAAAGATTTCCTCCGTTGATTGTCTCGAAACGGAGGAAAACATAACAGATACCAGCAAAAGGGTATAGTGGTGCACTGCTTGAAAATTTATCTCCATTTCAAGTATGCAACCAGCACATTCCAGTGGCTAGCGTCACAAATATATTTGATTGTAATCGTAGTCACTGGAATGTCGTCGGTACCGAACATGACTACAATTGGGTACACAGCAGTCGAAAACGATAAAAATTATATTTGCGTTTGCAGAGATAATGTTGAAATCCTCGACAAAATGTGATATAATAAAAGGTAATATAAGGATAGCAATGTTGCTTTACATCTTGCGAGTCGTTTTCGTCTCCTTTGTACAATTTAATTATAGTTCAATGCGGAAAGAAAATCGGCCACATAAAGTAACCGTTAAGTTATAGTGAAGTTTCCATTTGGAGGTGTCACCAGTTGAAAGAACTAGTTTTTGCAACAGTCTTAACAGAATTGAAAACATCATGGGAAGATGCGATTGCTGTTCCAGATTTGATAAATCTACTTTATGATGCTATTGCTGAGCCGGTAGGATTGACAAATAAGAATGGCGATCCAATCACGGTTACTAAAGGTACTGCAAGTAAAATCATGAATCGACAGCCTGGAGGCAATCCACATCGTTCTATTCGCAGCAAGTCTGCAGATAACAGAGTCCATATATCAATTGAGGAGTATTTCAAAAAGAATATAGTAAAACGATTGCTCAAAGGCAGTGAAGATGATCTGATTGAGAGATTTAAGGCGGTTATTAATGACGATGACGGGATAGCACCGGCTAAGAAGCAAGAGCTTCTGACAAGCGCACAAAAAAATACGCTCGCCATGTTTTTGGCAAGCGTATATCTCTATTCTTTATCAAGAGATAACGTGTTAGATGGTAGCAGAAGCGCTAAGCCTGTTACTGCTACAACAGAGCTTGAAGTTATTCCACTGCCTACTGGTATTACTGGCGTAGAAGGAAGCTACACCGATGCGCTCCTTGCTGCATATGGACAGGTAGAGGGGATTAAGCATTTTACTATTGATATGCTAGATGCTTATCCTGCTCACAAAGAAAATTTTAGTAATCAGAGAAAATATTATTTTGCAGCAGAAGCTGTTCGTAGAGGAATTCGTGATTTGTACGGTACGAAGGAAAAGGATCAATTCGAAGTTTTGAAGGACGAAATGTACGAGGGTGTTACGGAAGTCTGGGAGGACGAGGCGAAAAATGGGCTTGCGCGAATGAGAAAAGTTATGGCGCAGGCAACAAAAACATCCTTGGATAAATGCCGTATTTGCAGAGAAACGGAGTGGATTGGCAACAGTCAACGAAAAGGTGTGTGCCATTTTCTTGTTGGGGAAAATCGTTTGAAAGGTTGGGTGCGAGAAGATGATGAACAAGCTATTTAATAGTGTATTTGAAAATTCACTCCGTATCCTGTTGTTATTGGCAGAGTTTGATTGTGGCCAAAGCCTGGACAAGATTTATGCTACGGATTTCATGGTTACATACGGGGCTACATTTGGTGTAAGTGAATCTGATTTAAACGGCGATAACCAGTACAAGTTCAGTGAATTTGCATCTCGTCGTGAAATTGTAAGGCTGGCATTAAAAGAGTTGGTTTTAGAAGGAATGGTATTGCCGGAAAATTCAGCTACTGGAATTCTCTATTCCATTACTAATGCTGGTCGTGATTATAGTGCTACTTTGACAAGCGAGTATGCCGAAGAATATCGTAGCACAGCAAGAAAGATTGTGGAGATTGTTTCGAATGCTGCAGAACGAACTATAATACATAAGATTAATAAAATGTCAGCTGAATCGCTGAGGAAAGGAGCCAGGGTATGAGCAGGTTTTATATTAAAAGCATAGGAGCCTCTGGTCCCAAAGTTGAATATTCACAGGTGACTTTTGATGAAGGAGTAAACATTTTACATGGACCATCAAATTCTGGTAAGTCCTATGTTATTAACTGCATCAATTTTATGTTCGGCGCTTCAGAAGTGCCTTTCACCAGAGAAAGCACTGGTTATAATACTATCCACATGACACTGGAGTCTCTGGATGCTAGAACTGTTCAGATGACTAGAAGGATAATTGATGATAAAAACGGCAAAAAGAGCGACATGGGGGATAACTTAGTTACAGTTGTAAGTAATTTTGATGAGGTCGGATCCTATGATTACAGCATATTGAAATTAGAGTACAGTGATATGCTGCTGAAATTGATGGGAATTGATGAGAGACATCAAATCATTTCTACGCAGGCGTTTGTTCAGCAAAACCTCACTAATAGAAGCTTTCTTCACTCGTATTTTATTGATGAAGATAACATCTACGAGAAAATTCCAGCATTTGATATTCCTAGACACTCCAAAATCACAGCATGCTTAACAGCACTGCATTTCCTTTTTACAGGAGAAGATTTGCATGAAATAGTGCCTGCTGAAAGTAAGAAAGACCGTGAATTGAAGGAAGCTAAGAAAAATGCTGTCATCATTTACATTAATGAAAAAATCCAGGATTTATCCAAGAAACGTGGGATTTTGGAAGAAGAACTTGCAAAAGTTGAAGACACCGATGTTGAATCTAAAATAGAAGCTACATTGGAAGAAATTGAATCTATTGAGCACCAAATTTATGAAGCTACTGAGCAAAGCCATAAATTGATGGAAGAGATTTTTACCGTCAACTCTAAATTGGAAGAAGCAACGTATCTTAATGAGCGTTACAAGGCACTTCGCACTCAGTATAATTCTGATGTGAAGAGACTTCGCTTTATAATTGACGGTGAAACAAAAGACTCTCAGCGCAAAAAGGTCGTGAAATGTCCGTTTTGTGATAGCTCAATGCAGAACAAGCCTGAGCAGCGCATTGCATATGCACAGGCTTCTCAGGTTGAACTGAATCGTATAACGATGCAGTTGGGTGACCTAAAAGAAGCGGAAAAGGATATTCAACAAGAAATTTGTGCGCTGGAGGCGCAGTTGCAGGAACTGAATAGGCAGAATAATGAAATCACTCAGATGATCAGTCGAGTATTGAAACCAAAATCCGCTCAGTTGCGTGTTATGATGGAATCATATAAACGCATTGTGCAGATTAAGCGAGAAATGTCTGCTGTGGATGCAATGTCTGTTGTCCTTAATGCAGACGCTTTTAATCGTGAGATGGAGAAAGAAGGTGAAAAAGTTGTATTTCATCCGATGGAGCATATTGATATGAACTGGTGGAAAAAATGGAGCGACACATTCGAAATGATTGTGAAAGAGTGCAATTACCCGAACTGTGTATCAGCAAGAATTTCCCCCGATACATACGATGCAATTGTAAATGGAAAACACAAATCAGACGAAGGTAAGGGTTATCGTGCATTTCTGAACAGTATTATTCTGTTTTCACTTATGAAAGCTCTGGAAGATGGAGGCATTTACCGTCCTGCGATGCTTATTTTGGACTCCCCAATTTTGACGCTTAAAGAAAAAGTACGGAAAAACGAACTGGCAGATCCCGGAATGCGCGCCTCGTTGTTTAAATACATGGTTGAAAATTGTGGCGATAACCAGATTATAATTGCTGAAAATGAAATACCTAACACAGTAGATTATAATACAGCTCATTTGATTGAATTTACGCAGGATGAAACTCAGGGCATCTATGGATTCCTTAAGAGTGTCCGCAACAGTGTAGATAGTTGATAATAGGAGAAAAACACATGGCTAAAACAATTTCTTATAAAAAATTATGGAAATTGCTCATTGATAAAAATATGAGCAAAAGTGAATTGAAAACCGTAAGCGGTGTTAGTACTGCTTCAATTGCAAAACTCGGCAAAAGCGAGAATATAACCACTGGGGTATTGGTTAAAATATGCGAAGGCTTACAATGTGATTTCGCAGACATTATGGAACTAGTAGATGAATAAATAGGATCTTGATTTTGTGACAAAGAAAGTATCGGTAAATACAAGTGAGCAATCCAAAAATTGTCGTAATTATGGCGTATGTTATGATGCCTGTATATGACGGCGTTTACTATACTGTTACGGAAATTAACTCTTCTGCACAACTTTTACGTTTAAATACAAACTAGAAAAAGAAATGTTGCTTGAGGGCAGTAGATTTACAATGAATTGTCAATTCCTTTAAGATTTCAAACAAGGTTTTAAGGAAAATAGAAATTCTCACCGTAAAATTGGGTAAAACACCAAAGTATATACGCTAAAATATAATTGAACTATTTAACGATATATAAACCTTTTAACAAAAGGTCAGAGCCGTGTGCATTTGGTATCAAAATAGGTCTTTACTTTCAAGACAAGTCGTAGAAATACGGCTTGTTTTTTTATTGCTGATACATTTTAAAACAGCAGTGGCGGAATTGCACCAAATCTTTGATTTGGTGGTAGCGGAACTTGTTCCGCAGACGGACAGCGATAGCTTCAGGTGCTAGTGACGCATGAGTCGTGTGGGTTCAAGTCCCGTCACCTGCACCAAGACAAGTCGTAGAAATACGGCTTGTTTTTTTATTGCTGATACATTTTAAAACAGCAGTGGCGGAATTGCACGAAATCTTCGATTTCGTGGAAGCGGAAATGCTTGGCATTT